>Ga0268298_10000011_pt1 | contig 225628 bp, 236 predicted proteins | sample WWTPWeurt_MetaG_FD_194462 | JGI IMG/M metagenome (GOLD analysis project Ga0268298, IMG submission 194462) | Activated sludge microbial communities from WWTP in Nijmegen, Gelderland, Netherland - WWTP Weurt | ecosystem: Engineered > WWTP > Aerobic digester > Activated sludge | place... | reverse complement strand
TCCGATCTAAATGAGCCGGCAGATCTTATTGCACATATCATCAGCTATGCCGAAGTTGGAAAAGACTCGGTACTCAATACGTCCTTCTATCATGATATAGACTTTAGGGGTAACGATAATCTTGGATATGCGTGTAAGCCAATTGGCTATACACCTCTTACCAATGGTGTTACCATTGAAGAACCCAATAACGATAATAAAGCTGTGATGGATGCACAGGAGGAAGCAATGTTCGAACAAGTTGCAAAGGAACTCAAGGAAACCGTTGGTATTTTATCTGCTACTGTACAGAAAAACACGGATGCCCTTAATTTAGTTATGGCAAAGTTGCCGAATGAACAGCGTCCAGCTGATTCTAGTGGTACTGTCCAAAGCGCCACTGATAAAACTGAAAATCAGATGGAAGAAACACGTGTTAAACAGATCGTTGCTGACGAAGTCAAAACGGCTGTTGATGCCCTCCGTAATGAGATGAAGTTGGGTTTAGATTCTATTAAAGAATCTCTTAAGCCTACTGCGCCTGCTGGCGAACCAGCTCAAGATTCTGCATCTGCTGCTGCTGAACCAGCTCCAGCTGCTGAAGATTCTGCTTCTCTCAAGAAAGAAATCGAGAACCGTGATTCCAAGATTGCAGATCTCGAGAGTAAGATTAAAGATCTTGAAGGGAAACTTGCTGGTGCAGTAAAACCACAAGTGCCAGCCAGGAAAAAGAATCCATACTCGTTCTAATTTTAAGAGGAGAATATAACTAAAAGGTGAATAGAAATGGCAGTTAATCCTAACCCACTTGACCTTAACGGAGAACAGTTCCAAGATGAGATGCTCAGGGAACTTCCTTCCCGTTATACTTACATGGACGGTCTCGAAACCGTCATGGAACAAAACTGGTTTGAATTTGGTGCGTATCGTCCGCACAGATTCTTGCCTGCTCTTAGCGTTTCTCTGAACGATCAAGAGGGATATGTATTCCCTCATGGAACGGTCGTCTCGGCAGTTAACCTGAAAACTGGTGCTGGTGCATATAACAGCTCTGCTGGTATTGACTCCACTGGTTATCAAGCTATGGGCGTTGGTTTCTCTGGAACACTGAAGAACAGTGTACAGGGAGTTTATGGCTATGATCGTACGCTTGATGGTATCATTGAGCCTTGCAACGGAACTAACGCTGCAATCAATGACCTCATTACGCAGAATGATGTTGATATCAAAAGACTCAAGTCTAATGGTGCTGTAGCATCTGCTGCTGATGTTGAATCTACCGTAGCTCTTACGAGATCAGCTAACCAGGATCCTATTGGTGTAATTGTACACCAGGTAATGCGTGAAACTCGCGGATCTAACATGAGCTACCAGCTCAGTTCCCAGGCTTACTCAGTTTCCAAATATGGAGTTCTGAACATTCCTTATGTTATTGCGAGTGCTTCTCGTATTAACACAACTGATAAGCAGCCTGGTGGAGATGTTGGATACCGTTCGGTATACAAGCGTCACCAGTTCCTTACAGTCTTCGATTCTTCGCTGATGGCTCCCGAAGCTACAGTTCGCGTTGATGGTAATGGTAAGCTCGTTCTTACTTCTAACACCACGCAGTTTCCGAAGAAGTTTGGAAAGATCATCAGTTGGACTAATGATCTGTTCCCGGAACTTAATGCCTTCGTAGATGGATTCCCGGATCTCAATGTTCCTGGTACCAACACCGGAGGTTTAACCCGCCGTCTGTTCGATTTCATCAAACTCATCCGCCAAGCTCAGGGTCAATCTGTGCTGCCGGCTGATATCATTGCTGATGTCGATGCGGGCTACTACGGGATGGTTAAAGTCCTGTTCAATCTGACTGGGATCAATGCGTAAGCATGGTCCCACATAATATAGGAGTGGAGTAAAAAGCAATGGTTACAGCAGCTGATCTTCTTGCTACTGACGCTTACAGGGACCAATTTGATTCGGCTCTGCAACGTCATGTAGACCCGAGGGATAAATCCTCGGATACTTATGAAAGCCAACTCTCTGCAGCTGGAGAAGATTCCGAGAAACGGAATGAGATCCTCGCAGGAATGGTTCAAGCCGATACTGACTCTGTCAGAATGTTCGTGGACCTTCTGGAAGGCCGCAAGCCGATTGGAATGAAAGTTCCTACAATCCAGAAAGCATTCCGTGACTACCTCTCGGCAAAAGACTTCCCGTTCACTTTCGGTCCTGCGATCGAAGTTGTTACGAGAAACTACCTGATGCCTCAGATTCTGGTATCACGTGAAGTGTTCCAAACGGTTCCGTATACTGGCCAGAGAGATCAGGTCAATATCCGCTCCTTTGGACCGATCAACATTGAAGAAGTTGGTCGTAACGAACCGTATCCGGAAGTTGGTCCTTCGATCGTTGATAAAGCCTTCCGTATGGCACTGGACATCAAGAAATATGGTGTTAAGCTTACTATCGAACAAGAGCTTTATGAATCCGATCATTGGGGCATCCTCGGATTCCTCGTTCGCCAGGTAATGGACGGCTTCATCCTGCATGAAGAGTCCATGGCTATGACGCTGTTGAATAAGATGGGAACGACTATCTTCAACAACGCTACGCCTTCTGCTGGCCTCGAAGGGAAGATTACTTCCGGTCGTGCGATTGATGGATCCTTCAATGGAACTATCACTCTCAATGACACGATGAGTGTATGGGCTTACGGTAATACCCGCGGCTTTAATTACAGCATCCTTCTCATGCACCCGTTTGCATGGCAAATGTGGGCAACGGATCCTGAGATGCGCGAACTGATGGTAGTAGGTTCCCAAGTAACCTCTGCTCTCAATAGTGCTCGTCTCCAGGGAGCTGGTGCTCAAGGTTTCGAATCTCCATTCGGCGAGATGTGGGGCTATAAAATGTCCAATCTCGGTGGTAACAACACTACTCAGCAGCTTTACTCTGCTAATGGTGTGCCGGATACATTCTACGGTAAGCTTGGCATCAGCCCTGCTTCCAAGACGCTGTCTCCTTACTGGGCTACGTTTAACATTCCTCCTGGAAATGCAGCGTTCCCTGGTGGACTGAGAGTTATTGTAACTCCTTACGTCCCATGGAGACAGGATCCAGTTTCGAAGAAATACATTACTAACCTGTATTTCATCGATCCGCAGCGCACAGGTGTTATCCTGAATGGCGAAGGTCCTACGACTGACGAGTGGGAAGATGTAGAGAAAGAAGTTCGCTACATCAAGTTCAAGCGTCGCTTCGGCATGTATCCTGTTCATCAGGGTCGTGGTGTAGGTGTTGTAAGAAACATCGTAATCGACCGCAACTATGTGTTCGATAATGTGAACCAGCGTTCGCTGAGTGTCTACGATGTTAACTCTACCCTGAGTGGAGTAACCTTCTAAGGATACTGAAATCCCCCCTATTACTTAGGTAAAGGGCACAGGGGTCACCAGAGATGGTGGCCCCTTGTTTTTTATAGCCGTTGTTAGAGCTTGACATAGAAATACTAATATGTTTTAATGTGCCATGCCAAAAGTACACGTTAAACTCAATGCAGAGATCCATCCTACGTTTGAGATCCCAGGTCTTGTAAGCCTGTCTTCTCTTGGAGAAGAGACTGTTATTGAGAAAGACATTGATATTGCAACATCTGATAATGTATCTATGGAGATGCTGCTTAGAGGGGTATCCCTCGGTAGAATTAGCATCCCTCAGGATGATATTAAGAAGATGCAAGAGAACATGATTAAGACTTTGGGAACTGCGCAAGATGCTTCTAAGCCTCGTGAAGCTTATATTGTTAAGCTTGCTGATCATCATGTAGTATGGGCTACTCAAGATCAGAAGGTATCTTTGAACCGCCTTGAAAAGCATACGTTCATGGAAGTTACCAAAACGGGAATTAAGATTGGTGGAACAAAGTTCCCTGCTCTTAGTAAGACACAGCTTAAGGATCTAAACAATGCTGTGAATGCTGGGATCCTCGAGATCATCGATGAGGCTCCCAAGGGTGATTCAGGAGCTCCTCCTGTAGCTGATCAAGATTACGATCGTCAGCTTTCAGCTCAGGATAAGATGCTCAGGTTAATCCTTGATAGCCCCTTTGAACAGTTTGAAGAGATGGTAGTTAGATTTAAAGTGCCAGAACTTCGTCAGCTTAAGGTCATGGAAGATAACGACCGCAAACGTCCAGATGTAATCAAGCTGCTGAATAAGCGGATTGCTGCAGAAGGCGGCGGTTAACTAAAGGGTACTAAAGGTGCCATTACGAGATACTCTGTCTCTTAATGGCACTTACATTTAATGCCGCTTCCTCAACCCCCAATAGTGGCAATACAGCTGTTCCTCTTAATGCATATATAAAGCTCGTTTTCAATAGCGAGGTTCAGAGTGCTTATTTTAGCCCTACTGCTGTAGGAACCTATTTCCAGCTCTATAAAGAAGCCGGCTTTGTTAAGTATGGAGTAATCGCGGGTAGAACTGTAGATAATAACCTGGCCATCTACCTTCTGCCCATGGCTAAGTTAGAACCTAATACTAAGTATACTCTCATTATTGTTGGTGGAACCAACGGCATTAAGAACATTGCTAATGAAACTTTAACCGGCAATCAGGTTATTAGTTTTACTACTACCTATTTTGCAGATAATCAAATCAGTATAAACATTACTGATTCGGTTGTAACCTTTCCTCCTGTTGCGCAGGAGCCAGTTCCTATTCCTACGCCTCCGGGATCCGTAGTAAACTTCCAGGATGTGAATAACCTGGTAGGTAGTGAATCTGGGATTGCAGAGTTCTATTACGAAGATGGTAGCCAGATCGGCCAAATCTTTATCGAACATTCAAACCCAGAAGAATTTACTATTGGGAATATAGATTTCTACCAGTTTGTTTCTTACTGGAATGAAGATATAAGAAGCAGATATGCTGATGAGATTAAGATAACCAAGGCCAAGCTTCCATTCGATACTGTTAATTTCCTCGGCAATACACCAGTTCCGCATGGTTCTGTTCAGATTGTTGGTAATAAACTTTCCTTTGCAGTAACATCTGAATCTGGATACGATACTTCAAATAATCCACTTACTCTAAATTATGAATATCAGATAAGGATACCGGGTGCTGCATTATCTAAACTGGATGATGGTGGAGTTCGCAATGCAAACATCATTGTAAAGTTTGCTGGACCATTAGCTCCTCTATTCTCTACACCAGATATGGTAAAGGCTATCATGAGCTCCTCTTTTAATCCAGAGGATATTGGGTATGTACGGGACTATGATCTCTTCAAGAAGATTCATTGGATCTCATATGAGTTGGTTAATAGACTTGGATACACTCCTTCATATAATGATCCCAATATCTATTGGGTTGTAAGATATGTTACATGTAGAGCAGCATATGAACTATTAACCGGGCCACTCGCATTTGTTCAGTATGTAACTCAGAGAACTGTTCTTGGACAATCGGTATCCTACACGAATAAAGATAGGACTATGCCAGGAGATCGGGGAGAACTTGAGAACTGTATGACTGATGCTCTTAACGCTCTTGGTATACTCATGTCTAATGTGGCTGCAGTAATTGGTGTTAAGAGTAAGAACAGTGCTTACTACCCTGGAAGAAAACGTGGCAATATGCTTCGTTCTTTTACAGAACTAAATCCTATCGATACAGATACAAACGTCCCAAGAGATGGTCTCGAGGGAAGTATTATAGATCAATGGTGGAATAGATAATGCCTAGATGGGGTTGGCCTGACATGCGCGAGAATGTTCGCGCTTATCTTGATGGAGACTTTGCCAAGCTTGGTGAAGGTCAGTGGCTTGTTTATAGACGCATGCTTAAAGGAGAACTTACCAAACAGTGGTCTCCCACTCGAGATGAAGCTGTTGGTGGTGAGAAGTTTAAGTATGTTCAGTATATGGTTCGTGGAATTATCCAACCTATTGGTGGAGAGTTTGGACTATCAGCCATATGGGCTACCAATGAAATGGGTATAGTTCCAAAAGGTGGCTTCTTAGCTATGATCAAATGGGATTATTCTCAGGCAAAGACGAGACACCCATTGGCTAGACCACAGATTGGAGATAGGATATTTGAGGTATTGGGAGGGGATTCTAAATCACCACCTAAGCAACCTATTAGACTTATAGGAGATTATGCTTATAAGGTTCTCTCAGTTGGTAAATCAAGAGGTGACTTCGGAAGATCTGAAGGCTGGATATTACACGTAGATCTGGATGGTTAATAGATGGCAGGTGTAGTAGATAGAGTCCCAGTCATCTTTGTAGAGGATCCCAACGAAACTCCACAAGAGACTTTAGAAAGACTCCAAAAGGTAACAGGTGGGCGCCTTGGATTGGGGCGGGCATTTGAATTAGTTCTTCCTGAGATCATGTTAATGATCGAGAAGAACTGGCTGACTATTATACCCATGGAATTTAAAGCTTCATGGATTCCGCAGCTTAAAGATAACCCCGTTCTAAGAGAGATACCAGATTTAGGGCCGGCCTTTCCTCAAACTAATGTAGGATCTGAAGTCAGTTCTATAACAACTGATGATCCCGTAGCTAAGACTAAGGAAAGCATACGCTATAGAATAGTCAGAACTGAGAATGCCGGCTTCGATCGTAAAATGTTCAGTGGAACTAAAGAGCTAAAACCCCGTAGGCGCTTTCAAATTGCTCAAATGGGCGATAATGGCCTTTATACTTATACCGATGTTCTAGCTAAAACATGGGAATATCTGGTAGAGTTTAGCTGTAACGGTAAGGATGCTCTTACCTCAGATTTCCTCTATAAGTGCTTTGAGTACATTTTATATACCAACGCTAAACTTTTTTATAGCTTTGGTTTACAGAGATTTATCCCACTTGGATCCCCTAGAGGTGATGTAGTAGACCCCGATACTGAGCTCCATAGAAGGATTCTATCCGTTTATTTTAGACATGAGGAATTCTATTTCAGAAAGAGTGAAGTTGAGATTGGGCAGCTTGCATACGATTGGAATGATTTCCAGGTGGACTATCCATTATAATGAGACTAAAGACAGTACAGACCAGACTGCTGACCTATGATTCAGTTAACTTGTCTGTTATCAGTTTAATTCATAGAGAGGTAGGCTATGGCCGGTATTGATGATTTTAACGGCACGCGATCGATTCTGATCGATCAAATCAATCAGGTTTTCAAAAGACCGATTACTGCCGATGCAACTATTATTTTTGGAACCTCTACGAAGGGACCTCTGCGCCAGCTTATTGCTGCAGATAATGATGATCAAGTAAAGGACACATTCGGTGATGTTCCGAATGATCCTTCGTTTGATACGAACCTTCCTCGTACGTTCTATGAGATGAGTAGAGCTACTGCAAATGGTGCAGATGCATTCCTGATGAGAATTGGCGATGCTAAGAAAGCTACTCTTAATCTTTATGAGTCGCAAGGTGTAGGTGGAACTGGTTATGGAACTTTTGGTTCCGGTGACCTTGCTTACACTAAAGATATTACTAACAATGCACTTGCATTCTCTCTTGTTTCTGAGGCACTTATCGAAGGTGCAGAAGCAAACAATGGAACTCTCGAAGTAGTATCTGATGGTGGAATTCCTAAAGCTATTACATTCACGACCCCCGATCAGATCCGTAGAGCTTTTGCTCTTGATCCTTTTGGAAAGCAGCCGGGTGCTCTCTACAATGTAAGAGACATTGCTAATGCTCTTAATGCTGATCCAGATTGGAATAAGTGGTACATCACTAGATACGTTCTTCTGAGAAAAACTGATCTTGAAGTAACTGTACAGGCAGACAGCTCTGGTGGTAGATACATCGAAATCGATGGTGGAACTGACACCTATGGTGATAAGCTTGAAACACTGGAAGAGATTGCAATCGAACAATCTGATGCAACCGACAGCGTTCCTTTTGGTGTAACTTCTTACTTCCTGAAGAATGTTCCTAAGAAAGACTCCCTGGATGTAACTGCAACTATCACTACGTTTGTGCGTAAGCTGAAAGATGAAGTTGTTCTGACTGTTGATGCTACTCTGGTTAACTCTCAAACTGCCAACAAGACCCTCTTCCTTGGTCGTGCAAACTCTAAGTGGGATGGTGATCTTAGCTACGTTTGGGAAACAGATAGTGGTAATGCCAACTATGGCAACTTTACTCTGATCCAACTTAAGCCGAACGGTGTGCGCAACATTGTTCCAAAGATCTATAACTCTCAGCCAGTATACTATGTAGATGGCAATGGCCAGATCTTCCTCGAGCTCGAGAACTGGGGCAATGCTTCCTTCTCCTTAGGCGATGTATACCTAGCTTCCTATAACTTCAAAGCTTTCTTCTCTGAAGCAAATCTTAGAAGCCAATTGGAAACTGGTAACGAGTTTAGCTACTTCGTTAAAGGTAACGAGATTATCTTCGGTGCTTCCTTGAGCCTGGCAGTAGATGTAATCTACCCAACCAGAAAAGTTTTTGCACCTTCGGATCTTAATCTTACTGATGCAAATAACATCATTGTTTACTTTATCAATCCTCTTACAAGACCTGATGTAGGATCCACGGTTCTAGCTACGTATACGTATCTCCCAGAACTTCCTGCAGCATCTGGTGCTATCCTCGATCTGCCTACAAGCGGTCAGGTAGTTCAGAGATCTGGATTCTCCGGTGGAGATGATGGTCGTAGAGTAGGCCGCCTTCGCTATAAGCAGCTTATCGAAGATGCGCTCGATCTTATCGAACTGTATCCTTTTAAGCAGGTTCTTGGAGCAGGTGTATACCTCGATGATACTGTAGATGGTTATGATGATGAGACCGGTCTCCCCGCGGTTATCCCGGTTGACTGGGCTTCTATGCTGATTCCTAAATTAGCTCGTAGATCTTATCTGACCAAAGAGTGCACGATGGCAGTGTCCATTCGTCCTCCTACGGATCTGACTCCAGATGGAATCAATAAATGGTTCGATAGAGCTATTAATTCAGATAACTCTGATATTGGTAGAGCTGCTAATATGATGCTTGCTGCGCAAGGACCAGATTCTTTTAGACTCATGGTTCCTGCAGGAGCTCCTATTACTGCAATCAGCCAGGTTCTCGGTGGTAGACAATATGTTGGTTACCCAGCATCTATCTACACTGGCATGAGACAAGATCTTCCGATCGAACTGTCTCATACTAATGCACTCCTGCCTCCAACGGTTCTGGATCTTGGTGTAAAGATCTTGAATGCTGAAATTATCGGCAACATGAATGGTATGAAATATACCTTCATGACCGTTGACAGTGCAGGTAATAAGATCATTGCAGATGCACCTACGCTTGCTCAAACAGGATCCAGCTACGATCGTCAGTTTGTATTGGATGCTGTGTATGCTGCGATTAACATCGTACGTGTAACGGCAGAAAGGTTCATCGGTCTCCCGAGAACTCAGGAGAACATCCTGGCAATGCGCAATAAGTGTCAGAAGAATGTTCAGTATCTCGTTCCACGAGTATTCCAGAACATTCAAATCACGGTCCTTGATGTGCCGGAAGGTTCTATCACTGGTCGTACAAAACTCGGTCTTTCGATGATCACTAGCCGTGAAATCCGGAGAGTGGATGTTGAAACCAGAGTGAGCCTGGTTTAAGGATAGGAGGGTAGAATAAGATGGCTCTCGGTTCGATTTTTACTAAAACCTACACCACTTACTCTGGTGTAGATATCACTGCGATCTTTGATAACATCTCGCTTGCGACGATGACGGGGATTGCCATTTCTGTAACCAGAGAGAAAGCTCCTGTTTACACCTTTGGCTCTGCAAACCCTAGGTCGATCTCCCGCGGTAAACGTGGGACTGCCGGCTCAATGATGTTTACGCTCTTCGATAGAGATGCCTTCTACGGCCTCTTCTTATCCGAAGATCATAAATACTTTGCGCATGCTGATGAGATCAACTGGCTTACTAACCCAATCAATGCCTCGATGGCAATTGGGTTATACTTCCAGAACTTTGCTGGTGCCAATGCAAACATCCCACAGGGTGGACAACTTGCAGGCCAGGGAAGAACAGGAAACCAGTTCTCTGTTGATCAGGGTAACCTGGATCCACTTACGGGTGCAGTTCAAAATCCTGCTCCTGCGGTTGTTAATCAGGGTGCCAATCCTCTCGCACTTCAGGCTGGCCAACAGTCTAATGGTGGTTTCGTTGGTGCAAGAACGGTTAAGAGATCTGCTCAGTATGCTGACCAGGTTATGCCATTCGATATTACTCTCATTGCTCAGAATGAATACGGTCATGCTTCTGCAGCCGGCGTTATTGGTGTCGAGGTAATTAACGAAGGTGGTGGTATCTCCATGGATGATATCACTAACGAACAGCAGATGACTTACATTGCAATCTATAGATTGCCATGGTATTCCCTTAATAACGGTGTACAGAAAGAGTCTATCTATGGTGGCGTTACTAGCCTTACAGATTCTTCGCAAGTTGGAGCTACAGTTACTACTGCTACTACTGGCAACAATGCTACAGTAGCAGGCCAAAGATAACTTTAGCTCTTATTTTTATCTTAAAAAGCCGGGTACGTTTACCGTTATCCGGCTTTTTTTGTTACTTCTTTAAGTACGAAATAATCTTCTAAGCTGAAGCTAATTGTACAATATGGCTTCCTCAAAAGATGAAAAAATTCTTAAGAGTAAATTTACAAAAGAACTAACGGCAATAGCAAAGACCTTCGCCAAGAAGTTTAACAAACAACCAATAGATATAACCAGAAACTTTTACCGGAAGATGAGTAAGCTTGGAGAAGCTTACGATTCAATCTGGGGAAGTTTTAGTATAATGAAAGAGGATATTCTTGGGAAGTCCTCGCAAGATCCTAAGTTTACCAGAGATAGTATAACTGGTGTTAAGAATGACTCTTCCAAGAAATCCAAGAGAAGATATTTTGTTACTGCTGCTATCGCAGGGCAGAGTATTAACCGCCTATTCTTAGCATCTATAGAATCATTTTGTGCTCTTCTTGGAGCAGAACTTGTTATACTCCCAATGTATGGAGTGCTTAAGAAGGATGAGGAATATCCAGATGAGTTAAAACAGATGGCAGATCATATGGTATCTGAATACATCTTTAACTCAAATCTTAGAGCATTTGATGTAATGCTTAAGCCACAACATGTTATTCCATTAACGGGATTACCACGACTCGGCCAGAAGAATAGCTCTATCATTGTAGCAAGTCCTAAGCAGCAGATGAGAGTTGTTCCTATCTCTAATAGAAAGCTGCCCCATATTATACATTCTACCGGATGTATAAATATACCTGATACATATACATATACCCGCATTGGAGTCCTTGGTAGACAGGATCATATTCAGGGTGGTCTCATTGTAGAGATCCAGGATGATGAGATCTTTCATATCAGGCAGGTTCAGGCTGATGATAAGGGCGGTTTCTCATATCTTAATAAGTATTACCAAGGAGATAAGGTAGAAGATGCAGAAGTAGAGGCCTTTGTTTTAGGGGACTATCATGCCGGCTTTCATGATGAGAGTGCTGTAAAAGCATGGCTGGAAGTAACCGAACTTTGTAATCCCAAACATCTTCTTCTTCATGATCTTTTTGATGGATATTCTATTTCACACCACCATGAAAATGACTTAAAGGTTAAGGTAAACTTGCCGGAACATGTTTCTACTCTCGAAAGAGAGCTAGCCACTGTTAGCCAAGAGATTAGAAGATGGCAAAAGAAGTTCCCAAAACTTAACCTGGTGGTAGTTAGAAGTAACCATGATGAACATCTAGACAGATATCTAACTGAAGGGAGATTTATAAAGGATCCTGCCAATCTAATGTTATCATTAGATCTAGCTAAAGAGTCTTTCACATTTAAAAATCCCCTGGAAGAATATCTCCGAGTTAAGCATGGAATAGAGAATGTGCGCTGGTTGAAGAGAGATGAGGACTTTAAAGTAGCCGGAATTCAGCTTGGTCGGCATGGCGATAAAGGAATGAATGGTGCTAGAGGTTCTGTTCATTCTACAGAACTAGCTTTTGGTAGAGCAGTTGTTGGTCATGCGCATACTCCCCAGATATTTAGAGAGACCTGGGTAGTGGGGACTACATCTATCATGGATCGTGATTATATGAAAGGTCATCCTAGTTCATGGCTGCATACTAGCTGCCTGGTATATAAGAATGGGCAAAGATCTTTAGTAACATCCATATCTGGAAACTGGAGAATCTAATGCCATTGGATGATTCGATATCTAGTTTTACACTTCCTTATCTATTCGAAGATTCTGTAAGTGCGCCTCCTACAATAGGGAGAATACGTTTTAATAACGTAGATCCGAAGCAAGTCACTCAGGTAATGGTTTCTAAAACAGACCTTGAGAGTCTTGATAGAGAGTTATACTTACTAGCTGGATCCTTTGGTAAGTTTTTTAAAGTATTCTCCACTTCCAATCCTGACTTCTGGGTTATTTATAAGATTGGATTAGTATCGGATCCCGGAAATTATTTTGTATATGATACTATCTATGTTGCATCAGAAGGTTCTGTTGTAAATGGGGATGCGATTGGTTTTACTTTAGCTGCATCTTCGACAGGAGGTGGTGGAGGAAGTACAACCTGGTTACCTCCAGAAGTTTTTATTATCACTGCAGAACAGGCTGCGAATAACCAGATAAGTATTTCTCAGCAACCAATATTATATTCTGAAATTGTTGTTGGGCGCGGTTTAGTACTTACACGAGGAATTGGCTACGATTATACCATTAGTGGAACGCTTCTCACATTTGAATCAGGTTATCTGGTCGAAGGTGAAAAAATAAGTGTACGCTATCAGGTATAAATAAATGGCAACAAAAATTCGTGGCAACTTAGATATAGTTGCAGCAACAATTACCGATGCTGAGATTTCAGCTTCTGCTGGTATTGCTTCAACTAAACTCGCTAACTGGTCAGCTGATAGAAATGCTGGTGGTTATAAATTAACCAACCTTGCAGCTCCTGTATCTGGCAATGATGCTGCTACTAAAGCATACGTAGATGGTGTAACTGCCGGCCTTGATTATAAAGAGGCTGTTAGGGCTGCTACTAATGCCGTTCTCTCTGGAACAATGATTGCCAACAACGGCACTCCTGCTACTGGGGAAAGAGCATATAGCACTTCTGCGAAAACTATTACATGGTTCTCTGGCGAAGGTCCCACAACCATCGATGGTGTAACTCTTGTAAACGGGGATAGAATCCTTGTTAAAGATGAGACCTCCACATCCGGCCCTTCTGCAGGAGAAGGCCGCCAATACAATGGTATTTATGTAAGAACATCCGCGGACGTTTGGACCCGTGCATATGATATGGACGGAACTCCTACCAACGAGATCTCTCGTGGTAATGCTGTATTAGTAGTAGCTGGAACAACTAATACCAGCTCTGCCTGGGTTCTTTCTACTACGAATGCCTCTGATCCAGATAACATTAACGTAGATACAGAAACCAAAAACTTCGTTCAGTATAATGCTTCGGCTACTTATACTCCGGGCGATCTTATTGATATTGTTGGTTATCAGATCAATGTAGACCTTACAGAAGCTACAACTCAAACCACTCTTAACTCTGCAGCGGACCAGATTATCTTCATTAGAGATCCTTCTGGAACTCCTGTACAGAGTAAGATTGCATTCTCTGATCTTCTCAAGCCCAATGGTGGTCTTGTTGTAGAATCTGGACAGCTTGCTGTAGATCTCGGAGCTTCCTCGATTACTGGAACTCTGGCTGTAGGCGATGGTGGTACTGGTGCTACTAGCTTTACATCCAATGGCGTTCTATATGGTAATGGTAGCGGTGCAATTCAAGCATCTGCTGCTTCTACTATCGCAGGAGCTATTCTCTATACGGCATCCTCTGGTGGTGCACCTTCCTTTACTTCTACTCTTACGTATAATAATACGAACAGAGAGATTGTATTTGTTGGTGGATCTGGAACCTTACAATCTAAGAACCAGACTGCTTCTAGCACTAACTCCTCTCTCGTAACGATTACTTCTGGCCAGGTAGATGGAACCACATCTAACTCTGGACAGGTTAGTATCTCTACTGGAGCATCTACCACTGATGGTAATACTGGAAGTATTGTTCTTAGAACTGGACAGGCCACCAGTGGAGATTCTGGAAACGTAACTATTGGAACTGGCCCTGCTTCTGGAACAGCTGGCATTATCAGCTTCCAGATTGCTGATAACCAGGAAGCTTACATTGATGCGGCCGGCTTTAATTTAAGCTCTGGCAATGTTTATAAAATTAATAACCAGACTGTAGTTGCTAACTCTACCGCAGATGGCCAGTTAATGATCGGTGCATCTGGCGGTGGTTATGCCGCTGGAACGTTGACTGCTGGTTCTGGAATAAACATTACCAATGGAACTAACTCGATTACAATCGCAGTTGCTTCTACGGTTCTTACAAGCAGCAAGGTTAAGACCCAAGTGTTTACTGGAGATGGTTCTACAGTAGCATTTGATCTTACAACTCCTGCTTATGCGGCTACCGATAATGCAATCCATGTCTATCTCCGCGGCTTAAGAATGAGAAGTGGTGGTGTAGACTTTACAATTACAGATACCGATACGATTACCTTCACATCGGCACCTCCTTCAGGAGATACAATCCAGGTAGATTATATAACAGCATAATCTTTACCTTTCGATTCTGTCTAAATGGGGATAGGGGAGTACAAAGAGCTCCTTTATCCCCATTATTGTTTTAATGTCCACCAAGATTAGATTTGTAGACGTTCAGGACTCCGAGTTTGCCTCTCAAGCAGAGCTTGATGCTATAGCCGGCTTTAACTATATAACTAACCCTCGAGCCGAAGTAGATACTTCTGGCTGGTCCAATAGTGGATCCAACTTCACTGTTTCTAGAACTACTACCAGTGGTGAGATATTGATGAACATTGCTTCATTCAAACTCTCTGCCAATGGATCACAGGCAGTAGATGATTATATCTACATTCCATTTACTATCGGTCTCGGTGATACTAATAGAACTTTAAATATCCAATTCTATTATAAGGGATTAACCGGTTATAATTCTGGAGATGTAGAATTTGTAATATGGGATGGAACTTCTGAGATAGTTCCATCTTTAACAGTTATCCCAGGTGGACTTGGTTTAATGGAAGTAACCTGGGAATCTAATTCCGCCGTTTCTTATCAACTTAGATTTAAAGCAAAGGTGACTACATCGTTTTCTTTATCTGTTGATAATGTTCAGATCTCCAATAGAGATTTAATAACAAGTATGGCTGCTGGCTATTGGGGTTCGTACACCCCGAGTATAACAGCTACTACCAATCCAGCAAAAGGTGTTACTGGTAGAGATATAGCGCATGTATGGAGAAGAGGAAAGTTTGCTTTTATAATCTATGATTATGTACAAACATCCAATAGTGGTGCTTCTGGGGGATCCGGATATTACAGATATTCAATGCCACCCGGTCTTACTATTGATGGAGATTATACACCACTCCAATCTGTTACTGGGATTTCTTTATCTGGTAATCTTGGTCAGGGTTATATAAATGATGGCGCAGTTTCTGCGATGTATACATTACAGGCATTTGGCTATGATGTCGATCATTTTTCTTTTCACTCCGATGTTGGAGTTGGTGATGATGTTGGAAGCACAGTATTTTCACTGGCTAATAATAATTTAAGACTAAGTGTACAGATGCTTATTCCTATTACAGAATGGGATGAGCAAACTATACTATCTAATAATAAAGTAGAATATGCTTCTAACTCATCTACCAATGATGGAAATGATACTAACAGTTTTGCTTGGGGATCTAGAGGAAGTTTAGTTCCACCAGTTACTACTATCTATAAAAAGAGAGTTCGATTTAAAACTCCCATATTACCAACTGATGAAATTCAAGCCCGCATTGATGTTGATGGAGTAGGTAAATTTGCAGACTGGGAGGATCATGGATATGATGATAGTATAGGTAAGATAGGAGTTGACTGGACTTATGTTCCAGGATCAGATTATGAAATAGATGTTTGGATGCGTGGCGGACATTATGCTAGAGTTACTCCAGATACCATAACTTATAGAACATTCTCCCAGGAATATTCCGCTGGATCTCGCTGGCATATACGCAAAAGCTCAAATGCTTTAGCAGTTGAATCACCATATAGAGAATCTGCAATTAGCGATTGGGAACCATATGATTTAACAATAGGTTCAACAGCAACTCCACCAATCGAAGGAACTGGAACTAAGTTCAAGAGAGCAATGTGGAGAAGAGTTGGCGACTCTATGGATATACTATTTGAGTATAGACATTCAGTTGCCGGGACCACTAATAGTGGGACTTATTTATTTCCATTGCCTGCAGGACATACTGCAGATACTGATAAAATAACTACCTCTTCTTCAACAGGTTTAACTTATTATGGAATAACTGGAAGTGGTTGGGCATCTGATAATGCTGGCAATATATATCCAGTCACACCAGTATTATATGATGCCAATAATATAAAACTTCTTAGCACTGATTTTAGTTATTCCGGTTATGAAGTAGGTGCAAGTTTTATTACAATGGGAAATACGGATGTCCGATATTTCTTCATAGTAAGAGGAATTCCAATTGTTGGATGGGCAAGTAATATAGTATTAGAGCCCAACAAAATTGAATATGCTTATAACAGTGATGAAACGGATGCTCATAATACTACCGATTTTGCATATGGGAAAGAAGGGGCATTAGTTCCTCCAGTAACTTCAACTTTAAAATATAAGGATGTAGAATTTCTTAACGAACCAAAACCTGGAGAATATGTAGATCTATGGGTAAAGATTAAGAACCGTAAATGGCAGCCAGTTGGTGGAACATACATGCACTGGCACGAATATGCTAGTGCATTACGTGGCGTTTACATGGCTCCCCTTTCTGGAAGTCCGAGAAGATATAGAGTATATTTTAATTCTAATGGGGCAGGATATTCTCAAGAAGATGGCCAGGTAAATAGCTGGGGAGATGAAAATTCTGCAGGAACTAGATGGGTAGTTGTAAAATCATCTGTTCCGTTACCAGTTGAAACCCCGAGTAGAACTGCAACTGTTGCTTTTATATCATCTAAGGCTACTGGAAGTGGCGGGGTTGCTAACTCTGCAAGTGCCAATACCAATGCATTTGCAACTTATGGTGGGACAGAATCAATTGTAGATCCTTCTAGTTCTGGTATTGCATCTATAGTTAATGCCAATAAAGTAACGATAGTTCCTGGTAATTATTTACTTAAGGGATCTTGCAGTTTCTATGGAACTAATTATACAAGACTACGTTTGTATAACCATACAACTAACCAGGATATAAAAAATGGCCAGAATATAAGAGTGGATTCAAGTGGTGCAGATGCTCATTTATGCACTATAGAATGGCCATTCTCCTGTTCAGTTGCTACTGAGATATCTCTGGATTACTGGTGTGAGTCAGTTGGTCTATTAGGAATAAACTACCCTATTGGGACTACTGAATACGGGCCAGAATTAATAATAATGAAGCTCGGTTAAAGATATAGACTGTACTGTCTTATACAGTACATCATACTCTTAATCATTCATTATCGTTAAATGATCGCAGAAATAGTAAAAGTCTTGGGGTTCTGGGGAACCTTTATATTACTCTCATTACCCTTTGCGGTCTTCACTATAATTGCAGGTGTTCTTATACTACTCCATGGTCTTAAGAACCCTATGAATGGTGTTCAGATTCTTATAGGTATAAGAAAACCTCGGGTAGAAGAGTCTAAGCCCACTACCTTTTCTGATAATTTAATCCTTGAATTTGAAGTAGATAAAGAACCGCACGGCTTCCAGATCCCCGAAGGATATGTAATTTTATACGGTAAGAAATGGAACCGTGAGCATGTTGAGTATTATAGAATGCTCGAAGATAGGTGGGTCCAATGTCCTATTGTTGATATAACGCGGGCTAATGTAACCTCTTCGTTAGTATCTCTTCTTGAAGATAAGGCAGATCAGTTAGGATCCTTAAAGATCTTTGCAACCGCAGACCAGGTTGTTCTTTTAAACTATCTGAAGCCAAACACTAAGATTCAGATAGAGTCTAGATAAATATTGACTTAATATACAATGAGCACTTCAATGCCCATTATCATATTTTAAGGAGCACTATATGGACCTTGAGCTTAAATTATTAAACGTTCTTCAATTGAAACCGGTAATGCAGAAGCTAATTGGGAATAAATTGACTGTCCCGGTTCAAACTCGAGTCGTCAGATTAAGTAAAAAATTAAATGAAGAAAGTGCTCTTATAGAAGAGCAAAGAATAGCAATAATTAAGAAGCACGGATCTGAAAAGTATCTTATGGAGGATGGAGAAAACATCTCTATCCCAGAAGATTCGGAAGAGTTCGCCCTTTTTAAAAATGACTATTTAGAGCTTCTTCAGCAGCCAGCCACTATTGAAAAATTTAAACCATTTACTGGTAAAGATTTCGAAAAGATTGAACTGGATGGTGGAGAAGTAGATCTTCTCTTAGAATTGGGAATTCTAGAAGACTCTGAATAAGTTCAGTCTTTTAACACGAGATAATAGCCCATAGGTCCTATATTGGTACTTTCTAAGAGATAGAACGATATAGTTAGATATCCATGGGCGTTAAAATAACTGTACCATCTACTGGAGGCGGTGGAACATCTGCATCTTCAGACCACCAGGCTCTCTCCAACAGAGATTCTTTAACTGCTCATACTCAATATCTTCTTAAGGCAAATACAGATGCCATGGGAATCAACCTTGATATGGGTGGATTTTCCATAACAAATGTTAATCTTGTAGATGGAATAGATGCTTCTGCTCATGTTGGTAGACATGCATTTAATGGAGCAGATCCATTACCCGCAGCAACTGCTGGTGATATAACCGAACTTTCTGATTCAACTAATTCTGCTGGTGTTAGTAATACTCTTGTTCCGAGAGGAGACCATCAACATGCCCATGGAAATCGTGGAGGTGGATCTCTACATGCTGCCGCAACTACCAGTATTGCTGGTTTTATGTCAGCAGCAGATAAGACGAAGCTGGATGCTATCACAGGAACTAATACTGGCGATCAAACAAACATAACCGGTAACGCCGGAACAGCTACTGCTCTTCAAACAGCAAGAACTATCAATGGTGTAAGCTTTGATGGAACAGCTAATATTACTGTAACTGCAGCAGCTGGCACATTAACGGGCACTACCTTAAATTCTACTGTAGTAAGTTCTTCACTAACATCAGTTGGAACATTAACTAACTTAACTGTAACAAACCCAATTTCTGGGTCTATCACAGGAAGTTCTGGAAGTACGACTGGTAATGCAGCAACTGCAACTGCCTTACAGACAGCACGTACCATCAATGGAGTTTCATTTGATGGAACTGCTAACATTACAATTACCGCAGCGGCTGGCACTCTTACAGGGACAACTTTAAACTCAACGGTTGTTAGCTCCTCTTTAACTTCTGTAGGGACAATTACATCGGGAACGTGGAATGGTTCAACTATCGCTATTGCAAATGGTGGTACGGGACAAACAACTGCCAATGCCGCATTAAATGCTCTCCTTCCTTCTCAGACTACTAATAGTGGAAAGGTTCTTTCCACAAATGGAACTGACACTTCATGGGTTGCAGTTGGAAGCGGATCCGTTACTTCTGTATCTGTAGTTACTGCTAATGGTGTAAGCGGATCTGTAGCTAATGCTTCTACTACTCCCGCAATTACTTTAACTTTAGGAGCTATAACTCCTTCTAGTGTTGCTGCAACAGGAACAGTAACGGGATCTAACTTATCGGGAACTAATACCGGGGACCAAACTTCTGTAAGTGGTAATGCTGGGACGGCTACCGCACTTCAAACGGCCAGGACTATAAATGGTGTATCGTTTGATGGCACAGCAAATATAACTATTACTGCTGCTGCTGGAACACTTACAGGTACAACTCTTAATGCAACTGTAGTTAGTTCCTCACTAACAAGTGTTGGCACTCTTACTAACCTAACAGTAACAAATCCTATTTCTGGTTCTGTTACTGGCAGTTCCGGATCAACTACTGGAAATGCGGCCACGGCAACAGCACTTCAAACTGCTCGTACCATTAATGGCGTAAGTTTTGATGGGACTGCGAATATCACTGTGACTGCAGCAGCAGGAACGTTGACCGGCACTACGCTGAATTCTACAGTAGTATCTTCTTCTCTGACTTCTGTTGGAACTATTACAACAGGTGTTTGGAATGGGACAACCATTGCTATCGCTAATGGAGGAACGGGTCAAACTTCTTATACAAATGGCCAGCTTCTTATTGGTAATACCACTGGTAATACTTTAGCAAAAGCTACTCTCACTGATGGTTATGGACATGCAACAACGAATGGCGCCGGCTCAATTACGTTAGCAGTTTCACTGACATCTTCTGAGACTACATCTGCTACAACAAACACAACCAGTGCAACAACTGATGGTCTTCTTACGAACTCGATATCAGGAACTCCTGCTTCTGGAACCTGGTTGATAATGTTTAGTTGCCATATGGGAAATAACGCCACTTCTGCTGCTCGGACATTTGTTAACTTGTATAAGGGACCAACAGGTTCTACTACTAAAGTTGCCAATACTGAAAGATCAGTTAAGAATGGATCGGGCGGTCAAGGAGCTTCAGTTATCGGATCTGCATCATTTCAGACTGTTCAAACTTTTAACGGCACTGATATTTACGAGATTCGCTGGAGAGTATCCGGTGGAACTTCCACCATATACGATAGAACTATCACACTTATAAGGTTGGCATAATGAATCCTTGTACATATTCAATTTCTACCGATATAGCTTCTGGAAAGTTAAATACTGACCGGCTTACAAAAGATATTAGAGCTTCTGCTATTACAGTAGCATTAGATTCTATTTCTTCTGGGGGAGATGTTTTAACGATCACTTTTAAAGCAGATCTAGGTAATACTGATAAGACTCTCCTAGATGCTATAGTATTATCTCATTCTGGTCTTACTATCTATCCTGCTGGGTTTGTTTCTGATGGAACACAGAAGGTAGCTATCTCACCTGATATCGATTCATCCAGCACATGGATTGCACGGCCGACAGATTCTAATACTGGATTAGCTGGAACTCTAACCAATAGTGGACTGGTTATTCCAGATGATGTTAGATGGACTGCTACTACTGGAAAGAAGTTAGAAATCTATGGAACAATGTTAATTATAACTAATGATTGTCCAATGGATAAAGAGCTTCACTTTATTGGAACTAATTGTGGTCAGCTAGGTAATAAGAATTTTGATCGTAAGTATTTAACTCTCTGGGATTACATTTACGGTTGTGACGAATATAGAGAATTCTCAGATCATAAAAGACTTCTATGGATTTACCCAACGCCAATTATTATTAGAAACTGTTGCAATGCAAAGATAGAAGTAACCATGCCAAATGGTGTTCAGACTGGTACTAAAGCAGTAGTAAAACTTAGATGTCTTTCATCTGATGATACACAGGCATAACTATGAGTTTAATTAACCACGATAAATCTGCTCCCAAGGTTCCATATAGAGCCGGAACTTATACTATTATAAATGGGCAGTCTGATATCCCTTTGCTTCAGTCTATATTTGGCGATAAACTTCCAGGTATTCTTGGGTTTAACCAGAAGATGGTTGATCTTACTATTGGATTTAATACAGATATTACTATTAAATTCAATAGTGGATCTAATGATCCTTTTTTATTAAGAAATGCATCTGGAGCAACAGCATATATAAACTTTGCTGATTTATATGGATCAGCACCTATTGATATTTCTGAGATTTATATTTCTAATTCTAGTGGTAGTTCTGCAGTATTAGATGTGCTAATACTGGCACACAATTAATAAAAATTGGATATAGATATGGCACATCAAAAGTATGAAACCTTTCCAATAAAAAATAGGAAAGATATTCGTAGTATGCAATCTACTATGTGTGCCGAGGGTTTTCCCGAAGATAAAAGATATATTGCATTAGAGTTAGCAGAAAACATGGTTAGTGCCAAAGGAAAGGGCCGCATCCTTGTTAATGGAGTTGAAGTAGTTAATGTTGTTGAGAAGGGTATAAACGAAGAGAAAGTAGGTGAACTGTATCATTACTTACAGAAAGCTCGAGATATGTTAAAAACAAACAAACATGGTAAAGTTAAACCAGATCCCTCTAGAAAATTAGGCGGAAGAGGATTTCTAACTATGCTCAGCGCAGGTTGGAATATTAATGTATCTCAGGAGAAAAACTCCAAGGAACTACTTATTGTTGCCACTCGCAAGGCAAATTGAGTCCGCATTTGCCGCGGCTAGAGAAAGAAACTTTAGAATAGTCCAAACAATACGCTTAATAATAAGCGGGCTATTTCTATTAATAATAGCAATAACTGAAGTTATTAATAAACCACCACTATTAGATTATTTATTATTATATGGTGCTGGTTTAATATATCTAGTTATTAACATTATTGCTAAAAGGCTCTTTCACATATCAAGGCGCTATAGATTATTAGCCGGCTATATAATTCCTATACTTGAAATTATATTATTATCTGCATCTGTGTGTATTGCCAATCCTGCGGGATCTTATCTTATATTCTTTGGCGCTGAGAATATTCTCTTCGTATTAATACTAATTCTTATATCTCTGCATGGTGATTATTGGCAGGTTATATCTGCCTGCGTGTTAGTTGCTATATCACATTTATTATTATCGTTAGCAGTATATAATAATTATAAGATATTCCATTTAGATCCAACAGCACTACATTTTGTTAATACTGAGGAAATGATATGGTTCTCAGTCTATTTGGCTATATGTGGTTGGGTATTATCCTATAAAGCAAAAGAGATTGACGCTCTAGATCAAGATATGAGGAATATCTGGATCCCCAGAATTATATCGGGGGCTTATTCTAATTTATTTGATGGCAACTCTTCTTACGATTTCTCTAGTTATAGAATCCATTCTAAAGCAACCTTCGCTGAGAAGTATGTAGGTGCTGACTTCGTTAAGGTAAAAAACCACGGTAAAGATATCCTGGTTTTAATTGGTGATGTAGTATCACATGGTATTAATGTTAGCCAGGGTGCAACAGTTTGCATGTCCGCCTTTAATGCAGTTGAAAGTAGAGATCCAAAAAAGATCCTTATGATATTAAATAGAGTTCTTTTAGATATTGAAAAGGATAACGGAGGAGAAACATTAGCGATCTGTTTAAGATTGCGACCAGATGGAACCGTTATTTATAACGGGTTTCTGGATAAATTTTCTGTGACAAGAAATGGGGTTGAGGTCGATATTCCAACTACAGGTAAGTTACTAGGAAAAGACCCAAATTATGAACCCCATGAGAATGGTATTCTTAAGCTTAATGCTGGAGACTACCTTTCTATTTTAACAGATGGAGCGTCGAATGCTGACAATAACGATGACCAAACTACAGTGGTGGTTACATACAATGGGCTACCGCACAGCTCATTCTCTTAGAGAACTAACACTGACGGTATGGACATTAATCTTATCTATACTAATGCTTGTAGCATCAGTTGATACGATTGTTACCCATACTAGAATCTACTACTGGCAGAAAGTATCTGAGATAAGGGCTGCCAAGATATTAAAGCTGCAGAGAGAAGATGAAGCTAGAAGGAATGCAGAATATTCAATTCTTGTTAATGAATATCCATGGCTAACTAGATCATTATATTCTACAGTTGTTCAATCTGCCTTTGATAATAACCTGGATCCTCATTTCGTTCTATCTGTGATTCAAGCTGAATCTCAGGGAGAAAGATTTGCAAGAGGGCCAATTATAACTGGTAGAGATTCTTTAGGTAGACCATTTCAAACTAGGGCTCTGGGTTTAATGCAGCTCATTCCTGAGTATCATTATAACGGTAACAGGAATGATCTATTTGATCCAGCTACCAATATCCGAATAGGAACAAAGTATTTAAGGTACTGTCTTACTGTTGCAGGTGGTAATAGAATAGTAGCCCTTAAAAACTATAATAGTGGTCCAGGATCTGGGTTCTATAATACTCCTTACATCGAGAAAATCCTTGCAAGATATGATAGAACTAGCACACTTAGGTCTAAGATAACTATCTGAGGTAGAATAATGCCAGCAGCCCAGGAAAGAATCATATCTTTACTTCCTATTCAGTATAACTCGCAGAGAGATAACTTCGAATGGGGAGGCTTACTTAAAGCCTGGGCTCAGTGCTTTTATACATCCTGTGTAATGTTCTTATCTCATTGGATCCCCGCGGCAAATACCAAGGAATATGAAACTCAGTATGTAGATGATACGGAGGTTCTAGTAGGTAAACCAGGTATTGCTGAGAAGGTAATGAGGAGATATAACTGGATCACTGGTAGGACTGGTGCCTGGTTATATACTCATAGAGATGCCATTCAGGAAAGATTTGCTGCGGCCGGCCTTAACTTAAAAGTAATTGGAAAGGCTGGAGAAAACCTTGGTGGTAAGCTCAACCTGGGAACTCCCGCGGATATTTCCAACGCTTTAAAGAACGGTTCTCCAGTTGTTATTTCTACTAAGCTTACATCCTTTGGACATATCGTTCTTATTATTGGAGAGACCGATACTTCATGGATTGTACATGATCCATATGGAAATGCTCTTACTGATTATAGAGATCTTAATGGGGATTCAGTTCGCTATGAAAAGAACTGGTTTAATGAAAGATGGGGTAGGATGGTAACCGGTAGAGTAAACGAAGGTTACATGATCTATGCGGTTGGTGCATAATAAATGGCCGACAGTTCTGCTTTTGTATCAGCCATTACTGAAAGTCTTGGCGATGTAACTCTAGATCAACTTGTTGATTTAACGCAGCAGGATAATCCCACTTCGTTTTCAGGATCATCTGATAGAACTGCTATCGTAAATTACTTTAAGGGATCTAATGATCTAGATGCCCACTCGCCATACTTTGGAGAGAAGTTACTTCCTGGTTATGGAGTTGGATCTCTCTCTAATAGAGAGTTTGATATGTTCCCATCTATTAATGGAAACGCATTATTTACAGGAATAGCAAAGATCAAGGAATCTGCGTACACTCAATTTAAAGAAGCCGGCCTTGTTGAAACTTATACAATAGATACTCAGGACTGTAGATCTCCAGATGATCCTCCAGTTATACCACCCAATACTCCAGATGTTACTAAGATAACATTTACAGAGAGTCAGTTAAAAGCCTCTATATATTTCTTAGGGGATCAACCTACTCCAAATACTCCTATTACTGAAGGTACTCTTAGACCTTATCTTTTAAGTCCTCCGCAGTTTCAGGTTAACGATCTTCCCAGTATAGATGGTCAGATAGATAAAATTAAAACTCTCTTTGCAGATACTTTTAAAAAGATAATTATCGATGCTGTTAATACTACGTATAAGTCACTATCAGATGACGATAAAAATAAGAAGATGGAAGAGTTACTAAAGTATACCCTTGCAAGGGGAACAGTAATAACATCTAATACTGCTCCCTGGTTTAATCCAACTTTTACAGCACAGCAATCTATAGTTCATCATGCAGCTCTAGGGTTACGCAGAGCTAAGTCTATGGCATTCATGATGAAGAATTCTATGCTTGCAGCAGCAAGATCATTGGTATCTGCACAGGGATTGGAAGGAGCATACGGGCATAGTCTTGAAGTATACGCTACCAATAATGTTCACCCTGAGTCAGATGATAGAAACCAATGGGGATTTATATTCAAAGAAGGGCACGCTACTTTTGATCAGAAGTTTGGAACCAGTGGAGTTAGCAGGGATAATATTATAGCTCGAGTGGCCACATTAGAAATTGTTTTGGATACTAAGACAACTGCTTCGGTTGCACTTGGTGGTGTTAAGTAATGTCAGATTACTTTGATAGATATATCTACTTCCAGGACTCCTGGCCTAAAGATGGATTTCATGTTCCTGATCTACAGATTCCGCAAGTTGGTAATCTTTATGAGCAGTATGAATTAAAGAAGATATTCTCTACTCAAGAAGATAATCCGGCTAATTTTTCCATTCCGGATTACTCTCAGGGATATACTAAATATCCTTCGCTTTCTGGATCTGAGTATGATAAAGAATTTCCGGAGATTGGGCTTAAGTTTAAAAAGTCATTCTTAAGAGATATTATAGATAGCCGCATGTTCCATTTAGGTGGTCATTACATAACAAGAAAGATAAATGGTAAGCTCGTTCCTCAGATACTGGTGGGAAGCACCTGTGTTATAACTCCTGACGATATCGCCAATTGTGTTATAGCTAATTCTAGAGATCTGGTTATTGGAATCTTCTCTGGCTATAAAACTCTTCTCTTTGTAAAAGCTCTGGTAAATATTCTTAAAGATAGCACCAGTAAAAGTTATATATTCCTCTTCACCCCTCATGTCTTATTTGGTGCTAATGAAGATGAGTTTAAGAATATAGCAGTGCAAGGAAACGGAACTCTTAAAGAGAAATGGGAAGATGGATCTTTATTAGTTGATCAAGAGTTTCTAACTGGTTTATGTAATGATCTTTCGAAAGCTGAAAGAGATCAAAGAGATCCAGTAGCATCTGCAACATATGCAATAAATCAGGATACTAAAGCCGAAACTAAAATATCCTTTCTTCTAGAGTATGATAGATCCTTTTCAACTTTTGATTATATAACCTCTACTGAATTATTAACACAGGAGGCTACACAGTAGTGAGCTTCGCAGACCGTCCCGGTAATGATATCAACGGCTTAACACAAATAGCCTTTAGAAGAAGACGCTCTAATGCAGCCAGGGTATATCTATATCTTCCATTCATTTCATCCTTCCTATTAGATAGGATGCTTCCAAATGAACTTCCTACCAATCTAGATGAGAATGTTTTTCATAAAGATGTATCCCAGGATATGTTCTTCTACCAGATCCAGGTAGATGGTAAAACACTTAGACAGGGAAGCCGGCCGTTAGCAGTATTGTTTAAGAAGACCTTTGATGGTCCAATGAATAATCCCAGAAGCTCAGTTAGAACTTCTGGAAGTATTCTTACTTCTGATTATAGCATCACCGCGGCTAATGATAAATATGCTGGCCTTGAGGGATCCTTTATCAGTCCCATTCCCAGTCTTAAGTTTTTAGATTATCTAGCCTCGAATAGAAAAGCGGCATCAATGTTTCTGGATGTTCTTCTTTCTGCCAATGTTACTAATGAAGCTACTATAACTGGATCCTCGAATCCAGAGTTAAATATTAATGATGTATATGACCATGATACCAGATTATTATTTAGATTAGCTCCGCTAGTAACTTATAATACTATCGATGCTGGATCTACTGGTAATAGATTATTCTTAAAAAATACCATCTTTGCATCTACACATCAGGTATTCGGGAAAGCCAATAAGATCCAATCTACTAATGCCGCTATATTTATTCCTAGTGCAGTTCTTATTCAGAAGCTCTTTAATAGATACAATGACCATAAGAAGATCTTAGCTGCAGCAGTAGCTGCTCAAACTCCAGATAGTAACTCTATAGTTGAACTATTTAAGAGTGAGAAATTTAAAGCCTGGGTAAGAGACTATGGCTTAGTACAGAATGATGATAACCAAACCATCAAGAAACTTATAGATTCTGGTTTTGATGGGATTGATGATATGGAAAAAGGACTACGATTTGGTAGACTTATAAGTAGCATACCGATTATAACAGATCTAATCCCATCCGTTAGTTCTGATAACTATACTGAAGATTATAATCTAGATAGCTTTGGTCTATTTACTTCTATTAATCATATCCGCCAAACTCAAAGTCAGTTTGCGCAGTCTGTTGATGATGATCCATCTCTAGCAGATCAGTTTGTTGCAAAAGATAGAAAGATTGAAGAGGCTCTTTTACAGGTAGATTGGAATGCTAGATACAAGCCCGACGATAATGGCATCCCGGTAGTATCTAAAACTGAAGATGCCAATCCATTATTAAAGCTTATTAATGATTATACCAAACCATCTATTAAAGATGAAAATGGTTTTATGGCTCTGGTAGAATCTAAAGGTAGAGCCTATACTATCCCATCCTTTACTAATGATCTTTCTAATAAGATAAAGCTACAGTATTCTCCTAAGCCACCAACGCCTATTATTGGTATTGAACTTATTGTAGCTGATGACGATTTAACTGTTACTGCTAATCCAGATAGCGGTGTTAGAAATCCATTCATAGATCAGGTTTCTCCATCTAAACTCCTTAAAAGATTCAAGGATCTTAAAGTAGGAGATGTTTCTGTAGTAGTAGATGTAATTCCGGCAAGTGAGATATATAAGCAATACGGTTCTCAGAATTCTGAGATGTATACGCCAGACTGGAATGAGACTATTACTTTAATGCAGCAGAGATTCTCTGCCAGGAATCCAATTGATCTAATTAAAGATCCTCTATTTAAAGATGTTAATATAGCTCCTATATATGATAGTAATAGTGAGATAACTTATGTTGCTCAGAATATTGTTCTAGGAGAGGCCAATAGAAGGCAGAAGCTTTTTGAATGGTTTATATTTGATACACCTCCTGCAGTTTGGCCACATATCCCAGCAACTCTTTCTACTGCTTATAGATATTCTCCATTTATTATTTTAGAATCATTAATGAATACCTGTGTATATGGATACTTACAGGTATTAACAAACTTAATGCAGCAGGCAACTAACCTTGAAGTAATATATGGAAATGAATTAGGTTTAGATTATAACTCGTTAATATTCGATCCTGATTTTTCATTTGATCCGTCTCTTAAATTTCAAATTAATATTGCAATAGATTCTATAAAGCAAGCAGCACAAAATTTAACAGATGCTTGGACTACACTAATAGCTTCAACTAGTGAAGAGATAGATACTAACTCGGATGAATATTCAGTATGGCAGCTAGCTTATAATGATTATAATGAGGCTCAGGCAACCTTTGAAAGCCTGATTCAACAAAGAAATACAGCTATAGATAATGCAATAACTGCAGAGAACGAACGTATTGCTAATATTATTAAGAAGTTTGACCAAGCTTTGGATAGCCTATCGAGTATATTAGCAGTTGGTTTTAGCGCATTTAATTCTAGAACTCAATATTTATACGACAACTTTATCGAAGATAATAATAAGATTCCATTATTAGTTCGTAATTATATTAAGAACTTCTTGTCCGAAACGAAATCCTGGGATCAAGATTTCTTCAGAACTATTATTAAATCAAATGCAATAGCATATGGCATTACCATTGGTAAGTCATGTGAGATGCTTCCCAGAACTCTTATTATTAAAGATGGAAACACTATTAGACCTATAGTTCCACAAGGGTTATCTCTAGCTTCTTTACTAAGTACACTCGGAGCTAATGTAACGGAGAAGGAAGAGCGTGATTTCTATATTAATAAACTATATGATTTTGGCAAAGATTCTAATGACGGAGCTTTTTCTGCTCTTGGTAGAATTGCTAATGGAGTTCGTGAGTTCATATGGCTTCACCTTGATGATACATATTCAGAAGATGGTCCTAAGAATACCCATTGGGATGTAGCTACAGATAGAATTAGAAATCTTCTTTTAGATCACACCAATTCTTTATCTATTCTTGGACAGATTATGAATTCTGTTTTAGGATCCTATTTTAGAAAGAACGATGCAGATTTTTCTGAAGCGGTAGATTTAGATAAGCTGCTAACTAAAACAGATACCAACTCAGTAAAAGATCTAATCAAAAGTTTATCGGATGCATTAAAAGTAAAGTTTACTCCGGACAAAGAAAGTGGTTTTACATCTACTGAAAGAACCAATGAAGTAGCCAGGTTCCTTTCTAGAGTAACAGTAAAAGGTATTAAGGAAACATCTACCAGTGCAGATCTTCCTTCTGCTCCTATTGGAAGTATAAGATCTCATGCTCCTACAGGTTATCAGAACTATGTTAACGAATCAGCTCTTAGAGTTGAGAATAACTGTATAAGCACTACTATCGTGGATTATTTTGGAGCAGTTCCACAGAGATTTTCATCTATAAATAAGAGAGCAAAACCTTCGGTTACTCAGGTATTCTATGGTATTGGAGAAGATGATAAAGTAAATGCCCTGGAATCAGTTAGTTCCAAAGTAGAAATAAAGATAACCAAAGCCGATGATGGATTCTATCAAATAGAATTTCCTGTTATTAAACTTACTCGTTATGAATCCAGCAATCCACTCCTGCCTGGAGGAGCTCCTCAAGCTGAGTTTGAGATGGATGGAGATAAAATAGTAACAGAGAAGATTAACCAGAATGATCTCTTCTATGTAGTAAGCCAGATTATCCCAGGCAGTGAAATTTACGATACTGCATTATCTGTAGGAGATCACGCCTATCCAAAGATAGCTGGTATCTATAAAAGAATCTATAATCTTATTGTAGCTCAGATGATTGGCAGCATTAACCTTGTTGAGAAAGAAGTTACTAAAGCCAATCCGGATTCTAGATTCTATAAGTGTAGCCATTCTCAGGTTACTGGATTTACCAACTCTCCAGTAGATGCATTACCTAAAGCCAAAGTTGCTTTCGATTTAAACTTCCCATACATAGGATTAAGTGGAAGCACTAAGATGTATCCTATAGTTAGGGATGATATATACTTTGATGAGTATTACAATAACAGCTATGACTATATGAGAAACAATGTGGAGCTTACTGACTCTACTGCTTCTCTTTCACAGCTGTATAATCGTAATCTCCGGATCCCATTATTTGGTAAGGGAGATATGTTCGAAGCAGCTTCTAGAGAATCTCCGGCAATATATTATAAACTTCTTCCTGGAAATCTCAGTGGTAGTAAGACATTCAAAGAATGGAAGCCATTACTATTAACCGAATTTGGAACTGAAGAAACTGGTGATGTAACTATGCCTCTTAACTATTGGCTTAGTGCATACATTGATCCAGATATGCCAGATGATAAACGTCCTATGGATCCTCTTCCCATCCATGAGATCTATAGAAACAACTATAAGGTTCTTAAGAACATAGGAAAGAATGAACGGGCTGCACTAAAACAACTGGCAGATGGACAGCCTCTTGAACAGATGACTTTAGGTCAGTTCAATGAGTTCCTTAGAAAGCTCGAGGCTGAAGTAAGTATATCCTATGATGATATCAAGAAGACCATTAATGCCAATCCATATATACCGGTAGCATTTGGTCTAATTGCTTCTAACAAACAAGTAGCTGGATTGAAAGATGAACCTCCGGCTTTACAGGATCCATCTGATACTGCTAAGCAAGATGATAAGCAAGTTATAGATGAAGCTAAGAAAGGTGCCAATATAATCCCAGTAGCTCAGCAAGACCAAAAGAAGGATCCAGCACCTTCTGAAGATATTATAACCCACGTTGTAGTAACTGGAGATAGGCTGCAGGATATAGCTCTTAAGTATACTGACTCTACCTGGACAGTTGATCCAACCGCGGATATATATCAGCTTTCTCAGAACGATAATGTATTTAGAAACCCGGCTAATAATCCACTTAATAAAGGGACTCCGAGACTTAAGGATCCTGGTGGGCTATACGAATATATCTATTCTGCTACAGCATTCCAGGGATTCCCTGGCGATATTCTTAAAGTGCGCAAGAGAAGAAAGGTTCAGCCTGATACAGTACGTACGGCTTAATTTAGAGTTAATTAGCTATGGCCTGCTGTAGAAATGAAAGACATCATAAAGATGAAACAAAACGGTACTGTCCTAGATGCAGTAACAGAATAGAACCTATAGATGTTCATGGACATGAACAGTGTCCTGCCTGCAAAAGTAATATTAATGATTGTTGCCAAGGAGAAGTAAAAAATGAGCCAGTATCCATCAACGAACACTCTTAGACAGTGGTCAGAATCTGAAATGAATGGTTCCGGAGATATTCACTCCGGAGATGCATATGAGGCTAGTAGCTCTACTACTAATTCTACTCAGAGAAGAGTAAAGAAGAATGGGAAGCCATCTCCTAAAGCTCCTTCCAAAAAAGGATCATTGATGGAGAATGCCAACATGAAGAACATGATGGCAAAGATGATGCAGAAGAACATGAGCTCAACCAGCGATTCTGCAGAGGATGCAAAGCTGAATGCTGCTGCTAGGAAGAAGCTTAAAACTTCCTCATTCGCATTGCCCGGTCGTAGATATCCTATCAATGATCCCAACCATGCTAGAGCGGCTCTTTCTATGGTTGCCCGCCATGGAACTCCTTCTGAGAAGGCTAGAGTTCGTGCAGCCGTCCATAAGAAGTATCCCGCTATTGGAAAGTCCGGTAAGTCAAAGGGTAAAGGGCGGAGCAAATAATACTTGAAAAAACGTGGTAGGAAAGCTAAGGCTATAGCTGCAGTTGTAGCTGGCACTGATTCTTTTTCTCCGTCAGTGCCGGCTACTCCTATTCAACAGCCGCATAAACACCACCATCATAAGACTGATTCTAACAAAAAGAAAGAGGATCAGTTCAAAAGAGAGATCTCTAGAAAGTTATTCCTGGCTAGCTTCTTAATAGGTGCTATAGCATTCATAGGGGATTCCATATTTGGGCCCAAGGTTTCCGCACATGCCTGGGATTTTCTTGTTTACTTTATAGGTATATTCACAGTCAACTATACCGTGAGAAGGGGAACAGATACATGGGGATTATCCAGAGGCGTTAATCCACCATCGTATTACACACCATATACTCCTGCGCAAACAGATCCCTATGTAGCTGACAGTAGTATACAAAACGGTATGGGCGTTCCTCCTTCAAAGCAAGGAGAATAGTAATTGCCAACCAATACAGGCATTAGCTCTGCCAATCCCAATCCGGAATCGCTATCTCCGGAAGAGCAGATTATTGATACTTATTCCAGTTATGAGACTAATCATTATACTGGATCCCAGGTTTCATTATTCTTAGGACCTGTTTGGGTAGAAGACTTTGTTGCCATTAGATGGAAACAGGTTAACACCAAGCAGCCGGTATACGGTTGGAATGAAGGCTATTCAGATATGGATCTGGATGGCAACTTCCTCATCCAGGGAACTCTTACAGTTAACTTCCGAGAAACTGATTATTTATTCAGGCTTATAGATCAGATTAGAACTAATTTATCAGCGGTAGATAGACAGGAAGATATCGATCGTATTATTGAAACTCAGAAGGGTAAGTTCAAGACCAGAATCGAATCGAGAATTCTTGAAACTATCCGGGATGAAAGTGAAGCATCCAGGCTTATAGAAAGAGCATCTCAAAGAATAGATCTAGTTGTTGCTGAACTAGTTAACCAGAATGAAGATGTATTTAGATACGATCTATCTGTAATTGCTGGTAATCATAGATCTAAGAACTTTGCAATTAAGATCTTTGAAGGATTTAATATCTCCGAAGAATCTGGAGCATCGGAGCCTGATGATACGCCTCTCTATACCATTTATAGTTGGTACGCGAGAAAAGCCAGAGCAAGAAGAAGATTACCCAAAGGTGCAGCTAAAGATATCCAGGCTAGAATTGATGTAGTTAGGATGTTGGATGAGATCACTACTAAACTGGTAAATGGGTATGGACTTGATAACAAGAAAGCTGTAAGCGATATTCTTGCAGATCAAACTAAACAAGGACGCAAGCTAACACTATTTGATGTGGCTAGTTCTGTAGATTATTCATCTATTACTAATCCTGATGGAACTCTTAACATAGCAGGTAAGAAACGCGGCTTCCTCGATATACCTTACATTAGCTTTGAGAATGTAAGTAATCGTGATAGTGGATCCGATATATCGGGAGAGATTGATAAGTCTAGCCAGATAGGTTATGGCGGTGCTGTACGTGTTGGTGCTAATAACTATGGGGAAGAAGCTACAATCAATAAGATTGTTATCTCCTTTGAAACACCAGAATACTTCCTTGTTAATGTTCCGGTCTATGCTTTTAAAACTGATGTAATAACAGGAGCCATAGATACTAACTCTCCTTCATTTCCTATTGATAAAAGTGGAACTCCTATCGATACTAACACTGTTGTTAATGGAGTAAGCCTGCCAAACAATGCAGCTGGTATTAAATATCCTGTAGTATTAAATAATCACTCGGGAGAAATCCAGCATATTGATCATGAGATTATGCAATATATTGGATTTGATATTGTGGGAGATATAGCTCCATCTCCACCACAAATGAGAGGATCCGGGATTCCTGTTAGGCAGTTGTTCTCTTTAACAGCTGGAACTTATAATGATAGATTTAGATCTGGATTTACTAATTCATTCCTATCTCTTTCAGAACCCACTACAGTTTTAGAGAATATTGTCCCATCTAATAAGCCCGGCTTTGCTCCTCTTTATCCTGATACGCAGGGAGAAAGAGTAAACCGACTTAAGGATGTTACTGTTAAACTTCCTGTTTTCTCTTTTACATTCTTTGATCCTACACAAAATATCAGAGCAACAAAACAGGGCGAAACTTATAAAGTAGAAATAGTTAAACCAACTCCAGTTTATCTTTTAGATAGAGTTCTTAAGAAGGATTCTTTAGAAGGATTCAGGAAGACTGGTGAGTTAAAACTAGCCGGCTCATCTTCAGAAGAACTTAAGAAATCGTTTGTAGGACAGGATGGAAAGGACTTTGTATTCTTCCCTATTGCATCATTCTTTTATGGACCAGATGATCTGGACGATCTTATTAAAGTAGGGCAGCAGGACTTTACATACAACTCGTATTTCCCTAACGAGCTTGCTAGTCTTATAACAAAAACATATAAGACTAACCCATTAGCTTCTTCTGACTTTACTGGCATTGAGAAAACAATGCATATCATTCCTGTAATTCTTAACTATAGAAAGTATGCAGAGTTAATTGATAAGCAGACTGGACTTAATATTTCTTCCATGGATAGTAGATGGAGAAATAATACAGGTCGAGATCTTGTTTTAAAGATGCTCTCCGAAATGGCAGATGATAGTGCCGGAGAATTAAATAGCATTATTAATACACCATATAGAATTCATTTTGATTATCTCATTAAGAATGCATCTGGGTTAAATCCAGTTGGCTTATCTAATGATATATCATTCTCTATGATCCACAAGCTGGGCCTTAAAAGAGACTCAGTAGTTACTGATCAAGATCCTTATATCTTTGTTCAATACTTCTGCCTCATATCTACTTACCCCAACTTTCAGAATATGAAAGATATTCTTAAGAAGAAGATAGAGGATGAGAAAAGGAGATATTCATTTGTTAACTTCAAAGGCTTTTCTACAGAAGTTAAGGACAATGATACACTGTCTACTGTTGAATCTGTTAATGATCAAATCAGTAGATTTACAAATCCTGGTTTTCATTTTACTTACCCAGTTGGCCGTAAAGTAAACTACGAAACTTATATAAGAACTGATTTCAAAACATACGATATCCAAGAAGGCTTATTGGACACCTTCTTAAACTTCGTAGCTGGTGAACCAGTAGATAATGAGATCGATGTTAACTTTAATGTGGAGATTGGCCAGAATGGTATTGGATTCTCCAGCTCGACATCTGGCCCTTCTCAACCAAATCCTGCAGTTACTCTTCCAGTTAACTTTAAGTTTGATAAACTTCGAGGCGTACTCAGATATGCTCGAGAGCTTCAGAAGTATGCTAACATAAAAATGGATGATGGTGTAGGCGCTCTACAGCAGCATATAACTGGAGAGACCGGTAAAACAAATCTTAGCCAGGATCTCCAGGCTTTATTTGGAACAAGCTCTGGAGCTATTAAAGAATGGGTAGGCTATTTCAAGAGCCTGGTAGGTGGTCCTGTTAAGGTATTCAAAGATTTGTTTGGTAAGAATCCAAGCACGGTTGCTACCCCGTTGGCTCTTTCAGTTCAGCCAGAGGATCAGAGAAATCCTGCTGAAGAAGATTCAATGTTCGATCAAGAAAGAACAATTGAATACGATCTTAAGAATGCCGTTGGATTCTCTGGCGAAGTCTATGTAAATGTACATCTAAGAAAAGCCGCAGAGGACTTATATTCCTATTTTAGTAAGAGTGCTTATGATACTAATATTATAACCACTGATAGAGGTAGAGGAAAGGATCTCCATAATAGTATAGGAAGAGATGTTGTGTTTGGTTCCGGAGCTACTGCAGAAAGCCTTATAACCAGAATAAACAAATCGACCGAAGCTAGGTTTGGTGCTGGGGAAGACGGCAAACGATCCTTCGTATCCTACGTAGTAGCACTTCTCAGTAAAAAAATGCTCGACTTTAACAATGCCGATGTAGATAGAATACAAGTAGCAAGCAAAAGGTTCTATACTTCTAGGGATTCAAAATCAGTATTACAGAAGCCGGCATTTACAGATCCATCTGATAAAGATATGGCATATGTGAGATTTGTTTCTACCTCACCTTCGAAGACAGCTATCTTGAAGTATGGGGTTAATAAAAAAGAAGGGTCTTTTGCTTTAAGCGGATACAAAATAGATTAAGAGGATAGTATGCCTAAACAGAAAGCTGAGAAAGATCAAGTAGAGCAAGTTGATAGTCAGGATACACCTGATGTTGAATATGCCTGGGATGAATCAGCTAGTGCAGAAGCCCCTCAAAAAGTAACCGTAACAGAAGTAACTCCCGAACACCCTAAAGATCCTGAAGAGGAAATGCGCCAGCAGATCATCAGTCTTCAGCAGAAGATCAGGGATATGAAAGCAAAGTTCAGGAAGGAATACGCTCCTCATATCGACATTGTATCTATCTTCTGCAATGGGATTAAGGGGCCTAGAGCTTACATTGTTCGCTCTATGGATCTTAATGATTCTGAGCAGCTTAATACAGAAGTAGAAGAGCAGGTTGAATCATTCCTTGAACAACTTAAGGCAGACTTCAAGAAGAGAGGAATTGATCCTGCTAAAGCTGGGATGACTGTTGGCGATAGAGATCGTATTCTTGAAAGAACCATGGTATCTACTTTTACTCTCTATCCAGAGAACATGAGAGATATCATAGACTCCGGCGCTATTAAACCTGGAGACTTTGCAGAATGCTATAAAGCTATTACATCATTATCTGGTTACTTCCCGCCTCTTATTGATGCAGAAGAAATTGATATCTCTGGAACAGATATCAAGGGAATCTTTAATGCAGATACAGATGTTAATCCGGATGAGAATCCTGATGACCGCGGAGTATAACGTGTGTCAGAAGGACTTGTTTATAAAATACCTGTAACGCAGGCCAGGGTAGAGTTCTTCACCGATCCAAGGTTCATTTATAGAAATGTTCCTTTTATAGATCCTGATTACTACCGCCGGCACAATCCAAAACATTATGGATATGCTGCCACATACGATCATGTGGCAGTTCCTAAAACTATCATCCAGTCTCTGGGAATAGAGTTCCCAGAGAATATTTATATACAGGCTCTTGATTATAAGACCTGGAAGATATCTACAATGTTCTATAATGATCCACTGATCATTACTAGAATCATAAAAGAATCAGTTGTTCTTACAGATCCAGAGAACTTTAATCTTATTGGCCTGTGTAAGAGAAGGCCACTCTTCTGGAAGAGTCTATTTGATATTATACAAAGAATCTCCGGATTCGAATTCGATCTCAGGGATGAGGAACTAAAGCTATCTAAGAAAGTAGAACTGGCTCAAAAGAGATATGCATCTTCTTTAGATGGACTGTATGACTCCTTTGTAATGCTTAATGCTCCCACAATGTATGAATATTACCGCGGATTAACCTTCCACGAACGGTTGGATTTCCTCGGTCTTATGCAGTACTCGACAGGAGTTGATGTTTATCTGAATCTACAGAACGTTCGAATGGGTAAGGTTAAGACTATGAAACTTACCCCAGGCGAGCAGCGTAATATGCCACCGGATCTCAGAGAAAAAGGAATACCTGCTGAAGCACTTACAGAATCTGCTGAGAAGCTCCGTGAGCGTTTACGTAAAGATAAGAAGTTCAAGACTAAGAAGCGTATCTTTACTGAGAACGAGAACCTTGAGTTTTCTCAGGCTGATTCATGATTAACCCAGTTCCATTATTTACACAGATCTTCGGATCCTCTGCAGTTGGGAATGTAATCCTCAAGAATGCCGGGAAGTTCTTTAAGGCTACCCGGAAGATAGGCTATGACCTTTTAAAGAAACACATTCTCACTAAAGAGATACTTGAGCATGGTGGTAAGCCACTCAACGATATAGTAACTAGATCTGCTGTTAGAACAGCACGTAAGCAATACCAATCTGTATACCGTTCTATGCGTCGTATTGCTACTGAAGCTGAGAAGTTTGCCGGTGAGATGTCCCCGTTCTCAGTTAAAACTTCTAGAGCTCTTGGTAGATTCTTAGGTGGAGGACACAACCAGAGAGTAGGAACCTGGGCCCTCGATTATGCAAAGAATGAACTGGCAATTATGCCAGTCATGTATGCTATCTATAGATACGATAAGACAAAGAGTCCCGAGATGCGGGACATGAACTTTGCACATTACTATGCTTCTTACCTTCCTATCTCTTTAGCATTCGGTGCATTATCATCTGCCGGCCGTATGGTAAGTAAGCAGATGAGAGCTAACTTCGTTCATCATATGATCGATAAAGGGAGAATGGCTCCTATTGGGATGGCTCTCTTCCATGGGATGAATGCTGTAAGCCGACAGGCTGGAGAGAATATGGGTTATGTATCCCATATGAAACAGGAGGTTTTTAAGAATAGGCACTGGCAAGACTTCACAAATATCCGCGGTCTTAGAAGAAGAGCAAAAGATCTAGTCGAAGCGCATAGAGACTTCAGGCTTAATAAGAGAAGTATCTTTAGCGAAGATATACATGTTACTCGAGGCATCTTATCTGCTGCAGATGCGCATGCTAATTTAACTCCTGACTTCGCAGTTAAGTTAGCTAGACAACACAGAGAGATGATTCAGAAAGATGAAGGAATTGTTAAGTGGGTTAAGAAGCTTTTCCCAGATAAACAAAAAGATATGTTTCAGAATGATGCAGTTCTGGGACTTTCTAGAAGTCATGCTGCCAATGATGCTAATGTCTATTTTAGAGATCGTGGTCTTATAAGATATGGAGAAGGTGAAAGCCAGGTATTTGATGTTAGAGCTTTTCACATGGGCAAGATTAGAGATCTTGCTGCTAATGCTCTTGATAACTTTAATATAATGGGGCTGGCCCCTTTGAAGATTATAACCGGTGGTGCTAACTATCTTAGAAGTAGCTTTACCAGAACTGCTAGATCGTATATCCATGGTGCTCCCAATCGTCAGATATTTGCACCACAATACAAAGCCAGATCTTTACAAGGGAAAGATCTAAATACTATCTTCGATAACTTTAGTGCCTCTGCAGATCCACATGCTAATGGAGATCTCAGGCCTATGACTGAGAAGGCATTGGCCGATCTTCTTGGACCATCCAAGGATGTTAAAGTTCATGCCAAGACTCTTCTAGATGATCTATGGTTAGCTCATAATGATATTAAGTTTGATGCTGGTAATACCGGTGGGGTTAATGTAAGCCGGCCATTTCAAGAAAGACTTCTTAGAAATCTCCAACAAGGCATTCTCCCATTGGAGAAAGGAAGTATCTTCCGTATAGATGAGAATGGATATGGAACATTACTCAATGGTCATTCTGGTAAGGAATATACCCTGGCAGGTGGAGGTAGGATAAAACACTTCGTAGAGAATAATAAATCCAATATGGCAGAGCATGTTGCCAGAGGTATTGGGTTTATGAAAATAGGAGAAGGAGAAGGATCCTATTATGTTGGAGTTAATTACGCAAGACCTAGGAGTCCAGGTGAAATAGCAGATATGGCCCATATGTACGGAGTACCCACAGAGGATGCTCTTGGGTGGGCGTACGCCATGCGTGAGAAATGGGATATAGGATCCGCTGGAGTTAAGAGTGTCTTCTCAATGATAAGTGGATTCTTCGAGAAGATGAACAATCCTAGAAACGCCGTTACATGGTTTACTAAAGAAGCAAAGGGAGAGTTCACAAAGCTAACAAAGACTCCAGGCGGAGAAACGTTTAAGAAAGCAGCACTTAGTGTATTCGAAGATACAATTGTAAGTTCCCAGCATTCGATGTTTGACTTTGTAACTATGCAAGGTAAGCATTATGGAAACATAGTATCTAGCCTTGATGCTATGGGTTTAAAAGATGCTGGGAAGACTCTAGGCAGTATGTCCCTCCATGGTGTTAAAGATTCTACAGAAGCTATAGATAGGCTTCTTAAAGTAGAACAGTGGGCAATGTCTCACAAGTCCAAAGACATGGTAACTGCCGTTCAGCAGCTGAGAGATTTAATAACAACTACCAATCCATCTGACGTACGAAGTCTTTTAACCAGGACTGGTAAATCTTTCACCTCCAGTGTTGGAGATGATTACGAATCAATGCTCCTTCATAACTTTACTCTGCGTGCAAAGACTACTGATAGACAGGGTAATATAATCGAAGGCATAGATGCCATGTCCAAGGTATTGGGTAAGGCAGGATATAGAAGTGATACTGAGATTAGAGCATATTCAAATATCATGAAGTCGCATGCTCAGATCAATGCAATTAAGAGTTTGCAAACTCCAGATTTAACCGTTCCACCTGAACACTTTCACGATAATGTTAATGATGTTATAAATAGATTAATACTAAAGATAGAACCGGAAGAGGAAGCGGTAGTTAAAAAGTTACTGGCGCCTGGATCTCAGATGATGAAATCCATGTCCACAACACGTTATAAGTATCCTCCTCTCTCTTCTGATACTGTATTTCTATTTGGAGATAAAGGTTCTGGAACTGCCAGGACTTCCATGCTATATGATGCCAATGGGCAGAATCCAAAAGAGATAGCAAACTATACCGGTCTTGGTCATGAATTCATGGCAGCCGCTCTCGGGACATTTAATAAGACCATGGGTCTCCTGGGAGTTGGTATAGATCATTATGCCAACTATAGAGAGCTCGGCCAGAAGTGGATTACCAAGAGGATCCTACCGGTTGGTGGTTTAATTGCCGGCCTCACTGCTGCAGATAGAATTATAGATAACAGCACCCTGTTTGACAATACCCCTCTTAAAGAGGGAATCTATATGCTACCAATGAATGCATATGCTGGTATGCGTTTAGGTGCACAGGGAGTTCTTGATACTCTTGGAGTTACGAGCACTGCAAAGTATTTAGAGAACTGGCTACCAGGATCTATTAGCTCTCCTTTATCTGGAGCTCTGAGAGGTCTTGCCCCTATTGTCATTGGAGCTACAAAGGGATTTGCTGCTGGTGGAGCTCGGGGTGGGATTACTGGTGGTGTTATCGGTGGTGCAGTTGGTATGTTACTGGGCGGTGGACCACTTGGATTATTTGGAGAATGGGATATATCTAAGAACCGAGCAGAAACTTTAGCAGAATTCAAAGGTGAAAAAGAAGTAGAGATTAGAACATCCCGCTTCTGGGAACTGGGTAGTAACTCGTTCCTGGGCGATAAGACCAGTTACTTCCGGCCGCATATGTATGCAATGATGAGATCAGACTACCGTTGGTCTCCCAACTTTAAAAGCGATCTCATGACTGAGATGATGAGCTATGTAGATCCCGCGGTCTATAACAGGAAGCACTACTATTCTAGACCCTCCCTTGCAGCTCCTGGAGTATTCTCTAACATACCAATCATAGGACCATTTGTTAATCTTGGAAATACTCCAATGCATCGAGATGATGTGGATATGGTTGGAACACAGGCAGCTGCACAGGCAACCGCTAATGCTATTATCCATAACCGAGGAACTGAAACTCAAAGGCTGGCCAGAGCTACTGGTATGGGCGCCTCGAGTATGGTAGAGAATGCTTTCTATGGGGATCCTTTAGAAGGAGATAGTATAGAGAGTAGATTATCACACGGATTCTATAACTTAAAGGAAGTTGGAGGTCTTAGAGGTTTTAGTGCTGAAGTTCTTCAGGACGTATTTACAGGCAATAAACAGCTATTCTCTCAGACTCCTGAGATAGATGCACCAAACATTGGATCCTTAGGGCGCAGCTTCTGGGATATGCAGCTCGGTGGCCTTATGGGCCTTACCGAAGGTATCCGTCGTATCTTTCCTAGACAGGCCAAAGATTATGAGATGTATAATCCAGTACGTAACCTGCAGCCAAACTGGATGCCGGGATCAGAATACTTCACCGACTTTAAACATGGGGATCCATATTCAAAGGTAGATGCGGGGGAAGCAAGATTACCTGGGGAAGCATATGAGACTCTAAGAAACATCACACCAGCGACTCCTGGTGAAGCTGATATGCTTGGTGTAAATAGTAAGGATGCAATTGGTTTCTACTCAGGAGATGTTGAGGTAATTGTTCCTAGATATCAATGGGCCGATAAAGTAAACGAGAAGAAAGAGGAAATCTTAGCTCTTATCAAAGCTGAAGGCAAGCTTATGAAAGAGCAGAGTATTGTATATGATACATCAAAGAACTTAACAGCATATGCCGATGCTACATACCAAACAGATTCTGGAGATATTGTATCTGTTAAGTTTGCACCCTATCTAGCTAAGGCCGGAGGATTTATAGAAGGATCTAAAGGAGCAATGAATGCTTACCTGGTATTAAGTGGCCAGAAGAGAGGATTGCTTGTTGGTATTGATGAGCAAGGTCATACCACAGAAGAGATTATTCAGGCCGACCAGGATAAGTATGAACAAGAATCCGCGGTAGATTTAATGAACAGGCAGAAAGGTTTAACTGCCATGAAGAAGAGATATGATGAAGGTCTACCAGTAGCACCAGGAATAAACTACAGCATGATAGATAGACTGCAGATCCTGGCAGATGTTGCACCGTTTAGTGATCAGTATAGATCCACACTTAAGATCGTTAGAGCTCAAATGAATCAAGGACTACTTGATGAGAATGATATTCAGGTATACCAGGATACTCTGGATCAAGTAGAGAAGCAAAGAAAGAGCATGAACTTCATGCAATCTAGATTCCTTAATCAAGGAGATGCATTAACTCCAGATGAAGTAACATCTCAGAGAGAAGTAGATGATCAATACAATCCTTTAGAGAGAGCTATTGGTGGAGCATGGGAATATTTATCCACATTTAGAAACCCCATCACTAGGAAGTTCATAGGTAATAAAACAGCTCTCCAAGCTTATGAAGAAGATATGGTTTATGGCCAATCTTTTAAAACGTGGAATCATCCCATTGATTCATATGTATCGCCATACTTTAACCTTATGGCTCGAGAGACGGATCCATTGCAGGCTGCTGCATCTGGGGTTACGGCCGGCTTTGCTTTTGGTGGTTCTGTAGGAGCAGCTCTTGGTGGATTAGCTGGAACTGCATGGTCTCTTACTGGAGCTCAGATAGTTAATGGTGCGGGCTGGATTCCTGATAAGACCCAGAAGATGCGGCAGATTTTAGCTGCTGCCGATCAAGCAGAGATGGAACGCTATAAGGAATTATACGATTCCACAGGCGCCTCTGAATATAGATATCGTATGAAGAATACGATGACTGCCACCCTGGAATCTAATCAGGTTATAACAAATTCCAGGATAGCCTCTGTTTCCAATAAACAGGAACGGATGTATTTAAATGATATCTTGAGTGAATTAAATACATCAAACATATCTGAGTTTAGAAGAGTAATGCCAGAGGAAGTTTCTATCCTGGCAGATAGATCAATGGGACTTCAGAGAGATTACTTACCCGGTTCTTTCTCTGGTAATTACAAAGTAGATCCAAAGATTGTATCAGACTACGATCAGCCTCTTGAAGATGTTGCTGTTAAGACGATGGATAATGCTGGTCTTAATGCTACAGATGCCGGCCTAGGATGGCAGAAGACTCGTAGAAGAATGGCAGAGATGCAGAGTATGGGAATGCATATCCCTGAAATGACTATAGAAGATATAGACGGTCCTAGAAGAAAGGATTCATATAGAGTAGATGCGCAGCAGGTAAAGGCTCATTTGCAGAGGATTCTGTCTAGTATGCGGCCTACAATAAGTGTTGAACAATCTGACGGCCCAATGCAGGTTACGATAGAAATAGTATAATGAAAGATTACTTTCATAATGTAGATTTACCGGATAATGAAGATGATCCAACAGATCCTGGGATTATCTCTAAAGCCGCTTTTCCTCTTCAGCAGTTTGCCTATTTTGTAGGTGTCCCTGTTGGTGTCCTGGCACTTAGAAATGCCATGGCTAAACAACAGGGAAAGATGGTTAAGAAGGCTGAAGATGAATATCGTAAGATTCATGCCGAGCGAGAGCGTAAAAGAAATCCACAAAGGAATCCCCTCATCCTGGAAGGGGAGGAGTTCTTTAAAAGAACCGAGGCTTCTCCTGGCGGATATACTGTAGAAGGAGATCCTAAACTTGCGCAGCTTTTAAGAAACATACGTGATGAAGGTCAGCTTAGTAATCTCTCTCTTGAAGAGGTTATGGCTGGAGCTCATGATGAACTTAAGAACTTAATGGAGAAATACTCCAACGATCCTGGAAAACAAAAAGCAGTTATAGAAGAATATGTAATCAGTAAGATGAGTCCATTCGATAAGACTCTTGCAGAAGCTGCCGGTGGTATAGAACATACTCCAATGAAGCTGGCATCTATGATCACTCCAGATCAGATGTCTAGAGAAGAAAGAAAGTTTATGATGATGCTTGATGAATATTCTAAGCATGCTCATAGCAATTATGAATTAGTAACTAATGAAAATGGACCAATAGCAAGAAGACTACCAGCCCGTCAGATTGGTATTAAGATAACCGCATTTGAAGTAAGAGATAGAACTACTGGATCTACTCATGAGATTCATGTTGCTGTACCAGTAGACGGATCCTTTGATATGTACAATGCCAATATCGAAGTAACGACTAGAGTTGGCAGTATACCTAGAGTTCCTGGTGCTAAGAGAATACCCAGGAATATAAATGTCATATCTTCAGATTCTAATGGAGTAATAGGATTCCAGGGAGCCGTCCTTAGATCTGGAAGTAAAACATCTGTAGCTTCTGGTTATATGAGCTACACGCAATTCTTCTTAGCAGAATTGGAAAATATTGGAAGAGGGCGCCAAACTATTGAAGAACTAGCCAAGAGAACTAAGAATGGTGGAGCTCTATTGCGCGCATCTTCTACTCTCTTTGGCGAATATGAAGGATCTTCAGTTGCCACCTATTCATCCTTAAGTTACCGAATGATGCGTAGACTTGTAGAAGGTGGATCTGGTGATGTTAAATCTTACCGTGATAAAGATGGAGAAAAGAAATATATAGATGTAGGACAAGAAGAAGCAAGGCTCGAAGATGCTAGAGTAATGCGTGCTTCTTTCGATGCCAAGAAAGCTGCATCAGAACATGTATTGATGGGTCTTCTTAGTGGAGATGATGAATGGGATAGATCATTTAGAGAAGGGCCTCTAGCACAAATGCTTACCAGTCCAGATATGCCTGCAGATCTTAGAGAGGCTTTAACTGGAACTGGTTTTCATAACTATATGCAGAAGAGAGGTTTGCTCTTAAACTACTGGGCAGACTATGCTGCTAATGGTGGAAAAGCTTCATCTGCATCTCGTATGGCAGCAGATGTTATGTTTGCATGGAGTGATCACTATAAGTTATTCCATAAGATGGATGATATCCTTACCAGTAAGCTAGGGCATCTAAATGAAGTTCCGAAGATACCCACGGGATTATCAGGAACTAAAGATCAATTTAGCTGGTCATTTAAGATGAGCCCGGATGATATTCAAGGACATCCAGGATCTAGAAAGCTTGCAGATCCTAGAGCTTTTAATGTAGCATCGATTACTCCATGGTCTAATCAGATGGCCACAAAGTATGCACGCCATGTTAAAGAGATGATGCAAACTGGAGTTAATTTTGGGTTCTCATTTAAGACTATAGATGCCAATAATCTTTTGTTAGATCGTATAAAGAATAAATGGGGCGTAGAACCAAAAGAAGGAGGAGTATCTCCTTCATTCAACGAGATAGTGTACAGCAGATATAAGCGTATTACGGATAGGCTGGATGCCCGTCAGTCTAGATACGATTCGGCACAATTAGCTAGAAAAATCTATTCAAAAACCATTCAAAGTGCCGGCGGAAATAGGACCTTTGAATTCACATTTGCTGCTCCAAGGAATAAAGAAAATCCAACCGCGGATGTATTTAAGAAAGTATCCCTAGTGTTTGAAGGCCCCCAATTGGCCTATAGTGATGCTTTTTACAGTAGGATCCATAATCGGATGGCTGCCATTCGAATGCAGTTCGAAAGAGATTATAACGAACATGGAATGGCAACTGCCTCTTCTCTGGCTCTGAAACGCTATAAAAATCTATTCAATGGCTTTAAGGCTATGCAGGATGGAGCCAAGTCTAAAGCCGGAAAAGTCATGACCAAAGTTAAGGGCTTTGACGATTTTGTTAAGACCTTTGGCGAGTTCATAGATACTGTAAGCCCAGATGAGATTGGAAAGTATACCAGGATATCTACCAATGCAAACTACGTTCGAGATAGAAATGTAGGTATTCGTTCTATAGCCTATCCCTCATATAGAATAGATAATAAGAAAAGTGTAATAGAAGCCGACTTTGGGAGTAAGACTCATAGATTAAGATTCCTCCAGTTGACTGGGGATCCAGCAGATGAGCTTAATTCCGTTCTTAGATCTTTGGATGATGTACAAAGACAAAGAATAGCAAATGGGTTACAGCAGACTGTATCAAACGTGCAACACAATGTTGCTACTATTGTATCCTCGAGAGGTGCCCAGTGGTCTGCTGTAGAAGACGGTGCTTTGAGAGTGTTAGCTAAAGATGGTTATGAGGATGGCATTACTGGCGTAGTAACAACTACCTCTTCTGGAAAGTTCCATCTTAGAAAGTTCATCAATAAAGAAACTGGTAAATGGGATATAGAACTTGCTATTGAAGGAATAGGAGAGAGTAAGATAATTAAAACTGGCCATAGAGCCAGAAGCTTTCTAGAAAAACTAATTACCGAAACTGAATCGGCTCAGGCGCAGCTTGCAAGTAGAACAGATAAAGAAGTATCTAGAAGTTATATTAGTCGTACATTCAAAGAACACAATCTAGATGCTGGTGTAGAAGTATTCTCACGAAGAGGAGCTAATGGATGGGAGTTCAATTCATTCTCTCAGTCTCTCCTATCCTGGAAAGCTCACATAAGATCTCAGCCGGTTGGAGATAATGATGTAGAGCCACCTATTAGAACTCTGGAGTTTGATGCTATTAAATCTGTTCCAGATGGGGACTACAAACAAGCCAAGCATTATGGTGTGGTAGAAAAAGCTGCTATGTCTACTCGAGAGTTTGAAGTAGCAATGCAGGATCCTTATTTGAATAAGGTTGCAAATGCTGCAGGATTATCTGGAGGTAGAAGAGGGTTCATTATAGCAGATACTGCCAGTAAAGGAACAACTGGCTATAAAACCATGGGAGTAATTACTCATGTTTATAACCAGACAATGCGAGCTACAGTTAATGCTCTTAAAGAAAGATATGAAGAATTCCGTAAAAGAAATCCCAGGCTAGAGGCATGGAGTTTAAGAAATCTAAAGAATGAAGGGTTCTTAAATAGATTCAAGTTAGTAGACTTTCATGGTAAGAGAATAACAAATCTTCTGAATCTACAGAAGTATGTTCTCGAATATACTTTCTTATCTACTCTTACCCCATTTCAGATATCAAAAGATGCAGCTGGTGCTCATGAATATAATATACAGGCTTTGAGAGGATTACGCGAAGTTCAGAAAGGAACATCATCATTTGTCGATTTACTCAAATCAAATCAAGGTTTGGCAGATGCAGTAGAAAGAGCAAAGAGTATAGCTAGTAATTTTTACACTGCTGCTCCCGTTGTAGTAAATAAAACCGGAGAGTATGATTTTATAGTTAATCTCAAAAGAGGAATACCTAATGGGGGTTTTATAGATGATGTCATTGGGCCTGCTCCGGTTTTATGGCAGATAGGGAAAGATGATAAGCTAAACCCTTTAAAAGATTTTGATATATATAATCCAGGAAAGCTTAATAGTGAACTTGAAACTATAGTTAAGAAAGCTATAGATAAGGATACCAGAGTAGGAACATATCATCCACTTGTAGAAGCTGGAGAATTGGTATCTGATTTAATTCATAAATTTCGTTATGGTTCTCAGAGTGCCGGTGCTCCAAAATTAGCGGTAGAGCTTATAAGAGATATTGGATCTCACGATTTAAAGGTAGAAGCTAAAAGAGATGTATCTGCCTTAAGCGGTATGTTCTCTCCTATTCAGATTATAGAGGGACAGCATACTCATACTATTATGTATGGAACTGATGCCACTGCTAAGTTCTTTCCGCGTGGTGGATCCGGAGTTCTTCCCAGCAATGTACATTTCAACATGAGAGACCTTCTGCTTTTAAAGCAAAGGAATCCAGCAGCAGCTAATATGGTTCAGGAGCATATGGCTTCTGGAAAGTTATGGCTCGAGAAGGAAATAGATTTTCAATTAAGATTCTTAGACTCTGCCAAGAGTATGTCAGATAGTATAAAATCTGCCGCGGGTAATATTAAGGTTAAGAGAAATGCCATTAGAAGCATGCTCCTTCATCCTTATAGAACTGATAGAAAGAGAAGCTCGTTTGATCCAAAGCGGAATCCATTTCTAACTGATCCAGTTGCTCAGGCAGGTGGGGATGCAAATAGGGCTCTTGCAATAGTTGGGGAAATCCAGCAGAATAAATTCTTAGATTTTAAAGATCTTATTGATGCTACTATAGCTGAAGCAAGAGGAAATATACGAGGACCGCATTCTCTTTCCAGTATGAATATTACTGAGGCTGCTACTAAGCTATTCGATTCATCCAAGGAAATAGGTGTAGAACAATTCAACATACTACGAAAGAATTTAGAAGATGTGATCAGGCATTCTGGTAAAGGTCCTGCAACCCTTAAGATCTTATTAAGTGGGTTTGAAGGATCGGAAGCCATAGTTAATCAGCTTAGCGGTCTTGGAAATAGGAATATATTAGAAGCACCATTAGAGTTTAACCATCACGATATTGAAGATGTAGTTAGAAAAGCTACACTGGAAAATGTAGATGGTAAGAAAATAGCAAGTGCTCGAATAGCTAAAATAACTAAAGGCTCATCAACTGATGTCGCTATGCGTTTTATGCAAATGGTATCTGCTCTAGATTATATAGCAGAATCTAAGAGAGCATATAAAGGAGACGGCGCTACTCTCTCCGCATTAGAAAAACTGAATACAGATATTATTCATGGGTTTGCCAATGATCTCAATGGTATAGCTGAGTATATTAAGACTCATGGGGCAGGTAAAGGGACCCAGATAGAAAACAGAGGTTATAAGCAGCTTATTCCTGGGACATATTCTATGTTCCGATCAGATGCTATCCAGGCCAAGGTTGGAACAAATGGCTCTATACCAATATCAGCTGAGCAGGCAGCCGGCTATATAACTATGAATCAGGAAGAAGCAATTCGCTTCATGCTTGGTGTTGACCATGGTGGCAGAAAGGCTTATAAATACGCTGCCAAAGTTAACAAAATGATAAAGCTTGTTAATGAAGCTGTTAGAATATCAACGAATATATCCGAAGGTCAGGGTGTACATACTGTATCTCCTATATGGGATGAAGTAAAGGAGCTCGGTCATCTTCAAACATTCATAGACTATCTTGAGAAAACAGATATCACAAGGATTAAGGATCATAAGCAGCTCAAAGATTTTCACAATGCATTAAGGTTCCTTAAACGTTCTTCTGTATCTAAAAGAGAAACGGGCCTTATAGATTTTATCAAGTCTCTGCAGGATCCAGAGAGTGCTAATTCTCTTAAGGCAAAATTATATGATGAATCTGTTCGTAGAGTAAGAGGTATAATGAAGGGCAATATCAATATTGCCCTTACATCCTTTAGACAATCTATTTACAGTCCAACTGACTTTAGACAGCTATTTCTTAGAATAGATAACAGCCTTCATAACGGTCAGATCTTTGGATCATCTATAGATATTGCTCTGGCTGATGGTGACCAGGACTCGGACTTAATGTATCATATTGGGAGAGGTTCTAGAGATCTTTATATATCAACAATAGAAGATAAGGCAGTTAAGCTTGCGCATGCCAGGAATGAATTACAGATAAGAGCTTCCGGTCTTTTACAAGAACGGCTTCTTTATCAGCCTTCTAATGAGAGTACGTTTAGATCATATAACGTAGCTACCCAGAGATGGCTACGCAAGAGTGCAGATATCGGAAAGAATGCATATTACCAAATGACTGCTCTTAAAGATGTTATAGATTCCCATGTTAAGGACACTCTTCATCTTTATAATATTAAAGCTACTCCTCAAGAGATAGAGGATCTAACTAAAACATACACCAAATCTATCCTAAAACCTAGGATGGAAGGTAGAGCCGGTGCTAATGTAGATGAGCTATTTTTTATTAGCCATGGTCTTGCAGATCACGATTCTAGAAAGATAGTATTACATTTATCTCAGAATTCTGGTAAGCTTACAGCCACAATGCACCATCCTGGAGCTGGTGGTTCCGGTGGGGTATTTGCACAGATAGCTGCTGATGATGGGGCTATCAAAGCTGCTTTTATTTCTGATGCTAGAGAGAAGCTAGCATCTAAATACAAAAAAACCTCTGAAGGTTTGAAGAGTAGATTGGAAAATTTCTTTCAGGAACTTGGAGATGAATCTGGACCTATTAGTGATCTTCGTGGTAGAATAAGTCCTGAGACCAGTTCAATAGTTAAAGATGCTGCCGGTGTCCCTTATAAATATACTACCTTTGCAAACCTAACTCTAGAGGTAGCTGAGCGTAATTGGTTTACTGGAGTTAAGCATGCTGCAAGTAGAGAGGCTTTTAAAGAAGATATGAAGAAGAGATATGGGACCAGTAATATCCCATCATCTTTTAATACTGAGGTAATAGATACTTTAAGAGAGAGATTTATAAGGCCGGCTGCAGAACAATTGGCGATGCAATCGAAACACGGCTCTGCTAATATCATTAGAAGCTTTGTAGAGCGGATGCAGGAAGCTGCAAAGAATGTTAAATTAGTAGATCCTACTAATCCATTTTCAGAGATAACTCCAGATAGCTTGGATAAGTTTAAGAACACTGTAAGACAGATATCTAACTTTAGAGCATTCGAAGTAGATCTTGGGGCCTGGGAAAAGAATGTAATGGCTAGAACTGGAAAGGATCTAGGCCGTATGAGATACTCAGGTTATCTAGATATTGTTAAGAAGAGAATGCTATCAAGTGACCTGGCTATTAAATCTTTAATGGCTTCACAGAATGGAGAAATTCCAACTCTTGAAGCTATGAAGAATGTAAACATCCAAGCAATGAAAGGACCTGCTGTTGGAGATCTTCAGGCTAGAATAAATGCTGTTGTTGAAAAACATGGTGGTAGCCAGTCTGAAGCCCTCGAGAAGTTTTTCCATTCTGCTTATGAGAGATTTGGATCAGATAAATACTATAGGAACTTATCCAGATCTGCTAAAGCTGGAAACCTTTCACGAGCTATCCTAACCCAGATGGCTTCCGACATGGAAGACTATAGTAAGATGGGAGCTACTAATGCAGGTGCACATACTCTAATGGCACATTATGCTCTCAGTATGGAATTAAGAGCCGGCCATGTTCGTATGATGAGAGACTTTGATCTTAGTAAAGGAATGGTAGAACTTCAGTTAAGAATAACTGGAGCAGCTGAAGCTGATCGTGGCTTTAGAGTAATGAAGCGATCTGCAGAAATGGGTTATGAATATCTCCGCGGTAATGGAGAGCTTGATCTCCATGGTTATGTTAAATGGATAAATGAAACTCATGCCGGAGCTCCAAGAAGAGCTGCCATATCTGGAGCAGCCTGGTTTTTAAATAAAAGAGCAGATGATGTATCTGAGCTTTTTAAACTGAGTAATGAACATGAATCTCATAATTACTGGGATAGTATAAGCCATGCAGAAGGAGGATTAAACCTTAATAAATCCTATCATTCGACAGCATTGGAAATGAAAAATATGGGAAAGAGTGCTCTTGTTGGAACATTCTTAGCCATGGGAATTAACCAGTTATTAAGTGGTTATGCTGTTCCAGATCTAGACAGAACTCAGGGTAAGGGTGGCGAGTATTGGGAAAAGAAAGCCCGCAAACAATCTGAGATGAATATGAAACCTAGAGCTCCTATGGTAGAAGCCGCGGATCCAAATAGAGCTGTAGATGTTGCAACAGCAATGCAGTATGCGCAGCAGAATAGAACTTTTATACAACAAAAGGACCATGCCCGTAATCAGAACTTTAAACAAAAGTCCTCTTACGGAGTACGTATACAATAATCCTGTCTAAAATCGTTACTATCATTACCTAATTGGTAGTTTTTTCTTTACTTTACTAGCGTCCTATCGTCTTGATGTTAATTACCGGGGATAAACATGCGCTTTATAATCCAGATTCCAGCAGATAAGTATAAACCAGGTATAGAGGATAAGATAAAGTCTACTTTAGAAGCAATGGCCCAGGAAGAAGTATCAGTTAGAACTATTAAGCGTTAATGGAAGTCCCTAACAGAATAGAGGATCTTGTATTCAAGTCATCTGATTTTGATGCTATTGCACTTAATCAGGTAAGAACTGATAGAGAGATCATAGATGAAATCCTCCAAAAGACCTTTGGAACTAAGGAGAACCAATCTGCGATTAAGATTGGAGATACCTGGCTTAGTATTCCTAGCCGCATCATATCCGTAAACATCCGTCCCGAGCAGGATAGAGCAGAATGGGTAGATCCTACCAAAGAACTTATTAATGATCTTAATAAGAGAGATGAAGATAAGTTTAGAAATAAGATAGGACTACAGTCCTCAATGACCAGGGATCCCCTGGAAAAGTTTACCGGCTTTAGTGTAGGTGCAGAGAACAATGTAATGACGGGGGACTCTATCGGAGCTCCTGCAGCAGTCATTATTGAACGCAACAAGGCTATTGATAAAGTATTCACTCTTAAGTTTCAATGTAACGCATTATCCATTCATAATAATATTCGTCCTCTAATGGCTCAGTTCATGCTGGCTCCCTTCTTGCCAGTACACAACGCCGATCTACAGAGGATTGTTACTCCAATAGATGATAACATTGATCTCTACTTATTGTATAATAAAGGTCATCTTGATGACCAGGGCAATTTTTTACCAACGCCAAAGAATCTCCAATTAGACCAACTATTTAAATTAGCCGATTCTCCTATTGCAGATTCTCCTGCACTTCGTAATATCGGCGGAGAGGAGATGAGAACTCTGGCCAAATACTTTGGCATGGATGATAACTTTGGAGAGATAACAGTAGATAGAATTACACAGCTTAAAGAATTCCTTCTCAATAAAGCATACTGGGAAGTCCCATTCTATATTCAGCTTATTGACTTCTCAATACAAAGTATTCGAGATAAGAAGAGTGCATTTGAAGTAATCTTTGTTGTGCGGGCTATCTCAACAGTAGCAGCATATGGAACACGGCCTCTGTATGTTAAACATGAAGATGGAGTAAAGACTCAGTTAGTAAATCAGAAAGCTCTTGAGTATGCCTATAAAGGTGATAACGAACTGATAGATAAGATCACCAGGATGTTTGGGCTCCAGGATCTAGCAGACTATGATGGCCCAATTAATATGGCCGGAGATGATAATCTTTTAAGTTATTCTCTTTTAGATCATACTAATATACAGAATACGACAGTATATGAATTTGAAAGTGAGCTTAAAGCTCTTGGTCTAACTGTTCCTAATCCAGATCACGCACATGCAGTTATTGTAGAAGATATTAAAAATGGGGCCATATCCATAGCTCCATATTTTCTAAATGATAAGTTTTCTATTTCTGCAGAAGAATCTACCGATCATGGTTTTATTTTAAACTCTGGCGTAGGCCAGGATCTTAGTTATAATTTAAATGCTATAGGAAGTCTTAGTAAGACTCTTGGAGATAGTATTCAATATGATATTGGTTCGGCTATAAGAAAGAACCAGTCGATGGCTACCGTTCCACAGATTAGTAGAACAATAAACTTAAACTCGCAGAAGATACCCGGTAAGTTTATTCAACTCAAGTATCCCAATAATCCAAATTATTCTGCAGTAGCAATTGATGACTCCATTGAGGTTAAACATCAAAGAGATTATAATCAGAGAAAAAATCTAAAGATAGTTCAATACAACCTTAAGAACCTTGTCCTCACTGAAAAGTCCACTGGTATCCCTGGGATGAACGAACAAGGTTTGGTAGATCAAGAAGTAGGTCAGGATAGATTATTCTTATTCGCTAAATTTCTCCATGATCAGAATCCAGATATAATCATACTCGAGGAAATGGGAAATAAATCTCTAGCATTGCATATGTTTAGAGATATGCTTAACAGTATCGCTTCCAGAAAAATCAGAGAGCCCCATCCAAATAATGAGATAGATACTATAAAATACGAAGCGTATTCTTTCCCAGCTGGAGTTACAATACAAACAGTTGGAGTTCTTACTAAGCTAAAGATTGAAGTGAATGAGAGTGGAGTTCTCTATCCAGAGAATCTTGCACCTGGTATTAAATCATTAAGCTTAGACCAGCAAGGGCAAACGAGACCTGACTTTAATCTAAGGCCAGTTCTTAAGGTAATGCTAAGCAGGGGAAATGGTAATAAGTTAGCCCTTTACTGTTGCCACTTTAAAGCAAGAGAAGGTTTATCAACAAACGTAACTGATTCTGGTTTCATTACAGAACAAGTTAGAAAGTTAGAATCTGTGGCTCTTCTAAAGGAGATATTATCTTTAAATGAAGATATTCCATATATCGTAGCTGGTGACTTTAACTATAGTTATTATCCCGAGTCATCCGGACTTGATGAATTAAGATTTCAAGGTTTTAGCAACTTTGTTATTAAGAAAGACTTATCTACTCGTAGAGCAGCCAAAGTTGTATTTAGAGTAATGGATGAAAGATCTAGAACTTTCCAAGAGAGAGGGGTTCGATCTTTAAGACAATCACTATCTAATACTACACCAGATCCTAATCTAACTGGTTTATTCCAGTATGCAATGGATATTATTACATGTGAAGATCCAGATCTTATGCGTCTTCTTGCAAATGCAGATGATCCCAATAGTATTAATAAAATTAATTTTGGTGTTAACTTAAAAGATTATTTCTATGGGCCAGGTAACTTTTATTCCGATTACCTTAAATATGGTTCTGATGATAAAGTAGAACAACGATTTCAGGAAATGCGTCGCCTGGTAATGTTCAACGCTCTATCTCCTAAGTTTGCTCCTAATCCAACTAACGAGAATAGATCAGGTGAGCTAGCTGCATATAGAAGACAGTATGGAACATTCTATGAAGAATCTGCAGCAGCTAATGGGATCGAGTCAGCATTCACAACTATTGATCATATTTTTTATAGCTATCATTTCTTTAAGACTGGAACCAAAGTAAGTTATAGTTATAACCACCTTACTAATAAAATCATCGATGAGTATTATGATGGTTTTCAGGCCTTTATCCCTCGAATAGAAGATCCAAATAATCCTTTAGACATTGAGGATAGATGGTTAATTAATGTAAGAGTTTTACCATTATCATCAAATGATAATCCAGATGCTGTTACCGATCAACAGTCTAGGGAACAGAGGATGGGAAAATGGAAACAAGCAGTTCAGCAAGATTATATCATTACTAATCCCCGGAACTTTCCAGTTATTCCTGTAGTTGAACAGGCCATAGAATTCTCTGATCACTATCCAATAACTTCTACTTTTAGTTGGAATTATGGGGAAGAGGAGAATATAACTCTTAGCGATACTATGTTTTCGCAATTATTCGAAGGAAAAGATTCCGTTATAGGACAGGTAGAAGCAATTCCATTTCCAGTAGTTGGGCTATCTGGTAATGGAGTATTCTCTAATGGAGATGTTTTAACTAATCTAACAAGCCAGGAAGCAAATAATACATTTAGACTTATAGCATTCGAGCATAAGTTTGGAACTCTAACTGCCAACTTACCATGTGTAATTTTGAGTATTACCTATAGTAAACTTATCGGTAGATATGTATTCATTGTTGGGTATGCCAAGACCAGATTATTTAATATCCCAGGTATAGTTGCTTTAGCTGCAGAGAGCACCGATTCTAATTATATAAGCAATGCCATTAAACTTCTAAACCAGGGCTCATTCTTAGCTATGGCTAAAGAGATGTTAAGGAATGTATATATAAAAGAATTCAATGCTCAGTATACTAATTCTGGAAGTGGAAGTGATAGTTCAACTGTAGACGATAGCACGCCTCCAGCTATTATGTATGCAGCTGGAACAATTGCATCGTATACTAACAATGGAAGAACATTTGGAACTGATGTATTTGGGGCTAGTAAAGTAAATGGGAGTATAGATTCTGCAGATAAAGATCTGCTCCAAGGTGCTCCTGTTTCTAAACCTAAAACAAGACCTGGTGATAGAAATACAAGACCAAGGCCATTAAATCCAAATAAGTTTGTTGATTACTTTATCTACACTGAACCACAATTAGAAGGTTTATCTTATCTTCAGCCAGCTAGAGATATTACTAGTAATATAAGTGAATGTGCACCATTTAGAAATTACTATACGCATTTGCTTCATGAGTATGTAGATGCTTCTGTAAATAAAAAGGATTTCTTTTATACATATCACGCAGATACCTTTGAACCATTTGTAAGGGATTTCAGGCCAGATAAATCTTTTGCCGCTGCCACAGATTCATCCATTCAATTTACCAGAAAGATAGCTCGTAAATATGGAAGAAGTATCTTTGCAAGAATTGGAGATGCCATCAACACTCTTATAAATCTGGGCGATGGAACAGATCTACAAAGAGCTAAATTCCTGGGAGCTTTAGCTAGAAAGGTAATGAATGGCGTAAGCAACAGAGTGGCACTAATAATTGCATCCCAACAATCTTTAAATCCAGCAAGAACTACAGAGATGATAAAAAGGGATCTTATTGATAATGTGGGTCCAGTTGGAGAGTGGAAGAATGTTCTATATGCCGAGACAATGATTTATATTGGTTCTCGTATTAACCTTCTTAGATATCTTTTAGATGGAAATTATGAGCAGGCTATACAGGGAAGATATAATGAGATAAAGAACTATTCATTTACAGCACGAAGCTTCACCGGACTTTCAGAAATAGAAGCCAAAAGATTAATAAATCTTGAAATGGAAGTATACGCTTTTAAGAACTTGAACCTAGATAATAATCAGAATACCACAATAACCAGTTCAGAACAGAGCACAACTACTGCACATGGTTTGGCTAATGAACGAGAGAAGATACGAGCATTCTTAATTGCAGAGTTCCAGAGACTGGCAAGCATTGAAGAAAGGGTTCAGAAATATGGAGAAAGAGATATAGAAGCTCGTACATTAGAAAGATACTATAGTAGTAGATATAATGTAAAGGATCCGGCCAATAAACCAAATGCTACAGCATTTAGAATAGAAACATTGCTTAACTTATTTAATAACTCGCACGATCTTTTAGTTTCTAGAATCTGGGATCATATCAAAGCTAATAGTTTACTCGATGGTAAATTTGTGGAGGAGTTCTAATGCCAGAACCTATTAAAACTCCTCAAACTGGAAGACTCTATCAGTCTTCTATACCAGATGCAATTACAGGAGCTCCTAATAACGGAAGCTTATTTGCCGGCAATGATATTTTCCAGCAGATGGCTAATGCCTGCGTAGGTTTATCATCTGTAGCTAATCTTATGAATCAGCAGAGTATGACTGAACATACTCGAGTTAAGCTGAATACTAAGCGAACAATTCAGCAAGATACTACTTCTAGTTCTGCTCGTAAGGTTCTTAATACCAAAGTAGTTCAAGTCTCTATGGGTATTAATAATAATACCACACCAATTTTTATGACCGGTGCCAATGAACCATTTGGCCAGTTCATGGGTGGACGTAATGCATATGTTACTATGAACATAGTAACTAATGATCCAGATACAGTTGTAAAGATCTTATCTATGTTCAAGGGAACTACTCTTTATGAGTCCCTTAATAATATGATGCAGCAAGCCCGCGGCTTATTAAAAGGCCGGGCTATGTTTAATCCTTCTCAGTCAACATTTAGAAAGTTTCTAGATAGAGGTCCTGCTCAGATATTCCCGGATGAAACTCTTAGAGCTGTAAGACTTCTTAGAGATAATCTCAATCTCGAGCAGTTTAATCAAATCATTGCCGATTCTGTTAAGAGCCTAACTGGTAGAATTGACGATCCATTCTTTGGCCAAGAAGAGCCAATGATCCTATCTCATCCTCTGTTTGCGGCATTTGGGATGAAGTCATTCTACCCAACCAGAGCAGATATATCTACACTGGATGGAAACCCAGGCCATCTTAGTATTGTTTTAACCTGTCAGTGGATAGATAGAAGATTCGCTCTTACCGAATCTTTAAGATATAAAAAGGTTTCTTCTGAGAAGATGGCAGAAAAGGCCATTGCGTGGTTTGCCACATTCGATGATCCAGAAGGTAATCCCGAGGAACTTCAAAAGAAACTGCAGGAACAAATCCGGCAGAAACGAGAAGGTGGTGAAGGATCACTTTTAGCAGATATAGTTAAAGGGGTAGAAGATTCTACCGATTCCGCCAAAGCTAGATTAGCCTCTAGGTCTATTAGATTCAATCTTGCACATGTTGGTATTATTAACGCAGTAGCTCCAGTATTAGCAGCTTATGCTCTTAATAGATATCTTCTTAGAATAGAAAGAATAATTAGCGGCTTCAAAGCTTCTTTCCCTGCAAATGAAACTATCAATCTAGAGCGCCTTCATAACTTTAGAATTGTACAAAGAACAATAGGAGACAGCACCCACGCACTAGAACCTTCTATCATGCCAGGTATATTAGGAGCACTTGAAAATCCAAATGCTTCTGAAGATCAGATGATTCGTATTGCAAGTGGAGCAACCTTCTTAGCTGTAACTGCAGCACCAGATAAAACCATAGGTGCAGCAGGTAGGGTTACAACCAAGATAGCTCCTGGCGTAACTAACTTCTTAGCCAAAATTGGTAAACTTCCAAAGATAGCAGGCGCCTTGAAGAAAGTTAAAACGCTTTCTAGGGGTGGGGGTATAGCTGCAATAGTAATGGAATTTGCAGAGATAGGTATTGGAGTTGCATCTGCATGGGCAGGATTACACATTCTTGGCGAGAAGGCTGAGAAAGTTCCGGATGAACTTAAGTTTGCAAGTGTCAAGGACTCTTCTACTGTAACTTTAAAGCCAGCTAAAGAGGATAATATCGATGCTCTTATATCTTATCTAGTTGAACTACATGATAAGAATATGCCTTCTAGAACAGCTGGAAGAGATACTGTAAATATAAACGGTCAGAATATTCAATTAAATCCCGTTAATCCCAATGGCGTCCAACCTGCTGTTAATCCAGATTTACCTGGAACTATAGGAGAAATAAATGCCAAATTCGGTCCAGCTGTAGCTCCTCTCTTATATGTTAATCTTCCCCAGTTAATGGCCAGCTATTATATGGATTTCATTAAAGAAATCCTGATGGCATATGATAAGCCAGATGAGCTAGATAGTCTTATAGTTCAATGGTGTAGAAGGGCCAGAGATATTTTCTCAACCTTATTACTTCCCACAGAAGTAAATAAGATGGATGAATATCTAGGATACAATGGGCCCCAGTTGAAATCAGAAACATTGGCTGGTGGCTTCTATGGTTACACATCGCTTAGTCTATCTACTCAACAAACATCAACAGCTCCTAATCTTGGTTTTCTTATAACGACAACTATCGACGGCAACTCCAATGTTGCCTTTGATGAAAATAAAGCCGGCGATCTGGATGAAGCAAAGAAGCTTTCAAAAGCTTTTAAAACGACTGGCAATTTCTCTAGTAAATACGAAGAATATAAAAAACGAGTTGGATTAGAAGATCTACTAAGTGGAAGTAAAAAAGAAGCTGGCGCCTCTATGAGAAACCTGATGCTTCTTTTCATGGATAGACTTGGAACTAACTCTTATAATATTGCATCGAGTATAAACGGTTATCAGATATTAACAATTAAGAATTATCTAACTACAATATTAAACACAGAACGTGCTGGATATAGAGCTGCATGCTTTGGTCTATTATCTTTAAATAGATTATATTCCTTTGCAGATATGCTCCCAATGTTGGAATCTAAGATTAATATTAGTAGTCCAACTTCTACATCTGGAATAGAGCCCACTGAGCAAATGATAGCCGAGGTAGATGCTCTCAAAGCAGCTCGTGCTAAACTTAGAAGAAAAGTAGGAAGAAGAATTAGATCTCTTTCTAAAGAATCTAGAAAGAGATTAATTAAGAGAGCTAGAACACTTATAGCATACGGTAATAATTATCGTAGGCAAACTCCGGAAGATAGGGATATTAATGATGCTCTATTTAACTTCATGAGACTCTACATTCTCTATTTCATTCATGAAACAGAGATGTACTATATTAAGAATACTTTTGTTAAGCAGTCTAACGATCCTAGATCTTCTCATGTGGAGTATCTTAATCCTGCTAGCCCAGAAGCTAGAGATAACCCGTACTTCTTATACTTCATATGCCCATATATCAGCCACATTTCCGATTCTACTATTAGTGGAATATGGGAAACATATGTAGATCAATCAGGTGGATATTTATCAATTCTATCTAACTTAGCTATAGGAATAGCTATAGGTGTCTTACTGGCTCTGGCTTTTGAAGTCAGTGCTGTTCTTGGTATAGTATTAGTTGTAGCATATCTAATATATACTCTCGGTGGAATTGTTATAGATGCTGTTTCAAATTGGTTAAACTCTTCATCCAGTGATGATAGTCAGTTAGAGACTCTCAAAGGTGTTATAGCTAATATACCATATGCTACTATAGGTAATGCCGTTCTTCTACGTTTAGTTGCACAGATATCTGAAGATGCAAATAACTTTGCAGGTGGGCCTATTTTTCCACCAGAGATAGATCAGGATGCATCTTTAGGGCATATTATAGATCCAGATACCTATCTGTCTATTCCACTTAGATATTATACTTCTCTCGGTAGAGTCACATATCCTGGGTTCTGGATATATTCTGAAAAGACAAAGGATGTAGAAAAGATAGCTGGAGAATTTCAGGTCCAGACAGCTATCATAGAATCTAATAATTACTCTCTGGGTAATATTACTAAACAGAATGTAGATGCAACTGTACGAGCTCAGAATTTAATAAACGGCCAAAGGTTATTCGAAGGATCTCCTGGATCTGCGGACTTCTTCTTAAAGTCAGTCTTCCGTGTAGCTATGCTTCAAGTTCTTAACTACACTGTTAAGAACTCCCTTTCTGGAAAACCTATCTCTGAATATTTTAAACGAAAGTCTAATATTCAAGAGTTCCATAAATCTTCTCTAGATCTAGCATATCATCTTCTCTATAAAGGATTCCGACCAAACGGTGGAAATCCCAGCGATAGATTAATCCTTCTTGATTATGAAATTTCATACATAAACGAAAACAATCAGGCAACAGTATTTAACTTCGAAACAAGTGGATCAAAGCAGCCACAGTCATTTCCAAAGGCTATTTTATTTACTCAGCAAATCAACCTCATATCCCTTCAAAATATACAAAATGCAGAAGCATTAAAGATATTCAATGGAATAAATTTAGGATGGGATCTAGCAACTAGGACTCCTTTTGCAGGGGAGTTTTTTAGAGATATACAATCTAACAAATCTATTAATCCCAATGGTCTTGCTCCTAATTTTGATTTTACAAATGAAATGGAGAAGTTGTGTAGCGATGCTAGAAATGCTATAAACTCTCCTGCTCCTACTGGCTATGAGGATAATAATAGTATAGCACAAACATTTGCTAGAGCTTTTACTAATCCTCCGGCTAACCCAGCAGGTTTAACTGCAGATAGTTTTAGATCATTAAATGGGCCAGGTTTAATAGTAGATAATAACACTCTTAGAAATGCATTCTCCAGTGATGATACTGAAGTTGGAAGCTTTAAATATAAAGCTAGGATAGCTTTTGATTCGCAGCAGTTAAGATTTGCTGCGAATTCATTTAATACACAGCAAAGCACAATTACAAAGATAAAAACAATATCAAGCCTTCTTCATACAACTGCCGGTGCTTATGGAGAAGCTGGATTTGCTGTTACTAAAAACATGCAATCTCAGATATTAAACGATGCGCAGAAATATAGATTTGGTGAAAAGATAGCAAAGATGAATCCAATCTATAAGCTATACTTTCTCCAGGATAACAAAAGAGAATGGCTCTTATTAGATGATTATTATTCCTACTCTGGAGTAGAAAGCATCGAAGTAAATGGTTCCGTTAAATCTCCAATGAGAACTGCTAGAGTTAAGCTTACAAACTTTTCTAACCGGCTTACAAACGTAATGGCAGATAGGATGCAGAAAGAGAATCCTCTCTTTTACAATCCATCTATTAACTCTGAGATAAGTAGCATTCTACTTAAACCTGGATGCCATCTCATGATCTTCCTTGGTTATGGTTCTGTCCTTACTAATGACGATTTAGTATTCGTTGGTGAGATAGAAAGCATGCAAGGCGATCAAATCATGGAGATTGTTTGTACAAGCTTTGGATCTCTTCTCTATGAACAGATGGGAGTACCGGAACCTGAGATTGTAAATGTGCATTACTCCGATTTGCAGGTTCAACGTAACCAGTATTCTGCTTTAGAATTCTTGGTACGTAAAGCACTGGTTAATAACTTTACCGAAGTAACAGATAGGCTCGAGGGAAGATTAGGAGAAACTACTTCAATTGCAGGATCCAGTGCATTTGAATTTGATAACCTGGATCCAAGTAGCCAAAGCTTATTGGCAACTCTTAAGGAGAAGGCAACATCTGCACTTCTTGGTAAGTTTGCAAAAGAACTGTTTAAATCAGTTGGTGGAACTAATGCAGTAGCAAATGCTATTGGAAGTATTGTAAGTATAAATAACAACGAACTCCTTCAGTCTCACAATATACAGGAGAACATTCGCATCTGGCATGCACCTGTAAATGATACTAGATATAACTACTTCAGCAAGATTACAGATAGAGATTCTAAAGTAGAACAAATCAAGAAAGAGATTCTAGAACCTATATATAGTGATAGCTTTTATTCTGCTGGTGCTTCTGAATTATGGGGAGATGGTTCTGCAGCCGCGGGTGCTAATAATACCAGTCAGTCAACTGCAGGATCTGTTGCTAGCGGAGTAACTGGATTCTTAACAAATCCAGGAGAAAAGATATTTGGAAGTAGTAGTCCAATATTATCCAAGCTAACTAATCTAGTTAATCCTTTATCTCCCATAGCTAATAGTTTTGGATTAGGAAAAAAAGTATACGAAGTTGCAACTACAGATAAGACTACGTCCGATGCACTAAAAGAATATATAGATCAAAATGCTGTTAGCCAGGCTAAAAAATTTACCAGTGAGTTTCAGAAGATATATTTCTTAGCTGTTGAAAAGTATAGTAATGTTAAACGTGCTATTACTGGAGAAGGTGCAGGTCCTCAAGAAGCACATGTTCTTTATAATGAAACTATGTGGTCATATCTCCAGGAAGTTCTCCTTCAGCTTCCAAATCATGTATGCACAGTAAGACCATTTGGAGAAAGAAATACTCTTGTTATTACCGATAGAATGAGAGGATACTATCGTCATAGTAGAAAGCATCTAATTCCAGAGATTAAGACAGCTAACCTCATTAAGCATCTTGAGGTTGTTAAAGGTCATAATTTAGAAGCTATTGAAATTCTTCTCGATGCGGTTCTTAAACCAGGAGATGATTCTATTGCCCTGTTCACCATGTGGTATATCTATGTTGCAAGATCTCTTGCATTGATGAATACAACATCCTCTGGAAAAGTATTCTACGATATACCAGATAGAAATCAGATTGAACATGTTATTACTATTATCAACCTCATTATTAATACTGCTATAAGTATTAGAGATGAAAATGAAAATCCTCAGGAGCTTTCTCCACAGGATGCTGCTAGAGTTCAAGTAATTATAGATCTTCTGCAGGGTAATATTAATACTACTGAAGAAGGTAGAAGATTAATAACCGAGGATTTAACTGCTGCTATTGATCAACTAGCAGCCCAGAGATCTTTAAAGGAATTCTCTGATGGTAATTCCGGTGGTATAGCCGAGATAAAGAATATACTTATCGAATGGAATAAAAAGGGGAATCCTCTTCCAGTTGATGATGTATCTGCTAGAAGATTTATGATCAGCCTACTATATCCTTTAAAAGCTGGAGTAGGTATTAATACTGCAACTGATAGAGATTTTCTAGATCAGGTGAAGATGCATGTCCTTAGATGGATGGTAGTTGATGATATCTCCGGTGTAATGAATGATATCAAAACAAAGAATTTGGATGATCCTTCTAAGCCAAAACTTAAGGAAGTTTATAGTGCCTTTGCAGTCTCAGAATGTATCCTGAGAGGATCTGAGGAAGTTCTAACCTGGGCTTTACAGCAAGGATATCAGAGAAGCTCTTCTCATAAACGTGTTTCTAATATTCACTACAAAGATGTAGAAACTGATATTATAGATAACTCTATTAACCTCCAGAAAGGCTTTAACTGGACTGATGTACATTTCCTTGGGGCCGCTAAAGATAAGTTTCAGGATGATGCGAAAGAAAGAGCAAAGACTCTCTTAAACCCCGCGATCAATGATATTGATGCTGGATCTTATGTTAAGAGATCATACTTTGTATCACCTACTCTTCGTTGGGTAAATAAATATAGAACATTTGTTAGGAACCCCCCATCTTCAGAGGCTATCAACCATGAGAAATCAATAGCATCTATGGGTATCGGAGTTCTATCCAATCTTGTTAGAGATTATTATGACGGCTCTATAACCTTCTTGGGAGACTCTAATATCAATGAATGGGATGTTATTTATATAACGGATCCAATCAGAGATATGTTTGGTCATTTTGAAGTTAAAGAATATACACATATCTTTAATAAGCAGCAGGGATTCGTGACTGTTGTTACTCCGGGACTTCCAGCATATAATGATTATGCTACATCTAATGGCCCTGAGACACCGTGGATATGGTCCTTAACCGGGGCTATCATGACTGTAGTTGGTGCAGCTGCCATGGCCGCTACTTTGTTCCTTGGAATTAGAGCTATACGAAGAGGTGGATCTCTTAAGAACTTCTTAATTCGTGGAGCTAGGGCTTTACGATCTGCAAGAGGAGAATTACAGGCAGTATCTAATCCAGTTAGATCTGGACTTAGCAGATTCTTACAAAGACCAGGAAACTTTATTAGAAATACGGCATCTAGAATATTTGATAATTCTGGTGTTGGTAGAGTTGTAAGAACACTCGACGATCCTACTATGATTTCTAATATAAGAAAAGGGATCAGAGCATCTGAAGGGGTTGCAGCAAAAGCAATAAGCGCAGAGTCCACATTTGGTAAGTTTGTTGTAGAACTAAACAGCTCGGCAGCTAAGATAGAGGATATTGCACTTAGAGCAAGAGTTGAACAAGAAATTGCAAAACTATCTACTACATATGAATCTAATATTGCTAGAGTAGTAGAAGAAAGTCCAACCGAGCTCAAAATTCATATAAAAGCAACACTCGATAAATTGGAATCTAGACAGATAACTGATCTAGATTCTATGAAGAAATATGTTAGTGAGTTTGCAAAGGAACTCGAGGCTAATCAGACTACTATTGGAAAATCGGCCGCCAGAGGAAAAGTAGAAGCTGCTGCACGAGACACATTTAATGGTGGTGCTAACTCTCTTGAAGGTGTAATAACCAGTGTGACTGATCAGTCTGTTGATAAAGCTAAGATTGATGAGATACAAAGAGTTATTAGAGAGGCTTCTACTGGTGAAAAACTTAATGCTATTACTTCTGAGACTAGTGGTATATCAAGACAAGTAAAAGCTTCTGATGTAGAGGAAGCATTCTGGAATATGCTTTCTGGAAAAGGAACTCCTCCAGCATCTCTAGAAGCAGCTGAAGGCGGATTAATAAGATCATATCTACAGGAGATCGGAAGTGCTAATGGAAATATAAGTCCAGCAGATCTAAAGAGACTTATGGAAACTGCCAGCCAGGCATTCCTTACCGTGAACGTAAAAGCTCGCCATTTGGCAGCTCAGTTCCTCGGTGGTAATTCAATCATAGGGGGAATATTTGAAACTGCTACAGCATTCCAACCATTTGGAGTTAAGGGACTTGCTGGAGCATATGGTGCCTATAAAGGACTAGATCTAGCAAAAGAATATATCTGGGATCCAACCGCAAATGCATTCAATGCTATTATAAGTAACTACTATGGCCAGAATGCTCTAACTATTAGTGGACTATATGCCAAGGGTGAGCCATTTGTGGCTAACCTTGATGGTATGCAAAAACAACATATTCAAACTACTGAAGATGGTATTGGAGTTATTCAGCAGTTCCTCAAATCTAGATTCAGTGCTAACATTGATGCCTTTAAAGAAGAGTTTGGTTCTTCTATTACTGATCAACTAAATCAGCTTGATGGTTCTATGAATGACTTTAATATAGCGCAAGATAATGTCCGCCAAGATATCTTTACTCCTGGTGGTGGTCTTATTGAAAGAATTCAAAATAACCAATCCTATTCCCCTAGGACAGTTCTTCCTAACACGACAGGAGGTCAATAATGGGAACACCTTTAGATAACTTACCAGGTTCGCAGGTTGGACAACAGTCTGCTCCTATTAGCAAACGAGGAACTCTTGCAGGGTCCCCGTATAGAGTTAATGATGTTCTATTTGCCGATATTCAAATTCAATCAAGCAAGGGCACTCCAGAGATTATCAAAGGAGTTCAGCTAGAGGATCAGAACACTGGTATTGTAACTCCTTTATCTTCTGGCCGGCAGATGGAAGCTGTATGGCCCAATGCCGATGCATTTCAACGTGGAGATAATTCTGGACTTCGTATTAAAGCAGGTCCATCCACTCCATCATTTCAAAACCTTGCAGTTCCTGCTAATCTCCTTGGTAAGGTAGATAAGAACGCTCTTCTCAAAGGCTTAAATGGTGTATGCCTTGCAATGAACGATGAGAAGAGAAAGCTCGAGGAGCTTTCTAAAAGTCTTACCCAGAGAGAGGGAATGGTTATTATCCAACAACCATTCACTACTAAGAGCTCTGGGATGGCAATTGATCAGAGCCAAACTGGTTCTATTACTCAGTTCGATAAGGCTGGAAACGTAGTAGCTATAGAGCGCGGACAGCTGCAAACTCAAGTAAACTCAGTCAATACTAGAGGAGCAGATAGGGGAAGAAACCATCCCACCTTTGGTGGACTACCGGCACAGGAAACTTTCGTAGCCGATGCAGTTCCCAAATCCAATGTTTTTACCCCTATCCCAACACATATCCCCTGGGTAACTGAGATTGTATATTTGTTTGGTATTGTAAGGATGCTATTTGCAGTTACAAAGATTACTAAACAAGGACTTAAGGATCTAAGGGATCTCCAGCGAGCAATTAACTCCGTTGGCGAAAAAGAAAAGGTTGAAGCAATTACCAAATTGGTAAATGGTCAAGAGCTTACAGATCAGGATCTTCAAACTCTTATTGGAGAGCAGGCGCAGTATACTGATAAAGATCGTTTAAATAAGCTTAAGAAGACTGAAAGAATTAAAGCATTACTTCCAGTTCTTCAAGATGTTGGAGTGATAAACGGTACAGAAGCTGGAAATCTTCAAAGACTAGTAAGTGTAGAGGAAGCAGAGCTCAAGAAGAAGGGAGCTTCTCTTACCGCTAGAAACAAAGCATTTGATCAGATAGCCACGGAGGCTGGTATGAAAGCTAAAGCCGCTGTGGAAAATTATACTAAGCAAGGAACTCCTCTTGACTATAGCAGAATAAGAGGATCTCTTGCAGATGGGTCCAAGAATACTATGATCAAACCGGGCAATGCTCCTTTGCAGCCCCCTCTTGATCTTAGAAACAGACCCCCAATTTTAGGAACGTAAAGTGGCATTACCAGATATAGCAATAAAGCCAAACGGTAACTTCTTTATAACCCAGAATTCAAAGCTGGGTATCGTTGCTGGTTTATCCAGGATCAACCAGGATATCTATAAGGCAATGGTCGAGTCGCCTTCTCAACTTATCATTGGAAACAGATATAGAAACAATGTCGAGATAGAATCGGCTCTTAGAAATTATCTTACAACAGTTCTCTCGAGACAGCTTCCATTTCCAGTTTCCCAAATAGAAATTCTTACTAAAAGAAACCCAGATGAGAGTGTTAGTATTTCCCTACGACTTCCTACCACAGAAGGGCAGAGTATAAATAACCCGATAGAACTTAAGTTCTTAGGTAGAGAAGGAACTCAGCTTCAGATTGTTTATGATTTTAATCCCATTGTTTCTGAGTTCCCACAAACTACTAGAGCAGTAACTGAGATGATAGTAGTAACAAATAGAGCCATTAGAGTCCCTCTTACGTTTATCTATTCTGGGATTGGTCCTATTCTGTTTTTTGGAGAGAGTCAAATTCCCGAATTTAATACAGCCGAAATTAATATCAGTAAGATAGAGAATGTTAGAAAGTATAACATCTTAGACTTCTATACAAATGACTTCGTGGTGGATTCAATAACAGTATTATCTGGATCAGAAGTTCTTGAGCTAAGATCTTCTGATGATAGGCCTGGAGTTGAAACTCTAGTTCCAATGGAAGATGGAACTCCATTTATATATTTCAAAAAGGATGCACCTACTGGTAGCGTTGCCCGAGTTAGAGTCCATGCTTCAAATGGAACTACCTATGCTTCTAGTGCAGAACTTGTACAGGAACCAAACGTAGAACATGTTTTTGGTCTTAAAGTAAATAGAACCATTAGCATTGCATTACTTGCAACTCCGCTAGATCCTGGAGTTTATAAGTGTACATATAATGCTAAAATACGATATAAAGGCGATCCAGACTAATGATAGTTTTTAAAAGATCACGTAACGATATTAGAGCCTCTTTAATAAGAGCAGCTAGTGTTCAAGGGCTGGATACTTCCGATGGAATTACCAGGGAGATAGTAGATTCTCAAACTGGTTTCTTGGAAAGCGATTATATTGATATCTATGCATTAGAGAGAAATACTAGAATAGATACCGCGGAAAATACTTTCCTTGATAATTATGGTCTATTACTAGATGAACCTAGAGCTGCAGTTACATTTGCTAAAGTAGATGATTTACAAACTATATCTTTGTTTTTAAAATCCCCATCTACTTCTACTAGAGCTAAAGGATCCTCAATTACTTTAGACGGTGGGCCACTTGTCATAGAGAAGGGAACAGAGCTAATCGATAGTAATAAAAATGTTGTTATGAGGACTCTGCATACTGTAGAGCTCAACGATTTTAAAGTATATGTTAAAGCTATAGCAGTAAGACCAGGACCGTTGACCCTTGGCATTGGTGCTATATCTGGAACTTTATTTGATGTAAGATCTAACGCACTAGTAGATCAGAACTTAGCAGGAGATCTTGTTTTAGCAGCATCCAATGAGGTTCAAGTATCTGCAGGATCCATAGTTGCAGATGAAGAAACCTATAGATTTATCTTACAAGAGAAAGCTAGATCGGTTAATCTCAGCAACTTAAATAAGATTAATACTCTAATGGATAATCTCGAGATTAGAAAATTCGAGATAGATACTGTTAACCCCGCATCTACATCCTTTGTAATCTATATCGAAACAAAAAATGTAGAAACAGATTCTCTTGTTATTGAAGAAGTAAGAGCTCAGCTCGAGAATATTTTACCATATGGGACAGATGTACGAGTAAGGCCTTTTGTACAATCTAAGGTAGTTGCAAGTCTTAAGATTACTGTAGCTGTAGATGCTGATACTGCATCTGTAAAAGAGATATTTAGAAGGAACTTTGTTACTGCCGTTAACTTAGTACAAGGCGGAACACCACTAGACTTCCAGGGAATTCTAGCATTAGTAACCAATAATACAACTGGTGTTACTAATGTTGAATACGATAGCTTAAGCCTTAATGGTAGAAAGCTTACACAGAATGTATATAATCCAAGAAAGATTGAAAAGGTTTTTGCATTCCCGGAGACAGTTAGCTACAGAGTATGAAAAGACTTAGTATACCAATTCATGAACATTCTGCCGTAGCTGACGAAGTTGCACTTCATGTGCAGCCATGGCGTGAGCTTTATCATGATAAGCGTACGTTCCATTATTACTTTGGGAACACTATTCTTTCTGTTAAGCAGGACATAGCTAGAGAAGGATTGGAGATGCTCCGCAGATTTCATGCGGTTAGCCTTCCATTGTATGAACCAGAATACTTATGGGTAAATAGAGATCCTATTGCTCCTAATGAACTCATTACTATCAATGATATAGAAGTTACCAATATAAGTGATTTTGATAAGTTCTTTACTAATACCTTTAATGCATTAGAACTCTCTAAAACACATGAGCTTTCTGTTTCTGAGAAGCTTATATCTGGTGCTGCTTTAGATATAAATACTCTTCGCTTAGTTACTGAAGATGGAGACTTACTTACTTATGATTTAGTTTCCGGCCTTGAAACTAGTTTTACAACTGCTCCTTTTAAAGTGGGAGCTTCTCTTCAGAAGAAGGTTCATGATACTAGATTCTGCTTTATTCCAGGAGCTATTAAGATCTCCAGTGTTGTTGATCAAGCCGGCAATAATATTACTAAATACACAGTTCAAGAGATTACTAGAACTGATGAATATCAGAATGCGTATGATGTTAATGCCAATGGTATTATCGATGATGAAGACCTTGCAGAGTTTCAGAATGTAGAAGGTCTTACCTTTGAGAAAGCAGATCCACATGAATGGAATCTTAAATATCGTACAATGGATGCCAATGGAGATGGATCTATTGGACAGTTCGAACTTAATACTATTCAAAGATTACTGTTTGTAGCTTTTGAAAAAGGAACCCTAATCCTTCTTCCTACTGCAATTCCAGCCTTTACTGTTACTTATGTTTCTATACCTGAACCTCAGATAGGACAGATTCATAAGGTAGAGAATAGTGTATTTACTGTTAATACCAATACCCTTGGTTCTAGTATTCTATTATCTGATATTGAGAAGCAGCCGGGAATTTATGCTTCTACCTATTTATCTATCAGTGATACATTCATAGAAATAGATCAGAATAAGAATGTTAACTTTGCCAAGGTTGAAAACCTTAATGCGTATAAAGTAAAAGTATCCTGGTCTCAGGCTTATGAATACAATGCATTAGCTCTTACTTCTATTGATGATATTGTCCTTCTTCTCACTAGAAGTATATCAACTGGCAAATACAGAGTATATGGTTTTGATGCTTCTAGAGAAGCTGTAGAATCTACAGATTCTTTTTATGATATAGATGTTACCGGAGAAGTTACATTTATATGCACACTAGCTAACCCGGATATTCTATTAGTATGCGCTAGAACGGATGAAGGCAAGAATGTATTGTATACATTTAATCTTATCCGTAAGTATTCTTTCTTAGAATCTAATACTAGGACTCTCTATCTTTCTAAGAATGTTTCTGTAACAGCAACTGCAACTACACCAGTTGGAACATTGGGATCTGAGATTGTTATTCCTCCGAGAGAGATAGTTCTAGTTCCTAGAAAAGTTCAAAACTCTGTCGATGATTATGGTTATAACTGGGGACTTAAAAGGATCCCCGGTGAAACTAATATTCAATATAGAGATCGTATTTTAGATTTCTGGAAGCACCTTCAAGGTAATGATAAAAGAGGAATGCTCTATGGTATTGGAAGAGAACTTGGAATTCCGCCTAGCCAGATAGAAACTATTAGACCACATGAAAAATTTACAGTTAGTTTAAAAGGTGTTTATACTGGATTCTATCCAGTTCGAATTCTTATTGTTGATGATGTTCTTAGAAAGCTATATCTCTATGCTTTCACAAAGTATGAAGATTTTTCAGAGCCGGGAACATTTAATCTAAAGCTTAAGAATCTAATAATCCCATCTGGGGCAACTATTGATTTGCCAGATGAGTTTAGTAACTACTCTACAGAATTTGATAAGTCCACCTTTTCTAAAAATAGTATGTCAGTAGTAACTGATTCAAATGGAAACATCCCGGTTATTGGAAGTTGGAACATATCTGGAAATACAATTTCAGAAAATGATAGTATTGAAATTTTTAATGGGGCAATGAGTTTCGAACTATGCCCATATATAGTTAATAAACATAAAGGACAAAGAGCTCTTATATTTTATGATACAGTTGATGCAGTTAATAATCTGCATGCTTCTAACTTTGATGATTTAGTTCTTCCAAATTTCGTATATCTAGTAGATGAACAAAAGCATAAAGTAATAATAGAAGATCTACTTCATGCTGGTAAATATAGAGATAGGTGGATCAACGATCTAACCAAAAGAGATGAACTTATTTCTGCTTTTAGAGAAAAGGATAACTCCAAGTGGGATAAAACTATAGGAGATATTTCTTTCTTTGACTCTGGCGTACAGAGTGGTGAACTATTAAAAGAAAATCAATGGACCGCTCTTAGTTTTAATAAGCACTTTTCTGAATCTACCAATGCTTCGTGGAGATTATAGCAATGGCAGATGAAACCCCTTTAATAAAAATTGATATACCATATAACAGTCAAAGGGATAACAAATCCTTCCCCGATTTTCCTTTTAGTAGTCAGTGTATGGCAACAAGTTTTATTATGCTTCTTTCTACTTGGATAAAGGAAGCCGAAACTTCAAAAGATTTCGAAACGGACTATGTTAAAGAATTAACTAATACATATACAGGAGTAGCGAGAATTACTAGATCTAGTCATTGGCCTTTATGTTTAAAAAGATTAAACTCGATAGGAGTAAAAGGTGAGTTTAAAGATATCTACGATACTACAAATATTCCAGAATCTGAAATCAAAAAAGCTTTATCCATTGGTTCGCCAGTTGTCACTAGTACACGTTTAACAGATTTTGGCCATATTATTTTAATAATTGGAGAAACTAATAATAATTGGATAGTCCACGATCCTTGGGGAGATGGATTTAAAGGTTACCTGTCGGGCGGAAGTGGTAACTCTGTCCAATACTCAAAATCGTTTTTACGAACAAAAGTTGGCAATGGTATTAGTTATTTTAAGGCATTAAATGCAGCAGCTGTTCGCTACAGCGCGAATAGTAATAATACTAGTAATATAGGAAATATCATTGTTGAAATTGCTTCTAAATATGTGGGAGTGGATGCAACACCATATTCACATCCAAATGAGCAAACATGGATTTTTTCTTGGAGTAATACTGGTTCTAATGCATCCGAATTAAAAAATCTAATGGTTCAGAAGTCTGGTTATAATGGGACTGGTTTATTCTGTGATGACTTCTGTAGAACTATATGGGTTCTAGCATATGAAAAAGCAGGCAGAGCTGAGCTTGCGGCAAAGGTACGTGACGGTTTTAGATTCTGGGATAGTAATGCTCCCAAGCCAATGACTATAGCTTATGTAGAGGAGAAGTTTAAAAAAGTATTACCAGATATAAACTTTTCAGATAAACCTACAGTAGGTGCGATCATGTGTTTCCCTGGGGCAAATCCTTTAAATCTTGCGCATAATGCATTAGTCAAAAGTGTATCCTCCGATGGGAAGTCTTTCGAATCAATCAATGCTAATGATGGAAATTGGTTAGGAAAGATAAAAGTGGCTAGCTATACACTAGATCAAGTTAAGGGTATGAAGTTTATAGCACCTCCTCCCGCCGGAGTAGGAGATTTCACAGATAATAATATATCGGTTACTTCCACTCAAGAGCAAATAGTCCAATTTGGGCCGGCATTTGCTAAAGTATATCAACGGGAATTGTTCTTGAATAAGACAGCGTTTAATGGGATTAAGGGTGCAGGATCAGGAATATCATAATGTCACAGTCTAAATCTACAGTAGTTATGATTCCTGATATGATTCAGGGATCTGGGGATAAGCCAGATCTCTATTCTGGAAACTTGATACATATCAAGGAGCCAGAGAATCTTAATATAGATCCAACCTGTTTCCGCGGAGTAGTGGGACTCGATGGAGATGTTACACAGGATAACAGAACCATAATCGATTTCGAAGTTAATCCGGGGTTCTTCTATATAGGAGATAAAGAATACTATCTCCATTCACAGAAAGTGACTGAAGTAGTTGAAGTGGATTTAAGTGTATTAGAGCCATCTATCCCACTAAAAGATTACCCTAATGGACATTCTCATATTGGGTTATTCGGTCCTTTTAACTTAGAAGATTTTGGTGGAGTATATTTAGATGAACTCATTACCAACAAGAAGATAATGTATTCTAAATATCTCAATGAGGCGGGACCTTTATATAGATTTGCAGAGACTGGTTATGATATCTGTTTCGATAGTAGTGGGATGTATCCTCTATCTGTTCCGCCAGAAATTCCCATTTCTCAATGCTTTACATATTGGGAACCTCTTAGAGTTTCTAATCCATTGGATCCATCTACATATATCTATGATATCTTTTATAATCAATTAAAGATACATGATAGACCAGTTAAATCTCTTTTTGAGTTTGAACTTCCTCTTCCAGAATCACCAGGAAAAGCTTATTTTATAGTTGAGTACGAACGTTCAGCTTTAAAAGCTCTTACCGGGGATAACTTTAATCCTATGTCTAGGATTACAAGGCCTGGCTTTCTTGTTCTTAATCCTGACCTGGATCCTAAGATTCCAGATAGAGTTCGTATTGTAGATCAATCCAACAGAACAGCTGGTGGGATGACTACAGTAGTATTCGAAATCTATAACTTCCGGAATAACCTAATTAAGAATCTAACTATAGATGCTTGGATCACTAGATCATTTACGGATAATCTGAATCTTCCGGTTGATGTAGTGGTAGGAGAATACAATGAATACTACACACAGTATAACTTATTGAATCCATCCCCCAGTGAAAGATTCTTATTTGAGAATGGATTTCTTTTAAACAGTATTGCTGCCAATCAAGATAAGGTAATTCTTAAAACAGAAGGGCTTATATCTGGATCTTCTAATGGACCATTTGATTACTCTACTAGATGCACTGTAAACAAAGATGGTATTGGTATTCTATACTTTATGTCCCCGTTAATTCCTGCTAGAGAACAGGATGTACAGATAAGCTTTGGGTTAAATGGAACTACTCTTCAAACATTCAATATCAGAAACTTCAATAAAGTGGATGGTAAATTATTCCTGTTCTCTGAAGTGAGCAACTTCATATTCTCTACTCATGATGTTAGAACAGGTCCGGATGGAGAAACTTATATCCTAGTGGATGGAGTAAGTTCCACTCTTAACTTAGAGATCTTCACTGCTTCTGATTTTGTGGAAAGTCAGGTTCTTGGTAGAACTCCAAGAAGTATTACTATACGAGATATATCAATACAAGGTTCAATGTTACGCTTAGATTTTGTTCTTGCCGGTGCAGATATTGGACAAAACATAATGATCCTCAAACAAATAGATCTAGGAAAGAATTTCATAACTCTTGATTCTAGTTCTATATATGGGTTTTAAAATGGGCTGGGTTAAAGAAGATAAAAGATACGCATTAACCCAATGGCCTTCGCCATTTGATGGAGCTACTCTCCCCGAGAGTAAGCAGAACATTTTCTATAACAGGGTAGTATTTGATATACTACGTCCGTTCGAACTTCGTTCTGAGAACCTGGCATTCTTCCAGGAATATAACTTCAGGTTTCCATCTTCTCTTATTAGGGATAGCTATAACACTACAATGAAAGCTAGAAGTGGGACAGTTGAAGTTTACCAGAATGGTAGAAAACTTACAGCTGGAACTCACTTCACATATAACTCTTCCCTTCGTAAGGTTAGATTAATACACGTTGTTCCAACTGGGGATAGCACTGATATTGGAATCGTATATGCTAAATATGTTCCTCTTTCTCCGGATGTTCTATTCTCAGATGATACTATAGATAATCTGAATAAGAAATACGGTGTAACATTTCAAAGAGTATCCAGTGGGGCTTCTTATGATCTTGTTGCTGGATTAAGACATGGTATTGATGATGCCTGGCTTTTCTTAAAACAGAATAGACCGCTGTGGATTGGTGGACCAGATAATCAGAATAGAGGATCCAACAACCTTATTAAGTATATTACCCCAATATCCCTGCTTCATATTAACGAGATCTCTACAGAGCTCAGTTCTTTAAACGACTATCTTAACTTCGAATTTGGTGAAGCTATTGAAACTAGCTTTACTATGCCAACTTCAAACTCGGACTTCTTGTTAGAAGAGACGATTAAAGGAATGATGGTAGCACTGAATAGTATAGAAGATATTCTGCAGCGTCTTTCTCAAAACCCTGATAATGATACTAAGCTAGATAAGGATCTGTAATGTTTTTCGACATAAAGAATACCGTTGGTGAAAAGGATGTTCCTCTAGCTTTAGTGGAGCCAGTTGATATTCGAAGCCAGGATGTAATTCTTGGTTATGATGTATCTGCAGCTATTCCTGGAAATCCATCTCCGGCTATTGGTTTTATTCAATCCAATACTAAACACTTCGAAGGCATTACAGAACTCGATATAAAGAGTCCGTTCTCTAATATTGATTTAACTGATGTATATTTCTATGATCAGAAGTTAAAGAGCGAACTCCCTTTATGGTTTAAGCATACTCTTAACGTATCTGTATTTAATAGAACTGCCACAGAGGGAAAGTACACTCAGAAGAATATTCCAGGGAAGGTTACTATTCAGGCTTTGGCTCCGGCTGAAAGGATTATTACTTATAGATCCGAGAAACTTCACAGAATTCTTCCTTCTGGATCAAGAGCCAACATTATTGAATATTACCTGAACTATATTAGTAGAACACTTACTCTTAATCTTGGTGTATTATTTGATCTCGAGGTAACATTCGAGACCCTTCTAAACAATATAGAGATCTCACAATCAGATAGATCCAGGTATGCTATTCAATATGAGAAAGCAGCACCTGATGAATATATCTGTACAATCTATACAGAGAGTTCAGCTCCCCTTGATGTAGTATATTCTCATAAGCTTCCCAATGGTGATACAGAACGTATTACAGAAAGAACTAATCCTACCAGGATCTATCAGAGAATAGAAGAGCAGTTCATTGGAGATACCGATAACAACGAGAAGAATGTATTTGCCGTTGTTCCATTTATGGATAACAACTTCCGTGTTATTTCATCCCAGAGTAAGAATAATGAGAACATATTCAAGAAGTTCTCCTTTCGTCAGAGAGACAATGTATATACTAAATTGTTTCTATCTAAACCACTTAATGCAAGCACTCTAATCCCCTGGAGAATTATCCTCGAGGGAAACTCGTATGTATATAGAGATAAGCTGAATCATATTACCTATTCATTTACTCCTCCAGAGCTTACCCAAGGAAGAACCATCGATAAGGTAGAAGAGACAGGAGAATACATAAATAAGAACGAGGTTAGAATTACCAAACGCCCACTCTGGGAAATTGATAGAGATGGTAATGTTGTTGGTATAGAAGCATTTGAAGAAACTTCTAATGCTCCTATCGAAATTGTTGGTGTCTCTACTGAAGAGAAGATAGTAAGATTTAAACAGGATCTTGGTTTAAATAATAGAGTTAGGGTATCTTATAGGACCCTGGATAAGCGTATTCTGATTGAAAACAATGTTAATCCGATCATAGATCCTACTGCCTTTAACTTTTATCATATATACTATATTGTTCCTTCGGAGTATTTAAAAGCGAACTCTACTAGAAGTATATTTGTACACCGACTCAGTAGATTTAATAATGGAACTCAGCTTATCTGGGCCAGCCGTGATTTTCTCCAATACTTTGCAATCAATAGAGCTTCTATTCTAGAAGAAGTAAAGAGCTATCTTAATGTTCCTGCTTCTCATGCAACAGCATTTCCAATGGGAATATTCTATGTAGATACTCCTGTAGATGAGGATTTCATTACCATGTACGATTCTCGTGTACGTGGTGGTGGATTCATTAAGGAATATGAATATTGTGGAGACTGGACATACTGGAACGGAGAAGCAATAGATATATCCGGCCGGCTTCTTATTAGAATCAAACAGTCTATCTGGGATAATCTTTTCGATAGATATATGGCCAACGATGAGGATACTTTAAGATCTCCAAATCCAAAAGCCACTGCAACGGAAAAGACTAACAATCACATTAGAGCAACGGTGGAAAGACATACCAGAGAAGGGTTCCACTTTGAAATCGAATTGGAGCCGGATGTATAATGGCTAATCTTAAGTTCAGACTCAAGAGCCCTATTGTTGAAATAAGGGATATAATTCTTACTACGCTGCGCAACAGTAAGCTGTTCCGTAAGCAGGCAGATATTGATCGTATTGGATCCCAACTAGATACTGTAGAGATCTTTCAGTCTTTTATTCCAAGAGATCAATTAGAGCCAAAGAGCTATGTAGCTGTAGAAGAACTGAACAAGCGTATGGAGGGATCGTTTATTGATCACCTCATTACGTACAAAAGATTAGAGAACCTGGCTTCTGGATTACAGGAAATCGAACAGCTTCATGAAAACACTGTTGTTCCAGTAATTAATAGGATCCTGGATTATGAATCTAAGATCAGAGTATTTAAGAAGATTAGTTCTCAGAAGGGTTTGTATAACACTCTAGTTCATGAGACCTTTAACTATGATAATAACTTTGAAGGGACTGAGCGTAAACTTGCTGTAAACAAAGTAACCGGCTCATTAAGATTAAACGGATCCGGTAAGCTTCTCTCTACAAAAGAGAGATCTAATATATCCTATGAAATACTTACGGAAGGTGTTAGTATCGTAGATCAGGCACCTATCGATAATATCTATAGCAGAGATCCTCTTAAGCCATGGTTTGTTTCTATGGCTTCAAAGAATTTCACGCGAAACAAAAACTATTCTGTCCTTAATCTAGAAGACTATCAGGGAGTTGTAATGCTCCTGAGAGTTCAGTTTCCTTCTGTTCAGCAGCTTAATAGGATAACATTCAGCTACTTCTCAACCGATGTAATGGATGTCCTTGGTGTGTTTTATTCTGAAGTATATAACCAGGATCTTAATTCTATATCTCTTAAGACTGCCAATATATCCTTCTACCAAAATAGAGAAGATACGGCCAAAGAGCTTAACATAGTAGCTGATATTAATGGTGACACTGATATCATTAATGCAGCAGAAGTTCTTATTGTATTTGGACAGAAAGATTATGTCAGAGTTAATGGGAGCTTCTCATATGACCGGCAGTTAGATCTGGATGAGTTCCAGATGAAGTTAAAAGAATATGAACTTAAGCGTAAAACTGAACTGTATGGAATGAACCCGCTTAAGAACCAGAATGTATTGTTTGATAGAGATAGAGTTTTAAATCAAATTGAGAAGTCCACCATCGATGATGGGGATAGAAACTATATCCTCGGTCTTACACTATTTGCTATAGAGAATATCTCGTATGAACCATTTGGAACATTCAGATCCAAGGACATAACTGTAAATGGCAACATCGTAGCATTTTCATTAGATGTTACAAAGAAGACTACCTTTACAATTCGAGAAGCTGTTGAGATGGCTTTCATCAATATCAATACCAGAAGATTGCCTATAGCAACTCTGGATGAATTCGGCAGAGTTGCAGACTCTACACTTCTTACTATTTTCGATCTTACCAATAACCAATATCTAGCCAGCACCAACTTTATTCCCGAGATAGTAGATGGTGATTTTAAAGAGGGTGCAGAGTTATATCTAGACGGCCAGCTCCTTGCTTCTTCTGATTATTCCTTCTATGCCAAGACTCCAACTGGATGGTCTCTTCTCATAACAGCTCCCGCTGCGCATGAGAGTTCTATCCTTACAATGACCTACTATCCGGCAGCAAAGGATCACAACAATACTGCTTACGAACCTACCCGGATAGATATGGTTAAAGTGGCAGGAAAGCCAAACGTAGATATTAACTTCCTCACTTACAATCTTAACGATTATGTATTCATTAAGTCAGATGATGATAGAATCGTATCATTTAAAGAAGGTGTTGAGATAACCTACATAGGGATAGACGGGGATCTGGGAGGGATCGTATATGCTCTTCTTCCTAAGACTGGAGCAAAGGGTATCGTACCGGCTGATGCCTATACTCCTACCCTTTCAGAGGCAAGCCTCTTTAATACCAATGATTACTATTATATACCAGAAAACAAAGTAGTAGATGTTGATAATGAAGTCTATACGATCCTTAAGAATCAAAGACTGTATCATAATTCTACTGAAGTGAAGAAGTGGTCAGATATTACATCACCACCACCCAGTGGTCTTCTTACCTTTACTCTACCCAATAGCTATATCAAGAATATGATAGTTATTGAAGTAGATAAGATCCTCTTTGTTCCTTCAGATGAGCATCAATACGGAATCGATTCTACTGGAGATATCAAGAATAAGACAGTAATCAACTTACCGTTAGAGTGGTTTAAGAATGGTAAGGACATCCGGGTTCATTATATGCCCTTGTTCTATGATTATGTTCTACTTTCGAGCAACATATTAAACCACAACGATAAAGAAGTATTTAATGGAACTACTGATTCCAGCGTACAGCTTACCAGGTTCCCATATACTGACATCAAAATACTCCAAGGTCCTAAGTGGAAACTTAGCCGCGGGATGTTTTTCCATACCGATAATTTCAGCGTAACTTATGAGCCTATAGTTGTTAAAGTAAACAACCGAAAAGCTTTTAATGTAACGAAGTATCGGGATGATCAGGAAGAGGAAGTTTTCGACGAGAGAGATATAACATACACTGTACAAGGGAACACCATTGTATTCGCCAATGATCCTGGGCAGGCTCAGATTACTGTGCTCTATTATACAATAGGCAATAGCTTCTCTCTCGAACTTCAGATGTTTAAGGGAGATGCTAGCAAGTATTTTACCACCCCAGAGATTAACGATTACACGGTGCTTATGGCAACAAGAAGATGAGAAGCTATGAGAGAATTGTTAAACTTGCATATGATGCAAAAACTAGAGAAGAGCTCATGGAGAAGTGGGATAGGGCTTCTGACCAGCTCGGGGTATATCTTAACTGGCTCAGGCTCATAAAGGATATCCGCCAAATCAGAGATGAAGCTGAGAAGTGGTTAGTGGAAGCTACAAATACAGAGAAGGAACGTAACCGCATGTTGGAAGAATTTCTCTTGCAGGGCACAGAGCTTCCTATTATTAACGATAAAGAAGAGCAGTTGCCGGAGACCGATTAATGATTCTAAACAGAAAACTGCTGTCTATCACTGATCCTAAAGAAGACTTTGTTAAGACTGAAATCGAAGGAATTATCGATAAGTCTAATGTGTCTTTTAGATCATTCTCTAACGACTTCTATAAGATCGTCCAATCAAGCCTTATTAGAATCAGAGAATTCCTTGGACTCAGATGGATAGGTATTGAAAGGCATTGGGTTAGGACACCAGAAGAACTCAATGCTTTCTTTGGTAACCTGAAAGTATTCAATGGTCTCCAGCATCTTAGATCTATTAATCTAAAAGATCATCTTTCATTCCTAGCAGATAATACAGAATCAGTAACCACCTATCTAAATAAGTATATGGCTTCTCTGGATCCGCTTATGACTGCAGCAGAGGGGGTCATAACTAATACTACCACCAACTCTATCCGAGATGAAAATTATAACTCGGTTATGTTTAATGGACATGATTCTGTTTTTAGTAACACTCTTAATATTAATACTACTGAAGGTTGCCTTACAGTTCCATTTATAGAGAATGCAGAAATACCTTATATTCCACTCACTGATAAATCGGTAGAGATAAGTGGTAAGAAGTTATTTATCCGCGATGGATCTAATGCAAAGATACAAACAGAGAAGCTGTTTACCTCTGGGTATTACTTTGGAAAATTCATAGATCTAAATCCTATATTTAGAAATCTACCACAGCCTGGAAATTTACAACAGGATAATGAGGATACCTTCTACGTTGAAAGCTATGAAGAAGGAACTCTTACTGCTGCTATTAACTATACTTTCCTCAATCCAGATCAGGCAATCGGAACTCTCAACATAGAGTTTGGCCAGTGTTCTGATTTCCCTAAGATATCTAAGATACTCATCCAAAGAAACAGTAATCCTACTTTTGAAGATATTACAGATAGTATCTTTTCGAAAGGATTGGTAGTAAGAGGATTACAACCGCAGCCAGATAACAAGACTATCAAGCCTGGAAACAATCAGAACTATTCATCTATTAAAATACTGATCAACCAAACTGCAGTAAGTGCTATCAAAGTAGTATTCGAATGTGCCAACTCTAAAGAGATTGAATATCAAGAGTATCAGGTCCTCGATAATGAGGATAGAGTAATTAGAGTATTCAATTATTTTGAAAGTCTCTACATTCAGGATTTCATCTTCAATAGTGAATTGACCATTGAAAGAACAGGAATCAATACTGCTGATATAGAACAGGCTCTAACCACAGGAAGAAGGGAGCCGATTAAGAAATCTATAAGTAAAAGATTCTTAGCTATTAGAAAGCTGGATTTCCAAACTATCCAAATGTCAGATAGAGGGGAATATATAAGCTCATTCTTTGGAAGAGGAAATGAGATACAATCTGTTGAGATTAATGTAAATGAATTAATTCCAGAGGGACTTACTTCAGCTTCTATTAAATATCTCCTTTCTACCGATGGAACAAACTTTATAGAAATTTGGCCGGTCAATCGGCAGCTTCCGCCAGCAGGATTAAAGAACCGTTTGATATTTGATTCTAGGGATCCTGCTAGAGAGAATGTTTTAGCAAGCGGTAGAGTAAAGCTAAAGATAGTAATGGATAACTCAGGATCCTCTCTTGCTCCTAAAGTATTTGGCTATCTTATCAGAGTTAAGGAGACATTCGGAATCTAATGTTATCAATAATTACAGATAAGATAAACAATACACTCAAGCAGTATTTACACCGTAATACATTTGCTAATAGAATCCTGGATATAAGAGATATCATATCTCTTAGAGAGAAAGTAAAGGCACGAGAACCATGGTTTCCTATGAGTGGGTTCTATAGAGCTCAACCATTTGAGGAACCAATGGATTTGGATTCTCTTACCGCGGAACTGGATCTTATTAGTATAGATGCTTCTACAATCAGCGATTATTTAGATAAGTTCTACGAAACAGTTAGAGAAAGAGTTCTGCTTAATGAGATCAATAAACTTATCTATTCCAAGAAGATTAGAAAGATTACCAATGATGCTGTATTCTTTACCTCTGATCAGTTCATAGCCGGCTTCACTACAGAAGTAGATTTTAAATCCGGATTAAATGAGAAGACTACGGATGCAGATACATCGTCCTCTGGATTGAAGCTTTTTACATCTCAGTCTGAACCACAATCTAGCCTTAATCTCAGTCCGGATGCAATTAATATCTCTGTGGATAGATTTGCTGGTGTAGTAGGAGATGATAAATTCTCCCCGGAGATTAAAGGCAATAAGGTATCACTTATAGATAGCAGCTTCTCCAATGGAGTATACGTAACAGTCTATAGTCTTCTTACTGAACAAATAGGAGTTAACTTCAGAGTTAACGTAAACTTGACCAGGGTAAATAATCTGGATATCTTCCTCGAGCCATCAGCTGTAGGACAATACATGCAGGTAATGCTGGAAGATCCTACTGGCAAACAGGATATTGTCTATACCAACATAGTTAATGGCGAAAGAGCAGTAGTCACTTTCTCTGAAAGAGATATCCGTTTCGCAACTATAAGCGTATACCAAAAGCTTCCTACTACTGGAGTTGCCGGGGTTAATGTTTATAAGTTCAATATGCGCAAGTTTAGATTTGGAAGAACTGCCAGAGTATTTACTGCAACCGCAGAGACTCTTCCAATTGATATGAAGACAGATACCAAATTCATTTCATTGGTAAACGAGGAAGTAGTTCCCGATGGAACATCTATAAAACATCTTATCTCTTATGACTCCGATGTTAATGGGAATCCTATTAACTTCTTTAGCGTAATACCAACAACTAGAGAAGGGCAGAATAAATCTGAGAACTTTGTTAGAATTGGAACAAAGAGATTCACCGAATCTATTTCTCATAACACTCAGAAGAAGACTGCCAAAGACTGGAGTTATTTATCCCCAGATAAAACCTTTGGTGGAAAGCTCTACGTTATTGCTGATGTATCATCGGCTATAGATCTTAAGAAGGTAACTATCTCTGATGATAGTGTGAGACTATTCCGCGGAATCGGGGACTGGTCTATAGTAAGAGAGAAAGTAAAAACTACTACTCTATATGAGAAAGTAACTTACCAACCTAAATGGAATGCAGAAGAATCTGTTTATGATCCAGTTCCTATCTATTTAACCTTTGAAGAAGAGGTAGCCCCACTAGATGACCATACTATGGATCTTACTCATTTAGTTTATCCTGAAGGTGAGTACTCTTTTACTGATAGGAATCTAAAGCCTCTTAATATTAAGATCTCAGATTTTACCGCGGGTGAATTTTCTGGTAAGTATAGAATTACAGTTCCAGCCAACACGTTTAACCCTGGTGTGAAGTATAATGTTAAATACTACTTCAGCTTGGATAATGTATCAGATAAGATATCTTCAGTTCTTAGAAATGGAACAAAGATATACACCGATGGAAAGACTCTGGTAGAAGGAACAGATTACAATATCGTAGAAGAGCTCGATAAAAAGAGAATCGTATTTGTTAAATCTGGTTCGTATAGAGGAGAAAGACTATATGCAGATTTTCTCATCCAGCTACAGGATAAGGTAGAATCAAGAAACTATAAAGTGTTCATGTCTACTGAGAGGAATGTTGATGTTACGATAGGTCCTTTTACAAAGGCAGAGATCGAAGCTGGAAACTACCATAAGCTTAATGGAGAAGATATAAGCACTCTGACTTCTCTTACTCTCACTGCCGGATCCTATATATTTGAATCTTCTCAGCCATTCCGGGGGGTTAATCAGAAGACCAAGCTTTCTTCTGGTGCATTCATAGATATTCCTTCTTCAGAAGTAGAACTCCGTGGATTTGAAGCATCACTTCGTAGAGTTCCTATTTATGAACTAGTTCTTAATAGTGGAACTGATGATAGACAGTTTGCGTTTCTTGATGGGAAGATCTATCTCAATAGAATCCCAGATTATGCGAGTATTCTTTCTGCAGATGCAGAAGGTAAATATCTTAAGACTATAACATTCGATTCTGATTTTAATCCGATCTCCATCCCAGAGACATTCCGTATGGAGTTTGATTACGATGACGGAACCAAACCTAAGAACATTACTATTAAGATAGTTCTCAGTAATGATAAAAGAACTGGAAACGATACCCCAGAATTAAGAAGGCTTGGTATCAATCAATATAACACTGATCCTCCTGAGGTCAAAGCCGGATGATTATAAGAACTTTCCATTTAGATATCCGGGAAGAAACCGGTGAACTTGTTCTCATACTAGACAGAGATTATCCATCTAGTTATAGTGATACTGATCAGTTTACATTAGAGAAGTATGAGCTGGATCTTTCAGAAGAATGGGTTAGAGCAGAAATAAGAGAGGCTATAAAAGGACAAACTGTTCTTCAGTTTATGAATGATGAGCTGATGATGTCATCTGCCTTCTGGCTTCCAGCTTTATCTAACTATGATAATCTCACTGTTATTCAGAGAGCTGCCAATCTTAGAATGACCCCAACCTTTGTAGATATCTCGGATTTCATTAAGACCCAGAACACTAGATATATTGATACGCATTCTAGACCAGGATTCCTGTATTTGTACAGGATAGTTTACAATTTCTCTGGAACTGTTTATCATACACCATACATTGCTGGATTTGAAAGAATTGAGTCTTCTAGGTTCACCTCGGAGAATGCCGGCCGCAGACTCTATAAACCATATGTAAGTAATGATACTCTGGAAAGATTATTCGGTGCTGAAAGTGCTCCCCACATTCGAAAGTATTTCGATACAGAGCTTCTCGAAAAGAGAATCAAATACCGGCAGGATCCAAAGGTATGGAGGTTTCCTTCCCATCGTGTAAACTTTAGATTCAAAGGACCTAATGAGAGATATAAACTGGTCGTTGCTTTCAGAGAGGCTGGCAGAACTAGAGGTACTATCAGCACTATATTAGACAGAATCATAGAAGAGACACTAAGAAATAGAAATCTAATGACCAGGTTATCAGCCAGGTCCAGAGCTCTCTATAGCACAACAGAAGCTAATCTTCTAGCTATGGATGAGATAGCTTCTGGAATAGCTGGATCCGATTATATCGGCCTGGTTAGAAAGACACAGAATGAACGAAGGATTCTTTCATTTGATAGTTTTGATACAACATCAATGATTCCAGAGGGGATGGAATCTGATGGTTTATATGTAATACTGAAGACTGCATCTTATGCGCAGGCTATTTACAATGCACTGAAGGCAGCTTCGTTTGATACGGCAGAGACTATATATATTTTAGTTGCAGGAGAAACCACTCCTGCATTCAGTGTGGAGATAGTTTATGAGTAACGTGCCTGCAGCTGAACGCACATACGTAGAGAATCCAGAAGCTTTTCTCGATGATTATTCTATTGAGGATCATATCCGGGATATTGACTATGTAATTACAAAGCTGCGCCAATTCATCAGCTCATCTGTAGATAGTGCTCCGGGATTTCTTAAATATCCAAAAGTATCTACCAATAGCTTTGATATGTCCAAGCTGGACATTGAATCATTTGGAGGGTTGGACTCTGATTTCAATCCTATTCTTTTTGCACCGGATAGCTCCTATGGTCTCGATAATTTTGAGGCTGGCAAGAAATACTATATTGGTGTACGTATCTCTAAAAGAACCACGGACGATAAACGTGTAAATGAAAGACAGAGAAATAGGAAATACAATTATATCTTAAGAGAAGAGATTGATATTGTATTCCTGGAAGACCAGCCAATTACAGATCTTTGCATTGGAACATATACTGTAAACTTTGATACTGGTCTCAATACATATGTTGCTACATATACTGCAGAAGGAAGATCCGCTCTTCTCAATAACTCTACTACATCGCCAATAGCAGTATCTCTGGAAGCTGCTGGAACTGTGTCACTCGAAGGATTAAACATTAACAGCATGATGCATATCCATAGTGGCCCATCGTTTATTTATGGTAAAGTTCTGTTTGCTGCTGATGGAACTCCTTATTCTTTCGAATATATTTCAGGTTTAGATTTAGTTCTTCCAGAAAACCCAGATACTATTTTTGTATCTGGGGAGGTTCAAGCAGATGGTAGACTGAAAGTTACTCTAAAGAATAACTACCTCGTAGAAAAAAATATTATGGTGGCTGTAGTATAAAATGGAAACACCTGATCAGCAGCTTAGTGATATTGCCAGGATAGATACCGGTCTACTTAACAGGTATTTCCATCAAGCCTATACAGATGCTTCAAATCTATACGATCAAGCATTTGAGAATCTCGGTAAGGTAGAAATCCTTAATACTGGCCTTAGACTTATAGATACTTCAAACAAGAGAATCATTCTTCAGAATTCTCTTAGAGAAAAGAAAACCTATAATCTAACTATTACTCCTACCTCCAAGTTTGTTTATCCTTCATCTATTTCTGATAACGAGAAAGCAGAACCTCTTCCAGAATTTGGTATCATTGTAAGTAAGATAATCAATAAGAGAAGGATCTTTACTGATCTGGCAGATATGCAGAGAGTAATACGCCCCGGTGTTACTATTAGAAAGAGCTCTCATAACTATATATTCCTGAGCAAACCAGAGGCAGTGTTTGAAAGTGACATTAATGATATTCTAGTTGGAGAGTATCCATATCTTCTTAGATTCATTGGTAAGGATGTAACAGAAGCTAATCTTATTCTAGAAACTTCTCTTTCAAATGAACTGGCAGCCTTCAATACTTTAGAATATCACCCTTTCCCAGCCGGCGGCTTAATGGAACTTGATTCGGTATCTATTAACGACAGCAATATTTCAAATAAGATCTCCCAGATAGAGTTTAACGAAACTACTGCTCTTGATAGAACCTTTCCAGCGTATATCCCATTTGTTCCAATTCAAGGGAATAGACTGAATATTTCTCTTACCAATAGATCTAGAATTGAAAGTCTAAATGGTTCTATCGTTGGGGTAGATCTACTTGAAGCATTCTCTACCACATATGCCAGCACTAGCTATTTTGGTTATTCTTTTAGTGTACCAGATAATACCAAACTTACTGGCATTGAAGTTAATGGAACCTGGTATTCGCCAAAGCTGAGTGGCGTAAGTATCCGGGTTTATGATAAGCAGGAAGAGTTCGATAAGGTGAGCAATAAATACATCACTGGTATCGATGAGGTCTTGAAAGGTACAACCAACCTTGAAGCAAACAAAATATACTGGCTCCTGTTTATATTGAACAGTAACGATAATTTCCCGCAAACAATAAGCTCTGTAGGTGTAAACTTTGGCTAAGAAAAAGATAGAATTATTTTTCAACTTCGCCTCGGAGACTCCAGGCCCTGGGGATCCGAACGTATATAAAGATTTAGCACCGGGTGCAAGACTTAACCCCGCAGAGCAGCGGATGCATGCACTCCATGGTCCTAGATTTACTACGTATGAAAAGACGTTCAAGCAGGTAGCACAACTCCTTGGTGAGTTTGATTTTGATATCTATAACCTTCCTGCTAAGAATCAGAATGTTGCGAAGGCTCTTGAAGCATTAAGACAGAATATCATTCTCCAGGGTGAGCGTATTGATGCTGGCGCCCTGCCACTCAAAGATATCTTTGATGTTGGTGTTATTAAGTCTTTCGATGAGCAGGATCCATTCTCATCTGCCGTAGCACCTATTGAAAATAGATTAGTTCCCGGTCAGGTTAATGTTATCCCCGAGTTTGAGATTCTTAAGATCAATGATAGAACTATTGATCTTGTTGGTGGTAAGATCCTTGGTCCTAACTTCTTAAGAGGTTATGGGACAGCTAATCAAACCTACAGTGTAACTATCGATCCACCAGAGATCAAAAAGAACGTAGAGTTCGACATTAGTAATAGTGTATTCCCTAAGGAAGCTATTAACAGAGTAGATCTTACTTATGATACTGGATCCTCTAGATTTATCGGAAGGATCCCAATCTCTAGAGCTAGAAATGGACTTCCTCTTAGATTTCCAGTAGAGCCTGCTCAATTCTCTACCACTTCTGGAGATCTAGATCTTCAAGTTCTATGGGCAGATAATGGAACTGATAGACTGTTGGGCGAATCTTCCTCAGATCCAAATGATAGAGATATCAAGATTCTCTATAATGGATCTAACTCGGAAGAAGCCTATATCTCAGTGAGACCTTCTGTATTCCTCGCTGCCAATCCAGATCCACTTGCGAGTGAGCAAACTGATACTCTTACTATCTATTTCTATCATTTCTATCCAGCTTGGAGAAAGGATCTCATTGTTGCACAGTCAGATGGGGAGATTCGTGTAGTTGTTGGTTCTTCCGAATCCGAGTCTGGTGCACAGCAAGTAGATAATGCTTTTGCAATCTATGAAGTCCTTGTAAGCTGCTGGGATGAGGATTCTACTAAACTTAAAAGTAGCAGTTCCTGGACGATACTCTCCGATATTATGCCAATTGTATATGGTGGAAATCCAGATACAAAAGGATTCACAGGATCGGTCTTAACCGACTTAAGAAATGCACATCCAATTATTCCAATTGAAAGAGCAGATTGGAGAAATTCTCTTAGAGAAAAGCTTATTCCTCGGGATAGCAAGCTTGCTGTTTACCGCGGAGATAAGATTAGAACCCATCAGTTAAGAACTGACTTTGGCGCACACCTGCCGGTTAAAGTAAAGCAGGGAACTACCAATATTAATACTGGCTATAGAATCTGGCTTGATACTGATTTTGTAGATGTTAAATTCTCTCCCTTTACTGAAGATTCTGGTTTTGATTATACTAAACCATTTCAGATTGGCGGTGTTGGATTTCTTCTCTGTAAGAAGAATGGAAATACCATTACAGAAGTTAAGGAACTGACTGGATCCACTTATCTTGAATATGAAATACTTCTTCTCGATGAAGTAATCTTACAAGCTAAGACACAACATCCACAGGCAGCATTGCCAGATATTGTATCTTTCTTTAAAGCAGATCCCATTACTCTTTCGTCAGCCGATAGCATCACTTTCAGAGCTAAAGTGACTGGCGGAAATCCTTCTGATGCTTATTTTATTTGCGGCGAAAATGCAAATGAAATAGGTAAGTCCATCCAGTTGGCTATCAACTCTGGGCTTGGCCTTAGACATAATCCTAGGCAGTTTGAACTCGTAGGACCTACTGGCTCCTCCTCCGAGTTTAGACCTATTGGTGACTCTACTCTTACTCAAGATTCATCTAAGATTCCAAGCCTTAGTGCCTTCTCCGTACCATTCCTTAATGGTTCTGTTACAGATGGGCATACTGTAGGAGAAGTAAGCTTTTCTCATGATGAAAACAATACTGATGACAGTGGAAACAAATATCTACTTGTTCAGCTGTCGGCAGCTATTCCTGGTAGCCCAGATTATAAGCTTATTAACCAGCAAAAAGTATCTCTGGCAAACCATGGTACGCTCAATGCCGCAACATCCCATAGTTACATAATTGAATCTTCTTCCGTCGAGATCGGAGGTGTTATACACTTTGCCGTTCTGATGGGATTCTATACAGGATCATTATTAAATGAAACTACTGAAAGATGTGCTATTGTTGTTGGTAGTGTTATTCCTCGTCTGGGCGTCCCTGTCGTTACTTCTAAGATTATTGGAAGTAACACTGATTTCAGTTCACTCTACGGGGTCACAACTCTTCTCATTAGATCTTCGTCCTTCTATTCTGTAACTGGCTCACAGTTCCACATGAGTGCCGATGATGAGGGTAATACCATCATCGCATTTATTGGTAAGACAGAAGATACTGTAAGTGATACTGTTGATGTATTCTGCCTTGATAGAGCTAAGAATCTTAGAGGAACGTATAGAACAGAATATACGGCCGGCAGTAATTTAAAAGTAAGAACTGCATGCACAACTGCATATAAGGGACAGCATTCTGGACTGGTAATCCTTAAGAAAGATATCGCTTCTCTGACATCTACATACACTTATGATTTCTATGGTTCAGATCATCACAACGAAGAAGTAGAAACTGCGCTTAAGCTTCTTTCTACCCACGACGTTTCATTTGATACTGTTTCTAACAACAATGATCAAACTGATATTGGGGCCGTATGGTCTTTCGATAATAAGATTAATGTAGTATTCTCTACTACCAATATCTCTAACGATAATAAGATCGTAGCATATAAGCATCTTGTATCTGGAAATGATATCGTAGACCTCTCTTCTAAAGAGTACACTATAACCACTTTTGCAAGATATCCTTCTTCACAATATTACTACTGTGATGGTTCCTCTATCATAGTAGGCGGTTTTGATTCTGGAGTTGCAAAACTCTGGGTTGCTAGAGAAGAGAGAGTAAGTGAAGTAACTGGCAAGTCTACTTCTCAGCCGTTCAAGATTCTAGCTAGAAATAACATTCTTGCTCTCTTCTACGAGAGCTCCAATTATACAAGTGATCCTAACGACAGCTTCGATTATCTGCTGTATTTAGATTCTGCCGGTATTAGTGAGGATGGGGATTATCCTTCTGTTAAAAATCCGAATGGATATCTTTTCCTTGGATACTATCAGAATATAGGAGAAGAGTTCCGTCAGGATGAAGAGGACAATGATAACCTCATAACCGATCCTCTGTTTGTTCATAATAAATGGCAGTACGGAGATCCCAATTCTCTAACTACTATTAGTTTTAATAGAGATCCAGTAACTATAGCTCCAGGAGAAATCCTCGAGTATACAGTAACTGACTACCAATATGATTACATACTTCTCGACAGACTTGAAGGCAAGGTTGTTTGTGTTGCTTATGACTGCTCAAATGCAGGCGACTCCGACCTTGATGGATACAGCTCTGTATACTTGCGCGATAATTCTGGATATTACTTCCCGGTTTTAAAGCAGGAGAGAGGATTAGCCTGGTTCTATATTGACCAGGCAGTTGATACTAATCTTAAGATCAAATTCACCAACCGCGGATCCTATAATATAGTATTCAATTGGGCAACAGCTGCAGTAGGCTGGAAGCCTCTTATGAAAGTTGATGAGATCAGCTGGATTAAGAAAACAGTTGGAGCTCTATCTGTTGAAGATGCTACAGATGCCACTACTTCGAATTACTCTGGTGGAGCATCAATAAGAACTAAGGGCGGTATTAGTGCTGAAAAGCAGATCCGTTCTGGTTCTAATATTGCAGCATCTGGAGATATCAATGCCGGTGGAAATATTTCAGCGGTTGGTTCTCTTACTGTAGGATCCGACTCTACTATTGGTGGAGACTCTTCTGTAACTGGAAATAGCACAGTTGGTGGAGCTCTGCAAGTTCAGGATGATGTAACTCTTGTAGCAGGGCAAATTCACCTTCCTCTAACTCCAACTGATAATGATCATGGAACTAGAAAAGACTATGTAGATTATTGGGCTCAATTCTACGGAAGACACGTTGGCGATATCTTCCACAGAAGAGAATGTGTTGAACCTACTGTAGATAAACCTTGGTTTAGATTAACCCAGGAAGATACTGTTATCAGTATTTTAAACTGGTCTCTTCTTGTTCCAGAATGGAGAAACAGAGCATCTGATTCTTATGGAATAAAAGATTTCAAAGCTACCAACTATATTCAACATAGAGATGGAGTTCGTTTATATCTAGAAGATAGATATATTGAAAGAAGTGTATTCGAATCTTATAGACAAGATGCACTCTTTCATGTAACCAAGGGTGGAGTAGTAGGAGGATCCAAGCATAATTGGAATAAGACTATTACCCTGGAAACTGGTTATGGTCCATTAACTGCTGGCGATTACAGAGTAATCGGCTATGGTTATGATGCTGAGACAACTGAGGAAGCTCAGGGGTCGATGTCTCCTGATGTTGTCCTATTCACTAGATCTCCATATCAAGATGGAGGAAACTCCTATGATATTAGAGATGGATCTCCAAAGAAACGTAGAATAGAACATTGGAGAAGCGGTGGAGGATTATCCAACTCTGCATATGCAACTGATACTGAATCTTCATATTTCGATGGTGCCGGAGACACATTAGTTTGTGATCCTCATTCTGATTTTGATTTATCAGGAGACTTCACTATTGAAGGATACTTCTATCCATCTACCTCTGGAGTAAACGCTCAGAGCATGGGTATTATTACCAGAGAGAAGACTATCGATCGTTTAGATTATGCACTTGCCGGTTGGACTACAGGAATAAACAATTATTTTGGCCATGAGGCATTTGGTTATCTTTGGACTACCAATGCTAGCTCTTCTCTAAAGAAAATCGATCTGAAAACTGGAAGAGTTGTAGGAACATATAGCGGTGGAACAGCTCTATACGATATAACAGATGATGGAACCTTTATCTGGGTAGTTGACTATGGATCTGATATAATTAGAAAGATCAATCCTAGCACTATGGCTCAGGTTGCTACTGTATCTGTAGGAACAGGGCCCCTTCAAATTGTTAATGCTGAAGGGTTTTTATGGGTCACTAATAACACCGCAAATTCAATCTCTAAAGTAAACTTCAATACGAATACTCAAGAGGTTGGATACCCAATGGCATTAGGTGCCAACAATCCAGAAGGTATATACAATGACAATGGGACTCTATGGATTTCATGCTATGGTTCTGCTTCTGTAGTTAGATTTGATGCTACAAGCGATTCAATCATTGGTTCTCCTATTACAGTTGGAACTAACCCCAGAGGTATCACCAAAGCTGCTGGTTTTATATGGGTAGCTAACTGGGGAAGTAACAGCATCTCCAAGATTAATTCTAGTGGAGCAGTAGTAGATACACTAACTGCTAGTTATTCTGCATTGAGTAACCCTGCGGGATTGGTAGCTACCCCAGATGAAAAGGTTATCTACATCTGCGATTATTCTAATAATTCGCTGAAACATTTAGATACTACCAATTCTATTATTACTGCGGGTAGAATTTCTACCAGGGCAAATCCTTACACAAAGCCATTTATTCTCTCTAATGGTTATGAGATGTTTATTCCTTGTGTCAGTGATACAGTTCTGAACATTATCAGCTTAAAAACTATTCAAGAAGCTACATACTTTGTTGATACCCAGAACGGTGGTAATAACTACAGAGTTGCATCGGATGGAACTAACTTATGGGTTACTTCCAATACTGTAGGTTCTAAGCTTGTTAAGTTCTATCCTGTAACTGGAGCAATAGATCCTACTGCTATTTCTGTAGGTGGTGGAAACTACGTAGTTGATATCTTCTACGGTGGCGGGTTCATATGGTATATAGATGATTCATATACTCTCAAGAAAGTTAATACTTCATCTATATCAGTAGTTGGAACATGTGTTCTTCCGAGTGCTTGTAACGGTGGTGTCCACGATGGAACATTTATCTGGGTTACTAACTATGGTGGAAACGCTATATTAAAGATTGATCCAGGCACGATGACAATTGTGCAAACCATCACTGCTAATATTGATACTAACCCATATGCTATAGCCAGCTATGGGAACTATATATGGTTCTCCAGCTTTGGTGGAAATAATATACGCAGCATGAACAAAACCACTCTTGAAGTGGGTGCTCCTATACCAATAGGTGGCGATTGCTATAGAATGGTTCATGACGGGACCTATTTATGGGCTCCAGTATATGATACTGATTATATCTATAAGATAGATCCTAGTAAAGCCGGAACAGATGCGGTAATTACTTCTACTGTAACTCCAGTATCTAATCCTATCCATATAACTCTTCGTTCTGATGGAGCAAAGGTTATCAGCTATTACAATGGTGGAACTGGCTCCTACATTGGAATCATCAAGGGTAATGAGGACTTCTCAACTCATTGGAATGCAGCCGGCCTTTATAATATGGGAGCTGGTGGAGCATATTGCTCAGCATCTACTTCCGATGGAAGTCATTGGGTAGTATCTATCGGCGCACCACTCCTTATAAAAGTAAGAAAAGATATTCTCCAGGATGTTGCTTTTGGACTTTACTATGATGGTTCTAGAGATAGAATTATCTGGGCTGGTAAAAACTTCTCCAATACAACGCAATTGGCATCTCCAAATGGATCAGTTACAAACCTGAGCACTTGGTATCACTTCGCCGTGTCCAGAAAATCTGGAAAACTGCGCATGTGGTTAAACCAGAATATGGTTGGTGAAGTAGATGATACTACTGACTATACTGGAACTTCCGAACAAAGATTGTTCATAGGATATAGTGGACTTCTGAGAAATAGAATCGATGGTCTTACATTCTATGGTTACATGGATAATATCCAGATAACCAAGGGATCTGTATCTACCTGGGAGAACAGACACTGGGATGGAGTATGGTCATCGTATACTTCTCCAAAAGAATGGAGTGTAAGAAGAAATAGATATCTTCTTATCGACCATGCAAATACCGTAGATACTTCTGCGGTTCTTTTCATGGATGGAGAAGATCCTGGTTCTGGAAACTATGTAGTTGATCTTTCACAGTATAAGCACTTCGTGAAAAATCAAAACTCGGTAACTTTTGAACCAAGGAATAAATATACTGGGTCTTCCTCTTATAGATTCACATCATCTGCATATTTCGAGATAGTTGATTTCGATGGTTGGGATCTTGGAACGGGCGACTTTACATTCGAATTTAGAATGTGGCCTTTCTTTACTTCTGGAACAAGATATCTTTTATTAAGATCCTCTGCAGTTTCTGCAGCAGATACAGATAGAATCTACGGTATCCAGATGGATGCCACTAATATGCTTATTAAGTGGAGAGGAACTGGAGCAGGTGGTGTAACTATCTCTACACCTAATAACTCTATTACTAGAACCCACGAATGGTTCCATGTGGTAGTTACTAGAGAATCTGGAACTCTTAAGATTTACATAGATGGAGTTCTCCAGGCTAGCGCGGCAGATGCTACTAACTATACCACTGGATCTGATAGACCTCTATTTATTGGTCATGGTGAAAGTGGATCCCTTACATCCTATAGTGGTTACTTAGATAATATTAGGATAGATAAGGGGATAGCTAGATTTACAGGATCTTCTTTTACCGAAACTAGATCTGGGACATTTAGAGTTCACCCACATCGTATAGTAGGTTCTTCAACAACAGCCCAACATATAAAGATGGAAGGCTTTGAACAAGCAGCCGACTATGGTTTATTGGCTGGATTTAGATTTACAGATACATCTCAAGCTCACTTCCATCCGCACTATCACACTACTTCCATTGATCATGGAATATATTCCGGTATGATCCATCCATTTGCATCAGCTGGAACTGGTTTTGGTGGAGGGGACCTAGGTAGCTCTAGTGTAAACTATAATACTGGAAATGTCAGCCAAACTGATTCTGATTCTATATCCTCATATGGATCTCTTCGTCTCAGCTACAAGAATCAACCTCTTGGACAAGCAGTCCATATCTATGAATTTGGCGGAGTTTACAACCCATGAGTAAGATTTATATCTTCAACGATTCCGGAACAGTAATTCAAGAAATGCCTGATACCGAATCTTACCGCAAACAAGCGGAAGATTTAGTAATGGATTGGAATATAGTAAATAAAAGAACCCCTAAAAAAGGATGGGTATCTGGAGATAAATTTCCACCAACTGGAACTGTATGGGATTCTAGTATTCCTGGAGTAAGAGTAAAGACACTCCAGGAAAGAGTAGATACTGGAGAAATACAATTAAATCCATATGAGAAAATAAAAGACGGTATGATTGTTGCAAAGTCCGTCGATGAGTTAATTACAGATGGCGTAAAGACTCTAGATCAAGTTAGAAATGAAGCACTTCTTAAACTAAATCTTGAAGTAGAAGATTACATGCGACTCGCAAAGACTCCAGCTGGAAGACCACTGTCTATGTGGTCTCTCCTAAGAGTAGTTGCAACATTCGGAGAGAGACACGTTCCCGATGATGATCCAGAGAAAGCAGCTTATATTTCCTCCGGGCTTCTGTATAATCAAGCAGGCCTTGCAGATCTTTTAGCTGGTGCGCAAACTATTCTTAATGCGTATAGCTCTGCAGAACAAGTAGTATTAACATCGGGCAGCTACGAAGATATTAAAGAACGTGGAACATTAAGTTACTGGTTATAGGAGATAACATGACAATCGGACAATGGTATAGAAAGAAAGTAAGTGAGTTCCAACTTTATGCTTATAAGCATAATCTTGATAAGAATCTTTACAGCGATAAGAGACCGTTCCTTTATAATAAGTTAGCTGATTATAGAAGAGCAGATGCCATTGTAAATGGTCAATGTGATATAGTGGCCACTGGTGATTCCATCATGCATGGTGGAGAACCTATTGTAGAAGATTCTACCGCCAATGGGAATAGAAAAATCTTTGATTCTGCTATTGGTGGTGATAGAGCTAGATGGTTGTACGAAAGAGCTTTAACTACTGTAGCTATCTATAAGCCTAAGACTGTTATCACTCACATTTGTGGAAATGATATGTGGGGAAATAGACCTCTTGATCTAGTTCTTCTAGATCTCAGAGATTATGTTAACCTTCTTAAAGCTAGCGGCGTACAGCATATTGGATGGATGGAGATTCTTCCTCTTGGTTATAAGCCAACAGATAGTTGGAACAAGTTAAACTTTGAAAAGATCCCGCACTTTAATGCTATGGTGGAAGCTGCAGCTTTCTGCGATTATATCCCCCTGAGAAAATATCTGGCCGGCCCAAATGGATGGGTTAGACCAGAATACAATTGTGGAGATGCTGTCCATATCAATGAGGAAGGCTACCGTAAAGGATTTATGCCAGCCTTTAATGATTATCTAACTTCGGTAGGTATGTAATGGAAACAATCAAAAGCTTTTGGGAATGGGCAAAAACACATCCGGTTCTTGCCATTGCTTTGTTCCTTTTAATTGGTGCTGCTGGATATGGTGGATGGGTTAAGTTCAATGATCCATACGATAGATGGGGAAAGAAACCCTTAGATGGTGTAAAACCATCGACGCCAGCCAATAAAGTAGATCCGAAATCATTTTCTGATTGGAGAGAGTGTATGCGTCAGATGACGCCTGACTCTGTATATCAACAATGCGATAAAGCATTCCCACCCGAAACAGGAGTTCTGAAATGAAAAAGTTTATCTTGATTGTAATTTTATTTTCGGGGCTAGTTTCATGTGGGACTCTCCAGCCTACTGATACTAAGCTTGAGCAAGAGGAAGATTCACTTATTGCAAATGATATTGAGAAGTGTAAAATTCTCAATGGAAGAGAAAAGGATGAGTGTATTGATAAACTCGTAGAGGACTATATCCTTGTTTTTAAAGCAAGACCAAAGCTTATTAGAGAAACCCTGGTAGATGTTGGTGCTGACTGGGTAAGGGTTAGGAAAACCTTCCAGAAGCATAAACTCTATATCAGATTCGATGAAGTGCAGAAAAGAAAAACGTTTATTGATAAAGTTCAGGACACTTTAGGAACAATTGGAAGCTACGCTACGACACTTCTTCTAGGTGTTTTGGTAGGAGTGTTCTTGTTCTAACAATTCCCTATGACAGAGAATTCGTTACTTAGAATAACAAAGTTCATACTATCTACGTTTTCTCAAGAGATAGAAGACAGCGTTATTGAAGGTGCTGTTGATGCAGCAGTACACAAAATCCTTAATGATTGGGCAGGTGGTCTTAATGATCACCTGATCAATATACATGCTTTTGCGGAATCTCTAGAAGAAAAAACAAATGGGTTGGTTAAGCTTCGACAGGTGGCCATACCTGTGGATGAACCCGATAGAATAGATCGTCGTTTGGTTATAGAAGGCAAAGGCAAACGTAAGAGTGCATACCATCCATCGTTCCTGATTAAAGATTCAAGCCGGCTTAAACCATACGCCCTTATTAATTACTCAGGAGGTATTTTTACCTTGACCGAAGGCGAGGGAATATATACCAATATCACGAAGTCGGAAATTCTTAAGAAGTTCCTTGTTCCTGACTATACTATACCGGGATATACACAAGAAAGCATACTAGCTTTTTCATTCACATGGAAGGACGGAAGAAAGTAGATCTAAAGGATGTAACGTTTGTTATTCCTATAAAGATAGATTCAACTGAAAGAAAAGAAAACCTTCATCTAATCTGTGATTATCTGTTATGGCATTTTGATACTAATATCCTAATAGGTGAACACTGCGCAAGACCTCTTCTAGATCCGGTTCTATTCGAAGGATCTGGAATTAAATGTATCTTTATTCAATCCGCTTCTGAACTTTTTCATAAAACCCGTGTTCTCAATATACTAGTTAAGGCAGCAGAGACTCCGTATGTATGCATCTATGATGCAGATGTTCTCATGAGAAGAGAACAATATATGGATGCAGTTGATGATTTAAGAAAGAATAAAGCCGATGTTATCTATCCATTCAATGGATCTTTCCTTGATATCGATAGGCTATATGTAGAACAAATAAGAAATAGCAACATGAGTCTCTACATGCTTAGCGATAAGAACTTCTGTATATTATCTAATAACTCTCCCGGTGGGGCATTCTTTATAAAAAAGGAATCCTGGGATTCTGTTGGTGGTGGCAACGAGAACTTTAGATCATGGGGATGGGAAGATAACGAATTCTTTTATAGATTTCAAAGACTAGGACTTAGACTTAAAAGAAGTCCTGGAGTTATCTATCATGTTAGCCATCCACGTGGGATTAATAGCTCTCCAGGAACTCCACATAGCATAAAGAATAAAGAAGAGTATGATAAAGTTCTTGCAATGACAGAAGAAGATTTGCGCTCATATATACAAAGCTGGAAAGGTGAAACAAAATGATCAGGATCCACTACATAGGCCGGATGGGTAACAATCTATTTCAATATGGACTAGGAAGAATTATCCACGAGATTACTGGGAATAGATTAGATACAGTTAATCAGAATCAAGATCTATTGCAAACTTATGGTATTCCATTAGAGCATGGTTCTACTCGTTTTGATAACCAGGATTATTTCAAGAACTGCCCCGACTTTATAGATGGTAAGGTTCTTCCAGAACCGGTAATGATAAACGAACATCCTTTTAATTCTGTAGAAGAGATAATTGGATCAACCAATAATCAGAGAGGATTAATTTTACACGGGTTCTTTCAGAGATATCACTACTATACACCATGGAGAGATAAGTTAAAGGAATGGTTTTATCTACCAGATTGGGGTTCTAAGCTGGTGATGCCTGGACCAGATGAATGGGTATTCCATATCAGGCACGAAGATTATCTTCTTGGATCTAACCAACTTCCATTTTCATATTATGATAGAATCATTGAGGAAAATTCCAGTAAGATAAAGAAGCTTTATTTTGTTGGTAAGAGTTTATCTAATGATACCATTGATTACTTTGTGAACAAATATACAGCATTTAAAGCAGTATACTATGATAATAAATCATCCATTGATGATTTTAAATTCCTAAAGGCTTTTAACAATATCATCTGCTCAAATAGTTCATATGCCTGGTGGGCTTCTTTCCTATCTGATGCAGAGAGAGTATTTATTCCACAACCCGCGGCTCCTTCTTATTGGTCCGCTGGATCTGCCCAGGATATGTTTATACCAAATTCTAATCATATATTGGTGAAGTGTTAATGAGTGCTCCGTACGATATTCTAATTCCTGCTGCACCCAAGGATAGGAATAAGCTTAAATATCTTATTCCTTCTATTGAGAGAAACATTAGTGGTTTCTCTAACATATATATAACTGTTCCAGATAAAAACTTATTCTCTGGCTATATACCAGATTCCAGATACCCTATTCATTTACTGAATGATAGGGAGATTTTAGATATTGATACATCTAGATTTCCATATCGTCCCAATTGGATATATCAACAATATTTAAAGATGTTCCAAAATGTAACTCAGAATGATCTATTTCTAACAGTAGACTCTGATGTTATCATCAATAGAAGAATGCCTATGTTTGAAACAGATGGCAGAAGGATATTCTGGATGGGTTGGGAACAAGACCACCGCCCATATTTTGAATTCCAGGAGAAGGTATTTGATCTCCCTAGAGTATATCCACATACTTTTATAAATGATATGAACTTCATGGATAAATTAATTATCCGTGAACTGCTGGATAGATACGGTTTTACTGTTGAATCTTTTATCGAAAAATCGATAGAGATAATTACCAAGGATTGCTTCCCTGGCGAGCCTGAAATTTATGGTCAGTATGTGCATAAATTCCATCCCGGACTGTACTCTTTTAGAGAAACTAATAGTGTATCGATAGGAAGATTTGCATCATCTTTTGAAGATATTGTATGGACAGATAGTGATATTCAATCGGAGATAGCATCTAAAGCCATGACCGATTATCATCTATTTACTCTCCATACATGGTTTAATATGAAAGGAGCAAAGGATCCATGAGGCTTTATAAACTGACAGATGAAAATGGAATTGGTTTAAATAATACTCAGTGGGCTCCTGGGGCTACTAAGATCCTACCAAAGGTATATCCTCCAAGATTATGCTCACCTGATCTCTTTCATGCTTCTAAATATAAGAACTCAGTATTAGCCTTAAATTATATACATAACAATTTCTCGAATCCCTGCTTGTGGGATTTTGAGGGTAACCCAGCAATTGAATCCTGGGATCAGGTTGGATGTTTTCAACTAACCGCGGTTAGACAGATACCTATTCCAGAATGGTATAAAACTCCCGAGTCCAGAGATAAAGTATATAGCAGATTCTTTTCAAGAATAGCAGCATTAGCCAAACCAAAGTTTGTGATGCTTAATCCTTCAATGGTATTTCTGGATGCATTAAACATAATCGATAATTATTTCTCTTCTGGAAATCCAGGTCTTAGGCCTGATGCGAATACAGCTTTTAGAACTCTATTACATGCAACATATAAGCTGTATATGGATGACCTCCCAAAAGAAACTAGGGAGCTAGGTTTTATATTATATCTTGATGCATTCTGCAGATTAGATCCAACTTATCTTAGAATACATATTGGGAGTATGTATGAATCTGCATGTGCAGTTAATCTTCTTCCGCACTTGATATTAGATAATATAATTGAAGGAGAGCCAAAGATGTTACTAGTTCCAGAGAAAAGAGAATTCCCCAAAACATATATCGAGAGAGCTCTCGAGATGTTTAGAAAGAGAAACCTGAATTCTATTGTAGAGATTGGTTGTGCAAGAATGCCTCTCAATCATCCTATAGACCAGCTCAATATAGATTGCTGCATGGATGGCCATAGCTCTATTTTCTGGGCTAGAGAAACTGATAACTTTATTACTATCGACATCAATCCAACTAATATGGATAATGCAAAGCTTGAATGTCTTAAAGCTACTGGTAAAAAGATTACTGGTTTTGCAATGGATGGGATCGAATTCCTTCAAAAGCACAATCAGAAGATAGATCTCTTATTCCTTGATGCCTGGGATATGGATATGCCAGAATCTGCACAGAGACATCTCGAGGCTTTCCAGGCAGCTGAAGATAAACTCCACGATCAATCTCTTATTCTCATCGATGATACTGACTGCATTCTTAAAGATAACCATCTACATTTCTCCGAAGATGGTATCTCTGGGAAGGGAAGATTAGTAATACCTTATGCTGTTTCAAAAGGCTGGAAGGTAATCTTCTACGGTAGACAAACACTTCTTTCTAAATAAAAACAGGAGTTTCATATGCCAGAAGTCACTTTAGCTGATGACTTTGGGAGAAGTATTTCCAAAGTAATCTCCGATAACAACTATCGAATTAACTTAGAGATTGGCTCCTGGGATGGGGCCGGCTCTACTCAATGTATTATAGATGGGATGAAGAAGCTTGAGCCTAATGGCTACAACGCTCTTCTTCAGTGCATAGAGATTAATCCAGATAGATTTAAAGATCTTCAGAATGCTATTGCAATCTATCCATGGGCACTGGCTTATAATATGAGCTCTATTAATAGAGAATCATTCTTACCGAAGTCCTTTGATGAAGTTTGGAACTCGGAATACAATAACTTAGAACGGGGAGTTGGGAAGTATCCCAGAGATCTAGTTATTCAATGGTATGAGCAGGATGTATCAAGACTTACTAATATTGGCTTTCTAAATTCTTCCATGCGCAGGCCAAAATATGATGCAGTTCTTATTGATGGTTCTGAGTTCATGGGATATAGCGAATTTACCCTTCTTAAAGATAGTTCCAGATGCTTTATGCTAGATGATGTTTTTAGTGCATACAAGTGCAGCCAAATCTATCACGAACTATTAAAAACACCTGGATGGTCCTTGGTTTGTGAAGGCCCTCATGTGCGTAATGGTTTTGCGATCTTTAAGAAGGATTAATTATGAGTGAACTTACCAGTGAACAGAAACAGATGTATAAAATCATCGAGCTTACTCGAAGATTTAACATCAAAATTCCAAAGAATATATATGATGTAGGTCTTGGAAGAATTGAAGATATTTATGAAATGCTGGAGATTTTTAATCCAGAATCCATCAGGGCATTTGAACCTAATCTTCTAAACCCATTAGCTGGTAAGATCCCTAATAATTGTTCTATCTATAGGCTAGCAGTATGTGATAAAGATGGAGAAGTGGAATTCTATGCAGGAGAGAAAACAACTCTCCTACAGGGATCTATATACGCGCCTACTCCAGATGCTACATGTATAAACAAAGATCCATTCTCTGTTATAACTATACCATGTACACGGTTAGATACATTTATAGAAACGAGAAATGAACCTGTTCCTGATCTTCTGTGGATTGATGCTCAGGGAGCTGAGTATGATATTATAAGTGGCCTGGGTAAATATCTTACCAATGTTTCTATAATCCATGCAGAGCTATTCCTTAAAGAAGAATATAAGGGAATTAAACTTCTAGATGAAGTAGATCTTCTACTGAAGGATAACTTTGAACTGGTTGATGGGAATCCATACGGTGGTGTTTTTGATAATTATATCTATGTAAACCGGAGATTCTTATGAGAGATATTTTTAGATCCTATCTCCAGAGATTTGAATATTCCTCATATGCAGAGATAACTCCAGATAGTTATAGATTTAAACAACTGAGAGAAATTCATTCAACTGGTCATATACATATTCTTTATTTTAGAAAGGGTGTTCAGAGTCTGGATATGCTAGTAGACTACTCTTGTAAGAACGTATGCGATATAGTATTCTCAGATGATCTTCCTCTTTCTATTCCAAATACTTGTTTCCTTGCTAGATTGAAAGATCCAGAATTAAACGATTATATCTATATTACTACTATTCACAAAGCCGCAATTGACTATGGAGCTAGCTGGGGATTGGAGCTTATAAAGACTCCGGAGGTTTAATATGAATACATGGACTGGATCTAATTATTTATGGAATATTGGAATAGGACAGACTGCAGATCATGGGCCTCATAAAGTAAAATCTCCTTTTGATTATTTTGCAGAAGCGGAAAGAGTATGGGACAAGAACACATATTCTAATCTAAAGCCTGGAGATATTCTTTGGTTAAACTGCCAGCTTGTATATCATTTCAATAGAGAGATTCTTCCAAACCTTAAAGTTCCCGTTGTCCTTGTTATCCTGGATGGAGATAATACATTTCCATCTGATTGTGCAGTATCTCAAGAAGGAGTACACTTCGATACCTTCTTCCCTGATATGTTTCTTAGTAATGAGAATATTATCCATGTATTTGCACAAAACTGTGACTATGAGGGAATTAATAAACACAAGGTGACAAAGATTCCAATTGGATTCGATTTTCATACTGTTGCATACAGAAATGGAGGATGGCAAGATCCTCAAATGAATCCAGTCGATCAGGAAAGATTAGTATCCACTATAAGAAACGAATCTCCCGCAATAGAGAGAAGATCTAGAAATGCATGGGCAGACTTCCAACATTCAGATACTACCCATGGGGGATTCAGAAGGTTTGAGCAATTTGGAGAAGATAGAAGAGCCATATTCGAAAAGCTAATAGCAACTGGTGCAGTTAATCATGGTCCATTCATGAAAAGATCTGATCTGTGGAGGATGAAAGCAAATCATGCTTTTACTATTAGTCCTCATGGTAATGGATTGGATTGTCATAGAACGTGGGAAGATCTAACTCTAGGCTGCATCGTAATAGTTAAAACATCACCACTGGATGAATTATATTCTGATCTTCCGGTTGTAATAGTAGATAATTGGGATGTAGTGAATAGAGATAATTTAGATATCTGGTTAGATACACATATTCATAATAAACACTATAATCTAGATAAGCTTTCTAATTCATATTGGATTCATAAAATAAAAGAAAAGGCACGGCCCTATAAATGATACCACACAATGTAGTTATATGTGGTATCTGCAAAGATATCCAGGATAGACTTCCCTACTCTATTAAAATTGCCGAAACTATAGGTTCTATGTTCGAATCCTATAGAGTATGCATGTATGAGGACAACTCGAAGGATTCTACAAAATCCATCCTTCTCGATTGGCAGGATAGAGATCATAGGATCATAGTAAAATGTGAAGATACCCATGAACTGAAGTATGTTAATAGTGATTATCTAAAGTCTTCTGGAACATCCAGGGCTAGAAATATTGTAATGCGCATGCTGCCATCCTATGTCCCTAGGGAATATGATTATATCATATGGATGGATATGGACTTTAAAGTAGAGCCCAACTATGCAGGCTTTGAAGAAGTATTTAAGAATAAAGATAATTGGGATGCAGTATTTGCATATGGGTTAGATCCAACATATGGATACTGGGACTGGCTTGCATTCAGAGATAAGAAGGAGCCGCTAGGTCCTGAACTTATTGGACATTCGGAATGGTACTCCCCTAAACAGAATCTGATACTCGATAAGGAATGGTATCCAGTATATTCTGCATTCGGTGGATGTGGAATATATAAAAGATCCGCGGTTTCTAACTTTCAATATTCTGCAGAAGTAACCCTAGATATGGAGAAGGTATATAGGAAGTTAATCTCGGATCTACTTAATGAAGGCCATCCAAGAGCTATGCAATACATTGGATCTCTTGCCCAACTAAATAAGATTAAATTAGAACCACCTTATGATAATAGATACACAAATTACGAAAAAGAGGGCTTCTATTTATTCGGCCCATTGGATGGGATTGCAGATCCATTGGTATGGAGAATGAACTCTTTTACGTATCAATATCCTGTTACATGCGATCATGTTCCATTTCATATGTCCATGATAGCAAATGGATTTGACCGTCTTTATATATGCCCTAGCCTCGTATTTAATTACGGAGAACCGAAATGAAAAGCACTGCAGTTGTATTAATTCATATAGGATCCGAGCTGCCACCTCACGTAATATTTTGCTTGGAGCAGCTTAGAAAATTCTATGGAGGCGATATTACATTTCTAGTAGAAGAGAAATTAAGAAGTAATCCCATCTTCGATAAATACAATGTTAATACCACATCCTTAGAAAGTCTTGCAGAACATAACAGCACTCTTGATGAGTTTAGAAGAGTAAGCTTTATGCATAACTGGGGAGCATTCTGGCATGTAACCTATGAGAGATTATTCTATCTGCAGCAATATATGGAAGTTGTTCGATATGATAGCATCATCCATATAGAGAATGATATTCTAGTATATACTGACATAGAGAATCTATGGAATATGCTAGGATCCCTATATAAAGATAAGGTTGCTATTAACCCAGTGGGGGATAAACATTCTGCTATAGCATTTACATATATAGATAATATAGCAACTCTGAAGAAAGTTAATAAATCAATTATCACCTTTATAGCAAAGGGCGAACGAGCTCTTCAAAGACTCACTAATGAATCTTTGGTTTCTGAGATGATCATTCTTGATTACATGCGCAAGAATGGATATCTAATGTTAGATATACTTCCACTTAGCCCAAGTTCTACAAACTCCTGTAATAGGAACCTTGATAAGATGAATCTTCTATTTGATGGTGCATCCTGGGGGCAATATGTTGGTGGAACAACTGATAAAATCCCAGGATGGACTGGATCCCATCACTATGTTGGGAGAGATATACAAAGTGGTTTATATACAGTTGAATGGACCAGGGATGAAAAGAATAGAAAAGTCCCCCTAGTTGTTGGATCCTGCGAACCTACCAGATTAGCTAATTTGCACATTCATTCAAAACAACTGGAGCTGTATCTATCATGAACCGTTTTTCTAACCATATCCATGGAGATAAGTTTGTAGAATTGTGTGACTATATCATTCGAGAGAATGATAGTCCTATTGATCCAGAGCAGCTAAAATCCAATAAGCTGGTATTCTGCAAAACGGATCAGATTCGAACCTTCTTTGATATAGTTAGACATGACCCAAATAGGTTTGTTCTCATAACCCATAACTCAGATCATAACATTACCCCTGAGGTCTATAGCCTAAAACCACCCTGTATTACACGCTGGTTTGCCCAGAATGCCCTTGTTCAGGCCCCTGACCTTGTCCCTATACCCATAGGGCTGGAAAGGCCCGGTATAGCGGGTTCTGGCAACATACAGGACCTATCTGAGGTCTTTAGAGATAGAGATGGCTATAATAACCTGGTTTATCTAAATATTGCACCATCTACCAACTATCTAGAGAGGGGAGAGTGTTTGGCCGGCCTAGAGAATAAACCATGGGTAAAAAGGCAGGGAACGAGAATCCCATTCAGGCACTATCTAAAAGATATAGCAGAATCAAAATATACCGCAGCTCCTCCTGGAAATGGCCATGATACACATAGACTGTGGGAAGCACTCTATATGGGGTCTATCCCTATAGTAGTAGATTCGCCGGCTAACAGAGAGTTCTCAAAGATATATCCAATTCTAATGATAAAGTCATGGAGTGATCTACAACCCCAATGGCTTACAGAGCAAGCTCCGCATATTCTTTTTGATCGTTTCAATATTGATAAGACATTGAATTTCTCTTATTGGGAAGATCAAATTAGAATGGCGAAGCGAGCTCTATGATAACATTTTCTGATTTAGGCGAATATGGAAGGCTAGGCAATTCTCTATTTCAAGTAGCTGCAGTTGTAGCTCATGGTAGGAGAATTAAGGAAGAAGTTATATTGCCTTCTGAATGGGAATATAGAAGAGTCTTCCAGGATAAATTTGAGAAAGCTGGCATTAGATTTTTACCTAGAACTAAACTAGCAATGGTTTATAATTACGAAGCTCCTAGATGGGAATATGACCCATTACCAGAAATAAGAAACTGCAGCTACAAAGGATATTTCCAATCTCCTAAATACTGGGAAGGATATGAAGATCTCATACATGAACTATTCTCTCTTGATATAGAGTTTCCATTTTCTATGGATAAAACTGGAACCATACATGTGCGTAGAGGGGACTACCTTATGCTACCAGACCACCATCCAGTAGTTGGCATAGATTATTATAAAGAAGCCAAGAAGATAATGGAAGGTTTTGGATTAGAAAAGTTTCTGATTATATCTGATGACTATAGATGGTGTATGGATAACCTTAAAGAACTTGGTTCAAATGTATCTTTTGCTAATAGTAACCCCGCGGTAGATTTTGCTCATTTGCAGAAATCACAAGGTTCTATAATTGCCAATTCATCATTCTCATGGTGGGGAGCCTATTTATCAAAAAGTAAAACGGTATATCCTAAGAATTGGTTTGGACCTTCATTATCCCATATCGATACATCATGTCTTTTCCAAGAAGGGTGGATTGGAATATAATGAGTGATAATAAGACTACAGTTGTTATACCTACTCTTCTAAAAGCTCCGAAGCTTCTTAGGATTAATATAGATACACTTTTAAAACAGAAGTGCAATATTCATATTATCGATAACACATCTAATAATGGATGTAGACCTTTTTCAGAACTTAGTCCAAATATAAAGATTTCGTATTTCCCAACTAATATAGGAGTTAACAAAGCCTGGAACTTAGGAGTTGTATCTTCACAAACAGAGTTCTATCTTTTGTTAAATGATGATTGTCTTGTATGGGATACATGTATTGAAACTTCAGAAGGAATAATGAGTGATAATACAATCGGGATCCAAACCTTTCGAACGCTAACACAGATCAGTTCTGATATATATCTATCGGTGCATAAGCAGCAGAAGAGCCAGCCAGATCTTCGCAACCTAGGACCTGGTAATGAATATCATATGTTGGGATGGTATATCTTTGGTAGAGTTAAACAATACGAGCAGATCCCATCAGAGTTAAGAATATTCTACGGGGATAACTTTATATACCAGATGGCTAGAAAGAAAGGATTTAGAACTGTAGTAGATCATGCTCATTTCCTATTTCACCAGGTGAGTTCTACAGTTAACAGTATTTTTACATCGGCTCAGATAGATGATCTTCTCAATAGTGAAGGATTGATGTACAGTTCTATAACTGATAAATATAAACTCCGCGGGTTTTAATGTATTACGACTATTCAAAAAATACACTCTCCAGTGAGTTCAATGAGAATTCAGTTGCCGATTTCTACTCTAAATTTATAGAGAGTGGTGAGAAGTGTATAGATCTAATATCCGATAAATTAAAGAATAGAGTTCCATTTTCTTTAGTCAGAATAGGAGATGTTGAGGCCAGATTTCTTATACGCAATAAGACAATTGGTGATTCTACCGTTGATAATATACTATGGTGGTGCGGGATAGATAAGAATAATATACCCAGATCTGATGAGTTGATGGCTGCGGTAGAAGAAGCTACATTCTTAGGTGTTCACGATCCTAGAATAAATAGAAGTCCAAACTTTTGGGGACCGACCCTGGATATGTTGGCCCTTAATAATATATTAGGCAATAAGCCCCTATATGAAGTTCACGCCATTTATAAATATGCAGGATCTGGTAGATTGTTCCAGGATCTATGGGATAGAGATGTGGTTCTAGTTGGAGGTAAGATGGTATATTACCAGAACTACTTCCATACTAACAAAGCTTTCAGATCTCTCCATCCAGATCTAAAGCTAGAAAGAATTAACATAGTTAACACTATCCCAACTCCAGATATTCCTAACTTTGCTATGAGCAATCTAGATGAAATCAAGAAGAGAGTTAGGAATTCATATAGAAATAAGGATGCAGTATTTCTTTTTAGTTGCGGTGCAGCAGCTAAGATATTATCTACGATGGTAAAGAGAGAGGCCAATTTAATAGGTATGGATGTTGGCAATATATTTGAAACCATTATGAATTTTGCATGTAAGCGTCCATTCATGGATAGATTCTATGATAAGCCACATCCTACATTTCATTTTGATATAGATCCAAACACAACCGCGGTTACCAGGGTAAGAGCACGATGAGAAAAATAGAAAGAGTTATTATCACTGGCGGTCATGGATTTATAGGTAGAAGCCTGATTAAAAAATTCATTCAACATGGTATAGATGTAATCAATATCGATAAAGACGCAGATGCCTACGGAGTAGAAGAATTCGAATACAACATGGTTATACCTAACCGGTATACATTTTTAAACTATGATATTAATGATCTAGATAGTATGAGAAAGGCAATGAAATATATGCCAAACTGTATAATTAATTGTGCGGCCGAATCTCACGTAGATAGATCAATAGTTGATCCGAGTGGTTTCTTTAAAACTAATATCATGGGAGCTGCTAATGTAATGGCAGCAGGTCTAGAATATTATAACACACTAGATGAAGCAGATAAGAAGAACTTCTTTCATATTCAAATAGGAACTGATGAGAGTTATGGCTCTTTAGAGTATAACAACAATAAACCATTTACTTCAGATTCTGCTCTTTACCCAAACTCTCCTTATTCTGCGAGTAAGACTTCCGCAGATTTGATAGCTAGATCTTATTACAAAACTTACAGGTACCCAATAGCTGTAACTAGATCTTCCAATAACTATGGTCCTTGGCAACATCCAGAAAAGCTGATACCAAGAACTATTAGATATGCAATGAACGATATCCAGCCGCAGATTTATGGAGATGGAAAGAATTCAAGGGATTGGTTATATGTTGAAGATAATGTTCAATGTATATATCAAGTAGCAAAGAATGCGCAACCTGGCACTGTTATTAATATAGGAACTGGCATAGCTATTACTAATAATCAAGTAGTTGATATTATTCTAAGAGCAATGGGAAAGCCTAACCTGGGTATAGATTATATAATCGATAGACCTGGGCATGATATGGCTTACTCCATAGATCCTCGTTCGGCCCTAGATGCAGTAGATTGGAGATTCCAAGTGGGTTTCTCAGAAGGCATCTATAAAACTGTTAGCTGGTATCTTGATCATAAAGAATGGTTAGAACAGTCGTATATGAATGAGGGTAGAACGTGGAAATCTCCGACCGTGGTATAATACTAGCTGGTGGTTCTGGGACCAGACTTTACCCAGCAACAATGTCTATTTCTAAGCAGCTTATTCCCATAAATGGGAAGCCGATGATTTACTATCCACTTCGTTTCTTAATGGAGCTTGGGATCCGAGAAATTTTAATCATTTCTACTCCCCAGGATACTGGAAGGATGGCAGATCTGCTTGGATCTGGGCACCAGTGGGGAATAAACATATATTACTCTGTCCAGGATAGCCCCCGTGGAATAGCAGAAGCGTTTATTCTTGGCCGGCCGTTTATAGGGGATCAGCCAGTTACACTACTTCTTGGTGATAACTTCTTTCATAACTTCCCCTTTGAATATTATCAAAAGAAGTTCATGGGAGATAAGTTCAATGCATTTGCTTTTACTAAGTATATTCCTAAGCCACAAGCCTTTGGAGTTTATGATCCTGTTAAGAATAAACTAGTAGAGAAGCCCAAAATCCCACCATCAAATCAGGCATTAACTGGCCTTTATAGATTCCCATCTACCGTTTCTCATTTTGCCAAAGGATTAAAACCTTCTAAAAGAAATGAACTCGAGATCGTAGATCTTATCAATATATACTTGGGTTTGAAAATATGTAACGTCGAGAAGCTTCCTACTGAATGCTTCTGGAAGGATTGCGGAACGGTAGAAAATATAGCTCTTGTTGAGAAGTATATAACAATGGGCAAATTAGATTCCAATTGTGTAGGATCTCCTGAGGAGGCTGCAATCAGACTTGATTATGTCTCGAAGAAAACTATGTCAGCGTATATTACTAAGCAGTACAGCAACGTAAAAAATAACTACGCTGATTTCTTACGATCATTATGAGTATACAAGTTGCAGGAACTAATCAAATATCTCCCACTGGATTTTCTCTGGTGCAGCTTAAGAAATACAGAGACGATAGGGGATATTTCTTACAGGGATTATCCCCTATTGAATACTTCTCCTTGGCCGTTAATACCTTTATGGCAAGGCCTCTTATAGAGAATGTAAGCCTCTCACATAAAAATGTGTTCAGAGGATTCCACTATCAGGAGCCCAGGCAGAATAAACTAATTAAGGTATTGCATGGCGCAATACTAGATATTGCCATATGCCTGGATGAAGGCGAGTTCTTCATGCATGCCTTTTCTTGTGTTCTCTCTGCAGAACACGATGAGGCATTATGGATACCAGAAAATCATGCGCATGGTTTTCTAGCTTTAGAGCCTAATACTATTATTTCCTATACTGTAGATGCTCCATATTCACCCAGCGGATCTAAGTATATAAACTATAGGGATCCAGCAATTAAAGGATTGGAATGGAATAAGAATCTTCCTCTAGATGATTTTATACTCTCTGAGAAAGATAAGAATAGTCCATTTTTAAGTTTATGAAACCCAGAATATTACTACTTGGCTCAACTGGTAAATTAGGACAGAAGATACACAGAGCTTTATCTGGCATTAATACTAGTATATTACTTGCACCTCCACATGCATCGTTGAATGTTTTTGATGATGTAAGACTTAGATCAGTCATTAAAACTAATGAAGTTAATATCGTTATCAACTGTATAGCTTATACCAATTTAGACAAAGCCGAAGAAGAAGATCGATCTTTATGTAGAAAACTCAACTCTGAGTTCCCAGCAACTCTAGCCAATGTATGCTCTACATCTAAAGCTAAGCTTCTTCATTTTTCTACCAATCATGTTTTCGATGGTAGTTCTGGAAAAGCATACAGTGAAGGAGATACTCCCAAGCCTCTTTCTTATTATGGGATGACTAAATTAAGAGGAGAATCTGGAGTAATATCAAGAAGTAAGGATCATGTTGTAATAAGGATTGGAGATATATACGATGAATCCCCATCATCTACACTATCATCCACATTACGTTCTATTACCACCGATACTAAGATTATCGGGTTTTTAGATAGGTTCGTTTGCCCAACTTCTACCGAATATATAGCAAAACACATTGCTGCTATAATGAACAGAGGTGCTGGCGTATTCCAGAGAATGTGTGGAACATATCACTTATCTTGCGATGGAAAAGCATCTTCTCATGAGTTCATAGAACATATAGTTAGAACACTGCGTATTAAGTATAAGATAGATAAAGCAGTTAAGGTATATCCTATTAGCTACATTAGTGACAACAGGCCAGCAAAGAGACCAGTAGATGCAGTAATGGATACTAAAAGATTCTATGCTGAGACTGGGCTTAACAGTATGCGGCGTGGGTGGAGAACGGAGTTGACTGAATTCATTAATAACAACATACTGCCAGTTAAATGAAGATTCAGATTGATTTCATTATTCCAACAATACCCCCAAGAGAACATTATCTAAAAAGATGCCTGACTGCCATAAACAACCTGGCGGTCCCATCTGGTATTGAGATAGTCAAGAACCCTATAGTTATATCTGAAAAGAAATCCGCAGGTGCTCAGAGAAACATAGCTCTAGCCAGATCCACTGGGGACTATATTTACTTCATAGACGATGATGACATTGTTCTTCACAACTTCTTCTGCTCACGTATGATAGAGAACTTAACTAGTGGATCCCTTGCAGTATTCTTTGCTTCTGAGAGATATTTCCAACCATCCGAAGATGATATGCATCACATGGTTCCTGATAATTTTATGTGGGCCGTTGGAAGAACAATAAGGACTACTACAGAACTAGCTAACATAATTACACCTAGCTTTAATCCATACCCGGTTGGATCCTATATTCTACATAAATCCTTTAAGGATATTCGATGGCCAGAAGCTTATACCTTTGGAGAAGATCTAGGCTATAATAAAATGGTGTGCGTTTCTTTATCTAAAAAGGTAAGGCAGCTTACCTACATAGATGAGGTTAAGCATATCACAGTTAGGCACGCTTTATCCACAACCTATGCAGGTAAGGGAAAAGATATGACCTGGTGGCAGAATCAGAGATAAATTATCCCAGATTCTTACCAGGTATAGTAGATATCAGCCGGCCCATTATTTTACGAGCATCCATTGCGTTAAAACTTATATCCTCAAATGTATTTCTACCAGAGGTATATACGTTTATAACTTTCTTATTATGTTTTTGCACTTCCGTTACCGCGGGTATCAGATCTGCATCTTCTGAAAGAAGAAAGATATAATGGTATTTAGAAGTTAGCATCTGGACTGCAATAGATACATCTACACCTTTCTCTTTGTATTCTTGTTTAACTAAACCACATTCATCGCACTTAGTTTCTCTAAGAACCGTTGGGTGATTATGTATAGAGAACCCCGCCATATCCATCGCATATAGAAGCTTTTCCATAAAGCCATTACTATGCTTTTGGAAATAGGCTAGATGTATGTGAACATTGGCAGGCTCTAGAACCAAACCCTTACCACTAGATTTAGAGTATTCTTGTACGATTATATTTGGAACAGCTATCCAATTAATCTTACTAGACTTATGCGCATTTTCATTCGTTTGGCCCTTTATAGGCTTTAAATCCTGTTTTAAGAATTTATATATAGAATGAGAGAAGTTCCAAAAGTCTATGATAACACACGCTTCATTCTTAGCTATTTTTGCCAAACTGTTCCTCCACCCATAAACGGAACTTATCAAAAAAACGAACCGCTTTTTGGAAGAGGTTTGGTTCTTGCTCTTTTGCTTTAGTGGCACTTTCAGCAAGCTTCTCTATAGATCTTGTTGTAAACTCCGCAAGAATCTCCAGTTCGGCATCAGTAAGATCTCTACCTTTGATCTTCTTTACGGTGTTTATTTCTTTTCTAATCTCTTCTGGAATGTTCAGAACAGATCTTAAGTCTTGGGGGGATAACAGATGGGAGACTTCGTTAATGGATCTCCTAATCCGTTCTTCCTGCTGCAGTCTCATCTTAATCTCCTTTTTCCAGTTGAACTGGATCTTTCTGGGAAAGGAATCCCAAACTCCAAACCCTTCCTCTTAACTGATTCTACTGCCTGTCTGGTAATACCAAACTTCCGGCCGATCTCTTCAAATGTTAGACTTTCATCTAGAAGAAGTCCAACTAGCTTTAATGTTTGTGCTTGAGTTACTAGATTACCCTCTATCAGGGATAATTCTTTCATCGTTGCACGTACATGCCCTTCATCAAATCCAGTGAACCTGGATATTTGTTCAGGGGTATGGCCCTGTTCTCCATAATACTGAACAGCTTCTTTCATGTTTTTAAACTTACGTATCTTTGAAGGGGCTTCTTTAATCTCTATAGTATCTCCTGTTTCTTGTTCCATATGGCTATATCCTCTTGTTGCCAAGTATCTGTCAATATTTTGAAATGGTTAGTATGTGCATAAATAGTAATTTTTTTTGTTGACGGTACGCCAGATATTGTGCTACTATAGTTACATCATGAAACACTAGATAGATAAACCTTATATCTACATTCTGATCCGAAGCGATCTGCCTAAGGAACAGCAATGTGTTCAATCCATCCACGCAGCCTGTGAGGCTATAAACCACTTCTACAAATCAGTAACCAATCTCCACACTGTGGTCCTTTCTATAGGATCCGAGCGAGAACTGATTAAAGCAATGCGCAATCTAGATGATAATGGTATTAGATACCGTTATTTTATTGATTCGGATCTTGACTATGCTATGACTGCCATAGCAAGTGAACCAATTACCAATAAGAAAAGGAGGAAAGTGTTTAAAGAATACAAGCTGTTGAAGCTTTAAAAGAATATTAGCCATTAGCTCAGTGGTAGAGCAGGCCCCTCTAAAAGGCTTTGTCCAGGGTTCGAACCCCTGATGGCTAACAGAACGCCCCATATAGTTTAAGCTATCGTCTACGTCGAGTCGTAGATGGGGCACCAAATGGGCTTGATGCAAGCGGTTATGCGCTTACAGAGATGTACTCCAGATCTGTAAGAAACGGTGGTTCAAATCCACCCAGGCCCCCTATTAATTATTCTTCTCTTTCGAGAAAAATAATATCACCTGTATCATCATCGATGTCATAGTCAGTGTCTTCATCATCAAATAACTCTGAAGGTTCTAGGACTACTATCTCGGATCCTGGATCTACTAGATTAGCATTAATCTGAATATCTTTTCCGTCTATCTCTGCGGTGATTGAAATATTTTTAAGTATAAGACCGAAGGTTCCATCTACCATTAGGCTGGCATTTTCCATCAGCTGATCTACAAACTGTGCAACTTCTTCTGCCCTTTCTGCTCCAAGAAGTTCTTTCCATTCTTCAGATATATCAGTAGGATCTTCGTCACGCGAATTAATCATACCTAATGTGAGAATATATTAGATGATACGTACCAGTTATTATTTATCCTGGATGTTACTGTCCTTCAAAGCCTTAGCTAATATTTTTTCTATTCTTCTCTGTCTTATCATTAGCAACAGAATAGTTTTATGAGATAAATGCCTGCCGGATTCCATATGTGTTAAGAGATCATCTTCTGTTAAATGAATATCTAATGTAATAGTAGGAGCAGCTTCTTGATATTGTTCGAGGGGATTCCAAATACCATAGTTTTTATTAGGATCCCATATTCTCTGAATATTATCTCCAGTGTAAGAACCAGATGTATTGAGTGTACATGCTTCTTTAATTGGTCCAGAAGTTGAACCATATGCTACTCCAATATTTGGATTATTGGAACTAAATGATGTATCTCCAAGATAATCAGCCATGGACATCATATTATACCTTCTTAGTAGCAGCTCTTCTAGCTGCTTTTTTCTTATAGTCTATCTTACGATATTCTGCATCGCACGACTTGCAGTACCACCAGAGTCCATCTCCAGATCTTTCATTCTTAACAAAGTTATCCGATGATTTTACTTTCTTACATCTGGAACATACTTTAGAATCTGGGATCTTAAAGTTAGATCCCTTCTTCTTCATATTCTTATGATCAGATAACTTCTTAATAGCTTTAGAGCAATCGGCACAGTATACGTGCCGGCCATCTTTAGTGTGCTTGGATTTATAGAAATCTGTTATCTGTTTAGATTTCTTGCAACGTGGGCAGGTTTTCATTTATCTTTTACATTCCAATAGAGAATAAAGAATGAATAGTTTTTACTATCCACTATTACATTAGAACATCCAAAAGGCTTATCCTTACAGTGTTTAGCAATACAGGTATAGAGCTGGAATTCATTATTCTCACCAAACAAACTATTCCAAGCGTGATGTTCAATACCACAATCTTTAGCAGTCCATGCTTCTGATTCTAACTTAAACTGCTGGAAGATCTGACCATTAACTATTACGGTCTGCTGCAGCTGCCACTGTCTTTGATCCTGAGACTGGAACTGGAATTGGAAATTCTCATTCTTGATGTTAATCTCAAGAGTGAGAAGAGCATATAAGAGAATCGCACTATTAGCAATAAGGATTACAAGAAGGAGATTCTTTTTTAACCACTCTTGTATTTTGTTCCATAAGATATTCATCTTTCTTATCCTCTTGTTGGTTGTGAATTTTGATATTACATTCTATCCTGCATACAGGAGAGATAGCATCTACGATAATCAATGCTATGATAAAGATTATAATACGCGGATAGATGCTTTTGGAGAATCTAAGCAATCTTCTTAGAGTTGCTAATTTCAGATGCACAAGGCAGTAAAGTATCTTTATTTGGACGGGTCAATAAAAAAAGGAGGCCCCATTAAGAGCCTCCTTTTTATAAATTAGCCTTTTCTTTTTTTGTATATATCAAAAGCCAGTAAACCGACCATTAAGACGGTTCCAATGATGGCGCCTGCCATAACATAGTTGTGAAAGAGTGCACCAACTACAATTAAAGCAATCCATCCAGCAAGTCCGCCGCCGGTTTTACCTAATTCAATAATCTTGTTTGTATCCATTGTTATATAATAGACAGTATACTTACTTCGTACCTTTTCTTCTTTCAACCCATTCGGATAAAAAGTCGTCAGGCGATATCTCAAGATTCTTCAGCAGCTTAAGAATATCTTTTAACTCGCCCATAGGAAGCCAGAACGGACCCATTCTTCTCTCTACGATTACTCTATAGAAAGAGGAATCTTTAGAATACGTTCTAATGACAAGGCGATATTTATCTCCTTCCCATGCCTGTTCATCAGAAAAGCTCATTAAGTATCACATTCTATTTAAAAAACTCAGGCGGTCAACTCTATTACATGCAGTATTTCCTTATGTATGTTTCATATATATTCACAAACAAAAGGTGATATTTCCAGGTGATAAAAGAGAATAAAAGCCAGAAGGGAAGATACAGCATTGTTATCTTACCCTGAATATCAAATCTTATATATACCCCAAACAGGGTAGTAGAATGGTCATAGTTCCATGGTCGGATATTGAATAAGTCATAGATAGATGCCCATGAGAACTCAACCGTATATATCATCAGTGTTATAATTACGCAGGTAAGATAGATGTTAGATTTAGAAAGAAAAGGCGATAGTGGAGCAGATAGAAAGTAGTAACCTGTAAAATATACAGGAATCATAAGAAGAGAAACAGTCCCATGAAATAACCATATATTATTCTTCTGATGGTCGGAGAAAAAGTTCCAAATTGATGTAAAGATAGTTTCTGTTACTAGACCCAGGCAGGTATATATAGATGCGCCTATTAAGTAGCCTTCTATTTCCATGTTAAAATGCTAAATGGATTCTTGGTTTGGGCCCATCTGGAAAGTTATCTACTTTCATTATAATGGATCCACCCTCCCATTCTTTTTCTCCCGCTATGCTATTTATAACAAATGTTTCATTCTCATAAGGATTATATGTAATTTTAGAAAGACCGATTTTAAGATTATCGGCCGGATATCCTATTAGGAATGCATGCACGTTCTTTCTTTTTTCTTTTCTTACTCGTTCTCTACCTCTAACTCTTACTAGAGGAAACGCATTCTTTAACTGAACATGGTCCTTATGTTCTACTTTACTCCAACCTTTTCCTTTTCTATAAACTGATAATGAATAACACTTCTTATGAAGGTTCCAATAGACTCTGATCATCCCATCGTTGTAACGGGATGCTACCATTTGTCCTTTATCCATTTTGTAAGATTTAATACTATCCATTGTATATAATAGCAGATCGCTTCTTGCGATTCTACATCTACCTCTACTTGTAATCTTTTAAGAGCAAATATAGAAGCATGGAGAGATTCATGTGCAACTATTCCAGCTAAGTGTTCGAAACCTCTAGACTTAGTAATTGTTTCTGAGTTTATCCATATTAAAATATACAGCCTGTCATTATCTTTAAACTTGTTTACCCATGTAGTTGTTTCTCCATGGCTATCAGGTGCAGGCGTTTCAGTTACATGGTCTCTAGTTTTTGAATCTCCAAAAGTATCTACTATCGATTTGCTCTTTAGTATATGTTTTTTAAGATCCCTTGCAGGGCAATAGAGAAAAAAGATAACTGTCCCGTAGACTTCTTCACTTATAGAAGCGATAGATGAGTCATTAGTCTTACTCTTCTTTTTAGAAGACATGGTAAGACGTTCATGTTCACTACTCCGGACGTACCGCTGCTTCCTGGACTTTGCCGTGTAATGACAGTTTCTTTTTTATGGACAGCATAGCCTCATCATACTGTCGTTTATTAACCCATTTGCGATTGTGCACTGTGTAATGAATGGCTTTTAATAGATCATCTTGAAAAACAAGATCTGGATCCTTTTTAATTAGCTGCTCTAACTGGTTAGTAAGCTGGATTAATTTAGGATTATAGCTATCGTAGATAACATCATTCATGAAGATTTAACCTGGTTCCAATAGGCTATTACTTCTCTTACACCGGTTCTAAAATCCTTACTAGCTTCAAAGCCAAACTCTTTAGCTCTGCTAGTATCAAGGCATCTTCTGGGCTGACCATCTGGTTTTGAACTATCCCATATGATCATACCAGAATACCCAATCTCTTCGGCAATAATAGTAGCAACTTCCTTTATTGATATTTCTTTACCTGAACCAAGGTTGACCGATTCTTCTTTATCGTACCTTTCTGTGGCTAGACAGATCCCGCGGGCACAATCTTCCACGAATAGAAATTCTCTCGATGCTGAACCAGTTCCCCATAATGTAACACCTTCAGAATTATTATCTTTGGCTTCCTGAAACTTTCTTACCAGTGCTGGAATGACATGGCTTGCACTTGGATCAAAGTTATCTTTTGGTCCATATAGATTAGCCGGCAATAGAGATATAAAGTTCAATCCATATTGCTGCCGGTAAGCATTGCCCATAGAAATAAGTGCTTTCTTTGCAATTCCATATGGTGCATTAGTCTCTTCTGGGTAGCCATTCCATATATCCGTTTCTTTGAATGGGACAGGAGTAAATTTTGGATAGGAACAGGTAGTTCCAACAAATACGAATTTTCCAACACCTAATCTAGATGCAGCATGAATCATATTCATGCCCATCTGCATGTTCTCATAGAAGAACTTTCCAGGATTCTCTTTATTTGCTCCAATTCCTCCAACAACGGCAGCTAGATGGATTACTATATCTGGAGATAGCCAGGATAGATAGTCGTAGAGATTCTTCTCATCTAGAAGATTACATCTTTTTCTATCAGGATGATCTACCTTATGGTCTAGTTGTTCGAGGCGATCAACTACATAGGATCCGAGAAATCCATTCCCGCCGGTTACAAGTATTCTTTTATTCATTTCTCTTCTCCTAGTTTAAAGATTCTGCTGTCATGATCCCATTCAGATGGGTTCCAATATCCACCTTTTCCTTCATATGTTGGACAACATTCACATAATTCTTTTCTAACATTTGAAGTAGATGATTATTACAAGTGCATGTAACAAATTCACATACATCGTCTGGATCCAATATCTCTTCTTCTGTTTCTAGATTTCCAGCTCTTTCATAGTGAGCTATCTCCCATTCTGCCATATTGCGGCACATATCTCCATGATCATCAACATAATAACAAAGTTCTGACATTATTACCCCTGCGCTAAAGCAATCATTAAAAGTATAATACCAAAGGGACCCAATCCTAAACTAACTAGAATATCAATAGGTATTTTTCTCTTAGGATTCATCCGCCTTATAGCTATAAATGTAATTATTGAACATATTAGCCATATACATAATACGATTAAAAAGATATTGAGTATGGTCATTACTAATCTCCTAACATAGTTGTGTATATTCTTTCTTGATCTTCTAACTCTTCCATAGCTCTTCGTTGATGTTCCATTAATTCAACTATAGCATTCCTCTGCGACTCAGTTGCAATAAACTTTACCAATTCATTACTCTCTGTAAGAACCCATATTTGTTGATTTTCATCTATATAGCACTGGCCTATTACTCTTACTTCTTCTCTCCCATCTACAAATTCTAGAGTTCCTCGGATTTCTACTTTAGATGGATTTCCAGAATCAATGAGTTCCTGGATTTTCTTTTTAACTCGAAATAATTCTTTCCGGGCTGCTCTCTTCTCTAGGATAACTTTCTTTCTTTGTAGTCTATCCTTAATGCTCATTTTATCTTCTTTCTTTTGATAAAATCAACAGCAACCACATTACCTTCGCTTTTTACTGTTGTTTTTTTCTTTTCCGGTGGAGAATTTCCCATAGAATCTGGATTATCTATTGCTGGATCTGTAATAGTTGGAGTATCTGCTTCTTCTAAAAGCTCATCTTCAAATACGGCCAATCTTATTTGAAAGAAACCATGTTTGTCCCATATAGATACCAAAGAGTCCAATGGTATCGTAATATTTTCCCATTTCTGACCGAACTGCAAACTCGTTTTAATGCAATCCTCTTCTATAACAATATCCTTATAGCTTGTAGGCCCAAGGACCAGAACAATACCTTCTGTTTTTTCTTTTCCTTGAAGACCCCGTCTACCTATGATCAAATCCTTATGTGGCAAACAATGGATAAACGCGGTGTCGTTAAACGCTAGAATATTCTCCATCAATGATTGTTTAATAGATCTGGAATATTCTTTAGCAGTTGGAGTTTGTTTGTTCATGGCGTTATATCCTCATACTCTTGGATATTAATTCCCATTTCCTTAGCCCGTAATCTGACCATATCAAATGATTTCCCCCATCTTTCTAGAAGATGTGGAGGACATATGGGAGATACAAATGTTGAGATTCCTGCCTGGGCTAGCTGGGAAAAACATCTATCACATGAAAGGAATGGGTATGTGTATAGTGTGTATCCTACCACCGGTTCTCTCGAGAAGATAAGAGCATTGACCTCCGCATGTACAATCCGAGAGTATTTCTCCTCTCTATTTTCATACATCTTTGGATCATCTGGCATCTTAGATGGGAATCCATTATAGCCAACAGATACGATAGTTTTATCCGGTCTTACAATAACAGCGCCGGCTTTAGTAGATGGATCCTTGCTCCAGCTAGCTACCAGCTTAGCCATTTCCATAAATCTCTTATCCCATTTCTCAGAACTCATCAGATATCTCCTTTCCAATGTTCACATCTTGGCATTAAATCGCAACACTTACCCATTACAGATGATCCTCTCAGCTTACTAGCATATTCTCTAGCTACTGCCAAATCTGTTGTTGTAAAGGATCCATCCGAATCTCTATTGATTCTTTTATCTTGTTTTAAATCCTCCTCAATACTTCTTTGACCCCATTCCCCGCTCACGACGGGTGGGATTGTATACCGTTTTTCTTTGGGTCTTCTGCTTCTTGAGCTTCTTTTGCTCATTCTTTTTCTTCTGTTTTGGTATGAACAGCGCCTTCTCTTCTAGCATTGCAAGCATGAGACATAACCATATAAACTCTGCCGAGCAGCAAAATACTATTACTGCTGCTATAAGAGGATCTAACATTCATCAATTGATAGCCGGTTTCTTTGAGGCCGCAAGTAGAATTTGGCTTCCGATATCCTCAATATTCTCATTAATAGGGATTATTAAATATATAAGTCCATTTAATCCTATAGGCCATACAGGATAGAGGACAATATCCGGATCCTCTGGGACAGGATCTGAAATATTCCAGGGAAGATGCATATCCTTCTTAACATCTTTTTCCATCTCGTAATTACAATCTATCCACACATCTATATCCGGATGACTGTTTATAACTACAAATACCGCATTGCCATTGGCAGCCTTTACTTTCTTTTTCCACCCAGGAAGTTTGCGCTCTCTGTTTGAGAATACAACTTTCATATTTTATCCTATTGTCTTAGTATTCTTAGTTCTGGTGTTTAACAGTTTCTCTTTTAACGTAGATGGATTTTCTATAACTACATCTTCTGTAATCTCATCATAGATTTCAACCTTTGGCTTAGTTCTTCTTTTATTTCTTGATCCATTATTCGTTTCACTATATATAGTTTCTTCAAAAGTAAGAAGTCGGCCAGAGGATTGCTGTCTTATTCTATCCAACGGATCTTCATTCAAGAATCCATTTCCACCAGTTCCACCAGTTCCACTTATTACAGAATATCTACCACCTCCAGTTTCTCTTCTATGGTGAACTCCATCTGAACCCATCGTTCCAGTTACAGAAGTATATCTTTCTCTTCTTTCGTATTCTCTTCTTCTTATTGAATCCAATTGATTTAAAACAGATCTGGATAATCTATTTCTTGCTCTTCGATGTCTAATATCGAAAATAATCATACCAATTAGATCCACTAGAAAAACGAAAGCATCCAGGATGCTAGCGAGAATGGATCCAATGTATCTACTTGCTATAGCTACTAATACTGACCAAAGAATAAAGATTGGAATGATCCACCAGGATTTAACAATACTAAGGATTTCTTGATCTGACATCCGGACAATAATGATACTTGCGAAGGTTCAGTCAATTAGAAATCATATATTCCCGTACGGGATTAAAACGCCTCAAAACCTTCAGTCCAAGATCAAATCTTCCCGTACGGGAAAATGGGTACATTTTTGCATAAAAGAGAACAATCTCTTAAATGAAGCTAGTGAGCATGCTCTTTAGCGCAGCTGTTTTAAGAAAAAAACTACGGCTATTATTATTAAGATTAATACTGCGCAAGAAAGTTCCTTCTATTATTGCCATAGGAGATTCCTGGCTAAACAGAAGATTGTTTGATCGAGGGCCATTACATTGGGATACGATTGATTGGATCAAGCAAAAGTATCCACTTATTAACTGTGCAATTCCTGGATACACACTGGAAGATGAAATAAAGAACAGACTCTGCGATCTTGCACTTAAAATAGTAAACCTTAGAAGACCCCTGGTTATAGTTTTATCACTTGGTGGGAATGATATGCTGAACATCTTCTCATCGTTTATGTCAGGATCCGGATCCAAATGCAAGCTGAAGAAAAAGCATCTTACGAACTTTATAAAAACGGTAATGTTTCCACAGTTAAAGAGATATGTAACAAGCCTGGTTAGACAGTATGAGAAGTATGGGCACTTAAAATACTTCAAGATTATTATTCATGGATATGATTATTTCCACCCAGAAAAAGAACCCAATTCTAAGTTTACCGCTATGCTTAAAGAGTTCTTTTATAATAACAATGTTCCTATTCCTCTGGCTAGTAAGATAGTCAGAGAGTTTGTAGATATAACAAATAAGGAATTGTTAAAGCTGGCAAAGGAAACACCATGTCTGGAAGTAGTAGATCTTAGAGGAAAGATACCAAAGAAATACTGGGGTGAGCAGATTCACCCCACTCCAGAAGGCTACGCTATAGTAGCTGCTAAGATTATGAACAGAATTGATGTTTTTATGAAATCTACATCGGCTAATTTTTAGTCGATATAGACTATTAGTTAGCGGGAGCTTTTGTAGAACAGATAATCGATTTCAACTTCTTTTACAAAGTTTCGTATCTGCTTCTCTCCAAGCAAACCAACAAGAGCCACTATCAAAACTGCCAGAAGAATCTTCTGTTTCTTACTCATATCAACTCCTAAGTTATTATATCATCATGATATTTGGTTAAAATCTGGATCATTTCTTCCTGCTTCAATCTCTTTCTTTCTCTAGATTTCAGAAGAAGAGTTAGCATTTCGTCCACTGGAAGAGCTCTGCTATAGTAATATCCCTGAACATGATCGCACCCATTGGCCTTTAAAAACTGCATCTGAGTCTTAGTTTCTACCCCTTCCGCAGTGCATTCAAGATCAAAATGGTAGGCCATAGCCAGGATAGCATTTACAATCTTCCTATCATCCTCATTATTCATTATATCTCTAATGAAAGCCCGGTCTATTTTAAGCTTATTGACCTTGAATTTCTTAAGGTAGTTAAGAGAAGATGCACCTATTCCAAAGTCATCCAGGGCTACTTTGATTCCCTCTTTGGACAGATTCATGATATTAAGAGCTGCCATATCCATATCAGCCATAACAGTTCTCTCAGTTATTTCAATCTCTACAACCTGAGGTATTGTATATGTTTGTTCCAGGATGTTCATTACATCCTTAACAACTTCCTTGGAATAAAGATATTTGGGAGAGAAGTTTACACTAACGAATAATCTTGTTCCAAGTTCCGCGTTAATTTTATTAATATCCTGACATGCTTGTTTTAAAACAAATCTATCAACATCGATTATGAGATTAGATTCCTCACAAATAGAGATAAGCTTACCAGTATCAACCATTCCAATAGAAGGGTTATTCCATCTGAGAAGTGCTTCAAACCCAACCACCTTGCCGGTCTTTATATTTATCTGCGGTTGATACATTACCTGAAAGCCAGGGTTCTTAGTTTTGAGATCCTGTTTGATGCTGGTTTCTATCCGCATCTTCTCCATGACTTTCTCATGAACTTCCCCAGCATACATCTGGAAAGTTCCACCGCCTTTCTTCTTAGCAAGATACATAGCAGTATCTGCTTTTCGAAGTAGATCTTTAACAGAGTCTGCATCAGTAGGGTAGAAGCATACTCCTACCGAGGCTGAGACATTGACGGTGATCTTATCATCTACGTGGATATCTTCCGAGCATATACGTATAAGCTTCTCAGCAATTATAGCAGCAGTTTTTGAATTTGGTATATTCTCAGATACAAGAACAAACTCATCTCCAGCTAACCGGTAAATGGCATCAGACTTGCGCATCTCCTTTGTAAGTTTTCCTGCCAGGAGTTTTAAAACAACATCTCCAACTTCATGCCCGTAGGTATCATTAACCGGTTTAAAGTTATCAAGATCAAAGAATAGAAGAACGAAGTTGCCTTTGTTTCTGTCACATTTGGTAACCAATCTCTCCATCTCATTAAAGAATGTTCGCCTATTAGAAAGGCCGGTAACCTGATCAAAATGTGCCATCTGAAAAAGCTTATCGTCTTTTCTTATTCGAAGCAGGTTAAGTAGTTTTCCCAGCATTGTGGTTATTCCCATGAAAGGCTACTATTGATTAGGTTTGCCCAGAGGTACTACTCTAACTTAGACATAATCATAAGCTATTGATGAAGCTGGCATATGTTATAGGCAACGGCAAAAGCAGAGTAAAGGTAAATCTATCTCAACTTAAAAGGCCGGCTGAGATATTTGGCTGCAATGCCATATACCGTGACTTTCTTCCCGATCATCTTGTAAGCGTCAATCCCAAGATGACTTCAGAAATCCTGGCTTCTGAAGAATCCAAGCAGAAAAGATTCCCCACTATATGGACATACAAAAACAATGTGGATCCGGCAGATAGAGAAGATAAGCGGCTTAATTATATCGAGCCCGAGAAGGGATGGAGCTCAGGCCCTGCAGCACTATGGCTTGCATGCTCTCGAGGAGCAACTCATGTATATGTCATTGGTTTCGATTACTCAAGCAACGATGGGAAGATCAACAATGTTTACGCCGGAACAACCAATTATGCCAAAGCCGATTCCCCCGCCACCCATTACGATAACTGGATACGTCAAACACAGAAAGTAATATCTCTATTTCCAGATGTGGAATTCTTCAGAGCCGTAGACCAGAAATGCCTCAAGTTTGATTTTGAACTACCAAACCTGAAGCATATCACTCTGTTCGAAATACCAGGAATGCTCCCAGCCATAAATAAGAAATAGTCTTACTTCTTTTTCTTAACCTTTGCCGGCTTAGTGGCAGCATGTCCGCTGGTCTTAGGAACTTCTACCTGAGGCCTGGGAACTTTCTGGGCAAACTTACCAAATCTATTTTTGTGCATAATTATTAACTCTCAACTCTTCCGGTTTCTCTTCTTTCTGTTTACGGTCTTCCACACACTTACCAGCCACCTGAAATCCCAGGCGCCCAAATGAAGCAGTCTTAGCCTGTGTAAACCTCAAGCAATCGTCTTCATCACCCGGAATAGGACCGTATATCAATAAGCCCCTTGTCACTATTCCATCCTTAATACCCTCAAACTGTATAACCGAAAAGAATTTCCCCGCGGGAACATTCTCTATATCCGGGTTCATATCAGGTCGAGAAGGCTCGGCCGAGATGCTTAAACAGCTCAGGCCGAGTGCAACTACAGCAACTAATACTGATACTATCCTCAAACTCATCGTCGGTATTATTGCTCTACCTTTGTGAGCGTCCAGAAATCATCAGCCAGGCCGGCGTCTATGGCATACTCATAAGGCATATAGAAGTAGCCTTTGTCTCCCCAGTTCTTCCCCCAGGAATTGCGGACTATGAAATGCTTCTTAGAATCATCATAGCCGACCATAAGAACTGCATGACCGCCCATGTTTTTTTCAGATACTTCGGGCATCTTAAGCAGGCCGGTTTTAGCTACTTCATCCGATTCGAAACCTTCGAATACGGTGAATCCGAATACGACAGGGTAACCGTCATTCAAGGCCGCCCTTAATTGATCCAGGTCCTGATCTACGTTCCTGTATTCAATTGCCTGGTGGTAAGAAGCTTCCGCGTAAGCTTTGCTTCCTGGATCCTGGGTGAATTTTTTAATATCGTACGGCCATGTAATTTCTGTACATACGCCGAATCTTGATATTGCTTTCATTCCGGTTCTAATTACCGCTCCGGAATCTACCATTACATTACCTTCAAGCTTTCTCTCATTGTAGTATATAAAGAGACGGCTGGGGGTAAAATCCTTCTGTCTCTGCTTCATCTGAGAATATTCATAAGCGGCTCCAATAGCCTGGCCCGTACATGATCCTAATTCTCCTTGATCATATACTTCAGGCATACCGCCTCTCAAATCTACCTTCTTAGGAAGCAAGAGCTTTCGTTTCACCAGGCCATAGCTTAATTTCATATCTCTATGATCCGGTCTTGAAGGGAACCAGTTATAAATACGTTTAACCTTATTACTCATCCTGAAATCATCAACCGCCTTAAAAAATCGTACCTCCCCAAATCACTATACAAACTCCCCCCTTACTACCTAATAATCATCTCCAAGTATCACTATCACCTCCCCTCTCTCTAATTCCTTACACCTTTCCACACTGCAACCTAGTAGTCATATCTCAGAATCTCGAAAGCTCCGAGCCTACGGGGTCCTGACTTCGATGACACAATTGTCTGGGAGGACAAACATATGAACACAGCAGATAAAGCATGGAAAGAGTTTGCTAAGGCTCTTAACAAGAGTGATGCAACATGGAAAGATATTGAATTCCATGTTTGTATGAAACGCAAAGAACAACAAGATGCAGAGAAGCTTGAAAGACAAGCAGCTATGCATAGACAAGCAATGCGTCTCTCACTCGCTAAATGCTAATTCACATGCACCATGTATATACATCATGTATATGCATGGTGTTGGCTACATGTAGATAGCTTCCACGATAGCGTAGCTGGATAACCAACCAATATCTACAAGGGAGAACAATATGAACACAGTATCTAAAGCACACGCAGACTATACGGTAATACGTATGGCAGAACAAGGCATTATAGATGATGATGCCTCAGTAGTATGGTCACTCATTGCTAAGGCAGTAGAGGAGCATAGGAATACTGTACTGGAGGGGATTGTAAATACACTCCGGGATAAGAATGCAGAGGACCTTAAGTCCTACGTTCACATCATCTAAGAGAAGAGAGGTAACAACTATGACCAAACATTTTATGAATACTAATAAGGAGAAGATCCTTGTTAGATTCTATGAATCAGGTATGTGCTATGTGTACAAGCATGGCATTAAGGGATGGATAGTCAAGGTAGATGAGACACATCTATATGAGTATCTATCTAATGGAGGGTTCTTTGAAATAGGTGTAACCCGCAAAGAGAAACAGAGAAGGCAAGGACAACTTGAACTGATCTAAGTTTCTCTCTTTTCTGATTAATCAACCCCGCTCGAAGATTACGGTCTTTGGGCGGGGTTTTCTTTTTCGCTCTGATGAGAACTGGATAGCAACCAGTCGAAACCTCTATGGGTAAGCGAAAGCTACGGTTAGTATGCTCGAAAGAGTAAATCCAAATACTAATCGGGGAGATTCACATGAAAGATGTGAACAAAGAAAACAATCTACCAGAAGGGTTCAGTGAAACCGCTTTTGGAAGAGCCGTTAAGGTGCTCGGTTTGAGTCTTAGCGGTGGCAGTGATAAGAATGCTGTGCAAGTAATTGCTACGGCTTTCTTTGCTGGTGAGAATCTTCGTATTGCGAAGAAATATCACCCGTTCGATAGCTCTGTAGAGCAACCAGTAGATTCTATTGGCTGGGCTCATGGTCTTAGACCTGAGTTCATCAAGATCTCCACTACTGGATTCTTCAGCAATGAAGAGGCTGCAGAGTTGTTGGGCTGCCCGGTCGTCGAATGGATGGTCGTCGATGGTCGTAAGAAATGCCTTCTCACTGAAGAAGGTAAGACCGTGTTCCGGAAATCCACTCGTACCAGAAATGGTAAGAAAGAGTGGGGTGTAGAACTGCTGTGGCCGGTTCTATGGCCTGAAGATTTCCGTAACAAGTTGGTTCGGAATGTGCTTAAGGCTCTCGGGAGAAATCCTGAGGAATTGCTTCCTGCACATCCAGCCTGGGCTAACGATAACGGTGGTTTCGTAATCACTGTTCGTAAGCCGGGTACACCAACACTTTGGGAAGCCTTTGCACGCTATGGCTTTACCAAAGAAGAGCTGCTTGGCGTGTTCTTGAGAGCAGGAAAGGACATCTGGAACCTGCCTCTCGAGAGATTCCTTGATGTGAAGCTGCTGGTTGTCCCTGCACCAGTATCTTCGAAAGGGAACAAATCTCACGATGGCAACTTTGTTATTGCTACCAATGCAGTAACAGAATCATGGAGAGATCGGTCATTCCTCGTAAGAGGTGTGACTAAAACTAAATCTGGTAAGCTCGGCGTAATTAAAGGCCGGGTAATGACCTCTGATGGACTTCTCTCAGAGTTCGGAGAATTGCCAGAAGGTGTTCACGGTTGGATCACACCGGACAATGTGAAGTGGTCCACGGTTGAGCCTGGTGAAATCATCACCACCAAGCTCGCTGCCGTTAAAGAAGAAGGAGATGAGAAGGAAGCTTACAGCCTCCACATTCTCTCACTGCTTATTGGTAAGTGGGAGGAACGCAGCCTCAAGACCATCACCAGGATGTTCGAGAGAAATGCGGCGAAGGTAAGCTCCAGGGTTGCAGATCCCTTCAAGAATCTGTTGGCTACGATTACAGCCATGTCCGATGAAACAGAAGGTAAAGTAAGGAACTCCGAACTTTGCAAAGCCTTCTATAGCCTCGAAGCTAAATCGGACAGAACCAAGATCTGGAGTACCCTTGTTCAGAAGGCGAAACGGATCCGTGTACGGGGAAGCATGTATCCCTCGCTGATCTTTGCAGAAAAGATTGGTGATGTGGATGTTATGCCTGGTCGTCCCGTAGCGAATCAGAAGGTCATGGATGATCTTCTTAAGATGGGCAAATGGAATTGCCCTATGACTCTTGTGAGGTATCCAATTACTTCGCATCAGTCATTCCTCAAGGTGACCATTGGTAGCGTTTCTGCAACACTACCTAATGATCATTGGCTGATCGTCATGCATCCGGATGATGCAAAATTCATCCAGGGTGATGGTGATGATCATGGCCTTCTCTTGCCGGGACTTGTTTCGGCATTTGATGGCAATGAGGAACCTCTTATCGGAAGAGGTGAGATACTCCCAATGGGAGATATCGTAGGGCTGGCTCTTAAGCCCTGGATCGCTCAGTCTATGATCGGTCCAATCTTCAACGCTTTGGCTAAAACCATAGGCGCTCTGAAGAAGACAGAGCAACTTGAGCGTATTCCAGGTGCGCTTAAGGTTCTGGGTGGCTATCTGGACATAGCTGCACAAGGAGTGAAGAAGAACTACGCACTCCCTAACCTCCGGAAGATCATGGATATGGTGAAAACCATAACTGATAATCTTGAGGCCGATGGTGATTATCTCCTGGCTTTGCTGGCAACAGGGAAGCCTAAGGACGATAATGAGCTCGGAGTATTCAATGCTCAGGCTCAATCACACTGGAACGTAGACTTTGGTTGTTTCCCTGCCAAAGGAATACGTGAAGTTGCAACAGGTGAGGTATCCGTAACCCATCTCGAGCGGCTTATCAAAGCATCCGTTGAGGTGAATAACCTTGCCGGTGCTAAAAGATGGATGCGGACAGTTCAAGAAGCCTTTGCTGCAAGCTTTGGCTTTGAGGGTGTAACAACCCTGTCTGGTGCCATCAAGGAAGCTATGAGGACCGCGGATCCTATGGCTTACGAGGGTAAACTCCTCCGCGTGCTTCACGCATATGGACTTTTGGCCAAGGAAGTAGCAAAACTTCCCAACCGTGAGTTCCTGCTTGAGGTAATCGATGGCGTAGTTCTCCTTGCAGGGGACTATGCCATCAACACAGATATGGACAACAAGACATAACTTGTAGTTTATGCTGTGATGATCTGGGTGACTCCTATAGTGTTGCTGTAAGATAGTATAATTTAAATTTTATTCTGTCTTATGGCACACTATGGGGGTCTTTTCTTTTTGTTATACTCAATATAAAGATTAGTTTATTCTGTCTTTATACACGTATATAGGAACCATCCTATACTGACGAGGACCGAAATGGAGGTCGAAACGTGACGGGTTAGCTCTCTCTGCAGCTCTGCTGCGCCGAGAGTAATGATCTGGCCGGGATAATTACCAAGCAGTGCAGGTGAGTGGACCCCCTTTTTCAGGGGGCAGGCCCCCCACTCACCCAATAGTGTATGTAACACGAAGGGTTAAAGGGAAACCCGCGTGAGTTTTTTCAATGATTGGTAAGGTGGCGCTTGGGCCCTTACCCATGTACTATCCAAGCGCAGATATGCGGCTGCACGCCTCCCGCATGGACCCCCTCTATGATCGCTAAAGTGAGGATTAAGGGTAGACCGCGATCGTTTTAGCGCCAAGCACTTGCGCCAGTAGTGCAACAAACGCCGTACGTTTGTACCCCATACCCTGATCAGGTGTGGGGATTTTTTCAGTAGTTGGAGTGTTGGCTGATCACCAAACTAGTTCCGAACGTGGCAATATCCGCCTCGGAATAGGACACTCCAGTGGGGCATCCGGCTTAACCAGCTGAATTGAGTAAGTCCCTACCCTGTTGTGCAATTGCGGGAGACAATGCACTACAAGTTCCCCTGTTATTGGTAATAACAGCATCCGCGAGTATGCGGGGAACCCAAGATACAACACTCGCTTTCACCTGTCATATTGGACGGGTGATCTTTATCAGTAAATGGATAGAGGAATCTTTGCGGCTATTAACAGAATGAAACCACCGATAAAACCTTGCTTTGAATCTATCCATAAAGACTGGGCTCACACTCTAGGGACGTAACCAGGAGAGTGGTAAGGCAATACCCGGTCTTTTTTTATCAAGTAATGGGTTAAAGGAGACCCGTTACTATGAATCTCAACAATTTGACACTTTCCGGCTTTCTCTCGAGAGATCCGGAGCTCCGCAAAACCACAACAGGTAAATCTGTTTGTACGCTTGGACTTGCTATTAACAGCGAGTATAAGGGCAAACACGAGGTTACCTTCGTTGATGTTAAGGTATGGAATGCTTCCGGTGAGGCATGTGCTAAATACCTTAAGAAGGGATCCGGAGTCAGCGTTATTGGTTCTTTGAAACAAGACCGCTGGACTGACAATGAGGGGAAGACACACTATAAGCATTATGTGCTTGCACAGCGTGTTGAGTTCGGTTCTTCAAAAGGTAAAGTTACAACCGCGGATGAAAGTCCTGCTGCTGAAGCTGCACCTCAAGAAGCACAAGCTCCTGCTCCCGCTGTTATCCCGGACGCAATGATGTTCTGAATACAGCAAATAGCTCTCATGAAAGTGAGGGCTATTTTTTCAGTTGGTGGAGGATCTATATGATCTATTACATCGACGCTTATGGAAATGTCCTGCTTAAGAGTGAGCTGACATCCCACAGCTAAAAGAAATAACCACCAGTTCTTGGATTTACTGGTGGTTTCTTTTAATAGCGTACATCCCTTATTAACATGCTACTACGATGTTATGCTATGGGTTATTATTCCAATAGTCCTCATCGTTCTATTACTTATACTCCCGATTACCGGCATCCTGATAAAGTTAAGATTGGAATCCTGGAAGAGTAATCATCCTAAAGATTACCACGAAGATTAACCGCTTTTTCCACACTTTATTGCGATTTTGCACGCAACTGCATGAATTTTTACTAAAATTTCATTCATTTGCATAATATGGTGTGAATTTCTTACGAAAATTCGAAGCTTTGCATGCAAATACCCTGTTTTTCAGGTTTTGGGAGGATACCCAATGCTAATCGAATCAGTAATTAAAGCAGTAGCAGTAAGTGTAGCAACGACAGTAGCTGTTGTTGTAACAAGAACCGCGCTTAATCTTGTAGAGCGCAAACTTACAAACTAGGGAAGAGCAATACTATAGATTGTTCCTCCCAGATCATCTACCTTGTGATCCCGAGAGGCAAATCGGGATAATCTTGTTCTTTTTTTCAGTGAGTGAGGAGGTCCAATTATGCATATAGCAGTAATGGGACTAATTGGCTATATCGGCTACGAATTCGTAGAACACATCGTTCTATATCCAGCCGGTAGAGCAGCAATTAGAATCCTCGATGAAAAAGATGGAGGAACTAACATGGAAATCACACGCGAAGAAATGAAGAAAGGGTTTAAGACCTTTGCACAAGGCCTGCTTCAGGAAACTAAAGCTGAGCTCGGTGGGGTAACTCTCACCGCAAAGAATCTGGTTAAAACAGCCGGATATGGTGTTGCTATGGCTGCAAGAACTGTAGTCAGTGCAACTCCGCTTACAACTCAAGCTTCTTCTAAACTGTTGAAGACCGTGGAAGCGGCAAACGAGCGGCTCAAATCTGCCATCGATGAAGGACGTTCTGCATCCATTCATGAATTCGATTCTAATGTAGACGCTGTCAAAAGCGTATATAACAGTTCGAAAGAATGGATCCAGTCCAAATTCAAAGATGAAGATGCAGTTCAGGTTGAAAAGAAACCTGCAACTGTACGCGGAATCCAGGCAGCTCGAGGCTGAATCCAGAAGTATCTGAATTGATAGAAATATCAGTTCGGATACTTTTTCAGGATCTGGAGGACAATACTATGTTACTATGGATGGCAGTGCTGGCCATTGCAGGTCAGATAGCAATTCAGGCGTGGATTGATATTAGTGCCGTAGATTTTCTGTTCGCTAGACAGCCTTTCCGCTTGTTCATGCGTATTGCTGGATTCAGATCCAAAGAAGAATTAAGATATAGACTGGTTACATCTACACCGCTTGCATTTGCATGGAATATCCTCTGGGCTATTCCGATTGCATCCTTTATGGGAGCAGGTGGTATGATTACCGGTATTGCCGGAGCATTCGGTAATATCCTGTATGGCCTGATCGTATATACAGTCTTCAAGAAGAGATGGATCGAAGCATTCTACGTATGGGAAAAGACTCATCATTTGATGGGAGCCGAGCAGCGTATAAAAGATGGTATCCGCAAAGATATTATCAAGAAAGCTAAGAAAGCCGGCGTGGAATTAGCTGAAGCAGAATTAGAATCTATAGTCACCAAAGAATTCAACCAGTCTGAAGACTCCAAGAAAGCCCGGACAATTGATTTCGAAAGAGAGAAAGCGAAACGGGAATTTCTTAAAGAGTATAAATACCAGGCCAAGTGAAAGGCCTGGTTCTTTTTCAGTCCATGGAGGTTCAATATGAACGCTGTAGACATAATCAACCTTGCTGTTAATATTGTATGTGTGTATTCATCCGGAGCTTATCTTATCCAGTTTGTTCTGGAGAAGATGCTATGAATAAGACATCATACGTATTATCAACGCTGTTCCTAGCGTGGATCATGTATCCAGGCTATGGAATCCAAGAATATATCCCTCACATGATGGGATATGAAGGACATACTCTTTCACTGTTCCTGGGAGGAATAGGATTCAACATCATCTCAAAGGTAGCCGCGGTAATCGTTTGGATTATCATTACCTGGACACTGTTCGACACTACTAAACATAATGCAGCTATGCTCACAATGATACTGAGCGTAGCATTCAGCTTCTTTGCAATGGGTAAGTATACCCAGTATTTCAAAGAACTGGATCAAATCCACCATGATAAGAGATGGTGGTCGCATACTCAGGTAGAGAACAAATGGAATGAGATGGATCGGGCACAGCGATAAGCTGGCCCTTTTTTATTGGGCGTTACTAGAACTACAATCGATGATTATCGGGTATGGGGGCAAATATGGAAGATTTAGCGGCTATGCTGCTTATGCCATGGTCAGCACTATTACTTATAGGAATATTTATGCTTGGCTGGATATTCTTTAAAGTAGAGGATGTGATCCATGGTGATAACTGAGGTGCCGGCCGAAGAAAATCGGGTATCTATTGAAGCCGGTAATGTATCGTTCAAGGAACGACTTGCGGTGCCTATCCAACGGAACGATCAGACAGCCAGAGGCTATACCCCCCGCGATCTTCAGCTGCTCCTATGGGAGCTATTTCATATAGAGCTAGAAGACACCGCAGCGTTTTGTGCGCGGTATGAAAGCGCACGGCAGGTATTCAAAACAGGAGATATTCCTGTTGATCCGGATGAATACAATCATCTAGGCCAGGATTCATTATCATTCAGAAGGAGTCTTAACCGTGCTTGAAATTTTAAAGCGGTTATTATCTATCCCTATAGTAGATCCTGATGATGATATGTTATTAAAGGTCCGATGGCATTTATGCTATAACCTATCGGACTATAAAATCCGCGGCGTAGATGCTGCAGAAACTTGCCTACAAGCACTAAAACTGGCTAAAGATAACAATCATAACACTATATTAACCTTCCCGGATGGCTCCAAGCTATCCGTACAAGAAGCAGTGGTTAAGTATGAGCTCGAGGACTTCGTAGCATCATACAACCATCCTGTCTAATATCACACATCTCACTTACTAACACAGACGCTCCTATCAAAGATAGAGAGCTCGAACCTGGTATGATGGTATGAGATTGAGGTTGTTAAATGAGATTCGGGTTAAGGTTCAATAGAGGTTCATATACAATATAATAGCTAAAAGGAGGATATATGGGCAAAGATAATAATGTTGGTGGATTACCTGTAACAGAGGAACAGATAGCTGCCTTTATACAGGGTATGGAGGATGAATACTTTGGTCATCCTAAAAGAACAGAAGCTGAAGCGGCTTATGATTTTGAGGTCATTACTCTTATGCTTGCTAATGAGAATATGGATCTACCTGAAGCTTTGGAGGCTGCAGGTAATGTATATCCCGCCGAAAAATTAGCTCCCGCTAATGAAGAACAGATGAATGATCTCAGGGAGTATTATTCATCTTTGTTAAACCACGAATATATGAAACGAAAGATCTCCAAATGACCAGAACTGCATATATATTAGTGGGGTATTTATATACAGTGCCATGAGTATTAAAGAACGGTTGATAGAAAGGATACTTGAAATAGGTGATTTTAAAGGTATATATACTGTAGAGTTGATTGGTTATCCGCTATGGTTTGTAGAAGCTAATGGCCATCTACAGGCTAGAAAAATAGCCAACGATATATGGGGCTCTGATAGAATATTAGAAATTAAGAAGGCTGAAGGTGATGAATTAATCCGCTGGAAAAATTATATCCTTAATAACAGAATTTCAAGATAAAAGGAAATAATATGATAATAACACTTATAGAAAAGAATAGTGATCATTCTGGACCGGTTTTAGAAATCCTCAGTGAAGATAGAAATGAGGCATTCCAATTAGGGATATTATTCCAGAAGATTGCCAATCTTAATATGACCGCTTGGCGTTTAGAAACTTCTATAAGAATCCCATTAGTGGAAATGGATAAGCATGGTCTTGCAATTACTTATAAAAAAGACCTATGAAGTTATTTTTCAGTTAAGGGTAGCTACTGTCCAATAGTAAACAACGAGGAATGGCTCTGAGCGGCATCGCCTGGATGGGAGTGGCACTGCGAAGCAGGGACGGGCGAGGCGAGGCGCGGCTAGGCAGGGCGAGGCGGGGTTTTTAAAATGAAAAAAGGAGATAACAATGGCAAAGGAAACAGTAAGGATAACAGAACCAGGAAGGAATATAGTAAGAAAGGTAACACTTCAGGGAATAACACCAATGTTGTTCGACCGCTATGCGGGGGACAACAACACAAAGTTGGAAGCATACCAGAAATTATACTTCCAGCCGGGGGGTTCCAAGGCTATTGGTCTACCGGCATTAAACATCATGTCGTTTCTATCGGCCCACAACACGAATTCAGCTCCGAAGAGGCTAAGGGATAAAAGAAAATATAAGGATATCTGTAATGCTATTCTATCATTTACTACAATTGGACCAGAATGGATCCCTCTTACAAGAGAAGGTGAACCAATCATATTTGGTAAATTCGGAACAACTGAACCTGATCTAGATGACCTGAGCGGTATCAGAGTATTATATCACGTTGCTAGATTAGATAAGGGTATACCAAATCCAAAAGTTAGACCTATGTTGCCTACACCATGGGAGCTCAGCTTTAATTTAACCATTTATGATAACAAAGAGATTAAAGAACAAGAGATTCTTAATCTATTTGAGGAAGGTGGAAGAGCTATCGGACTTGGAACTTTCCGAGGAGTATTTGGAAAGTTTATAGTTTCTAAATGGGAATAATATGAAAAAGCTGTTCAGAGTCACTATTGAAGATCATATATTGGAGGTAGAGAAATGAACGCGAAAGAAGAGATACTGGACTTGATTGATAACAGGCGAGAACAGAAAGACATGCCTCTAGCGTATTCGGTACCTGAACGCATCCGCGAAATCCTATCCCGCCATGAACTGGTGCCGATAGAGGAGGGCACGAAGGTAGAATTGATCTATGGAAAAAAGCCAGACGCCTTGAGACGTGAATGCCTGGCTCTGATCGAAGAGGCGGAACGCCGCGCAAAGGATAATGGAATGGGAGATGCCGCATATCGGAACGCAGTCCAGCGGCTGAAACTCTTCCTCCGCGATGGTAAGACGTCTTTCCATCACGCGGACGAGACTGAGAGAGACTATGCGTTCGGTGGCGAGATATGATCTGGCAACGCGCATCAGAGATAACAGAGCCGGGGGCCTATTGGGTCGATGATAGGCGCCCGAGTGGGAAATCCAGAGGCCATTTCCTCGTGACGAACGTATTTGAATCGTTAGATGGATTTTACGCCCCTCTCTCGTCAAACAGTCGCCACGGGACTTTTTTGGTAAACTGGGACAAGAATATCTATCTCTATGGCCCTCTGAAGCCCCCAAAGGAGGAATCCTGATGCCTGATTTTACAATGTGTACAGGTATAACGAAAACACTCGATTGCCGCGAGAAGCATGGATGCGATCGCTATATAGCCATTCCCGATAGCAGGCGGCAAAGCTGGTTTAGTGAGGCTCCAATACAGAAAAATGAGCCCTGCAATTCTTACATTCCGTATCGCAGGGAATTGAATCAGGAGGAAGTATGACCAAGAAATCAAAACCCCTTACTGCCGCCGAGAAGCGAAAGTGGGCGAAAATGCGACGCGAAGGGTATTCTATCGGAGATGCAATCAAAAGGAGAAACAAATGAGAAAGCTTTTAATAGTATTAGTTGTTACGCTGGGAATGTCCTGCCGCCATGAAATGACCAACGAGGAGATCATTGCACAAATGAAACTGTGCGAATCAGCGGGAATGCGTGGGATTCAGTATTCGTCTGGCTTAGGGCTAGCGACTGTCCGGGTGGAATGCCAACCAATCCGCTATTGCGAGCCGACTAAATGACCTGGTGGAGAACATTCCTAACATTAATAATCGCATCTATGATTATATCCTGTAATAATCCTATCATCAGGATAGAAGAACAGGATCTTATAGAGATTCAGCAATGCTGGAGAAAGAGCGCAACAGGCTGCACTTTTAAATTTGCTCCAGATGAGTTTGAACAATACAGTCAAAACAGCTGTCCCGGTTATAAGAAAGTAAAGTGGTTAGAACGGACCTATTATAAGAGATGGTTTAATGAGACAGAACTTATTAAACAGGGAGAGACTGAATGCGAGTAATTCGCAATACTATCTTCGTTGTAGCAGTAATATTATTCGTAGCTCTCCTTTATCTAATATCATTACAAGATATTGAGATTAAAGAATTAAGAATTAGAGAGCAAATGACTCTGTCCTCACAGGCATTCTGCTCAGAGGAAAAATCCGCCTTATTTGTTCTAATGATTCAAGATGAAGGTAGAAGAAATGTTTGCAGAAACATCAGGAGAAAAAAAATGGCAGAAGAAAAAAAGAACGCACCAGAGATAAAAGAAGACCCCGAAGCAAAAGGCGGCAAACCTCCAGAGCAGGAGAAGCCAAAGAAGCCCGAAGCAACGTTTCTCGTTTACGAGCTTGGAGCCGTAGAGGATGTCAGATCGTTCCGTAGCGATCAAGGCGGCTTAACAGTTTGGGCGCTTTAAACCAATTCGATAACCCCGGTCCATAGCGGCCGGGGCTTTCTAGTGGAGTGGTTCACCTGGAAAAAATCATAGAGCGGATTGATAAAGAGAAAGAAAGACAAAGACAAATGATCAAGGGTAAATGATATGCCAGACATCACAATGTGTGTTGGAGTTACAAAGAAGAGTTCATGCCATATGAAATCTACTTGCTATAGATATACTGCAACTCCTGATGAATATCGACAGTCCTGGTTTTCAGAAGTGCCTCTTAAAGAAGATCAAACTTGTGAACATTATTTGCCTTTAACTATTACTAAGAAAAAGGCCAGTGATGTTAAAGGTAAAGCTAAGAATAAAAAAGCTAAAGGGTAGAATTGATATTATCCAAGTTAAATTAATATTCTATATAAGACTGTTTATTAATAGATGTGAGTTTAAATGGCATCCGGAATTTAAAATATTAATAGATTCATTCCCTACCAAACAACAGAAATTCTCTAGATCTATATTAACTCACTGGATTATTATAGGCTGGGTAGAATTTAAATTCTACTCATTAGATATAGTTATTCCAAATGGAGCATGGTAGATGTATTTAATCTATATAGAAGATAACAATCATAAAAGCTTTAAAGAAAGATTAATATCATTTAAAGAACGTAATAATATTAATAGTTACTGGGACTTAATAGCATTAGCGTGCTAAAAAGCTATAGTTATGAATGGTGATAGAACGATACGCGATTATGTTCAGAACACCGAGGAATTTTATTTAGAGCAAGAAATCGAGGAAGAGGAAGATAATAGAAAGATCTTCTATACCGCGGTACGTAAATCTGATAAGGAAAGATTTATAATACATTGGAGTCCTTATTCCTATATATCCCAGGATGATTTTAGAATGATAGTAGAACTACAGTTATTTAACTGTAGAGATGTTCATATTCATAAAACAGCAGGATATAGAATATCTGTTAACTGGGATTCAGATTCCCTCAAGAAATTATACGATAATTCGCCATTATTCCATAGAAGGAGAGAATAATATGTCTATTAAAGATAGATTCTCTCAGAATATTCAAAAGATTAAAAAGAAGAGAGAAGCTTCTAAAGTAAGAAAAAAGAAGAATACTAATATTCATGGTAAGACTGGATCTGTAAGATTATCAACCGGAAGATCTACAGCATTATTAAGAACAGGTGGACCAGTTGTTTTTACAGGCGCCGGTCCCCAGCCAAGACATATAATGATAGCATATGCTAATAGAGCTGGCTATACCGTTGAAAATAGAGTTCATTATAGGACCAATTATCTAATTACCGATAATCCTAATAGAATGACAGTAAAGAGAAGGGCAGCGATTAGATATGGAATTCCTATAATTAGTTATAGTCAATTCCTTGATGGAATAGATAGATCATGAGCCTTAAAGAAAAGCTTATAGCTCTATCTCATTCTGAGCAAATAGTTATAGATCTAAATAATACAATACAAATGATGAAGATGGATCTATTTATAAGAGATAGATTCACTGGAATAATTACAAAGACAAATGATGTATTAGTATGGAGTAAATGGTTTGAAGATCCACTTAATAGACAGGTATTAGTTACAAATCTAACTTATCAATGGTGGATCTATCCTATAACAATATCTACAATATTCCTTGGAATACCACATTCATTTAATAATAAGAAGAAACCACTATTATGGGAAAATGCTATTATTAATTAATCAGATGGAAATGTAAATATAACTGGAAGATATGATAGCGAAGCTGCTGCTTTAGCTGCACATCGAGATATACAAAATCGTTATCATATTTCGGGAATTACAAGATAAACTAAGGAGTTAACAATGGACACATATCTTACAATAGCTAATATTATTGCTCTCGGTCTTATAGCTGTTAAATGGAGCAAGTCAGACGCTCTTAATTTTAGTATTAAGTCTATTCTTGTAGCAATAACAGTTGCTAATATTATTCATTTGGGCCGGCTTATTGGTTTTATAATTAAGATTTAAATTATTAACAATGAGTATCAAAAACCGGCTTCAAAAGATAAAGAATAAGAACCAGCGGATTAATTCTTTATATGAAACTATCGGAGCTGATTTAGCAACTACTGTTGTTACAGAGAAACCTAATAACAGTCCCTTTATGGTATATCTTCAAGGAATGTTATTGTTTGAGGATAGAGATTATACTATTAAAAATGATAAAATCAGCTTCTTAATACCTATTCAAGAAGGAGCTAGAGTAGAAATCCGTGGCAGAGATGGCTATGAAAGAATATTAGTAGTCCGTAAAGGCAACTTAGTATTTTACTAATCTATTATTAACATTTACAAGGTTGTATAAGATGACTATTGTTTAACTATTGGTATACAATCAATATACAATAACCGTTTTATGTTTTATAAATGTTTATAAATGTTTATAGGGGTTATTGTTAATAATAAGATTCCATATCATAAAACCTCGAGAAACCATGGTTTTAAAGGGTTTTATGGACATACACATGTTCTATTAAATCCTATAAAGTTTTATAAAACATTATAAAACAATGTTAATAATACTAGTCATCTTATACTGCCTTTATACTGGCTTTATACTGACTTATACTGGCTTATAGTCGTTGTTAACATTCTTTAATTTATAATTAATTAATTAAAATAAAAACTTTAATTATTAATAACAAAACCTGTTCTCAGTCTTCGTAAACTTACTAGAAACCATGCTTTTGAAGCATTTTATGAGGGGTACCCTATGAAGTCATTATTAACAATACTTTTAATTATAAATATTATATTTATAATTAATTGCCGTAAATGGAATGATCAATGTGTACATATTGATGATTCATATGAACATGTAGTGCAATCATGCGGTAATGGCCGGCAATCATTTAGAGCCGGGTCCATATTTACCATAGATTACGTAGATAATGCTAAAGATGAATCAATGGTAGTTATGTTTGATTCAGGCTTATCTACAGTTAATTACATAAAACACATACAAATGGGAACTGTTATCCGCGAGGAGTTTAAAGAATGAGTAAAACTGTAAAGCTGCTTAAATCTGATAATGGAAAGATGCAGGAGATAGTTAGATTATTAACTGATTTTGATATTAAAACAGGCCGGCATTTAAAATATCCAGATTTACACAGGCACTATGAAAGATGCGCTATTGCTCACTGTCCTACTGACAGTTTAACATTTGTTATCACTGAGATGGAAAATCAACAATATACATATATTGTACAGGCTACCTCAAATGATACACAAAGTAAGGACTACGTTAAGACCGAATGGATCCATGAGGATGGAATCAAAATGGAACGTAGAGAAGAGAATAAAGAACATCCAGTTCATAGAATTGTATGCCTCACAGATATGTTTGAGCGAGGCGAACCAGTATTAGTGTAACGGTCCTTTTTTCAGTCTTCGAGAGGGAGGTCTCTCAATATGAATAAAAAGTTTATGATCTTGGCACTGATAGCAATTTCAGTCTTCAGCTGTGGTAAGAAAGAAAGCGGAGATGATACATCTACCGCGGCTATTCTTGCACTGGCTGGAGCTGGAGTTCAGGCTTCCCAACGCAATTGTGTTACACATCCTGCAGTTTGGGTAGCTAATGGGACTACATGGACATGTTCCGCTTCTGGAATGACTCTAACTTGTGTTCCTAATGCAGGAACTACAAGAACGATTACATATCCAAGCGTGGCTATTCTTAAGAGATCTATATGGGGTGCGTGGTTGAATATCACCGCAACATATATTCCATTCGGATGGTCCAAAATGGTCATCGGAGCCCAGAACCTTACAACAACATATGATTCACAAAATAGAGCTACTAGTAGATCTGATGGAGTTACGTTTAGTAACTATGATTCTAATAGTAACTTTCAAACTGTTAGTAATGGAGCATCTGTAGCCTATGGCTCATATGATACCACTATTACTGGAAAACCTTTATCGGTAACAGTTACTGATGCTGGAACCTGGTTGTTCTCTACTGCAAATGGAAGTAATGTGCTTACAGCATATACTCCTGCCGGCAGCAGTGCACAAACAGTATCAAATTCCGGTTCAGTGCAGCTTTGTGAATAAATCTGATAATAAGAGAGAATAATATTCTCTCTTATTTTTCAGTTCATGGCTAGCCAGCTGGCAAATTAAGTGTTAACCGTGCTTAATAGCTATACCGTATCATTAACCAACATGATACTTCCCTAAGGGGAATAAAGTCTCTATGATTGAAGTAGAGAAAACGGTTTATTTCTAGGAGATCCCACATGCCAATTAAAAGAGTTAAGAAAGAAAAGAAGTTCCGCGGAACTTTAAAAGGAAACTCTGGATTTATTGGCGGTGGGATTCATTTAGCCGCTGATTATGGAACTGATGAGGATACCTGTTTCGTTAGAGTAGGAACAGATTCCTGGAAGCGGGTAAAGAAATCTAAAGTAAAAGATAAATCTACTATTATCCGCTGCTGGAAATGCAACACATATGCAGCAACACTGAGTCATTATTATCCATACATTCCTGATGGAACTGTATGTGTTAAACATATGGACAAACGCTAATGGATAATCAGCTTCCACTAGAATTTAAGATTCCTGACAATCTTAAGTTATTATTAGAGGCTCCTAAAGTTTTAAGAACCCATCATTGGATAATGAAACCATCTAGTTATGGAATGGCATGCCCATTAGAACATAATCATAAAATAACATGGTCGGAATATGAATCTCATATATGGTGTTATCACTGTAGCAGAGACTGGTATGTAACAATAAATAACGCAGGTGTATTTAGTGGTCCAATACCAATTACACTAGCTGCTATTCTAGGTATTAGATTTGAACGAGTAGAAATATCTACTCAAAAAGTAATTGATGTGCACGATCCAGAATTCGATAATACCTGGGTAAGCGATCCAGAACTGGATAAATGGTTATTAGATAATAAACTAACATTAAGAGAAGTCCCATATTCCGGAGAGAAAAATGAGCATCCGTCAGAGAGTTAACGCAGTATATCGTAAGATTGAAGAATGTCAGGGTCAACTTGATTTCTTAAGATCTGAGTGTAAACATCAAGATACTCATGTAGCACTGTGGGGTACAGATGCAGCACATGCTCGCATGGCAGTAATCTGTAAGGACTGTGATACTTATATATCTCCAGTAAGAGAGGAAGAAGATGGCACCGAATCTACTCACAACTGAAGATATGTATCTTATTCTTAATAAGCTTTCAGATGGAAAGCCTGGTTACTCAGAAGATCCAAAGATTGCACAGGTCCAGACCCGCTTATCTATAATGCTTCAAGCGGAAACACGAATTGAAGAGATTAAAAGGAATATAAAAAAGGAGCAGCAAAATGGAAATTGAATGTTCATACACAGGACATCACCCTATTATAGATCAACTTATCAGATCTAATATGAAAGCTAAAGGCTTCTCTGAAACTGGATCCGGTATGGCTCTTATGGAATCCAGAAGAGACATTACTTTCCGGAAAAGAGGAAGAGTGAAGTTAGCTACAATTAAAAAGGGATTCCCTCGAGGAATTAACGTTCGAGATATTACAGAAGATTAAATGCAGATATTTCAGGATACCATAATAACAATCGGAATCTTTATTCTATTTCTATTCTATCTATTAACAATTGTGTTTGTTATTCTATTTCTGGTATTACTAGAAAAAGTAGATAGAGTTAGAAGACTGTTATGAGTATTAAAAACAGACTGCAAGATGGTAAGCTTAACAGTCAGTTAAGCAAGATACCTGTAATAAAAGGAACAGTTACTTTAAAAACTAATAGTGGCTTATTAGAAGTAGTTCCGGTAACAATATCAAATGAGAGTGCACAAGAATGCCAAGAACTAATAAATCATATCTTGACGAAGGGATCAGAAGATCTAGAAGAAGAAGGCTCTATGTTCTCTATTTACAGAAGCAGATTAAAAATATAAAAGAGCATTGGACTCAGAATCTAGTATATGACATATCTGAGTATTCTCCCAATGACAGGAAATATATAGAACAATCAAATAGAGTTCTAAATAAACTTATTAGAGCTTATCGTTATCATACTGAACCCGCACTTCCTGCAATAGGAGATATAAGATCCAATGAGTTTAAAAGAAAAGCTTCTTGAAATCCTTCCAGAAAGCGGTGTATCAAGCGTAATTAAACTTGTTCCCTTCTCAGTACTAGTTCAAGACACCCAATTCTTAAATCCAGTTATTGGTCTATCTATAGATATAACTGATATACAGGACATAAATACAGTAATTAATAACAGCTTCTTTAAAGCTATATACGACACTATTGGAAATAAAAGATTAACATTTCTAATAGATTTACTTACTGGAATTGCACAATGGGATCCTTATAAATGGGACCAGCAGCATTTGATATATGCATCCTTAAGACTACAAATGGATTTTGATCAGATAAAACCATTTAGCATTTTAAAGTTTCCCAGTAATGTTGTAGAGGAACAAGATGACTAGTAAAGGCTATAACAAAGAACATATTAGTCGAATCTTTAGAAAGAAGAAGAAAACTGTGTATATTCCAAGAGGCTCATGTGTAAAATGCAACAAGAAGTTTCCTAAGGATGAAATGCGAGGACCAGTTTGCAAAACTTGTTTTGATACAATTCATAACCGCAATAAAGTAAAAGAGGAATTCAATGAGTCTCAAGGATAAATTGAAAACAGTTGTTAAAGAGTCAATGGATGATCTGGAGCATAAATTAACCCGGCTTAATGGAGCTGCCGAACTTGTTCTATTATTACACCCAGATAATAAAGAAGCGGTCGCTTTAGCTAAAATGATACTCAATCAAAATCCTTCAGGAGCCGAGTACCCTTTTGCAGATAATCCTATACTTGCACAATATTCAAAAGAAGACTTTGAGAAAGTTTCTTTTTCAGGTGGTAAGATAGACCAAATCAAAAGTTTTAGAGCTGTTATAGGAGTCGGTCTTAAGGACGCAAAAGACGCTGTAGAAGAACTAGAAAGATTAGGTCATATCACTTTTACATAGAAAAATTAGATTGATGGGTTAAGACTTACCTTTTTCAGTGATTGAAAGGGCCTATAGCTCAGTTGGTTAGAGCAGGAGACTCATAATCTCTTGGTCCCTGGTTCAAGTCCAGGTGGGCCCAAAGCTACCAAGCAGCATGGGTCCCCCCCGATTCTCCCAAAAGATGAGGGGGGACATCCATCATATTATTGTTATGGATAATAAATTAATAGAACAGGCTACTCTTCAGGTAGAGGAGTTTAACAAAGAGCTAATTAAATCTTTTACTCCTGATAACTGGGTAAAAGATGAAAATGGTTATTTCGTTGTTACTACAATGGAATCTGTACTTCGCTTTGTAATAACGAGGAAAGATGGATTACAAATCAGAAATTATGATTTGGTATATTCTATTATGATAGGTGACTATTATTACTTTTGTAATTCTCACTTATCAAAGAAGTGTCGTAAGTTCTTTGATTTACTAAGAAAACTAGATTTGAAGACATCAAAGGAGATAGATTATGTAAAGGCAGCAGAAGCAATTAACAAATGGAAGAGCACGAAATAGCGCAAATCGGTTCACCTATAAAAGTTTAATGAGCCGTAAAAAATCGTGGCAACTTTAAATGTTTAATGCCATAACCCAAGAGGTAAAAAATGAAACAGATGATAATTAAGAATCTTAATTACAAGAAAGAGTATGATGAATACGGTAGATTAACATCTCCATATGCATTAGCTTTCGTGTATTATCCAGAAGGAAAGATTCTAATCAAAGGATGGTTTTCCGATATTAAGAAATTTATCGAGAAAGAATATCCTAAATCTCTAGTTAGATATGAATTCTACAATAAAAAGCGGCACGCTGGCTATTGGGTATTAACAAATACCAAATGTAGAATAATTAAAAGAAGTAAAAAAGACCCAGATAACTATAAAGCTAAAGGAGATCATTGGTCATTTGAAATAGAACGGGAAGTTATTACCCGGTTTAAAAATATGCCCAATGTATGGAGTAAAGCTTTTGATAGAATCTACGATATTATTAAACTAGACAGTAAACCTGTAGCAGTATAATATCAACTCTATAATCCCCTGTAGCTCAGTCGGTAGAGCATATATTGTTGTTGACTTGCTAGTGCAACTCTGTTAATATAAGATTCATGAAGAATGGGCCTTATATACTAGTAGTAGCTCCAACTGATTATCCTGGTAAGAAATATAGAGAGCGTTATTGCTATCAACACCATCTAGTATGGTGGCAAAATGGTAGAAAACTTCCGAAAAAGAATTTGGAAGTTATACATCATAAGAACCATGACAAAACCGATAATAGAATTGATAACTTAGAGTTAAAGCAAATAGATTTGCATAATAAGGAACACAAAGAGATTTCTACTGCAAATGCAAAATGCGCATATTGTAAAAAGGAATTTAGAGTTAGACCATTTAAACTCAAAAGGCCTTACAATTTCTGTTCTAGAGTATGTATCGGTAAGTTTAACTTTAAGAAGAAAATAATCTCTCACTAGGTCCCTGGTTCGAGCCCAGGCGGGGGAGCAAAATGTTTTCATTGGCCTCATGACTGAAAGGGTAAAGTGGCAGAGTGGAATTGCAAGCCACTCACTGTAAGGTTCAACTCCTTACTGAGGCACATGTTATCTACGTATAGTAACGTAGATATCCTCTTAACTGGCGACAAGCTAAGTTAGTTAAGATCCGTTTGAAGGTATCAGGGCTATTGGATTTGTGAGTCCTTTAGCTGATTATCCAGGAAACCTTACGATTGGCAGCCGTTAAGTTGCAACTGGTTCGGGAGTATTGTATAAGTGGTAACGCGGCCACCTTGCTCCTGAGCTGGGGATCTTCATAATACATAAATAATAACCGGAGTTCAACATGTTCACAATTGAAAATAAACAGTATAGAGTATGGTGGAGATATGATACAAAGATCGAAGAAATTAAAACCGTTATTCTTAAAAGACACGGTAGAAAGCATACTCTTATCAAAGAGCTTACCATCTCAACTATTGTATGTTCCATTCAGAATATGAATGAACAAGATTTAATCTGGCTTGGGACTTCAGAATGTAGTCCAGATGATATGAACTACCGGCCAAAAGGCCGTGGATTATCATTAGATAGAGCTATTGAAAGTTTACTCAGTAGCTTTAATAGAACATCACAATATATCTCATATGATGAAAAGACTCTTAAGAAGTTAAGAAGAGATATTATTTCTCAGGTATCTGAGAAAGTTAATATCATTTTAGAATAGTAGTCATTGTCTCGATAGCTCAGTTGGATAGAGCATTTGCCTTCTAAGCAAAGGGTCGAAGGTTCGAATCCTTCTCGAGACACATTAAGTTCCGGTGGTGGAATCGGTAGACACAAGGGACTTAAAATCCCTCGGCGCAAGCTGTGCGAGTTCAAGTCTCGCCCGGAACACATTACTATAATTATTAATTAGAGGTATAATATGGCAAAGACTGGAAGCTTTAAAACAACTGTAGAAGTTGGAGAAGCAGAACAGGAAGTAACCGTAGATTATACTTTCTATCCTTATTATAGAGGAGCTCGTGATGGAAGATGGGGACCTCCTATTGAACCAGATGAGCCGGCACATATTGAAATAGATTCAATTACTGATGAAGCTGGTAAAGATATCACAGATCAGTTAGATGATAAGACTATTACTAAAATAGAAGAAGATGCAATGGAGAATTATGGTGATGACGAACCTGATTATCCCGAAGACGATTGAGCAGACTCTTAATTATAGAAAGCCAGAGTATCTTTATCATTTCACTTCATTATTTCATTTAAATAGCATAAACGAAAAAGGAATCCTTCTAGCTACAGATTCCTGCCTTAATCCATATCATATAGTTGAACCTAACGTAGTGTGGTTTACTTCAGATCCAGATCCAGAACAAAAATGGAAAGATGGTTCTATAGTTAATAAGACCGAAGTTCAATTTATCTTTCCTACAGAAAAGTTAGATGTTTATCCCTGGGTAGAATGGGCTAAACATAAAGGAACACCAAATTTCTGGATAGAAGCCTTATCCAGCACTGGTGGAAATGCTATGGATTGGTTTGTACACATCGGTGATTTGGTTATTACTGAAGAACTAAATACCAGAGTAAAATTTAATTATGAAAAAGATAAGTCATAAAGAAAAGTTAAAAGGAAATACCCCCCGGCCAATAGACGATCGTTCTCATCCTGATGGTGTTCCGGAAATGGTTATAGTGACCATGGCTGGAACAAGTCATCCTGAAATATATGTTTCTGATAGAATTGCTAGAATTCTAAGTCAGGCTCTTAAAGATGATAAGATATTATTAATTGATGGAAGTCATCATGAATTAGATTCCAGGAACATAGTATGGACTAAAGAGAAACATGAAATGAAATGGATTGGATCCATTTTAGAAAATGAAAGTGGTTATAATCCAATAGTTGCATTAAAGATGTTCTTAACAGAAGAACATGAGTCATATATAGAAGATAAAACTGGATTAGAAGAAAATGAAATCCCGTTCTAATTCTTTTTTTTTTTCAGGGTGTGGAGGTTTGTTATGTTTAATACAAACTTTGTACTTAAAGCTCAGGATATATTTGATAATCTCTCTGCAGATCAGAGAAAGAAGATATTCGATAAATCCTGTAAAGAAACAGTCCAAATCATTTGCGGCGCATATGCAAAAAGCATGAACGAATCTCTTTCAAATCAAGCAGTTTTGCAATGCCCGGTTTGTTCAACAAGAGAGAAGTTGCTTACCATGTTTGGTAAGAATACTCTTTCCGAAGAATTCCTTCATTCTGTAGTAGAGGATATGGATCCTATGCTGCTCGGAATGATCAGGATGGTTGTAACTCAAACAGTTTATGCACACATTATTACTGAAATTAATCCAGTAGAAGAATATAGTATTGAGTATGCAGATTCACTTGCACTTGCGTTATCAAATATCTGGGTAATTAATTACACAGATCAGTTGTTAACTGATGTAGTTAAAGTAATCTCTACACAGACTATGATCATGGATACAACGTCAGTAAATTAGAAGGATAAACAAGATGATCCCGGAAACAGATAAACCTCTGCATCAGGAAGCTGATGTGGAGGTTACTTCTGACACTTTGGTAGAAGACCAGGAATTTAAAAATCCTGAAGTAGAACATGTTTATATGGGAATACCAGATGGCAAAACCAAAGAAGAAGAAAGAACCAAAGCCAGTCAGAATAAACCAAGCTGAAGTTGAGGCTATAATTAACCTCACTGGAAAATCACGCCGGAAAGCTATTTTATGGCATCTTACTGAAAAAGAAAGGAGAAAGTCTAATGGCAACATCAGCTCAGAAGTTGAAAGCGCAGAAACAATTAGAGAAAGCGCAGCAACAACTTGATAAGATAAAGAAATCAGAACAAGAACAAGAACATTTAAAGAAAATTCGAGAAGCTGATGAGTTAAATAATCAAGCCCTTAAAAGACTCCCCGAATTCATGAAATGGTTTGGAAAAGATCTTGGAACTGACCGTAGAAAGAATGATAAAGGTCAGTATGAGAATATTCAAATCACTCCATTAATGGCTGCTGTTGAAGTAATCCAGATTGAAAACTACCTAAAGAGTTTTTCATGGATCAAATCTGTTATTATTGGATGGTATGCATCCAATGAAGAGTTTGACGATTTCGCAGTATATCTTGAAGTAAATCCTAATTATAAAATTAGTATTAAAGAACATACTTATTTTGATATGTGTGTTAACTCCAGAAGTTTTAGGCATTCTCCATTCCCATGGAATGTCCTTGGTAGTCCCGATGAAATTAGTATCGAGGATGTAGAAGGTAAGAGTTATATCCGTATCTGGTGGGACTGATCTTTTTTCAGTTTGTGGAGGTTTACTATGTGTGGACGAGTAAGCTCAAGAAACAAACTGTTTAAACCAGGAGATTTCTTAGATATAAAAATAGCAAATCGTCCTGCTTCCACTGAATGGGGCATTAAGCTAGGTTCTAATCTAGTATATAATGCCCGTCAGGAAAATCTTTTCGGTTATTGGAAAGATTGGATCGATGCTACAGTAGAGATAGATATGTTCTACGAAGGTGGACATAAGTTCTTCCTAAGAGAACGTAAACCTATTACTGTAGCTGCTCTTGTTGATAGGAATGCAAGTCATGTAGTGCTTGTAACACGACCGTCAATTATGCCGGTTAGTATGTTTCATCACCGCATGCCTCTAATACTAGAACCAGGAGAAGTGGAACTCATAGCTGCCTAGGGGTTGTTGGGATTATAAGACTAACTAGGAGAAAACTACTATGATCCAGGACACGAATGAAGATGCGCTAGATAGCTTGTTTGACTCGCTATCAAATCTTCCTGATAATGAGGATACCCTTGCTGCAGTATATCACGCTGATCTGATTCGTAAGAATCAATTAGCACGTAATACAGTTATGCGTAAGAATGTAAGCTTTGGCCGAACTTCTTATCATGAAACTGGATCATTTGGAGAAGATGATCCTGCAGATATTCGACATTATCAAAAAGATTAGCGAAAAATATATAAGCGTTTTAGAGAATACTCTAGAACGCTTTTTTTCAGGGATTGGGGAAAAGGGATCTTTCCAATTCCCACACTAAATAAGAATGAGAATGAATATGACCACAACTACAACAATCTTAGACGCTCCGAGTCCTCAGGGATCTCCGAGAAAATCGGGAGTAGAAGCAAAGTTCAACGAATGCTTCGCCAAACTCGATTTCTTCGGAAAAGACGAAAAGCTCGTCTCCGAAGACGTTACCAAAATGGGAGTTTCTGGCAATGATGAATCCGAAGGGATTTATCATGAATATGCAGAAGTTCCCGATTTCCGCGGTCCAAAGAATTCCATTGATGGAGTAATTCATCAAGGGAAACTTCGTGGCATCGTAATTGGTTACGATCGTCATGAAGGGATGGATCAACAAGGCCGGATGAACCTGAATCAGGTTGGGCTGGGATTGTGGATTGCATCTGAAGGGCAATTTGGTGGATCTCTTGCAAATCGTTTGCAAGTTCCTCTGGCTCGTGCCAAGGGAGTATCCATCAAGGATCGTCTCAAAGCGGAAGGAGACCAAATGCTCAAGAACATTCCGCTTGGAAGTCGCGTAGAGGTTGACTATCTGCGAGTAGATTACACTACCCGCGGAAACAAGGCAACCTATCGGCAGCTGATTGGTAATCCTACGATTATCAGCAACACTGCTGACCACGTTAAAGTGGAGAAGAATCAGAAAGCAGCCGAGAAGGCAGCAGCTTCTGGTAAGTGACTCCCATATGTCCGGGGGAAGAAATTCCCCTGGATATTTTTCTGAGGATTATATCATGCTATTTACGATGAAAGAACCGTGCACTCACTGTCCGTTTAGAAATGATATAAGAGCTTATCTTAACGAAGAACGTGTGGAAGAGATATTACAATCATTGGATAGGGCAACATTTGCATGCCATAAGACAATAGAGCACGATGATGATGGAGAAGGTGTTTATCTAAAGAATACACAACATTGTGCCGGTGCACTTATACTTTTAGAGAAAGTAGATAAGCCTGGACAGATAATGCGTATAGCCGAGAGACTTGGTCTATACGATCGTCATAAGCTTAATATGAATGCTCCAGTATTTAATAGCTTTGAAGAAATGATAGAAGCTAATAGATACTAGACATTGTTATATTCATCATATTGATCGTAGAAAGCCGGCTGAGTATCATACCCAGCAATTACTGATCTACGTTCGAAGATCTTGCCAGATTGCAATGAAGCTAACTCGAATGGATCTATTAATCCATTTTCATCAACTTTAACAGGATGAAGTAAATCAATATCTTTTGCAGTATATTGAATAACTTCCTCGTTAACAAGATCATTAATACCTAATGAACCACCATCATCCATAATCTCTACTCCAAAGATAGAGAGAATGGACTTATAGCCATATTCATTTGTAAGAATAACAAACAAATCAAATGCAGGTAATTGGTCAGGCTTAAGAAAGTCCGATCTTACGGCAGAATCTATCTGAAAATCCGGATCCTGAGGGAAGAAGTTTGGAGGATAGATAGCTGTAATAGGATGTTCATCAAACATGGTGAATATCATACTACCAGCGATCGTTCGACGACCGCGAGCTCTATATGTAGGAGCTACTTCATCACCTCGAGGAGCATCAGGCTTACCGCGGTGGATGGACCACGATATCATACTTAACCCTTCAAGATTACCTACTGAATATCCAATAGCATATGCTACTTTGATATCTACACCAGTAAATGTATGATACTTCTGTCCAACAGTAGTAATTCTAGAGTTAACTTTAAACTGGCCCTTCAATGGCAGCTTGAGCTTACGAGCTTCTTTGTTATAAGCAATCTCTGATTGAGATACTTCAAACTCACCAGTCTTAATGTTAATAGGCCGGATATTAAGTTCATCTTCCGGCTTAAGGGCTCCAATCTGAACCAGCTGATATAATATTAATGCAGAAGAAGCCAGCCGGTCTCTGACAGTCCCAGTTCTAAAATCAGGAATAGTAGATACCTTATTAGATGTTGGATTTCTGAATACAGTTCCAAAGCTTACTCTATTCCCGTACGCACTCATTAAATCATCAATAGCCTTCTGGAGCTGGATCATATACATCGAGTTATTACCAGCTGCTATAACAAACTGATCGGCAGCTTCTGGATCCAGAGTTGGTAAGCCAACTAATGACTCGGAAACCTTATCTAATCTAAGGGATCTATTAAGCCTGGCTTGCTGATCTGCAATTTCAGTGGGACTGAGATTACTGCTCTGAGCTGCTAGCTGCTGCTTAATCTGATTATCTAAAATCTGACTTTGGACAGCTTCATACTTACGGCCGAGATCCTGATTCTTCCAATAAGCATCTGGTATAAAGTCGCTCTGCTTGTTATTGTTATTAGCATCACGAGTTTCAAAGTTATTGATATTTACAATTACATCTTTGCCGCTTGAATTTAAAGCATTAACATTCTGATTCTTAATAATATCATTATATCGATCCTTCAAGTTATCTGGAAGGAAGCTTAATATATCTGATACTCTTGATCCATAGAGAACGTTCTCTTGATCAGGGTAAATCTCCCCAATAGTGTTGCGGCTGGTTGATTCTGGTGCTGTCGTTCTTATTGGCATTACTAAAAAACTAATCCTGAATGATAGATCGTACCTCAGTTCGAGGACCCTATTGAAGGGCCACTCGAACAATTACTCAAAAACACCGCACGTCCACTACTTTTTCAGGTCACGGAGGTTTAAATGCAAACCAAAGAAACTAGAAACTACCGATATCTAGCCGGTGTAAACTTCGGAGTTCCATATGCGTATGGAACTGTAACCGATACTACGCCCGATGGTAAGGCAGTTATTAAGATTGAGAAGTTCCTATCTGAAAACTGTAATGGATCCTTTAACCCTGCAATGGAAAAGTTTGTTGGGTTAAGACTGTCCGCTACTGTAGACAGAAAAAGAGGACATCTTCATCTCCTTGCAACTTCAGTCCTTGGCAGCGGAACCTTCGAACAGAAGGGTATCCTGTACAATGCTGAAGTATCAATGACGCATCGTATCCCACTCAAGATGAATCCTGTAAACGGTGATATTTATGAAGTATCAAAAGAACACGGGTATCTTGATGAAATCCCACACATTCCTGGTGGCTATTATAGTGTTATCGTCCAGCCTTTATATCGAGCAATGCCAATTGCAAGAGAGAAAGCTGATGTAACAAACGCTGATAACTTCAGTGCTAAAATGTCCACGGTTCTCTTTGAAACAATTATGAATGGAATCGTTGGAACAGCAGAATTTCAGGAGTGGGTTGGTAAGTTCGAAGATCAAGAAGAAGAAATCCAGAAAAGTCCCAAGACTTTTAGAACTGGATTTATGGATGGTGAATAATGAAGCTTCTAGAATATTTCAGTGGTGGAAAGAACTATTCTGGACTTGAAGTAAACGTTGATATTGAACAAGTTAATTGTGGAACAGATAAGCTCATAGTAAATATGAGTTTGCCAGCTCAACAGTTTAACAAAGAAATCAGCGTATTCATACCAAGATTTATAGATCGTAGATATGTAACCTATCAAGGTCATATCTATGGAAATATAATGTATGGTATTCCAGATAGTAAGTTTTATGTAAGCTATCTCAATGGTTTATGTTGTGAAGTCCAACCCCATGAGAAATTAGGGGCGTTGGGATATATTAACAACATGGAGGGACTTGCCGATCCTGAACTTCTAGTTAATCCAGTAATGAAAGCAGCATGGAGTAGTATTGGCACTTTAAGTGAAAATATCTATGACATGAATGAATGGAGCTATGTACGAGCATCTGATATTCTTGAAGAAGCATTAATTGTTTCTATTGAGAATACCGCCAGAGCTGCTGTTAAGCAGAACATATATAGCAACTGGATGATTAAAAGAGCAATAAGTATTGGAACTCTGGCATTCCGCTGGATTTCCCATTCCATTGAATTCGATGAATTCAAAATCAATGATATGGCTTCTCGAGTCATCATTCCTGAGATATTTACATCTCTGGAAGATGCTAACATTATTAAATGCGATATCCTCGATTTCAGCGATGTAAGTCAGGGAGCAACATTTAATATATTCGCACTTAAGAAAGGAGTTTTAGAGAATGAAATTAACCGCAGAAGCTAACAGTTATCCATTCTCCATCTCGAAATCGGAAAAATATTTTCCGGAATTCATAGATGGTAAACGGAGAGTGATTCTACGATCTACTCACAGTGCACTTCCACTCCTTAATCCGGATACTCCAATTCACTATCAAGCTGATGTTAATCCTCAACTGGATAGTGTGAATCTACATGCAGTTCGATTCTATGATATAGGAACCTTAAATGATTCATGTATTATAAGTCAGTCTGCCGCAAAGAAACTGGAAGCTTATAAAGTTACAGTTCAAGATATTGAAGTTCCGCTGGAATCTAAAGTAACCTGGAAAATTGAAGAGTCTACTTCTCCTGAAGAAGACCTTCGTATGATGTATTACAGTCAGGGGCAGTTTCATGATAAGCTGCTGCAGAAATATGATTTAGTTCACTATTTCCCTGAGGTAATATCTGCAATCTCCAAGTTTAAGGAATCTGCAATTCACTTTGTTAGACCTAGACAGCTTATCTGCTCCTTTGAAATTACAAAGGCTGGCAGAGATGGTGTAGAGATTAAAACAGTAAGGCATAAACGAACCAAGGTTAAACTACCATGGGGAGCTGTAGTAGTCTCAATAACAGAGAGTCCTACAAATAGAGATCACACTAAACGGTACACGATCGTTTATAAATCTATTGCTCCGCTAATGGTTGGCGATAAGCTTATGAACCAAACAGGCCATAAGTTTACCATTGGTAAGATCCTTCCAGATGAAGAAATGCCTACCGCTAATGGGGTTTCTGCAGATATTCTGATTCCATTTGAAGTTGGAAAACGGTGCACTCCCGCAAGTTTCCTGGAAGAAATGGCAAGCCTCGTATGGCATGAAACTAAAGATGAAAAGCTGCTGCTTGAACTATGCAGTGGTAATTCTGTTTCTAGCATCCGAAGCAAACTTGAATCCTGGATGGAAACCAATAACATCTCTCACACTTGTAAAGTTCAATGGAACAATCTTGAATTCGATGCACCACATGGTGTAATTAGAATTTATAGATGTGATAAGATTCCATCCGAAACTTTAAAGTGGACAACGAAGTCTCACGATGATAAGAAATTTAACCCGTCTCTTGAAGGTGTTAAGCTAACCTATACTCTGCTTTTGCTGATGTATATTAGAGGAGCTGAACATCTACTTAAGTGGGCAACATCTCTTCCTATCAAAGATGAGAGACTTCAAAAGATCTATAATACTGTAATCAAATCGCTGACTGGTTCATTTGAAAATGAACAGCTAGTGGAAATCTGGAAGTATATGCCAGGTGGATCTGATTATAGGACCTTCTTTGATACTGGTATCTCAGAAGATATGAAAGATGAATATGTTGGAACCGTTCTTGATCCAGATATTGCTTCCGGAAAGAAGTATGGGTATGTAAAGACATACGATGGAAAAGGCAACCAGATGGACATCATCATGCCTCCTGTATTTGCAGATGTTTATGCAAATGACTGGGGACTGTATGTTCTAAATCAGCTGGCTAGACATCTTAATAACATTGTACTGTTTACAACCCAGTATGAAAAGAATAAGGATACATCTCTCTTATGGAAAATAGATCGAGAACGTAAAAAGTATCTCGTATGCTTAACATCAGTTATTGCTGATTGTGTTAGTAAACACAACAGTCCATATACTGGTAGTTATGTATATGGTGTTGCATCAGCAGATGCAGATCTTGAAATCCATCAGGTCGGTATACCTGAAAGAGCATTTAGAGCTTTCAGTAGAAAGTATCCATGGTTCAGAGAGAAACCAATGGTTCTACTGTGCAGACATCCAGTTCATGATGAATGTGAATTGTTTGCAGTATCAGTGGTTCCTAAGTATACAGATACAGTAAGCATCCATCCAGTTCTCATCTCACTCTTGAGAGGAGACTTTGATGGAGATGCTTTGCTGTGTATTGTTCCGAGTGATCCTGCTGCATATTCAGATCTTCAGAAGATGCATTTGAATGAGGTTATTAGTAATGATGAACTCTGGAATATCAAATGGATCGTTGATCAAGTATGTCAGGAAGAAGGAGAAGGTGCTTCCAGAATGAAATGGGAGAAAGAGTTTGATACTCTTACTCACCCCGATATGATTGGTATCAGTTCCACATTTAAGAATATGGAATTTGAAAATAAATCAAACTGGGATCACTTCTGTGGCACACTCTGGACAACTAAACTCATAGATCAGAACAGCCTTCAAGCTGGATGGGCTATGGGTAATATCAAGAAGGAAACCGCTCTTGTTGGCAGTCTCGCTCTATCATTCATTGGTTGGTTAATCTTCCATCAGAATGAGAAGAATGAGAAATGCGTTTCAAGAGGACTACAGTTCTATAGGTTCGTAGCTGAAAACTCTCTGAGTAATAAGCACGGCGGGGGAAGTCATGCACGTAAATTGTGTGATTTTGCTCGTGCTGCCCGTACAGATGATAACGGTACACATCTGCCATCTAGAGAAATGGTAGATGCAGAGTTAACAGCCTGCATTAAAGCAGGTGGAGCTAACCCTGAAGAGTTTAAAGATCTGTATGAACTGTTCTGGACCTATCTTGAAGATAAATCTGAATTTCCTAATCAAAGGGATTTTCTGGACCACATTAGTCCAGTATTCACTATGATCAGGCATCAATCTTCACAAGATACTGTTCGTAAGTTCCTGAAAGGAAACATCGAACAGAAAGTGGAACCAAGTATGTTCAGTATGTTGGAAAGGGTGGGCCCGTAAGGGCCCATCTACCAGGAGGAATACATGTTTCAAGGATTGTTGGTAAGATATAGAAATTGGAAACAACTTCGTATGGAAGCTGCCGATAAACTATATAACGAAGGTTATGCTATTGGATATGCTCAAGCAGAAGCACATTTTAAAGCAGAACTTGAAAAAGAGCGGGATGAGAAAAAGAAAGATCATGATCGCTATGAAAAGAAAATTAAAGAAGAACAGGAAAGAGCGGATAGAGCTATCTCTAGATTAAATCTTAGAGAAGAGCAGCTCAATACCCGCGAAGAGAAACTTGATAAGTGGGAAAGATATCTCATCAGTGCTATTGCTCAATGTCAGGCAAGTAGAGTGCACTTTGATGGATTCGTTAAGCTGGTACGGAATGTAGTAGCTGTAGGATCCGGAGCCTATGATCAAGTAGATACTGTTCTTAAACAGCTCGAGAAGGCTAAGGAAGGAATTAAACAGGCAAGCTAATAGTCTATCCTTCCCTTTGTGTTATTATCGTTACTAAAAAAAGGAGAAGGATATGACAGTTGAGAAAGCAGAGAAGTTAGATAAAGTCAGACTTCCGAGATTCGGAGCTGATGAGTTTATGGCGTTTCTCCATAAACTGTCCAATACTGCACGCAGTTCTAAGTCATTAACTCCAACTGAAGAGAAAATCAGTCGGATTGAGGAAAAGCTCGAGAGAGACTTCCCATCTGACTATAAACCATCTTCAGATGGAACTGACCCGTATTCAATTACCAAATTGAAGATTGAAGAACTGCAGCCTGTCCAGTGGGCTGAGATTGTAGAAGCTGAAAAGCTTTATCTACAAGAACAAATGCTGAACGTAAAAGAGTATCTTACTACTCTCGAATGCCGGCATGCAGAATTGGATAACTCTGTTGGTGGTAGCGTATTCCAGGAACTGGAAGGCGCTAAAGCCAAAGCTAAAGCGAACATTCAGAGAAAACAGTTGCAGAAGCAGCAAGCACATCTGAAACTAGTAGCAGGTGGCCAGACATAGTCTGGCCTTTTTTAGGAGTTATAATTATGAATTTCATTCTTGGTTTAATAGTGTTCATCATCTTTTTAAAGATAGGTCAGAAATTACTCAAAAATAGAGTTCGGAGAGCTAAATATCATGACCACACAACGCCGGATGCCTACATCAGAAATAGACCCTCCGACAGAATATGAAATAGAATTAAGTAAGATAAAGGTTCAGGGTGCCATATTTGTCCCAGACGGCGAGGAATTTGATAAATTTGCTCAAATAATTATTACATACTACTCACAGTTAAATTCTGAAATATCAAATTGGTTAAGAGCGGGTTATGTTCTTCCTATAGAGAATATAAGTGATTTTAACAGGCTCTCTGATTATATTCTCCCATTTGATAATTTTAATCAAATAGCCAAATATCTAACTCAGCATCCTACTATATCATATCGGTTTGGCATATCATATCATATTAGAGAAAGAATAAGTCCAAACTACGAACATTTATGTAAAGACTATGATGGTACAACTACTCCTATCTACAAGAGAGAAAATATCCCATATATAGTTTCTGCTAATTCTTTATCCGATGATAGATTTATGTTAAATAAATCCCATCTTGATGAAATATCAGATATAGTAAAAAAACTTGGAACTGTTAATTCTGTAATAGTGCCAAGAACCCTAACTAAGAATGCAAATGTTCATAGAATAATTCATGAAAATGATAGTAGATACGTTCGTTTCTCTGGTGTAGATGGACCACCAATTTATCAAGAATATTATACCGGGCTTATTAAGTATAATCCTAAGAAAGCTAGAAGTATAAGACAGAGATACATTAGAGATCTAGGATTTAGATATAATAGAAAGTCTAAGAAGTATGAAGAAGTTAATATTACTAGATTAGGATTAAGTAAGAATTTAACAATTCATGGAGCATATCAAAAATGCTATTCAGAGGTTCACCAACTCTTGGGCGAAATTAGAGATGTATTATATTTCGAGAAATACTGGAAGGAAGATATTAGTGGAATAGAACAAGATGCGCTTAGTTATGATATTCAACCAATCAAGTTAAAATACTTTCACCAGTCTAAAGAGACTATAGAGAAAGAGAGAGTATATATAGACAAGGTAAATCTAATAGCAACTAACTCATTCTGTAAGGAAACTGGTAGATTTGAAAGACTTATACCTGTACGATCAGTAAGGAAACTTATTAAACAGATTTCATATCACTCTAGAAGAGTTCCTGATTATCATCTATTTAAAATACGACGCCTTAGTTATTATAGACCTAGATTAGATTCTTGTTCATTTTTATTCTGGTGGGTAAATAAATGTGAAGAAGCAGATAGAATTCTACCATTTGATATAGGAGGATTTATCAAAGATGCAAAATCTTACTATCACGGAAAAACAGAGAAAGCAATTGACCGTTTCACTAAAAAAGAAGGAAGGAAGCCTTCGCAAATATCTGAAGCATAACTTTACTGCATGTGGAATGTGTATTAGAGATCCAAGATTAGCAGAAGATTGTACACGTATCGCATGCCCACATAAGCCTATGAAACGGCTTATTTTATTTTTAGGAATTTCGTTGCTTATAACTCTGTTAATAAGAGGAATGGATATACTAAAATTCATACTATCGGAGATGTAATATGATAAGAGTTGGAAAGCTAATAGACATGGGAAAGGATTCCTCTGGATTTCGTTTAAGGATTAATACAAAGCTTGAAAGAGTTGTAGTAGTATTTCCAGATAAAGAATCTGCAGCAGAATATATCCCTCAGAATCTTCAGATTCGTGAGAAAGTTAGAATCTCTCTAAGGAATTCAAGTAAGGAACCTAAAAACAAGGTTTTTATCTACGATCGTAATTCAGATATCCCATGGGAAAATTCTGATTATGAGCTTCATTCTTTAGAACGTAAAATCTGACTTACTATAAATCAAGACCTTGAGGTAATATATGCGATTTGATATCCTCTATCGTCTGGTCGATGTAACAATATTCGGTTATTTTTGCACTATTCTTCTATCTATTTTGATAGGATATTTTTTATCTTCCGTCCGAAGCTGGCTTAAGAAAAGAAGCCTCGGAGGCTATGATGTTTGGGTTATATCCCTTAAATCCGAACCTGATCAGCAGGCAGCCAGATCTGAAAGATATGGAAGCCGTTGGGCATTAGGTTTTCCTAACAGGCAACATTCCTGTGAAGAGTGGGTACCATGGATTACCTCAAGCACAGAGGAAGTTCAGAAGGTATTTAAAGGTATTAAGGGTAGAACCACTCAAAATCGGCCTTCAATCTTCGATATTGCTAATAAAGATCTTGAGATAAAAAAGGCTTTTCTCCATGTCCCTGGTATGAAAGAAAGAATAAGCACGGTGCGATGATGAACCGCCGAGTATGGAGAGTAATTCAGGTATTGGAAGAAGCAATACATGCAGACTCTGAACAAGAAGCAGTTCAAATCTTTTTAGATCAAAAAGATTTAATCCCACCATCACAATCAATATCAGTAGAAGAGGTTACTACTCATGGGACGCAAAGAACGCCGGAAAATGGAACGACAGTTTCGTAGTGTAGTTAAGAAATTATCTAAAAAGACAGGTAAGAGTCAGCAAGATATTGTAAATGAAATGATGACTCAGACTCAAAGAGAGATTCCTTTAGTTCCACCTCCTGGAACTTCTACTATTCCATCTGAGATTAAACAAGAACGTGGTGGATTACTTAGATCAATCTTCTCGAAGTCTATCTTCGGAGGAAATACTAAAAAGGCGTAGTTGAATGAACAATATAGATCTTCGCTATGTTCAAACACGTAGCTGTGAACTTAATTGCCCTGGTTGTTACCTAAAAGAATGGGAACGAGAAATTCCTAACCAGGAAACTCGTAAGAATATCACTATCGAAGATGGAAGTGATTCTAATATCACCTTCTATCTTAATGCTATGGATAGTGAACAAACCATGAAGCAATTTCAGGGATTCTCTTCCTGGATGCGGCAGCTTCAAGAAAGCAATAGACATAAGAAACCAACTTCTCTTACGTTTATTACTGATGTTCAAACATATCGAAGATTCCGTAAGGAGATTCTCTCTGTATCTTTGATGCCATACTTTCAGCATCTCAAAGATAAGACATTGTCTCTTTCAATTAGGAATAGAGAAGATCTACAGGAAAGAAATCTGATTAAGCCAGATAATTCATCTGGTATTACAAACATTGTATATACCTTTGTACATGGATTAGACCATCCAGTAATCTGGAAGGATCTTTCTAATCTGATGCTCGAAGATAAGGTGAAAACCAGCTTCATGTTTTCAAAGCCGGCTACATTTAATCCTGATGTTTTAAGCTTCCTTTCTGATCTTAGAAAGAAGTATGGTAACTCTCTTGTTTATATCGACATGTGCTTTTTTAAAGCCGTTGATCAATTTGATTGTACTAAAAATCAAGAGGGTAATCATAAATACTCACCAGTATTTACCATTGTTGGAAAGGATGAAGTATTTCCTTGTACATATCCAACAAATTCATGTCAGGTTATGATTGGCAATTCCAGTGAAACTCCTAGAGGTTGGAATTACTACACAAAGAAGAACATTGAGGAAAAACTTTATGGCGGTTAAGGTTCCAGTTAATACAAAGATTGAAGCACAGGAGAAAGTTAAATCTAAATCTCGTGCTGTAGAACGCACAGTAAATGGGGAGGTTCCATTCACTTTCCTTGAAGAGTTTACAGGCGGTTATCTTGCCACTGTAGTTAGAAGCCGTGACACTATGTCATTTATCTACGATGTGGCACGCCATATCTATGAGTATATCTATCAAGAAAAAGAGAAATCCCCGGATATTCTGGTTAACTATATCGAGCATCTTCGAATGGTAACTATGGATCTGTCCGAGGCTGGAATTGGCCGGAAAGATTTCCTCGACGCTATGCAGAAAGAATCTGATCGTATGGGACTGAGTCAGAATGATGCCGTAAGTGCAGCAGCTGGCTTGCTCATTGATCATACAATCAGCAATCTGACAAGTCCGACCAACAACAAGACTTTTCTACCCGGATATAATGAAAGAACATCTTCTTGGAGATCTAACTATGGAGCTATCTATGAACAACTCCTTGGTTATGGATGTATGACAAATGCAGATATCCGTAAGGAATTTCCTGGATCCTATGTGATTATTAATATCTTTTCTGGTCATTTTCTAGAGCCGTCTCTAGATACTATGCATCCGGTAATGGATAGATTTAATTATCTACATTCTCTCCGAACCGTGGGCGATGATAGATCTATTCATAAAGGGAAAGCACTAAGTAAACATGAGCTGATTATCAACTTCTTCCTGGATCCAGCTTATACTCAGATACCATCATCTTTGTCTCAGAAGATTAGAATCTGGAATCATCCTGTATCCAAACAGATGCTGGAAGTTGTATATTCCTTCTCCGAAACAACAGCCTCTGGAGTAACACATCCAGTAGAATCTGTTGCTAAGATCTATACTCCAACTCTTCCTGAGGCAAATAGTTTCTATATTCGTTCTATGCTTGAAGATGGGAAAGAGCCCTCTGAACTGATCAGTGAGTATTATAGATCTATTTCTACAAGATCTAGATCTATCTCTCACATCTCTCTGGATAAGTTTCCCGATCTTGGTGGGATGGATCTATTCAAGAGAAAAGTAGAAACGTATATTAAGTATGCCGAGAATGCAGGATCCACAAAGAGAGGAAGATCAATTCTCCTAGTTGGAGTTCAAGGTGCTGGTAAAACCATGTCAGCCATGTATACTGCAAAGAGACTCGGCCGAGATCTTTATAGATTTGATATCTCGAGAGTATTGAGTGGGCTTCAGGGTTCCAGTGAACAGAATATGGACACTGAACTGGCACTTCTTGAAAACCTTGGAGATATCGTTCTACTGATTGATGAAGTAGAAAAGATCTTCGGTGGTGTTGTTAGTTCTCATGCAACTGACGGCGGTGTATTATTAAGAGTAATGGAAAAGGTTCTCCATTTCCTGGAAGGAAATAAGAGTAATCTTTTCATTATTATGACCGCAAATAATATTAAGAATCTTCCAGCAGAACTTACCAGAACTGGCAGGGTAGATTCTATTATGTTTGTTGATTTTCCATCTCAGGAAGAACTTGCAAACATTATCAATATCCATGCTCAAAATGAGCTAGGAGATAGGCTCAAACTAAGTAAGGATGAATGTGATAAATTAGCAGAAATGTTGCTTGGTAGATGCCCCTATAATGGAGCAGATGTCCGCGAGATCTTTAGATATGTATCTGATAAGGCAATCCTTACAGGTGAAGATCCCACTCTCTCCGATATTGTAGAGGGATTTATCGACGTTCAGCCTAATTACGAGAAACACAAAGAGAAAATTGAAGAAGTTAGAGAGAATGGTCTTAAGCTCTATGAGCCGGCTTCTTCTAGATCAGAAGGATATGTTAAGCACCGAACTGCGGTAGTAGAAAACCTGCGAGATAAGGCAGCATCTATCAAAGATAAGCACCTTAAGCAGGAATTCGAAAAGATTCTCGGTAGAAAAAAAGATATGGATGCCGGGAATGATATCGACAATTGGTCTTAACATAGAAAGATAGTAATAGCTTATAGGAGGTAATATGAGCAGCTACGCACGCTATAACCGGACAGTCAGCATGACTGAAGGTGACTTTCTCAAGCGTGCCATCGAAGATATCGGATTTAAATCCGAGAAATCTGCAGATGGCAAAAAGTATACTGTAAAGGATGCCAATAACAGTGTTGTTGGTGATTTTACATTTACTGGGAAGTCAGCAGAATACCAGCATCGTACTTATGACGATGTTCAGGTTTCTGGAACAACCGGGTTGAGTTTCAATACTGCTGAGAGTTTTCTCAATGCAGTCATTGGATCTTACAACATGGTAGAAGCTGAAGTTCAGCTCCTTGAACGTGGATATCAGGTTATTGACCGTACGGTTACTAAATCTGGTATCGAACTTCGTATGGGAGGACACTAATGAGCGAAAAAACAGTCATTCTTAGTGTGGACTTCAAAAAGCCAACCGCGGTTGAGATGAAGACTGACGGTTTCGATGATGCTACGTGCCAAGCTCAGACTGTTGGTCTCGCAAGAGACCTCGGTGGTGAGAACGTAGAATATCTTGGGGAACACGGAAGTGGGAAACAAGAGCGGCCGGTGTTCAATGAACTCGGACGTAACAAACAGTGAAGGTATCCTATACCCTTCAAAATTAAGAGGCACGAAGCGTCTTATATTAGATAATATAGGATCTGGCTTTCATGAGGTGCAGGAAGATCTCAATTATTTAATTGGGTCTTCCTCCCTCATGAAACTTTGTGATGAATGTGGTATAGTAACTGACCAGATTCTTTCAGAAATTGCACCATTAGTCATAGACGCAGATAAGATCTGCCAAACACTTCATACTAGAATTCAACAGCTGGTATTAACATCAGTAAGAGGTTCTATCCATCTAGCAATAGATTGGATGGAGCATCGTTTAGGAGAAGATCATGCTAGCTCGTCGCAGAAGATCCCTGACTCAGAGGGATGAAGCATTCTGTAAAAAGTTTTCAGAAAGCCATAACTACGAGCTAGAATCTGTTAGAGAACTGTTTCGTGAGATGAAACAGTATATGCTTATTGATGCTGATGAAAGAGAACAGGAAGTAAGATCCGGAGTTACTCAAAAGAACTCAGGAATTCTTGCTATTGATATGATCTTCGGAGGACTTCCTCCGGGGATCATTCAAATTTATGGTCCACCTGACTCTTATAAAACATCCCTATTAGTTTATCTTGCATGTGCACTTGAAGGAGATTCGGTGTATGTTAATGCAGATAATAAAGATATCCCATGGATCCTTAATGAGGATATTGTATTTGTTAAAGGATCTCCAAGAGCTAATGAGATCATTAAAGATCTCGTATCATACGAAGCAGCAGATAATGTATTTATCGACAGCTTGCCAGCATTAGTAAGATATGAATCATTCATGAGAACATGCATTAGGCTAATCTCAGATATGCCTAACATGAGTATCATTTTCAGTAATCAAACCAGAGCTAGTTTATATACTAAGCAGAGTGAGCCCACTCTTACTGATTTTATTCATTCAATTTCATCAGTTATTCTTCAAGTTGTAGAGATCAAATCTTACTTTGGCGGTAAGAGAGTTACCTATGAATCCAGAGGAAGAGGCGGAGACATCGGCTTTACCCTCTGCTATAACACCAACGGATCCCTTTCTAATGAGCTTTATCTACTTGACCTTGCTATAGCTAAAGGTCATATTGTTAGAACTGGTGCACTTTTTAAGGTGCCTGGTTTAGACAACGAGAGATATACATTACAAGATCTACTTCAATCCAGAGAGATTTTGCAGCAGATCTGGGAGAAAATCTTTGAAGGGTACGTATTCCAGAGCAATTCGGAAAGATATTTGGGCAGACAGCTCACTTCTGTGGCCTCCTGAAGATATCTTACCACTTCATTGTGATAAGTGTTCTATTGCTCAAAATAGACTAGAACAGGTTCCATTTCCATCTAGACCGATTTTAAGGAAAGGTAGAATCCTGGTCCTATCTGAGTATCCTTCCTACACTGGATTACCAGAAGGAGATCCAAATCCGTTACATGGAACAACATGGGATGTATTGGATCGTGTTTGTTATTATCTTCAGATTGGTCAGATTGATTTTAGTTATTCAACAATCATTAGATGTTGGAGAAAACCATCACATATGGTTACTCAATCTGAGTATGCAAAATGTAGAGAGTATGTATCTCTAATGGCAGCTATTACTGAAGCTCCAGTAATTATTACATTAGGATCCATGGTTACTAAATTTTCGTTCCCTGATGAATTAACATTTAAAGATGGTAAGTTCATTGGAACTCAGAAACTTAGAACTACATGGACTGATAAACCGCATAATACTATATATGGAATTCCTGGTGTTCCTACTGAACATCCATCTAACGTAAGATTAGTTAGATGTAATACTCAAATCAACTTTAGAACAATCTGTGTTGATTTTATGAGAGCAATTGACTATGCAGCTAAATCATCAAATGAATATGCTGCTATTGCAGCAAGTATGGAAAGAAACGTTTATCGTAAAGATTACGAAGAACTATTAAAATCAGCACAAGCTAAAGGAACTGTAAAATGAGTAATGAACCAGTAATTGAAAAATCTAGAGTTAAAAAATTCTGCAGCGTTTGTTACTCAGGTCAGAGTTTCTACCCTACTGCAATTCTTACATTACATGATCCGCTTACTAAAAGCTATATCTGTAACTGTTGTGGAACTGTATATAGTGTAGATTCTAAATCAGCTAAGGATATCCTGCCGGGAGAACCCAATCTCAAAGGCGACTTAAAAGTGGCAATTAATAATGAGGAAATCTCCAAGTATCAGAATATGGTTAGACGCCGTCTGGACGGGTATAACTCAAACTTAGATGAGAGAGTAATTAAACCTATAATTGTTCCACTTATGTGGTCATTCTATCAGATCTCACATAATGGACTTCAGCCATATAACAAAACTGTTATTACTACAGATGTTCCATTCTTTCTCAGCTTTGGATTACATAATCTCGCTATGGCAATTGGATGTATCGTACACCAGGGATTATTCGAAGTTGGTAATATTCACGCTAATATTACTCAAAAGATGAGAAGTGAGGGTAGATCCGGATTATTTAAAATGATCTATCTTACAGATGTTTTCGATGATAAGAGGGTTAATCATATTAGCCCGGTAGATTTATCTGTTATCTGCATTCATGATAACAGAGAAGTAAAAGATATGTCCGATCCTAAAGTCTACTCTATCATGAAAATCTAGTAGAGGTTTATATGGCTAGAAAGAGTGCCAACTATAGCTGTGGGTCCATTAATGGGCCCTCTAGCAGGTCGAACTATATCAAAGGATGCCGTTGTAATCAGTGCACTGCAGCTCATCGTCAGTATATGGCAGAATATATGGCGAGAAAGAGAAGCCAGTCAGGTGCATTAGTTAAGAATAAAAAGAAAACAAATAGAAAATCTAATTCTAATCAAAGTGTCCCAGTGGAGACTTTAGAACCGCCAAAGTCTCTTAAAGAGTTATTCTCTAGATCTCTAAATAAAAAGTGAGGGTAGATATATGATGGAATGGCTTTTGGTTCTCTCTTTATGGTCAGGTTCTAGATATCATATCTTAACAACTTTTGATACTGAAGCAGAATGTAAGATTAAACTAGCAGAATATAAAAAAGAAATTAAACTTGGCCCTTCAAGTAAGTTAGACTGTCTTAAAGCAGATCATGACTAACAAGCAAAAGCTCCTTCTTTGGAAAACTCCCAATGCTAAATTAATAATTCGCACAGATCTTAAATCTGGAATTATTGCAAGTTTCCAGGAAGATGGAACTGCAATATGCGAAGACTGTGGAGAAAGATATCACTATCTTAATGGTTCAGTATTTTGGAATTCTAAGGTAATTACAGAATGTATATACTGCCTTGCAAAAAAGGAAAGGATTAGAGATGAAAGAAGATCCCAAATGGAAGCAGGTGGAGTCTGAAGCAAATAGGCTTCTTGGATTATCAGGAACATCTGGTTCTGGTAACCAGAAAGGGGATGGTGACGGTAGAAATTCTCAATATATTCACGAATGTAAACATAGAACATCTGGATCTCATTCTATTCCTAAAGTAGAATGGACTAAGCTAGCAAAAGCTGCAGATAAGTTTAACTCTATTCCTATCTTTACTACCTTTAGAGAAGGTGATTCTGAAATGCTAAGCACTATGAGAACAAAAGACCTAGGTTCTCTTATGGGAGCTGGTTCTGCAAACCAGATGCAGATTGATAGAATTTATGATATAGCAGATCGAACTCTTGGAACCTTTCTGAGAAGAACAAATGCCAATGTAGCTGATAAACTTCTGGTAGAATTTTATAAGTTACTAGAATCTGAATTATTGAATGAGTAAGTATAGTAATCAAATAAGCAGCCTTCCAACCTGGCTTAAAGAGCTGGTAGATGAAGATCTACAGATGCTACAAGAATTAGAAGATTATGAGTTATCAAAAAAGTTGGATCAGCATGAATTCGATGATCCAGAATTTCCACGGGTAAAATATGGAACAAAAGAGAAAACTCAAGCAACGGAAAGTTAAGCTTTTCTGTATCTTGTCCAAAGATCAGAATGATGGAACTATCAAAGTAGTTTACATCAAATACGCTACCGATAGAAGGCTTATTAACGAAGACCTTCAAGAAATTCTCCAAGAAAACAAAGGAAAAAACTTATCCTTTATAGTAATGGAGGGTGAAGAAAAATGGCATATCCCAGAATTCACTCTTGATTCTGAGAATGCCGGAGGTAAAGAAGATGCCGATAGGTAGCAGAAGAGAATCAACAAGTAGACAGAGCAGCCAATCTGGTGAAAAGGATTACGGCGTTCAGGTAGGTTTCTGGGAACACCAGAACGAAAAGAAACGTATTCCTTTTTGGAGAGGAAAGCTTTCTGCAGAGCAGATTGAACGACTCGCCAATGATTTCCCCAATGGATGTGATGTCTACATCAACGAAAACAAAGATGGCGGTAAGGAAACTTCCAAAGGGAAGACTCGTCCTCACCTCAATATGAGTTTTCGTGAGCCATACGTTGGTAAAAAAGGCGGTGGCGATAGAGGAAACAACAGAGGAGACCGTGGCCAATATGACGAGAGAGATGTCTGAACACTCAGCCACAGCTCGTAAAGTAAACAATCTCAACAGGTTGATTAATGAGGACTCGGAGGTTAACCCTCCGGGTCTTCCTTTTTACTTTACTTTAGCTAACGGCCGTAAATGTAATCTACTCCATAGAGATAATGAAGTAGTAGACTTATGCAATTTGATTAACCAATCATTTGTATTTTCAACAGGACCTATTGTAATTCATGGTGACCGAGGAATCGGTAGGACTGCCCTTCTTGAGGCAATCGTTAATATCCAAAGATCTATTTCTCCAGATCCGACTAAAGTAATTTTCTTTGATAATACTAATAATCTCTCAACATTAAAGGATCGGAGTGCCAGTGTAGCAGCTCTGGAAAAGGAAGTTGTAGAGCTGGTAGAAGGTGCCAAGAAAGGAACTACCAAAAGAGTAAAAGACAAAGCGATCGTAATCATTGATGATTTCGATAAGCATCTTATTCCTCCTCAATCTTACGAAGGTAACTATGTTTCTGGCTTCATGAGACTATTTGATTGTTTCAAGCAAATAGTCCTTATTGTTTGTGTTCCTAATCATAAGATGCATCAAATGAAACGGCATGTTTATGCTGATGATTTTGTATATTATCCAGTTCAACCATTTAAAGAAGATCAAATCCGGGATATCATTATAGACCGGCTTAAAGCTAGAGGAGTTAAGAGAGCAGATATCTATAAGTATGTAGAGATTATTCTCAAACATAGATACTATCTCCAAGAAGATAGTCTTAGAAGATATCTCATGGTTGCTAACTCCTTTGTTCTTAAGCTCGCCGGAGAATCTAAAGAAGTATTCGAAGGTAGATTCTATGAATCTGAAGTAGTAGCGGAAGATTCAGCTACCCAGGAATCTTTTATTAGAGCTATGGCTCTTAACTCACGATTCACAGAAGATGAAATTGGATCTGGAATTAAGCTCAAGTTTACTTCTGCTGATATCATTGATAATGTTAGATCTCAAGTAGTTCTATCTCATAGGAACGAAAGAGAAATTGTTAATGTTATTATTAAGAAGCATCTAGGCTTATCCGAGCAGAATAAACCAGTAGCAGTTGTACTTGCAGTTGGTCAAACTGGCTCCGGTAAAACTGAAACTGCCAAGGCTCTTGCTCGAGTATGTTACGGATCCGAGGATAGAATCATTAGAATTGATTTAAATCAATTCAAGAACAGTCATCATATTAATAGGCTGTTTGGTTCTGCTCCAGGCTACGTTGGATATAATGAAGGAACCTTTCTTACTCGAGAGCTTCAAAGTAAATATCCTTGTGTTATTCTCTTTGATGAAATTGAGAAAGCTCACGATGATATCTTAGATGGTATCATGAATCTTCTCGATGAAGGTTCTTTTACAGAATCTTCTGGAAGAACTCATGATATCTCTAAGTGCATTATGTTCATGACCAGTAATGCAGCTGCAGAAGAAATTGGAAAGAAAGGCATGGGCAAAGTTGGCTTTATGGATGAAGCCGATCGTAAAGATGAAGAAGAAGGTAAAGTTTCTATTGCTGCAGTTAAAGAACTTCTAGTATCAAATGGAATGAGGCCTGAATTCGTTAATAGAGTAGATAATGTTCTGGTATTTAAGTCTCTTGATGAAGCTATGCTTAAACAAGTAGCTGACGTAAGACTCAAGAAGACTATGAAAGAGATCTTTAGAACAGTGGAAGTAGAATTTCCTGACCGGGATAAAATTCTTGATTACATTGTCTCTAAGGTAAATAAAAATGAGAATGGAAGATCTGTTAATAGGATTATTAAGAACGTAATTGTTCCTAGTATTATTGACAGGTTTGCCCTAACTGAAAATAAGAAGATAGAATTCACTTCAGACCAGATTAATACGGACTATGAACCATGAACGAGTTAGAACCAGTTAAGCCGCGGGTTATTATTAACCCAAAAACTATTGAAAGTGAGATGGTGATTAGTGCATCATCTTACTTTTATATTTCAAAGTGTGATGGCCTTGCCCTGGCCAGGATCCTGATGCCTCATATGAAGGCACGAAATGAAGAAGGTGCAAGCCGCGGTAAGAAGTTCCATTCTATTATGGAAAACTGGGAAGTTGGAACTGATCATAGTCTGATTGATGAAAAAGATGAGCTCATAGTAGAGTATGTAGATCGGATTAAAACTAGAGAATACTTTCCGTTAAGAATTGAGAAAGCTAATGAACTTGCATTGGTTCAAGAGCGATTCAGTCGTAGAGGAGTAATTGCTCTTAGTGGTCAGATCGATACTGCCTACTATGAGCCAGACTCCAATACAGTTACGATCGTAGACTATAAAACTGCGCAGTATATTAATCCTGCTGACTTTGAGCAGATGAAAATCTATATAAGCCTGGTAATGAGATCAATTGAGGATTTCCTTGCCAATGCTGGTCTTGAGCCTAAATCTATTAAGGCTAAGATTCAAAGAACCCAAGTTAAAGGTCTTATTGATTACATCAGGCTTGATAAGCAGTTTGATGTAATCATGTCCGCTGAAACTTCAACTGAATTTATGAATCAAGTTCAGATGACTATCTCTCATTTGGAAGATCATATTCTGGCTCTTAGAGAAAAGACTCCTGGAAGAAAACTGGAGTATATGGCAGGACCTCATTGCAATAGCTGTGCATTTAATGGCAAGTGTCCTGTGCATGCTAACGCATCAGAAGCTGCTATCCTTGCTCTTAAAGATGTAACAGATGTTACTCTTCTTACTAATCAGCAAAAAGTTGAGGCTCTTGATAAAATCAAGGGACTCATAAAGCAGCTTGATGCTAGAAAAGTAGCACTGCAGGATTCTCTTATCATTGCTGGAGAAGCTGGAATCGAAGAGACCAAGGGTTCTTATTCTATCCAAACAACTGTAAGAGATGTATTCTCACCCAGTTTATTTCAGGAAAAGCTTGAGAAGGAAAGCTTTGGAAAGAAAGATTGGGAAAAGCTCCTCAGTGTTGCAGATATATCAGTGAACAAAAAGAACTTAGAAGTTCTTGTTGAGAATGATAAGATAAGAAAGTTACTCGAATCCTGTTTTTCAAAGACACCGAATGCCGGTTACGTTAAAGTGAAGTCCGGAAATAAAAAGAGTGAAGGTGAATAGAATGTATGGACATGAAGAGACCTCCCTTCTGGGTATCGGAGCAGTTTCTCGATAAGTGGGAAGATTCTAGTTTTATAATAATAGCGTCTGACAATAACAATACTACCAATCTAATAATGAATCAGACACTACTTCAGTTTCTGGTAGTTAATAATACATATAAAAGAGCTCTACACAGTCTTATCATGATTGTAGATTTCTTGGCCAACATTAACGATGGTGGTTTTAAAAGACACCCAAAGCTAACTACAATGACTGAGCAGGCTATTAATTCATATCTTGCCATTCGTGATATGTATGAATTTCAGCTCGTCCTTGACGGTAAACTATATGGAGATAGAACTGACTTATGGGAAACTCTCTCCTCAGATCACGCTACGCTCTCGACTTTGTTCCAGCAGAGGATAGACTATTTATAGTTAATCCTGGTGGAAAAGTTAAGAGCATTCTTTATGAAGAAGATGCCAGAGTAGTTCCATTTACAATGGTAGAAGGTGCCGGTAGAAATTCCAAGAAGGTTATGGAACTTGGAACAAGCCGGCAGATGCAAATTAAAAGAAATGATTATCCCACCTTCTCTGCAATGCAGGGACAGGTAGGAAGCGCCAGAAAGAAATTCGTACGTAACCTTGTAATGTATGAGCAGGATATTCTTCCTGAAGTCTCTATCCCTGGAGATCTCAAAGTAATGTGTTTTGACTTTGAGATGAGAACCATGGGTTCAATGCCACTTCCTGAAAGAGATCCGATTATTGCCTTTGGTGCAGTAATGCTTAATGAGAGATGGCAGGATCCAGATGATAATGATATCAAGATCATGATATCTCACAGCAATGAGAAGAAGCTTCTCAATGCCTTTATAGAATATATTTTAGAAAAGGATCCGGATATTGTGGCCGGTTTCTTTTCTATGGAGTTCGACCTTCCATATTTCTATCAAAGATGTGCAAAGTATAAGATCGATCTCAGCATTCTAAATAGATTTGCTGCAGAACCTCCTCGGAAAGGTGGAGATCGAGGATTCTTTCACACTAAAACTGGAGAGATGATCCTCACAAGATGTGGTGAAAGCTTAGGAATTGGTAGAGTTCACGATGATATCTATCTTAACTCTGTTAAAAGAGATACCAACATCAAAACTAAGAACCGCAGATTAAAAACAGTTACTGCCTTTTATGGAATGGAAGGCATCTACGATCTATCCGACGATGACAAGACCCAGATGGATAAGATCAGTGATGAACAGATGCACAAATATCTAACATCAGATATTCGGTGTACTGCTTATCTCGAGGAGAAATATCTTCCTATCTCGCTAGCTCTATCTGATGTCCTGAACTGGCCAGTAAACATGGCTGTTAATAGATCTCCCGGCCTCTTATCTGATCTCTATTGTGGAAGTATGGCATGGCAGAGAGGCTATGCTTCTGTTAAGAATAATGCAGAGAAATTTCCCAAAGTATATCAACTTATTGAGCTATCAACAAACAAGAAGTTTGAGGGTGCTTATAACTTTGCAAGGGAATACACAGCATCTAGAGAAGTTCAGAAGCTGGACGTTTCATCTCTATATCCATCAATCATGATTCAGTTTAACCTTTCTCCTGATACTACAACACTTCAGGCTATTGTAGATCTAGGAAATAAACTAGGTATTGATGAAGGCGAAGATGAAAGATATGCAGTTGGTGTGGTAAAAGAACAAGACTTCACAATCTATAATATTCCAGATTATAATCTGGGTAAAAGGATGCATATCAAAGTTAAGAACTCTTCTGGAGTTGTTAAAGATATGCTCTTAAACTTCCTGAACCAGAGAGCTCAAATCCGTAAGCAGATGAAGCAAACCAAGGATCCTGTTCAGCTGCAACTATTAGATTCCAGGCAGAATACCATGAAGATTCTAGCCAATAGTATTTATGGATCCATGAGTGGAGGAATGTTTTCTAATACTTCCCCAATCATTGGTTTATTCGTAACTGCAATTGGCCGTGAGCTGGCCAGTACAATTCATAGAGCATATAATGATCAGATCCTTGCAATTGATACTGATGGTTTCATGTTTAATAACCAGAGTATCCGGGATAAAGATCTTAATAAGTTCATTGAAGAGTTTATTAAAACCAAGTATGAATTTCCTGAGTGTCATATTAGTGTTAAAGAAGAGATGGAGGCTGAAGGCCGTAACAACATCATTATCTTTAAGAAGAAGAACTATTCTCTATTTACTGAAGGACATGTAAAGTTGGTTGGTAACAGCCTTCACTCTTCAACAATGCCAGTATTCGTAGATGAGATGATCCATGACCTTATGGCTAAGTGTTTGGATGATCTTAATGCTGGAATATTTCAGGCGAAGAGAATTGATAAGTATTATGCAGATATGATGGAGAAGGTTAATGATCTCCCAACAGAAAGCTTTAAGTTATCAATGGCAGTTAAGATTGATATCGATGATTATAAAGGAACAGCAAAACCATCTACTAGAATTTCTTATATGAATCTATCTTCTAGTTCAGAAGAATCTAGAAAGAATGATATCATAGCATATATTGAGAAAACTATCCGAGATCTCTACTCGAAGAATGAAGGTGATCTAGGAGTAGTTGTAAGTAAATGGAAGAAGATTAAGAACGCCAAGACTCATGAAGATTTCATGAGCGAATTAAGGCAGTTTGCACTTCTATATTTAGATAATGCTGGCCACTTTCAGTATAACCAGGCTGTAAAGATTCTAGATCGATACCTGGAAAAGAACGGGAGCTATCCGAATGTTGGAGAGACTGTAGAATTCTTTTATACAAACAGCTCTGAGAAAGTTGAACTGTTTGAAAATCTAAAAGATAGAAGCCAGCTAAACATGCAGAAATATACTGGTCTTTTCGCAAATACATATGAGTCGCTTATTCAGTGCGCTGGAACAGATACTGATTCATTTGATGATATCTCGTTCTGAGTTACTTAAAGAATAAACTGGAGTAATCATGGCTACAGCTAAGAAGACAATCATACAGTGTATTTCACCGTATGATGGAATCATATTTGCTACTGATGATCCATCAGTTATAATGGATGGCAGCAGCATTTACATTCTAGAGAAGGGTTACTTCTCTATTCCTGTGCCATTTGATGTTAAGAGTAAGGTATATCTACCGCTATCATCCATTATTAAGGTTCTTAGATCTAAGAAAGGTTCTGTGAAAGTAGAACGCGGTAGATTAGTTATTACTGTAGAAGAAGCTAATATCAAGAAAGCAATCACGGTTCCTGCCTCTCCTACAGATAGAGATGTATCTGTTCCTGAACGCCTCCTGAATATGGGAGGAGATATATCTCCTAATGCCATTAAAGAAATGGCTGAGATGGATTCAGTAATTAGATCAGTATCAAAACTCAGTAGAGATACATTCTGTGGCGTTACAAAGTTTAAGAAGAAAAGCTACTTTGTAATGGGTGATATGCGGCATGCCTGGATCAAAGAACTTCAGAATGATCCATGCCCAGAGAGTATGAATGTAAATCCTGGGTTATATGAAAATCTATATACTGATGAATGCACTCTTAAGATGGAGATTGAAGTTTCTAAAACCGGCGAAAGAAGAAACATGTGTTATGCCGAATCAGCAAAGTATGGTTATAAAGCCGGCTTCCCAATTCCAATTATGGAAGTATCTCCAGATAAGATCCTTGAGATCTTTTCTAAAGTAGATCAGCTTACTGATTGTGCATGGTTTACAGTTACAGCTGAACTATTTTCAAAGGCAATGAACGAGATTGTAGAACATCTCAGGAAAACTAAAGGTAGAGAAGTAACAATATCTATAGCAGATGGATTAATGACAGTTAGTTCTGGCTCATTATCTAATAAGGCAAATGTGGAGATTCCTTGCACTCACTCAGAAGGAATTACACTTACTATAGAAAACCCAGAAAAGAAAGCTTTAAATAGACTTGGAAATATGTTCGGCGATTTTGAAATTACAATTCAAATTGCCAAATCAAACAAGATAGCATTTCTACTCAGTGCATATGTAAACCTGCTATTTGTTTATAGCTCAGCAACATTTATCGAGAAAGAGGAGAACTAGTATGAGCAATGTAAAAGAAACAGATGAGCAGTTAGAGATTATCAACGCATCTCCTAAAGAAAGAACCGTAGTTATGGCAGTTCCAGGATCTGGAAAGACTCATACGATGGCCAATCGAGTCGTATCCCTGTTAAAACAGGGAAAGATTAAGCCTGAAGAGATTGTACTGTTCTCATATACTAATAATGCATCTCAGGAGATTGCAGAGAGGGTAGTTAAAAACCTCGGAACTCCAGATGCTATTGAAAAGATTAAGTGGGGAACTATCCACTCATTCTGTTTCAATGAGTGCCAGACTTATACTGGTATTGAAGCTACACGTGTTCTTGATGATTATGAATCCATGCTCCTGTATGAGAACTCGTTAATACACGAGATTCTTAATAATGAAGTTGATGAGCATATCCCTAGTATTGACAGGGAGAACTTTAAAAAAATAGTTCGGGAACTAAATAATAACATCGAGAACACCGGCATATCTGTATCTCTTCTTGATAACTATCTAAGTGTTGATCGTATTAGAAATGCTATTAATCTACAGTTAGATGAAGGTGTAAAACCTATAGATGACTTAGTCTCAGAAGCTAGAGTAACTATTGCAGAAGATTATCTGCAGCAGATCTTAGTTGATGGATTCTTATCTATAATGCTTGCACAGGGAGTATATACCTTTCAAACAATGGTATTACTATTTAATCAGATTCTTAATGATCCAACTCATTATGCTTATGTATCAGCATTATCTGACAGATTTAAGTATCTATGTGTTGATGAACTTCAAGATCTCAAAGATGAAGAAGTTTCAGTAATTAACAAGCTATCTGAAATTATTGGGGCCTCTTTGTTCTGTGGAGATATTGCTCAAACTATTTATAGTTCCTATATCAATAAAATAATTGTAGAGGAGATTCTAACTCTTGAATCTCCTTATACAGTTAGGAACCTTACAACATGCTTTAGAATGAGCAAGAATATTACTCATTTTACTAATAGATCTAGATCGCATATCTATACTAAAGCATTTGTTAATCCAGATAGGTTTCATCCAACAGTTCAAACTGGAGTTGCGGTTACTCCTTCTAAGGATAAAGTGGATGGCCCTCCAGTAAATATTCATTTCTGGGCAGATCCTATTGATAATGATCATACAATGATGCGTAGAATCAATACCTGGATTGCAGCTAGATGCACAGAAGGCAGTGTTGCAATTCTAGCATCTACTAATAGAGCAGTTAGAAATTTGTGGTCAGCCTCTAAAGGACTCTTTGGAAGTAAGACATTCTCTACAGATTTCTATAACTTCTATCAGGATGTTGCTTTTAATAGAATCAACTTCACGGCGATTCTATATCTTATGATGCTGATAACTGGAACTAATGTTTCTGGTTCTTCTCCTATTATGCAGAGTAGAATCATGCAATTGGCTAGAGGTAGGCTTAGAAGAAATCAGGATCTTATTAACAGAACAATTGCATTAGATTTTGCCAAGAAGAGATATGGATTAATGATTCGTTCTCTATTCAAAGTTAGCAGTAACTTATCAGATGATGGTGTTTCTGAAAGAGTAAACCGAGCTTTAAGCTATCTTTGTCATCAGCAAACTTCATCACTTGCTGTTCAAGATAGGATGCTCAACATTATTAATATGGAGCCTATAGATGCAGCTCTAATGCTTATGTCAGCAGAAGATGACGGACTGCAGGAAGTAACTTCATATTTTCAATCTGCCATTCCTATCTTAAAGGATCTAGCATCTAGACCTCCTGCTAAGATTGAGGAGATCATTGATAGAGTTATTAAAGGTGTTCATAATAAGGAGATGGATGATCGTAGAAAGGGAACGATTACAAACATTTGCCGTAAATCTTTAATGCATACCGTCAACAGACTGGTAGGTGGAACTTTCCATCCTAATAAGTTTATGATGGGAAAGGAGCGCGTAAGTAAGAACGCTGGTATCTATCTCGATACGATTCATTCTGCAAAAGGTTTGGAGTTTGATAATGTTAATATTGTAACCTCCTGCGTAAGACCACTTGACTGGAACTGGGATGATGGCAAATGCTTGGCATATGTAGGTATGACAAGAGCCAGAACTCAGTTAAATCTACACTTCTATGAAAAGAAGCAGAATACTAGAGGTGGAATGCCAAGTGGATGGTTCTCATCTATTCTTGCTCAAATTCTACATGAGAATGATATCGATTCTTTTGTGAGATTCATTGATAATTATGTTCCTACTGTAATGGATACATTTGTAGGAACTGATAGAAGCAGAAATTATAAAGAATCTGCAGCAAGATTTTTGAATCAGATTCGGAATAATCAATTGAAGATCTTTATCAACAATCAGGAATTGACTTTTGTGAATAACTTAAAAGAAGAGATTGCATGAAAGTAAATAGACCATTAGATATTGATGATATGTATCCAACTGGTCCAGTGACCGGTTTATCTACAGCGTTAGCGGAAGGAAAACTTCCGAAGCGTTGTCTTTTCCACGGTGATAGTGGTTGTGGTAAGACCACTATTGCAAGACTACTTGCTGCTAATCTTCTAGGATTAGAAGGGAAAGAAAAGGAAGATCTTGTAGAATCGGGAACTTATGCTGGTCCTGAGTTTAAAGAGATAAATGTTTCAGTTAAGAATAAGGTAGATGATGCCAGAGAATTGGAAGATGAACTTTTAAGTTGTTCTGACGGATTCGATACTGCCAAACCATATGTATATGTTCTGAATGAGGCTCAGAGATATACTCCTGATGCTCAAGATGCATTGTTATCTGTATTGGAACAGCCTATTCCAAATGTATATGTATTTGTTACAACCACTGAGCCGGCTAAACTTAAGGTTAGCTTTCAGAGAAGGTTTAGTCAGTATAAATTTAGCGGCCTAGGTTATGAAGCAGCAAAGAGATATCTTGAGAGTTTAATTCAGAAGTCAGGAATTGAAGGAGTAGATCTTGGTGTAAAGAGTAAGATCCTTGATATTGCTTCTGGTTCTCCGGGTATTATCAGTGCTATATTTTCCAGCTATGCAACCAGCGGAGAAATTCCGCATGAAAAAGAAGCAGAAACTGGAAATGCTCATAAAGTATACAAGGCTATGATGTCCACATATGATTCTTTTATGAAGAATTCTTCTTGTGGTCCTCAGGTCGAATCTATGTTATCTTCGTTAGAAGATCTTAAAGCAGTAACCGGCTCCTGGGAAGGCGCCCGGATTTCATTGCTTACCTATCTGAATCATTTACTAAGAAGCTTAAGTAGAGATGATCGATTATCTCCACGAGCCCTTGCCGTCCTCGGTGGCTACATGGATATACTTGCACCATTTCTTGTAGAAAATGCAGTTGGAAGGTATGAGTTAACCGGAAGACTGGTTAAAATGATACTGCATAAGAAATCCATCGAAGAGGAGTATAAAAATGGCGGGTCCAAAGAAGAAGACTAAAGCTGAACAGAGAGCAGAGAAAAGAGAAGAGTTAGAAGCTCGATTATCTACAGGTTCTACACCTGAAGAACGTCGTAAGGCAGTTCTTGCTGAAATCAAAAAGAAGTATGGTGCTGATAGTATCCAATCAAGAGATAAAGGCGAAAGCCCTGTTATTGAAAGATCCTCAAGTGGATCCATCTCTCTTGATATTGCATTAGCAGGAAGATATCCTGGAGGCTACCCCAAAGGCAGGATGGTTGAAATTGTAGGCAACGAAGCTGAAGGTAAGACCACCATGTGTCTTATGAAGATTGCTTCAGATCAGAAAACTAATCCCGACTCCAATCACATGTTTATAGATATGGAGCATCATCTTGATGAAGAGTTTGCAGTTCAAACCGTAGGTGTAGACTTCGATAAGATGGATACAGTTCAGCCGGATAGTGGGGAAGATGCTATTGAAATGGCTAAGATTGCAGTTAGAAACTATGATACTGTTATCATTGATTCTATTGCAACCATGGTTCCTCGAGCAGAATTGGATGGTTCTGCTGGTGATGCAACAATGGGTCTCCATGCAAGATTAATGAGTCAAGCATGCAGAACTCTTAATCCTATTATTAATTCTAATTGTACACTTATCTGGACTAACCAGTGGAGAAGTAAAATTGGTGTTATTATGGGAGATCCGCGGGTTCCTACCGGTGGAAATGCCATGAAGTTCTACGCTTCTATTCGAATCTATCTTAAGAAAGGTGAGAAGATTAAGAATGCTGATGGTGTAATTGGTATCTGGATTGAGGGTGAAGTAGTTAAGAATAAGACATGGCGACCATTTCAAAAGTTTAGATTTCCATTCTTCTTTAAAACAGGTATCAATCGTGGAATGGAAATTATTGAAGTAGCCCAAACTTATAACATTGTTGAAAGAATTGGAACCTGGTTCTCCTATAAAGGAGATAGAATTGGACAGGGAATTGATAATGCTTCAGAGTTCTTAAATAACAACGAAGATATTGCAAATGCAATTCTTGCCGATATTGGAGAGGCTTCTGCTAAGGTAATGGAACCTCCAATTAGAGATGAAGATGAGCCAGAAGTAGAGGATTAATTCTATGGAAAAAGAAGCACGGTTCATTGGAGTTCGAATGGACGATCAGTGTATCGTGTTTCGTTCAACTTCCAGAGCATTCTCTATAGAAAAGAAACTGGATCCTCGGTATGATCTTATTAATCACTCACCAGATGGTTTTGAATGGGGATATTCTGGCAGCGGTCCTGCCCAATTGGCATTGGCAATCTGTGCCAGCGTACTTAATAATGATTCACTGGCTCTTTCTGTATATCAGGAATTCAAAGATACTGTAATAGCTGATATTAAAACTAGCAGCTGGACTTTGCCTGAAAGTAAAGTTAAAGAATATATTAATGCCATCCTTACTAAAAGGCAAACAGCGGTGGTAAACCATGGAACAAGAATTTGATACAATGGTAGATGAGAAGACTCTACCCAACCCCGCAAAGACTGTTAAGAATGACTATAAAGCTCTAAAAGAGTTTTGTATTAACCTCAGAGAGACTGGATGTAATATGTGCGACCTAGGTAAATTAGGTCCTGATCATATAGTTGTATCCAGAGGAAATATTAAGTCCCCGATTATGATTGTAGGTCAGAATCCTGGAGCTACTGAAGTAGAGCAGGGAGTTCCATTTGTAGGACCTGCAGGCCAACTTCTGATTCAACTTCTTGAGAAAAGCGGTATTGAAGATAAGTATAGTGCATATATTACTAATGTTGGTTTATGTGCAACTGAAGGAAATAAGCCTCTTACAAAATCTCAGGCTTCTAAATGCTATACACATTTAATTGCTCAGATGAAACTTCTAGCTCCAGTTGTATTAGTTGCTGTAGGTAAACCTGCTCTCGATCAATTAGTTCCCAGCTGTGAAAAACTTGGAGCTATTGAGTGTTCCGGTAAGTTCTATACTTTCAATGATCCCATTGAAGATATTACTCTTCCAGTATGTTTCATTCTTCATCCTGCTTTCTTGTTAAGAAAGCGTGGAACATCTGATTATCAGAAGTATTTTGATATTACTATGAATTCACTTGGCGATCTTATGAAGAATATGCCAAGATATCTACAACTTAGAACGGAGCCTGTATTCTAATGAGTGAGAAAATCTACACCCAATATGTATCTGAATTTGGTATGGTCCGTGAAATAGAAATGCCAGAGAGCGAAGCTAAAGAACAAATTAAACGTCTTAGAGAGCAGATACTAAAAGTTGATAAAGTAAGAGAAAACATGGGAGCTAGTAATGGGTCTTGATGTTAGTGCTGGAAGACTTAGCTATAGAATTGGATCCTATAGTTATTTTAATAACTGGCGTAACACTGTTTTTAAGTTAATAAACAAACAAAATGTAGATGTAACTGATTTTTTTGGTTTTGGTGGAGATAATCCAAGACTTGGCGACCTTGATTTCTTCTTTATAAATGATTCATCTATAACTCGACCTATTTATAGAGATCTAAGATATATTATTAATCATTCTGATTCTGATGGGGAAATAACACTTCAAGAATGTAGAAGATTATTTCCAGCATTAAAGATGTTTGTAGAAGAATTCTACGATGGTAGAAAAATAATAGAAGCAAATATAGGAAATGATAAAGTAGTAGATTTAAAATCTCTCATAGAAACGGCAGTTAAGTTTATCAACTTATGTGCTGCTGCTGAGAAGTATAAAGAGAATATGGAGTTCCACTAATATGACAACACAAATTAGAATTACACAACAAATGAGAAATGTATGGTCTAAGCAGATTATTAAGAAAATTCTTGGCCCGAAAGAGCTAGACTTTGAGCAGAGAGTAAAACAGCTAATTACATTGTTAATAGATTCTTTTGTAAAAAAGAATAAGAAAGAATGGGATAACTTTCCTAAGGAATGGAAAGCAAAAGCAAGAGAAATAACAGTTTTTATTAATAATGACCATGATAAATGTGTTCAAGTTAAATATGATTCTTTAATTCCAGTTCCTGGAAACATTATAACTTATAATGATAGAGCTTACTTTAACGTAACCAAAGAAAATAAAGATTTCTATGAACTTGTGTCCAATCTTGTTGATGAAGAAAGAAAAATACATCTCCTTAAAAAGGAAGTAGAAAGTGAATTGAGTGCAGTTCTTTCATCTGCAAAAAATTTAAAACAGTTAAGAGAGTTATGGCCAGATATTGATAAATATATCGACTTATCAAAACTTTCTGTTGGTGGGCAGCTTGTTAGAACCGATATAACAAAATTAAATTCTCTAATTGTTAGTATTAATGAAAACACTAAGACTAATCTTAAAGAGGTGTCTTGATGAATTATCATATTGACTTTACTGCAGAAGAGGCTGTACCCTGTTCCATTCAAAAGTTTGAAGAAGTTAATAATCTATTTAATGAATTAAAGGAAGACTTTCCAATTCTACTATATATGTCTCTTGAAAATGGTGAGCTCTATATATGTGGAGAGAATGGAACATTAGATGTTCTCTTGAGTGATGAAAATCTAAACAAGAACGGACAAGAAAAAGGAAAGGAATTTCTTACTAAACTTGGAGAAGTAATAGCTGAAGCGGATTTAAGATATCTAGATTTTGGAGTAGCATTTTCATGTGATAAGCTTGCACCGGGTTCCCACGGTGGAACAGCATTCAGACTTTATCTAGATGGTTCTATTAAATACAGATCAGAATTCTGGGAGGAAGAATCTATAGAAGCACTTACATCTAAAGGACCTCAAAAAGCTATAGATGAAAGAAATAATAACAACTCAGGCATTATTGTAGAAGGTCCTTATAAATGCCCTGATTGTGGTGGATCCGCATGCTTTGAAGCATCATACCTAGATCGAGAAACTAATCTTGTATTATGCCCTTATTGTGGAACTCAGTTAGAGATCTGAGATTTATCATTATTACATCTAGCCCAGGTTCCATAGTTAGAGCCATTAAAGGCTAGTTCTACTCTTCTCTTATATTCAATAAAAATAGCTGGATTTGGATGAAGACTGTCAATATTCCATCCATCTTTAATTGGATTACCCTCTACTCCATTCTCAGCTAGAAAGTCATTCATATCGACATAGCAAAAGTTCTCTGTTGCAGGAACAATGTTATCTCTAACATAGAAATTGATCTTAGATTTGATCATATTTCCAACCGGACTTTTTGATGGTGGTATTGCACCATATACTATTCTAGCTTCTTGATTATCCTGTCTAAGAAGATGTATATATTCAGAAAGATTATCTCTAAGAGCATCAATAGATGCTCCTACTAAGAGATCATTTCCTCCACCATCGGTAAAGATATACTTTGGTTTAAATGCGTTAACTGAAGTATTTCTTCTATGAATCATTCCACAAACAGTATCTCCAGCAATTCCACTGTTGATATATTGTGTATTATTGAGATCATCCGACCATGGATATCCACCGGAATCTATTGAATTAATTGCATTCCATTCTTCAACAATTGAATCTCCGGTAAAAACTGTAGTAGCAGTATATCCTCTATCTGCCCAGTTGCTGTATTTCAGTGCCATGATAGATCGAAAGAATCTAGTACTGTCTTGATCGTATATACGACTGTCGCAACTGTCTTCTTTGAAAGAGCAGTGAATTAAAAACAGAAGCATCAACGGAGTGATAACTAAAGTTTTCACTAGTATCAGTAGTTGTTAATAACAACAATGGTACTCTAGATGTTGCTTCAGTAATGTTCGTGTAATGAATAGAGGGATACAAACCCTCATTCTGCTACCACTGCTTATTGGCTCTCACTCAGTGATGGCGGAGTTTGAATGCAGAGGCCCTGATTGTAATAAAATCAATCGGGACTACGGCGCATATTATTCAGATTTTTCAAAATACTATCTTCCAGCATTAGCTAAAGATGAGCTTCTTGCGCAATCTTTTGGTTCAATTGCATTAGTTCCCTATCATGTTACAACGCAAAAATTTACCGTGGGAATTTTTGGCACTGCATCATTTACAAACGAAAGAAAGATTCCAGTTAGAAATGATCTAATAGAGAATAAAACAAAGAATATGGGAGAAAGAGGTATATCACTCCAACCAGGAGGATATGCCGGAGTCAATATTGGTTGGCTTGCTTCATCTCTTCAAACACTCTTTAGTAAGTATGATCAGGAAAGCACATTTCTAGACAGATTTGAAGTTTACGGATTTGGATATCAGTATGGATCCTTAAAGTCAGATCAAGCCAATAGTACAGCTACCAATCTTCATCTCAGAGGTGGAATGATTAGATTTACTATCATTCCGGAGTTTGGATGGGGAAGGTTTATAAACTTCTCTGGTCTTTCAATAGGAGCCGGCAGAGCTGATAGCACTCATAACATTAATATAAAGTTCAGCGATACACTTGGAATTAAAACAGATATTAAATCTGTTGAATGGACTGGTAATAATGAGATTATCTACCAGGGAACTACAGTAACCAGATTTGGAGATATTAGAACTGGAGCCTCAGTTCTAGACTTTATATCAATATATCTAGGAATAGGTAAATTTTCAGGAACTGGAAGTGCATTTCTCAGCTTTAGCAGAGATGCCTCATATGCTACTTTCTCAGATGTTACTGAATATCGTTTTAAGGCCGAAACCAAGGCTTCTGATAGATTCTCTGATATATACTATATAGCTGGTGCCAATATTGGCCCATTTACCCTTCAGGGTATGCAAACAGTATCTCGTAAAAATCAATTACGAAAAGCATATGCAGTAACTATAGGCTTGACCTACAGATACTGAAATATCTTAATTAAACAATCTTAACAGGCAGAGGTTTTATGGAATATCTCCATGGAGACCGTAATAACTATTTAAACGGCTGCAGATGTGATAAATGTAAAGAAGCTAATAGAATTTACATGCGTAAATACTATAAGAAGCATCCTGGGTTAAACGCGCAGCTTATTAAAAGAAGAAGAGCCAAAAAGATAGAGCAGGGCCTATGTTCTGAATGTGGATCTGCTAAAATAGATACTAATAGTAGCACTCGATTCTGTAAAAGTTGCCTGGATAAGAAAAGAGACCGGAGTACAGTAAATAATAGAAAAATCTCCAAGTTAAAAGAAGAGAAGAAGAAGATACAGGGCGAAATCAAGGTTAAGACTGATAGTGCTCTTCTTAAGAAAGAAGAAATCAAATCTGGTAAATATGATTTCCTCTGGAATGAGTAGATAATAGATTGTAATTACTTATAAAGATAATAAGTGATAAACGGAATATAGCTCAGTGGTAGAGCGTCTGCTTTGGGAGCAGAGGGTCGCAGGTTCAAATCCTGCTATTCCGAAATTCAAGGTAAATATGAAAATAGAGAATATAAGACTAGGATTTGCTACTAATAGCAGCTCACTTCACTCTATCGTTATTCTTCCAGATAAGATTAGATCATTAACAGATTCAACAGATCATCCTGGTGAGTATGGTTGGGATAATTTTACATTAGTGAGCCAGCTAGAAAAAAGAAGATATATGGCAATCTTGTTAAAGCCTCATATTGAAGAGCTCATAGGATCTGAACTAACTACTACTTTACTAGAGAACCTTCTAGATGTAAGGATTAATCCTGATGACTATATAGATCATCAGAGCACCCAGAATTTTCCGCGCGACATTAAGGGCCATATCAATATGGATTATCTCCGCGACTATATAGAATTCATAAAAAGACGCGATGTTGCAATTCTTGGTGGAAATGATAACGGTGGAGAACATCCATTAATAGAAGAACCTGGAGTTATAAATTTAGGAATTCCACACTTATTAAAAGAAACTGAAAACATTATCCGAGCTCATAAAGATGATATAAGTGGGCATTGGGTTTTATTTGATACAACCAACGGTCATAAAGTATCACTTTCTTTCGATGCTCCTGCGGCGGCGCGTAGTTTTTCAAGTTTCCCAGAGCTCGTAGATATTTCGATCACTGATTATTGTGATGCTGGTTGCCGTTACTGCTATAGAGCTTCTACTGAAAATGGAAAGCATGCTGAGCTTTCATATATCAACGAAATAATTGATTCACTGGTTAAAGTTGGAACATTTGAAGTAGCTATTGGCGGTGGTGAGCCAACAACGCATCCAGAGTTTGGAACTATATTAAAAATGTTTAAAGAAGACGGAATAATTCCCAACTTCACAACTAGAAGAACAGATTGGATGCAAGATGATAGAAAAGAAGGTTATTTATCCAGCTGTGGGTCCTTTGCATTTTCAGTAGATAGTTTTTATGACTTTATGGACATGCTTAATATAGCATTATCTAATAGAGTTCCGTTAAATAAAATTAATATTCAGATAGTTGATAAAACTATACATCATAGCGAATTAAATAGGATATTAGATGCCTGTGACTTACATGGATTAAGAGTTACAATTCTCGGATACAAAACTACTGGATTTGGTGCTCGTTTCATTAAACCAGATCAAAATAGAGATCCTATTAAAACAGATTGGTTAAAATCTCTGCAAGAATCTAAAATAGGTATGATTGGAATAGATACGACAATCGCAAAGGAATATGAAAAAGAATTAGAAGCTCGGAAAGTTCCAAAGTATCTCTATAGAACTGAAGAAGGTATGTTTTCAATGTTTATTGATGCAGTAGCAAAGAAAGCTGGTCCCTCGAGCTACTGCTTTAACTCTCAATATGTATTTATGCCTCATCCAACCGCGGGAGATATTCTATCTGTTTTTAATGTATTTCATACATATAAGCAGATTGATAAGCCGGCTAGGGCAGTATTAAATACTTGATTTTAGGTAGGATGCTTGTTATTAAGGGCCAATGTCATATACCCCTCGGTTTTCTCCTGAAGAACAGGACTTTATAGAGTCTACTAAAAGGCTTCTCGAGTCTGATTCAAAGTCAAAGACACTATTAGAGGCTATGATAGGTTTAGCCAGCGATTGTATGGACTCTGGTGGTTTAGTATTTAATAATCACAACCTATCTTTTCTAGCTCAGATAAGTAATGACCCCAGTATTAAAGCCCAAGCGGAGTTAAGGCAGCATACCAAGAGATGTCCAGAGTGTAATAAAAGGTTAGTTGGTTTATGTGGCCGGCTTGAGTGCACAGATTGCAGATTAGTATTTTTCTATGAAAGCCCCAACACCAGAGCACAGTGCCCTGGTTGTACATCTTATCGAGATAGAAGTGATCCTAATTATGCACGAGATGCCTATGAAGGATTTGGAACAGGCTGCCCTTCTGTACATGGGAGAGGAGATGAGATTGAAAAGTACGCAAGAATGAAAGAGAAAGGAACTATAGATCCAGCAAAATGGAGAGCTTCGCAAGATGTATAAAACTTACTACCTAGATCACAATGCTACATCCTTTCCTAAGAATTCTGTTTATCTTGCATATGAAACGAAATTAAGAACCAGCCCATTTTCTACTAACATCCGTTCTGGCATAGATCCATCAGACTTAGTTGAAGATATCTTAGATAAGATTAAGATCCTTCACAAAGTTCCTGCTAATTGTGATTCAGAATTAATTATTACAAGAGGTGCGACTGAAGCTTTAAATATCGGAGCATCTTCAGGCGTGCTAATGCCATTTTGTGATCCGCATATGCACAATGCTATTTATACAGTATTGTTAAAACAAGGACAAACAATTCAAAATAACATAGAAGAACTAACTGAGTTTAATTCTGTAATTATTAATGCTGCATCTTCATTTGGTATATCTATAGATTGGAAACCAGTATTAGCACAACTCTACTATCAAGTAGTTCTTATTGATGCATCTCAGTGGATATCTTGGGATGCAGATATAACAGATCTACTCCCAACTAATTTCTTTGCTAATGGTAATCAGGTAATGATTTGCTGGGGGTTTCATAAACATCTAGGAATGTATCCAAACCTGGGAGTCTTATTACATTTAAGACCTAAAGGATTATATCAAAGAAATTTTAATAGATGTATTATTGGTGGAGTAGGTAATACTGATATTAACTATGCAAGCAGCTATAAGTATTCTAAGGTTCCCGCGGGAACTTTTAACAGTATAGATCTTATAGCATATAAAGAGATGCTCTCTTATTATATTGGTAACCCATACTTTCTACCCAAGATAGATCCAGATGATAAAAGAATCTTTGATTTATGCTTTCAGTTTTTAAAAGAAGCTGATGCGGAATCAGATGTCGAATATACCACTCGAGGAGTTACTGCATCATTCTGGCATCAGGAGCTAGAGCTTGGTGAGCTCACTATGAGACTCAATGATTATCTAAATGATCTAGAACCTGAAGCAGAAGTAATTTATCGTGTTGGCAAATTCTGCTGTAATTATTATTTCGACAAGGTTCTTACTAAAGATGCAGGTAATGAACGACAAGGAAGAATAAGGCTCTCTTTATGATTAAAAGACCGTCTGCTCAGGGCTACTACTTAGACTTATTCTTTATACAGAAGCCTATGGCTCTGATTGATCAGAAGCTTTTACTTTCCTGTATCCAATCTGGATTATATCATTGTGGTCTAAGAATAGAAAATGTAGTTTCAAAGAAGGAATTCAGCGAGAAAACTAGATCTGTAAAGGTTAATAGATATGTAAGAGTTCCTCCATGGTTCCTTCAAAGATATGATGAGAGAGTATTTAAGAAGACCAGCCTCGAGGTAATCACATATGATCCCCGCCATGAGCTTAAAGATGGTGGGATAAAGTTACAGGAAAACGTTCATTTTGAAAACGCATTCTTTCATGATAGTAGGTATCTATCTGTTCATCTTATCGATTTCAGGGATGATACTGGTGCTAATAATTATACCATCGTTAAAGTAAGTTACAACTTTAAGCTTAAGAATGCATTCCCCAGTATAGTTGATATTACAGCCTATACTGGTATGTATCTTACAAGTGTATTCAACTGTCAGGGTGTATATACTCGAGCTGGATCCTTTGCAAGATCTGAAGAGATTGCCATAAGCTTTTATCAGGGAAGGGAAATGAGTAAGATTGAAGGAGCAGATACCTGCTTCAATTTTATTCATGAGAAATCTAGAGTAGAAGAAACGTATGGTATTAACTGCCGGAAAGTAATGGATCTGGTAGATACTTACATGACAGTTTTATACTCACCAGATGATCTTATCGAAGTAGAAGATATGCGCAGGCATCATCTACAAAAGTATAATCTCGATCGTCCAGAAATCTATAAGAAGCTTGATGCAATCATGAATGATTGGATCAAAAGAACCGCCGGCTGGACTGACTACGAAAAGAAGGTAAGGCCTATTAAACAAGTAGTCCGCCAGATGTTAGAGAAAGATGGGGATACATCTTCTCTTATGGTAGAGCCAGAGCAAACTGGCATTACTCAGAAAAAAGCGGACGAGGCATCTATGATGAGTTTAGAAAGAGTCGTAGATGATATCTCTGAATTGTTAATTTCACATGTAACAATTAAAGAAAATCTATATAAGGAGGTTCCGGTAGTAGACATCTACTTTAGAGTTAACCGTGTTCCATCTTCGGTTTCTTCCTGAGCTTCATGAAAAAACCAAAGTCCGCATTAAGTAAATACTTTGTATGTGATGCTTTGGAGTTTTTTATACTGTAATCTTTGTGAGAACTGACTGTCCTGACGTAGTCATCTATATCTAATATTTGCAAAGATGGAATCTCTTCCATAGGTTCCATCCTTGGTGTGTATGATATCTTCTCTAGCTTAATAGCTGGAAGTTTCTTTTTTCTTTTTGTTAGATAGCCAGAGATAAGAAGAGCTGCATAGTAATATGCTCTCTGCTTAGTAAGATTGCAGCAGTATGTAACAAAGTTACCGTGTTTATTTTCATTGTAGTTAACTAAAGATTGATGAATTATTACCAGAAGTGTGACAAGAAATGAAGAAGGTTCTATGGATCGCTTTAAAACTGTATTTGGAATCGTTAGTTTTCGTTGCGGACGGGGTTTTAGGTATTTTGAACACCGTATCGCCAAGGGATGATCACTTGGAAGAACAGAATACTCAAGTCGAATATGATCAACCAGACTCTGGCAAAAAGGGCTGAAGATTTTTATTATCTCGTTCGAGATAAGATTTATCTTACGTTCTTTTCTAGAAGATAAGAGTAACAGTTCGTTTAGATATAAAAGATCTGTTACTTTTTCTTCCCCAGGTTCCGGATAGCGTCCAAGGATCCCCTTAGGAAATCTTGAACGGTTAGTTGTTTGGCATTTCTGTTGGGATTTGTTCTGTTGATCTTGTTTACCCATTTCTGAACTTCTGAGGCTCTGCCTTCGGTCATTTGATCACCTCGAATTCTCATGATCCAGTTTAGAACTCTTCTATGTTCCCATACATGGTTTCTATTGAAGAAGTCTACTATGACATTCCACTCCAGTGGATCCTGGATTACTCTGAAACCTTTAACAGATCCTCCACCAACTGATAGGTAGATCTCCTCTACATATTGTTTGGGAGGAACTACTCTTGGATCGTATAGTGCAGCATATTTGATTCCATCAACTTCACATATGCCACAAATAATAACGCCGGTATTTTCTCCGGAAGGACCAGTAACAAATTCAAGGTCAGAGGTTACCATTTTTATTGGAACTTGCTTCTTAGCTTTAGCTACTTCAACCCCTGTAGGGAATTTAGCTATCTGCTCATCGAGCATAATATCGATTCTATCGATATTCTCTTTCTCTGCCATTTTTTCCTTGCCCTTTACCCGCTAGTTTATACAAATGGAGTCACATGTCTACCAAAAATGTCCTCTTGGTTGGTGGTCACGGCAACTATAAAACCGGACTAAATTATGTGTTAATGTTTATCGCAAAAGCACTTGAGAAGAATGGATATTCTATCTCATATGCTTCGATATCTGGAGGAGATACCAGATCTAACTATATATCGGGTAAGTATCCCTTTTTTGATTGCACCCGCGATCCAAGACTTTTTAGAGATGCAGTAGAACGAGTTAGGCCTGACATTGTTATTACCTTCGATGATATCTGGCATCTTGAAAGAGTAGAGTATGCTCGAGACTCTTATCCATTCTTATGGATTCATTATCTTATCACTGAAGAAGCAAACTTATCACCTCTGAAAATGACAAGAAACAATGATCAGATGGGAAGAGTAGATCTTAGACCAAGCTTACAGAGATGTGATATTGTTGTTCCTTGTACAGAGATGGCAGAGCAGGTGGGAAAATCCTGGAGGCTTTCAAACCTCACTCCTATTATTAGACCACCTATTCCAGATTCTACATTCTCATTTAATAAGGCACAAAGAAAAGAGTTTAGAGAGAAGAATGGATATGGAGCTGATGATTTTGTGTTCTTACTTGTAGTAAGAAATTTTATCAGAAAGAATATTCCATTTGTTCTTCAAGCACTCTCAAGCTTAATCATAAGTTACCGCCGGCAGAACGTAGAAATTAAGCCTAAGTTATTTATGCATGTTCCAAGGATGCCACAGATTCCATTGATTGGTTATGATATGGACTATCTGATTTCTATTTATGAAAATGCAGTAACTCTTAAGGATTCTGATAAGGCAGAAAGATTTCTTAAACTTTCAACTGAGAATCCAGAAGATCTATTCCAAACAATGACTGATCAGGAAATGAATAGAATATACAGCGGCTGCGACTGCATGATATCTCTGCCATACGCCGAAGGTATTGGTTATCCACCTATTGAAGGAGGCCTTACAAATCTTCCGGTTATCTATGGTCAGGGCGGTTACCCAAAATTCTATCTTGGATCTAATCCAGAAGAGAACTTCAAAGTAGAAACCGATTACCATTTTGTTCCACCTGGTATGAATCAAGTTTGGTATTCCAGTGATATGAAAAGCACTGTTGAAGCTATGAACCAGGCTGTTCAAAAGTATGTTCATGGTAAGAGAGCATCTAAGAATAGAGAATCTCTTATTAAGTTCTTTGGTAATAACTCTGGCAAAGAGTGGGCCAATCTTGTGGAAAGTCTTATCTCGAAATATTCTAACAAAGGTATCCCAGCATGAAGAAAACGTTTATTTGTATATCTAACCCTTCTACTCCTGCACACTACTACTCTAACGTGCTCGGAATGATGGAATACTTTTCTGAATTATATTCGGGAAAGATCTGTACACTTAACTACTATGAAATGAGAAACCTAGGAAGAATTCCTGATGGTTCTGTATTCAATAACATCGAAGAGATGACCTTAGAAGATATTAAATCTATTCTTCAGAGGGTTAATCCATCTGCAATAGCACCTTATCTATCTCAACCTATTGAGGCAGAAGGTGTTACACAGATCATATATACCACTCCCCATGAACTTACTGGAGCCATGGAAAAGATGATAGGTCTTCCTGGAGTCTTACATGTTCCAGTCTTTGACAGTAAATACTATTCACAGCTTAAGACATCTGTTAAAGGCAGTGAGCTAGAGAATAGAATATTCTACTCTATTTATAGAACTGTGAAAGAGTTCATGTCTCTTGCATCAAGAACAGATAGCGTTGCTGGCTTTGATAAATCTCTTGTTGAGAAGGCTGCCAACATTGCTGCATTCATTAGAAGCTTTGGGGATCCCGAAGTTCAAATCAATGATAGGCCAACAGAATCTGGGGTTCAATGCTTTACAATCAGCATTAAACCGATGTGGGCTGCAAGATTCCAGAATATCCATAAGACTAAGAAGATTGGTTCTATTGTTGAAAGTCCTATCTACACATTCCTTGTTCCGTCCTGGGGAAAGAAATGTGGAATTGGAGACTATCATACATACCAAAGAGATGAGGTAGCTGCAATTAGCTCAGATAATCCAATCTTTATTACTCATCGTAACATAGATGATTTAACCATGATAACAGATACTGTATTTGTTCATCATGAATATCTTCTCTATGATGATCCATACCTATCTGAAAATAGCTCAGCTCAGTTAGTAAAGATGGCAGAGGATAATCCGAGGATAAAGTTTGTTACCTTCGTTCATACTACTCCGGCCTGGGATACTATCAAAAATGATATCAGAGTTTCATACCTTGATAAGTATCTAGGGATGAAGAATGTTCAAGCGGTTGTATTCAATCGTACGATGCTTGAAAGGATCTCTACATATCCTGGAGTTCAAAAGAGCAAGCTCAAACCAATTGTAATGGATCTTGGTGTCTATACTTCTGTAAGAGAATGTAAAGGCAAAGCAGTTGGTGGCCACATTGCTATGTTTGGATTTAACAATCCCGGTAAAGGAATGCCGGAAGTTGTAGAGCATATCATTAAGAACACTGACCATAAGATGCTTATTATGGGACGTGGTTCAAATGAATTGGCTCAGATAGAACCAAATAGAATATGGGCAATTGATGACTATCTTCCAACAGATGAAATGCTTAAGCTTCTAGACGAGAATGCTGCCGCTATTGTTTGCAATAGAGGACCTCATTCTGCCAGTAGCTCGGCTTCATATAGGATGGCTCTATCTACTGGAATCCCTGTAGTAGCAAGCAATAGTATTGCACATACTTCTCTGCAGGATTTTACTGGAGATAGAGATCTTAAGTATTTCTCATCAATGGATGAAATGGTCCAGATGCTTAACCAAGTATCACAAGATGATGAGAGGCTTCGGGCGCTGGAATTATCCCGGAGATTGAAGAAGGACTTTTCGATTGGAAAAGTGACTCTGGAATTACTTAAACGCTTCTCCTGATCAAAAAAATAGAGGTAGTCTATGAGTTGGATACAAGTCTATTCGGGGAAATCTTTTTCGCCGCTTAGTCCTACTATCGAAGATATAGAAATCGAAGATATAGCCCATGCCCTCAGTCTACAATGTAGATATGCAGGGCACTGCCTCTATCATTACTCCATTGCGCAGCACTCAGTTTTAGTTTCTAGATATGTAAGCCAGGAAAATAAACTCTGGGGATTATTACATGATGCTTCTGAAGCATATCTTATGGATGTGCCAAGGCCTATTAAACAGCACCCAGAATTTCAAGCTTATAGAGATGCTGAAATTAGACTAATGACATGTATTGCATTAAAGTTTAAACTTCCACTTCAGGAACCTGAAGAAGTTACTATAGCAGATGCTAGAATTTGTATGAATGAGAAGGAAGCTATTATGAGACCATCACATAGAGAGTGGGTTCTTAAAGCAGAACCTCTTCCAGGTATTAAAATTGAAAGATGGGAGCCAGCAGCAGCTGAGCAGGTTTTCCTAGATACATTTCATAACTTAATGAGGAAATAGATATGATTGTTAAAGCAATGGGTACTCGTGGATCTGTTCCAGTATCAGGTCCAACTAAAAGAAAATATGGCGGTAACACTACCTGCTGGAGGATCCGAAGCACTCGAGTGTCCAGTGATCATGAGATCATTATTGATGCTGGAACAGGATTAATTCCATTAACAGAAGAGTTATCACTCAAAGATCTTAAGAGCCTTACTATATTCTTCACACACTATCATGCAGATCATTTGAATGGCATGGGTTTGTGTCCTATAATGTATATAAAATCTATTACCAAGCAAGTATTTGGCCCGCTTGATAATGGTAAAGGTGCACTTGATGCTGTTAAGTATACATTTCAAAAGCCATACTTTCCAGTAACAGATGAGCAGATTAAATCCAGCTTTGCCAGCCTGATGAATAATGGTATTGCTTCGAACCATATCCTTGCATTCTATCAGGATCTTAATACTAGTATTACTCTATCAGAATATGAAGATACAATTGCTAAAGAGAAGCAGATAGAGTTTACCAAAGACGGGCAGAAGATAAAAGTTAATCTGACAGATGTCCTCATCTGTAGAAACATGGAAGTGCAGCATCCAGATAAATGCGTTGCTTATAGATTTGAAGAGTATGGAAAAAATCCTATAAACAAAAAAGTGGAACTTACTTCTTGCTTTGTTCTTATTACCGACTGCGAAAGTCATGTAGCTATTCCTAGCTTTTATAAAACGTTTATCTAAGGTGCTAATCTCATAGCAGTGGACTGCCAGTATTCTCTCGAGGACTATCCTAAGTTTGCAGGATATGGCCATGGAAGTCCTGACTGGGTAGGTATTATAGCTGCTAACTCTCCAGGAACGCATACAGTTGGTATTGTACATCATGATCCAAGTTCTACAGATGATAAGGTTGATAGCATCGTAACTCAATGCAGGCAATCTGCCGAGAGAAAGGGCGTTGATCTTAAGACCAAGCAGATAATTGGTATCCCAGACTATAAGGAGTTTGTACTGTGATTGGTTTAAGCCGGCTAGTTCACAAAGTTATATATGGGGATGAGAATCATCATGAAAAAACTGGCGGAAAATCACGCAGCACAAAATGGCCTGCCTTTAGAGATGCATATCTCAAAGGAAAAGTATGTATAGTCTGTGGAGGAAAAGATAAGCTGCAGGCACATCACATTGAACCTTTTCATCTCAATCCTGAGAAGGAACTTGATGAGAATAACCTGGTTCCTTTATGTGAATCAAAAGCGTATGGAATCAACTGCCATCTATTTGTAGGCCACCTAGGAAACTTTAGATCCTTTAATGTAGATGTTATCAATGATGCAAAGACATGGGCAGATAAGTTAAAAGATAGGCCTATAACTAAAGAAGACTCTAGTGAGGAAGATAAGAATGCAACGAATTGAAATTGAACTACTTGATCATGGTTATATCAGACCCATTGAAATATGGGGTAAGGGCGATGCTGGGATTAATGAAGCTGGTATCATTGAAGCTGCGAGAATGTCCACCCAAGGATCTTTCCGCGGTTGGGAACAAGATGAAAAGCTTTTAGCCTATCTCTATAATAATAAACATTCAACCCCGTTTGAATTCTGTGGCATGATCATAGAAGTTCAGGCACCCATCTTTGTATTTAGAGAATGGCACAGACACAGAACACAAAGTTACAATGAGATGAGTGCTCGTTACGAACCTCTTCCAGATTTTAATTATGTTCCTACTATAGAACGTCTCATGAAGAATGCTGGTGGAACAAATAAACAAGCTGGAACCACCAAGGATTCAGTTCCATTAACTGAAGTATCTGCAGTATGGTTTAGAAAGGAACTCATAGAACAATACAATAGAGCTCAGGCTCTATATGTAGAAGCACTTAGCAGCGGTGTTCCTAAAGAACTTGCACGCACTATCTTACCAGTTGGTAGATATTCTAGAATGAGAGCATCTGCCAATCTGAGAAACTGGCTGGCATTTCTTACTTTAAGAGATGATCCAAATGCGCAGGAAGAAATCCAGGTATATGCTAAATCTGTTGGTAAATACATCTCTGAATACTTCCCTAGAACATGGAATTTATTCCAGTTAGAAAGAGGTGAGAAATGAAATGGAGAGTGGACTTTAACTTTGGCCCTATCCTAGGATTAGGAATTGGATATAGCCATGCAGAAAAGGAATTGGTTATTCTAATTCCATTCTGTGTAATTCAGATAGTCTTTTATAAGAAAAGAGGAGAAAATTAATGAACGAAGCTAACAACGAAACCCCGGAACAAGAAGAACAACAGGTGCCGATGACACCTGAAGAAATGGCACAGGCTAGAGAGCAATTCATGATTGCTATGGCCTACCAGATCTATAAGGTAGCATACCTAACTGGAGATTTTACTCTTAGATCCGGACAGAAAAGTAATGAATACTTTGATAAGTATATGATTGAAACTAATCCAGGAATGCTTCAGGATATTTGTTCTCTCATTTCTGAAAGTATTATTATCACTGAAAAAATTGAAAACAAACCTCACATGGTTGCAGGGTTAGAAACTGGGGGTATTCCTATTGCTACAGTTCTTTCCTGTGGCTTCATGATTCCATATGTAATTGTTCGTAAAGAAGCTAAGACCTATGGAACCTGCAAGCTTGCAGAAGGTTTAGATGTTAAAGGTAGAACTCTTCTCATCATAGAAGATGTTGTAACAACCGGCGGCCAGATTATTAAAAGTGTAAAGGACCTGAGAAATCTTGGTGCAACTGTTTATGATTGCATCTGTGTAATTGATAGAGAACAAGGCGGTAAAGAAGCCCTTGAGAAAGAAGGGATTAAACTTCACTCACTGTTTACAATGAGCTTTATCAAAGAAACTTATACTAAGATTTCCGCGGAGCTTGCAGCTAGAAATAAATCTGGTATAATTACACCTTGAGAGGAAATTTATGACCGCTACAATGGAACATGTTGATGAAAAGACTATGAGAAGCAAGTTGGATAAGTGTATCTTTGCACTTGCTGATCATGTACTTAAAAATGGATGGCCGGGTGGTATTCCAGTAAGAGAGAATGAAGTTCAAGCTCTTACAAATATTAAAGAGCATGAAAGTGCTATCTATTTCGCATCTGGGTCTGGCGCAGCTAGCCTTTCCTAGTAGATTTTCTAACTCTAGGTCCGATAATGGATCTAGAGTTACTATTTACAGTGAGCCAGCCAATACCAATACCAATAGCATCGTATTCGTCCTGGCTGGTTCCTGTAATTGTAATTCCCATATTAGTAAGCTTCTGAACTACTTCAGGCTTTTCTGATTTAGGATTACCGGTAAGACCAAGTTTCCACTGACGAACCATTACCTCAGTTGGAATTGTTTTAGAGTAATGATACCATGCAAGTTCAACGATCGCTTTTACTCGAGGGACTACAAACATTCCAGTTCGTGGTCTGTTAACACCGAAATGTTCTACTAAACATCTATTAGGTTTGTATTCAGAGCATATATCTGTTATTTCGTTGTAGATAAGATCAAAACCACTTGCATCTATTCTATCTTCGTTTGAAGTGGATCCTTCTCTAGGCTTTATGAGACCGCTGGCAATTTTCTTTGGCTTAGTTCCATCTAGAATTATAGCCCATCCGAGTTTTTTGCTTCCAGGATCTACAGCCAGATAAATAAGTTCATCAGATGAGATCTTTGTAGTATTCTTGTCCGATTTCTTGGAGGTTTTCATGCAGCCTTTTGTTGATAATTTTTATTTGGTGCCGGCTTCTATCCCATGCCTTGGTTCGAATAGGTTTAATACGGCCAGTCTGGGTAAGTTGGTAGTTATAAAAGTTTGTAATACTTAAAGGACTTAACTTGAATTTTTCGTTACAATATATAATGCTGTGCAACAGTATAAGCTCCATAGGCTTTAAGCCTTCGGCAGTCTTAAGTGCAGCTTCATTAACATATTTCTCTACTAAAATCTTATTAGGGTATTTCCCGCTGGGAGATACCTCGGTCATTGCTTTTGCAATGGTCTCGATACTAAAAGGAGCTTTTCGATGAGTGGAATCAGTCATTCAGGTGTACCTCATAGTGGCAACTATGCACAAAAAGTCAAGGATGAAATGCGTAATAGCCTTCAGACCTACATGGATGCCCAGGGGATCAAATTTAAAGGGGAAGGTAGAGGATCCTTTGGATGTCCTAATAGTTCCTTTCATAGTAACGGGGATAGAAACTTCTCCGGAACCTTTAAAACTGGCACAAACGGCCAGATGTGGGTCTGCCATAGGTGTAAATCTGGGGGCGATATATATAACATGGCCAACTTTGTGGAAGGCCTCCCAATAGGACAGACTGTAGAATTTTGGACTATCACCGTACCTTCTGTAGCTAATACTATTTCATACCCAATTGACCAGGAAAGGTATTTTGATGCATTAAAAGATCTTCATGTAGATCCAAAGAAAGTAAGAAGCCATCTAAATAAGGACTACATAACTGAAGTAAACAAGGTAATTAAAAGCCGGAAGAATCCTGCCAAGATAAATATAGATTATAACAGAAACTATACGGAGCAGATTAGGAATGCAATCAGTGAAGAGTTTGATATCTTCTTCCCCGAAACGGGAGACTTTAACTTTCTTCCTGAACAGCATCCACTTAATGATGATAATGTAATTAGAACAGGAAGCTTAGCATTCCCGATTCATAACCAGTATGGGATTCTCATTGGAATGATGTCCCGTAGAACTACAGCTGATATCAACGAAGGATCACGAAAGTATTTATATACCTCAAGCTTCATCGAAGGTGAGCAGCTTGGACTGTTTAACTTCCACAGAGCCAGAAGAGATATCCAGGCATCACGAGTAGTATATTGTTTCGAAGCTCAGTTTGATTGCATGGCCGCTTATGTAAGCGGTATGAAAAACTCCGTTTCAATTGGAACATCTTCTAATCTTGAAGCTTTAGTACGGGGCCTTAAGTCTTGCGCAGCTGCAGAAGTAGTTCTTGTAATGGATAACGATCCAGCTGGGCATTCTGGAACTGTACGAGTTGCAGAGTATCTAATTGAAAACGGATTTGGTGTATCCGTATTCCTTCTTCCTGAGGGAAAGGACGCTGATGAATATATTATGGAATCCGGGATTGATGTTCTAAAAGATTTATCAAAGCGGATATCAATTATAGAATATATTCTTCATGTTAACTACGAGAATCTTTCTAATCCTAATCTGAGTCCCAATGTTAAGTATATGGCAGCTCTTCAATATATCTGCCAGTTTTCCAGGAATGTTGGTATTGCTGTAACATATGCTCCACTCCTATCCCAGAAGTTCGGAATTAGATCTTCTGAAGATGTTAGATATGATATCGTACGGGACATGTCTCAGAAGAAAGATCCAGTTGCTATTCAGTATAATGATCTAGTAAGCGATACCTTTAAGAAGATTGCAGATGAGCCAGACATTGAAAAGAAGTTTGATCTCTATGAGCAAGCTGGTAGAAATCTAAGAGATATTGGTCAGTCATATGCAGTTCATAATAGAACTGAAGAGTCTCGAGAGCTCGATGAGATCCTTGTTCAAGGTCAGGATGATAGAGCAAGAATCTATACTGGTATTCAAACCTTCGATGACGCTGTGCGTATGACTCTTGGAACCTTAATGATCATAGGTGCAAGACCATCAGTTGGTAAATCAACTTTGATACGAGGAATGGTTCCTCTCATTCTGGATAAGGATCCAAATACATTTATCATTCATGCTTCATTGGATGATACCAGAAGAGATACTATGGATGGTATTATCTCAACTCTCTCTGGGATAGAGAATACTATCCTCGAGAGTGGGGATATTGATGAAGAGTTAATGCCAAGAATTGCGGAGGCTCAGAAGCGTGTTAGATCCTGGTGGGGCAATCAATACTATATGGTAGGTCAGGGTAAGATTATCAGCGTTGATGATCTTAGAGCCCAGATCCGCCGGGTTCAGATGAGAGATGAAACTAAGAAGATACTCCTTATTGTTGATAACTTTATGAACTTACCTTCTGTTTCCTCCACTGGAGTTCAGAACAAAAGAACGATAGTAGAACAGGAAATGAGCAAGCTTCATATCCTTACCCAGTCTACTGATATAGCATGCATTTGCATGGTTGAATTAACAAAGTCTGGACCATATAGGCCAAACCTTACAATGCTTAAGGAGACTGGCTCTATTGAATATCGTGCCAAGATTGTTGCGATGATGCACAATGATCTTAAGGCTAACCCAGATTCTAAGATCTATTGGAACCAGGGTAATAGAAAGATGCCGGTCCTTGAGATTGACTTCCCTAAATATAAAGTAGGAGAGCCAAACCAGAAGGTCCTTCTATGTATGGATCCAGCTCTTAACCAGTTCCAAGAGGCAACTGAGGCCCAGAGTAAGAAGTGGCAGCAGATTATTGCTACTGCAGTTGCCAATGAAGGTAAAGCCAAAGGCAAGGGACCTGGTAGAAGCGGAGAAGGTGGAGAGGGAGATCTCCAGGATGCCTAGGATCAAAGAGCCGCTTATGGAAATATACGCATCAGATCTAATTAAGTTCCAGGAATGTCCATGGAAATGGCAGATGGGAAATGAGGGCGATAAGATCCTTACTCCCTCGGAAAGGTTCCACGCCCTCTGCCGGCAGTATGTAACAAACATAGCCAAGGAAGTTCTGCTTGGTAACCAGATGAAGTCCGAAGGATATATTAAAAGATCCCGCCATGATGTAGAAAATGGGTTCTATGGACTCAGCAAGGATAATGCAATCAAAGCCTACACCGATAGGATTGAGCGGGTAATTGTAAATTTCCTGGCCGATTTCTGCTACAGTGGACAGAGAACTCTGGTAGGAATGGGCCTTGCCTCTGGAGTAACTGAGGAAGGAGTTAGAGTTTTAGCCGGATCTGATGTAACAGCTACCGCGGTAACCAGTAAAATAACCCGGACTTATATCTTTAGCTTCAGTCAGGAGCACTCTAATCCATTCTTTAATAGCAATATCATACGTGCAGCAGTCCTGCATGAAGGTCACTTGCGTGAAGGGATCCAGGTTTTAGTATCATTATATAACCTGAACACTGGAGAGTCAGTGGATTACAATCACCCAGTACTCCATAAGAACATCATGAACACCATCCAAGCTCTATGCTCTCGGTTTAGACTCGAGGATGTATACAGAAACATTGGAACATGGTGCACTTACTGCCCTTACCTTCAGGAATGTTACAAAGAGGCGATCAGAAAATGAAGAAACGCAAAAAAGAGTTGCTCAATCAAATGAAGGAAATTAAAAAGGTGCTAGATAAAGGTGTACGAGACACAAAAGATAGCATCGCATTTGAGCGAGGAATTCAAACTGAAGATATTACTGAGTTACAAAAAGAACTGGATTATGCGAAAGAGGTAAGTGATGGATCACAAGACGTTTAATCAGCAGTTGGAATCCGCACTTACTGGCCCCTCCACTCCAGAACAAATGGATGGAGTATCTCCTAAGAACCTTTATCAGCAAGAATGGTACGCAGTCCTTGAAGAAATTCCCAAATCATTATCCTCTGATCCTGTAGAAGGCGGGCGCCTTTTAGTAATAGGTCCTGGAGAATCACCCAAACATGTCCTCATTAAATATTTGAGGGAATTTAGACTCCTGCATGGTAGATGGCCTGACTGGTATACCGAGGATAAGAGATACTATTCTCTTACTCTCGGATTCCCACAGACTGTTTCCGGAAATACAATTTCTGGTCCTCTGTATTATCAGTTCAACCTGCCTAAACTGAATGCGGAGACTACACAACAATTAGGAGACCACGAAGATGGCAACAGCAAGAAAACCAGCCAAGAAGCCGGCTAAAAAAGGCGGAAGCAAAACTGGGACTAAAAAGCCCGCTCGCAAATCTGCGAAGAAGGCATAATAGACCAGAAGGAGCCACTAATCATGGCAAAGTCTAAGCCTAAAAAACCTAAGTGCTAAAATAGGTTCCTGGGAGGTAACACCCCCAGGTTTATTTTTCGAGGTAAGTGATACTTATGGATAAACTCACAATCATAACATTGTTTAGAACGCATACAGAAGAGATGTATGATATGCATTGTGATTTTATTAATTCACTTAAGATCTCTACCAGAGAAAGCAAAGTAGAAATAGAATTAATCATAATCGAAAACAACTCAAGTGGATCCAATGAACAAATCTATTGGAAGGACAAGTTTGCAAAGGAATCGGCAGTCAGCTATGCCTCGAGAAGAATAAAAGATCTCGGTCAAGTTCCATTCAACATGAATAAGTTTTATAACATGGGTGAAGAGGAATCAATCTTCAAAGATGATAAAAGCTCCTTCATATGCTTCTGCAACTCTGACTTGGTATTTAGACCTGGTTGGTGGGAAGCCATTAAAGAAGGATTTGAAAAAGCAGGACCAGATGCTGGATCTATTATACCAGCATCGTCTATTCCAACATTCCAATTTGATCAAGTAACCGCCAATGGATCAAAGTCTTTTGAGGGATTTAGAGTAGGGCCTCCATTCTTTAGAATGGCTCCTCTTGGAGTATCAGGACCTGGATGGATGTTTCTTTTTAAAAGATCCACCTGGGATAACCTTAAACCATGGCCGGAAGAATTCCGCGGATGGTATCAAGACTGGGAGATCTACAGAAGAATGCAGGATAAAGGATTTAAGAGTTATGCTGTTTATTCTGGAACGGTTGATCATCTAGAAGGCCGGTCGTTTAAAAAACTCAGGTCCGAGAATCCTTCAGAGTTTAAAGCCCTGACCAACGATCAAAAGTCCATATATGAAAAAGCATTCGAGATAGAGAATGCTTCCAACCAGTCTGGTTATGAGAAATAAGGAGAGATTGATATGAGACTTATCATGCTAACAGGTTATAAGGGATCCGGAAAGGATACTGTTGGCAAAATTATTCTTAACTCTATTGATGGGGCAGTACGTTTTGGGTTTGCCGATTTCCTCAAAGACATTGCCGGTCTTGTATTAAGCCGGCTCGGTTGTGATAACCCTAGAGCTGCCCTCGATGATCCTATGATGAAGGAATCCCCTATTACTTCTATGGGCAAACCTTTCATCTTCGAAAAGCATGGTAACATAACCTACCGTAGACTGCTGCAGTTTATGGGAACTGAGATGTTTCGTAATATGTTAGATGCGGATATATGGGTAAGACCATTGGTAGCTCTGGCAGAAACTAAGAAGTTTGAGATCCCATGTATAGTTGTTACAGATACCAGATTTTTAAATGAGTATCTCTATCCTAAGATGTCCCTGAGTCCAGACATTAGTATAGAATTATATGCTGTTAGACGGGAAGGATATGGATCGAGTGATCATGCTTCTGAAACTTCTATTGTCGATCTTACCTCGAGACCAGAGTGTAATTTTATAGACAACAATGGAACTCTAGAAGAATTGAGATTACAGGTATTGGATAAAATTGTAAGAGGTGATGCAAATGCCCAAAAGTATGAAGGCAACTCGAAAAATCAAAGTGGGTCCTCAGAAGAAGCGCCATGGTTCTTCCCAAGACACAGAGATTTCAGCTAGAACTGAAGAGTTTGATAAGGATATATTCCTCGGCTCATTAAGAGGCTTCATTACTGAAGCTCTTATACCAGTAGTGAAGATTATTGGTAAGCTGCATATGCCATGGACTAAGAAGAATGTTATCCATCATTATGCTGAGATTATGAGAGTCCTTAAACCAGGACATGTGATTCTCTCTACTACTTATGGAGAGATCAGCAACATTTTTAATCCTGGCAAATACAAACATGCAATCCTTTATGTTGGCGTTCATGAATTCCCATATGGAAAATACCCTGCGGTAATTGAAGCTACTGGAGAGGGTGTCCACATTAGACCTCTCTTTGAATGTTTAGCATCTAAAGATAACATTGCTATTATGGAATGGAAACTTCCATACACTGCAAATGCATTCAAGAGTGCTATGGTTTGGGCTTTCAAACAGATCGGTAAAGGATATGATTACAGATTCCTTTTAGACCAGGGCAAGATTGGAATGCAGAATTTTTACTGCAGCGAATATGTTTATTCCTTCTGGCATCTTATGGATTCTACAAATCATTTCCGCCTGAGAAAAGTTATGGGAACCTATACTGTAATCCCGGATGACTTCTATAAAGCTAGATCCTGCTGGGGTCTTAAGTATGAAACAGGGAGACCCAAATGAATGTAGGAGAAGCTTTAGCTCTTCTTAAGAAGTATCCCAAAGAGAGTGAGTTGATTATTGCGGTCAACTCAACCTCTACAGGATTAGAAGAATGTCTTTCACAACTCAATGTTCCTATTGAATCTATTATTCAAAGAGGAGATGGTAGGGTTAGTATGACATCCCCTATGATTCAAAGAAATGTAACAAGCGGAGATGAAAGTGAGCATATTGACCCGTCTACTTAAAACTAAGAAGGAAGAACCAGCTCCTCCTACAGATCTTGCTTTAGAAAAAACTAACAAGAGAATTCAATCTAAGATTAAACAATTTGAAGAGGGCGGTAAGAAACCTAAACCTCGCAAAGCTTCGAAGATGAAACCTGGAGTTAAGAAATCAAAGGCTAAATCTAAGGTTAAAGCTAAGAAGAAGAGTTCTAATAGATCATCATTTAAGAAGTTTTTAAAAAAAGAAACAGAGAAAAAACAGCCAATGGTTCTCTCTATATTTAGAGATGAAGCCGGGGAGCTTTGTGTTCGAGCAGTTAAACCTATTAATATGATGACTCGAGAGGAATATACTCAATTCCAGCGAGAAACACTATTGGCTCTCATGAACTTAGCAGCAGATAAAAAGGCAGCTTCCAGGAAAAAATGACCCCCGAACATTCCTCCAACATCTATATAATTTGCGGCATTCAAACACCAGATAAGCTACCACCGTGTATATTAATGCCGTATACACAACGTCGTTTGTATGATCAACTCTGTAGAGAGTTTGATAAAGAGATGTTTGCTATGTTCTCGAAGCGTCTAGTCTCTGAGATACATCACTCTGAACCCTACCAGGTTTCTGTCTATGGTCAAGGTACAGTCATTAGTCACATAATTAAACTGTCAGAACGGTTCCCAGTGAAAAGGCTACAAATCATATATGGAGAAGCAGCAAGACTCGCTTCCGCTAGTGAAGCTATGGTACTCCCATCCTTACCTGAAGGAAGCGGTGACTCATTTCTTGCTTAGCTCGGGGCTAGAAGAAGTTACTCCAGATATAATTGCCAAGGGTATAATACTTCCATTGGATTTCCGTAAAAAGATACAACCGGCTCAGAAACTTGCCTCTCAGGTATTAGATTGCCTGACTAGAGATGGCACAGTAACTAAGAAGGGAGAGGTTTATGGAATTATCTGACGAACAAAAGACTCGTAAAGATATTACTAGAAGTGCCTGGCTGAAAGATCATCCATCCAAGAATGGATTCTACTGTTACAACAGGAGAAGAAGGGCTAAGGGCTTACCGGGTATTTCTGAACAAGAATACCTTGAGCTCAAGTCCGGTAATAAACTTAAGAGAGGAGCTACGGGAATATCATTCCGTCCCAACTCTAAGATCGGACAGCTCTATGCTTCTTTTCTCCCGCTTATCAAAGAGAACGAAGAAGAAATTAGAAAGCTGGTAGAAAAAGGGGAGACAGCCTCTGTAGTATCCTTTACTATCCCAGCATTGAAGGAAGTTCCTAGACCGGTCCTTGATAAAGTAGTTCATAGGATCAGAAGGAACTTAAGCCTTTAGGAGTTTCTATGAACTTAATCAAACGCATTATAGAAGCTATAATGAACAGCCCTCCGGCACAGATTCCAGCTATGCTCAAGCTGCTTGGAAATGTTATCGAAACCGCAGCCAACTTAACTGAAGTCTTTAAGGATAGAAAACAAACACGACAGTTCATTATTGCTCTTCGAAGAACTCTTCAAGTTATCACAGATCAAACAAACAGCGTTGTTGGAGCTTTAAAGTCCCCTACTCTCTCTGAGATCCAGGCACTTATCCATACACTCGAGACAGCAACTTTCCTTCATCCATTCGAGAAGCGTTTCTTATTAATGCATCTTACTGGAATCATTGTGAATTTTGCCGGTGAAGGACCCGAAGGAAAACTTATTATATTCTCCTCGGATGACTTCCCAACAAAAAAGAAACAAGAGTCTAATGTTGAAACTCCAACAAATAACAAGACTCCTGACCCAGTAACTCCGGATGAAAAAGATCCGGTAGATACAGGAATGTAAGATGCCAGGGTATGATGATCTCTCTATGCCGTTCGTCTCTCCGGAGATGGACAAACGAATCGAAGATGCACTCTTACAGTATATCTCCAGAATATTTATAAGTGTTGTTCCAGAAAATAGAAGGCCTATTAACATCGATAAGATTATTAAATCCCAGAAAGATCCTCAGGTAGTTATTATTTTATTAAACTCTATTTTAACTGAGTTGACTTCTAAGGTAAGATATCTTGAAAGTAAGGTAGCTGCATTAGAACATCTTGAATACAAGTCCAAAGAATAACTGGAGATTAGTTTATGGAAATTACCTTTATCGAGTACAACCCTGTACAAGAAAGCGTTAGAGTCCGCATTGGGGATCCGCAAAAAGAGCAATCAAGATTAGATACCTTTACTGTTTCTGCATATAAAGAGCTCGTAGAAAAAGATAGTCCAGATTATTCAACTGAGCTCCGTAGAATTCGTAAGGCCTTCATAGAGAAGGGAGGAATGGAATGGCTTCTAAAAGAAATCCAGAGTTACCTGAAGAAGCAAATGAGTGGGGTGGATTAGAAGGAGAGCCCGAGCAGGAAACCTTAAGCCAGAAGAAGCAGCTGCTTAAGAGAGTTAATGCTTTAAAGAGCCGGGAAACAAAGGCTCTTGGTGTTGTCGATGTAGATGATATTCCTACCCAGTTAAAGGATAAGATTATAGCTTTAACTGGGGATAAGAACTTCTTTCGTAATAATTCCATTACCAACCATCAGCTCCAGAGATTAATTCAAACTGGAAGTGTATTAGCCGGCGGCCTTCATAGAAGTGCCGTTATGATTTGTAACGACGGCTGCATGCTGAAAGATAGATGTCCTCTCCACATCCTTGGAAAGGCACCCTATCAATTAAAACAGGAAGATGCTGAGTGTTTAGTAGAACATGATATTGTTTCTGTTTATGAACAGGACTACGTAGAAGCATATGCTCGTAGAGAAGGTAGAGAAACTACCCCGGATGATATCAGATCCAACCGATTTGTAATGGATCTTATCCATGAACTCGTGGAAACATATATCATAGAGAACCGTATTAATACCAAGATGGCAAAGGAAGGCATGCTTATGGAGCAGGCCATTGCTATTAACAACGAAGGAGATATGGCAACCACGCCAGATGTATCTCCTCTCTTTAGAGTTAAGATGACTATTAAGAGAAAGAGAGAAGTTCTCCTTAAACAACTTCTCCTTACTCCTGAAATGGAACTTAAAAAGAAGGTTGCAGATGCAGTGGCCGATCCTGCCAATAGAGCTTCCAGTCTTACTAAGCGGGCACAAGATATTATTCTTGCTGCCAAATCAAGAACCGATGGTTCTATTGATGCTGAGATAGTTCAACCGGAACCGCAGGTTTAAATTGGATACACTATATCAAATCCTTGTTAACTTTGGGATCTTTCTTTTTAACATATGGCTATTTGGCCTTATTGTTTCTAACATCGTAGTAATCTTCTATATGCTCATGGTAGTTCCACCCAGGTGGAAGCTATATCCATTTATGTTTCTGGGTACGTGTGTATGGTTTATTGTGATCATACCATTTGGATACGGATTGGCCAAGTTCGGGCTTGCTTTAGTTAGAACTAAGAAAGTAAGAACGGAATGGATCCCTTCTCAGAAGCAAGATGGCTCAGAACCTCAGTAATGACATATCATTAAAGGCAAGACCTCGAGGCCATTATCAGCCTGGCGATCTTGCTGATTTACTTTACCCAGGTAATGTTATTATTATTGAGCCCACAAAAGGGCAGAAGCAAACTTATATTAGTTTGTCAGGAGCATCCGCGGAAGGGATGCTTCTTAATCCTGAAACCCAGCAGTATGTTTCTATTAACACTGCCCTTCAGGGAGATATAGCAATCCGCAATGCTTCAACTCTAGAAAGAAGAAACGTAGAAAGCCTTTACCCTGACATTGTAAACAAGCAGCAGATGATTCAAAAGCTGCGCAAGGATCCGAATGTAAAAGGGATCATTACAAAAGAAGTTACTCTTGATGCCTCAAGTTTAAAACCACATGGTAGTCTTGCTACTGATAATGTTCCCGATATAGTCCTCGGAAAGATCTCAGAAAAACTAGCCAAGAGTGTAAATACTGCTCAAGCCAAAACAGTATTTATGGAGAGAGATTATAACTCCAAGAAGCTTGCAGTTATTAATACCAGTGCACTCGAGAGACTTCAAGGAGAGTACCAGAGATTAAATCTTTCTGATGCTCACTCTCTTAAACAATACGAAGGCATTAAAGATAAGTTAAACACTGATGCTAAGAAGATTCATGACGTAGTCTTTAGCATGGCTAAGGATCGTAGAAAATACAACCTTAACCAGATGATCAATGACATAACCGATCATACTAAAACTACTGGTGACTATGTATATGAATATGAAAATCAAACTAATGATTTCAATAGGCTGGTTGTAACAAAAGATTCTACTGTAGATGCTTTCGCCAAAGAGACGCAGAAAACTTTCCAGGAACTTGAGGCTGAAAGAGCCGGCCGTAAAGATATACTAGTTTCAACCGGGGATAATAAGAAGGATTATCTCAGGGTAGTAAGTAGATATGGTCAGAGAGAGCAGGTAGCCAATGTACTGGAAGGTCTTAATCAGGTCCTTGCAAATCACGATATAAGATCCCAAACTATTAATTCCTATGGTCAAGCGATCGCTAGTAGCGTTGCCAAGGATCAGTTTGCTAAAAACTTTCAAACATATTATCAGCGGGCTCTCATAACATTAGATGCTCACTTTAAAACAAACGTATCTAAAACTCACTACTTCGAATCTCCGGATATATTCTCCGTATTAAATGTTAATGATGCTGCTGCTTTAACAGGAACAAATGATCTTAATACTAGAGCATCCATATCCAGCTCAGCATCTCTTCAAAAGATGTCTACTTCAGCATCCGATGCAGTCAATGAGCTCGAGCTAAGAAGATTAGGATTAGGGCCGGAGATAACAGCTAAGAGACTTGGAGAAGTAGGAGCAATGCGCACCTACATGAAAGCTAATGCTGCAGCCCTTGGAGTAGAATCTATAAATATTCAGAGAAGAATAGAAGAGATACTCCCAGCATATGAGCAGAACTCATTGCGAAACCGGTATCCTAAATCTACCATGCAGGCTACTGGTATTATGAGTATGGCCTCTGGATTAATGGGCGCCTACTTCTATCAGGAACTTATCTATGGATGGTCTAGAAAGATATCCGAAATGTTCAGGACCTTTATAGATCCAGGTCAGATCATAGAAGCCAAGCAGCACTCTTCTGCAGAAACATCGGCGAGAAGAATGATGATGACTGACTTTGGAAGTAAATGGTCATATATACATACCTTCGCCGGCCTTATTGAAGGATCCATGGCTGAAGGTGGCGGTAAATCTTTATTCGGATATTTCAGAAGCCTCGTTGAAAAGTATGGTGTAAATGAAGTTCAGGCAAAGGGTGATCTGGTTGGAACACTCCGTAAAGTAGAAGATGATATTACACAGAAGCTTCATAAAGTTATTGGCCAAGGCCATGATGCAGCGATCAGCAAGTTTGATCTAAAGAAAACCGCTGAGCATGCTGGAGATCATATAGACCAATTTGTAGATTATCTATCTAGAAATAGAAAAGCCGTAATAATTAGCACAGGTGGTGGAATTCTTTTAAGTAGAATAGGATCCTCAGTAAAGCAGGAAGAAGATAAGAAGTTTATATCCGATCGAAGAAAGCGTATATCTCAGAATGAATACCTTCGTTCAAATCATGTAATGCCATCTCATATTTATAGCAGCATGTTGAACGTAGAAGGAAGGACCTACGCTGGCTTTGCATCTCCATTTGAACCTAGAGCCATGGCCTGGCTTGAGAGAATTCGTTCGGCTACTACAGCATTCTCAGAAAGCACCCTTGTTAAAAGAATTAGAGAAGGTGGCCTTACCTTTTCCAAAAGGGTAAGTAGTGGAACTGCAGGAGCTAAACAGGCTACATCTTTTATGCAGTCTCTCAGAGAAGCTGGAACCTTTGCAGCTGGAGCAACTACTGGTTTAGGAGAAGCTGCAGTAGCTATTGGTAATTATGTAAGCCGATTAGCTAAAGAAGCTATAGGTATAGGATCTTCCCTGGAAGCTACTACACTCGCTAGGGGTTCTGAGGAGACACTTTATAGGCATGCTAAGGTCCAGGAACTTAATAAATCATTGGCGGAAACTGGGGAAAGAGTAACACAAACTCAGAATCAGTTAAAGGACATACCTGCCCAGGGATTTTCTAAAGAACCATACCATGTCAACAAAGAGGTAACCGCTCAGCCAATACTGGACAAAGTTAATAAGCAAACTGTTAGAGATAGATCTTTAAACAAGAAGCAAAGATTTGCTTCGAATAAAGTTCACGAGCATTATCATTCACAACATACCCAGAATATAGATTCACAAACAACATCTCTTAAGATGACCAAGCCAGATAGATCCAGTGCTTGGACAATGAGAGATGATAATTTTTTTAGCCCACATAGAGGTAAAAAATACTACGGTCCAGATTTTAACCCAGAAGATATCCAGCCCCCAAAGATAACCAAGGTTACTCCAAAGATAGATCCAGTTAAGATGAAAGGAGTGTGGGGAGAATCTGCTTCTAAGTTTAGTGTAGTTGAACGTATAGGAAAAGCTGGATCCAGTGTTTGGAATAACAAAGGAAAGATAACCAAGCATCTAGTTGGGATGGCAGCTATGTATGGAGCTGGTAAGCTACTTGCCAGAGTTCCAGATGTAGCTATAGATCAATTGGAAAGATATAGAGATATGACTCAGTTAGATTTCGGCGGTCCTAATATGGCACCTATGTTAACTACTGAAGCATCCACAGAAAGGCAACGGGCTCTTCAGGCTATTGAAGAAGCTAAGATGAATGCTAATTATATTTTTGGCAGCGAAGCAGACCGCTACCATTAAAGCTTTAACTTACCAAGAGTATTAAGAAGAGTTTTGCCCTCGGCATAAGCAGATCCTTTAGCACCGTTCATAACAGTCTTAGCCACTTGCTCTCCATGTTCGGCTAAGCCAGCCATCTTAGATCCATGGGGCATTTCTAGTCCGGACCAATCGATCGCATCATCTACATGAGAAGCAGGACTCATATGTCCTACCGAAGGTGTGGATCCTTTTGAGGTAAGAAACTTATCTGCCTGTTGTGCATGATGCATCTCTTGAGCTCTTCTCATTTCTCCTGACATCTTTCCAAAACCCATATCTCGTTCTGGAATATCCTTTGCAACTCCAGTTGCTCTACCATGGGCGGAGTGATCAATTGGCATATCTTTGGATGATCTACCAGGCATTGGAGAAGGAGCTCCCGAAATAGAAGCCGTGGTAGAATCCATTGGAACTGTCTTAGGATTGTAAGCATGCTCCCGAGATAAAATATCCTCGGGATTTCTTTGCGCATACGCTTCGCTCATCTGATGTGGACGAGCACTTCTTCTACGCATCTCCTCAATGTCTTGAGGACTAAGTCCTGATCCTGGAGGAGGAGTATTTCCCTTAGCTGCTGCAGCTAGTTTTTTCCATGCCTCATCGGCAAGCTGTGCCTGAGATTTTTGCCCTATCTTGAACTTACCTTCACCTAGATTCTGGATTTCCATAGATTTAAGTTGCTCTTCATTGTAATGAACACCTAATCCACCAGCTCTTATATCAGATCCTTTAATACCAGTTTCGTATTTACTAAGAGTGCTTCTACCTTCATTAACATACTTCTCTCTAGTTCTGTTAATATCAGAACTAAGAGGTATATGACTGCCGGGTCTTTTAGGCGGATTATCCGGCATAGAATGAAGCCTCGGATCCCATGCTTGTTCTAGCATTCAGGTTGGCATTTTTCATTCTATCAAGAGCTCTTGTTCTTTCATTATTAGCTTCCCCACTAAGTGGAGAATAGCCATCTCCAAAGTCCAGGCTGAATGAATTTTGAAGTCTGGTTAAGCCTTTATCAAAACTATCAAATCCTTTTTTAACATATGGAGTAGCAAGATAGGTTCCAACTCCGGCTATAATAGCTGTAGAACCTGCAACTTTTCCAAGGACCTTTAAAGAACGGCCGGCTTCAGCGGCCATCTTGCCAGCACCATATTTAATACCTAAAGCCACATCAGAAGATCTGGCAGCCCTTTCTATGATTGCCGATCGTTCACTGTAACCTATTGTATCTGCTAGTTTATTTTCTATGTATTCCTGTTTCCATTTTGTATTAGCAGTAAATGCAGTAACAGTTCTACTCGAGGTCCTTCTAATTTTTCCACCGGCCTCAAGAGGACTACCCATGGTAAACATACTTTCCCTGATCTCATACCTAGGATTGGCTCCTCGAATATTCTTTGATATTCTACTCCTATATTCCCATTCAGATCCGTATTTGGTTTTGCCTTTAGATAGAATTCTTTTGTTCTGAGGAACACCTCTAGTAAAAGTTTGTTTGTGGATATGCCTGGCAGCTACTTCTGCTTCAGCTAGATGAACTGGCTTATAGCTATCTATGATATCTCTTACTGCTGTTCCAAACTTTCCCTTCATCATTTCAGATCTATAGATAAAGTTATAGAGCATACTGGATCCCTTACCAGGACGAACAGATCGCATAGATAAACCACTCTCGGCGAGTTTATCTTTATATATACGTTTTCTAAGAGCGTTAACTACTTTACCTTGTCTATTACCTATACCTGTATAACGAGCCTCTTCGGTAGCATCTTTCCATAATCCCAATCTGGAATTTTTCTCCTGGATAAATTTATCCATCATCCCAGTATCGCTTTTAAATCTCTCTACAGCGTTTCCAACTTTCCTTCCAGCCCAATTCATCCCACCAACAAGAGCAGCATTAGCTACAATATCACTTGTATTATCATAGCCAAATAGCATATAGCCAAGTGCCAGTCTTCCAGGAAGACTTGTGCTACCTCTTAAGATAGATGCAGTGGATAAGCTTTTAGGAATAAAAGTTTCTCTAGAGAGGAACTTACCAGTAGGTCTACCCCACAGTCTATTTAAAGTATATCGGCTAGACTGTATAACACCAAGAGTAGAAGCTCTATCAATAATATTAGATTCTTCATATTGTTGTTGCTCTTGATAATATTCACTGGCAGCATTTAATAAATGCCGGCCAGTATAGAATGTATTTAATCCACTATCCTGGGTATATATCATTCAGATTTATTCCAATACTCTTCAAGGATCTTAACAGCTTCTTCTTCTTTTCCCTGTTCTACAAATTTATGAAGAGCTGAAAACAGGTTAGCAATAGACTCATGTTCTGCATGTCTTGCCATTGCATCCAGCTTTCTTATGTTCCTACAGTATCTACTTCTCAGTAATGGTGTTAATATTTTCATTACATCCTTTTACGTCGCATTACCTGGAATCGCATCCCTTCAAGAGATGCAGGCCCAAGCATGCCACTAGTATCTGTTCCAAATCTACCCTGACCCAAGTTCTCAGTTCTATATTTTGCTTCTGCCCATCTATTAAGTTTAGTAGCTGCCATTGCAGTTCCTCCAGCAACAGCCAGTGCTCCAATTGCAGCACCTCCTAGACTTCTAGAACTAAATAGTGCATTGGCACTTGCTTTAAAGAATCCTTTCTCGGACCATCCAGTTTGAGTAGCTCTAATAGCAGATCCAATCCTGGATCTGATACCACTTTTACTGGCCATATTCTCTGCAGCTTTAGCATATATTGCCCGACCACGTTCAATACGTTTAGCCTGCTTAAGAGGATTATTAGTAGTAGCTGCACTCAATGCATATCTTTGCAACCTGGACTTTTCAAAGTTAGAAAGCCCACCATGCTTCATTACTTCATTGAGCTCTATGAAAGATCGCATTCCACTTTTCTTGGAAGCAATCATTCCAAAGCCTTCGAATACACGTGCTCTACCTGCTGCACCACCACCAAAGGATGCAGCTGGAGAGGCACCGGGAACTTTGCTGCTCCGAAGTTTAGAGATTACACCTTTCTTTATATCTCCTACGGACCTCTTAAGATAGTCCTGGCCGAAAAAAGTTGAAGCTGCCGCTACATCTTCTGTTGGTTTTGGTGGTGTAAAAGCCATGGTTAGAGGGTACTGTCTAATAGCAAAGCTGTACTTTTTATATTAGATATGGGTAAACGCTTAAGTGATGAAGAGTTAACACAAATATGGAGTTCTGGTAAACTCACCGAAGAAGAGTTTAACGACCTTACAATAAATAGCAAGCCATCTTTATGGGCTGAAACATATCTTTTTAATCCAGATCTACCCGGTGAAAGACTCAATCTTCACTGGTATCAGAAGCAAGTCCTCGATGATCCCTCACCACTTAAATGTTTAAGGTTTGGCCGCGGTACTGGTAAATCGGTATCAATGATTGCACTCATCTTGTGGGAACTCTGCACAGAGGAGAATACAAAGATCTTCCTCTATGTTCCCGGAACAACTCAGTTGGACCGTATCTATGAAGTCATGAACAACATGATTCAAAGTTCGCCGATCGTAAGGAATTCTATATCTGAAGGGTTCAGCCGCGATGCTTTGAAGAAGAAGGATGTTGTTCAGCATACTATCTCAATGAAGAATGGATCCCGGATGATCATCTTTATCTGTGATAAGGATGTGGAGAAGAAGATTAGATCCCAGCATGGTGGTAAGATCTTTATCGATGAAAGTGACTATATTAAGACTCAAGCTATCACTGCCATTACTGGTATCTTTACTGGTGCCAAGGATCCTTTCATGTGGCAGTCATCTACACCACGTGGTAAGTATGGGCACTTCTATAAGTTTGCTAACTCAGTTCATGTAAAGCAATGGCACATACGATCGGAGCAGGCGCCTCACTGGTCAGCAGATAAAGAGAAAGCAGCTCGAGCTTCTGTTCCGGATGAGGCAACTTATGAACGAGAGTTTGGAGCTGAGTGGAGTGATGATGCTGATAGAGTATACCCAGAGAAACTGATTGAACGAGCAGTTCAATATACTGCAGATGACAGAGGAACTATTACAGCACCATCTTTCCCAGGTGGATTTAAATACCTGGGTCCTGATCAACTTCTCCCACTTGCATTATCAAAACGGAAGGGCTTGTTCATAGGTATTGATTGGAACTCTCCTACCCATGGTGTTAGAATAGTATACCTTGTAGAAACGATCGATGGATACTTCTATGTTGCTAAGATAGATTGTATCCGAAGTAAGGAATCTACTCAAACAGATTCGGTTAATAAGATCATTGGAATTCATCGAGAGTTGCTACCCGAAAGAATATATGCTGACCAGGGATACGGAGCAGTTCAGGCTGAGATGATTTATGAGCATGCAAGGATCTATGGTGATAGAAATCTTATGCTCAGATTTAGAGCTATAGACTTTGTATCATCGGTTGAAGTAGCTCGGAATGATGGATGGACTTACTTACAGGACAACCAGAAGGTTTCAGTAAAGATTAAATATAAAACCCTGATGATCAGTTTAATCTCCAGAATGTTCAAAGAAGGTAGATTAGTTCTGCCGGCTTTTGAAGATCACGATGACGGGATTATTACTGAGATGCGCCAGTTCAAGCTTAAGGAATTAAGCTCGAGTGATAAAGAACCCATCTATTCTAGAGAAGGTGGACAACATACCCATATGGCTCTGGCTTTGGCAGTATTAGCCTGGTATGAGTATAACAAAGAGCGGGATATAGGCATAGCTCCAACGATATTGGACAGCATGGGTCCTAGGAAGGAAATGGTTAATACCAGGGTAAGCGATAGGACCAGTAGTTTTCTTGACTCCAGTCTAGTCTTATCCTCATCATCCTTTAGAGGACCCTTTTCATCCAGGGGAAGTTCAAGTTCTAGAAGATCTAAGCTTTTATAGGATAACATGGCAGATAAATTTAGAGAACCGAATGTTTCAGCTCCTATTAGAGATTCATCTTTCGAATACTCTCAAGCAGAAATTAGAAGGAATTTACCTCCAGATGTTTCTGCTGCTACAATTGAAGAATCAGCTTTAAACAACCCACTGAGGCAGATTCTTGTAAATGTAATAAGGCTGCAGCGTAAGAATTCCCAGGTTAAAAGAAAGATTAAAGGAACGATCGCAATGCATGTTGCTGATCTTGAACTTAATCTCGAGCCAATGCCGGGTAATATCCGGCAGATTATGGATGAGCTTTTTGCTTCTCAAGAGCTTACGCCTGAAAGATTAAACTGTGCTATTGAATTAATGCGCGATGATCGGAACATTCAGAACTTCACCGATCAGATGAATGCTGCCAATCCAGATGATGCTCCAATGGATTGGCTTATGACGATGCTGGAAAAGATGACCAGCAAGAAGCACACATTTGGAATTGAACTCCTTCTTCGTCTTATTAGATTTTGTTTAGCCTATGCAGTACACATGATCATCGGTGGTCTGTGCGCATGGTTCACTGGTAAACTTAATATACCCATTCCTTTTGTTGGAAGCTTGCCATTAGGAACATTAATAGCCACGGAAATCCTTGCACCAACTGAAAAGATGGCCAAGCAAGCTCTTGGCTTTCCATGTAATCCTCAATTACCTACACCAAAGTTCTGCTTTGGATTCTTTGAGAAAGATAACGATGCTGCCAACTTATTACCATGCTGTATGCCAGCTGGTATGTCAGGAGCTCAGCTTAAGATGGCAGAGCTTCTTGAAAAACTTAAGGGTGGTGGCAGCACAGGAACTGCTATTTCTGACTTCTTAAAAGTTTGGAAAGCTGAAGGTGGTCTTAAGTCCGGATATATTAAAGTAGGTGGAGTAACCGAGCGGGTTAATACTGATATTTCTGGATCAGTAAATTCAAATCAACCTCAGGGTGCCGGCTTTAAGAATGCACTTAGTGCTCTTCAACAATCGGTAGATCAACAATCTCCTGCAGGGCAGAAGGCTTCTCTATCTGATCTTACACAGAAGGCAGTTAAGAAAGTAGATATCTTTCACTCATCCAAGAAGGCAGGATCATCAAATCTTGTAGAACAAATTGAACTGGATATCTTTAGCTGCTGGGCTCAGGCAGTTGTATCCGACTTTCATGATGAACCAGATAACCCATATCAAGGACCCCCTTGTTTGGTTCCATCTGATCCAACCAATAATAGTGCAATCCATAGAGACATGGCAGAACAGCTGGTTAATTTTGTTGCCACTGCTAATGCAGTTCCCTCAACACCAAGACCAACTCAAGCCGGAAACTTAATGAATCTTATCTCAGTTCTTAAGAAGACTGAGAACATGGATGATAATCTTGGAGAGATTAAATCATTCCTTAAATCAGATGCAGATATTGTTAACCCAGGAACAAAGAGATGTATAGAGGGTAATGCCAGTTTAAAATATGGCGGCCCAGATAAGTTAACGGGGATTAATAGTGTAAACGATCCTAAAGAATTCTTCTCTAAGCTTAATACTGATAATAAAATTAATGCTTCGGATGTCCCAGACTCTACTCTTACGATTGGTGGTGGGGATATCCTTGAGAACTTAACAGGAGCTTCTGGAGATGTATTTGGAGATATCGGCCAGAAAACCGGTGAGTTCCTACAGCAGGTTGTTGGCGTACTCGAAGGAGCGGTGGATGAAGTAGACCGCTATGTATCTGGAGTTAATCAACTCACCAAGTTCTTTAGCTCTAAAGAATTCTGCTGTATTGTATATCTTATTGTCTTACTTGCAGATGTTGCCCGCGGAAAGGCGCTCTGTCCGACCGATGATATATCTCATTTCTTCAAGTATGCTAATAAGTTTCAGGATAGAAAAGATATAGCATCTCTCAAGATCCAGCTGGCATTTCTAAAATCTATTATGGACGCAGCTAGGCTTGCTCTTGCTACCGGTATTGAGATCCAGGGAATCAAGCTTCCCCTCAAAGATTTGATGGAAAGAGTAAGGACTACGATTACCACAATAACTAAGCTCCTTATAGACTTTGCTACTGAACCAATTGAAAAGACCCTTGATCAGGTCCTCCTGAATCCAGATGTAACTGCAATAGTTCAGAACAATTGCTTCGGCGCCTGGGACTTTCTTTCAATGTTCAAATGTGGTATTGAATGGTTTAAGCTTAAGCTGAGCCAGATAGCCCTGGATCTATTCCAGAACAACTTCCAGAATATAGATCTGATTAAGAATATTCGTATTGGCGGTATGAGACTTAAGGTTCTGGATATGCTATCCCAGATGCTTGGACTCCTTCTTGATCTACTCCTTGGTATCGGGGACTGCTATGACCCAGATGATTATACCAAGGCTATTATTAGTAGAACCCTTGAGGAACAATATAGCGGTGCAGAAAGAGTATTTGCTCTTATGCAAAAAGCTAACGTAACTCCACAGGAATTGGATAAATGGAGTAAAACTGTAGAAGGTGAAGACCCTCTTAACATTGATTATTCAGCTCCAGAGAATCAGGATGTACATTCTGACTTTACCGGCAGCATCCTTACTCCGGCTACAGTTAGACTCTTAAGATCCACAGTTCCCATTGCTTTGTTTTCAGACAGTACCCCGGCTCGTAGACTGGTAGGATACGAAGAGTTTGTAGGTAGACTGGAAGAGCATACTGGAACCACGGTTTCTCAAGTCTATGTAGATATCTTTGCCCTCGATGATGGCATTTTTAAAATGTTTGGTGGAAAGGCAGCCTAATGGCAAAAAGAAGTTGGTCTAACGTATTAAATAACTTCTATCGTGGTAGAGCCAATGAGAAGGAAATCATTTCTTCTGCCAGTGATTTTGTAGATACAAAACGAGTCCTTACTGTAGAACCTCCAGTATCTCGAGCAGAGATTACATTTACAGGTAAGGATTATTTTCAGGTAGGTCAGACTGCCAAGCTCCCAGCTAGAAGAGCTGAGAACTTAATGCAAACTACCTCAGATTATTATATCTATAAGGCTGAGAAGTATTGGGAAAACGAAGGTATTGTATTTAGAATCATCAACAAGATGGTTGAAATGATCAGTAAGGGTGAGTTTAAAATCACCGCGGATACTGATGTAGATCTAAAGAAATTCAATACCGAATTTATGAAGCTTCTAACTAAATCCGGAAGGGGGTATACCTGGAAGTCTTTTACCAGAAGAGTAACTCATGACTTTTGTAAATACGGAAACACATTCCTGTATCCAGATTATCTACAACCAGGAACCAACCTCATTGGTTCTATTAAGTTCTTCGACCCAGTAACAATGGGTGCCCTGGTAAATAAAGATGATGGTGAACTCTATATGTGGGTTCGCAAACAGGTTCTTAGAAAGCGCGGTGATATCGAAAAGCATCTTAGAGCAGGACAACCTCCAGCTATAAGATCGGTTACCAATTTGGGAAGATACTTCTTTGCTCTTATTCCTCGAGTTATTGTTGGAACACATAACAATACCTACGATCCAAAATATGATCCAAGAGAGCTGGTTCATATTCCTTATATGGATCTCCACCAAACTGTTATTTCTATTCCTCCTATCTATCCAGTTCTAGATGATATTCTTACCCTTCGTAACATTGAAGATGATATTACTCTTAACTCATTTCAATATGGGCATCCTTTTCTATGGGGTAAGATCATTAGAGAAGGTATGGATAATACCCAGCTTAAATCAGAAGCTGCATTCCTTAGAGATCAGGTTGAGAGCATGGAAGGCAATGGTTTAATTGTAACTTCCGATAGAGTAGAAATGAAACTACTCGGCCCGGAAGGAACATTCCCCAACCTTGTTCAATACCATGAGATGTTTCTGAAGAGAATTGAAAAGGGTGTTGGTATTCCAGATATCTTTACAGGTGACGGTGGTGGTGTTGGCAGACAAACCTCTGAAACTGTAGAGAAAAGTGTATTTGGGATGCTCGAAGATATGGGTGGCCGTATTGCCCAGGGTCTTCAGCAGTTAGCTGATAGAGTTTGGAATAGAAACATCCTTAAAAAATCTGATATGGATTCTTGGACGGATCCATCTCCAATTAGAATAGAATTTGGTAACCCAAGCCGTGCAGATAAGCGTGCTGATGAGCAACACCATACATTACTTTTTCAGGGCGGAGCCTTAAAACATGACGAGTATCGTAAGGCTATAGGCTTAACACCAGACCCTGCATGGGCAGGTAAATACTTCTTCGAAATCCAATCACAGATGAATACTGAACAAGCGCAGGCTGCAGCAGCTGCTAAGATACAATCCCAGCAAACTGCTACCAATCAATATGGGACTAAAACCCAAGCAGGATCTACCAAAAATTGAAAGTATCAAAGTACATATAAAGACAGGTCCTTAGAATATCAACGAAATGGCAGATTTAACACCTACATTTATAGGCCGTAAACTTACAAAGAAAACGGATCACGATAGGCTTGAAAAGACGCTTATCGATAATGTATCCAAGATCGTAGGAAACTCCAAAGGAATCATTTCCGTTATGGATGCAACCCACTCTGGGTTCGTTAACGGTAATCTCAGGAAGTATGAGACCCCTTCCTTTGCGCAGAACTATGATAAGTTCTATACCCCATTCCCAAAACCCTTTAATAAACATCACGATACGATGAACGATCCTATTGGAAGGATCCACTCTGCGATGTTTGTTCCAGGCTCGTATCAAATGCCCGATGGTCAAAAGTCAGATGGCCTTATCAAAGTAGCAGCCTTTATCCCTTCTGGTGCTGAAGCGGATAAGATTATGAATGGAACTCACATGACGGTTTCTACCGGATTTGAGTTTGATTCAGTTAAGTGTAGTATCTGTGGCTTCGATTGGATGAAATATCGTAGAAGCGGTAATGGATGGCCAACATCTAAAAAGGGATCCGATGAAGAAATGGATCCGGATAAAGTATGTATGCATCAACGTGGAAAGATGTATAAAGATTCCATGGCATACTATAGCTGCAATGTAAGAGACTTTCTTGAAGTTTCTGCAGTAAATGAGCCGGCAGATCTTATTGCACATATCATCAGCTATGCCGAAGTTGGAAAAGACTCGGTACTCAATACGTCCTTCTATCATGATATAGACTTTAGGGGTAACGATAATCTTGGATATGCGT
>Ga0268298_10000010_pt1 | contig 240817 bp, 215 predicted proteins | sample WWTPWeurt_MetaG_FD_194462 | JGI IMG/M metagenome (GOLD analysis project Ga0268298, IMG submission 194462) | Activated sludge microbial communities from WWTP in Nijmegen, Gelderland, Netherland - WWTP Weurt | ecosystem: Engineered > WWTP > Aerobic digester > Activated sludge | place... | reverse complement strand
CCCGTGCCATGGCCGGATTCATGGATCACGAGGATGCCGTGCAGGTGGTTGGGCATGACCACAAAGGCCCCCAACTCCACCGCAGGAAAATGCTCAGGGATGGCGCGCCAGCATGCATCGGCCGTTTTGCCAAGGTCGCTCAAATGCATGGCCTCCTTCACGATCTCGCCGAAGATGCAGTTTCGCTCGGCGGTCACCAGCGTCACGAAATAAGCGCCAGCCTGGGCGTAGTCGTAATCCTTCAACCGGCCCGAGCGCTTCTGGGCGCTTTCGGTGGGTTGGGTGTTCGGTTCGTTGCCGTCCATGCCGGGGGTCACAACATCCGCTCCAATCGATTGTGCGAAGGCACTTCCTGAATATCCGATCTGCGTTGGTCGCTGAATTTAAATCCGAGCCGCTCGTATAGGGCTTGTGCGCGCGGGTTGAGCACAGAGACATCCAGCGCCGCCTGAGACCTGCCGTCCTTGCGTCCCTGCTGCATGAGGTGTTCCACCAATTTAGCGCCAATCCCTTTGCTTTGCAAGGCCGGGTCCACGCCGAGGTGGGCGATGTAGTGCAAACGTCCCTGCGGCGGTTGGATGATCCGCTCCACTTGTAGTCCGTGCCTCACGATGGGCAGGCAGGCCGTCCCGTAGAAGGAAGCGATCTGCCGGGCCGCCGCCAGAAAAAATGGCAGGGTCGTGTCGCCGCCGAAGGCCGCTCCAATGGCAATGACCTTTCCATTCATTTCGCCGACCACGTGGTTCTTGTATCCCAGTTCGCCCGCGCCGTCCATGAATGTGTAGCGCAGGAAATCCTGGGAGGAATGCCCGGCGTGTTTGAAGATGTAATCGAACACGGGCGGGCCGGAACTGTACAACAACGGAATAGCCGCTTCGAGGTCGCCCGGGCTGGCCCGGCGGAATTGGACCGTCTCTGCACTCATGCTTTTCTTTTCCAAAATGGGTACGCCAGCCCCGCAAGGATCAGCGCCGAGAGCGCAGACCCAATCGGCTGAACCTGCAAGGATGTCACCGGCGGGTCAACGCAGGTGTTCGTGACCACGGCAATGACGGCCCTGGGAAAGCCATAGCCTGTGGACTCATACATGGGGTGGCTGCCCGCTCCGGTTTCGGTCAAGGCTGGCGAGCAGACCGGCCCTTGTGTGAAGTGGGTCCTGACCAGCCCCTGCGCCAACAGAAAGGCCGCCAGCAAGACCACAGCGATGAACTTTATGTTTTTCATTGCATCTCTTGGCGTCAACCTCTAATACCGATAGAACCCGCGTCCGCTCTTGCGGCCCAAATACCCGGCGTCCACCATCTTGCGCAGCAGGGGAGCGGGGCGGTACTTGTCTTCGCCCAGGTCGCGCTGCAAAACTTCCATCACGAACAGCACCACATCCAGGCCGATCAAGTCCGCCAATGTCAGCGGGCCCATCGGGTGGTTCATGCCGAGTTTCATCACCGCGTCAATGGCTTCCGGTGTGCCGATGCCTTCCTGCAGGGTGAACACCGCTTCGTTGATCATCGGGCACAGGATGCGGTTCGAGATAAAGCCCGGCGAGTCGTTCGCCGCCCACGCCTCCTTGCCCATCACCTTGCACAGCTCCAGGGTCGTGTTCAGCGTCTCGTCATCTGTGGCCAGCCCCTTGATGACCTCGACCAGTTTCATCAGCGGCACCGGGTTCATGAAGTGCATGCCGATGACCTTCTCCGGCCGCTTCGTGACCGCCGCGATCTTGGTGATGGAAATGGACGAGGTGTTCGTGGCGAGGATCACGCCTTCGCGCGCGTTCGCATCCATGTCTTTGAAGATCTTGAACTTCAACTCCGGATTTTCCGTCGCCGCCTCGATGACGAAGTCCGCTTCTTTCATCGCTTCCATCGTGGACGTGAAGCGGATCCCGTCTGCGTTGGCCTTTTGCTCCGCTGTCAGCGCGCCTTTCTCCACCAACTTGGCCGTGGATTTGGCGATGGTCGCCCTGGCTTTGTCCAGCGCAGCGGGCTGCACATCCATGCAAGTGACCTGATAGCCTGAGGTCGCTGCCACCTGGGCGATGCCGTTGCCCATGGTCCCCGCGCCGATGATGAAAATGTTTTTGATAGTCATGTGGTCTCCTGGTTTGTTAGTCTGATGGTCAGGTAGTCTATTAGTCGGATAGTCAGGCAGTCTGGTGGTCAATGGTCGAATTTAGTGTTTGGATTTTCGCAAATAGGCGATAAAAGCGTTGATGGATTTTTTGGCGGATGTTGCCAGGTCATACACCTTTTGAAATTCTTCCTGGTTTACATATTTTCGGTCAAAGGCAAGATAGATTTCAGATTGTACCTCGCTGGCAGAACGCCTTGAATACTTTAGAAAATGGATGAACTCAGCATCAGAACCGTCGTCGAAACCTTCAGCAATATTATGCATGACCGAGCCAGCCGCTCCCTGGATTTGGTCGCGCAGTCGAAAATCTTTTCTGAAATTTTCCTGCTCGGTCAGGTCATAAACCAGGTTCGTTAACTCTCGTGCCTACTGCCATGCGCGAATATCCTCAAACCGCTCTATTGTCATTTTTCCTCCAAGGGTCTATGCTCTTCACCATCTGACTATGCGGCCATCTGACTATCTGACTATCCGACCATCTGACTATTCGACCAGATTTTTACGTTATTTTGAATCTGCTCAATATGCCCGGGGATGTGCTTTGAATAAATATTGATCCACTTGTCGAAGGTGTACGGGTCTTCAAATTCCGGGTGCTTGAGCCAGTGGGTGTTGAACACTTCCTCCGAAACCGACTTCAACAACTTGTAAGTGGTCTTGCGGGCAATGCGTGTGGCTTCGAGCGCGTCTTCGAGATCGTGGTCGTGATAATTCAATTCGCTGGCCCACTTGTCCTGGTTATAAGCCATCAGCAACCCGCCCGGTTCGACCATCAACTTGCGCGCGCGCAGGGCGGCGTTCGTCTCGCTGTCCGCAATATGGATGATGATCTCATGCACGCTCCACTCTTTCGGCTCCGGCTTGAACTTCATCGCCTCGGCCGGGACTTTCGCCAGCGCTGCTTTCAACAACTCGAATCCATGCCCGTACAGTTCGATCTTCTCGTTGCGTTCCTGGGTATCCATAAAAGGCTCCTATAAAAACAATACTCGATATTCGTTCATTCGAATATCGAGTATCAAATATCGTTACTCTATCTCCACTGCCATCGCAACCGCTTCGCCGCCGCCGAGACACAGGGATGCGATACCGCGCTTGAGACCACGGTCCTTCAGCGCATAGATCAGGGTGGTCAGTACGCGCGCGCCGCTGGCTCCCAATGGGTGACCGAGCGCGATCGCCCCGCCGTTCACATTGACCTTGTCCCAGTCCCAGCCCTGGTCGGCGAGGGCATAACCATCGGCTAGAACTTGCGCGGCAAAGGCTTCATTCAATTCGATCAGGTCCACATCCTTCAGCGTCCAGCCGATCTTGTTGAGTAGTTTTGGCATGGCATGGGCGGGGGCTGCAAAGAGATATTTTGGCTCCAAAGCAGCCTGCGCGTAGCCAATAATTCGCGCGATGGGTTTGAGCGATCTCTTTTCCGCATACGCACGCGAAGCGATCACTACCGCTGCCGCGCCGTCATTCATGGAGGATGCGTTGCCAGCGGTCACCTTGCCGTCCGCTTTGAAGACGGGCTTGAGTTTGGAAAGCGACTCCAGCGATGTGTCTTTGCGCGGACCTTCATCGTGGCTGAAAACGGTCACTTCGCCCTTGCGTCCGGGGATCTGGACGGGAACGATCTCAGCGTTGAAACGTCCCGCCTCTTGAGCCGCCACCGCTTTGAGGTGAGAGTGAAGCGCGAAGTCATCCATTGCGGCGCGGGTCACTTCATATTCATCCGCAATGAACTCGGCTGCGTTCCCCATGCCCCAATTCTCGAAGGGGTCCCACAGGCCGTCGTTGAGCAGGGCGTCGGTCATTTGGGTATTGCCAAATTTCAACTCACCCATGCGCCCGCTGACGAGGTACGGGGCGCGGCTCATGGATTCGAATCCGCCCGCGATGTAGAGATCCGCATCGCCCGCGCGGATGGCCTGAGCCGACATCATGGCCGCTTTCAAGCCCGAGCCGCAGACCTTGTTGACGGTGGTCGCGCTGACGGTGGCGGGCACACCGCCGAAGATGGCCGCCTGCCGCGCCGGGGCCTGACCGTTACCGGCCTGCACCACGTTGCCCATGAGAACTTCTTCCACATCCGCCGGGTCAATGCCCGCACGTTTGACCGCATCCTGCACTGCGATGGCGCCCAGTTTGGCCGCCGGGATGTTGCTCAATGCTCCCTGGAATTTTCCAATGGGGGTGCGGGCTGCACCCAGAATGACCGCTTCATTTTCGTGACTCATCGTGCCTCCGTTTTGTTTATTATACCCAGCGTGACCACAAATTACTCTTTTTAGAAGTAGGGAAGCGCAAATTACCTGCGCCGAATAAAGGTAAAATTCCACCCATGACTGAACCCTCACTTTATGATTTGCTCGGCGGCGAAACCGGCGTGCGCGCCCTGGTGGACCGCTTCTATGACCTGATGGATTCCTCGCCCGAGGCGAAGGATATCCGCGCACTGCATGCGGCGAGTTTGAAACAGTCTCGCGAAAAACTTTTTATGTTCCTTTCCGGCTGGTCGGGCGGGCCGCCCTTATACATGGAAAAATTCGGCCATCCCCGCCTGCGGATGCGTCACCTGCCGTTCACCATTGGCGATCGTGAAAGGGATCAATGGCTATGGTGCATGGCTCAAGCGTTGGACGCCGGTGATTTTCCGCCTGCCGTGGTTGCGCACCTAAAGTCCCGTTTTGCCGAGGTGGCGGATTTTATGCGGAATCAAGGGTAGCTACCGTGCGCCTTCGGGTGGCGTGAAGCGCATCACCCAACTCCCATCCATTTGATTGGTGACATATGAATACGGCGTGGCTATGAAGAGCCATGTCCGACCGGGTTTGAGCGGAACCGGATTCCCATCTGCATCTACAAAATAGATGGGTCGGGCCTGCCCGGTCTTCTTTTCATATTCACGCGCCTTGGTGCTCCAGCGGATGTCGTATTTCATTCCATCGCGGAAGAGGAAGGCATACCCGCCGTTGCCGAGTTCGAGATGCGTGTCGATCAGCGCGGGCACGGGTGTCCCTTCAAATTGAAATACTTCCTGCTCCACATACAGGACGATGATATTTTCGAATCGCAACTGCCTGCCGGTCAACCGGTCGATCTCCGGGTGCAGGACCCCGGCATTCTCCTGTGTGGCGTCATCCACGTAACGCCAATAGGAACCGGCCAGCGGGTCATACACGAACGCGGCCTGGTTGCGCAGGGCAACGTACATCTTCAAGAGATTCGCCGTCCAGCCCCCGTCAGGCTTCTTCTCGGAAAAAATGTTGCTGGCATATGTGAAATTATCAGAGGTCGCCAGGCGTGTGTCTTCGGCGAGGGCCTTCATTTTTTCGATCGGCAGCATCGCGCCGCCGGTCGTGTCGTCATGCATCACGAAATAGCAATGCGGCAGCATATCCAGGATCTCAGGCGAAGCCGAGGCATAGATGAAACATGAGTTGAGGAAGAAATTATGGATGTCGATGTACAGCAGGCGTCCCGAGCGCACTGGTCCCACCTCGGCGGCAGGCATGGATGTGTCAACAGGTTGGGTCGCTTCACTGGATGGGATCAGGCCTGCGTCCAGGTAAAGATGCGCGGATTTGACCTCCGCTTCCGCCCGACCCGATGCCTGATCGGCATCGCTATCCTTGTCCTCATCCCCGAAATTTTTCTGTGTGAACGTCAACCATGGCGGGGGTTTAAACTCGATAATAAATTCGCCAGGCTCAACGTTGAAACCGTAATAGCCGTTCGAGTCGCTGGTCGTTTGTTGCAGCAGTTGTTGGTGCGTGTCGTATAAATTTACGCAGACCCCGCCTACACCTTTTTCATAATCTTCCTGCATCCCGTTTTGATTCTCATCCAGCCAGATACGGTTGCCCAGCAGCGTGGATGTTTGCACGAAGGGCTCGCGGCGCACTGCGCAATTGCCAGTGATGGAAATCTCCGGCTCGGGAAAGGCGCCATAGAACACAGACAGGAAGCGGGTTGCGCCTTCAGTAATGTAGAACTCAAAGACCCACGGCGCGAAGGATAGCCCTGCTTGTGGCCGCGCACTGACCGGGAAATGCGAAATGGAAACCATCACGCCCGGGGTCTTTAGAAGGTCGGGTTCTTTCACCTCCTGCCCGGAAAGCGGATTGATGCCCGGTGGAAAATCCTCCGGGTTGGGGCCGTATAAGGTGGCGGTGGAAAATTTTTGAGGGGTGGGGGTGAAGGTCGGCAGGGGGGCGTCCCGTGTTGCAGCCTCTGTAACGCTTGCGGTTGCAGTAACGGGCACAGGGGTCTGTTCTGTTCGGCAGGATGCGATGAAGAGAATGAAGAACAGGAGGATGGGAAATATGGAGCGGACTCCAAAGTCCAAAGATTTTGAAGTCCGCTTGCGGGAGCTACTTTTCAAAAGCCTGCCGGATGCGTTGATAGGTATCCTCCAGCGTTTCGGGGAGTACGCGCGTCTCGCCAACGGAGGACATGAAGTTGGTATCCCCGGCCCAGCGTGGCACAATGTGAATATGAACATGGCCCAGCACGCCCGCCCCTGCCGCTTCACCAATATTGACGCCGACATTGAAGGATTGCGTCCGATAGACTTCGCGCAGGATGGTTGTGCAGCGCGAGGTTAGCTCCATCATCTCGGTGCGGGTTTCGGGGGTTAGTTCTTCCAGGTTGGGGGCATGGGTGAAGGGGATGACCATCAAATGTCCGCTGGTATAGGGGTAGCGGTTGAGGATCACGTAAGCGTTGGCTCCGCGGAAGGCGATCAAATTTTCTGTACCGTCCGGTTGGGCTTGCGCGTTACAAAACACGCAGCCGGGTTCTTTTTTGCTGTTCTCAATATACTTCATACGCCAGGGTGACCAGAGATGTTTCATGATGAGGGAATTATACCCAGCCATTATGCTTATGGACGACAGAGAAGAGATTTGCAGCGGCGGGGAATGTGTAAATTCATTTGAGGTAGGGGGCGACCATTGGGAATGGGAGCGTGAAATCTGCGAACGAGTTTGAGGGGTAAACCCGGAAATAGAAAACAAGGTCTGTAACAAGGATGGCGGCTATCAGCACGTAGGCCCAGCGCGGTTGACGCGCCTCAGCCATGCCATTGAGCGGAATGGCCACCAGCCAGCAGATCGCCGGGATGACCGGTATGAAATGCGAAGAACCCGGCGTCCCGGCCGACATCACACCGCCGAACAGGGTGACCACGAACATCCAAAAAAGCGGCAGCCATTGTTTTTTCCCAACCGCAAGGGGAATACCGATCAGGAATAACAGGCCGGATATCCCGATCAGAAATGGGACATTCGGCGCATAGAAATGAGTCACATCCGGGAAAACGTTGAAGGCGCCAAAGGAATGTACGATCTGGTAAACCAACAAGTCTGAGGGAGTAGCCTGCGGCCCGAGGAGAAGTTCCAGGGTGCCGGGTTTCCAGGCGAACACAATGCGGGCGCGTTCCAAAAAAGAGACGGGGTTCAAAATTGCAAAGACCAGTAGCGGTGCTGCGATGACTGTGGCCATGGTCAGCATTTTTCCCGTGTAAAAAGTAAAGCGGGAATATTCATGCGGCTTGCGCCAAACCTGCCAACTGACGGCGCCGATCAAAAAAATGAGAACGTATCCGCCGGTATAGAAATAAGCGGTCAACCCAAGGAATAAGCCGGCGAGCAGCGCATCATTATCCCGCCCCTCGCGCCAGCCACGGATGAAGTAACCGATGGTCAGCGGCAGGAACAAGGTCGTCCAGATATTGCTTAGTGAGATGCGCGACCAGTGGATGTGATAGTGGTAAACGGTCATCAGGATCGCCGCGAACCAGGCCGTGCGCGGGTCGTCAAATTGGCGTACCATGAAGTAGACCGCGGCAATGGCCAGCGTCCCCGCAATGACGCTGGATAGGCGAACGCCAAAGAATGTGAACCCAAATAGTTCAACACTCAGGCGCAGGATATAACTATAAAGGACCGGCTGGGCGTCCAGCCCTGTGCGAAGCGGATTAATGGTCACGCTGCCAAGGTTCGGGTTTAATACGTTGTAAAGCGAGAACTCCAAAGACCCGGCTTCGTCAGGCAGGAACGCGGGAGGGAAAGTCTGCAACTTGAACAGGCGCAGGGCAAATCCAACGGCCAGCAATAAGAGCAGGTTGACCAGGTTGCTGTCAAATTTAATATTCAGTGCCAAACTGTTTTTACTTGCACGCAGGCCGAAGTACGCGGTCAAAATGGCGCCGATCCACCAAATCATTGGGCCAGGTTGAATATAAGCCTCACCCTGATATAGAAAGCCGACCAGCGTGGAGATCAGCATGGCCGCAAACACCGCAACGAGCCGTACTCGGCGGGTTTGCCAGATCTCTTCCACGAACGCATAAATGGATTGCATGGTTTAGATTATACCCAGCGTGTTCAAGATGGGCGAAAAACGCCACGGATTTCCTATTCCATATTCAATTATTTTCGATTATCCTACCCGTGTGCAACCAGAACTCTTTCAGACCCCATTGACCGTTTCTCAACTGACGTTTCGCATCCGCAGACTGTTGGAGGAAAACCCTGAACTTCAGGATGTGAGAGTAACAGGTGAGATCTCGAATCTGTCACGCCCGGCATCGGGGCATATCTACTTTACCCTCAAGGACAAGAATGCTTCTTTGAAGTGTGTAATGTGGAAGACCGAGGCTCTGCGTACACGCTCAAATTTGCAGGAAGGCGCAGCCGTTGAGGTGCATGGTCGTATCGCAGTCTACGAACCGCAGGGGCAATATCAACTGATTGCCAGCCTCATCCAACCCAGGGGCGAGGGCTTGCTCTTTCAGGAATTTTTACGCCTCAAAGCCATGCTCGAAGCCGAAGGACTTTTTGACCCCGGTCGCAAGCGTGAGGTGCCTGAATTCCCCCGAGGGATTGGAATCGTCACTTCGGCTACCGGGGCAGCCCTGCGGGATATGCTTAACACCATTCGCCGCAGGCAGCCGTTCGCCCGGGTTATCCTTGCGCCATCACCGGTGCAGGGGGTGGATGCGCCGCCTGCCTTAGTAAATGCCATTGAAGCCCTCAACACACACAATCCGGATGTGATCCTCATTGCCCGTGGTGGAGGCTCCATCGAAGACTTGTGGGCATTCAATGATGAACGCGTGGTGCGGGCGGTATCCGCCTCAAAAGCGCCGATTATTTCCGGCGTTGGCCACGAAACGGATTTTACTCTGTGTGATTTTGCCGCCGACCTGCGTGCCCCGACTCCCACTGCCGCAGCGGAGTTGGCCACCCCCACCACACTGGAGGATCTTCGCCATCAACTTTTCCTGAGTCAATCTCGCCTCTCAGACCTGATCTCGAACCTGCTTATTGACCATCAAGCCCTAATCTCCTCCCTGGCCGCCCGCCTCAAAATTGTCTCACCGGAACGGCGTATCCAGTCTGAATTGCAGCGCGTTGATGAACTTTCCCGCCGGGCCCTGTCTGCGCTGACCCATCGCATCCAATTGCAAGAAGCCAGCATGGATGGAATATCGAAACGCTTGCAGGCCCTGAATCCGATGGGCATTCTCTCGCGCGGGTATGCTATTATCACACGCACAGAAGACGGGCGCATCGTCAGTAAAATTTCACAAGCCCAGGGCGAGATGTCCGTTCGCGTCAGTGATGGAAAATTTGTCGTCGAGCGAAGATCTTAAAATGGAACATCGGAGTTAATATGGCAAAAACACCCGCCAAAAAATCTGAAAAAAATATCGAAGACTTGACCTATGAAGACGCTCTGGCTGAATTGGAACAGATCGTCGAATTGCTGGAAGGAGATACCTCTCAAAACCCGCTTGAGGAGTCGATCAGGCTCTTTGAACGGGGACAGGCCCTTGTTGCCCACTGCGGCGCTCTATTGGATGCCGCCCAAATCACTGTGCAAAAACTGGCCGGGGATTCGCTGGTCGTGTTTGAAGAGGAATCTGAATGAAACTTATAGCGGTATTTGATAACAAGGTCTTGATCGCTGTTTTAGTCGGATGGCTGCTCGCTCAAATTTTGAAAATTCCCACCGAGTACCTGCGTTCGCGCCGCTGGCTTTGGGCGATGTTCTTCGCGGCTGGCGGCATGCCATCTTCGCATACCTCCCTTATGGTTGCCGGGACGCTGGCCGTGGGGTTATACCATGGCTTTGACAATCCCATTTTTGGGATCGCTGTCGCCATCACGATGATTATTGCTCATGACGCGGCCGGGGTCAGACGCCAGGCGGGCAAGCATGCCGAACGTATTAATGTGCTGTTCGACGAATTACTCAAAGGCCATATGTGGAGCGATGACGACCTCAAGGAGATCATCGGCCACACCCCACTGGAAGTGGTTGGCGGCATCATTCTTGGTTTGCTGGTGGCCACGACCCAATGGATGATCTGGAAGTAAAAAATCTCCGGGAACTCCCGGAGATTTTTCATTGGCGCTTTAGCCTTTTCACAACTGCGTTTAATGCATACATCAGTTCTGGAATACGCATCAAGAGGAGTACAGCAAAATAGACCGCGCCGCCCAGGGCCACACCGACTGGAACAAGGATCCAGGGTCGAAGTCCATTGCCAAATGTCAACCACCCAAAAATGACCAATGCCATCGCCGACACTGCGAGTAAAGCGGAAAAGGTCCCTTGCAGAATATAAGTACCGTTGATCCCGTTAAGGCGTTTGCGCATCATCATGAACAAGGCAATCGCTTCAAGGGCAGTGGCCAGTGAGTTTGCCAATGCGAGCCCGCCATGCGGCATCCAACCGGCGGAAGTAAACATCTGCGCAAATAGAATACTAAAGGCCACATTTAAGAGCATGGCTATCGTGCCGATGATGACCGGCGTTTTTGTGTCGTGCTGGGCATAAAAGGCGCGCGTCAAAACTTCCATGATGGAATGCCCCACCAACCCGGCGGCATACCAAAGTAGGGCCCAGGCAGTCATTTGCACATCCTGTGCATCAAAATTGCCCCGCTGGTACAAAAACGAGATCAAGGGCTGGCGCAGCAGGATGAGCCCAAGACAGGCAGGCAGGGCGATTAAAATGATCCAGCGTAAGGACGCGGCAAGCGAAGCGCGCATTTCATCTGTTTTTCCAAGCGCGTGCTGGGCAGAAAAGGTCGGCATCGCCGCGATCGCCACTGATTGCGCGATGGCCGCCTGTGCCATCAGCATTAACGAGAAACCATAGGTCAGGCTGGTGGCGCTGCCTTCCTCCATACGGGAGGCAAGGTTATTGTTCACCCAAAAATTGAGCTGCACCACAGCCACACCCAATAGGCGCGGACCCATCAGTAAAATGACCTGTCGCGTATGAGGGTTATCCAGGCCGAGGGTAAATGAATAGGTTCCGTGTTGTTTGACCAGGGATGGGATCTGGATAGCTAGATAAAAGACCGCGCCGATCACCACGCCCCATGCCAGTCCATACACGCCCATGCTGGGTGCCAGGACAACCGTCCCAAAAATAATCCCAAGTTGGTACATGGCGGGCGTCAGCGCCGGAACAAGAAAAACCTGATGGGCGTTCAGGATTCCAACGATCAACCCGCCTATGCCAAACAAGACTGCCGAGATCAGTTGGATGCGGAGCAATGAAACGATCAGCGCAAAAAGGGTCGGGTCTTGAGAGAGACCCGGTGCCAGCGCGTAACGAACCACTTGCGGGGCGAAAAAAGCCAGGAACAGGGCCAACAGGATCAAGGTCAGAGCGACCGCGTTGCCCAGCGAAGAAGCCAACCTCCAGGCGGCGTCCTTGTCATCTTTGGCGAGGAGGCCGGTAAAGGCGGGGATGAATGCGGAGCCAAGCGCGCCGCCTGCCACCAAAAGGAACAGTGTTTCGCTGACCCTGTTCGCGTAAAAAAAGGCATCCAGTTCGGGAGATGCCCCAAAGGCGCGTGCCACCAAAATACCCCGAACCAGGCCGGTGAGCTGGCCAAGTACAATGGCGAACATGACCGTTCCTGCTGCGCGCGCGATTTGTCGGTTTGCTGTTTCCTGGGTCATAAGCTGGCGCGATTATAATGCTTTCGGAGATTCTCATGAACAGAACCCTGATCGTAACCCTCCTGATCTTGACTTTACTTGCTGCGTGTGATTCTACGAATGGAACGGATACGCCTCCTCCTCCGCCGCCAACTGATACATCCACCCTGGAACCTGATGCGCCGCTGACAGACCTTCCGCTGCCTGCGGGCTACGGTGCAGATGGCGGCTGGTTCCAAATTTACTTCACCGATCCAGAAAGCCCCATCGCCTCTCAAATGACGGGCGGTGTGGATCAACCCATTGCAGCATCCATTGACTCAGCCAAACTCAGCGTGGATGTTGCTGTGTACAGTCTCAGCCTCAATAGCATTCGCGACGCCCTGCTACGCGCGCATGACCGTGGCGTGCGAGTGCGTATGGTGATGGAGAGCGAAAATATGGAGCGTACCGATCCGCAGAAATTAATAGAGGCGGGTATTCCCATCCTGGGAGATCGGCGTGAAGGTTTGATGCATGATAAGTTCGTGGTGATTGACAACACGGACGTTTGGGTCGGCTCCATGAACCTGACCGACTCTGGTGCCTATGAAGATAATAACAATATGATCCATATTCACTCAGCGGATATTGCCGAGAATTTCACCAAGGAATTCGAAGAAATGTTCCTGGACGATAAATTTGGCGATAACACGATCTCTGAAACGCCAAATCCGCGCGTCATCATCAACGACACGCCGGTGGATACCTACTTTTCTCCAGACGATGGAATACAGGCCATTCTTACAGATATTATCAACGAAGCCCGGGAAAGCATCTATTTCATGATGTTTTCCTTCACCGCCGATGCTCTCGGAGATGCTGTCCGTGGGCGGGCGGCGGCCGGGGTGACGGTGGCCGGCGTCATGGATGACGATCAGGTGGCTTCCAATGTCGGTACCGAGTTTGACCCGTTCCGCCAGGCCGGGCTGGATGTGTATCGGGATGGGAATCCTGGCCAAATGCACCATAAGGTGATGGTTATTGATGAAAATATCGTGATTCTGGGGTCCTACAACTTCACAAACAGTGCCGAGACCAAAAATGATGAGTCTCTATTGGTAATATACAACGACCAGATCGCGTCAAAAATTATTGAAGAATTTCAAAGAGTGTACGGTCAGACGAAATAGACTTCCAGTTATTCTTTTCAGTTACGGTTTCCCGACCAAAAAGGATGGGAAACCGTAACTTTTTTAATACGGCCACGACTGATAGTTTGTAATCCAAAATTCATCTTTACAGAGGTATCCAATGAAAAAAATCTCCTTTTCATTTTTTGTTCTGATGGCTCTTTTTGCTATCCTGATCAGCGCCTGTGGTGGCGCGGCCCCTGCCGACACCTCCGCTGGCGCCGGTAAGCCCCAGGCGGCCGAATTTACCGGCGTGATCGAAGCCATCAATGGCGACCAGTGGACCGTGAACGGCCAGGTCATCACGGTTGACCCTGCCATTCTTCGCGACGGCCCCTTCGCTGTCGGCGACACCGTCAAGGTGGAAGTTGAGGTTCAGACCGATGGATCCGTGGTCGTGACCCGTGTCGAGGCGCCCGCCGCGGCTGCGGTCAATGGCAACACCAATGAAGACGCCAATTCCAATTCCAGCATGGATAATTCCAACACGGGTCTCTCCAATACCAATGACGACAACAGCAACAGTGGCACCCCTTCTGGAATTGTATTTGACAATAGCGGTTCCGAAGCCTTTGGCGTCGTGGAAGTCATTGCGAGCGACACGATCACGATTGGCGGCCAGACCTTTACTGTCACAAATTTGACCGAGTTCAAGGATGTAATCGCTTCAGGTGATTTTGTGAAGGTCCATTTCACCACCAACCCTGACGGTACGCTGACTGTGAGTGAAGTTCAGAAATGGGATCCCGCCCAGGTTGGCAGTGATGACAATTCCAATGGCAACGACAATGGCTCCAGCCTTAATGGCAATGACGATAATGGCAACGACAATAATGGCAATGATGATCATGGTGGCAATGGCAACGACGATAATGGCAATGATGACCATGGCGGCAATGGCAACGACGATAATGGCAATGATGATCATGGCGGCAATGGCAACGATGATAATGGCAACTCCAGCAACAGCAATGGCTAACCTTCTTATTGGTAAATAGTAGTGAGGTGAAATGGGTCGCCTGGCAAAAATCGTCAGGCGACCCTTTCCCGCCAGAAAACCCGCTCTTATTTTGGACTGAAACCATGACCAAGCGCATCCTCCTGCCCATCTTTCTTTTCACAGTTTTCATCCTTGGGATGGCATTTATCCAGTTTTCCACGCCTGATATGCCAGATAACGATGGCTTTTACCACATCAAACTCGCCTGGTTAATGCGCACAGAAGGCTTGAAGCCGGATTTCCCCTGGCTGCCCTTGAGCATTTTGAACGAAAAAGAATTTTACGATCATCATTTTCTCTTCCATGTGGCGCTCATTCCCTTTACTTTTGGAGATTTGCGGATAGGTGCAAAATGGGCAGCGGTCTTTTATTCAGCCCTTGCTTTTCTTTGTGTCTGGTATTTATTTGACCGTCAGAAGGTTCCAGCAGCCCCTTTATGGGCGCTGGCATTGCTCGGCATATCGGATGCTTTTCTTTACCGAATGTCCATTACCCGGGCTCAATCCCTCTCCCTCGGAATTCTGGCTCTGGGTCTGGCATGGATGTTGGAAGGTAAATATAAGCACCTGGCCATACTTTCGTTCATCTACGTTTGGATGTATGATGCCTTCCCCTTGATGCTGGCCGTAGCTGGTTTGTACAGCGCTTCGATCTACCTGATGGAGCGCCGAATCGAATATCGGCCGCTACTTTGGACGGGTATCGGCATTGCGGCCGGGATGGTTGTCAACCCGTATTTTCCGAGCAATTTGATCTTTACCTATCATCATTTGCTTCCAAAATTGCAGGATGCCACCTCCATCAGCGTTGGAAACGAGTGGTATCCCTATGATACGGAACAGCTATTGAAAAACTCGCTGCCTGCGCTGGTGGCATTTGGAAGCGGCGCTCTTGCCTTGGGGTTGACCGGGCGCAGGATGGATGTGCGAACCGCCTTGATGTTCCTGCTTACCCTGCTCTTCGGGCTGATGTTGTTCAAAGCGCGGCGATTTGTGGAGTATTTTCCGCCCTTTGCCCTGATGTTTGCCGCCTTTGCGTGGAGTCCCCTTTTCCCCGGAGGGGATCAGCAATCGGTGGCGTCAATGCGCCTGGCCGATTACGCCAAAAGGAACCTTGCGCCAATCTTCCTCGCTCTGGCGGTTATGGCCGGAATGATCCGAAGCATCCCCGCCACCCAGGTTCAGATGGCGAAGTCGAAGCCATATGGCCTGTATGCAGATGCATCTCGTTGGCTGGTTGAAAATACTGCGAAGGGTGACCTGGTCTTCCAAACAGATTGGGATGACTTTCCCCGGTTGTTCTTTTACAACACCCACAATATCTATCTTGCCGGGTTGGATCCGACTTATTTTCAACTCTACGATGAAAACCTGTACAACCAATGGGTCAGTATCACCCGCGGAAAAGTGCAGCAGCCCTCCGGAGCCATCCACTCCCGCTTTGCCGCAAGGTATGTTCAAACCGATTTGAACCATGCGGACTTTTTAGACCAGGCGGCGACTGACCCTGGTCTGAAGGAGGTGTATCGTGATGAGCAAACCGTCATTTTTGAAGTCGTCCAACCGTGATAATATACAACACGTAATTGGTACGGATAAATTCGAAAATCAGGTGCATCTCAATATCATGTCATCAGTAGATTGGCAAGAAGATGGAAAAAAACTTCGGGACATGGACTCCCAAACCATCGGTGCTGTGTATGACCAGTACTTCTCTGAAGTGTATCGGTATGTTTTGTACCGGGTAGGTGACCAGTCCACAGCGGAGGACATCGCCAGTGATGTGTTCATCCGCCTGCTGGAAGCGGTTCAGGCCGGACGCGGGCCGCAATCCAACCTGAAAGGTTGGTTGATCGGAACAGCGTCTCATGTGGTCTTGGATCACATGCGTAAAAAATATCGTCGTGCGGAAGAAGAAATTCCCGAATCCCTGCCCGACCTGCAACCAGGCCCCGCCAATGAAGTGGATCAGCGCGAACAAAATCGCGCTGTGCAGGGTGCATATGCAAAATTGACCCCTGAACAGCAGCATGTGCTTGCGCTGCGATTTGGACAGGGATATTCTTTAGAAGAGACTGCTTTGTTCATGGATAAAAATGTCAATGCGGTCAAGGCTCTCCAGTTCCGAGCGCTTGCGGCTTTGCAGCGTGAAGTTGGCGAGGTGGATCATGAATAATAAATTGTTTGATGCTTTGGAAATTTGCCTGCAGGAGATCAAGAACGGCGCTGAAGTTGAAGCCATTCTGGCTCGCTACCCCGAACTGGCTGGGGAACTTCGCCCCATTCTCAATACGGCGGCGAAGGCGCGAAAAATGGCAGTGCCGGGGCCTTCCCCAGAAGCGGTTCGTCGTGGCCGTGCGCGCGTGATGCAGCGTGCGGCTGAACTGCGTGAGGCCAAACTTGCCCCAAGGACCAGGCGCGTCATCCCTGCCATTCAGCGGTTTGCCATGGCGTTTACGTTGGCTGCCATGCTTCTGATGAGCGGTTCCGGGCTGGTCAATGTTTCCGCTTCTGCTCTTCCAGGAGAGCATCTGTATCCGGTCAAACGCACATGGGAAGATCTGCGCCTGATTTTTGTCTTCGATCAAAATGCCCGTAGAATGTTGGAGGATGAATACGAAAGCGAGCGTTTGCACGAAGTGACAGAATTGCTTGGCGAAGGTCGACACGAATCCATTCAATTTGCTGGCGTTTATATGCTGGTAAACGGCGCTTCGTATGTCTCAGGTGTTCAGGTTATCCTCCCGGCAGGGGGGCTCCAGCCTGATAATGGTACCCCGGTCGTTATTACAGGCAGAACCAATGCTCAGGGGTTTGTAGAAATTGATTCGATCAATGCCCTCCCTGATGGGGTTGTTGTACCTGTTGGAAAGCCGATTGAGATGGAAACAGAAATCGAAACAGATTCGCAACCTCAGCCTCAGCAACCCCAACCTCAGCCTGAACCAACCTCTCTGACTCCTACTTCTCCTTTACCGTCTTCTGGTGTGCAGATTCCCGGGGAAGACCCTGATTTTTATGAGGTCAAGGGTAAACTTCAATCTATTTCACCGCAATCTCTTATCATCAATGGTTTGACCATCCAACTCGGTGATATAAAAGTGGAAGGCCCGGTTTGTGTCGGTGTAAAAATGGAGATCAAGGGCTATTATTCCCTTGAAGGACAGTTTGTCGCCACAGAGGCAAAATCTGAAGGCGTATGTCCCGGCGGTCCCGCCCAGGGTACTAATGACAATGGTGACGATAACCATAACAATGGCGGAAGCGGCAACGACGGATCATCCGGCGGTGACGACAACTCTAATTCAGATGATGACTCTGGTGGAGGCGGAAGTAATGATAATGGTGGGCATGGCGGGGATGATAATAAGAACGATAATAACTCCAACGACTGACCCAAAAAACTGCGAGGCGACCCCTCGCAGTTTTATTTGCCTTTTGGAATAAAATCGGGTAAATTAAACATCTAGCACGTGCGTTCTATCAAAATTTTTCCGCTTTGGCCGTGTGCGCCGAAGCGGAATTTTAGGAGAGATGAGCCATGACCGAAGAGACCACTTTTTACCTCGGACGCCTGTTCGACAATAAAACCGCCAAACTTACAGCAAACGATCTACATTACGACTCTGCCGACCTGACCACCCATGCGGTCGTCACCGGCATGACCGGCTCGGGCAAGACTGGTTTGTGTGTGGCCCTGCTCGAAGAAGCCGCCCTCAATGGCGTCCCCGCCATCATCATCGACCCCAAAGGAGACCTCACCAACCTCCTGCTCCATTTCCCCGAACTTTTACCACAAGACTTCCAACCATGGATCGACCCGGAAGTGGTTCGCCGTGCAAACAAGACTCCAGAGAAGGCCGCTGCAGAAGCCGCCTCTGCCTGGAAGAATGGCATCGAAGAATGGGGGATGAGCCAGGAGCGTATCAACGATCTTAAGAACTCGGTCAATTTTGCCATCTATACACCGGGTTCCGATTCAGGAATCCCTGTCAGTGTACTCTCTTCACTTGATGCACCAGACTTGGATTGGGAGACCAATCGCGAGGTCCTGCGCGAACGCATTTCCAGTACGGTTACAGCTTTGCTTGGGTTGGTTGGGATGAATGATCTTGATCCCATCCGGTCGCGCGAACATATTCTGCTATCGAACATCTTTGAAGAACATTGGTCGCAAGGGCGCGGCATTGATCTGACCGAACTCATTCTCCAAACCCAAACGCCGCCCTTCGATAAACTTGGTGCCTTCCCCGTCGACACTTTCTTCCCGCCCAAGGATCGTATGGAATTGGCGATGGTCTTAAACAACATCCTTGCCGCACCTGCGTTCCAGGCATGGCGTGAAGGCCAGTCGCTGGACATCCAGTCCTTGCTTTTCACCGCCGAAGGCACACCGCGGCATAGCATCTTCTATCTGGCGCATCTTTCTGATGGCGAGCGCATGTTCTTTACCACGTTGTTGCTTTCTGCCGTCGAGACCTGGATGCGGACTCAAAAAGGTTCCACCGCCTTGCGTGCGCTCCTCTACATGGATGAGATCTACGGGTACCTTCCCCCCACGGCCAATCCGCCGTCCAAACAGCCCCTCCTGCGAATGTTGAAGCAGGCGCGCGCTTTTGGCTTGGGTCTTTTGCTGGCCACTCAAAACCCCGTGGATATGGATTACAAAGCACTCTCCAATACCGGAACATGGTTTATTGGCAAACTACAGACAGAGCGTGATAAAAATCGCCTGCTCGATGGGTTGGAGAGTCTGGCAGGAGGTTTTTCGCGGGCAGAGATGGATAAACTCATCTCCGCGCTTGGAAAACGAGTCTTTGTCATGAACAATGTTCATGAGAAGAATCCGATCCTCTTCCAAACCCGTTGGGCGATGAACTTCCTCGCTGGCCCCATGACGCGTACCCAGATCCGTGACCTCAATGCATTGGTCGGGGCAGGGACAGCGCTTCTCTCTGACCCGATACCTGCCGCGCCAACCCAGGCCGAATCTACGCCCCCGGTCGAACATTTTCAGGCAGTTTCCGTTCCAACGGCAGCGCCTCCCAAGCCAAAGGTTGCAACCCCAACCCGCAGTACTGCATCCCCCTCTACTGTTCAATCCGCCGGCGGTAGTATGACCAAGCCGACCTTGCCGGCAGGGATACGAGAATATTATCTTCCGCAAAACTACAGCCTGCCAGAAGCATATCAGGCAGCTGGCAAGGCTCAGGCCTTTGGGGCAGCAATTCAGGGCGTGACCTACCATCCTGTGTTGCTGGCTTCTGCTCAAGTCCGTATTCTCGACCGTAAATATGGAGTGGATTTTGAAGTGACCAAGACCGCGCTTGTCAATACCCTTGACCGACGCGGAATCGCACGCTGGGATGAATTTCCATATGCCGGTCCTTCGTTGGATAAGATCGAGAGCGCACCCGTTCCATCCTCAAGGTTTGGCACGGTCGAACCGCCCTTGAATGATTCGAAGATGATGACCGCGCTTCAAAAAGATTTCACCGATTGGGTCTTCCGGAATTCAGCCGTTACCGCCCGTGCCAATACGGCCCTGAAAGTCTTTGCCGGGCCTGATGTCAGCCAGGCGGATTTTATGAAAGCGTGCGCCGATACGGCCCGGAATGCGCGTGATGCGGAGATTGAAAAGAAAACCGCTGCGATCGATAAAAAGATTAAATCCATCGAAGATAAACTCTTTCGCGAAGAACGCGAACTTCGTCAGGACCAGGAAGATCTGCGCAACCGTAATATTGAAACCGGATTAAGCGGTGCAGAAACTCTGGCTGGAATGTTCGGGATTGGGCGCAAAAAGAGCTTATCCACTTCGGTTTCGAAGTATCGTATGGCGCAAAATGCAAAGGAAGAAGTACGAGAGTCTGAAGAGGCCATTGATCAATTTAAAAAGGAGGTTACCCAATTGCAGCGCGAACGTGATGACCTGGCCCGCGAGATCAGCGACCGGTGGGGACGGATTGTCGGCGATACCAGCGAGGTGGCTATCAATCCCAAAAAGACCGATGTATACGTGAATATTTTCGGCGTTGCCTGGCGGCCTTTCTATATGGTACAGGCTGGCGGCGAGACCTTCGAACTGCCTGCTTTTGGCGGTGAATAATATATGGATCAAGAAAAGCGGACGGGCCTTCCCGTCCGCTTTTTATTTTTTGAATGTAACGAAACTCATCCCAACTGCATCTAAATAATATGAGCATAATTACCATTCTTCTTTCACTTGCCATCTGGGGCGCGATTCATTCCCTTCTCGCGTCACATTTTGCCAAGGATATGCTGGTTGGCATTCTCGGCCGCGGCTTGGGGCGGTTTTACCGTTTTGGCTATAATGTGTTTGCCGTTGTCAGCTTTTCTCCAATCCTTTACTTAATGGGGATTTTGCCAGATCGGATGGTTTATGAGGTTCCCTCCCCATGGAATCTTGCCATGTTGGCGGGGCAATTGGTGGCAGCGGCCTTGCTTTTGGTTGCCTTTTTGCAAACGGATTCGCTCTCCTTTATTGGGTTGCGCCAGTTTTTTGAGGAGAAAGAAAATTCCGGTCCGTTGGTGACGCGAGGGTTATATCGTATGGTCAGACACCCTTTATATACATTCAGCCTGTTATACATCTGGTTGATGCCGACCGTCTCCCAAAATTCCCTGACTCTCTACATTGGCGCCACGATCTACGTTTTGGTGGGAATTTATTTTGAGGAACGTAAACTCCTGAGAGATTTTGGGGATGCATATGCTGCATACAAGCGTACAACTCCCATGCTGATCCCCGGTCTGCTGGTTGGTGAAAAATAGTTCAAAAAGTGCCATTCCCGCCGGTTACAAATCATTAATAAATCTTGACACTGCTTATCAGCCGTGATAATCTTGCGCCCAACGTGCCCGATTCGCCTTTGAAAGCGTAAAGGTGAATGGGCATAAATTTTTTTCCAGCAGGAGAAGTAAAAGATGTCTGAACGTATTATTGGAACCGTCAAGTGGTTCAATGCGACCAAGGGTTACGGCTTTATTGGGCGCGATGGTGGCGAAGATGTGTTTGTTCATTTCAGCGCCATTCAGACCGATGGCTACCGCAAGTTGGAAGCCGAACAGAAAGTGGAGTTTTCAATTGAGGAAGGGCCCAAGGGCTTGCAAGCCGCCAATGTGGTTCCCCTCGCTTAAGACTGCATAGAATTACCACCTGACAGGGCTGTCGTGAGACAGCCCTGTTTTTTTGCCTGCTTTATAAAATTTGGATAATTGTCGGTGAATTGAAAGCCAAAAATGGGGTCTAATATGATTTAAGTCACTACCCAACTGCTAAATGTCAGTTCTACAATGAGAAGATATATTTGATTGTGCAAGCCGTAACTTTTTATTTGCACAGACGACTACTAAATTATTGGAGAACTGCATTGTCAGTATTAAATATCTTTAAAGGCGATTCCCATCGACGCGTGGCGCTATCTGCAGGTCAGGTTGTTCCTGATCCGTCGCGTTGTGTGCAATGTGGAATTTGTTCGTATAACTGTCCCATCGGCATTGACGTGCGAGCTCATGCTTGGAAGGGTGAATCTGTCAAACACAGTGAATGCCTGACCTGTGGTGAATGTGTGGCGCGTTGTCCACGTGGCGTATTGCGCTTTGATCGTACAGACCTTTTTACGGAGGATGAATAATGCGCTACGTCATCATTGGTACCGGCGTGGCGGGCATTTCGGCCGTTGAAGCAATTCGCAGTGTAGACCGAAGCGGAGAGATCGTCATGGTGGGGGACGATCCCCACGGATATTATTCCCGCCCAGGTCTGGCTTATGTTCTCACTGGTGAGATCAATGATAGCGCGCTTTTTCCAAAAAACCGGGATGATTATGCACGTTTGAAATTTCGTTTCATTAAGGCCCGTGTGACTGGAATCGATCGTTTGGGGAAACAGATTATGCTGGATGGAAAGTCGTATCTTCCTTACGATAAACTGCTCCTTGCAACCGGAGCCCGCGCAGTCCCCTTGGCCGTTCCCGGTGCGAATTTGCACGGCGTGGTAAAGCTTGACCACCTTGATGATGTGCGGAGTATCATCAAGCAGGCCAAGCGTGGCCGGACTGCAGTAGTTGTCGGCGGTGGTATTACGGCGCTTGAGTTGACCGAAGGGTTGCACTCGTGTGGGATGCATGTTCACTATCTTTTACGCGGCGACCGCTATTGGAGTAATGTTCTTGACGAGCATGAATCCAAGATCGTTGAGACTCGCTTGCAAATGGAAGGTGTGGATCTTCATTACAAGTCCGACCTGGCGGAAGTTGTGGGGAAGACCAAAGTTGCTGGTGTCCGCTTGAAAAACGGCCATACCATCAAATGCGATATAGTAGCCTACGCCATTGGTGTGGCGCCCCGGCTTGACCTGCCGCGTTCCATCGGGTTGGATGTAGATCGTGGCATTTTGGTCAATGAGTATATGCAGACCAACGATCCAAATATTTACGCAGCAGGTGATGTGGCGCAAGCCTTTGACCCCCTGACGGGAAAAGCAGTTCTAGATAGCTTGTGGACCCCCGCCCGGCAACAGGGATTTTCCGCCGGGTTGAACATGGCAGGCAAGGCCAGACCCTATGTAAAAGAACCGCCATTCAACGTCACTCGCCTGGCCGGGTTGACAACAACCATTATCGGAACACTTGGCCACGGCCGGGATGACGATATGATCGGGATCGCACGCGGCGATAGCGAGACCTGGCGGCAACTGCCGGATGCCATTGTAGCGCAAGGCGGTTTTGAAGTGAACCGGGTTCGGCTGGTTATCAGCGAGAAACATCTGATTGGCGCTTTGGTTATGGGCGACCAGACCTTGTCCATTCCGCTCCAGAAGATCATTTCGAACCGTTTGGATATTTCTCCAATTCGCGCCGATCTTCTTTCGCATGAAGATCGTATCGCAGAACTGGTCGTGGATTTTTGGGCACAGCACCATACAATCGTATAAATTGAACTGCAAACAAGAGCCCATATCATTGAGATATTGGGCTCTTCATTAATTTTCGAACCTTGGAGGGCTTCGATGCTTCGTGGATATAAGGAACTTTGGTGGGCATTTTTTGTGTGTTCATTGGTCGCGCTGGGATATGGGTTTGTCGTGTATTGGTATCAGGAGATACCCGCTGCCAGCGAACTGATCGGTCACTCGTTGGGCATTTTCGGCTTTATTTTGATGCTCATGACAGAGATTCTCTACACTCTTCGGAAAAGCAGCCGCAGCGCAAGGTGGGGCAGAATGTCCAGCTGGCTGCAATTTCACATCTTCACCGGTTTGGCAGGGCCCTTCATGGTGTTGCTGCATACCTCCTGGAAATTCAACGGGTTGGCCGGGGCAACCACCCTGCTGACCATGATCATTGTATTAAGTGGTTTTGTGGGGCGCTATATTTACACGCGTGTCCCTCGTACAATGGACGGCCTCGAAATTGAAGGGACTCTTTCGCAAGAGGCCTTGAAGCGCGCCCGCCAATTGATGTCTCTTTGGCATACAGTACACATCCCCATCGGTGTGGCATTATTCATCTCTGCTTTTTTGCACGTAGGAGCGGCACTCTATTACGCCACGTTGTTGAAATAGGAGAAAAAATGAATAACACCGGTCGTTTTGGCTGTCTGACAGGAATGGGCGCAATTGCAGCGCTGATCACCTTGTTCGTTCTTGTAGGTGTGGCATTTGCCAGCGGTGGAAACATGTTCAGCGCGGGCGCTCTGAACGCTGAAAAGGGGGAACCCATGGGCGGCGTAGCTTCGCATGCAGAGATTACCCAATGTAAACTATGCCATGCTGCGCCCTGGAGCGCAGAAACCATGCCTGACAGGTGTCTGGCCTGTCATGCCAACATTGCCCAGCAAATGCTGAGCGTTGCTCAACTTCATGGCGCTATTGTTCAAAAAGACCCGAACCTTGCCTGCCGCGATTGTCATATGGATCATCGCGGCGCTACCGCTTCCTTGACCGACATGAAGGGCAGCGCCTTCCCACATGAGGCATTGGGTTATTCACTTGAAGGCCATCAACGAAAAGTAAATGGCGGGGCATTCGATTGCTCAGATTGTCACGGCGAAGATGTGACCACCTTCGCTGCAGACTCCTGCCAGACCTGCCACAGCCAGATGGACCTTGCCTTCGCACAGGCGCATTCCCTCTCCTTTGGTACCGATTGTCTGGCTTGCCACGATGGTGTTGATCGTCTGGGAAGTGATTTCAGCCACAATACTTTTGCGTTCCAATTAATGGGCGAACACGACGAAGCATCTTGCACTGATTGCCACCTTGATGCCCGCTCTCTGGCCGATTTGCAGTCCGCTCCGCAGGATTGCGCTTCATGTCATTTGAAAGATGATCCGCATGCCGGAGCCTATGGTTCTGAGTGCGGAGTTTGCCATACTTCAGAAGGCTGGCTTCCCGCAAAATTCGACCACAATCTGGCTTCCTTTAAACTTGAAGGGGAGCATGCCGAGGTTGCTTGTGAAGAATGCCATGTCAATAATGTTTTCAAAGGCACGCCCTCCGATTGTTATTCCTGCCACCAAGGAGACGATGAGCATGGTGGCACATTTGGTACTCAGTGCGAATCCTGTCACAATCCTTCGGATTGGGAGGATGCAACATTCGATCACAGCCGCACCAACTTCCCCTTGACTGGCGAGCACTCAGAGGCTCGTTGTGAAGAATGCCATACCAATGGGGCCTTTAAAGGACTGTCCACTGCTTGTGTAAATTGTCATGCTGACCCGGCTTACCATGCCGGGGCATTTGGAACAGATTGTGCTGCTTGTCATACGACCTCTTCCTGGTCGCCGGCTACATTCAACTTCCCACATCCGGAGCCGCGTGCAGAAGAAGGCGGAAATGGAATCTATCACGGCGGTGCTTCTTGTCGCGATTGCCATCCAAGCAGTTTCCGCGAGGCAACCTGTGTGGCCTGTCACGATGGAAATAATTTTGAGGATGGCGAAGGCGGAGACGATTAACGAATAGGTAAAATACAAACCGGTTGTGAATATTCACAACCGGTTTGTATTTATTTCTTTTTAGGTGTTGGACTATCTGTTGCGAACTCTCTGGCGGGTAACATACCCCAGCGGCTTGCGCCCAGATAGAGGATATCCAGGATCAGGTCCTCGTAACGAATGCCTTCGGCTTCAGCTTGTAGGCACAAGTCACTATAGCCAGGGGTCAGGCCAGGCAGGGTGTTGATCTCGATCAGGCGTGGGTTGCCTTCATCATCCAGTCGAATGTCGGTTCTGGATACATCAAGCGCGTTCAGGATCTGATGTGCACGTAATGCAAGGTGTTTGAGCTTCTTATCCAGTTCAGGATCAATATCAGCGGGGCAGAAATAACCCGGGGACCCGTCTGCACCGACTTCCTTGGATTTGGCTTCATTGCTATACACCCATGGCGTAACCGAACGACTGCTATCCAACTCCAAAACGGGAAAGCGGTGGAAGCCATCTTTTTCATACCATTCCGGGTGACGGGAATACAACTTCGAGTCGGCGCGGCCTAAAATGCCAACCGTAAACTCGCGCCCTGGCAGGAACGTTTCCACCAAGGCAGGCTGCTGATATATATTAACGATGTATTGCACGCGTTCGCGCAATTCTTTTTCGTTGTTGACAATGGCCTTTGTATCCACCCCCATGCCGGTGCCCTCACGCGCCGGTTTGACGAAAAGCGGAAAGTTCAATTCAGGGCGCAGAGGCTCGTCACCAAACTGGAATTCTTGAAATGGCGCAACCGGCAGGCGGCGATCCCGCCAGATGCGTTTGGTGAGAGTCTTATCCAGGGAAATGCCATTAGTCAGGACGCGTGAACCGGTATATGGAATACCGAGCATTTCGAGCAGGGCCGGAACCTGTGCTTCTCGCGCATCCCCGCCGAGGCCCTCGGCAATGTTGAAGCAAATATCGGGCATTTCCTGCCGTAGGGCGTAGGGCAGATCTCTGTCCGCATGGATAAAGACTGTGGAATGGCCATCAGTTTCAACCGCAGCGCGAAGCGAATCTACGGTTTCAATGTGGTCAAAATCGGCAAAAGCGTCCGGCGGAACCCCCTCCGGTTTGGGGTGATCGTCATCTTTAATATTTGCAAGAACGGCCACCTTCCAATAGCGTTTGAGACGGTGGGGAGGCTTTTCATCCTGTGGAGTGTTCATTGTTATTGATTTTTCTCCTGAAAATCAAAAAATTAACAAGGAGTAGTATAGTATAAGATGTCCAGATGGCAAGGGGGGTATGGATTTCTTAAGGTATGCGAGGTTTGTAACTAGACAAGCAATAGCCTTTCAGGTATCATTGACCTGCTTGTGCCCTTACTCACTAAGGCCGGCGCAATGAAAATATACCCGGATAATAAATTTATCCGGGTTCTTGTACGTAAAATGAATTTTTTGGTGGAGGCTACCGAATGTCAGACTTGATCAAGCAGATCACAAGCGATCTGCAGAAACAAATTGATGGTTTCAAGCCCGAGCTCAATATCGCTGATATTGGTGTGGTGGTGGAGGCCGGCGACGGAATTGCCCGCGTGAAGGGTCTTGCGAACGTCAAGGCGCAGGAACTTGTGCAATTCTCGAACGGCGTAATGGGGACCGCGTTCAACCTGGAGCAGGAAAGCGTCGGTGTGATCGTGATGGGGGCATACGACGGCATTACTGAGGGCATGACGGTTCGTGGCACCGGTCGCATCGCTTCTGTACCGGTTGGTGATGCCATGATCGGGCGTGTGGTCAACGCCCTGGGCGAACCGATCGACGGTAAGGGCCCGATCGCGACCACTGGGTATCGCCCGATTGAGCGTATTGCGCCGGGTGTGGTGGAGCGTCAGGATGTGGACACCCCGGTACAGACGGGTATCAAGTCCATCGACTCGATGATCCCCATCGGCCGCGGCCAGCGCGAATTGATCATTGGCGACCGCCAGACAGGCAAGACCGCCATTGCCATTGATGCGATCATCAATCAGAAGGGCAAAGGATTGGTTTGTATTTACGTGGCCATCGGTCAGAAGAAGGCCGCCATTGCCCGTACCCTGGGTATCCTCGAAAAATACGGCGCGATGGAACATACCATCATCGTGGTGGCCTCTGCAGACGAATCTGCCGCGCTTCAATATATTGCCCCCTACGCCGGCACTGCCATCGGCGAAGAATTTATGGAAACCGGCCGCGATGCGCTCATCATTTATGATGACCTTTCCAAGCACGCCTGGGCCTACCGCCAGGTTTCCCTGCTCCTCCGCCGCCCCCCCGGCCGCGAAGCCTACCCCGGCGATGTGTTCTACCTCCATTCCCGCCTGCTGGAGCGTTCTGCCCGCCTCGCGAATCAATTTGTTGTGGTCAATAAAGATTACGCCAATGACCTCGCAGATGCCAAAGATGGTGTGGATGGCAAAGTGTATGCCGGCCCGCTTTCCAAACATGAAGCGGAAGAGGCTGCCAAGGCCAAAGGCGATGGGTTCAAGGCTGTCAAAGTGAAGGAGACTGGTGGTTCGCTTACTTCTCTGCCCATCATTGAAACCTTGCTCGGCGACGTTTCTGCATACATTCCAACCAACGTAATTTCCATCACCGATGGCCAGATCTACCTCGAAAGCAACCTGTTCAATGCAGGTATCCGCCCGGCGGTGAACGTGGGCATCTCCGTATCCCGCGTGGGTGGTGACGCCCAAACCAAGGCGATGAAGCAAGTTGCAGGCCGCTTGCGCCTCGACATGGCTGCCTACCGCGAGTTGGCAGCATTCGCGCTCATGGCCTCTGACCTCGACAAATCCACCCAGCAGCAGTTGGGACGTGGTCAGCGCATGCAGGAATTGCTTAAGCAGCCGCAATACCAGCCGATGGAATTCGAATACCAGGTCATTGTCATCTTCGCCGGTACGAACGGTTATGCCGACAATGTGTCTCTCGACAAAATGTCTCAGTGGCAATCTGCGTTGATCCGCTTTATGGAAACCTCGCACCCTGAGATCGGCAAAGATATCGTGGCAAAGCGGTTGATCTCCGATGATAACCGTGCCGCATTGACGAAGGCCCTTGACGGCTTTCGCGCGGGTTGGACAAGTTAGTCGAATAGTCAAATAGTCTGGTAGTCAAGTAGTCGAATGAGACGAAAGACGACATGACCAATGACCATACGACAAAGAGATTAAAGGACTAAAGGACTAACTATGGCTTCCGCTCGTGAAATGCGGCTCCGAATTAAGAGCGTAAAGAACATTTCACAGGTTACACGCGCGCTGGAAACAGTGAGCGCCAGCAAGGTCCGCAAGGCAATCAATGCGGTCATGGCGACACGTTCCTATGCAACCAAGGCGTGGCAGGTGTTGCGACACGTCGCCGAGCAGCCTGGGCGCGACTCTCTGCACCCACTGCTTGTCAAGCGTACCAACGTCAAGAATACGTTGGTTGTGGTCATCACGGGTGACCGCGGCCTCGCAGGCGCGTACAACTCCAATGTGATTCGTTTTACAGCTCAAAAATTCGACCAATATTCCGTTCCCGTCAAATACATCGCGGTTGGGCGCAAGGGCAGGGATCTGCTCTTCCGCCGCCGCAAGGATGTGATCGCGGACTTCAGCAATCTGCCCGCGGCCCCTTCCTTCATGGATGTCTCCGCCATCGGCCGCCTGGCTGTTGAAGAATATAACAAAGGCAACGTCGATGAGGTCTTCCTGGTTTACACCGATTTCATCAATATGGGCCGGCAGGTCGCCACGGTGAAGAAACTCCTTCCGCTCGAACTCGATGGGGAAGGGCGTGTGATGGATTTCGAACACAAGGCCTCCACCGGACCCGCCGCCGCTTATGAATACGAACCCGACCAGCGTGAGATCCTGGATGAGATCATCCCGCGCTTTACGGCCTTGCAGGTCTATCAGGCGATCCTCGAATCGCAGGCCAGTGAGCATGCCGCCCGCATGATCGCGATGCGCAATGCGACCGACAACGCAAAGGAACTCGTCAGTGCGCTGCAACTGGTGTATAACAAAGTTCGTCAACAGACGATCACAAACGATATTTTGGATATTGTCGGCGGCGCTGAAGCGCTGGCCGCGAAATAACTGGAGGAAATCATGGCAAATGCAAACGGCCGTGTCGTACAAATCTTAGGTGGCGTGGTGGACGTGGAATTCCCCAATGGGGATGTGCCCGATCTCTTCGAAGCCATCGAAGTGGCGCGTTCCGAACAGGAACCACTCATTCTTGAAGTTCAGAAACATCTTGGCAATAACTGGGTTCGTACCGTGGCGATGGATACCACCGACGGTCTCCAGCGCGGCCTCCCTGCCCAATCCACGGGCGCCCCGATCACAGTTCCGGTGGGACCCGCGACCCTGGGCCGCATCTTCAATGTGTTGGGCAAAGCCATCGACAAAAAGGGCGATGTGCAGGTTACCACCAAGTACCCCATTCACCGCTCCGCGCCCGCCTTCGAAGAACAGTCCACCCGCGTGGAAATCTTCGAAACCGGCGTAAAAGTCATTGACTTGATTGCCCCCTTCACCAAGGGTGGTAAGACCGGCATCTTTGGCGGTGCCGGAACCGGCAAGACTGTTATCATCATGGAACTCATCCGCTCGGTGGCTTCGGTTCACCAGGGTAACTCCGTGTTTGCTGGCGTGGGTGAACGCACCCGCGAAGGCACCGGCTTGTATCGCGAAATGATCGAATACGGCGTAATGAAAGACACCGTCATGGTCTATGGACAGATGAATGAGCCTTCCGGTGTGCGCCTCCGCGTTGCGTTGACCGCTCTTTCGATGGCGGAATACTTCCGCGACCAGGGCAAGGACGTGCTGCTCTTCGTGGATAACATCTTCCGCTTCTCCATGTCCGGCTCTGAAGTGTCCGCGCTTCTCGGTCGTATGCCTTCCGCGGTGGGTTACCAGCCTACACTTGCCACGGAGATGGGTGAGTTGCAGGAACGCATCACCTCCACCCGCACCGGCTCCATCACCTCCATGCAAGCCGTGTACGTGCCCGCAGATGACTACTCCGATCCCGCTCCTGTGGCGACCTTTACCCACCTGGATGCGACCATCGCGCTCGAACGTTCCATCGTGGAAAAAGGTATTTACCCCGCCGTGGATCCGCTCGCTTCAACCTCCCGAATTCTTGATCCCAACATCGTGGGCGAAGAGCACTACCGGACGGCTCGTGAAGTGCAGCGCGTTCTCCAGCGCTATAAGGACTTGCAGGACATTATCGCCATTCTCGGTATTGATGAACTCTCCGAAGATGACAAACTCGTCGTGTCCCGCGCCCGCAAGATCGAACGTTTCTTCTCACAACCCTTCTTCGTGGCAGAGCGCTTCACCGGTATTCCCGGTCGTTACGTTGCCATCAAGGATACTGTCCGCGGCTTCCGTGAAATTCTCGATGGAAAATGTGACGATCTGCCTGAGCAGGCCTTTATGATGGCTGGTACCATCGAAGATGTCCGCGAACGTGCTGAGAAACTGGCAAAAGCGTAAATTTAGAATGTCATTGCGAGGGCGAGCAGCCCAAAGCAATCTCCCGGTATATGGCAGATTGCTTCGTCGCATGGAGCAAGTGCGCTCCTCGCAATGACAGGAACTCTCTTATGACCATTCGTTGTGAAATCGTTTCGCAAGACCGCACTGTGTTCACAGGTGATGTGGATATTGTTGTACTTCCCGGTGCGGGCGGAGAAATGGGTATTCTCCCCAAACATGCGCCTGTGCTGACCACATTGAAATATGGTTATGTTCGCGTGCGCAAGAGCGGCAAAGAAGAAGTCTTTGCTGTTTCCGGCGGGGTAGCCGAGGTGCAGCCCGAGATCGTCACTATCCTTGCCGATGCAGCTGAAAACGTCGAAGAGATCGATGAAGCCCGCGCCGATGCTGCCCGCAAGCGCGCCGAAGAGATCCTCAAAAAGGGCGTCCCTCAGGATACCGATGCCTACCTTGCCATGGAAGCGGCATTGCGCCGCTCCAATTTGCGTTTGGATGCCGTCCGCCGTTACCGTAAGGGCGGAACACACATCCACACTTCGGAGAATTAACCCCAAGTGTTATCCATGTTTTCCAAGGACCTGGGCATAGACCTGGGTACGATGTTCACCCGCATCGCCGACAGCACCCAGGTGCTGTTGGAGGAGCCGACCATTGTTGCCATTGAAGTGCAGGACCAGAAAATGGTGGCAGCCGGGCTTGAAGCGCGTGACATGTATGGGAAGGTCCCTGATAGCATTGAGGTGGCGCGACCATTGCGCAATGGTGTTATCGCGGATTACGAGATCACTGAGACGCTGCTGGCTTACCTCCTGCAGCGCGTCAGCGGCTCGATGCGCATCTTCCGGCCCCGAGTCGTGATCAGCGTTCCGGCCAATGTGACCAGCGTGGAGAGACGCGCGGTCTATGAAGCCGTGATGGAAGCGGGCAGCCGCGAAGTGCAGTTGATCCAGCAGCCTTTGGCTGCGGCCATCGGCATTGATCTGCCCATCAATTCCCCCTCTGGAAACATGATTATCTGTCTTGGCGGCGGGTGTACGGAAGCCGCTGTGATGGCAATGTACGGCATCGTCGCGGCGGATACGCTGCGTTCCGGCGGCATGGACCTGGACGAGGCCATTGTCAATTATGTGCGCCGCAAGTATGGCGTCATCATTGGCCAGCAGACCGCCGAACAGTTGAAGATTCGGATTGGTGCGGCGGTGCCGCAGGATATTGAGAATAGCATGGAAGTGCAGGGACAGGATCAAGTCACCGGCCTGCCGCGTCCCGTTACCCTGACTACGGGCGAGATCGTGGAAGCCCTGCAGGAACCGCTCAAGCAGATCGTCGAGACGGGTCGCAAGGTGCTCGAAAAGACCCCGCCAGAATTGGTCTCTGATATCATCGACCGCGGCGTGGCTCTTTGCGGCGGCGGAGCGCTTCTGCGCGGCGTCGATAAACTGCTAACCAAATCCCTCGGCATCCCGGCCTATCTTGTGGATAACCCCCTGACCTGCGTAGTGCAGGGCGCTTCAAAAAGTTTTGGCATGTTAAACGTCATTCGGCGAAATTTGCCCCAGGTGTAGAAGACAAAACGGCTTCCAGTACGGAAGCCGTTTTCTTTAGCGCGTCAATCTTCAACAAGCGCTTGTTGAAGATTGACGCGTCTTTTTCGAATGGATGAACCCATTCTATACCCGTCTTTGACGGTTATCAGGGGCGGACGCCGTTATAAAAACCCAACAGACTTGGAGCATATTGAGTGTCGCCCAATAAGGACAGGCCCAGCAGCTCATCCCAGGTGCGTAATGCTGAAAAATGCGAGATTGGATTTTCGTCCGGCGATGTGATGATGGAGCCTGGGACAATGGAGGGAGCGATGAGCACGTTTGGCACCGGGCTGTCCTCGTCCCATAAAAAGAAGAGCGCGAGATCGCCTTGCCGATAAGATTCGGAATCGAGGATTGGCTTCAGGAATTCCTGGGCCCAGGTATCACCTTCCTTTAAAGTGTTATTGTGCATGTTATGATCGTTGCTGGGTATGATCATTGAAAAGTCCGGCAGGGCGCCGCTGTTTAGATCGCTTGTAAAGTCCTGGAGGGGAACATCATGTTCATCGCAAACCGGTGCCAGGGAGTTGTAATATCTCACAGGATCGTGATATGCCCCACTAAAGAGCACGGAGCACCCTCCGGCCTCGCCCTCATAATATACCTTGAAGGTTTTACCGGCTTGAAGAATCTGGTCAAAGATACTTTCCACATCTGTTTTTGTATGGTACTGGTCATCGATCAACCCATGATCCGTGGGCGATAAACCATTTGTCAAGGTTGCGTAACTTGGTTTGCTGTTGTATTTCCCATCCACCGAACCATCCACCCGATAATCGGCGTCTTTCCAAATGGGTGCTGTGCCGCATAAGGAGGCGAGTTTGGTAATATAGGGCATATCTGGCGAACCAATGAAGCTGTGATGATTTTCGAACATAAGCACAACCACATGATTCCATGCCGTGGGTGCGGGCATCCCCAGACAGGGCGCTTCAGAGTTAATGACAACTTCAGGGGTAAAGGTAACTGTTGGTTCCGGAATTGCGGAAGGCGTTTCTGTTATAGCGGAATTTTCATTTTGTGGAACATCCTTGCTTGAACTACAACCGGATATCGCTGTAATTATTAGAACCGTAAATACACTCATAACCCTGAAATTTAATCGCATAACTGTTCCTTTTTGTCTTGAACGTTCTCGCAATTACAAATAGTATGTCATCCTCTGCAAATGTGTGGACGGGTCAATGTACTGTACCTTTACATGGTTTGGTACATTCAGACTGATCGGGGCGTAGTTCAAGATCGCGCGTACCCCGGCCTGGACCAGATTATCGGCCACATCCTGTGCGGCGGCGGCGGGCACGGTCAACATTGCGATCTTTACCCCTGCCTGCCGAATCTTCTCAATCATCCCTTCTGAATCTTCCACTGAGAAGTTACCGATGGTTTGACCCACCTTTTCCTTGTCGCTGTCATAGATGGCCACGATATGAAAACCACGGTTCTGAAACCCCTGATAGTTCGCCACAGCGTGGCCCATATCACCCGCCCCGACCACCACCACATCCCAAATGCGATCCACTTTCAGAATCTCACGCAACTTCTTGAGCAGGAATTCGATCGAATAGCCCGTCCCTTGCTTGCCGAACTCGCCGAACTGCGAAATATCCTTGCGGATCTGCGCCGCCGAAATCCCCACATGCTCGCCAAGTTCTTGTGAGGAGGTGGTTTTCAACCCCATGTCGGTCATGCGCTGAAGCGCCCGTAAATAAACGGGCAGGCGTCCAATGATAATATCAGGGATCTTCTTTGCGTTCATATAAGCCCTCGCCTTTTATTGGAATTGTTTACAACTATACCAAAAAAATAGATTTTGTACAATTAGGTACAAGTGCTTCACAAACGGATTTTCGAGCGCTTCTCCCCAAGACTTTTGCCTGGTTCTGTTCCCCGACCGCTACTCAGAGAGGTGCTATGTTCCCGTCTCAATCCTCAACCTGTATTGCAAATGACCAGCAGAGGGCAATGACAATCTAACTTGAACCTCTACATTTGCCTGAATACTCACGGTCTGACCCGCTTTACAGTCGAGCGGCGAGGATTGAATCAAAACTCCCGCCTGCCAAATTTCCACTTGGAGAACCCCTTGTTCGCAAATGTTATTCATCCGAACCCGGGCTGCGGAAGAAGTAAAAACGAACCAATCTTCCACGTCCCCTTGTGGGTTGGAGATTTCTCCGTGTAACTCTGCCGCGCGTGAGAACCCTGGCGCCAGAGTTACACGAGCCAGTGGCGCTCCAAAAGAGTCTCCATCCAGTGGGGCGTTGCCTGCTCCTTCAATATTGGCAGTCGCCAGCACCGGGTCAGAGGGGGCTTCCACAGCCTCTGTATCCCCGCTGACCGTTGGCAGCGAGGCGACATCCTCCACCTGCAGGAATTCCGCCGAAGCCCAGCCCTTTCCATCCGGTCCGCTGGGAAAGTCGAATTGCATCCAACCACCTGTGGAATCTTTGCCAGTGATACGCACTACATCCTTCGGCGTCAATACGCCCAATGAATCATAATCTTTGCCTGGTCCGCTGCGCACATTGATGCCGCTCTTGATTAATCCACTGACGCTGCCTTCCGGCAATGCCCAGGTTTGAATTGCCCCTGAAGCCACTTGCACGAACTCGGCCCGCACCCAGCCCGCTCCATCCGGCGCGCCTTCATATTGGATGCGATACCACGTCCCGGTTGGGTCTTTCGCGAAGACTTGCACCGCGGTAAAGGCTGCGACCACCCCATAACTCTGGCTGGCTGTCGTTGTCTCTGCCCGCACGTTGATTTGTGAGGTTGTCATCCCTGAGGTTGGCGGCAGGGTCGGCTGGGCAGTGGGGGGGACATGGGTCTGGGTTGGTTGTGGGATGGCGGTCGGCGGCAGGGTGGCGGTTACGAATTCAGGCAGGCTTACGGGCTCCGGTGTGGTCACCGTTACACTGCCGCAACTGGAAGTGAAGAATAGCAAGAGCACGGAAAGGATGATCTGTTTATAAGTCACGGGAATATTGTAACGGGTTTCCACCCGGCTGCACAAATAGCGCCTTGCCTCAAAAGTCTCCCGACTTTTGAGTTTCGAACGGCTGGAGATGTTAGAGTGCAGCAGTGTTGGGCAATAAAAAAATCCGCCCGGAAATGGGCGGATGGCTGGCACCCCCGCGCAGACTCGAACTGCGCTCTTCGGCTCCGGAGGCCGACGCTCTGTCCACTGAGCTACGGGGGCGGGCGAAGCGAATTTTACCATAGGCATGGAAAAAGGCCGGGGGCTTGCCCCAGCCTTGAGTTCCGATGCGAAGCGCTTTAAACTTTGGCTTGCGGAGCAAGCGATGCGATATTCCCGCGCAGTTTTTCGATGATGACTGTGTTTCCGCGTTCATCGCCGAATTTGGCAAGTTGTTCCTTCTTATGCGCCAGTTCGCCGAGGTATTGATAGAAGTGATCAGTGGCGCGGTAGGCTCCGCTGCTCATGGCTGCCATGCGTGCGCCGAACTGAAAGAAGGATACGGCGGTCCGGTACTGGGCTTCCGAGATCAGGCCGCTGGCCACTTCTTCGCGCAGGTGTTTCTTCAGCAAGCCCTGCTCGTGGCGGATCATCCAGATAATGAAGCCGAGGAAGATGAACCAGCCGAACCATTCCAGCAGGATGACAAGGGCCAGCCCGCCGAGGCCGGATACGAAGACCAGCGAGGTGTTATGAAAAGTGTGCGCCAGCATGGCGAGGCCGTACCCAACGAAGGGCGCAATGATCTTGACCAGCGTATTGCGGCTGGTGCGCGAGACAGCAAAGCCGATGCCGGTGAAGGCGGTGTAGAAAGGGTGTCCCCAGGCGAAGACGCCCACGCGCAAGGCGAAGTTGGCGAACATGGCACCCCAGCCGCCATCGGCATATTGGCCCATGAAGTAGAGCACATTTTCAGTGGCTGCGAAGCCGAGCCCCGCGATGCCGCCATAGATGATGCCGTCGAGGACCGAGTCAAATTCTTTGCGGAATAACAGGAAGACCAGCAGCACTGCCAGACCCTTCCAGAATTCCTCCACCACCGGCGCGGTGATCGAGCCGCCCGCGATATCCACCAGGGTCTCATCCTGCAACACGGCATAGAACCCGACGTTGAAGATCAGGCTGACAATGAGCGCGCCAATAATGGCCACGACGCCGCCCCAAATGAACGTCATCAGCAACAGCCAGCGTGGCTCCTTCTCGTAGCGGTCCAGCCAATAAATGAACCATGAAAAAAAGAAGGCCGGAATGAAGGCAAGCGGAATTGCAACCAATAGTGCCATAGAGTCTCCTCCAAGAGTTAGGGATAGAAAACGCCCCGAGAATTTCGGGACGATGGTACCAGATTATGCCTGAAAGATCAGGCGGGTTCGTTCCACACGGGCGGCGTCCGGTTCGATGCCCAGGGCCAGCAGCACTTCCTCGGGGCGGCCGGTTGCGCCTTCGCGCGCAGCCAGAGTCATCAGCAGCCCGATGCCACGTTCCTCCACCACGATCAAGGATTCGATCAGCGGACGCAGGTCGTAGGGCTTGTTACGGCGTTCGCGCCGGATGGATTCGGATGCGAGTACTTCATCCACTTTGCGCTTCAACTCCAACCCGTCAACGGCTTCCTTCAAGTGAGCCTCATACTCCGCTGAAAGCACCTGGGTCTGCAAGGCTGGCAGGCGCTCATCTACAGATTGAATTTCCGTGACCTTAATATCCGGCGGGAGGTTGTTTCCAAGACGGTTGGATATATCGTCCAGCGTGATCTCTTCGTTCAAGCGTACATCCAACACTTCAGCGCGGGAGGAGAACCCCAGCGGCAGGGCCGCGGCCAGGCTGATCTTGGGCTGTGGGTGAAAGCCCTGTGAATACGAAAGCGGCAGGTCGGCGCGGCGCATGGCGCGTTCCCAGACCCGGTGCAGGTCAAGATGACCGATATAGCGCAAAGGACCTTGTTTGGTGAATGTGATTCTGACTCGCATAAGGGTCTCAGGATTTGGATGTAATCTTCTTCAACCAGCGTTGAATGGCCGCGCCTGTCTTTCGATAAGGGCGGTAGGTGTGTTCTGCAATGCGGTGGAAAAGATCATGGTCCAGACATTGGTGATGGGACAGGGTTTGAAGCGCATCCAGAATGCTGGCGTATACCGCCAGTTCCTCCGAGACGATCGCGTCGAATTCGATGTTTTTGTATCCATCCAGGGCCAGCAGATAGAGGCCTTCCTTCTCCGGCAGCGGCGACTCGAAATCGGGATAGCCAAACTCGCGTTGGAAATTCTCCAATGCCGTGTAGGAAGCGGCAGGGGCATAGGCTTCGCTGAGCAGCACTTCGCTTAAACGGTCGGCAATGAACTGCTCATGCATCAGCACATCGGCCAGCAGTTCCTTGACGGTCAATCCGCCGGAGACGCCTTTCATGGTTAATTGACGCGTAAAACCCACGCGGTTGAGCAGTTGCTCAAACTGGTCGCGTTCACGTTGTAGGCGCTCGATGAGAATAATCTTGTTCATGGAAAAGAAATTTTACCCGGAGGGCTAATCGCCCACCAATGGTAGTTCCACTTCGACCTTGCGGGCAGGGGTCTTGACTTCGGGACACTTCCAGCCTTCGCCGGGGTTCTCGCGGCGCAGGTTGGCAAAGGTCGGCAGGATGCCACAGGCGAAGCAGTTCAAGCGGCAGTCCACACGGATCTGCCCTTCAAGCGACATGCGGAAATCCTGGAAGAGGAAGTTCTTGCGCACGGCTGCGGTGATGTGCTCCCATGGGAAGATCTCGTCCGTGCGGCGCTGGCGGTAGGTGTAAAAGGCCGGGTCGAGGCCGTGCTCATTGAAGGCCTCCATCCAGAAATCGAACTTGCGGCCTTCCTCCCATGCGTCGAACTTTGCGCCGTTCTTCCAGGCTGAGTAGATGACCTCAGACATACGCCGGTCACCGCGCGAGAGCCATGCTTCCACCAGGGTGTCTTCGGGCTTGGTCCAGCTGAGTTTGATATTTTTGTCCTTGAAAAGTTCGCGTTTGAGCAGCGCCTGCTTTTCAAGGATGCTGTCGCGGGTGTCGCACGAAACCCACTGGAAAGGTGTCTGTGGTTTCGGCACAAAGGTGCTCACACCCGCGTTGAGTTTCACTTTCCAGCCCGCCGCTTTGCGCCCCTCGGCGATGACGCGTTTGCACAGGTCGGCAATGGCCTGCACATCTTCGAGGGTCTCGCTGGGGTGGCCGATCATGAAATATAACTTGATCGTCGTCCAGCCGCGCGAATAGATGTCACGGGTGGTGTTGATGATATCCTCGTCAGAGATGAACTTGTTGATGATGCGCCGCATCCGCTCGCTGGCAGCCTCAGGCGCGAGGGTGAAACCGCTGGAGCGGTGTTGCTTAAGTTTTTCCATCAGGTCCACCGAAACTGACTCTATGCGCAGCGACGGCAGTGATACGGTCAACTTGCGGCCTTCGAAACGCTTGCTGATGGCGTCCACTAAATCCTTGATATATGTGTAATCGGATGAGGAAAGGGACATGAGCGCCAGTTCCTCGAAACCGGTGGCGCGGACTGCGTCGGCGGCGGCCTCCACCACCTCTTCCACGCTTCTTTCGCGGACCGGACGCGTGATCATGCCTGCCTGGCAGAAGCGACACCCGCGGGTGCATCCACGCATGATTTCCACCGATACGCGGTTGTGAATCACGTCAATGTTTGGGACAATGAACTTTGTCGGTGGCGGGGGAAGTTTGGCGACAATGCGTTTATGGATGACCTTGGGCGCTTCAGGGGTGGTCGGCTCAACCGAAGCGATGGTCTGGTCTTCCATGTAAGTGGTCTTGTAGAAGCAGGGGACGTATACACCGGAGAGTTTGGCAAGTTCGCGTAAAAGATCTTCGCGTTGGAGCGTGGAGTGTGGCTGTTGGCTTTCAGCCTTCCACTTTTGAACTACATCAATGATCTCGTGTATCACTTCCTCGCCTTCGCCGATGACGAACGCATCGATGAAAGCATGCATCGGCTCGGGGTTGGTGGCGGAATGTCCACCCGCGATGATAAGCGGATGGGAGGAGTTGCGTTCTGCGGAACGCACAGGGATCCCTGCCAGATCAAGGATGTTGAGTGCATTGGTGTAGAGAGTCTCATAGGGCAGGGAAAAGCCGATGAGGTCGAAGCAGGCCAGGGGACGTTTTGATTCGAGCGCGTAAAGCGGAATCTCATGCTCACGCAGGAGCGCTTCCATGTCGAACCAGGGTGCGTAGGCACGTTCCGCCAACGCGTCCTCCCGTTGATTGACCTGGTCGTACAGGATCTTCAAGCCGACATTTGAAACGCCAATGTCATAGACATCGGGAAAGATAAAGGCCACATGGGTTTTTGCCTTGTCCCAATTTTTGGAGACTGCATTGAGTTCGCCGCCCACGTATCGGCCGGGTCTTTCTACCTTTAAAAGGATCTTCTCAAGTTTTGTTTCGATCTGCTCGGGGGTTAACATGCGCCGAATTATACCTGATAAGAAATATCGAAATGGATGAGAGTTTTTATGCTGGAATCTCTTGCTTTTCTTGCAGAAATGAAAAGGCGCGAGAGAGGAAATAGCCCTAACGGGTCAGGAAGGAAAGCGTGAATGTGACGTAGAATGCATGCATCAAAAACAGGAGTGAGAAATGAAAAGACTATTATTGCTAATGCTTGCCCTGCTATTGGCGGCTTGCGGCGTTGTGCAGCCCGCCCAGCAGGCCCAGCCTACACCCGTGGTTCAAACCGTGGTAGTGACTGTAATTGCGCCTACCGAAGCGGCCCCTCCGACAGCAATTCCCCTGCCGACTCAGGAGCCGACCCAGGCCCCCACGGATGTGCCGACCGTTGCGCCGACGGCTACAGTTGAACCGACCCAGCAGCCTTCCCAGCCCACAGCAGATACCTCGTCTCAAACGTCCAGCAATGGCCTGACCCCGGTGAGCGTAGATAATGTTCTTGGAAAGGGTGCCTTTGTCAATATTACCTTCTCCAGTAACCTGCTGACCTTGAATTGCACCCCCCGTGATTTGGAGATTAGTATGAACGCCGTTTCTGCGGATGTTACCCGCGCAGAAATGTACTACCGCGTGGTGGATCAACCCAGCGCGTTGTATCCTTCAGACTGGCAATTAGTTGGCAACATGGGTACGGATGGAAAAGGGAAGTTCTTCACCACCTTTAATTCCGAAAGCATTGACCCCAACTTCCGCGGCCTCGAAAAGGCCTGGCTCGACTTCCAGTTCATTGCCATCAATAAAGGCGGCGGTGTGGTGGAGCGTACCCAGAAGATCGAACGCCTTGTGATTTATTCCAAGGAATGCCCGTAGCATTGAGTTAAATCAAAAAAGGACAGGCTTCAGTCCTGTCCTTTTTTGATGTCTACTTTACGCCGCCATCTTGCGCATCTGCCAGAGGTCGCGGCCCCAGAGCCATAGGGTGCCCAAGCCGACAAATAACACGGTCAGGCCAATCAGAAACCCTGCAAACGGAATTTCAACCAGCAAGGCGAGAATAATCACCCCAAGTACCAGCGGCCAGATTTTGTGATCTGCCAGCGCCGGGTTGAACCGGCCAAGCAGCCAACGCCCACCCTGCCAGGCAACCACGATCTTGGTTAGAAAGGCGGTGACCAGCACAAATCCCACGATCAAGGCAAAGAGCAGCAGGAAGCCCAGCCAGAAGATGGTGCCGCTTACTCCGCCAAGGGTGATGATACCGAAGACGATCGCACCCAGGATCATGATAGTCAGGATAAAGAACAAGGCAAAGAAAAAGGCCGCATAGGCCACCATACCCCAGCCAAGGCTGGAAGCGGGCTGCGTTTGGATCTTATCCATCAAAGCCTTCATGAAGGAGGGAACGAGCCATCCCAGCAGCAGGCCAAACAGGATCAAGGTGATCATGGTGCGCAGCAATTCGAAAGACCAGGTCATTGCTTTTTGCGCTGTGGTAGGTTCCGGCTGGGCCGGGGTTACCACCGGTTCTTTGCGAGTGACTTCACCGGATACCACTCCGCTTGGGAAATCGATATCCTTATTTTGGGTGTAGGTAAAACTTCCACCGATCTTGGCGTTATCTGAAACGGTTAACCCTGGTTGAACACTCGGAACCGAGATGCCCGTGTTCCCCATATACATGGAAGGGCCTGCACCAGCCGAGCTTACATCGCCCACTTCTGCCGTAACATTACCTTGAATCGTGCCTTTGATTTCCAATGCGCCTGTGGCTATCATGGCATCGCCGGTTGAATTACCTTCCAGCAAAGCCTGACCGCCACCAAACAACAGGTCGCCGTCAATGACGCTCCCTGCCTGGGTTTCCAGGCTGGCACCGCCCACCAGCAGGTCGCCACCGATGTTCGCTGCGTCTCCAATGCGAACGGCCGCAGCGCCGACGCGTACAGCATGGGTCACGGCACCATTGATGACAACGCTCTGACCCACGGCGACCAGGTCGCCTTCGACCACACCGTTAATGGTGATGGTCTCTCCGGCAACAAATAGGTCGCCTTTAACCGTGCCTTCGAGGGTGAATTCCTGCGCGCTGACATAGAGATCATCGCTGATCACTTCATCGGCCTTGATCACAACGATCTGACCTTCGCGTCCGTCAAATGCCAGGGCGGGCGTGGCGAGTGTCAAAGTCAGGAGGGCAACTAACGAAAAAACAGACAAAATTTTATTAATGGTTTTCATGGATTCTCCTCGGGATTGCTCCCTAGGATGTGTATACGCCCCGCATGAATGGAAGTTGCACATAAAGGACCCGCTTCTTTCTGATCCTTTACCCGCCTCTACCCATCGGCCTTTAATCCCCTGTACTTGCTTCTACTCCTGTAAAACATTTAGGTTCGCAGGTTCAGAGAAATACCATTTCATGATCTCGACAAACCAGCTACAATATATCTCTTTTTGATGGGTAATCCCTATCCGTATATCGTCCAGACTCATGAACCTGACTTCGGAGATCTCCACCGGGTCAAACGAGATCTGCCCCGGCTCGATCTTCCCCTTATAGATCCGGCTGATCTCATAATCGTTCGGGCCATATTCCATCTGGATCTTGCCAAGTGGTTCGATCTGTATTCCTTCCACACCCATTTCCTCATTCAGCCCGCGTATGGCGGCCTCCAAATAACTTTCGCCCGCCTTGACGTGCTCCGAGACCGAGCAATCCAACAACGAAGGGGCATGCACCCGGTCTGCGCTGCGTTTTTGAATGAGCATGTCTCCCTGTTCGTTAAATAGAAAGACATGCACTCCACGGTGCTGCAGCCCCTGCTGATGGACAGCCGAGCGCATGGCCTGCCCGGTGACTTCATCTTGGTCATTTACAACATCAAGTAATTCGTCTGCCATTTTTCCTTATGTTATTGCGGAGCAAAGTCCGAAGCAATCTCCTTATTTTAAATATTTTTGTATTGCCTGTGCAGCCCATTTGCCTTCCATTGCGCAGTGATCGGCTGTCTCCACGCCGCGTAGTAGATTGCCTGCTGCAAAGACACCGGATACAGATGATTGGAAATATTCATTGATCACCGGCCCTTTTGTGCGCGCATCCAATTCCAGCCCGCCTGTACGCGCCAACTCGTGCTCGGGGATCCAATTTCCGGTGAAGATGACCGTATCGCATTCCACAAGCTGTTTGCTGTTATCTTTATGCGTGAGTTCAACACCTTCGACCCGCTTCTGCCCAAAGATATTCGATATTTGGGTATTTGTTACAAGCGGAGTCCTGGAAAAAATATCCGCCAACGCCCACTTCATCACCACATATGGAAATTCAATTTGGTGGCTTGCTTCCTCTGTGACCATCATCTCGCATTTTATACCCGCATTCATCAAAGACATGAGCGCCGAAAGACTCACCAGCTCTGCGCCGACGATGACGGCGCGCCGCCCAACTGGCAGATGGTCCTGATATAAAAATCGCTGCAATGACCCTGTCGTGAATACACCCTGCGGACGCCTCCCCGGCACCAACCGCGCTGCCCGTGGGCGTTCTCTCACACCAGTTGCCAGCAATACCACTTGCGCGCTGATCGCGCCTAACCCGCCTGGCGAAGTAAAACTTAATTTCTTCTCCGGGCTTTCTGTGGCAAGATCCTCCCATCCCAGGATCGTTGTGGATGTTCGTACTTCCACATCCATTTTCTCTGCCATCTCTCGGTAATATTTTGCGTACTTGGGTCCCGACCACATGCGCCACAAATCTTCACGCCCAAAACCGGTGTGGTGGCAAAAGCGCGGCATTCCACCTGCTTCGGCTTCACGATCTACCACCAGAATATTTTTGATTCCCATCTTCTTCAACTCAACCGCCGCCGAAAGCCCCGCTGGTCCCGCGCCGACGATCAAAACGTCCTTCGTCATTGCGAGGACGCTCTTGTTCTTATTCGAAGCCATCTTATGGCTAATTACAAGATTGCTTCGTCGCTCATTATTTTTCGCTTCTTGCAATGACGAAAAGAGCGCCGCGTGGCAGTTGAATCCCTGACATCTTCCTTGCGATGCGCGGGTCCGTCGTCTCAACGCATCCACTGTTGTGGCAGGGATGGGTGCATTCATTGCATCCATTAATTCGCCACGCGAAACTCGCTCGCAGTGGCAGACCATTTCTGCGTACGCCGGATTCTCCGCGACCATCCACGCATCCTGATGTGGTCGAGTAAAAGATTGCCCAATGGTAGGCAGTTTCACAACCTTGAATTCGGATTTCAACTTCAAATCCAGACCTGCACCGCGCAGTAACTCTACACCATATTCGGCAATGCCCATCGCGCCAGAAATGCCCGTGGAGCGGATTCCGCCCAAACACAAGTAGTGAAGCGTCGCATCCATTTCGAATTGGTAATCGCTGTGTTCTGTCGCCGCGCGTAAACCCGAATAGGTGGCGGTTACTTCTTCATCCAATAACTGCGGCAAAATCTGCCTGCCTTTTTCGAGCAGGAAATTCAATCCGTCCCTGGTGGTTTCAGTGGCGGTTTTATCTGGCAAATCTTCGGCAGTTGGCCCCAGCAAAATATTCCCATACACTGTCGGGCTGATGAGCACGCCCTTTGTGATGGATGTCGGTACAGGCAGTAAAACATGATTGACCAGCGGACGCGCCATTTTGTCGTAAACAATTAACTGCCCGCGTCGTGGCGTGACCTTGAAACTGGTCTTTCCAAAATGTGCATTGATCTCATCTGAAAACAACCCCGCCGCGTTAACGACAAACTTTGAATAAATTTTATTTCCGTGCGGATCAAGTAACCCCATATACCCTTCAAGGGATGTATCAAGCCCGATCACCTGAAAACCTAAAAACAACTTCACGCCGTTCTCAACCGCCTGATACGCCATCGCCAGTGGAACAGAGAACGTGCAGAGAATTCCCTCGCCAGGGACGAACAATCCGCCCAATGCGCCTTTGTTGATGTACGGCTCACGCTGGTGGATTTCTTCTGCGGAGATGATGCGAACATCCATCTCGCCGTTGTCATGAGCCTGCTTAAGTAATTTAGGAAGCGTGTCAAGTTGTTCTTGATTCCAAGCGATGAGTAGACCACCCAATACTTCATGGGCGATATTTGCCTCGGGCATGTACTCTTTCATTAGGGCGTAACTGCGTCGTAGAAGTCTCGCTTCAAGCGAGCCTGGCTTGGCATCGTAGCCGGTATGCCAGATGGCTGTGCTGGCCTTGGAGGTACCCATGCCCACATCCGGGTTGGATTCGATCAGGGCAATTCTCAGGTTGTAACGAGAAAGTTCCCGCGCAATGGCGCATCCCACCGCCCCGGCGCCGATGATGGTGATATCGTAGGTTTTCATAGTAATTGATAATTAGAGATTGACGAGTTATGTATGAAATCTTTTTACAGCTTCCAGGGCTTGATTCCATTTCTCTAACTTTTTTCCTCTTTCTTCTTTGTCCATCTTTGGTGAGTAAACCTTCTCTGCCTTCCATCCGTTTGCCAATTGTTCAAGGCTGGTTCCCAGTGCCGAAACACTCGCAAGGTTGGCAATGCCGATGGCAGTGGCTTCCACTGATGCAGAGACGCGCACTTCGAGATGCAAAAGGTCTGCGATCATTTGCATCAGGTAGGGGTTGCCTGCCGGGCCGCCATCCACTTTGAGGTAGGGTGGCGGATTACCGCTGTCCTGTGACATGGCCGTAACCACTTCGTATACGCGGCAGGCGATGCCATCCAATGTGGCGCGGACAATATCGTCGGAGGTGGTGCTGCGGTTCAGGCCAAACATGGCGCCTTGGATGTCTGTGCGCCAGTGGGGGGCCGCCAGGCCTTGAAGGGCAGGGACGACCACCACGCCCATATCCTTGGAATTCTTTGCTGCTTCATGGCTTGAAGCGGAGTCAGGGATGAATTTCAAATTATCGCGCAGCCACTGGACGGCGGAACCTGTTACGAAAATGCCACCATCGAAAGCGTAGGCGGTGCGCCCATTGAAGTTCCAGCCGACAGTGGTCAACAGGCCATTGTTCGAGAGTTTTGGCTGGCTGCCAATATTCATCAACAGGAAACTGCCTGTGCCAAACGAACACTTCATTTCCCCCGCTTTGAAACAAGCCTGGCCAAAAAGCGCGGCTTGCTGGTCCACCAACAACGCATGCAGGGGCAAGGCTCGCCCTTGCCCCCCGAAATCTACATCGCCAATATACCCAGCTGAGGGCCTGACCTCGGGCAGCATGCTTTTGGGTACGTCAAATAATTGAAGTAATTTTTCATCCCATTGAAAGGTGTTCATATCGAACAACAATGTGCGTGAAGCCGTTGAAGGGTCGGTGACGTGGAGTTTACCGTTGCTGAGTTTCCAGATCACCCAGGTTTCAGTGGTGCCGAATTTTAGTTTGCCCTCGTATGCACGTTTGCGAATTTCTGGATCATTTTCAAACACCCACTTGAGTTTGGGGGCGGAGAAATAACTGTCAAGCAGCAAGCCGGTTGTTTGGCGTAACCAATTTAAGTCTACGGAGGAAGCGAGCGCGTCGCATATGGATTGTCCGCGCGTATCCTGCCAGACAATTGCGGGGGTCACGGCCTGACCTGTGTCTGCATCCCATACAATGAAAGTCTCGCCTTGATTATCAAAGCCAACAGCCGCGATCTCATATTTGGCGAGGAGTGGTGTGCAGGCCTCTTTGACTGTGCTGACAATATCCTCCGGATCCTGCTCAACCCAACCTGCCTGTGGGAAACGGGCAGGTAACTGCGCTGAGTTCTTTTCGATCATTTCGCCATGTTCGTTCACAACGACGGCAGTGGTTTGGGTGGTGCCCTGATCAATGCCCAGCAAATATTTCATCATGCCTCCGAGGGTGGAAATTGATATGGATATATGCTTGCAATTCGCTTCGATTTATGGCACAATATAGATGCTTCACTTAGGGTGCCCCCCTCACCCTGAGTGAAGCATTTTTTTTATTGTTAAGTGAAATTTATAAAGAGCAACTGTTTAAATAAGATAAGAGCGGTGTCATCAAGACACCGCTCTTAATTTTACTGTACAACAGGATCTTAGTGTTCGCCGAATTGTTTTTCGATTTCGGCGATCATCTTCTGGCGTTCTTTGATCTTGTCGCCTTCGGGTACGCCTTCAAAGCGCACGTCTTCACCGCCGGTCATGAAGGTGATGGCCGCAGAGATGATGGCCACGCCCAGGGCGATATAAGAAGTTGTCGAATCGGGGACAAGGAAGTGCATGACGTTTTCCTCAGAGATCGGGAGGAAACCCAAAGGCAACCCGGCAACGGCGACTACAATGCCAATAGGAGCGGTCTTCTTTGACCAGAAGCCCAACAAAGCCACCACAAAAACGATGGTAAAGTAGAAGACTTTTTCATTGGGCGGGAAGAAGCCGCTGATTGCCAGCACAACCCCGAAGATAACGGCGAGTACAGCATTGGCCTTCGAAAAACCACCAAGGTTGAAGGGGCCTTTTTCTGACCACTTCGGTCCGCCTTCAGCCATCAAACCAGCTGCGATGGGCATGACCATGGACAGGTACAGGAAGACCGCACAGGCGACTGCCAGAATCAAATAAGCAGGCGCATACAGAGTGCTGGCAAAAGCAAGGATAGCCGAAGCCCACACAGCAGTACCCGGGGTGCGGTAGACCGTACTGACCTTGGAGAGCGCTGCAGAAGCAGGCAGACCGCCGTCACGGGCGAAGGCGTACATCATGCGCGAAGTGGAGGTGAGCCCGGCCAGAGCGCAGACATAGTTCACCAACACCATACCACCGGCGAGTACGATGCTCAACCAGCTGGGCATGCGGGAGGCGCCCCACATGTAGAAGAAGGAGCCCCAACCGGCAGCATGCGCTTCTTCCAGGCTGGGCATGGTAAGAACATAAGCCGCCACGGCCACGAGGCCGAAGACCCACGACCAGAACACGGCTGTCCACATACCCTTCGGTACGTTCACTTGGGCATCCTGGGTTTCTTCGGAGGTGTGGGCGGATGCATCGAAACCGGTGATGGTGTAACACACATAGGAAAGCCCAAGCAGGAAGGCGAACGCGACGCTTTCGGTGCGGAACGGAACCACTGCGCCACCCGCATCGCCAGTCACATTTTGGAAAGTCCACAGGCGGGAGAAGTCTAAAGCAACAGGGCTAAATGCAAAAAGGACAATGATCAGAATTACGGTCAAGCCAAGGATGACGTAGCCACTCCAGTCTGTCAATTTTGTGGTGATGTCAATGAAATAGTGATTCAGAATCGCCTGGGTGCCGAGGGCAAAGATCAAAAAGATCGTCTGGTGCATGGTTCCAAAACCGGAAACGTCCACGCCCAATGCAGTGCCGAGGAACAGGTCTTTGAAGAACACTGTATAGAGCAACACATCCACGGAGGAAACCACGCATATCAAACCGATGAGGTTGAACCAGGCAGTTGCCCAACCCCAGAATTTCCCGCCGAGGTGGGAGCTCCAGTGATAGAGGCCACCCGCTGTCGGGAAGGAGGAGGCGATCTGTCCCATGCCGACCGCCACGCTCATGGCGAGCACGCCGCCGACCAGCCAGATCAGGAATGCACCGCCGGATCCGAGGGCATTGAACGCGGCCGGGAAGGCGGAGATACCACCCGCCAGAATACAAATGATGGAAAATGAAATTGCGAAGTTCGAGAACCCGCTCATGCGGCGGGAAAGTTCCTGCGCATACCCCAATTTATGCAGGACTTGCTTATCGTGCGCTTGACTTTTTTGAGCCATTTTCGTAATTCTCCTTGACTTTGAGTTGTTTTTTATATCAAGATAGCGAACTTACGAAGAGCACTTGATCAATTACTATACTGCACCTCCTCCTCCCGTGGGAGTTCTCCTCTGAAATTCTGTAATGAAAACACTGGCTTCTGAAAAAAGGTACGTCCAAGGTGGCCTTGTTAACAGTCAGGCAATCTCCTCTGAAGCCTGAAAAAGATGGGCGCATGGAAGGATTTCACACGCCCATTTTTTGCTCTTTTACCCGAATAAATCCATTAATTGGCGGACATGCATGATGCCGTCAAAACCGGGGATATCGCCTTTGCGCTTTTCGGCTTTTTCACCATCCGGGTCACCGAGGCAGGAAACGATTACATCACCAGCGCTCACGTCTTCTTGTTCGGTGTAGTGGTTGGTGGTGACCACAACTTTTGCGCCAGCGGCTTTGGCGGCCGCCAGCCCGTTCTTAGAGTCTTCCACAACCATCACTTCGTCGGGCTGCAGACCGAGTTTTTCGAGAGCCAGATTGTAAATAGCCGGGTCTGGCTTCTTCTTCTCGACCACATCACCGGCAAGCACCACTTCAAATTTAATGTCTTTGAGCGGCCCTTCGGTGATGGCCTTTGCCGCCTGTTCATTGGATGTAGTGCAGATGGCAAGTTTGAGACCGGCCTCCATCGCTTCTTTCATGAATCGGTGAATGCCCGGTCGCAGTGGCAGTTTGCCCGTCTCGATCAGTTCCACGAACAAAGCCGTCTTGCGTTTGTGCATTTCCTTCACGAGCGCGTCGATTTCCTCTTCGGTCATCGGTTTGGAGAAGCCGCGGGTCTGCCAATGCTTCTTCATGCGTTCCTTGCCGCCGCCGACCTGTAACAGTTCGTGGTAATACTCCACATCCCATTCGTCGGTGAACCCGAATTCCTTGAAGGTCATATTGAAAGACACACGGTGGCCGTCGCGTTCGGTATCAATGATGACGCCGTCCTGATCGAAGAACACTGCTTTGATTTTGGACATAAGTTCCTCCATGTCATTACGAGGGGCGAAGCAATCCCCGGAACGAGGAGATTGCTTCGCTTCACTCGCAATGATGTTTATTTCTTCATCCCAAAGAATTCGAGCACGGTGTTCACGAAGAGTTCGTTCTCTTCCTTGGAGCCGATGGTCACGCGGAACCAGCCATCGGAGCCATACTTCTTGCTCTCGCCGCGCAGGATAATGCCCTTGGTTTCAGCATAGGCCAGCACTTCCTTGCCCGTCTTGCCGGTATCGCCGCAATCAAAGAGAATGTAATTGGACTTGGAGGGGAAGACCACAAAACCGGGGATGACGCTCAGTGATTCGGAGATGAAGTTGATCGCATCGTTGTTGAACTTGACGCGCTCCGCCAGGCCCTCGGTATCTTCAAAGGCCGCAAGCGCTGCCCACATCGGAATGGTACCTACATTCCACGGCAGTAAGGATCCGGCCACCTGCTTAAGGGTGTCTTCGTGTGCAATAGTATAGCCGAAGCGCATACCAGCAAGACCGTAGGCCTTGGAGAGTGTGCGCGTGATGAAAACGTTCTTGTATTTCTTGATCAATTCCACCTGCGACATGCCGAGGCCCGCGTATTCAATATAGGCTTCGTCCACGACCAGTGGGATGCCCAATTGCGCGAAAGGCTCAAAGTATTTCGGGTCCATGAAGTTGCCGCTCGGGTTGTTGGGGTTGGGGATGACGATGATCTTGGTCTTGTCGGTGACGGCCTTCATCAGGCCGTCGGGGTCGAAGTGCAGCAGTTTGTCCTTATAGATCATCGGTACGCTGACCATCTTGGCGCCGAGCAGGTTTCCGCGCAGGCCATAAATGCCGAAGCAGGGCGTGTGCTGAATCACTTCGTCGCCGGGTTCGATGAACATGCGGAAGATGTTATCGTAAACTTCGCTTGAGCCGTTGCCGATCATCACGTTCTGCGGACCCGCCACACCGTTGATCTCCGCGATCTTCGAGCGCACGATCAGGCCCTGATCTGGGTAGCGGTTGGTCATCTTGGCATACTTGAACATCGCCTCCAGCACCTTGTCGGAAGGGGGCAGGGGGTTTTCATTGGACATCATACGGTGCAGATCAGGCTTGCGCCATGCCAGTTCAATATGCTCCGAAATGTACATTGGGATGCCCTTGACCCACGGGGCGTAATACTCTTCGATTTGTTTCATTTTGTGCTGTCTCCTGATTTTTGGTTACTCTGGTGATTGAGTAGCCGCGGGCGGATGCGAGCGGCGTATCGAAACCACCATGTTTGTAAATTATTTATGCTTTTCCTACCGATTCGATCATCTGCATCCAGTGCATGACGGCCTTCTTGGTGGCTTCGCGGACGAATTTATCCAGCTTGCCGGGGTCGTACTCCTCACGGTGCGCGGTGATGTATTCATACTTCGCATCGATCAGTACGCGCTTCAACTCGGTGGAGACGTTGAACTTCGCGCCGCCCGCTGCCAGCAATTTCTTGATGGTATCTTCGGGGAGGCCGGTCCCGCCGTGAACGACGAGTGGAGTTTTGATTCCGCCACCGTTCAACATCTTGTGGATGGTTGCCATGCGTTCGGTGTCGATCTTCGGATTCTTGGTCTTGTATACGCCGTGGGCAGTGCCGATGGCAGGCGCAAAAATATCGACGCCGGTGCGTTCGACAAATTCAACCGATTGTTCAGGGTTGGCGAGTTGCGCTTCATCTTCTGCAACTTTGATCTGGTCTTCCACGCCGCCCACGGTTCCCAGCTCGCCTTCGACCGAGATGTTGCCGACGCTATGGCAGTAGTCCACCACTTCTTTGGTCTGGCGGATGTTCTCTTCGTATGATTGTTTCGATGCATCAATCATGATGTTGGTGTAACCGGCATCGGCGCATTTTTTGCAGTAATCGATTTCGGTGCAGTGGTCGAGATGCAGCACCACCGGCACAGGCGCTTTTTCGGCGAGCGTGCGGTAGATGGCGACCATCATATCTGTGCCGAGGAATTGCGAAGGCTTGACCGAGGTTTGCACCATCACCGGCGATTTGGTCTCGACGGCGGCATCAATCACCGCTTCGAATTGCAGCAGGTCGGTCACATTGAACGCGCCAACTGCGTAGCCCGCTTTTGCGGCAGGGATCATGATCTCTTTTGCATTTACGATAGACATTTGTTACTCCTTGTTTATTATCTTTTCAATGGGTTTCGTTCAGAAAAATGAATGAGGAATAATTCATCCTTCCTCATTCATAATTCATCATTTCTTTTTTGCCGCATCCTTCAACCACTGCTCCCAGCGGAAGTCGGTGACGTGCATGCGGTAGCGCCCAAACCACAAGTTGGCGTATCCCTGGAAATCCTCTTCAAGAGTAGAGATGACCGACTGGGTTGTGCCCCACATGGCTTCATGCAGTTCAGACATGGGCCACATAATTCTCAGACGGGCATAATGCTTGGGGGTCAGCTCTCCAAAATAGGCAGTCAGAAAGAGGCGGACTTGTTCTTCATTCAGACGATGATGATGCGAGAAATTCCCAAGGTCGAAGAAAATGTCTCCCATGCCTGCATATTCCCAGTCCAGCAGGCGGATCTCACCAATGTCGCCCGCCACTTCTTCGTCCAGCCAGTTGAGGTTGAGCAGGTCGTTGTGACAGGGGGTTGGGATGTACGGGTCCTTCAATAACGCCTTTTCCGCTTCATGCATTTTCTTCATGATGAAATCCCAGTCTTCAGGGAAGTTGGCGCCTTTGCTTTTGGCGGTCTTGGTCAGCATTTCCACGCGGCGAAACACGTTGAAAGTGCCTTTAAGCTTGGGGGCGTTGCGATGGAATAATCTCAGTTTCTGTGCGATACGTGTCAGGTAATCTGGTTTGACGATCTCGTCCGGCATGATACGCTTGCCGTTCACAAAGCGAGTGACAATATACCCCTCCGGCTCGATGAAGTACACCACCTCTGGTGCAATACCCAACTCGCCAGCCACTTTATTGGCGGCATATTCCACATCGCGTTTGATGCCCAGCTGATCTGTCCCTTCGCCGGCCAGGCGGATAACGTAAGCCCGCCCATCTGCTTCGATCTTGAAGTTCAGATTGGTGATGCCGCCGCTCAACGGAATTTTTTTGACGTTCTTGGATTCCGCCAGGAACGGCACTTTGGCGATGGCTTTATCGATGGCAAGTGTATTCATTGGTTCTGGTTCCTTCCTCTGTGAAAGAATTGGATTTTTTTGCGGCCTGACCTTTGGCAATTAATCAGGCCGCTTCATTACCTGACTTTGAACTTGCTTCTAATATTTGAGCCTTTTCTACCCGGTTACGCTTTGATCCTGTCTCCCTTCGGGTCCCATAACACAGTCTGGACCACTTCCGCCTCGATCTGTTCACCGAAGGTTTCGATCTCTAATTTTGTGCCTGTCTTGGCATATTCCAGGGGCAGGTAGGCATAGGCAATGGACTTGTTGACCGAGTACCCGAACCCGCCGGAAGCCACCCAGCCGACCGTCTTGCCGTCATGGGTACGGATGGGTTCCTTGCCGAGCATGATGGTGCGGTCATCAGAGATGACAATGGTGCATAACTTGCGGCTAAGACCTTCCGCCTTCTGTTTGACCAGCGCGTCTTTGCCGATGAAATCACCTTTGTCCAGTTTTACGGCGAAACCAAGCCCGGCTTCGTAAGGGGTGTAGTCAGGCGAGATCTCTCCGCTCCAGTAGCGATATGCTTTTTCAAGGCGCAGGGATTCAATGGCTTTATACCCGGCGGCGACCATGCCTTCAGGTTTGCCTGCTTCCCAGAGCGTATCCCATAAGCGCAGCCCATACTCCATCGGGCAGTAGAACTCCCAGCCCAGCTCACCAACATAGGTCACGCGCGAAGCAAGCACAGGCACATCCCCAACATTCATGCGTTTCGAGGTCATGTAGGGGAAGCCCGCATTGGAGACATCATCCATCGTGACCTTTTCAAGAATGGTTCGGGCCTTCGGTCCCCACAAACCGATACAGGCATAGTTCGAGCCGACATCCTCAAGCACTACGCTGCCATCCTCCGGCATTTGCAATGAGAGCCAGGACATGTCGTGCTGGCCGAAGGCTGTACCGGTCACAATGAAGAAACGATCTTCGGCGAGGCGGTTGACGGTGAAGTCGCATTCGATGCCGCCGCGCTTGTTGAGTGCTTGCGTGTAGACAAGTGAGCCAACAGGAACATCGATCTGATTTGCACAAACTCTATTAAGGAACTTCAATGCGCCGGGCCCCCGTACCTCGAATTTATTGAATGAAGTCTCATCGAATAAACCTGCATTTGCGCGTGTCATCTGGTGCTCATGCCCAATGGCGCGGCTCCAGTTATGTTTTGCCCAGCCGCGCGGCTCGTGGCCGTGGGTGGCCGGTTCTTCGTAAATGCGGAACCAATTAGGTCGTTCCCAACCCATCTTCTCGCCGAAGGAACAACCGAGATCGCGCAGGCGGAAGTAGGTGGGGGAGGTGCGCACATTGCGGCGAGACATCCTCTCCTCGCCGGGGAAGTGGATGTCATAATATTGGGTATAGGTTTCGAAAGTACGCGCCACGGCGTAATCGAGACTGTTGTAATTAGGACCGAAGCGGCGCACATCCAGTCGCCACACATCCCATTCGGGGTTGCCATCCACGATCCATTCGGCCATCACCTTGCCTATGCCGCCCGCACCCGCCAGACCATGGGCGCAGAACGCGCAAGCCACCCAGAAGCCTTTTACGGAAGTGGGGCCAAGCAGGAATTCACCATCTGGTGTAAACCCTTCGGGACCGTTCAGCAGCATTTTAACTTCTGCATTTTCAACGGCGGGTACGCGGCGGATGGAGTTTTCCATCAACGGGGTGAAGCGTTCCCAATCGGGCGGCAGCAGTTGGAACTTGAAATCTTTCGGAATGCCGTTCATGCCAAAGGTGGCGGGTTGACGTTCGTATCCACCGGTGACAAGGCCGCCGACTTCTTCGCGCCAGTACACTAACAGGTCCGGGTCGCGCAGATTGGGGAATTTCGATGTAACACCTTCGATGGGCTTGGTCATAATGTACAAGTGCGCCATCGGGATGACAGGCAGGCTGAGGCCCACCATTTTGCCGATCTCGCGTCCCCACATGCCGGAGGCGTTCACTACGATCTCGGTCTGAATCGTGCCCTTGTCGGTGACAACCTCATGCACACGGCCATTCTTGACGTTGATGGCCGTGACAGTGGTATTGGTAAAGATCTTCGCGCCGCGGTTCTTCGCGCCAATGGCAAGGGCATTGGTCAGGCCGGTCGGGTCGATGCTGCCATCGTTGGGAGTATAGGCCGCACCCACCACGCCTTTGATGTCCATCAGCGGGAACATATCCTGCGCTTCTTTGGGAGAAATCAAATCCATGGGTACGCCGAATGAGCGGGCCAGCCCCACCAGGCGTTTGGTTTCTTCCAGGCGCTCATGTGACGAAGCAAGGCGGATGCCGCCGACTTCGCGCCATGAGGTGTCCTGTCCGGTCTCGGCTTTGAGGCTGCGGTAGAGATCGGTGCTGTAATGCATCATGCGGGTCAGGTTTGCGTCTGATCGCATCTGGCCGACCAGCCCTGCCGAATGCCAGGTAGAGCCGGAAGTCAATTCATGCTTTTCAAGGATGACTACATCCTTCCACCCTAATTTCGTCAGGTGATAGGCAATGCTTGCCCCGCCCACACCTCCGCCGATGACGACGACTTGTGCTTGTGTTGGAAATTCTGACATGAAGTATTTATCTCCTTAAAACAAGACAGGCTTATGCCTGCCCTGCAAATTATTTTTGCCAAACTGAATCAGGTCGCGCCATTTCTGCCACGATATCAAAGGTGGAAATGGCTCCGAGCGGAAATGCATCGGGGTCCTCTTTGTCCACCACCACAAGGCGATGATAGTGGTTTTGGATCATCAGATTCGCCGCATCCTGCAAACTGGCGTGGATGTCGATAGTCAATGCGGGGTGCATCACATCTCGGACGGTCAATTTCTCATGGACGCGATCCTTGACCAGACTGAGCAAGTCATGCCCGCTCACGACTCCAAGAACCTTGCCTTTGGCATCCACTACCAATACCGAGCGCCAGCCTGAAGAAGTCATGGCGCGCGCTGCGGAGAGAACCGGGGTCTTTCCACGACAGACAAGGATTGCATCAGACATAACATCCGCCACAGTATTGCGCTTCGATTTGATCTGCCCTGAAAGACTGGCCACAAAATCGGAAAGTGAAATGGTGCCGACAGGCTTTCCATTGGAAGTAACTAAAAACCGCCCCACCTTTTTTTCAATGAAAAGGTCGGCGGCTTCAGAGAGAGGGGTGGATGCGTCGATGGAGTCTACCGGTTTGGTCATGATGTCGGAAGCGGCTAGTTTGCGCATGGTATTCAAACTATCCGGGTCCGATGAAAGCCATTCGCCTGCCATCAGATCGAAATCTGAGATGACCCCCATGATGCGCCCATCTCGGTCGGTGACGAATAAGCCGTGTACTTGATGTTGATCGAGAAGAGTTGCAACTTGTCCAAGAGTTGCGTCTGGTTTGCAAGTGAGCACGCCCGGGTGCATGAGATCTTTTACAAGTTTCGTCATGAAGGCTCCGAAAATAGATGATCCCGCAGGGATGGGTCAATTTCAATTTGTCAGCCCGGCGGGATGGTGTTGCAACGTTATCATGCTATTATAATGAAAAAATCAAAAACTTGCAAATTCCTTCAGATTCTTATATAATCGTTCAAATGGGTAAACCCCTTATCCCAGCCCAGAGACGAGAGAAGATTCAAGAGTTTCTTGCGATCCATCAGATCGTGCGTACTACTGATTTGATGGATCTGTTGGATGCTTCTGAAGCTACGGTTCGCCGTGACCTTGAATGGCTGGAACAAAAAGGAATCCTGGAGCGCACGCACGGGGGAGCGATCCTTAATCAACGCGTGATCTTCGAACAGGAATATCAGCAACGCGCACAATATCATCCCGAAGAAAAAAAATGGATCGGTCAACTTGCTTCTTCCTTGATCGAGGATGGCGATATTGTCTTTATCAACAGCGGCACGACAGCGACGCAGGTGCTGCGTCACATCCGGCGCGATGCACGCATCACCGTCTTCACCAACAATGTCAATGCGGCATTGGAACTCGGCGAGCCGGGCTTTCACTACTACCTGACCGGCGGCGAATTCCAGAGTCGTTCCAACTCTTTGGCCGGGCGCTTCGCCCTGGATAATTTGAATCAGGTTTTCGCCAACAAGACCATTCTCGGTGTGGATGGCATTTCGCTCAAGCATGGCTGCACCGTGCCGACCAATGACGAGGCGGAAGTGGTCCGCAGGATGATCGAGCGCACCAGAGGACAAGTCATTGTCGCCGCAGATCGCAGCAAGTGGGGCGCAGTATCCAATTTTCCTGTAGCCAATATTGACGAAGTGGATACGTTTGTCACGGACGAAGGTTTTGACAAGACTGCCGCCAAGGATCTTGCCGCTCATTCCGTGGAAACGTTGATTGCACAGGAAGTTACAGTATAAAATCTGGCGGTATTAAACCGCTTGTTTCAAAGAAATCTCAACTCGCGGAGCGAAAATGAAAACTCAAGCAGAAATTGTTGTGATTGGCGGTGGCATTTATGGGGCACAGGTTGCGTATCACCTTGCCAAGAACGGGCGCAAGGATGTGGTCATTATCGAGAAGGGTGAAATTGCCAGCGGAGAGTCTTCGCATGCGGCTGGGTTGGTCACTCAGTTTGCAACTTCACAAGCCATGCTGCGCTTCCGCATGTATAGCGTGCAGTTGTATAAAGAGTTGGGGTTGTTCGATACCGTGGGCAGTTTGCGTGTGGCTTCAAGCAAGGAACAATTGCTCGAAATGGAACGCAGTGTCAGCCGTGCCAAGGCGTTGGGACTTGATTGTGAAGTTATCTCACCTGAAGAATCAAAGAAATACATGCCGCAAATTTCGGATAAAGATCTCTACGGCGGTATTTATTTGCCCGGCGACGGTCAACTTGACCCGTACACCGTCACAACGTCAATGGCGCGTTTTGCCAAAGAGCAAGGTGTGGAAATTTACACCAACACCCGCGTGACCGGAATCAAAGTGTCAGCGAAGGGTGAGGTTGAGGCGGTTGTAACAGATAAGGGTGAGATTCGATGCGAGATCATCATCAATGCCGCAGGAATGTGGGCGCCGCGTATCGCCGCCATGGCGGGTTTGCATGTTCCGACCACTCCAGTCGATCATCAACATATTGCGCTACGCGCTGTGCCGGGGCATGAATTCAACGATCAGACGCCTTGTTTGCGTGATCCCGATAATTTGGTTTATATGCGTCAGGAAAAAGGCGGTCTGGTAATCGGTGGCTACGAGCCGAAGCCGCTTCCGCGCTGGATCGATGGCACGCCGTGGGAACATGGCAGCCGAAGTTTCCCCGGTGACATGGATCAATTTGAAATGTTACTTGAAGGCGCGATTCGACGTCTGCCGTTCTTGGATCAGGCAGGCATTATTACCTTGGTGCGTCACCCCGGTGCGTATACGCCCGATTGCCAACCCTTGCTTGGACCGATGCCCGGCGTGAAAGGTTTCTGGATGATGGCGGGTATGTCGCTTAATGGCTACGGCGGCGCAGGCGGTATGGGCAAGCTGATCGCCGAGTGGATCATGGATGGCGAAGCGCCGATGGATGTATACGGCTATCGCGCCACTCGCTTTGGAAACTATTATTCCGATTTCAAGTATGCCGCCGAGCGCACGATGGAAAGCGTGAAGTATTACTATCGCTTGAAGTTCCCGCATGACGAGCATGAAGAAGCGCGTCCGCATAGAACCAGCCCGGTGCAGTACCGTTTGATGGAAAACGGCGCGGTCTTTGGCGAGAAGTTTGGCTGGGAACGCGTGAATTATTTTGAACCCGGTAAGGAATGGCGCCGCATGGGCGAAGATCAGCGCAAGTGGGGTTGGGCGAAACCGCCTTACTTCGATCGCATGCGTGTGGAACATACGGCTGCACGTGAACGTGTTGCTTTGTTTGACCTGACCTCGTTTGGCAAGATCGAATTGAAAGGCAAAGGTGCGTTGCCTTTATTGCAGAGATTGACCTCCAGCAATATTGATAAACAAGTAGGCAGCGCTATCTACACTCAGTTTTTGAATCGCAATGGCGGCATCGAATCCGACTTGACCGTGACCCGTTTGGGCGAAGAACATTTCTGGGTCATCACCGGTTCTGGTTTCATTGCCAACGACCATGCCCGCATTTTGATGCATGTGGACGAAAAGGATGGCGAAGTGTCCATCCGTGATATTACGCAGGAACATGCCTGTCTCGCGTTGTGGGGACCGAAGGCTCGTGATGTGTTGAAGAAGATTTCGCAGAGCGATGTTTCCAATGAAGCGCATCCGTATTTGATGACCAAGCCCATCGTTATTAATGGTGTGAAGGTGTTGGCACAGCGTGTCAGTTACGCGGGTGAGTTGGGCTGGGAGTTGTACATTCCCAACAATCGCGCCACGATGGTGTGGGATATGCTCGTCGAAGCAGGCAGGGAATTCGGGATGGAACTCGGCGGATACAAGGTGCTTGATCCGCTGCGTTTGGAAAAAGGTTTCAAGTATTTCACTACGGATATTACGCCCACCACCTCGCCGTACGAAGCCGGCCTCGGTTTCTGTGTGGACTTGGAAAAAGGCGATTTCATTGGGCGTGATGCGCTGGTGAAGCAAAAGGCCGAAGGAGTGACCCGCAAACTTTGCACACTGGTATTGACCGGCACGGAAGAGTATGTGCAGATCTACGGTGGCGAGGCGGTCTATCACGGTGATAAACTCATCACCCGCGTACGCAGCGGCGGTTACGGCTTTACCGTGAAGAAGAATATTTTGTATGCCTATATTCCCATTGACCTGGCTGTCAAAGGCAATCGTTTCACCATCGAACTGATCGAAGGCAACCTGGAGGCGGAAGTGACCGCCAATGTGCTGGTTGACCCGAAAGGCGAGAAACTGAAGGTTTAATTCTCCAACCGCAAAGGCGCATAAATTGTCACGAAGGAAAACCGTTTGAGTGCCTTTGTGATGCTTATGGTAATTATTTTATGGCAAAGAAGAAAACTCCCCCTGCTTATGTCGGCTTTGGCATGTTGACGCCAGTGTATATCATGTCCCTGGATAAACTACCCAAACTCAACACAGGCGCGGTCGTGCATCAGGTCAGTGACTATGTCTATGATGATGCCGCTATTATTGCCTGCAACCTCAGTCAATGGGGTGTGCCATCTGCCATGATCGGAACCTCAGTAGGGGATGATCTGCTCGGCCAATATGTGGCGGATAAATTAACCGAGCTAGGTGTGCAAGGTGAAGTTCGCATTACCAGAAAATATAGAACGCCGTTGGAGGTTAACGTCTCGGATAAAAAAGGCGCACGCACCTACTTTTGGCAACGCTCACCCGAAATTCTGGGTACGCTGGATACGGCTGACCTCTCGCTCATTAAGGCATCCAAATTGCTCTATGTCGATTGGTACGATGGCGAACATATCGTCCGGGCCATGGAAGAGGCCAAGCGAAATCAGGTCCCGGTCTTCTTGAATTTTGAACATGGTCACCAAAACCCGGAATTGCTTAAGAAGTATGCCGGTATGGTCACGGTCTGTCAGGCAGTAACCGACGCCGCACAGATCGGCAAGAAACAGGCCATGCTGGGCACGGCACGTAAGCTCGTCAAATCCGGGATTAAGACGGCGATTATCACCATGGCAAGCCAGGGATGCATGGTGTTGCAGGGCGAGGAGATTATCCGCGCCTATGCCCCCAAAGTAAAAGCAGTGGATGCCTCTGGTGCCGGGGCGACCTTCTCCTCCGGCTTCATTTATGGATATTTGAACGATTGGGGCTTGGAGCAAACCGTTCGATTTGCGATCGCTGCCGCGTCTTTGAAGGTGACCCGCTCCGGTCTGGAGATGTTCCCAGTCAGCGAAGTGCTCGGACTGGCGCGCACCGTCCGTGTGGAGCGCATGGTTTATCGTGGAGACCAATTCCATACCATTCGCAACCTCCTGCACCTGCCGCAGGAAAACCCGATCATGAACAATGCTTTGATGAAAGAAGGGCAGAAGTTGGCCCAAAAAATTCTGCCCAAGAAGAAACTCGACCGCAGGAAGATCAAGCGCTCCCTCGTCGAGTAAACAGATTATTAATTTATTTCACTGGAAGGAACCTATCATGTCTTTTGCCGCTTTACTTACCCAGGAACAGGTTGAGAAGATCCATGATGCCGCATTGGAGATTTTGGAAGGAGTCGGTCTGAAGGTCCGCTTTGGACCTGCGCGCGAGTTGTTCCAACAACATGGCTGCAGCGTCGAAGAGGAACGCGTCAGGTTTCCGCGAGCCGTGGTGGAAAAATATCGCAAGATGTATCCATCAACCTTCACCTTCCATGCCCGCGACCCGAAATTCAGCAAGACCATTCCGCAGGATAGCCCGGTCATAGTTACAGCGAGTTCAGCGCCCGATATTATTGATCCAGTTACCGGCCGCGAACGACGCGCAGAGTCCGCTGATATTGCCCGCATCGCACACCTCATCAATGAACTTCCAGCGTACGATGTCTTCTCCATTTCCACGTTAGCTGACGATGCGCCCGCCGACCAGTTCACAATCTCGCGTTTGTATCCGTCCATCAAATATTGCGTCAAGCCGATCCGTGTCACGACCACGAACATGAAGGATACCTATAGTGTGATGGAGATGGCCTACACGGTGGCCGGAAGCCGCGAAGCCTACATGGAAAACCCCTTCCTTACGCATCATTACTGCCCTGTGGTCTCGCCCCTGACCATGGACCATCTCTCCACTGAGAATGTAATGTATTTCGTGAAGGAGGGCCTGCCGGTCTATCCGACCATTGTGCCGAATGCCGGCCTAACTTCGCCCATGTCGATGGCGGGCACGTTGGCGCAGGGCAACGCGGAATTCCTCGCCGCCGCCACCCTGATGCAGATGGTGAAGGAAGGCACGCCTCTTATTTACGCGACGCTTGGCACGGTGGCCGATATGCGCTCCGGTGCTTATACCTCCGGCGCTATTGAATGCGGCATGCTGCACATGGCCTTTGCGCAGATGGCTCATTTCTACAATGTGCCCTGCGGCGGTTATGTTGGTCTGACCAACTCCAAACTAAACGACGCGCAATCTGGCTATGAGACGGGCATGTCTGGTGTGGCTGGGTTGCTCAGCGGCATGGATATGTTCAACATCGGCGGCCTGATCGATGCGCTTAAGACCTTCGATTTCGCCAAGGCTGTCATTGACGATGAAGCCTCCCAAATGATGAAGCGCCTCAAACGCGGCATTTCTTTCAGCGATGATGACCTTGCCGTGGACCTGGTCAAGCAGATCGGCCCGGGTGGCTCCTTCATTACGGTCAAGCACACCACCAGCCGCATGAAGACCGAAGCGGTCATGACCAAACTGGCCGACCGCAATGCACGCACGATCTGGGAGAAAAAAGGCTCCACCGATATCCATACCCGCGCCATGAAGCGTGTCAGAGACATCATGTCCACCAATACCACTCCGCTTCTCACGCCGGAAGTGGATGAAAAACTCCGCGAGAAATTCCCGGGCCTGGTAGCCGGGCAACTGGAACCGCTGCCGCAATAGCCTGTGTAAGCAAACCTAAATCAAATTAATCCCAGAGAGAGTCAATGTTTCGTTTTTTCAAGCGCAAGGAAGATAAATTTCAAAGCCTGATCGAAGAACAGGCCTCCATATCCTTTGAAGGACTGCGTCTGCTGGTCAAATACCTTGAGACCGCGGATTCTGGAGTTGCAGAAGAACTATCGTTGAAGGAAAAAGAAGCGGATGAAGTGCGCCGCATCCTGATCGATGAGTTGAACCGCACCTTTGTCACACCGTTTGACCGCGAGGATATTTTCTCGCTTTCCAGGTCGATCGATGATGTGGTCGATTATGCCGATACCACCGTGGTCGAGATGGTGATCCTGAACGTCCAGCCAACGCCTTATATGCAGCGCATCGCCTCCCTGCTTAAGGACGCAGCCTACGAGATCTGGCAGGGCGTACTGCGCCTGCCGAAGAATCCCAACGTGGCGCTTGACCATGCCCAGCGCGCCAAAGCATTGGAAAACCGGGTTGAGGCGGTCTATCGTGAGGCGGTCGCCGATCTTTTTAGCGGCCCCGAAGATGTGCATCATGTGGTGGAGATGCTCAAATTGCGCGAGGTTTACCGGCACCTCTCGAACGCAGCAGATCGCGGCGATGAGGCGGCCAATATCATTGCGGATATCGTTGTAAAGAAAACATAACCGGATGTTAATCTCAAGTTCATTGGGTTTGGTTATCATCCTGGCGTTGCTATTTGGGTTTATCAATGGCATGCGCGATTCGAGCAGCATTGTCGCCACGATGATCTCCTCACGGGCCTTCCCTCCGCGCGCCGCCTTGACCATGACCGCCCTGGTAGAGTTTGTGGGACCCTTTGTATTTGGCGTCACTGTGGCAAAGACGGTTGGCGGCGATATTGTGGCTTCAAGTGCCCTTTCGCTTCAAGCCCTGACTGTGGGACTGCTCGGCGCCATTTTGTGGAATCTCATCACCTGGCAGTTTGGGATCCCCAGCAGTTCGTCGCATGCGCTGATTGGCGGCCTGATCGGGGCAACAGTGATCTCCTCCGGTTGGTCGGCCATCAAGGTCTCCGGCTTGTATAAGGTTTTGATCGCTTTATTCGCATCGCCGTTGATCGGCTTTATTGTTGGCTTTGTTATGCTGCGGGTCATTTATTACCTGGCCCGGCACTCCAGCCCGCACATTAATAATTTTTTCAAACGTGGCCAGTTATTGACGGCCATGGTGCTGGCGTTCAGCCATGGCACCAACGATACCCAGAAGACCATCGGCATCATTGTCCTGAGTTTGATCATCGGCGGGCGGTTGACAGAATTCTCGGTGCCATTTTGGGTGATTGTCGCCAGCGCGGGCGCCATGTCGTTGGGTACATCATTTGGCGGTTGGAAGTTGATCCGCACGCTTGGGTCGAAGTTCTACAAGATCCAGCCGGTGCATGGTTTCTCCACGCAATTGACTTCCGGGCTGGTCATTCTGACCGCATCGTTAATCGGTCTCCCGGTCAGCACCTCGCAGGTGGTGAACTCCGCCATTATTGGGGTGGGCGCTTCGGAACGATTCGGGAAGGTGCGCTGGGGGGTGGCTGGCGATATCCTGACGGCCTGGTTTATCACCATCCCTGTTAGTGCGCTTTTCTCTGCGGGTATCTATTCTTTATTGGTATATTTCAATGTCAGTGTTTGATGGTTCCGGTCATTCATTCAAAGATCCAAATCCCTGGTTTGACTTTGAATATTGATAATGCTAAAATGTTAACGCTGTATTTAAAGACTGGAGGTGCCAACAGAAGAGGAATTAAAGAGCAAGGACTTCGTTCGTTCGATCCATCCAAAAAAATTAAGGAGAAAGAGATGCGTACGAAAAAGTTTGCTTATCACATGCTCGCCCTGTTCGTAATTGCGGCTACAGTATTGTCTGCCTGTGGCGGTGGTGGTGCCGCCCCGGCGCCTGAAGGCGGAGTGGCTGTCCCCTCTGACCTGCTCGACGCTTGCAAAAAGGAAGGCATGCTTTCGATTATCGCCACCCCGGCCAGCTGGGCCAACTATGGCGAAATCTTTGAACTCTTCAAGAACACCACCGGCGTTGAATTGAACTCCCTCGATGAGAATGCAGGTTCTGCCGATGAATTGGCTGCCATTGACGCCAACAAGGGCAACACCGGCCCGCAGGCTCCTGATATCGTGGATGTAGGCTACGCCTACGGCCAGCAGGGCATTGACGGCGGTTACTACCAGCCCTACAAAGTCTCCAACTGGGACAAGATTCCCGATACCGTACTCGGTCTGCCTGCCAAGGACCCCAATGGTTACTGGACTGGCGGTTACTACGGCGTGATGGCTCTTGAAGTCAACACCGCTGTGGTCTCCACCCCCCCGCAAAATTGGGCCGACCTGCTCAAGCCCGAATACAAGGGCCAGATTGCTCTGACCGGTGATCCCCGCAGCTCCAATCAGGCTGCCCAGTCCGTTTTCGCGGCCTCCCTCGCCAACGGCGGCTCCCTCGATGATGTTCAGCCCGGTCTTGATTTCTTCAAGCAGGTGAATGATGCTGGTAACTTCGTGCCCGTGATCGCGAAGGTTGGTACTGTTGCCCAGGGCGCAACCCCGATCGTGCTTGCATGGGACTACAATGCCTTCGGCGATAAGGACTCCCTCGCCGGAAACCCGCCCATCGAAGTCATCTACCCCAGCCCCACCATCGCCAGCATGTACGTTCAGGCCATCAGTGCCTACGCCCCGCACCCCAACTGCGCCAAGGTTTGGATGGAAATCCTCCACTCCGACCAGGGCCAGATGGCTTGGATGAAGGGTTATGCTCACGGTGTGCATCAGGCCGATATGGAATCCCGCGGTGTGATCCCCGATGATCTCAAGGCAAAACTGCCGGCGTCCAGCGCCTACGCTTCCGCAGTTTCCCCCACCCCCGACCAACTCTCGGCCGCGCGTGATGCGATCAAGAACGGCTGGGACTCCACAGTCGGCGTCGAAGTAACTGAATAACCCGGACTCATGTCCACACAAACAAAACAGGACGCGCCAAAAGCGCGTCCTGCCCCTATTATGGCATCCTGGGCGTGGCTTGGCCTCATGCCCTTCTTTGTCTTTGCTTTTCTATTCCTTCTCTATCCATCTTCAACAATCATAGTTCGCACCTTTCAGGATTCTCAAACAGGCGCATTCACCTTCAAGAATCTTATTAATTTGGTGACCGACCCCTATGTTCTGGGCGCTTACAACATGAGCATCAAGATCAGTGTGGTGACCGCTTTGGGCGGCGGGATTTTTGGTTTCCTGCTCGCGTATGCCTCCATTCGCGGCGGGCTTCCACGATTCATGCGCTCAAGCCTGATGACCTTCAGCGGCGTGGCTTCGAACTTTGCGGGTATCCCGCTCGCCTTCGCGTTCATCGCCCTGTTGAGTCCCACGGGGATGTTGACCAACTGGCTGAAGGCCGTGGGGTTCAATGTCTATGATTATGGTTTTACTCTGTACAAGTTTTGGGGATTATGCCTGGTTTATATGTACTTCCAATTCCCGCTTATGGTCTTGATTATCGCTCCCGCCATTGATGGATTGCGCCGCGAATGGATAGAAGCTTCTGAAAATCTGGGCGCGACGACTTTTCAATACTGGCGATATGTGGCGTTTCCCATCCTGCTGCCTTCCATTCTCGGTTCGATGATTCTGCTTTTCGGGAATGCCTTTGGCGCTTTTGCTACTGCGGTCGCGTTGACCGGCGGATCCTCAATCAATCTCGCGACCATCGTCATTGGTGCCCAACTTCGTGGGGATGTGTTGGGCGATGCCGGGCTTGGATATGCAGTAGCCTTCGGAATGGTCATCGTCATGTCTGTAGTCATGGCGGGGTACACGATCCTGCAGCGGCGTGCAGAAAGGTGGTTGCGATGAGACGCGGTGGTGTGATCTGGTCCTGGTTTTGGATGATCCTGGGGGTTTTGTACTTTTTCCTGCCGCTCCTGGCAACCTTTATGTTTTCCCTACGCGCCGAGATCGGGCATCTTGGCTTCAAAGCATATCAGAATATTTTCTCAGACCCTCAGTTTCAACTCAAATTCCCAGCCTCCATTTTATGGGCGGTGCTGACGATCATTGTCGCGATCTTGATCTTTGTCCCAACGGCCTATTGGGTGCGCTTGAAGACCCCCAATTTCAGGCCTGCAGTGGAATTAATCACCCTGTTACCCTTTGTGGTCCCAGCCATTGTGTATGTCTTCGGTCTCGTGCGAACGTACAGCCAGCCGCCGTTATTGATCGTGAATAGTCCAGCTTTGCTGGTGGCAGGCTACACTGTCCTCTCAATGCCGTACATGTACCGCGCCATTGATACCGGTTTGCGCGCCATTGATGTGCGCACTCTGACTGAAGCGGCGCAAAGTTTGGGAGCGAGTTGGGGAACGATCCTGTTTCGGGTCATCTTCCCGAATATCCGTCTCTCGATTTTGAGCGGTGCCTTCCTGAGTTTCGCCATCGTAATGGGAGAGTACACCCTGGCACAATATCTTGCCAAACCCGCCTTTGCCCCATACATTGCTTTGTTAATTCAAAACAAAGCCTATGAACCGGCTGCAGCAACCATCATCAGCTTTGCGCTCATCTGGGCATGCATGGGAATTCTTCAGGTGATTGGCGGCGGCGACCAGGCACAAATTGCAGGCGGCCATTAATCCATCCAAGGAAAACGAATATGACCCATCTCTCGCTAAAAAATATCTCCAAGGAGTTTGCCGGAACCACCGTGGTTCAGGATTTCAATCTTGATGTGGAACAGGGAGAATTCATTTCCTTTCTTGGACCTTCCGGTTGCGGCAAGACTACCACCCTGCGCATGGTCGCAGGCTTTGAAATTCCTACATCCGGTACGATCACGATCAACGGTGCAGACATTACCAACAACCCACCCAACCAGCGGAATGTTGGGATGATTTTCCAGGCCTATGCTCTCTTCCCCAACATGACCGTGGCGCAGAACATTGGTTTTGGCTTGCGCATTCGCAAAGAATCCGAATCCGTGATCAAAGACCGCGTCGATGAAATGCTCTCCATCATTCATCTCGAGAACAAGGCGAATAGTTATCCTTATCAACTGTCTGGCGGACAGCAGCAGCGTGTTGCCCTTGCCCGCGCCCTGGCAAACCATCCTCAGGTGCTTCTACTGGATGAACCGCTCTCCGCGTTGGATGCCAAGATCCGTGTGCAGTTACGCTCTGAGATCCGCGCCATTCAGAAGCGCATGGGCATTACCGCCATTTTCGTCACCCACGACCAGGAAGAAGCCTTGTCCATTTCAGACCGCATTGTGGTTATGTATGAAGGCCGCATGGAACAGGTTGGAACACCATTCGAGATCTATAACTTCCCGCAGACCAACTTTGTCGCAAACTTCGTTGGTTCGCTCAATACGGCCAATGCCGAAGTGTCAGACCCGGTTAATGGTCTGATCAGTATGGATGGGATTTCCTTCAAGACTGCCCAAGACCTGAGCCATAAGAAAAAGGGCGATTCGGTCAAGATCTCCATCCGCCCCGAGCGCTTCAGCTTTGCGGCGGAACACCGTAAGGATAATGTCATGGATTGTTCCATTGAGAATATCACGTTCCTGGGGTCGGTGGTGCGCATTCAAGTGAAAATCGGCAACACCAAGTTCAATATGGATACATTCAACAATCCGTTCCTCGAACTTCCCAAGATCGGCTCCAAAGATCAGGTAACTTGCTCCAAGGAAGCCGTGTTGGTACTGGCTGAGTAGCTATGGTTGGATTCAAAAAAACGGTTCGGCGGTCAGATCTTGATCCCGAACCGTTTTTTTTATGGAGAAATTTATATGAGCAAAGTCGTCCTTGTTCTATCCGATGCCCTGCGCTACGATGTAGCTAAAGCCAATATGGGCTTTCTCGGTCACCTGGTTGAAAGCAGACAGGCCAGCCTGTATCGCATCATCGGCGAACTGCCGAGCCTTTCGCGCCCAATGTACGAGACTATTCACACCGGGCTTCCATCCAGCGAACATGGGATCGTGGCGAATTCGATCGTGCGGCTTTCATCCAAGCCGAATATTTTCAAGTCTGTGAAAGAGGCGGGAAAAGTAACGGCTGCCGCGGCCTACTCCTGGGTTTCCGAGTTATATAACCGTGCTCCGTATGACCCGATCATGGATAAGGAAACGGATGATTCGGACCTGGATATCCAGCATGGACGCTTCTATACCGAGGATGATTATCCCGATATTGAACTGTTCCATAGCGCGGCATATCTGGTACGCAAATTTTCTCCCGATTATTTATTATTGCACCCCATGGGAATGGATTATCTTGGCGAGACCTTTGGCGCGGATACAAAGCAATATCGCAGCCATGCCGGCTACCAGGATAAAAAACTCGCGCCTCTTGTTATGGAATGGCGCGAGCGCGGGTATACGATCTTTGTCACGGGCGATCATGGCATCAATACTGATGGGGATCATGGCGGGACCACCTCTGAGCAGCGAGACGTTCCCTTTTATACGGTCCGGCCCAACGGTCAGGGTAGAGGCGACACGGGTGAGACCATCTCTCATTTACAAATCGCTCCCACCATCCTCGCATGTTTGAATATCCCCATTCCGGAGACGATGAAGCGCACGCCCTTAACCCTTGACTAAAGCACGCACCAGTTCGCGGTTGAAATCTGGAATATCCGCCACGACCCGCCCCCAAACCTGATTGCCTTCGCGGAAGGCGGGTTCATTGGCCCAGACCGCGCCAGCATTGACGAGATCGTCCTTGATGCCGGTGGAGCCGGTGGCGCGCTGGCCTTTTTTGATAATGCCTGCCGAGATGGCGATCGAGCCACCATGACAGATGATGCCGATGACTTTGTTGGCTTCATTCATTGTCTTCACAAGCCCCTTGACCACATCATACCGGCGAATTTTGTCAGGAGCCCAGCCGCCCGGCAGGATGAGCGCGAAGAGTTCGTTGGCCTTCAAGTCTTCGATCTTCGCATCCGGCGTGATGACCAGGCCGTTTTTGCCACGCACGGATTTCAGATCCAGCCCGGCGCTGAGTACGGTGGCGCCTTCCTCTTGCAGACGCATGAGCGGGACATAATATTCCAGGTCTTCCACCCCTTCGGCGATCAGAATGGCAATAACTTTTGTTTTTAATTGCATCGTAATTCCTTCCATTATTACTCACCGATAATTTTTACCAATACACGTTTTCTTCTCCTGCCATCAAACTCGCCGTAGAAGATCTGTTCCCATGTTCCAAAATCCAATTGGCCATTCGTGACAGCTACCACCACTTCGCGGCCCATCACCTGGCGCTTCATGTGCGCGTCGGCGTTGTCTTCGCCTGTGTCGTTATGCCGGTACCCATTGACCGGTTCGTGAGGAGCGAGGCGCTCCAGCCATTTGTCGTAATCGTGATGTAAGCCGCCCTCATCATCGTTGATGAAGACTGAAGCGGTGATATGCATGGCGTTCACCAGGCAGAGTCCTTCCTGGATCCCACTTTCTCGAAGTGACTCTTCAACCTGGTGGGTGATGTTGATAAAACCCCGGCGGTTAGGGACGTTAAACCATAGCTCTTTGCGATAAGATTTCATGATAATTATAGGCGATTTTTTGGATGCAATTCTTAATCCGCTGTATTTTGACAAAGAAAATAAACTCTTTTGAAGGGCAGGATCTGCATCGATTCGTAGCTCATTTTTTCAATATTATTCAGCCAGAGAGTGTAAAGGCTTTCGAGATCAATCAGGCCGATGTGATGAAGATTTTTATTTAATAACTTGGAATGAATATCGGCTGGAAACCCTGACAATGAAAAGCATGTCCCCAGGTTTTTTTCTGAAATAAAAGAAGCGAAAGCATATATCTCTTCTGCGGAAGTGGGGGTGCTTGTGCAGTTCATTTGTACGAAAACCTTGGGAGCGTCAATACCCATCTGGTTCTTGCTTGCGACAAAATCAACGTGCCCGGTTTTGAATTGCATTGACTGGTCCGATATTATGTAATACCCGAGAACGCTGAATAAGTTGGTAAGGACCCGTTTGATGTCGTTTGTATCCAGGGAGCGGATATAGTTTTTATATTGTTCGTAGGCTTTTTCTTGCGCATCCTGGTAAATAACAGGACTCAGGAGTAATGTGTGAACATCCTGGCCGTCTCTCCATTGATCGTAATAGGAGATGGCTTGCTTGAAGAACTGATCAGCGGATTTGAATTGCTTCGCTTTGTCGCGCCCAGTATTTGTTATATATAATCTTCCGCTATTTGTCTTTGCCAGCCAGCCCGTTTTGACTAATGGGATGATCCCTACTCGAATAATAATTTCGTACCTTCTAAGATAAGGCGCGAAACTATAATGACCTAACTCAAATTCTGAAAGATCACAATTTTTTTCAATGTATTCGATAATTTCATTGATGTATCGCCCATCGGGTGACGACCAGAGAAATGTGAATAACGGCTTGAAGAGATGGTCGATGTGTTCTTTAGAGATATTTATAGGATGCATAGGTCAATTTTACATTTTTTAAAAGAATTTTTAACTGAAATATATATTATTGGGAATTATATCCAATTAAATAAGTATAATTACTTAAAATTACGAGAAACTTGGTCGTAATTATTAAAAAATATAGTTTGATTTAATTGGAATCTTCTCAAAAATGAAAGGGAGGACTTTTTTTGAGATATTGGTTGTAAAATTATCCTTAAGTAACAATGCCCCTTAAGTCACGTGCTTTAGTGGAGTAAAGGCTATGGGGATGAAAAATATCTATGAAAGGCTGAAATTTAGATTTGGCTATCCAGGTAGGTGAAATTGGGCTAACCTTACTTCGCCTTTGGTTTTTCTGGTGCCGAAGAGAATATAACTCCTTAACTGGTGATTGATATGTATAAAAACCCCGGAGCATTGAAGCCAGAAATCGTTTGCCACGACAGGAGATTTAAATGCGTCAACTTAAGGTAGCTCTTGTCGATGACCATGGGATTGTCCGCCAGGGGATTCGAAACCTGCTGGAACAGGAGGATAACCTGAAGGTGGTTGGTGAGGCAGGGGATGGCTTGATGGCCATTAACCTGATCGAGAAGACCGACCCGGATCTTGTCCTTATGGATGTCATGATGCCCCATTTGAATGGAATTGACGCTGCCAGTAATATTCGCAAGCGGAGCCCAAAAACAAAAATAATATTTTTGACAATGCAGGATAATGCAGAGTATGCCTTGCGGGCATTAAAAGCCGGAGCTATGGGATATGTTCTTAAGCATGGTGACTTCTCCGAAATTTTAACAGCAATTAATATGGCAATCGACGGAAAGAGATATGTAAGCAGCCCGATTTCCGATGAAGTATTGGAAATGTTGTTGACTGCCGAGGAGGAGGTGGAAAAGAAAATAAATAATCAACTGACTCCAAGGGAAGTCGAGGTATTACAGTTGATCGCGGAAGGCCATACTAATCGGGCCATTGCTAAAATACTTACCTTGAGTGTCAGGACGGTTGAGGTTCATCGAGCGAAAATCATGGTGAAAATAAAAGCTCACTCGCAGGCAGATTTAGTCCGTTATGCCATTCAGAATGGGATGGTGCAGTCATAGTGCGAACGGCCTTTACAAAAAGGCAAAGAAGACAATAAGTATAAACAACAATTTATTTGTAAGTAGGTCTACACTTTTTTTGCTTAGTTGTAAAGATTAGAATTTACTTGTTTGACTAAATGGACATAGTCCATTGATTTTGTAGGAGTAAATGTTTTATAGGCGGGGCGCGTTCGAAGGGCAAGTAACTATTTTGATCTTTTCGTTGTTGCCAGACTCAATGATCATTGCAGAGATTGATCATCATTCTTACACCTTTAGGATAATAAATGTTCTCACGTAAGCCAAACAACACTGACACTGAACTTGAAGACCGGAGCGCAACCTCTGCTAAATCCAGGCCAACAAAATCTGGAACTAACAACCGTAGTTTTTCAGCCTCGGGTGGATGGGAATTAAGTGATCAAAACGACCCAATATCCCCGAATTCATATATGATCTCCTATGCGGGAGTATTGGTTCCAAGATTCAAGGATCACCTGCTTATTGGCGACTTATCTCATATGGTTGATGGTGGAATGAGGAATGCATGTATATCCTATGGGTGGGTCCTGAGATTTATACAAGTCGACCCTCAATACCTGCACTGGGTTATGTCAGTTAGTATTTCAGATTACCCGGCAAAATTTATGAAGCTGCTGCGTCGTTATACATCTGATAAAATAATGGAGGATTTTCCTCGCATCCGTTCAAAAAACCCTTCAGGGGATTTTTGGGCGCCAGGGTATTTTGTGGGGCCGGGGGAATATCCTTTTCCACAGCACGTAATTGATGTTTTTATTACTCAGGTTCGCAGGCAACAAGGTTATTATAGTGAATAAATTTTCATAGGAAAAAGAAAATGTACCTTGGAGCATTTTTTGAAGTGTCATTGGATTTGTCGCTGCTCTGGTTCTTTTTGAGTACCGCGGTAATGCATTTACAAGAGTGGCTTGCGTCGATTTTGAAATTGCGTGCGAAAGAACTGGAAAACTCCATTCGCAATATTTTGAGAGATGATGCTCTAACTGATCTGTTTTATGATCACCCTGTCATACGTGGTTTGGGAGGCGTGGAAAATGGCAAGCCCCGTAGACCTTCATACCTGCCGTCTGGTCAGTTTGCTTCCGTGATCTCCTCGATAATTTCAGATTCGGACAATGAATCTCAAATTATTCTTTTGGGTTTGTACAAGCTGAGGCGAAATTTGTTTTTGGTCAAGAAAAAAAAACAACGAGAAATTGCCGCCAAGCGTTTGGAGCATTTGATAGAAATGGCGCGTACGGCCGTGGCCAACCATGCATCCCAGATATATGGTGATCTTCTAACTACAACGCTTCAAAAAGAAGTCGAGAAGTTTGGAACTTCATTTTCTGAACTGGAAAATGAAGTTTTGTCCATCTTGTCCAAGGCTCAAGAAATAATGGAGAAGGTGGAGAAATCGCTTGATATTCATAAAGCCTCTGAGTCCTTGAATGGCAAAGAATTAGAAAGTATAGCCTCAGGGATGTTGGCGCTCTCCCTATTAAGCCCCGACTTAAAATTAACTCTCAGCAATTGGTTTGTCAGGAATGGATCGAACCAAAAAGCGAGCGAGGCAATTGAATTTAACATTGCCAATTGGTTTGATGATGCCATGGATAGAGTTACCGGAGTATATAAACGCAAAATTCAGTTTGTTACATTGTTAATAGGCTTTTTTCTTGCTTGTTCCTTGAATATTGACACGGTTCATGTAGCAAGTTCTCTATGGGATAGGGCCATGGTTAGAGAGTTGTTAGCCGCGGATGCATCGATGTTAGTTGGGTCGGGCTCGGAAAGTTCTCAAATTACTTCTGAGGAAGTTACTCGCGTTTTCTATCGATATTTGACAAATGCAGAAATTCCAATTGGCTGGCGTGGTACATGGATTTTGAACTCAAAAAATGGTGTATGCATTGATCAGGACGGGAGTATTGGGGTGGGAGTTTTTGGTCTATGTTTCTTGAGCGACGAATTGACTCCCGATTTAAATTTGACTTGGTGGTTTGTTTTGAAGTTTTTAGGTTTCTTCATTTCTGCTATTGCGGCATCTCAAGGCTCCTCATTCTGGTTTGATATCCTCTCGAAAATTGTTAATATAAGAAGTACGGGAGGCCGACCCGCAGGAATAAATGACAACCTCTCGTTGATATCGGCTCCATAGAAATTTTTACTGCTGAAAAAATATGGTTGACAAGAAGATACAAACCATACTTTGGGAAGTGGGCCAGGCATTTAATTCAAACCGGCCAACTGTTATTTTATTGTCGGCTGATTCGCTTGTTGAACATCAGCGTGTTCAAAAAGACCTGATTGATTTTTCGCATCAGAAACACTTTAATTTTCATGACATCTATATTGATCAACACGCCCCTAATATTGCCTCTGTAGTACAACAGATAGGAAATTTTAAAAACACCCTGTTTTTTGTGGCCAATCTTGGTCGTGGTGCGGGGCGGAATAACGATGTATATCGATCGCTTAATTTTATGCGCGAATATTTCATAGAGAATTGTGTAAAAATAGTGATTTGCCTAACAACCCAGGAGGAAATTGCCCTTTCCAAGTGGGCTCCAGATTTTTGGTCGTTTCGGCACCTTGCAGTAAGGCTTACCAAATCTCGCAAACCCCGATTGCCTGACCTTCCTTCTGGAGTAATGATATGGCATAAAACTTCATTTTGGTTCTCAACTGAAACAGAAAAAGATATAGGATTCGCTAGCGACTTATTAAGTAATTTGCCAGATACATTTGAGGCAAGTGCCTCCCGTTTAGACCTTCTATATGTTTTAGGCCATCTTTTTTGGTCAATTGGTCAATTGAAAAAAGCGGAAGAATCTATAAGGACTGGTATATCCTTATCGCAAGGATATGAATTTTACGATTACTTGATTCGTTTTATAAATGCAAATAACATTATTCTTTATGAACAGGGCTGCTACGCAGAAATACTGGACAGTTTGGAGCCCAATGTAATTAAAGAGTATAAAGATGAAGTTATTGATTGTAATGTTAACTTGAGTTACTACGCCCTGGGAAAAAGGCAGATAGCATTGAAGTCGATGGATAGATGCGTGCGCATTAATCCTGAAAACCCCTCAATTATGCGGGCAAATGGATACCTGCAACTCAACAGTCGAAAATACGACGAGGCAAGACAAAAATTTCAAACTATGGTGGAAAAATTTCCGGGAGATCCGAGCGGACAGATCGGTTTAGCAGTTTGCGATTACTTATCTGGAGTGCATGAGAATTCGAGAGAAAATATCATTAAGGCCTCAAAACATATCCTGAACCCGGATATTGTTTTTGATATTTGTTATAACTATATTTTAGGTCAAAAAGATAAATCTCTAAAGGATTATTTTAACGCCCTTGATGAGGGCGGTAGAAAAAAATGGCAATTACTTCGCGACCCGAATATATTTTTTTTACTCGAGGAAGCGAGATTGTAGAAACCTCAATATTATTTAATCCGGAGTGCCTGCATGGTAATTTCAATAGTTGTGTTATTACTTGGTATTTTACTGATGTATATTGCGTTTTTTCACGCAGCAGGCTTTTTTAAGATGCATTTAAGAAGCATGGGAATTGCTTTTATTGTTTACGCATTAATTTATTACTTATTTGGGATTATTGGAAGGGTAAAAGATTTCTGGTTCCCATTATCAGATTTCACTATGGTGCTAATAGTTTCTTCCATTAGTTTGTTTGCGTGGTGGTCCTTCCTTTATTCAAACTCAACCAAACTTCTTTCTGTTAGAAAATATTGGATTGTGTTCTCGGTTATTATTTTAATGGTGGTTGCTGGTGGGCTTAAAATAGTTATCGCACTCGTAAAAAACGGTGTTCCATTCGTCGGTGAGGGGCTGAGTGTAGTTGCATACTTAATATCTTTCTTTTTTTCAACCATAATTCTCGCTGGGGTATTGGAATCAATATTTAACCGTTACCTCCTTCCGTTGAGTTGGGCGTTAATTCTATCTCTGTTTTTGATTTTGCCTGTTATTTTTTCGTTCCTCGAATTGGTTAATATATCGTTGCCCTTCTTGAACGTACTTATTTATATATCTTTTTCAGGAAGTTTACTAGCGTGTTACTATGTTAATGAAAAGCAAGACCTGTTTATAGGGCTATCCCTAACGCGAGAAAAGATTGTGGGGATGATGGAGGAGGGTTGGATTGTCTTGGATGAGAGCAATAGAATCATTGACTATAACCAATCTGCCTTGAATTATTTTGGGTCCGATTCTGAATCCCCGTTATCTAAAAGGATTGAAGAAATAATTAAAGATTTTCCCGCTCAATTCAGACAGCGCCAGGAAGTTGTTATTCGTAAAATATTGCCTGGCGAGACCAGGTGGCAGTATTTTAATATGAACATTACATCTTTGGAGAATCGTTCCTCAAAAAGAACAGGTAGCCTGGTCGTCTTGAAGGATATTACAAAAAGAAAAATGATAGAGGAATCGAGACAAAGAGCAAGAGATGAGATGTTTGTCTTGCTGAATTCCATATCCAGCGCTGCAGGTCAGGCGTTAAATCAAGAGGAATTTCTGACGGAAGTTATTCATCAAATCATTTATCCGTTTTCGTGTCAGCTGGCCTTAATATATTTATATGAAGATAAAAAAAAGGTGGGGCCAAGTCCTATGATGCGTTTGGTTGCAAAATATGGCCTGCCAGAAGAAAATACAAAGCAAATGGAACGTTTTTTGGCGTCCGCCCCTCTTTTTGTTAATATCTTTGAAGAAGAGCGGGCGCTCAGTTTACAGCCAGATGATCCGCTTATCAAGGCGTCGTTTTATGAGAATTTACTTGAATACCAAACGTTGCTGGCGATTCCCATGATTGTAAAATCTGAAGGTAAAAGAAAATATATTGGTTGTTTGTTTTTAGGAAGGCATTTGCCAATGCCATATTCCGCCACTGAAGTCGTTAGAATAGAAACGGTGGTCCCTCAGATTGCGGTAATGATCGATAGCTTCAGGAAAAGAAGCCGGGCTATTGTAAGTATTGAAAGGCAGAGATTGCTTAGAGACCTGCATGACTCAGTAAGTCAAAAATTATACGGTTTGGTTGCGATTACTGAGGCAGTCCAGGCAGCCAAGGAAGCGGGATCTTCTGTTAACCTGTCGGATTATATTAAGCGCATCAGTGAAAATGCACGGCAGGCAGTAAAGGAGATGAGGCTGTTTTTATATCAATTGCAGCCCATCGATTTGGAAAAAGATGGTCTTGTGTCTGTGCTTCATTATAGGCTTGCGGCTGTTGAAGGCCGAGCGGATATTAAGGCGCGTTTATTGGCGGATAAAGACCTTCAAATCCCAATGGATAAGCAAATAGCTTTATACTTTATCGCCCAGGAGGCGCTAAACAATATTCTGCGGCATGCCAACGCTACCGAGGTAAATGTGGTCTTAAAGCAGAGTCGAAAATATATTCGCCTTGAAGTCGTCGATAATGGAAAGGGCTTTGACCTGAAAAAGGTTGAAAAAGGCGGCCTGGGTTTAAAGAATATGAAAGAAAGAGCTTTGCTGGAAGAAGGAACATTTAAAATAAAGAGTCAGCCTGGTCACGGCACCAGTATTTTTGTAGTATTTTCACATGAAATTCAAATTCCTGAGCGCCAAGAAGAGGATTCGGTATGAAAAAGATAAAGATATTGGTTGTTGACGATGAAAGCGTGGTCCGGGAAGGCGTAATAGCAATCCTTTCACTTCAACCTGATATGGAAGTAGTCGCAGAAGCAAAAGATGGGCTTCAGGCAGTTCAGCTTGTTAAGGAGAAGAAGCCTGATGTGGTTTTACTGGATATGAAAATGCCTAGAATGGATGGTTTGGCTGCGATACCCAAAATAAAGGAAGTGAATCCCAAGGTGTCAATCTTGGCCCTCACTAGTTTTGCGGAAAGTGAAAGGGTTTACCAGGCGATTAAGTCTGGGGCGCTCGGTTATTTATTGAAAGATGCTACGCGGGTGCAGCTTCTTCAGGCGATCAAAGATGTTGCTGCTGGTGTCGCGTCAATTCAGCCTTCAATTGCCGTAAAAGTTATTCATGAAATCGATAACCCGGTGGAGAAGAATCTGACCTTGAATCCATTGACGCCGCGCGAACTCGAGACTTTGCAGCTGATTGCCAGGGGTTTAAGCAATCAGGAAATTTCTGAAGCCCTTGTTGTTCACGAGCGGACCATAGCAAAATATGTCAGCAGTATTTTGGAGAAGCTTCATTTGGCGAACCGTACCCAGGCTGCGCTGTATGCGATTCGGGAAGGCCTGATGAAGTCTGATGCCTCATTGGAATAATAAGATGGTGAAAGCGCTGTAATCTAAAATGGACATGCCCGGGATGTTTTTCCCGGGCATGTTTGTATGGTGTCATAAAGGGAGGAATTCGTCTTCTCATTAATGACCATGTCCATGGGGGAATTCATACAAAAAACATCTTTTGATTATCATGTTTTTCCTGTGTTCATAAAACTATTTGGAAATTAAACTACCTTCACATTTGAATGCTTGAGGTGAAGAAAATGCTCTTTGGAAGACATGATTGTAAAATTTCAAAATCAGGCGAATTGGAACTCCCTGATCTTTTGAGGAAAAATATCCCCAGTCATGTTTATTTAACCTGCGGAATTGAGGAATGCGTTTTTTTGCTGCCTCCGGCCTCATTTGAAATGCTTTATCGCAAGATTTCCGCAAACAATACTGCAGATATAAATGCCAGAATGCTGCGGAGGTTGATCATTGGTTCGGCGCACATGACAGAGATTGTCCGCTCGAATATTTTGTCGGTGCCTGAAGGTTTATTAAAGCATGCCGGGGTTGACGAAAGTGCAGTATTGATAGGACAGGGCGAATATCTTGAGATCTGGGGTGTCGCCCAATGGAGCAGGCAAAGCGAAATGCTGTTTGACCATGAAATAAATTCAACCAGGTTTATAGGGTTGGATCTCAGTTTTGAAAATCTTTCAAGATAGGTGAGCCATGATCAAAAAAATTCGAGTTCTTGTTGTGGATGCTCAAACCATTGTTCGAGAGGGTGTCGTAACGGTTTTGTCGTTTCAACCAGATTTTGATGTGGTTGGTGATGTGCCTGATGGGGATGGGGCTATTCAATTTGTCAGACAGAACCGTGTGGATGTCATCTTATTGGATGTGGCCACGTTGGATAAAGATGGATTTTCGGTCATCCCATTGATCAAGAAATACGCCCCACAATCTTCAATCCTGGTTCTAACGAGCGCAGCCGAAAGCGAAATGGTTTACAAGGCCATTAAGTCGGGAGCAAAAGGATATATGTTGAAGGACGCCACCAGTGCCCAGTTGTTGAAGACAATCAAGGATGTCTTTATGGGGAAAACGATCATCTTATCTGCGCCTGCTGATACCTCGGCGCGGGAAGCCTCAGGCGAGGACTGCTTGGTGGATAATGGCAGCATGTTGACCCGCAGAGAATACGAAACCCTCAAACTCATTGCTCAGGGAATGCGGAATCATGAAATTGCTGCGGCAATGACAGTCAGCGAACGCACTGTGGCTAAATATGTAAGCTGTGTCCTGAAAAAATTGCACGCAACAAACAGGACCCAGGCTGCTCTAATGGAGATCAATGAAAACGCTTTCCTGGCCCATGCTTTCTAAGGGCAATGGCGGTGGTCATTTTTGACCATTCATGAAAGATAAAAAGGCTAGTAATCAGAATTTGAAATAGTGTAAGAAAACATATTTTCAAAATAACACTATTTGAGGAAAATAGTAGTGTAAGCGGAATACCATGGATTAGAGGACAGTATGAATCATATTGATTACGTTGTTGCCAAAGACTTTGACCGGGCCTGGTTGAACTTTGAACTCGACCTTCCCTTGAAATCGACTGCTGGCGGACTTCCAAATCCGTTCTATATTAATCGACCTGGCAATGTAATCAACGAGCTTACTGATGGACTGTTGGCCCCGTTTCACAGACCTCCCAAGTTCTTTTTTTCCGGCCATCGCGGTTGTGGTAAATCGACCGAATTGCAACATTTGATGGAAAACTCCGCCATCAAGAAAAAATACTGGCCGATCAATTTTAGCATCCGGGAAGAAACAGATATTATTGATATCGACTTCCGTGATGTGCTCCTTGCGATCGGAAGTAAATTATTCCGGGAGTTTCGTAGAAAAGGTGGAGAGATTCCCGATCATTTGATGAGGGAACTCAATACCTGGAAAGGGCGGGTTGAAAAGCAAATTTCAACGGTGACCGAAGGGCGTATTTCAAGCATAGAGCTTGGCGCTTCCATTGATGCGTTTTTTGCAAATGCCGGTTTGAAGATGAAACTGGAGCCCGCCACGAGAGTTGAACTTCGGCAGGTTATCCAGAACGATATTACCGGGCTGATCGCGATTATCAATAATATCGTTCTGGCAATCTATGCTTCTGAAAAGTTACTGCCGCTGGTGTTGATAGATGATCTGGACAAGCCCGACTTGGAGAAGGCCCGGCAGATCTTCCATGATCATCGCGAGATCATGACCCAGCCGAATTGCGCGATTGTATATACGGTTTCAAGCGCGTTGTTTTACAGCAAGGATTTTGACTCGATCCGCGACCAGGCTTTGTTCCTGCCAAATATTAACCTCCATCATCCCATGGAACGCACAACACGCAACAAGCTGGGCTTTGAAACCATGATGAAATTCGTTTTCCTGCGCATGGACTCCAGCCTGATCTCAATGTCTGCCCTGGAGGCGGCCATTGAGTATAGCGGCGGAGTGTTCAGGGAAATGGCGCGCATTTTGCGAACCGCGATAGGCCATGCCCGCCGACGTAATGTCAGAGAATTGGTCTTGGAAGATATAGAGTGGGCTGCATCGGAAATTAGAAATGAATATCGCCGTATTTTGGATAAGGACGATTGGAAACTCCTGAAAAAAGTAAGTACGGATAACCGCCTCGAATATTCAGATCGCCTGCGCCCGCTTTTACAGTTACTGGCAATATTGGAATATCGCGATGGTGAGAACTGGTGTGATGTTCATCCTGTATTGAGGAAAATATTGCATGACTAGCATCCCATTAGGCGCTGCCTTAAGGCTCTTGCTTCAGGAAAAGTCTGAGATTCTGCTCAGCGAATTAACCCTGGCTCTGAAGTGGTCCAGACCCATGTTGATCTTTGTGGTTTGCCAGTCAGATGTAATAAAAACCGCACTGCAGCAGCGTGTCACCGAGAAATTGGAAGAAAACGGGCAGTCTGTAGTGACAATCAAAACCGCCCTGAGCGAAATAATTACAAATACCTGGGACTTGAATTGCGACGAATCCGAATCTTCAGGTCATATCTACTTTTTAGAAAACGGAGATCAGCCACAAAGGCGTTTGAGTATCAGGAAAGAATCGAAAGTTTCAGGCAACTTTCGCCACCGCGTTGTCCTTTGGGTCGATAAAAAGGAACTAAGCGACCTGGTGGAATTTGCGCCTTATTTTTGGTATGAACGCAGCTGTGTTGTAGACCTGGTCGACTCCATCAATGCCGACCAGATCCTGGAAGAAGTGCTTGATTATGTGCAAGGGAATGTCAATGAAGAGAAATTTGTTTTTGAAGACGAACTTTTCAATTATACAGATGATAAACCTGAGCGTCTGAAACGCGGCAGGCTTTTGCTGATGCTCGGTGTCTTTGAGTGGCGAAGTAAACGCCTGGAGACTGCTGAAAGGTATTTGAAACGCGCAGCGTATTTCACCAACTCGGTTCAGGATGTTTCGCTCGAGGTGCAATGCATGAATGCCCTTGCTCTCCTGCATGCAAGTTGCGCCAGATTCGATGAGGCGATCCTGGACTACCGGAAAGTGATTTCGTTGGCCCCGGCCGACGTTTCGGTTTGGAATTCGCTGGGAAATATCCTGTTGAAGAAAGGCATGAGTCGTGAAGCGTCTGCCGTATTTCTTCGGGTGGTATCCAGTAATCCGATCGATGCAGTAGCGTGGAATGGAATTGGTTCCATTCATTTGCGGGAAGGCCTGGTTGAAGATGCGGTCTATGCCTTTAGAAAGTCGATTGACGCCACGACTGACTTCCCGGCCCCATGGTGTGGTCTTGGGCAGGTTTACTTTGAGCAAGGCCGATATGAAGAGGCGGTCACAGCGTTCAATAAGGCAATTGCCCTGGATCCCCATTACGCAGAGGCCCTGGCTCTCCTTGCAAAAACCTATGCCAGTGCCGGACGGTTCCGGGATGCCAAAGCAAATTATGTCAACGCCCTGCAACTGGATACCCACGACAGCAGCCTATGGAATGAATTTGGTCTTGTTGAGGTCGCGCTCAATGAATATTTGACTGCTGAAGATGCCTTCCAAAAATCGATCCAACTGGATGCGCAAAATATATTGGCCCACGAAAACCTGGCCTATCTATTTTATCGCCAGGGCAGAATTAAGGAATGTATCCGTTACTATAAAAAGAGTATCTCCTTATTATCAACGGATTCTAAAAGATCCGACCAATTGAACCAGGTCGGGGAGTGGTTGGAGGCTTGGGAATCAAGGAATCGATCTGAGGTTGAAGAAAGAAGCGCTGAAGATGTGGCTGCCATGCCGGAAGTGTCCCACGCGGAAACGGTAAAAATAGAAGTCTCGCCTGTGTTTCTAAATGAAACCGGTAACGCTTCGAATCAATCGATGGCTGATTTGCGCCCAATGAATATGGGTCGTACCGAATCTGGTCCCACACAAGACAATCAGGAAATGCAAATTTCAACAGGAGATGGTGACATGCTTAAGTCATTTTTTGCAAAGGTGCAAAAATCGAAATTCCAGGTAGTGTTTGATCAGAAGAATCGACCTCAAGATGCTGGTGACCAGAACAGTTTTGTCGAAAAGCCCGAAGTATGGAATGAAAAGGGAAATGTGTTTTTTTCAAAAAATATGTTCGAGAAAGCTGCTTTGGCATACGACCGTGCCATTGAGATTGACGGATCGTTCGGGCGCGCATATTGCAACCTTGCCCTGGTCTTTTTCATGCAAGGCAGGCACCAGAATTCGATTACTTACTATAAAAGGGCTCTCGATCTCCTAAAATCTGATGGTGAGAAGGCCATGTGTTGGAACGGGCTGGGAAATGTCTACCGCAGAATCGGCGACTATGAAAATGCCATGATCGCCTTCAATACCGCAACAAAATTGGACCGATCCACATCCGGGATCCGCGAAGGCGCAGATGCCGTGTATGGCGGCCAAAATCTTAAAAAGGCTGAGATCCGAAACAAATTAGGCGAGATGCTGGTCAAGTCGCATGAATATGAAGGCGCCGTGATTGCCTTCAAGAGTGCGATCTCACTCGCTCCCTCGGTGGATTTATATCGCCAAAACCTTGCCTCGCTGTATATGACACTTTCAAAGTATCACGAAGCAATCGATGCCTACCGCGAGAGCCTTGAACTGTTACGGGATGATACTGCCCGGGCGGCCGTGTGGCGCAGCATTGGGAATGCATATAGAAAAGCAAAAGATTACGATAATGCGGTCTATTCATATCGAAAATCCATTTCTCTTTCAGGCGAGAATAATGACCTTTTGTCCCGGGCTCAATTCAGTCTGTTGAGCAATTCGTAAGCAATGTTGGAGGCTACCATGACCGACTATGAATTCTGGCATGAACTGGGTACGATCTATAAATCCATCCTGGCTTATCAGGAGAAGAACATCGAGTTCAATCGGCGGTTTATCACCCCCTGGATTGAGATCAACGATGTTTTTAATGGGCGTAAAAATGAGACGGACTCGCTGCCTGCGTTGAAAAACTCTGCAGAACTTGATCCGCTGAATGCAAGTGTTTGGAGGGATTTGGGGAATGCCTATGCCAAGGCGGAAAATTTTGTCAAGGCGGAAGAATCTTTTCGAAAGTCCCTTGAGATCGAACCACGGCAGGGGACTGTCGTAGTGCAACTTGGCCAGTCTTTATTGATGTTGGGCAGGGTGACCGAAGCAGAAAAAGTGCTGAAGGCTGGAATTGAATTGCTTGCCGACGTCAGGCAGAAATCCTCGGTTTGGAATCTTTTAGGAGATGCTTACCGAAAAGCAAATGATTACGATAAGGCCCTGGATGCCTATCGTAGGGCAGACAACCTCAATAGTTCTGATGTAGGGGCGGCCAGCCCCAAGGTCCCCGCGGGCTCCGTTGGGAAGGTTGAACCTGCAAAAGTGCCTGCCGAATTCAGGAGTGAGGTAAAAATTGAGAAGGAAGCACCGACAACACCCATCCTGCCTGAAAAGAAGGTAGTTGTTTCAGAACAGGCTCTTCGGGGGAGCGTATCTGAAGATAGAGATTCCATGATCCTGGATGACGATGATGAGGACGAGGATGACGATATGATCCTTCGGGATGAATACGACGACTTGATTCTAGGCGACTCGGATTTTCCCGTTTCATCGAATTCGGAGGAGCAGGAAAACTTCTACCTAGACCTGGCGCGTGACTCGGAAAATGATGACGATCTGATGTTGGAAGATGACGATGACGAAGATGATGATTTTCCGCTGAAACAGGACCTTCTCATTGCCAGGCATACGGCCGATGCCGTGTTAAATAAGGCGGAAGTTGAGGAGCCTGTGGATGATGAAGAGGAACTGCCCTTGGGTACCCTCCCGGAAGAGGGGAGTATCCCTGTCGTTTCATGCGAGGAGCTAGCCCCGAAGCCCATTGACCAAACGGACGGTTTTTTGCCCGAGGCATTGGCCGGGAAGAAGCCCGGACTTGATGAGTTCCAAGCGGTCATTCAAAGCGCAAGTGTCTGGAATGAGCTTGGGGTCGTTTACTTCAATAACAATGCCTTGGATAAGGCAGTCTCGGCATTTTCGCGCGCGATGGAGGTCGATCCGGCGCTTGCCTGGCCGTATAGCAACCTGGCCCTGGTTTATACCAAACAGGAAAAATATACGCAGGCAATAGCCCTGTATCAACGCAGCATTGAATTGTTTGCTGATGATATTGATAAGGCTGTCACCTGGAATCGCCTCGGGAACGTTTACCGTTTGACGGAGGATTACAAAAACGCAGTGACCGCTTATCAACGGGCGGATGAATTGGATCCTGCAAACAAGGCTTTATCGACACAATCTCGATTTAGCCTCCTGGGTAATCTTTCGGTCGAGTCGCAATTGGTTTGATATTTCGGATTGGAGGATCACATGAGCGAACATGAATTATGGAATGAACTGGGGAATCTATATTTTGTTTCCGGTTTATTTGACCAGGCAGTGTATGCCTATAACCGTTCCGTTTTATTGGATGCTTCTTACGGCAGGCCGTATGGGAACCTTGGGCTTGTCATGGCACAAAAGGGCAAATATCAAGAAGCGATCTCGTTCTATAAAAAGGGACTTGAACTGATTAGTGATATTCACGAAAAGGCGATTTGTTTGAACAAGTTGGGGAACATTTACCGCCATTTGGGTAATTATGATGCGGCTTTTCAATCCTATCAGCAAGCCGATGAGTACGACTTAGAAACCGGTTTGTGGCACCAGCGAAACGAACTTTTGCCCTTTGTGGATGGAGCCATGCCCAGAAGCCTGGAGGAACTCCTTGAAATTCTTACAGGTCAGGAAAAAATAACGGAGAAAGCCCTCCTGCCGGAAAACGTTTCGCCTCCGGAAATTTTAGATGCTCAGGTCCTGCAAGTGGTAGAGGATGAGGTTGAGGTCTTTTCCAACGATTCGCTTTTTGCCGCGTTTGCTGTTGCGGATGTGCAAGCGCCTTGCATGGAACGGTCATGCGAGGACGCCGGAGTGGATATGCACCAATGTTGGCCGATCCTGCTCCCGGCAGGTACGGCGACTGCAGATACTTCCCCGGCCTCTATCCAGCCTGCCATCACCCCCGCCTGGAACTTCATGTCGAGAGAAATGCAACTCTTGAGAAATAAAAGGCAGAATGTTTTTCGCCCCGAGACTGCTCAAATTTCCAAATGGATAGACCAGGTATTGGTGGAGGTTGAAGAATCTTCAGCTCCGGTCTACATGGTTGCGCCGGAGTCTCCCTCGCTTCTGGTTGACGAATTTGTGGTGGATAATCCCGTCATCGATGCCGAAATTGAAGTCGAACGGGAGGTTGGGGAGGAGGAGGAGCAGCCTATCGACCAGGTCGCCCATTTCCGCAAACAAGTTGAAAAGAATCCTCGCAGTACATTTGTCTGGGCTTCTTTGGGAGATGCCTGCAAAGAGGCAAAGCAGTATCAAGAGGCTATAAATGCGTATTGTCAGGCTGTGGAAATAGATAAGACAAATCCATCTCATTCCTATCAACTCGGCCTGGTATATGCCATTGTTGGAAATTTTGAAGGCGCGGCGGAAGCCTTTAAGACTGTGCTGCGCCTTGACCCCAGAAATTCACTGGCTCATGCCGGGTTGGCCGGTTATTACCATCGCATGGGCCTGGAAGAATTATCAAAACGGCACATTGATAAAGCCAAGCGTGAGATCTACAGCAACGAGAATGAATATAACCAGGCTTGTTTTGAGGCGATCTGCGGAAATGTGGAAGAGTCGCTTCGCCTCCTCGAGGTAGCCTTGCGCGAACGTCAAAGTCGGGTGGACTGGGCGCTGCGAGACCCGGATCTTGAGAACGTTCGCGACCACCCGCGCTTCATGGAATTGATCCAGAGATTTACCAAAGAATGATATGCAACTGAACATCACAGATGATTTGGAGAACAGACCATGTATAAATATGAGATCGTAAGTACCTACAATATGAGCATCCGCCCGTCTGCAAATGCGAACAACAGCCCGATCGGCAAACTCACTTCTGGGGCCAAGGGATATGGAGATGAACTGCAGACGTTCGCCAACGGAGATAAATGGCTGCTTCTGGTCGAAGGCGGTACGGCCAAAGGGTGGATTGCAATCACTTACAATGGCAAGGACTATTGTTCCTTGTCTGAGATTCCCCAGCCTGCCCCTACTACCGAATTGGTTTTCCCCAAATCCTTTACGTTGATCGATGATGAGACCGGAAAACGCGCAGCGTATGCTTTTATCAAAGTATTGAATTGAAATATTCCGGACCCCGCTGTGCCCATGAAAGACCTCGCCTTCCGGGTTAGGAGATAGAGATCCATGATCGAAGCAAGATTTGACACAGATATCAAAACAGTCTTTTTTCGTTACAGACGGAAGATCTGGCGCAAAGAAACCTTCTGTGTGGTCAACCCTGACTATGAACAGGTTTGGGGCGAAGATTTTGACTTTATTACAAAAGTCTCCCGCCCCACCCGGAACAAGGCCCCTTATAACATTCCCGGCGGCCCCGCCCTACCGGCTACAGCGCGTTTTATAGATGATACGCCGGTGACTTTTACCTGCCCTCTGCAGGCATGGATCCACGCTTTGTGTTGCGAACGCATCCCTAACACAAGCGAGATGGACAAAAAAAATTTCTTTAACTCGCTTTGGCGTGGCAATGCTTTTATGACCAATTATGCCGGGACAGATTCCAGGAAGAATTGCATTAATGGGGATAACCCTCTGGAAGATTACCCTCAAATTCAGCCCATGGTAACCGGCGGAGCATTGCTTCGAGTGGCTGGAGAGGTAGTTAAGGATAATGGCGAATATTGGCTGGTTGAAGCGATTAACCCAGAGGAGGAATTTGAGGCATATCATCCAGGCACCCATGCGTGGCTGTTCTTTGAGCCTACGCTTTCAGCCCGTAAACCGATCGTCGATAAAAAGAAGGGTCTTATTGGCTATGAAGAATGGTATCAGGAGCCTTTTCATCATTATGAAGAGAAGACGGTCATCCCGGTGCTGGGATTTATAGAAGATAAACGTTCTTCCACGGGCTGGTGTAACTTGATCGAAAAACAACGCGTTCGTGTCTTGAAACATGACGAATTTGTTCCCAGCCCTTATATTTTGCGCGATGGGCGGGTATTGGATAATCCTTACGAAAAATTGTAAATCATAATTAAAGGGCATAGATTATCATGATTGAAGCCATTTTTGATTCATCTTCTTCAACTGCGCTTTGCCAGTACCGTCAGATCTCGCCGCCCGCAGACGAAAATTTAATAGTGCCCAGAGACGGGGAATACTTTCGCATCCTGCACGATTTTGAATTGGATGAATATAAATATAAGCCCCGCCAGTTCAATCCTGGCTGGGAACAACAGACCCCGACTGCTGTTCCCTCAACACGGATGATGTGGGGGTGCCGGCCTTCGGATTTCGTTCCAATGAAAAGGGAGTGGCAGTTCTGGTTATATGAACTGTTGGAATGGGCGTCAGACCGCCTGATTCCAAGGGGGGATATGAACGAAATCAACAGCTTGAGCTGGGCGTATGCCAACCTGATTGCGAACCATCGCGCATTTACAGACCAGCACGCACCAGAAAATGGGTTCGCCGACTATGTTACAGGTAGGAACGAAGCGGCAAAGCCTTATGAATGGAAGAGTCTGCATGCCACCGGGAATATCGTTAAACGAATCTCTCATCCTGCTTCTGCCACCGCCTGGCATCGCACAAACTGCTACGCAATCGAGGCCTTGAACCTCTCCAAGCCGCCTCCAAAACTTGGGTACCTGCTAGATAAAACCCCATACCTTATTGGCTGGGCGACAGAACAAGGCGTGACGCAATTGCCGGATGGTCAGTGGGTGGTATCCCGTTTTCCGCAATTGAGAGTCCCGTTAAGCGCGGCAAAATTTCCTGAAGTTGGCACGCCATTTCCGGTTGTCAGCAGGGATGGCGTGAATTACATCAAAAAGACCCATGTCGTTCGGATCAATAATGGGGTTAAATATTCGCCTTACGTTCCCGTAAAATAACCCATTTTATAATATTCGCACTGTATGGAGAGAGAAAACCGCCCCTTTTTACCAAGGGGCGGTTCGTGTTATGTTCCTGATAATAAAACCCTGACTTGGCCGACAAACTACTTTGGGATGCGATAACCCATCAGGTTTGATTTTAAGTAATACTTCTCGCTGACCTCGCTCTTTTGCGTAGCCGGGTTGAGTTGATTACCGCCCAGAACCTTGATCAGAGTGTCAGTCTCTTCCAGGTAAAACCCGACATGACCAAAATGTTGATCCCTTCTGAAGACCGTGATGCAGCCCTTACATGGTTTGGAAACGGCCTGACCCCAATATAGCCATGACCTTGCCACCGGGTCGTTGGTGCCTTCATATCCGGCCTGCGTAACAGACCAGTTGACGAATGCTGAACACCAGGGCGTTTCATCCTTCAAAGCGATGCCCCGGTTTACTTTTCGGGTGCTCCGAAGGTATTCCAGGACTCTCGGGTTGTCTTCTTTGCCTGGAATGTCCGCCACCCCTTTTTCACTTTCGGCGATCTTCATCCATGGAAAGTCTTCTCCCGGCTGGGGCATGGGCGGAACTTGCTTCATGAAGCGTCTGACCGACCAGCCTTCCCTGTCTTTGTATTTGAATTTATACCAATTTCCGTCGCGGGATATTTCAACAGGTTGGATGATCGTATCCACCCCAAGGGTTCCGATGACCCGGGATGAAGTTGTCGGCGCTTCGCGCACATTGAGAACGGCAATGATTCGGAATTCGTTCGTTGTTGGTTGCATAAGGGCATCCATTCTTTAGTCAATCTTACTGAATGGACGCCTGTTTTGACATGGCATTTATGAGTATTTTTGCGCAGATTTTCCCCAAAAAGATGTGCTTTGAAAAAGGATCCTAGACGCCGGCTTTCGGCAGCACCCGGCCGGTCTTTTGCATATACGCCTTGTACGAAGCGCCAAAGGATTCAAGCATCATTTGCTCCTCGGCCTGAACGCGCAGGATGTAAAAGGGGATGAAAAGGACGAGGTTGGCAAAACCAGCCAGCCAGTTCTGCAAGAGCAGCGGCTGGGCAATGACCCATAGCCACTGTGAGGCGTACATTGGATGGCGGATCAGGCTGTAAATGCCGCGTGTGATCAACTCGTGCTTTTCGCGGATCTCCAGCGAAGGCGACCAGTTCAGGCCAAGGTCAACATGCGAGCGCCAGAAAACCAGAATGGCCCCGGCCATGACCAGCGTGCCGGTCCAGCCCGCCCAGGCTGGCAGACTGTAATTCGCAAAATCCAGCCAGGAGGTGGCCGAGTACACGAGCGGAAGGATGAACATGCCGACCAGCAGCAATAGGAGCAGAACTTGTTCCTGCCGGTTGACCTGCTGCCTGCTCATGGTCTCTGCCTTGCGCTTGTTGTTGATCGGCGCACGGATGGCCATTTCTGCCACCATTGCAAGCCAGAAAACGATCTCGAATATAGTCATGGTTATTCTGTCTTCTCCACCACCACTGTGGCCTCGGTTAGCAGCGCGGCAATGGCACCGAGGGCGGCCAGCTGCGGCGCAAGTAGTACACCTACCACGCCAAAGGTGAATGGGATCTCCATCATCACCTTGCCTTCCTTGTCCTTGATAATCACCTTGCGGATGTTGCCCTCGTGGATCAACTCCTTGATCTTGGCAATCAATTTCTCGCCATCCACGCGGAATTCTTCGGTATGGGTCTGGTCAGTCATTTTTCCTCCGATCACTTGCTGCGGTAATACTCATGCTGGCTTTCATCCAGTGCGGGCCATTCGTCACTTTGTTCGGCGCGCTCATCCCAATTTTCCTTGCCGCTCCATGCTTCGATCTGAATGGCATAGACCGAGGTGGCGCGCAGTTCCTTGTCGGTAATCTCGCGGTATTCTTTTCCGGGGTTCAGGGTCGGGAAATATTTCCCGATCAGCCCGTAGAGCAGGGCGCGCGCTTCGGCGGGGTCGGTCACCACCCGCGCAGTGCCGAAGACCATGACGCTGCGATATTGAAGCGAAAATTCCAGCGCCACGTTGGAGGGCAGCATCCGCCCCAGTTCGCTCGCTTCAAAACTGACCCTGGGGTTGGCCTCGATATTCGAGCGGACTCTCCCCGCAATGTTGGAGTGGAAGACGATCTGGTGATTGGCCTCATCAAACCAGAAACTGCTGGGGGTGAGGAAAGGCTGTCCATCCACTGAGGTGGCGATGTGGCCCACCTGCGCTGTTTTGAGAAATTCGCGGATCCAGGCGTCATCCTTCGTGAGGTGTGGCCTGCGTTGAAAAGCAATGGGGGATTGATCAGTGTAATCTCGGGGCACGTTGAAATCCTATCTGTCGTCCACCAGCAGGTGGATATACCATCTCCATTGGGCGATGTACCCAAGGATGAAACCTGCCACCACAGCAATCCATGAAAGCCAGTTGACATCACCAAGGTAACTCAAAAGAAAATAGATCGCTGCGCCGGTGGTCAGGGCGCTCAGCATGGCCACTTCGATGGCGATCAGGTTGGCGATGCTGTTGGGCTTGTTGGTCGGCGGGATTTGCCTCGTCTGCCACTTGAAGGCCGGTTCGATCTCCGGGTGGTGCTGGATGTAAAACTCCTTGATCTGGTTCATCGCTTCGGCCGATTCATGCCAGGCGGCGCGCAGGCGGGCTAGCTGGGCAATGGTCAACGCGCCCATGAAAGTCAGAATCAGGAATAGGATGAAGAAGGCAAATGCCACCATCTTCTGGGGCTGCTCGAACTGGGTACCGAGAATTGCTGCCACAAAGGAACCAACCGAGACAAAATAGAACGAGGTCACCTTGGAGCGATCCTCGTTGGCCTGGAAGGCCGTCTGGGTGATGTATTCATATTCCTTTTGGAGCATTTCGTCGGGGTTGAGGCTTGGTTTTTTAGCCATGGATCTCTCCTCGAAAAGGATATGCCCATTATCGCATAAGATTTAGTTTCGTGGTGCGGACTCCAATGCCTCCAGGGGTTGGTGTAAAAAAACAGCCCTGAAATTATTTCAGGGCTGTTTTGCTTGTGAATATCAAAGACTACGCCGCGAACGCCCACTCTCCCTGACGCATCACAGGTTCATGCTGACCGTCCCTGGTGATGCCGTCGATATCCATGTTCGGCGAACCGATCATGAAGTCCACGTGGTTGAGGCTGACGTTGCCCCCGGCGGCGATGAATTCCTCGTCGTTCAATTCCGTTCCGCCCGTCAGGGTGAAGCGGTAGGCGCGTCCGATGGCGATATGGCAGGAGGCATTCTCATCAAACAGGGTGTTGTAGAAGAGATGTCCGCGTTTGGCGATGGGAGAGGAGGCGGGCACAAGCGCCAGTTCGCCGAGGCGGTGCGAGCCTTCGTCAGTATCCACCAATTTTTGCAGGACAGACTCGCCGCGCTTCGCAGTGACCTTCGTAATTCGGCCACCCTCGAAGTGGACCTGAAAATCCTCGATCAGGGTGCCGCCATAGGAGAGAGGGAAGGTGGCAGAGATGACGCCGTCGGCGCGGCTGCGGTCGGGCAGGGTGAAGACTTCTTCGGTGGGCATATTGGCGGTGAAGGCCACGCCGTTCTGTGCCAGCGATTGCGCGCTGATCCAGAGATGTCCGTTGGGCAGGCCGACGGTGAAATCGGTGCCGGGCGCTTTATAGTGCAGGGCGGTATATTGTTTGGCCTGCATGTATTTGGCGCGCTCGCGTAGTGAGATGATGTGTTGATTCCAGGCCGCGACAGGGTCGGGCTGATCGATGCGCGTGGTCTCGAAGATGGCCTGCCAGAGTTTTTCCTGTGCTGTCTGCATGGGCAGGTCGGGGAAGATCTTGTGTGCCCAGGCTTCGCCAGCCGCCGCAACCACACACCAGTTGATGGCGTTGGCCGAGACTTTTTCACTGACCGGGCTCCAGTTCTCAAGGTGGATCCGCTGCATCTGGCCGACTACATCCGGGTCAAGGCCGCCGAGCAGATCGGGGTTCGAACCGGCGATGGAGAGCAAAGCGTCGCCGCCCTCGACCATGTTCGTGATCGCCTGAATCTGCCATTTGGAATATTCACCGAACGAATCCTTGGGCGCATGCTGGGCGCGGATGCGCAGCATTTCCTCGTCGGCAAAAATGGCATCCACATAGCGCGCGCCAACCCCATAGGCCGCTTTAGCGATCTCGCGTACGAGCGGGGCGAACTGGCTGGGCACACCGCGTGTCGCGCCAAGGGTTATGATCAAACGCTGCCCGGCGCGGAGGTTGAGTCCTACTTTGACGATGGCTTCGGCATATTTTGCCAGCATTTCCTGATGAGTATTGGATGTCATGAAGGGTTCCTTGAAGTGAGTAGTATACCAAGTATAGCATGGGAGCAGCCTTGGGATACAATAAGCAGCGAAAGGTCCCGCCATGAAGCACCCACTCGAACTCGTCCCCCAAACCCTCCGCAAACCCCTTTTCTTTTTCTTCCTCGCGCTCACCCTCGCCATCTTTGGCCTGTTCCGCTCGCTTGATGCGCCGTTGCAAACTTTGGCCGCGCCCGGCGGGATCGTCTCGTATGAACTTGCTGGCTCCTTTGATGGATCTCAGGCGCTGCTGAATTCATGGGATGCGAACGCGCGCCTCTTCGCCGCCTTCGGGCTGGGATTTGACTTCCTATTTATGCCGGTCTACGCCCTGGCCCTCTCACTCGGACTCCTGTTGGCCGGGTCAGACAAACCGAAAGGATTCAACGCCCTGACCGTCTGGCTGGGGTGGGGCGCCCTGTTTGCCGCCCTCTTCGACGCCGTTGAAAATTACGCGCTCTGGCAGATTCTAATCGGGAATTTGTCCCCTGCGCTCCCACAGGTCGCCGCTTTTTGTGCCACAGTCAAATTTGCCCTGCTGCTCTCCGGTTTGACCGTGAGTTTGCTGGGGCTGGTGATCCGAAAACTGAAGTAGGGTTCAAACAAAACGTTATACTGCATTGTCCTGCCCGAATTTACTGAGACGGTTTTGCGGAGAAGATGTTTCGCGTCTATTCATGGCCCGGCTTAAGATTTCTCCAAATGCTTTTCAAAGAAGTTAATGACGCTGGCATTCATATCTTGATGGAAGACCTTCCTGTCGAAATTCCCTTGTTCCCTGCATAATTTCGCAGGCGCTAATAAACCGCAAGGGACCAGGAATGAAAAATGTCCGGCTCCGGCGACAGGGTGAAATTCCGCCCTGGTACCAAGTGCGTTGAGAATCGGCTGGATATTAGAGGCATAAGGCACATGATCGTCTTGAGCCCCATGCCATAGTTGAACAGGTACGTGTACATTTTTGAGCCCGTTCTGGCCCAGAGTAAATCCCAACCCCGGGGCGGCTATCACTGCGGCTTTAATCCTCGCATCGAAGCGAAAGACCGAATTCATGGCTGCTGAGGCGTTGTTCAGCAGTGGTGAGCCGATCCGTTGGAGTAACTCGCAAACGAATTCGGGAGTATCAGCGCAATGCCCTGCGATGAGACGAAGATCGGGTTGGGCGCCGATAGCCGTCAGCACGGTAAAGCCACCTGCAGAGAATCCGAAAGCGCCGATACGGGTAGGATCGATGCGCTCATGACCTGCCCAGCCATTAAGCATATGATCAACCGTTTCATGGTATTCCTCAGAACGCCGGCTGAGCCAGAATTCCGTACCAAAAGCGCTCTGGTCGCCGTAGTTATCACCGGTATGCTGGGGAATGGCAACGATATAGCCTGCGCCTGCCAGCGAAAGGGCCAGATCAGCATGAGATTGAATGCCTCCGCCGTTTCCATGGGATATTACGATTAGCGGTAAATTGTCGCCCGATATTGGAGCGCCCCGTGCGACGTTCAATAAAATCATGCCGATCCATGTTGTCGGGCGGGGTTGTGCCTGGGTTGGATAAAAAATGCCAACAGGAAAACGTTGTCCGTTCGGTGCGGTTATAAAGTCAACTTGAAAACCAACGGGATGTTCCGTTCGCAGCGCCGTTAAAAACGCCCCTCCCGCAATAAAAGAAGCCAGGATAATAATTAAGGCGAGTGTCCAATAGATCCATTCCATTTTCTTTTCGTTCACCCTGCGATGAGCGCTCCTTGTATGGTTATATCTGGCATTAAATTTCTTTATCAGGCCGTGTCGGTAATTATGGAAAATGTCCCGAAGGTAGCCGGTTGATGCTAATTACGGTTTTTTAGCCTGATGGTTGCGGGGAAACCCCTAACGGTTTGTGGTACCTTGTTTATAATCAAGTAACTGGCCCAAAGAAATTCGTAATTTCATGCGCAATTTCCTGGGGGTGTGTCATGGTTGGAACATGACCTGCTCCTGGAAGAATGGATAATTTCGCATTGGAAAGAATTTCGGAAAGTTGGCGCGCTTCTTTAACTGGTACGATACCATCGGCTTCTCCGTGCAGGATAAGTGTGGGTTGCGAGATTTGGCTTAATTTGTTACGCAGATCGACTTCACCAGAGGAGAGATACAGGGCAATTGCGGCTTCTTGTGAAGCGCGGTCGATGATTTGTCGCCCCCAACGCTTGATATGGGTACTATCCGGCTCGGGTACACAGGTTTCAACGAAACGATCAAGTGTTGTGGAATAAGCCTTCCGCAATCCCAAAAGAAATAAATCCTTTTCTGGGGGCGTCTCACGGAAAAACATCCCGTCCACGATAACTAACCCGGTGATTCGTTTTGGATGTTTGAGAGCCGCTCCCAAAGCGGTGAGTGCTCCAGCAGATTCGGCTGCCAGCACACAGTTTTCGACTTTGTAGGCGTCAAGGACCTCAAAGACATCGTCAACTAATCTATGGAAAGTGATGGACTCCGCTGCTGCTGTTGTTGCACCTGCGCCCCGGTGATCGTAAGCGATGGTGCGCCACTGCTGACTCAAAATGGAGAATGGCTCGGCCCATAATTCCCAACTGCCAATCCACCCGCCAATACCTACAATGACAGGTGATGTAGTTGAGCCAAATGACGTAGCGTAAATCTTTGCGTCTCCAACGTTAATAAACATTGAAATCTCCTGAATAAAAACTGCTTGCGCAGAGCGTGTGCGCAAGCTCTCCGGGCGGTCACCAGAGCCTGTCCTCGGTGTTCATGCTAGGGTCAGGTAGGTCGTCAGGTAAGACCGATTAAAGGTGCTTTTTGCTCTTGACTTTCAAGACAGTTGCTACTTGCTTTGTTGGGTGCGTTATTTTAGAAGCGTTACCTACTAATAGGTGACATAATTATATTATGGAGCAGGTGCTTCAATCAGCCATGCGCCTTGTCGTTTCTTAATTTTCCAATTTTCTTTTTCTTTTTCAAGAAACATGTAAGCGCCTATATTATACATAGAGAATTTTGTGCTTTGATAACAAGATTCGCCCCGACAATCTACCACCAGCACGAGTGCTTGAGTAAGCGATGAATCGAAGCCTATCCTTGAAAAAGACACCCACCAATAAAATTCCTTATCATTTGTTCCATTATTTATTCCGACACCCGAAGGGTTGACTAATATTATGTCAAGTGTAATTGGTAAATAATCTTTGATAGATGATGACGTCTTGTTTTTCTCTTTAAAATCAGACCAAGTCTCTCGCTTCAAATTAGGAAAATTTTTTGTGTCAAATCCTATTGAGGAAAATGCGCTGTCTGCTGGAATGTTTTCTTTAAATTCCCCAGAATTTGTGTATTCTACAATTTGGAATTTGTCCACATGGATGCCAAAGTAGTCGTTTCTTTGATTTTCAAGCAAGAGAGAATATATATCCTGCTCTGCTTGTAGTACTTCGGCAGGGGTAGGTTTATTGTGAGCAAGAAATACAAATATACTTGCGCCGATAATTGTGAACAATATAAAAAATGGAAAAACAGTTTTAATCTTCATGAATTTTTACTTTGTTTTGCAGGCAAGCACCCAATGACTTGCGCCATCATCCCCGATAGGGGATACCTGTGCTGTGTCTCGACAGGGTTTCAACAAGTTCAACCACCAACTCGACAACCAGGGCGGGGCGGTGAAGGCTGTCTCTGGTTGGAGAATCAATGGACAGGGGTGAAAAAACAACTCAGGATTAGAGGTTGTTTTTTGTTCTTAGATCAATTTTCTTCTTCTTGCTTTTCGCCCCTTGACACTGCTGTTAATCGGTAGGCGTTTTGGGTTGTGCCAGACTTATTGCTTTTGCACTAGCCACTGTCATTTTATTCTACGACAAATTCAGTCCATTCAATATTGTCTTTTATCATCATAGACTTGGTTTCTTCCATCCCGATTTTTTCATAAAACGGAATGGCGTTTTCGTTTGCGTAGGCGAATACAATTATTTTCTTTTCACCTCCTGCAAGGTCATGGACAATTTCCATCAAGGCTTTTCCTAATCCTTGTTGTTCATACGACCGATCTACCCCTAAATCTGTGATGAACAGCCAGTAGACAAAGTCGGTTAGTCCAAAACATATTCCAATAATCTGAGATTGTTTGTTTCTTGCTATCAGGCTGATTTGAATGTTCCTGACAAGAGTAGTGACCCTCTGCTGAAAATCTTCCTTCGGATATTGTTTGCCGAGGTCACTACGTCGTAAGAAATCGATGTATTCTTCAGCACTCACATATTCTGTACGCAATGTAACATCTTCACCGTTTTTGATAGTTATCATCTTTTCGTAATCAACATTTGGTTTCATCATAAATACTCTGTTTCTGTTGACCTAATTTGAAAAACGCCTAACGGTTGGCGTTAGCCGCTTGGGGTGGGAGCGTGGACTCACCGCCGAAACGGGAAAAACTCGAAGCCACGAAAATGCCTGAAAACGCGGTGCGTACCCCAAGTCGGCTGCACGCGGTGTTGGGCGCAATTTATCGGACTCATCATTCTTGATGCCATTCCTCACGAAACCCAAAGTAGTTCTTTATCCACGATTTCCCATTGACCAGAATTATTTCGCCGGAGGGTATAAATGAAGCCAGCCGCGCACTCTGGACACGTGGATGAACTGAAATATATCTTTGCATTCTTATTGTTGCGAGACACAGAAAGAATCCCAAATTCATACCGGTCTGGCCACGATTTCGCTTTCAGTTCATACTGATAATATTGCTGCCATTCTTGGATGGCAAGTTGCCGATCTTGTGTTTCAACAAGATTACCATCAAAATACCACCATACCTGAAACGGATTACTCTTGTCCAATTGTTCCCAATCTGCTTTATCCTTCTCTGGATTAGCAGGAGCATAAATAATAAGATTGGCTTTTGGTGGAAGGCTCAACCACGGTTCACCCGAATTTTGTCTATACTGTATAGAGCCAGTGGTTTGTTGTTGGATGATTAACTCAAGTGTGAAGGTAATAATCTCTTTCTCTGCAATATCTCTGGTAATCGATGGTGCGCAACTGGACAATGGCATCACACCGGTGATGACAAGTATGCAAAGGACAAAGAGATTGAGGTGTGCTTTCATTTTATACGAATGACTTAAGCGCCCAACTACGGTATATACAGCGCCGCGCTGTATATACCCCCAATTTGGGGTGTTATGCAGCATCATGCTGTATAACATCCTATATCCATAAAATGATTATACAACCGCATCCAAGGCAGGGCAAGAAAAAAGCCACAAAGACCAAAACCCATGTCTTTGTGGCTTCAACACCTAAAAACCTTCCGCTACGTACTCGCCCCACACCCCGCGCAGCGTATTGCAGATCTCGCCGAGGGTCATATCGTGCTCCACACACTCGATGAAGAGCGGCATCAGGTTCTCCGTCCCTCTTGCGGCTTCGGCCAACCGTCCGTGCAGCCTCTCGATCACACTCTGATCCCGGTTCCCGCGTAACGCCTTCAACTTCTCGCGCTGACCGATCTCGATCTTGGGATCCACCACCAGCCTTTCGAGGCTCCTTTCCTCCTTAACCTCAAAGGCATTCACCCCGACCACGATATCCGCCTTCTTCTCAACCGCCTGTTGCGCCGCATACGCCGCATTTTGGATCTCGTTCTGCATGAACCCGCGCTCAATGGCCTGCATCGCCCCGCCCAGCTCATCGATTTTTGCGATGTATTCCAGCGCGCCATTCTCGATCTCATCCGTCCACTGCTCAATCAGGTACGAACCCGCCAGCGGATCGATGGAATCGGCCACACCCGATTCGTGGGCGATGATCTGCTGGGTGCGCAGCGCCACCCGCACCGATTTCTCGGTCGGCAGCCACAGGGCTTCATCCATGCTGTTGGTGTGCAGGCTTTGCGTCCCGCCGAGCACGGCCGAGAGCGCCTGCAGGGTCACACGCACCACGTTGTTTTCCGGCTGCTGGGCGGTCAGGGTCGAACCGGCCGTCTGGGTATGGAAGCGCAACTGCCACGAGGAAGGCTTTTGCGCCTTGAAACGTTCGCGCATGATGCGCGCCCACATCCGCCGCGCCGCGCGGAACTTCGCCACTTCTTCCAACAGGTTGTTATGCGCGTTGAAGAAGAACGAAAGTTGCCCGGCAAAATCGTCGATGTTCAAACCGGCGGCGAGGGCTGATTCTACATAGGCCATGCCGTTCGCCAGCGTAAAGGCCACCTCCTGCACGGCGGTCGAACCGGCCTCACGGATGTGATAGCCCGAGATCGAAATCGTATTCCAGAACGGCACCTCCTTTGCGCAGAACTGGAAGATGTCTGTGATCAGGCGCATCGAAGGCGCAGGCGGGAAGATATACGTCCCACGCGCCACATACTCCTTCAAAATATCATTCTGGATCGTGCCGCGCAGCCCGCGCATATCCGCACCCTGACGCTTCGCCACCGCGATATACATCGCCAGCAGCACGCCCGCAGGCGCATTGATGGTCATGGATGTGGAAACCTGATCGAGCGGAATCTGATCGAATAACTGCTCCATATCTTTGATCGACGAAAGGGATACGCCCACCTTTCCAACCTCGCCCTGCGCAATCGGATCATCCGCATCGTACCCGATTTGAGTGGGCAGGTCGAACGCAACCGACAGCCCGGTCTGGCCTTGTGCCAGTAAATAGCGATAACGCTTGTTCGATTCCTCTGCCGTCGAAAAACCCGCATACTGGCGCATCGTCCAAAAGCGCGAGCGATACATGGTCGGCTGCACCCCGCGTGTAAATGGATACTCTCCCGGAAAGCCTAATTTTTCCTGGTAGGTTTCATCGGTCAGGGCAGGGCTTCTCTGCCCCGGCAGCGCCACACGCGGGACCTCAATCCCGGCGCTCGTTTCAAAGCGCTCCCTGCGCTCCTTGAATTTATCCAGTGACTTCTTGAGCATGTTCTCCTGCCATTTTTTGTACTGGTCGTTGAGGGTCATGTTAAGTTTCCTTCCTGGCCTCTCGCTATCGTTGCGAGACGCCATGGATTGCAGATTGCCTGCCAAGTATAAATCCAAAGACCCTTGCAAGGAATTGGACAAAGACAGGATGATTAATAGACAAAAGTCACATGGCGAAAGCAGATGGAAATGCTACACTTTCAAAGTAGCGTGACCCTAAAGGTTTACTTTTTATGAAAAGGGATTCTCATCCATATGGGATGAGGCGGGCAGGTCTGATATCCACCTAGGTATCACCTTTAGGGTCGTTCTTTATTCAGGAGTAACTGAAACATGGGCAACAAGACATTTTTATACATCGGCGCGGGGATATTATTTTTGATCGGTCTTTGCCTCCTCGGATATGGCATTCTCAACATCGTCGGCTCCACCGCCTCGGCGCAGAACGCATCCTGGCTTGGGTTTGGGTTGGGCTTCTCCTGCGTTGGCGGAATCTTCGTCGGCGGCGGGGCGCTGCTCCTTTGGCGCGCACAAGCCAAAGGTCCAGCCGGAAGCGGCGGGGATCATATCACCTACAAACTCGACCTGCCCGGCCAGACCAGGATCGAGCAGATCACTTGTCGCAACTGCGGCGGCGCCTTGAAAGCCGACAACATCAAAATGATCGCCGGTGCGCCCACGGTCGAATGTCCATACTGCAACACGGTCTATCAACTCACCGAAGAACCGAAGTGGTGATGCGAGGCGGTTTGTGCCGAAGCAATCTACTTTTTATGGTGATGGCGGCGTCTCACAGCAACATCAAATCATAAAATGCGCGGTCGTGTAGTGATTGGCGATTGGAGATTTCATGACTAGAAAGTTTTTTGCCGGTCTGTTGGCGCTCCTGCTGATGCTGGGTTTTGTCTCCCGGGCTTTTGCGCAGGATCTGCCGTACTACTTTCAGGTGGATAAAACCGTGGCGAATGTCTTTTGGAATTCAGACGGTTCCCTGAGCGTGGAATACACCTGGGTCTTTACCAACCTGCCCGGCTCGCACCCCATCGACTTTGTGGATGTCGGCATGCCGAATTCCAATTTTGATATGGGTGCCATCCGCGCCAGCGTGGACGGCGTGCCGGTCTCGGTTTCAAAGAGCGACTACGCCGGGAACGGTTCCGGTTTTGCCATTGTCATGGGCGGCAAAACCATTGCCGCCGGTGACTCGGCCACGGTCTTCGTCACGATTGGCAATGTGACGAATGTGCTCTACCCCGATAACAACGATACGAACTACGCCAGCGCTTCCTTTTACCCGACCTGGTTCGGCTCGCAATATGTGAGCGGCACCACCGATTACACAGTCACCTTCCATTTGCCGTCCGGTGTGCAGCCTGAAGAACCGCGCTGGCATGCCAGCCCATCCGGTTTTCCTTCCGAGCCCGAGGCCGGTTTTGATAACAACGGGAATATTTTCTATACCTGGTATTCGCCGGATGCCAGATCGACATCCAGCATGGCCTTCGGTGCTTCTTTTCCGAAATCTTACGTCCCCGCCGAAGCGATCTACACTCCTCCGCCCGCGCCCTTGATCGATGAGGATACACTCGGCGCGATTGTCATGTTCTGCTGTTTTGGGTTTATCTTTGTCGGCATTCCTTCGCTCACCGCGCTTGGCAACCGCCGCCGCAAAATGCAATACCTGCCGCCGAAGATCTCCATCGAAGGGCACGGCATCAAGCGCGGCCTCACCGCCGTGGAGGCGGCCCTGTTATTGGAGCAGCCGCTCGATAAAGTGATGACCATGATCCTCTTCGGCGTGATCAAGAAAGACGCTGCCACGGTCAAGACCCGCGACCCCCTGGAACTTGATATCAACGACCCGCTGATGAAAGAGGAAAAAGGCTTGCACGATTACGAAAAGAACTTTTTGCGCGCCTTCTTAAATCCCGGCGGCCGCGAGCGTCAGGCGGAATTGCAATCGATGATGGTCAGCCTGGTGCGCACAGTCTCGGAAAAGATGAAAGGCTTCAGCCGCAAAGAGACCGTGGATTACTACCAGTCCATCACCGAGAAGGCCTGGGCCATGGTCGAGGAGGCGGATACTCCCGAGGTCAAAAGTCAAAAATATGAAGAGGCTCTCGAGTGGACCATGCTCGACAAGGAATATGATGACCGCACCCGGCGCGTCTTCCGCGGACCGGTTTATGTTCCCACCTGGTGGGGCCGTTATGACCCGACCTATCGGCCCATGCTCCCTTCGAACAAATCCAATTTCCCAAGCCTGGGGCAGCCTTCCATGCCTGTGGGTGGTTCGGCGCCCCTGCCCGGCGCAGACTTTGCCGCCAAGATGGTCACCGGCGTGCAGACCTTCTCCGAGAAGGTGGTCGGCAATATCAATACGTTTACTGAAAAAGTCACCAACACGACCAATCCGTTGCCCAAGCCGTCGTCAACTGTCCGCAGTGGCGGTGGTCGCAGCGGCGGCTGTGCCTGCGCCTGTGCTTGCGCCGGTTGTGCCTGCGCCTGTGCCGGTGGCGGAAGATAGCATGCGGGATGGACTCCAGCGTCTCCAGACGTTGGAGTCAAGCAGTCGGTTATGAACTCGGATATTTTCAAACGAGCACCACACAACCCTCCGCATTGGTTCCTGCCAGATAGCCTTTATATGTTGACCGCTTCTACGTACGAAGGCCAACCCTTCATGATGGCATCTCATCGAAAGTTGGATTGGGTCCAGGCATTTCTAACAGCGGCATGCAGGTATGACTGGCAGGCATTTGCCTGGGTTGTTCTTCCAAATCATTATCATGTTCTGGTGCAATCCCCGGCAGAAGCCGCGACGTTATCAAAGTTTGTCGGCAGTTATCACAAGTTTCTGTCCCGCAAATGGAATGAGGAAGATGATCTTGAAGGTCGCATGATCTGGTGGAATTACTGGGACACCTGCGTGCGTTCTGAAAAAGACCTATATAACAGGCTTCAATATATTTTTTGGAACCCGGTTAAACACGGCCTGGTGCAAACTGCAGAGGAATATGAATTCAGCAATTATCAGGAATTTTTAGCCAAGTGGCAATTTGGATTTGATTTTACCGATAGGAGCGATGTGCAAAATGTCCCTGAATTTTAAAACACTGCTTTTAAACGCTCGAAATCTCAAGGTATTTCAGCCCGCAAAACCACTCCAAAGTCTGGAGACTTTGGAGTCCACACCCCATCTTTACCACTACACCCGCGAAAACGAAGACGAGAAATCGCGCATCCACCTGCGCCTTGACCCAGATGGCACCGGCACCCTTATTGTCAATGCCAACCGCGTCATGCACCTCAACCCGACCGCCGCTTATATGGCTTGGCTGACGCTTGAAGGGAGATCGACCTCGGAAAGCATCTCTGCATTGACTGCAAAATACTCGGTTGCCAAAAGACAGGCCGAGGCCGACCTCTCTGAATTCAGCCTGCAACTTGACGACCTGCTCAGGCCGGATGGAGCCTGCCCCATCCACGAACTGGACTTGGACACCACCATGCCGTTCAGCGCCCGTCCCTCCGCGCCCTATCGCATGGATCTGGCCCTGACCTACCGCTGTAACAACGATTGCGCCCACTGCTACAACGCCCGCGAGCGGAACTTCCCCGAACTGACCACTGACCAATGGAAGCGGATCATTGACGAACTCTGGGCATTGGGCGTACCGCATATTGTCTTCACCGGCGGTGAGGCCACCCTGCGGACCGACCTGCCCGAACTCATTCATCATGCCGAGTCGAATGGCCAGATCACCGGGCTGAATACCAACGCCCGCCGTCTCATGGATATGAATTACGTGCAGAAATTGGTGGACTCCGGTTTGGATCACGTCCAGATCACGGTCGAATCCTGTGTGCCGGAGATCCACGATGAAATGATGCGCGCCAAAGGCGCCTTCCGCCAGACCATGGCCGGGTTGAACAATGTCCTCAAGACCCGCCTGTATGTAATGACCAATACCACCATGCTGAGGACCAACGTCCACACCATTCCCGCCACGCTCGATTTTCTGGCGGATGTTGGCGTACCGACCATCGGTCTGAACGCGCTTATCTATTCCGGGCAGGGGCTCACCGTTGGCACTGGCTTGGACGAAAGCGAACTCCAGCCCATTCTCGACATGGCCACCCAAAAGACCGCCGCCCGCGGACAAAAACTCATCTGGTACACACCGACCCAATACTGCAAGTTTGACCCGACCGCTTCCAACCTTGGCGTGAAAGGTTGCACAGCTTCGTTGTACAGCATGTGCATCGAGTCCAATGGCAATGTCCTGCCGTGCCAGTCGTATTACAACCCGCTCGGCAACTTCCTGAACGACTCGTGGGACTCGATCTGGAACCATAAATTATCCGTCCAGTTGCGCGAGCGTCAGAACCTGCCTTTCAAGTGCGAGACTTGCCCGGCGGTGGCTGAATGCGGTGGCGGGTGTCCGTTGCAGTTCGAAGGGCATCGCAAGGAATTTGGAGTTGATCTGCCTGTGCTACACTAAGGCATACCCGCCTTAGGAATCATCACATGGAAATCTGTTATTTGATCGCCTTCCCCGATACACGGGAGCCATCCGCCCCTGTCAAAGAATCCATTACCGGCTTGAAAGATGCTCCATATTTCCAGCCGGTTGATATTGATCTGGTCAGTTTGGGTGAAGAAACGATGCTGATCGAAGGCTATGCTGTTTCTGTCATCCGGCAGCAGTATGACGGGCGGGTCCAAATGGTCGAAGCGCGCTTTGGCCTGAAAGAACCCTTTGAACCGTCGCTCCTGCATGAGCGCATCAAAATAGAAAACGCCCTGCAAAGCAGGTATATCCCTGAAGCGTACCGTCAGAGCGGCCTCTATGAAGAGTACACCATCCTTCTGGTGGATCAGGCCCGGCCCACGCCCGACAAATGGATCGAAAAAAACAGCGAGGAGATCTCCAAATTTATCCGTTCGCAGCGCGACAACCTGGATAAGAACGAAATGGACGAGATTCTCATGTCGCGTACCCGCTATTCAGCGACTGAACTGACTCTTGTAGACTGGGAGGGCGCAGTCATCATTGCGCCCAACGCCGACTATCGTTCCGATATCGTCCTGCTTAAGATTGGCAATTATCAATTGTTGCGCTATCGCATGCTCGACCATTCGATCGAGACGATGCTCGACAAGATCAACGAAGGCTTTTTCAAAAACCAGCGCCGCCCGCGCCCCACCCGGGGCATGCTGCGCCAGATCGCTGAGCATAAACTGGAAGTCATGCTCGATTTTGAACGCATCGAACAAAACCTTCTCCTGATCGGCGATTGGTATACCGCCAAGCTATATGAGGCCATTCAAAGCGAGTTCTACCTGAAAGATTGGAAGGAGAACCTGCGCGCAAAACTCGACAACCTTGAGAACATTGTTCAAACCATCAAGGATAACCTTTCAGTCTCATGGGAAAACCTGATGGATAAGGTTCAACTGATTCTTTGGCTGCTTATGCTGGTCGGATATTTATATTTGTACTTCCTGGACGCCGGTTGGATCACCATCCCGCAAAATTAAGCATCTTGAAATGTTTTGGAACAGGATCGGAGTCTCTCATGAACATCCTTCAAAGCCTCTTTACCAAATTCACCCCCTTACCCGAAGGCCTTCATCACATACAGGCCATGCAGGATGAAAAGCCCTTCCGAATTCATTTGCGCCTGCAAAAGGATGGCTCCGGCATCCTCATCTTGAACGCCGCCACCGTCCTGCAACTCAACCCCACAGCGGCGGAATATGCCTATCATTTCATCAAAGGTACGGCCCCGGAAGAAGCGGCGAAGCAGATCTCCCAGCGCTATCGTATCCATCGGAAGATCGCTCTGGAGGATTTTACGCACTTCGTCGAACAGATTCACGCCCTCATCGCCACTCCCGACCTTGACCCCGCCTCTTTTCTGGACTTTGAGCGTGCCCAGCCCCATTCAGCCGATGTTCCCCTGCGGCTGGATTGTGCCCTCACGTACCGCCTGCCCGAAAAAACTCAGGCTGAATACGCCCCCGTCAAACGTGTGGAGCGCGAACTCTCCACAGGCGAGTGGATGCATCTCATGGACAAAGCCTGGCAGAAGGGCATCCCGCACATCATCTTTACCGGCGGCGAAGCCACCTTGCGCGACGACCTTCCTGATCTTATAGCCCACGCCGAGACGAACGGACAGGTTTGTGGTCTGCTAACCGACGGCCTGAAACTGGCCGACAAGGGCTATTTTGAAACCCTGCTGAATACCGGCCTTGACCACCTTATGCTTATCCTTCAACCCAATGACCCGCGTTCCTGGAAAGCCCTGGAGATTATTATCCCGCAGGATATTTTCCTGACTGTGCATCTCACCATCACTAAACAGAATGTCAAACAGGCCGCCGATTTGCTTCAGCGAATTGCCTATCTTGGCGTGGAGAATATTTCCCTCAGCGCCGCCGATCCATCCCTGATGGATGAATTGCTCGAATTACAGGCTTTAGCGCAATCCCTGCGCCTCAGCCTGCGCTGGGACCTGCCCGTGCCGTATTCCGTCTCCAATCCTGTTGCCTTCGAAACCGTGGATGACGCCATCCCATCCGGAGCAGGCAGGAACTGGTTCTATGTTGAGCCCGATGGCGATATCCTCCCGGCTCAAGGCGAACCCGATAAGATCCTGGGCAACCTGTTGCGCGATGATTGGAATACGATCCTGAAATAGGTTTTATTAAGGGACGCTTATTTTTTCAGCGCTCCCCTGTGGTATCCTTGCCAGATACCACTTAAAACTTATGAAGCAAAAAACCGTTCTACTATTGGCGGGTGTCTTTACACTTGCCCTTTCCCTGGCTTGTATTACCGTAATGGGCCGCGAAGCCCCCGAGGCCTCCACATCTCCTGAAGAACTTCAATTCGAAGAACCGGCGACCCCGACCCAGCCGCCTGCAGCTCAACCGTTGGCAGCCTGCCCGCTGGTAACAGACGAGATCGTCCGGCAGGCGCTCCTGGAAGGCGAATCTTCCGGCGGAGAAGGTCTTGAGAACGATGTCTACCTTGTCACCTATGAGGTGGATGCGAACGACGAACTTGCCAACCCCACGTACGAATCCTATTCCGAACAATTCAAAACTTTGCGTGAAGATATCGAAGCGCACTATCAAGTGTGGAATTACTTCCGCGCCTTGATCCCTGCTGAACAGCGCAGCATGCTGACCGAATACATCATTAGCACCGATGGCAAAAGCGGCTTGCTGGCAGCGGTCAGTCAGACTGAGACCGACCCGAATGCCTGGGCTTTGCAGGTTGACATCATGGATACGGCCAATGATTATGAACTGACCTATACCCTGGTGCATGAATTTGGACATCTGCTGACGCTCAACCCGGGGCAAGTGCCGCCCAGCCTGGCCATGTTCAACAACCCGGACGATGAGAATGTTTATTTAAAAGAAGCCTCCGCCTGCCTCAATTATTTCCCCGGCGAAGGCTGCGCGAATTCTGACGCTTATATCGACGATTTCTACAATGAGTTTTGGACGGATATTTATGATGAATGGAATGAGATCAACCTCGAAGAGGATGAAGATCTTTATTACGAAAAACTGGATGCCTTCTATATTAAATATCAGGATCAATTTGTCACCAGCTATGCGGTTACAAACCCTGAAGAAGATATAGCCGAAGCCTGGAGTTTTTTCATCTTTAATCCCGAACCTTCAGGTGATACCGTGGCTGAGCAAAAAATGCTATTCTTTTACCATTACCCCGAACTGGTGGCCCTGCGTGAATCGATTCGAAGCAACCTTTGCACAGTATTTCCAAACCAATAGACCATGAACCAGATACCCATCACTGAATCGTATTGGGTGGAGGAGGGACGCTTTCTGGCAGGGGAATATCCTGCCAGCCATGAAAGTGAACCGGCCCGCTCAAGGCTGGAATCTTTTATGCAGGCGGGCATCCGCACCTTTATTGACCTGACCATGCCGTACGAACTCCCGTCTTACCAGCCCATCCTCAAAGAACTCTCGCACATTTATGAAGTCGAATTTTCATATCAACGCTTTGCAATCCGCGATCATGATACTCCTTCTCAACAGACCATGGCTGCCATCCTCGATGCCATTGACAGCTCACTTCAAGAGAACAAGCCGGTCTATATCCATTGCTGGGGCGGCATTGGACGTACCGGTACGGTGGTGGGTTGCTATTTGGTTCGGCACGGCCTTTCTGCCGAGCAGGCCCTTAAAAAGGTGGCGGCCTTGTATCGCACCCGCCCGCAAAATTATTTTTTCCGCACCTCGCCTGAGACGGACCAGCAATCTGATTTTGTGCGCCGGTGGCGCGAAATACCGGGCGGTGAGCACAAGTCTCAACAGCGATTTTGTGAAGGATGAACTGGCATGCGCGCTACCTTCAGCAAGCCGCCTGGACCCACAACCTGCGCGACTATATTTTTGAGCAGGTGGGGCTTGCGGCTGCGAGCCGGGTGCTTGAAGTAGGCTGCGGGACCGGCGCCATTCTATGCGGGATGGAAACTCCCGCCGCGCTTCACGGCCTCGACCTGGACCCTGACGCGCTATCCCAATGCAGAATCCACACCCCGGCCGCATCCCTGATATGTGGAGATGCGCATACCCTGCCATACCCTGAAAAATCTTTTGACATTGTTTTCTGTCATTTTCTGTTGCTTTGGGCCTACGATCCATTGCAGGTGGTACGCGAAATGGCGCGGGTTGGCCGGGTTGTGATAGCATTAGCCGAACCTGATTATGGTCACCGGGTGGATGAGCCTGCTGAACTTCGTAAAGTAGGCGAGTGGCAAACGAAATCCCTGTTGCGCCGCGGCGCTAATCCGCTGTATGGCAGCCTGCTGGCAGAGACCTTTTTTCAGGCAGGCATTCAGATTGTCGAGACAGGGCCCATCCAAACGTCGGAGATGAAGCGTTCTGATGAAGAGTGGGAAAATGAATGGGCAGTGATCCAGTCCGACCTGAAGGATGAAATTTCGCTGGAAGATCTCCAAAAATTGAAGGTTTTGGATGAGCATGTGCGTAAACAGGGAATCCGCAGGCTACACGTCCCAACGTATTTTGCCTGGGGCAACTCCTAAGGGCGGTTGGCCCGTTAAATGGAAGTATAATTTCGGTAATCATGGAGGAACGTTTGGAAGAAACATTGGATCAAGAACAGCAGGTGGAGCAGACCCAACCTGTTGAGGAAAAGACAAATTGGGGGCGGTTCTTTTTGGATGTGCTCGAAACCGTTGTTTTGGCCGTCATCCTTTTCGTTGGCATCAATGCCGTTTCAGCCCGGGTGCGGGTGGATGGCTTTAGTATGCGCCCCACGCTTGATGATGGCGAGTTTTTGCTGGTCAGTAAACTCACTTACAAATGGAGCGATTTTTCGCGAGGCGATATTGTCGTGTTCCATTTCCCATTGAACCCGGATGAGGAACTGATCAAGCGCATCATCGGTTTGCCCGGCGACCATGTTGTGGTCAGGGAAGGCCGGGTCTATGTCAATGATGAATTGGTGAAGGAAGGGTATATCGAACAGCCACCGCTTTACATCGGCGAATGGTTTGTGACCGAAGGAAATCTGTTTGTGCTCGGCGATAACCGCAATAATTCAAACGACTCGAAAGATTGGGGCATGTTGCCGATGGAGAATGTCGTTGGGCGGGCTGTATTGATCTACTGGCCGCCGCCCATGTGGAAAGTGATTGAGCATCCCGACCTGCTGGCTGCCCAATAAGGAATGATCATGACCGAGATCGAGAACCAACCCCGCTCTTCTGTTCCCTGCGTTGAATGCCACGCCGGTGTTCTGGCCTTGCGCCATATCACCTACTATACATGGCTTGGCAGCGAGTTGATCACGGTCCCAAATTTTCCGGCCTGGGTCTGTGATGTGTGTGGCCGGCGCGAATATGATGAGAAGGCCATCCACTGGCTGAATATGATCCTTGACCCGAACGCGGGCAAGCCCAATAAAGCCAAGCGGCCCACGCCGCCCTTGCGACGCATTCAAACCCGTACCCACCGCACGGTCTCAGATACCTAACCCGATATCAGATAGAATCAAACCATGTCCCTCGATATTTCGCCCCGTACATATCGCTTTGTTCCGGTGGATATCCTCACCTCGGGTTACCGGGTGGTTGGCAAGATCACAGTGACCACTCACGGCGCGATCGGACAAATGAACGACCCGGCGCATTCCTCGTTGGAAGTGCATGATGCCCGTCTGGCGCGCCTGCACATGCCGACGAAACTTGTGGATCATTTCGAGATTGTGCGCATGATGAAACGCCAGGTTCACGCCTTCTGCCTTGCAAGGCGTGAGGACCTCGGCCCGCAGGCTTTGGTGCGCGGCGGGTTTACCACGGTGACCGAATATGCGGTTCGCATCACAACACAGATGTTTGAAATTGAAGGGACGATGGAACTTCCTGGGCGTTTTGATTTTACGGCCCTGGTCAATGAGGGCTCGCGCGATTTCCTGCCGGTGTTCAACACCACTGTGACTGCCATTTTGATCCCCTCGCTCAAGGTGGAATGCGGCGGCTTGCTGGTCAATAGGCGCCTGATCGATATTATGGCGCTCTTGAATCAGCGCGTAAAACCTGAAAACTGATTTGCAAATCTTCTTGACTGCCATAAGAGTGGGTGATAGAATTCGCCCGCTCAAGAAATGCCCCCATCGTCTAGTGGACTAGGACGCGGCCCTTTCAAGGCCACGACCGGGGTTCGAATCCCCGTGGGGGCACTCTTGTTTGGAAACCGTCTCATATGAGGCGGTCTTTTTATACCTCCAGCCCGTTCATACCGTTGAGGTACGAGAGTCTATGGCCAGCTAATATTTATGGAAAATTTCCTTGCACTGCCCCTGTTCGTTGGTATAATCTCATCAACAAGTGAAAGACCCGCGCAAAGACGAGTAGTTCAGCAACGGTTCAGAGAGTCGCCGGCCAGTGTGAGGCGACCCGCCAACGGATGAAATCCACTTTGCTTATCCTGACATAAGGACAGGTCATTCTCGGAGAGGCCGCAAGCCATAAGAGGATCGGGAGCGCCCGTTAACGCGCATCCAAGGTCATGCCGCGGCATGACGAAAGCAGGTGGCACCACGAGACGCCCCTCGTCCTGCAAACGGAATGGGGCGTATTTTATTTAACTGCACGCGGAGGTGCAACATGTTAGATATCAATTTGCTTCGTGAGAATCCTGAGATCGTCCGCAAGGCGCTGAGAGACAGGCAGGCTGACCCCGCGCCTGTCGATGCGATTCTGCTACTGGATGAGAAACGACGTTCCCTGCTCTCTGAAGTGGAAGCGTTCAAGGCCGAACGAAATGTCGTCTCGAAGGAGATCGGCAAAATGAAGGATGAAGCGGAGCGCAAGTCCAAAATTGAAGCGATGCGCGTTGTCGGTGACAAGATCGCCGAACTGGACAAGCAGGTTGCGGAAGTTGAATCCGATTTGAATTACCAGATGTCCACTCTGCCGAACATTCCGGATGAGCGTACGCCCTATGGCAGGGATGACAGCGAGAACATCGTCATCAAGACGGTAGGGGAGCCCCGCAAATTTGATTTCACTCCGCTTCCGCACTGGGACCTCGGGCCGGCGCTCGGGATCATTGACTTTGAGCGCGGCACCAAGCTGACTGGTTCCCGGTTCTATGTGTTGCAAAAGGCCGGGGCGCGTTTGCAGCGGGCTTTGATTGCATGGATGCTTGACCTTCACAGCCGCCAGGGCTATCAGGAAGAGTACCTGCCATTCATGGTGAAGACGGCCACGGTCTATGGCGCGGGACAACTGCCCAAGTTTGCTGATAATCTTTACAAGGACCACGAAGAAGATTACTACTTTGTGCCGACTGCGGAGATCCCTCTCACAGGCCTGCATATGGATGAAATCATGGATGAGAATTTCCTGCCGCGCCAGTACACAGCCTACACCCCCTGCTTCCGCCGCGAGAAGATGAGCGCAGGCCGCGATGTGCGCGGCATCAAACGCGGGCATCAGTTCGACAAAGTGGAAATGTACATCTACTGCAAGCCCGAGGAATCCGAGGCGATGCACCAGAAGATGTTGAAAGACGCCGAAGAGACTTGTTCGCTGCTGGGTATCCCGTATCGTGTTAAGCAGCTTTGCACCGGTGATATCGGCTTTGGCGCGACGATGACCTACGACCTCGAACTCTGGGCTCCCGGCTGCAACGAATGGCTGGAAGTTTCGTCGGTCTCAAATGACACCGATTTTCAGGCCAGGCGTGCGAACATCAAATACCGTCCGGCGGATGGGGGCAAAGTCCGCCTGCCGCATACCTTGAACGGATCGGGGTTGGGCCTGCCGCGCACCTTGATCGCCGTGATGGAAAACTACCAGCAGGCCGACGGTTCCATCGTGGTGCCGGAGGTCCTGCGCCCGTGGATGGGCGGCATAGACGTTATCAAGCCGTAGATTGACTTAACTTTTTTGCCTATCGCCCGTAGATAGTGACATCGGAAGTGATATCCGCTTCCGATGTCTTATTTCACAAGGAGAAATTCCCATGACCGACCCCGTCTTTTGGACGACTTTTGCGCAAGTCTTTCTTGAAGTTGCCACCTTTGCCGTGTTGATCTTCGGGATGCTGGGCTTGCTGATTCCGGTCTTCCCCGGCCTGACTGTAATGTGGATTGCAACGCTGGTCTATGCCATCATTCAGGCGTCTTTGGGGAATATGACCTGGGTTGGGTGGCTCTTATTTACCCTCATCACCCTGTTGATGGTCGGTGGGAACGTGGTGGATAACCTCATCATTGCCAAGCATGTCCGCGATAAGGACGTGCCCTGGAGTTCCATCCTGTGGGCTTTCGCGGCGGGGATCGTGGTCAGTCTGTTCTTTACGCCCATTGCGGGAATGGTTGCCTCCCCGACAGGGCTGTTTCTGGCGGAGTGGCAGCGGTTGAAGGACAGGAAGGCGGCCATCGAGACCACCAAGGCCTGGATGACCGGTTGGGGCTGGTCTGTCGCCGCGCGGATGGGGATTGGTTTTCTGATGCTTCTCTTTTGGGGGCTATGGGCCTGGGTCGCAGGGTAGGTTTAAATCAAAAAGTGCCTAAGGGTTTCGAAACCTTTAGGCACTTTTATTATAGCGAAACCGGTTTGCTCAACATCGCTGTGAGCAATTTCACCGAATTTTTCAAGTCCCCATAATCCACCATCTCCGAGGCCGAGTGAATATAGCGGCAGGGGATGGACAATGCCCCCGCCATGACCCCGGTGCGAGTGAGTTGAATGGCCTTGGCATCGGTACTGCCCACAAGCAGGACTTCGCGCTGGTAGGGCAGTTTCGCCTTCTCAGCGGTTTGGATCATCCAATCCACCACGCGCGGGTCGGATAGCATGCCTGCATCGCGGATCTTCACACAAGGGCCTTTGCCCAATTCCATGGTCATCTTGAGCGAGGCGGGAGTATCGCCGGTGCCGGTTACATCAATGGCAATGCCAATCTCCGGGTTGACGCCAAAAGCCGCCGTTCCAGCGCCGCGCGTACCGACCTCCTCCTGCGTGGTAAAGACAAAATACAGATCGTTTGGTGTGGATTTGATGGAGCGCAGAGCTTCGATCAGAACCACCACACCGCTGCGGTCATCCAAAGACTTGGCCACGATGCGGTCTCCCAGTTCCATATAAGAACGTTCGAACCCGCCGAAATCCCCGACTTTAACCGGGCAATTCTCCTTGCTGGTGGCACCGACATCAATGTACATTTTATTCATCGCCGGGGCCTGATCCACCTGCTCAAGTCGGTCAAAGCCGACTACACCGGTTGTCCCATTCAGGAAGCGGACGCGCGCACCGAGGGTGTAACGGCCAAAGGTCCCGCCCACGTTGGTAAAGCGCACAAAACCCTTCCGGTCAATGTGGCTGGCAATGACGCCGATTTCATCCATGTGCGCAGCGAGCATGATGCGCTTTGGGTTCTTCGCACCAGCAGCAGGTTTTTTGCGCACGATTAAATTTCCGAGCGCATCCACTTGCACTTCATCGGCCAGCGGTTTGACTTCCTTAAAAATAATCTTGCGGACTTCATCCTCGTACCCCGAAGGGCCGAAGGTTTCGGTGAGCGTTTTGAGTAGTGTTTTCATTATTTATTGTCCTAGCGAAAATTTTTCACCAGCAGTGTAACTCCGGCTTTCTTCCTTTGTAAATACATGCGCTTTTGATGCCCCCATGACGGCCCACGCTTCACCGAGTTTTCCGACGACGGCTGTGTTCTCATCAATTCCGATCATCACTTCGCCGGCGTGCAAGCGCTTGCGAACCGTGGCGACCAGCGGCTTCCCAAAGATGGGGATCGCGTCAAAGTGAGGGAGGATGAACGCAGCCGGGACCAGCCCAAAGACCGGAATGGTGCGCGACCCCAGCATGCGAAAATCCGGCACTTCGCGTCCGAGGATCATCGCACCTGCCGAGCAGCCCGCATACCCGCCGCCGCGTTCCCATACTTTTTGCGCGGATTTCCACACCAGGCTGTCTTTCATCGTGTGATAAAGATAGGCCGGGCTGCCGCCTGAAAAATAGACAAGATCCGCTTCTTCCACCGCTGCGGCATGATTCAAATCATTGGCCGAGGCCACATCTGTAACCGGCACCCCCTGAACCTCCGCGCCGAGGCGGGTGAAATGCTCAATGCCCATGTGCATCCAACGGTTTACACTGGCGTCACCTTCCTGTCCCGCCGCTGTCGGCAGGCAGACTACGCGCGGCTTTCGCCCGTTTTCCGCGCCGCAATGGGCAAGCAGGTGGGCGTCCACTTCATCCATCACCGGTAAATATTCACCCGAACCGAGTAAAGCGATCAATCCATTCATAAGAACCTGTAAGTTATCTTTTCAAAAGGGCGGGCGTCATATCGTTCAACGCACACAGCAGGAGGTTGAGAGTGTTCTTCCAATCATCGACCCGTGACACGCTGATTGGGGAGTGAGTGTAACGGTGCGGCACAGAGACAGAGACCACCGGCACGCCCGCATGCGCTTCCTGAATCGCCCCGGCATTGGTCCCGCCGCCGCCGGGCTGGCGGAATTGATAAGGGATCTTGTTCTTGATCGCGGTCTCTTCGAGGAATTTCACGAGGCGCGGGTCACTGATGATGGGGGCATGCGCCGTGTAAATGGCAGGCCCCAACCCAAGTTTGGTGTTATAGGTGTAATTTTCGCGGCCTTCATAATCGGGCAGGTCGCGCGCAGGGGTGGAGTCAACGGCAATGGCGAGGTCGGGTTTGAAGTAATAGCCAGCTACTTTTGCGCCACGCAGGCCGATCTCCTCCTGCACACTGAACGACAGGCACAACTCAATATGCTTTGGGGCATGCTTGAGCAGGTCGATCAAAATGGCCACGCCGATGCGGTCATCAATCGCTTTGGACATGATGGAAGGCCCTACGCGCTTGAACTTCGTGGCAAAAGTGGCGCGATCGCCAACCGTGGCTTTGCCCTCCGGCCCAAGGTCGATGCGCATGGCATCCACATCGATGGTATATAACCGTTCCTCATAGGTGGTCAAATGGATGGGCTTGGCGCCGATCACACCAACGGCATGATCTTTGCCGACGATCACCTGCTTGCCAACCAGGTGTCGTTCATCAATTCCGCCGACAACCTGGAATTGATAAAAACCGTTGTCATCATCGTGGACGATCATGAAGCCCACCTCGTCCATGTGGGCGTCGACCTGCACGCGCAGCGGCTTTCGGCCTGCGCCTTTCCTGCGCACTAGTACGCTGCCCAGCGCATCAACTTTGACTTCATCTGCGTACGGTTTAACCTCTTCCAGGACGATGCGGCGCACTTCGCCTTCATCGCCTGAGACGCTCATGGCGTTGCATAATTTTTCGAGCAGTTTGATCTGTGATTGTCCGATGGATAGCATGGGTTCTCGTTATTGGGATTGGGAGGAGTGCAAAGTCGCCAGACTTTGCTGCCCTAACGACTGGAGTCGTCGGGGCCTGAACTACCCGGTTACTCCCAAACGATCCTTTCAATAAAATCCGCTTCCAGCGAAGCGATAAACTCCGCCAGCAGCCGCCCGGCGCGTTGGATGTCCTTGATCGCCACCAACTCCACAGGGGTATGCATGTAGCGCTGAGGAATGCTTACGACCATGGTTGGAATGCCCTCGGCCACCAGTTGCATGGCGTCTGCATCGGTGGACGAATATTCGGGCATCAAGTCGTCGGCTATGGGAATCTCAATGCGCTCGGCTACTTCCTTGAAACGTTTATAAAGGAAGGGGTGTACGCTGGGACCAATGCCGAGCGTCACGCCTTTGCCGAGCGGGAAGGTTTGGTATCCGCTCGAGCCTGTGCCCTGACCGAAGGTCATATCCACCGCCACAGCAATGGTGGGGCGGATCTGAACCGTGGAGGTGTACGCGCCGCCAAAGGATGTTTCTTCCCGCACCGAGGCCAGCGCCATCACATCCCAAAGGTGCGATTTGGATCGCAATTCCTCCAGGCAGAGGGTTAACGCCGCGACGGAAGCGCGGTTATCCAGTGTGTGACCGCTGATGGTTCCTCCCGGCATGTCAAGCGGCTCCGTCCCAAAGGAGACTCTGTCCCCGATGTGAACGCGCTTCACTACTTCGCCGGGAGTGAGGCCTGTATCCACCATGAGATATTTCAAGGCGACAACGCCTCCGCCTTCGCCATCCGGCAGAAGGTTGGCGGGCGGCATGGCGATTACACCGTACAACTCCTCTCCGCTCCCCGAAGCATGGACCGTTACCGGCGTTCCTGGCAATACGCGCGAGTCGATGCCGCCGATGTTGGTGATGTAAAGAAATCCATCCACGATCCGGGTGACCATCAGGCCAATGGCATCCATGTGGGTTGCAATCAGTGCCAAAGGGCGGGGGGATAATTTGGCGGATCCCTTTTTTAGCCCATGAATGGAACCAAGCCTGCTTTGAGAGATTTCATCCACCAAAGGAGACCACTGTTTTTGGATGAGATCGGCGACGGGGAATTCATGCCCCGACAAGCCTGAGGCGTTGATAAGGGATTTGAGAAAAGGGAGGATATCGCTCATGGAGTTACCGTCGGGGATGGGGTAATGGAGGTTGCTGTACTGGATGGGGTGGTCGATGGCGTGATGGGAGTGTACGTCGGTGTGATGGACGGAGTCTGTGTGGGAGAGGGCGTAAATGAGGGCGTGAACGTGGGAGTAATGGTTGCTGACGGAGTGAACGAAGGCGTATTGGTTGATGGCTGGAAGGGCGTCAGGGTTACGGTTAAGGTGGGCGTTGATGTCGGCGTTTCAGTGATGGTTGGCGTTGAGGTAATGGTGCCGGTGACGATCAAAGGCGTGCCGCTTGTAGTGGGCGTGGCCGGTGTAACGCTTCCAGTCATGGTGATCGTTGGGGTGGGAGTTGTACGCGAGTCTCCACCTGCGAAAGAGAGCGCGATAAAACCTGCGCAATAGCATGGAATGGTGGCGATAATGACCGCGAGCATGCGCATGCGGCGGCGTGTGCGGGGGGTGTCGCTATCGAGCATCATGGTTCGATTATAATCCATGCCGAATAGGCAACTTTCGATGATCCCGATCCACTTACGCATTTCAGGTTTTCTTTCTTATCGCGACCCGGTCGAGTTGGATTTTTCCGCCCTCGACCTCGCCTGTATTTCCGGTCATAACGGTGCGGGCAAATCCTCGCTGCTGGATGCATTCACCTGGGCTTTGTTCGGTGAGGCGCGCGGCAAGGGGGCGGATATCATAAACCTCAGCCAGGAGGTTAGATCGGCGGAGGTGGCGCTGGTCTTTGCGTATGAAGGAAATACCTATCGTGTGCAGAGGACATTGCCGAGAAATAAGAGTACCGTGCTGGAGTTTCAGGTATTGAATGAGGGCCTGTGGCGTCCGCTGACCGAGAAGACCACCCGCGATACCCAGGCAAGGATTGAACAGACGCTGCAATTGGATTACGAGACCTTTATTAATGCTTCCTTTATTCTTCAAGGCAGGGCCGACCAATTTACACAAAAGAAAGCCAGCGAGCGCAAGGCAGTGTTGAGCTCGATTCTGGGACTTGAAATTTGGGATGCGTACAAGGAACGCGCGGCAGAACGGCGCAAGGAACTTGAGCGCGATGTGGATGAGATCGACGGGCGCGTTGCCGAGATTGATGTGGAACTGAGCGAGGAGAACGAGCGCAGGCGGCGGCTGGGTGAACTTGAAGGGATGTTGAAACAATTATCGGCGGCGAGAGAAGCGCAAGAGTCTGTTTTGGAGAACATCCGCAGGAATGCGGCCATGCTTCATGAGCAGCGCAAGACCAGCATTACCCTTCAGGCCCAATTGCAACGGTCACAGGATGCGCTGGCAGGTCTTGAGAAGAAGATTGCCGGGAAACAATTTGAACAAGTTGGTTATTCGGACTTGATGAACCGCGCGAAAGAGATCGAGGCGGCTTTCAAGGCGTGGCAAAGGGTCCGCAAGGAATTGGAAAAATGGGAGGAGACCGCGCTTCAATTTCGCGAGCAGGATGAGAAACGCCAGCCGTTGCTGCGCGAGATCGAAGTCGAAAAAGCGCGGCTCGGGCAGGAGGGGGAGGAACTGGGTAGAAAGTGGAAAGAGGTCAGTGGACAGTTGGAGATGGTCGGAGAACTGGAAGAAAAATTGCGCTCAACACAATTGTTGCTGAATGACGTTGAAACGAAGATTCAGGAACGCGTTGAGTTGGAAGCAAGGCGCAATGAAACGCGCGAGCGGCAGGCGGCGATGAGAGTTGAAAACGAATCGCTGCGCCGGGAGATGGAAGAAATTAAAAGGCGCATTGACGCTTTGGAAGTTGCAGGCGGCGCGGATTGCCCGCTGTGCGGCCGACCTTTGAGCGCAGAACACCGCGCATCCACGTTGAAGCAATTGGAAGCGGAAGGCAGGCTGAAGGGGGATACATTCCGGGCGAATAAGAAGGAAGCCGAGGAACTGGATGGACGAGTTAAGCAGTACGAGTTGCAGGTTTCCGGGCTGGCAAATGCCGAAAACGACCGCCTGCGTTTTTCGAACGCCATTTCCCAGATCACGTTGCAGTTGGAAACAATTCGTCAGCAGGGCAGTGAGTGGGAGGCGACCGGCGCAAAACGATTGGCGGAGATCGGGAAGTTATTGGAAAGCGGAAAGTATGCCGCCGAAGCGCAAAAAGCATTGAAGGGTTTGGATAAGGAACTTGCCAAACTTGGCTATGATATTTCTGCGCACGATGCCAAACGCAGGGAGGAACTCGAACTGCGCGAAGTCGAGGACGATCACCGCAAGCTGGATTCGGCGCGTGAATTGAGCAGGCGTATTGAAAAAGAGATCAGCGAATTGGAAGGGGAGAGGAAAAATAGAAAAGAGGAAGTGGACGAGAACGAAAAACTGTTCACAGAGGCTTCCGTAAAGTTAACCGAGGTAGAGGCGGGCGCGCCGAATATCCAGGAGGCGGAAAGCGCGTTGTATGAATTGCGCGAAAATGAAAACCGTGTCCGGGATGAGGCTGGGGCGGCCCGTCAACGCGTGGAAGTACTCGCCACCCTGCGCGCGCGTAAAACCGATTACAACGCGAGGCGTGAGGAGATCAATCAGAACATTATCAGTCACAAGACGCTTGAACGCGCCTTCGGCAGGGACGGTGTCCCGGCGCTGCTGATCGAGCAGGCCTTGCCGCAGATCGAACAAAAGGCCAATGACCTGCTTGACCGTCTGAGCGATGGCCACATGTCGATTCGTTTTGTTACGCAGGCGGAATACAGGGATAAAAAACGCGAAGACCTCAAAGAAACGCTTGATATTCAGATCAGCGATTCTTCCGGGATGCGAGATTACGAAATGTACTCCGGCGGTGAGGCCTTTCGGGTTAATTTTGCGATCCGGCTGGCGCTTTCGGAGATCCTGGCTCAACGCAAAGGCGCGCGACTGCAAACGCTGGTCATTGATGAAGGGTTTGGCTCGCAGGATGCCCTCGGTCGTCAAAGGTTGATTGAGGCAATTAATGCAGTCAGGCATGATTTCTCTAAGATCTTTATCATCACGCATCTGGATGAACTAAAAGATGCCTTCCCCAACCGAATTGAAATTGAAAAAACCGAACGGGGGAGTACAGTTCGGGTGGTGTGACATAAGAGACTGGTAATTACCAATTACCAATATGTACTATCTAATCATCTCCTCCGTCCTTTTTGCCCTCGGCCTTATCATCATCCACTGGATCCATGATCAATATCATCTCGATATTGTCGTCACCCCCGCGTCGCCGCCCGCGGATGCGCCGCTGGTCTCAGTGTGCGTTCCGGCCCGGAACGAAGAGATCAATATCCGGCGTTGTGTTGAAGCGCTCCTTCGTCAGGATTATCCGAATCTGGAAGTGATCGTGGTGGATGATCGCTCCACCGATGCCACTCTTTCCATTTTGAAGGAACTCGCATCCGGCGACTTTCGCCTTCTTCCAGTCAGCGGTTCAGACCTTCCCGCAGGCTGGGCGGGAAAGCCTCATGCCTTGTACCAGGCTGTAAATGCTGCCCACGGCGAATGGTTATGCTTTGTGGATGCAGATACCTTTCTTGCGCCGAACGCGCTTTCAGCAGTGTTTGCCAAAGCCGTAGAAACAAAAGCAGACCTGTTCACAGTGATGACGCGCCAGATCCTTGGCTCGTTCTGGGAGAGGGTGGTCATGCCGCTGGTGATGACCGCGCTCTCCGTCGGCTTTTCTCCGCGCAAGATCAATGACCCCAGGCGGCGCGATGCGGTAGCGAACGGTCAGTTCATTTTCATCAACCGCAAAGTTTATGATCTTATCGGAGGCCATGAAAAGATTAAAGACCAGATCGTGGAAGATAAGGCTTTGTCTGAAAGTGTCAAATGGAACGGACATCGCCTGGTTGTGGCAGATGGACGGCGGGTGGTCAGCACGCGCATGTACACATCTCTGGCAACCATGTGGGAAGGGTGGACAAAGAATATTTACCTCGGCCTGCGCGACCAGCCCTCCATGTTGCTGCTTGGCGCATTTGGGGCAATGCTGGCGTTGATAGCGGCCTTGCTGCTGCCGGTCTGGCCGCTGCTGGGGTTTGGGTGGATCGTAAATGATGGCGGCTGGATGGCTGCCTTCGTGATATTGGAAGCCCTGCTCGTGTGGGGATATTTGATCTACAAGCGCTCACTTGTTGCAGGCGAAATGGGAATTTCGCGTTGGTATGCCTTGACCACACCCCTGGGGGCCGGAGTCTTCGCTGCCATGATGCTCGCCTCTGCCTGGAAGGTGATTTCCGGACAGGGTGTCACATGGCGGGGCAGAACTTATCACAAAAATTAATCCTTTTTGGGTGGCAAAACACCCTTGATAAAAAGAATAATATTTGTTATATTTCGTCAATTCTTGTTAATAATAACAAAATATAACAAATGACATCTATCTCTATTGATCGCGAAACCCGCATTCTTGAATACTTGAAGAACAACGGAAGCGCCTCCATCCAACAATTGGTTGAGGCTTTTAGCGTTTCCAACATGACCATCCACCGTGATTTGAATAAACTGGCTGATGCCGGCTTGATCGTCAAGAAGCATGGTGGGGCAGTCTTGCCTGCAAACCATAGATCTGTAGAAGATCGTGAAAATGCCTGTGCCATGTGCGGAAAGGCATTGTCTGCCCGCTCTCTTTTTATTGTTAAACTGGAAAGCGGGGAGGAGCGCCGTGCCTGTTGCAACCATTGCGGTTTGATGATCCAGAGTCATTCCGGCTCCGGGTGGCAGTCTCTGACCACTGATTTTTTGTATGGACACATGGTCAGCGCCAATCAGGCGGTTTATTTGTTGGGGAGTGAAATCAATATTTGTTGTGTTCCCAGTATTCTTAGTTTTGGGTCCCGGCAGGATGCGGAGAAGTTTCAAAAGGCGTTCGGCGGTGATCTGGTCAGCCAAGATCAGGTGCTCAGCCAACTTCAGGGAATGATGCACTCGCACGGGTAGCGGGTGATTCAGATAATTTCAAAGAGAGAAGGATAAAAAAATGAAGAAGTTCTTGTTTGTAGTTTTGTTTGCAGCGTTGATTTTGGGCGCCTGTGGTCAGACCGGGGAAGTTGCTGATGTTGAGGCTCACGAATATTGGGCCCGCTCCGGAATGACTGGTGGAAATGGCGCCGTATATATGCAGTTGCACAATCACACCAGCACAGACGATGCTCTTGTGGGTGCATCCTCCGATGTGGCCGATGCGGTTGAAGTGCATCTCAGCCAGATGAACAACGGTGTGATGGAAATGATCCCCCAGGAAAAGATCGACCTGCCTGCTGATGGCGAGATCGAATTGAAACCCGGCAGCTATCACATCATGTTGATTGGCCTGAAAAAGGACCTGAAGGCTGGCGATGAAATCGCAGTGACGCTGCACTTCCAGAATCACGCCGATATCACCCTGACTGTGCCGGTGGAAGACGCCGCTGGCATGGGCGGTTCCGGCATGGATGGCGATACCATGCACATGGACGTTGCCCCCACTCCATAGTGAATCCGCGCTTTCGCCAGCGCATTCTCCCACAGCCCCCGCTAGAAGTAGCGGGGGCTTTTTTATTTGTAACATAAATCACATACATTTCGCTGCTTTATGGCTATAGTAGGCACAGGTAAATTTAATGCGAGGTTAATCCATGTCTAAACTTCCTATCATTGCCATTGGGATCGCGGTACTGGCGCTTGGTTATTTTGCGTTGGTATCGGATGCCGCTGCCTACGGGGGGAACGCGCCAGAGACATGCGCGAATTGTCATGCAATGGACTCGCAGTATGAAAATTGGGCGCACGGGGGACATGCAAAAGTTGCAAAGTGTACAGACTGCCATTTACCTCACGGTAATTTCGCTTTGTATTATCTGGAGAAGGGCCGTCAGGGGGCGAAAGATACGTACGCCTTTGTGACAGGGAACATTCCGGTTGCCATTCGTGCAGAGGAAAAGACGAAAAAGATCGTGCAGGAGAATTGCATCCATTGCCACCAAGATACTGTAGAAGCCGTGCTGACCGGAGCGCAGCCTTTTGAGCGCTATTGCTGGGAATGCCACCGCAGCGTTGCCCATGGGGATCGCGGTGCGACAGGCGCTCCATATCAGGACTCTAATCTTTATCCGACCAAGTAAGGAGAATGCTAATGAAAAACTATACCACCCTCGTTCTTGCTGGATTGGTGATCGTGCTCGCCGCTGTGTTGATCGGCGTAATGGTTTACATCCAGAACCAGCCCGCGGAAGTTCGCGCTGTGCAGCCCTTGGTGGAGATCGCCGCGATGGAACCGGACTCTGCCCAGTGGGGAATTAATTACCCCAATCAATATGATTCATTGATGAAAACCAGAACCAATAATGTTGATACAGCCTATGCGGGTTCTTCTCAGTTTTCATGGCTGGAACGCGACCCGCGCCAGGTGATTTTGTTTGGCGGATACCCCTTCAGCAAGGATTACAACGATGATCGCGGTCATGCCAATGCGTTGGATGATGTCCGCGCAACCGGGCGTTTGAATTTGGACGACTCGAATCCCAAGCATACACCCGCCACATGCTATTCCTGCAAATCTTCTGATAACCCCGGCTTGTGGCAGGAATTGGGCATGGAAGCCTATGATGCGATGTCCTTCAACGAAATGACGCCCAAGATCAATAATTCCATCGGCTGTTCCAATTGCCACGAAGCGGGCACGATGCGCCTTATTGTCACCAACCCTGCCCTGCAGGAAGCCTTAAAGCGCCAGGGTAAGGATTGGACCACCTTTACCCGCCAGGAAATGCGCACCGTAGTCTGTGCCAACTGCCATGTTGAATACTATTTCAAAGGCGACGGCAAGTACCTGACCTTCCCATGGGATAACGGCACCAAGGTCGAAGAGATTATTTCCTACTACGAAGAATCCGGCTTCAAAGACTGGGCCTACCCTGAAACAGACAGCCCCATGCTCAAAGCGCAGCATCCCGAATTTGAATTCTTCACGGCTGACAGCACTCACTACAAAGCCGGAGTTGCCTGCGCCGACTGCCACATGCCGTACGTTCGCGACGGAGCGGAAAAATATTCATCACACGATGTTCACAGCCCGTTATTGAACCCTGAAGAATCTTGTGGGCAATGTCACACCGATACCGACTATGTCATTGACCGCGTGAACAATATTCAGAAACAAGTTGCAGAGACGAAGATCACCGCTGAAGATGCCGTTCTTGATGCGATGACTGCCATCAAAGCGGCGGTGGCGGCTGGCAATGCCGACCCGGCTTTGCTTGATGAGGCCAAAAAATTACACCGCGAGGCCCAATTCATGTGGGATTTCATCTCGGCTGAAAATTCGACCGGCTTCCACAACCCCGAATATGCATTGGAAGTACTCTCCAAATCCATTGATACGGCCCGCCGTGCGCAGATGCTTGCGGCCCAATCAGTAAATGACCCTTCGCTGTTGAAAACCGGCACCTTCTACGCGGAAGCCAGCCAGTAAATCGACCAGGCCAAAAAGAGTTCCCGCCGCAACGGCGGGAACTCTTTATTTAAAGGGAACATTTCCTGCATTACAATCGTCGCACTTGTGCGAGGAGAAGAAATGAAAAAGATATTCTTATTAATAATAGCCTTCATGCTGGCGGCCTGTGCCATGATGCCCGGCAATGAGTTCACTCAAAACCGCGACAAATGGAAGATAGCGGAGGTATCTCATTATCGTTACGACCTGTTCCTTGGCTGTTTCTGCGCTTTCAGGAACGAGATGCCTTTGACAGTGGAAGTTAAAGAAGGCGAAGTGATCTCGATTACACGGGCGGATGGCACCCCCGTTACCGCAGCTGATTCGAATCTTGAGATTTACCATCCCTACCTGACCATGGACCGCCTCTTTTCCCAACTGGAAACGGATCTTGCCGGTGGGGCAGACGAGGTCACTGTGACCTACGACTCCACATATGGCTTCCCGAATGAGATTGCCATTGACCAGATCAAAGCCGCTGTGGACGATGAACTCTCCATCCAGATTTCAAATTTCACAGTGCTGGAATAAAAGAAGAGCGCGGTTTTTAGCCGCGCTCTTGATCTAATTGGGCTGAACCCACTGATTGAAAACCTCTTCATCCACGATCTGGAAGCGCCGGTCTTCCATCCTGATCGCGCCACTGCGTTCCAATTCCTTGATCGAGCGTGCCACCACCTCACGCACCGTTCCCAACCGCGCCGCCAGTTGCTCCTGTGTTAAATGAGGGGAATTTTTATCCTGCGGCAGTTCTGCGATCAATCGCGCCAGCCGGTGAGTGACCTGATAGAACGCCATTTCACTGACCTTTTGCACCATGCCTCTCAGCATTCGACCAAAGTTCGCCAGCACTTTTTGTGCAAAGGCCGGATGGGTCATAACCAGCTCATGCAACTTGGTCTTGCTGATCACCCAAACACGGCAGGTCTCCAGCGCTTCTACATTGACGGGGTTTGGACCTCCATCAAAGGTTGGGACTTCGGCAAACGTATCCTTCTCCAGTAAAATGCGGACAATGTACTGCCGTCCCTGAGGTGAGATGCGAAATATCTTGGCGCTGCCCTGCTCAATGATGAACAAGCCGTCGCAGGGGTCGCCCTCCCAAAACATGACATCCCCGCGTTGATATTCACGCAAATGAGTATGTGCCAAAAGTTCTTTTAGCATGGCCTCGGAAAAATCATCGAAATACTCATTCTCCCGAAGAGACTCCAGTAAATGCTTTTGGGATGCCTCGATAATTTTCATGCTTAAATTAGATCTCTCCGAGAAAAACCCGATCTGCGCCGCGATTGATTTCCCATGGATAAGCAATGAAAGCATCGGTAACGGCTGCGTAATAGTCCGGACGGGCATTGCCGAAGAGGTTGCGGTAGGGGTTGAAATGCAACACGCAGGTTTCGGGAAAGCCACCCGCAGCCGAAACCCGGTTCTTTACCGCAGTGATCGTCCGGCCTGACCCCCAGACATCGTCCACGATCAGGGTTGGCCGGCCGCGTAATTTATCATCGGCAGGGAACTGGATAAACTCCGGCCAGGCCATAAAAGCGGAGGCCTTCTCACTCTGGGTCTGGGCCGGGAAATCCACTGCTGCCGTCAGGATGTGGGTGACATCCATCGCCTCGGCCAGCATTCCGCCGGGAACGATGCCGCCGCGGGTGATCATGACCATTGCTGTAAATTCACGCTTGAATTGGGGGATGAGGTGGTCGATCAACTTGTCGACCTCCTCCCATGAGACAATCTCACGTCGAGGTTCAGGTTTCATGAGCCTATTTTATCAAAAGACCCCAAAGGTGAGTGAACCTTTGGGGTCTGCCATTTTGTTAGGCCAGCGCCGCGGCCAGCGGAGCCGGGGCATGTACCTGGGATACTTCCCGGCCTTCAACCGTGGCCTTCTCCACTTCGCGCGCCCAGATATAGAGGCAGGTGTGGTAGGCTGTGCTGGTATAAGAACTGAACACGCTGGCGACCATTACAAAGGTGAAGAAGATCAACGCGCCGATGACAACCCCAATAATGGAGAGGGTCGTGTTTCCACCGGAGACAAAAGCCAACCCGCCGCCAATGGCAAAGGCGATGATCAGGCCAACCAGGCCGAAGAAGAAACCGATCAGTCCGGTCACGAAGCGCACTCCCACGGTGCTGATACCGATCAGCAGGAAATTCTCCTTGGTGATCTTCCAGATGCGTTGCAGGCCATCTTTGAGATTAAGGTCGTCGATGACCATGGCGGGCAGCACAAGCGCAGCGGCTTCGGTCCACAGGGTTTCCAGCAGGCCGGTGGCCGAGCGGGCCACGCTGCCGACAATGCTGTTCTTGCGGTTGCGCTGGGCGGCACTGCGCAACATATTGACCACGGTGGAGGCTGCGGCCAGGGTGAGGATGTCGAAGAAATCACGGCGCACAATTGCCCAGGCCTTGTCCATGCGGCCATCGCCTTCAGAAAGGAAGCCATAGATCAAATAGACCGTCATGGCCGAGAAGACATACGTCACAACGAATTGGACAAAGACCAGGATGCCACCCATTACGAACAGGATGATATTCCCAAATTGGGTGTCGACAAAGATAAAGGCCGAGATCGCAATGGGAATAATACCGATCACCGAAATAATCATCCCGATCACCAGTGCATAAATGGATGGCTTCAAAAGGTCCTTATCTTTGAAGGCCATGCTCCATGCCTGTTTTAAGAACGACCAGCCGCGCGAAAAACCTTGCATGTTTCACTCTCCTCTTGGTTGTAATTGCCCTGATTATAGCCATTTTTTTGCGCCGGATGATATTTCCACATTTCAAGACCATGTATAATCGGGCAATTCCATACTCAGGATATCCCATGAAGAATACGCTTTTTGCTTTGCTTTCGTTGCTGGCCCTTGTCCTTGCTGCCTGTGGAGGAGCTGCCGCCGCAGCACCAACACCAACACCTGACCCGTTTATCCTGCAGGGACAACAGGTCTTTAACGCCCGCTGCGCCACCTGCCACGCCCTGGTGCCGGATACGATCATCATCGGCCCGTCGCTCTCGGGGATTGCCAGCCGCGCAGGGGAGCGGGTGTCCGGCGTGACCGCGGAAGAGTACATTCAGTTATCTGTCCTTCGACCGGGTGATTATGTAGTCGAAGGCTTTAACAACGTCATGTTGACGAACTTTGCCAAGGAACTCACCGGGGAGGAGTTGGATGCGCTCGTTGCCTTCCTGATGACTTTGAAATAAACAGGGAATCAGTGGGCTGCTTTCGCCAGGCAGCTCTGCTGAAAGAAAATAACCAGATCAGAGGAGAATATATGAAAGTTTGGATCAAGCGAGTTTTTGCCGGTTTGGGCATTCTTGTGCTCATCGGGGTGGCGTATGCCGCCTTTGCGCCGCTTCCGCATGCAGAAGAACTGCCGGAAGAAAAATGGGGCGCAGGCTCCAGCAGTGTGGAACCCGCCTGGAGCGGGCTTCAACGCGATTTCCCTGCCACCAATGAGACAGCGGAAAATTCTTCATCGCCTGAAAAAGTGGAACTTGGCCGCCTCCTTTTCTTCGACCCGATTCTGTCTGCAAATAACGACATGTCCTGCGCCTCGTGCCATCACCCCGACCTTGGCTTCACGGACGGACTCCCGCAGTCCATCGGCGCCGACTCTGCCGTTTTGCGCCGCAGCGCCATGAGCCTTTGGAATGTGGCCTACGGCACCAATTTCTTTTGGGATGGCCGCGCCATAACCCTTGAAGAACAGATGGAAACCCCGCTTACCAACAAGGATGAAATGGGCGCCGACCCGGACAAGACCGCGGCGGAATTAAAGGCCATTCCTGAATATGTAGACTTGTTCGAAAAAGCGTTTGGCAGCCCAGACTCGGTTACATTTGAAAATGCTCAATTTGCGATTGCAGCCTTTGAACGTACTTTGGTGACGAGCAATTCGCCCTTTGATCGTTATGCAGCGGGAGAAGTGAACGCCCTCACTCCCGCACAACGCCGGGGGCTGGGGCTGTTCCGTTCGGCTGCCACGCGCTGTTTTGAATGCCATGCCGCGCCGACCTTCTCTGACGACTCGTTCTCCGTCACCGGCGTGCCTGATCTGCCCAATCAGCTTCACGACTTGGGTCGCAAGGAAGTGGAAGCAGCGAGTTTGGATGGGGCTTTCAAAGCGCCTACGCTTCGCAACATTGCCCTGACCGCTCCCTACATGCATAATGGGGCCTTTGCCACCCTTGAAGACGTGGTGGACTTTTACGCCAAAGGTGGCGGGCGTGATGCCGGTGTGCAGAATGTGGATATTCATGTGATTGGCTTTGAATTGACTGCCCAGGAAAAGGCCGATCTCGTAGCCTTCCTCTATGCCCTGACCGATGAAAGCAACCTGCCGGAAATTCCCGCATCTGTTCCTTCAGGACTGCCGGTTGTTGAACATGCCGAAAACCCGGCGCGACAGGTTGTCGGCCAGATAAATGTTGATGACACCGAAGCAGCCGCCATCCCGGCGCACGAACCGCAGACTCTGAGAGTCGAATCCGGCCAGACGATTCAGGAAATTGTCGATCTGGCTCTGCCCGGCGATACCATCGAAGTCCCCTATGGAATTTACAAAGAGCATGTTGTCATGGATGTGAGCGACATCAAGTTCTTCGGCATTCCAAACGAAGCAGGGGAATGGCCCATCATCGAAGGCGAAGGCACCGGCTCGGATGGCGTGATCGCCTCTGGGAATAACTTCGAGATGGCTTTTTTCCAGGTCAAGAACTTCACGAGCAATGGGGTGCTGGTGGAAGGTGTGACCGGTGTCTACCTGCATGATATGTACATTGAGAATACCGGAGTGTACGGCGTGTACCCTGTGCGCTGCACCGATGTGCTGATCGAACGCATCGAAGGCACCCTGATGAACGACGCTGCCATTTACGCGGGCAAGTCGAAGGATGTGGTCATCCGCGATACGCTGACTTATGGCAACGTCATCGGTGTGGAGTTGGAGAACACTGTCAATGGCGAGGTCTACAACAACTACGCTCACGACAATACCATTGGCATCTTCATTGACCTGCTGCCACAATTGCCTTCCAAGGTTTCGATGTACACCAAGGTTCACGATAACATCTCCGAAAACAACAACGGCGAAAACTTTGGAAAACCCGGGACGGCCGTATCGCTCATCCCGCCGGGCACGGGCATGCTCATCCTGGCCGCCGACCATGTGGAGGTCTACAACAATACCATTCGCGGCAATAAGAGCGCCGGGCTGGCCATGTTCAACCTGACGATCGGATTCTCGCCCGAGGAGATCGATGTGGACCCCAACCCCGATCATAATTACGCTCACGATAACATTTATGAAAACAATGGATTCGATGCCGATAAATTCGTCAAAGACTTGCTTGGCAGCGGCTTCGATATTGTTTGGGATGGCACTGGTGTGGATAATCGTTTCGATGAGCCAAACGCGAAGACTTCCTTCCCGCCTGCGCTGCCTTCCAGCAAATGGCCGGCCCCGCTCTATAACTTATACTGGCGGGTGTTGAATTTTGTGGTGGGTCTGGTTTCGTAAGAACACGTAGGGGCGACCGTGAAGGTCGCCCCTATTGATTGGTTGCAAATACCTAAATTTGGACACCCGTGAAGGGTGTCCCTACAAAAGGCGTCCCTACAAAATGTTGATGGGGTCGATCTCAACCCGCCAATCGGTAAATCTCATATCTCTCAAAACGGAGGCGGGATCCGGGCCGCGTAACACCACCTGCCAGCGGTACTCGCCATTTTCCTTTGCAAAGAAACAAGGGATGGGGCCGATTAATTCCGTCTGCCTGCGGCCCTCCGCTTCCAGGCGGACCTTGAGCCGGTCTGCCATTTTACGCGCTTCTTCCTCCGCCTTGGCGGGATCCGGGCTGCGATATTCCAGCCGTGCCAACTTTGCAAACGGCGGATACCCCAACTGTCGGCGGTAATCCAATTCGCGCAGATGGAATCCATCCACATCGTGATGGGCGGCAAATTGCAATGCATAGTGCTGCGGTGTAAATGTCTGTAAGATGACCTTGCCCCCGCGTGCCGAACGGCCCGCGCGTCCCGCCACTTGCGTGAGAGTCTGAAAGACCTTCTCATTTGCAAACGGGTCGGGCAGATTCAAGCCAACATCAGCCAGCACAATGCCGACAAGTGTGACCAATGGCAGGTCTAACCCCTTTGCCAGCATCTGCGTGCCGACCAGAACATCTGCCTGGTGATTGGCAAAGTGGGTCAGGATGATCTCATGCGCATCTTTTTGGCGGGTGGTATCCCAGTCCCAGCGCAGGGTGCGCGCCTGTGGGAACATGGCCTTGACCTCCGCCTCCACACGCTCGCTGCCCAGGCCGTATTCACGAATTTGGTTACTCGTGCAAGTTGGGCAGGTTCTTGGTTTCTGGCGGGTGTATCCGCAACGGTGGCATAAGAGTTGTTGAATCTTTGACGTTTCATGCTCCATGTGTAACGTCAACGGTGTGTCGCAATTCGGACATTTCAAGGTCGTGCCGCAGTCGCGGCAAAAAATGTAGGTGGCCGTTCCGCGCCGGTTCAGATAGACGATGGCTTGCTCGCCGCGCGAAATCACTTCAGCCAGAGACTCGGCCAATGCGCGGGAGAAAACGCCGCGATTGCCGTTCTTCAACTCCTCGCGCATATCCACTACTTGCACCGGGGGTAAAGTGGAGTCAGTAACACGTTTGGGCAACACCAGCATGTGTATTTGTTTTTGTTCCGCTTGATGACGCTGCTCCACCGTCGGTGTGGCGGAGCCCAGCACACAGACCGCGCCGCAGAGTTTTGCATATTCTTGTGCGGCAGTCACTGCGTTGTAATAGGGCGGCTCGGATTGATAATAAGAACTGTCGTGACACTCGTCCACCACGATCAGCCCGACCCTCGGGAGCGGCGAGAACAAAGCCGAGCGCGCGCCGATGATAACGTTCAACTTTCCGTCCCGCGCGCGCCGCCAGGTATCGTAGCGTTCGCCTTCGGAGAGTTTCGAGTGGACGAGGCCCACCTGCCCGGGGAAGCGCGTCACGAAGCGACGCACAGCCTGCGGGGTCAGCGCGATCTCCGGCACGAGAATGATGGCCTGCCTGCCGCTCTTAAGAACTTCCTCCACCGCGCGCAGGTAAATTTCTGTTTTACCGGAACCGGTCACACCGTAGAGCAGATATTGCAGATCGGAGGGTGGATGATTTGTAATGGAGTTGACGATTTGTGCGAGCGCAAATGTTTGTTCGGACGAAAGCCTGAACGGTTCCCTTTCCTCTGGTTCCCTATGCTCTATTCTCTCCAGTGGGTCGCGGAAGATTTCGTTCTCGAACAACCGGATCAAACCACGCTCTTCGAGTTCCTGCAGGTCTGAAATATTGCATCCTGTTTGGGCATAAACCCAGGAGAGGTTGATCGGCTCCGGCTGTTGGGTGAGGAAACGCAAAGCCGCTTCGCGTCGCGCCTGGGTCTGTTTTGTGGAACCGAGTGAGGACATTTCCAACTCAGCTGCTTCCGGCGTAACCGAAAGTTGAGCCACGCGAATATGCTTGGGGCGTACCCTGGGAGCGGGCAGCACGTTTTTCGCGAAGAGCACTCCGCGTTTGACCAGCAGGTTCGCCGTCTTGCGCCAATCCACCTTTGCAAAATGGCTGTCGATCTGTCGCCCGCGTAACGTTCCGCGCTCGCGCAGCAGGTGGATTAGCCGGGTGGCAACCGCAGAATTTTTTTCTTCGTATCCTGATGTACGTAACTCGTAACTGATATCTGCCTGCTGACTCAACCCGGTGGGGATCATCAGGCCGACGATGGCGGATAGGGGATTCAGTGTGGCATCAGCCAGCCGCGCGGCAAGAGCCAGCTGCGGCGGAGTTAGAAGCGGTGCAGGGTCGAGCAGTTCAAGGATCGGTTTGGGATTCTGGATAAGGGAAGACTCGGTCAGTTCGACGACGATCCCCTGCACGGTCTGATTTCCAAAAGGAGCGGTGACCAGACAACCGGCCTGAAGTTGCAAGGCAAGTTCGTTGGGAACCATGTAATCAAAAATGCCGGAGATGGCGGGGATGTTGACAGCGAGGCGGGCGAACATGCCTTGATTATATCTTTTTCAGGACGGCTGCCGCCCCGTAACCCACCACCGATGAATGATCGCCGGTTACATCGCCAGAGGTGGCGTAGTGTAGCGTTTGAACGTGGGTAGCGCCCAACCCCTTTGCGGCCCAGAGCATGGCTGCCACAGCCGCATGACCACAGGCAAAGCCTTTGCCGGTTTGCTCTGCTTCGAAGATGGCGGCTGGGTCGAACGACTCGAAGCGCCTGAGCATTTCATGGTCCAACGCGTTTGCGGTTTTCTGATCGTAGAAGTGAGAGAGATCGGTGGAGGCGATGAGGATGAAGTTTTTATCGGCAAGTGTGGACGCCAGGGCTTTGCCAAGTTTTTGGGCAACCTCCTGTTCCTGTGCATGGATCATGATGGGCAGGAGTCTGAAGTTATTTTTCAAGGTGCGTTGCAAAAACGGGAGTTCGATCTCAAGCGAGTGTTCGCGGTCGCGCGCAATGGGTGTGATGGAGAGACCGGCAGATTCCTGTAGATCTGCCAACAAGGCAGCATCGACCGGGAGGTTTCCCAGCGGGGTGGTGTAGGCTGCGTGGCTGGTGGTCAGCAATGCATGCTGGGACATGTTGTGGTATGGAGCGAGGATAACCACCAGATCTGGCTTCAGCCCTTTCAGGGTTGCGAATGCGTGGGCCGCGACAGCCCCCGAATAGCGGTAACCTGCATGTGGAGCAATGACGCCCACAACCTGCCCGTTTAGATTCGGGTTTTGGGCCGAGGCCAGGTATTGGTCTATGTTTCTGGCAAGGATCCCGGGATCGCTCTCGTACCATGTGCCGGCAATTGGAGAGGGTCGAAGATCAAGTGCATTCATTTATTTATTGTAGCATGGATAAAAATAAACCCCCCTGCGACAACTACGCAGGGGGTGAGAGAAGTTAATTAGAATCAGGGAATACGGTAGGACACGATGGCAGCGTCGATGGTATCCAGCATGGTCTGGTCCACGTCGTTCGACCACCAGGCAGTGAACATGAGCCAGGTCCCCTTGTCGTCGCCGCGCGTTTCAAAGTAGGAAGCGCCGGAGTAATTCCCGCCTTTGGATTTCCACTTAAAAAGCAGGGAGCCATCATTTTGAATCTGGGTGGTGGAAATGCGGATGTCGCCGTTGTTCTTGCCGGTGCTGCTGTAGTAGGTATTCAAAATATCCAAAGCCACAGCCTGGCTGGTGGAGTTATTGAACTCGACATCCGGGTTGGCGAACATGACCAGGCTCTCGATCTTCGCAGATTCGTCCGGCGCGGTGAAGGTGTCTGTGTAGGCGGTCACATCGGAATAGATCGCGTCGCCGTGGTCGGTATGTTCATAGGTCCAATCGCCGGGCAGGTCGAAGGCCAGCAGGTTGTTCCCATCCGTAAATGTGACTAGGCCGTTGCCATTCGATGTCGGCTGTTGCGGCTCTGGTGTGGGTTGCTGCTGCGGCTCCTTGGTGGGCTGCTGGGGGGCGTCTGTGGGTGGCTGGGGAGCATCGGTTGCAGGCTCGGGGGTATTCCCGCCCAGGGCGCTGCACGCCAGGCTGACGGCCAGCATAATGCCCAGGAACACAAATAACATTCGATATTGTGATTTCATGGATATCTCTCCTTTTATTGTTGGAAAAATTTTCGCAAGGATACATCAGAACCATCCAAAGCGGAAGGTTGGACGGGTTGCAAATGCGTAAAAAGCAGCCACAAACAAGTGGCTGCTTTTTGTTTACTTGCCTGCAACTTTGCGGGTACGTTTTGGCTTTTCAGGTTCTTCCGGGATGTCTGGCAGGCTGGGGATAACGGGTTCTTCAAGGAGCACGCTTTCAATTTCAGGCAGCGCCTCAGGCTGGGCCTTGGGCTGCGGCTCCACCCAGGTCGGGGATGCCTCTGCGACTCCGTTCAGGCGCGCAAAGTAATTTTTTACCGCGGTGTCGTTATAGAAGACCAACACGAGGATGCCGGCGACCATTGAGAAAATGTTACCGAAGACACAGGTCAATATCTCAAAGACGGCCAGGGCAGTGGAGGGCTGGGTGGGTTGCGGTTGGGCACTCAAAAGCTTGGCTGCAAAGATAATCTCGAAAATGCCGAGTATGGTGGGCAGGATGGTAATGGGCAGGCAGATCACACCGACGATCGTGCCCAGTGCCGTGGCCGATGCGATGAATCCCCAGAACAGGTTGATCACGCCGCTGACAAGGGTCATCAGGGCAATGGCGGTCACCAGTCCGGGTTTTTGTTCAGAATAGGAAGGGTTCATTCGTTACTCCTTGGGTTTTTCTCTGGGAGATATAACGAATGAAGGCAGGATTGGTTGCACTACTGTTGGAAGGTGAGCAACAGCCCACCCGGATAGCTGGTTCCGTTTGGGTCGGTGCAGGTCGGCATTGAAATATTTGAAACAAACGAGCCGCCGGTGACAATGCGAATGTTATAGACCACGTTTTCTTGCATCACGAAGTCAGCATATCCATCGCCTACCTCCGGCTTGAAGCCGGTAAAAAAGCGGTCTTCCCCCAAATTCCAGGTGACAATGATCTCCACGCCCGCCACTTCCTTGTGATGCGAGTCTTGTAAGGTGAATTGCATTAATCCCCTTGTCATACCGGGGTCGCAAACGGTTTCCTGATTGACCAGTACAAAGGGCGCGCCAGGCCCGGCCGTAGGCGTGAACGTGGGGCGGGGCGTGATGGTCTCAATACTGACGGGCACCAACGGCGTTTGCTCAAAGGAGACGGTTGGCTGTGGCGCGCTGGTCCCTGCTATTTCAACTTCAGCGGTTGCCGGTGCGTCTTCTGTCTTTGTTGGCGTGAATTCGATGATCGGTGTGTTGAAAATGGGGAAGGTTGTTGGGGTAATTGGGTTGCTGGCGAAGCCCTGCGTCAGATCGGTGGCGAGTTGAGCCAGCGGTTGAACCGATTCGAAAGCCTGTCCTTGCGCGAGCATTCGTTGGGCCTGGGCGCTCAGTTCTGCGATTGGGTCTGCGTCGCCAAGCAAGGCCAGGCGGGAACTGGCACGGGCAAGATCCCGGGTGGCGGCGTAGGATGCCGCGATGGCGATGCGGTATTGGTCTTTGAAATCGGCCCGCAGGATGGCCGGGTTTGCATCCACATAGGTGACAGGGGAGATACGCCATGAGTACAACAGACCCAGCCCCAGTCCGATGAGAAGCGCGAGACTGAACTGAAATAGGGCGCTGCGGAGAAGCCGGCTCATGGGAGAGGGTTCTCCTGCGGCTGGTAGGTCTGCATGGCAGTCAATAGATTTTGCAAATCTTGCACTTCAGCCTGGGTGAAATTATTGCGGTTGGCATAGTCGAGGGCAGAAGCGGTGATCTCTGCCGGGCTATCGCTTCCAAGGATGGCAATACGACGCGCAGCCGCGGCATCATCGAAGTTTCCCTGATAGGCTTCGGCCACCATCAAAACATAATCCACGCGGTAATCCTCGCGCAAGATGTTGGGGGGAATATCGGTGTATTCGACCGGGGCAATGACCCAGCCATAGGTCAGGCCAAGTGATACGCCGATGGCAAGCGCAATCAGAAATTTTATGATATTCGAGGAGGACATACCGCGATTATACCCACAGAAACAAAATGCCCGGGCAGGCGATCGGCGGCACCCGAAAACTCTTCCTTACCGTTGCTATCTTTCGATCCTGGCGGGGTTCGAAAGGTTTCGCCGCGCCGGGCCTGCCCGGACAGGCGCAAGGATACCCGAAGGTGAGGGGTGTGTCAAATCATTGCCGGCACAAGGATGGGTCGAAAGTCCCCGGACTATTGAGTGAGGATTTTCAATTTGGGAACGTGATATAATTTCGCCCGTCAACATCAGAATTTCATTATCTTGGCGAAGGAGACAGTATGGAAATCACGACTCAGGAATTCAAGCATTGTGACTTGATCAAGGTCAAAGGGCGGGTGGATAGCGCTACCGCTCCCCAGTTCTCGAAAGCCCTCGAGAAAGCCAATGATAACGGTCGCTTCAAGATCGCGATCGATATGTCGGAACTCGAATATATGTCCAGCGCCGGGTTTCGCGCCCTGCTGGCCGCCCAGCGGAACAGCAAACGCTACAACCGCGGCGAAGTGGTCCTGGTGAGCGTGCCCGACCGCATCCGCGAGGCGTTGGAACTGGCCGGGTTCACAGAACTCTTTAAGTCCTTTGACGACCAGGTCCAGGCCGTGGGCAGCTTCTAAACCTGCCCAGGCAGGTTAAATCAAAACAACAGGAAATGCCGTCTCATCCCATACAGAGACGGCATATCATTTCTTATGACAAGCAGCACCTTTCCGGCCCAGTTTGAATTTCTGGATGAGATTCGCGAATTCGTGGCAGAGGTTGCCCGCAGCGGTGGGTTTTCCGAAAAGGCAATCTATTCCCTTCAACTTGCCGCAGATGAAGCCGCCTCCAATATTATTGAACATGCCTACGAAGGCGTGACAGATGCCAGCCTGGAACTGAGCTGTGATATGCGGGGCGATCTGATCGTTATCACCCTTCGAGATTGGGGAAAACCGTTCGACCCTTCCGAAGTTAAGGAGCCGAATATTTCCGCAGAACTCTCCGACCGCCAGATTGGCGGCCTTGGAATTTACCTGATGCGCAAACTCATGGATTCGGTCCATTATGAATCCACTCCCCGGACAGGTAACCTGCTCACAATGACCAAGCGGAGGGTTTAGCCGCATGCCCGCCGCTAGCCGGACTTCATGGGATTGGCTGCAACTTGCCAGCCTGGGGGAACAACTACGGAGCGAAGAATCCCTTAGCGCCCAGCGTGACCGTATCACATCCATGACCGGCCTTTTTATCAAAGGGGCGGTGGATGTCTGGTTGAAGGAAGGAATTTTCCGCCTGCCCGATTGGGAGGATGCGCACACCTTTCCACCCCAACCCTTGAAAGAAGGGATGAAGCGCGCTGTAAAAGCGGGGAAACTGATAACAAGAAAAGAGCCGACTAAGACCGGCGCTTCCGACTCCGCCTTTGCTGCGTTACCGCTCGAAGATCAGGGAGTTACGCTGGGAGCGATTCAAGTCACCCGCCCCAAAGGCCCCAAATTTTCCGAAGATGAATTGAACCTGTTACAGGGACTGGCGCAGATCGTGTCAGTCAGTCTGGTTGCGTCGCATCGCGCTGAAGTGGAGCAGTTCCGCCTGCGGCAGTTAAACCTTGTCCGCGAGGTCAGCGCGCAGATCGCCAATGAGTTGGATTTGAACGAACTCTCCGCCCGCGTGACGCGCCTGATCCAGGCCACGTTCAATTTTTATTATGTCGCCATCTTTACCCTGGAGCCATTGCCCAACGCCCTGCAATTTCGCTCCAGCGCAGTCGCTCCGCGCAAGGGACGGAAGAAAGCCTCCATCGCGCTTGAAGTGGAAGTGGGGCAGGGGTTGATCGGCCAGGCTGCAAAGACCGGCGAGGAGATCGTTTGTGATGACGTGCAATCCGACGAGCGCTTCCGCTTCATTGACAGTCTGCCCGAGACCCGTTCAGAAGTAGTCATCCCCTTGAAACTGGAAGAACGTGTCCTGGGTGTTCTGGATGTGCAAAGCAACCAGCTGCAGGCTTTCCATCCAAATGACCTACTCGTCCTTCATTCCCTGGCTGATAATGTTGCCCGTGCCGTGGAGAGTGCCCGCTTGTACAGTGGTCTGCGCCGCCGCGCCGACCAGATGACCCTGGTCTCCGAAGTGAGCAAAAGCGTCACCTCTACATTGGACCTGACCCAGTTAATGCGCGACGCGGCTTCGTTGATCCATGAAAAGTTTGGTTATCCTTACGTATCCTTATTCACAGTGCATCACAACCGCCGCCTGATCATGTTCGAGGCGGGCAGTGGAAAACGCAGCAAAAACCTGGAAGGCTATTCGATCCCGCTCGATGGTTCGGAAGGCATCATGCCCTGGGTGGCGCGGAATGGCAGGACCGTACTGGCCAACGATGTTTCGCATGACGAGCGCTATGTCCCTTCGCCCCTGCCGCCGAAGAATACCCAGTCCGAATTATGTGTACCGCTGATCTTCAACGAACGGGTGATGGGGCTGCTGGATATCCAGTCTGACCAGTTGCATGCTTTCACCGATGAAGACCGGCTGATGTTCGAAGCGGTGGGGGATACGATGGCGGCTGCCATTCGCAATGCGGATCTGTATCGCTCCGAGCAATGGCGGCGTCAGATCGCAGACAGTCTGCGTGAAGTGGCGGGCCTGGTCTCCAGTAATGTGGGCATGGAGGAGGTGCTTGAGACCATCCTGGCTGAGTTGGATCGCAACCTGCCAGTGGATGTCTCTGCGATCTGGCTGCTTCAGGATAATGAGTTGTGCCTCTCTGCCGTGCATGGCATTGACGCCGCGATGCTGGAGGCAACCTGCCTTGTCCACCCTGAAGCAACCTATGCAATGGCCGACGCCCTGATGGCAAGCATGCCCATCATCCGCAGGGCAGATGAACCCATGTGGCCTGCAGGGTTGACTGCCGGGTTCGATGCGGGCTATTCATCCATCGCGGCGCCCTTGCGTGTGGGTGACCGCCCGCTTGGTGTGATGACGCTATCGCACCATACTTCCGGAAGATACGGCCACGAAGCGCAGGATATCACCACCACTTTTGCGAATTATGCCGCGGTGGCCATCGAGAATGCGCGCCTGTTCGATGCCGCCCAGGAACAGGCGTATGCCTCTGCGGCTTTGTTGCAGGTGGCGCAGGCGGTGGTTAGTTTGAACGATCTTGATGAAATCCTCAGTTCGATTATCCGCATCATGCCGATCCTCGTTGGCGTCCGGCGTGTGGCCTTATACCGCTGGGATTCGGAAAAATCTGCTTTTGTTGCTTCGCAAGAGTACGGTTTTTCTGAAGAAGAGGAAGCGGCTATTACCGAGAAGGAATTCCCATTGGGGATGTTTCCATTTCTCGATACGGCCTTAACACAGAACCTGCTGGTGACGCATACGCTCAAGCCCGGGACGACACCGAAATCCTGGTTGAAGATTCAGGCCGAAGACTGGAATGAAGCGGATGTAATGGGTGCTGAGCGGCTTGTGATTGCAGTCCCCCTGGCCATCAAGAGCGATATCTTTGGTGTGATGTTAATTGAAGAAGATGACAATGCGCGGCGCTTCCGGGCGCGGCGTATTGAGATTATTCATGGCATTGCCCAGCAGGCAGCGCTTGCGATTCAGAATGATCTGTTGCAGCAGGAAATGGTGGTGCGCGAACGCCTCGAGACGGAAGTCCAACTGGCGCGCCAGATCCAGCAGACTTTTATTCCCAGCATATTACCGGAACACCCCAATTGGCAGTTGGCCGCACGCTGGCGCACGGCCCGCCAGGTGGGCGGTGACTTTTATGATGTGATCGAACTGCCAAATAACAGGCTTGGAATTTTCATTGCAGATGTGGCGGATAAAGGCATGCCTGCGGCTTTGTTCATGGCCCTGACACGCACCCTGGTGCGCGCTGCTGTGCTGGAGACGAATTCACCGGCTGAGGCGTTGCGTCGCGTGAACGCCTCCCTGCTGCCGGACACCCAGCAGGGCATGTTCGTGACCGCTGTTTATGGAGAGTTGGATATTTCCAGCGGGACTTTTACATACGTCAATGCGGGGCATAACCCGCCATTCCGGGCGATGGCTAATGGCCGCCTTGAAAAGTTGGCGCGCACGGGGATTGCCCTGGGTGTGACGGAGGAACCGAATATAGGCGAACGCGTCATTGCCCTGGAGCGCGGCGATACCCTGTTATTGTATACCGACGGCCTGACTGAAGCCTTTTCGCCGGATGGCGATTTGTTTGGCGAGGTGCGCCTAATGGATGTCATGCATTCCCTGCAAGCAAATACGGCGGAGGATGTTATTCGTGCCGTGGAAGATCGTCTTAATGAGTTTGTGGATACTCTGCCTCTTGCGGATGACCTGACGATGATCGTCCTGCGAATGAAAGAGGAATAGAAAATCATTATAAAGACAGGGGCTGGTATCTATACAAGTCTGTTGCTTGGATTTCCCCGATTACAAAATTCAAAAAATCGATTGCTTTTTCGCGCAAGTTCAAATCCATGCCGTAGCGCCATGACTCGGCAAGACGGATAACCTCTGCCCACGGCTCGCCGTAATTCGATTTCACCCACGCCGCGGCAGACTGCTTTGAGCCAGCAGATTTGTTCATCGCCGTGTACAAAATTCGGCACAGGTTCAGGATGAAATATGCTTCGTAGTGGCTGTCATTGCGGAACCAATTCGGGTCGTGCTTCTTCGGCTCCCATTCGGTGAACAGGTCGCGGATGCAGGCTTTTTGCACTTCGATGATGTCCACTTCGTCAGTTAGCGTTTTGAAATCCGCGCCCACGAGCGGAATGGCGTGATGCCAGAGCAGGTACTTGTTGATAATCCACTCGTTGCCGTAGGGCGCTTCTTCGTAGAGAATCCCGTCGCCGCCCCAATACCACGGACGCGGTTTTTCGGGCGGCAGGAGACTCGGCAACATTTCGAGCGGCGTGTACGAACACTCGAGTCGCTTCGACCACTTCTCAAAACGCTTCTCCATTTCCGCGTGAAGTTGTTTGACGGCGGAAAGTTCGCTTGCAGAGATTGGGGCTTTCAGAATCACAGTCAGGTCAATATCACTGGTTTCGTAGTTGAACGCGCCATACGAGAGCGAGCCAGTGAGGTACACGCCCACGAGGTTCTCCCCGAAAATGGGAACAACCCTTTCGACAAAATATTGAAGGATGGCGTTGACATCTTCAAACGGAGCGATTTGGCGGACGTGTTCCATGCGCTACTCCAGTCGAATGATTCTTTTCTCCAGCGCGGTCGTCACCGCCGCCGTCCTGTCCGCGACGCCGAGTTTGCCGAAGATGTGAACGAAGTGCGATTTGACCGTCGCTTCGGTGATGTGCAGTTTGCGCGCAATGTCTTTGTTGGAGTCGCCCTGCGCGGCGAGTTCCAGCACTTCGATTTCGCGGCTGGTTAAACTGAAAGAGAATCGTTCCGCCAATTTTTCTGCAACAACGGGCGATAAAAATTTCTCGCCGCGTGAGGCGGCGCGGATGGCTCGGAAGAGTTCTTCGGGCGGCGCGTCTTTCAATAAATATCCCGTTGCGCCCGCTTCGAGCGCGGGCAAAATATCGGCATCGGTGGCGTAGGTGGTCAACACTAAAATTCGCGCTTGCGGCTGCGCGGCGCGAATTTTTTGGATGGCGGTCAGACCGTCCATGTGCGGCATTTGCAAATCCATCAGAATCACATCGGGGCGCAGGTCGGCGGAAAATGTCACAGCCGCTGCGCCATCGTCCACATCGGCGAGCAACTCAAAGTCAGGCTGGGAGGCGAGAATGGCTTTGAGTCCACTGCGGACAACGGGATGGTCGTCGGCGATGATGAGTCGAATCATTCCGTCTCCACATCTCGCAAGTTGGAAACTTGTGCTACGGGCATCAAAACGCCAATCGCCGTGCCGCGCTCGCTTTCGATGGCGAGCGTCCCGCCAAATTCTTCCACGCGCTCGCGCATCGTCTTCAGCCCAAAACCGCGCGGGTTGGTTTCAGCAAAGCCCATTCCATCATCCACAATGTCGAGCGCGACAAGATCGTCCATGTAGGAAAGCGTGATATTGACTTGCCGCGCGCGCGCGTGTTTTTTGACGTTGTTCAACGCTTCCTGTGTGACGCGATAAAGCGCCGCTTCTTTTTCTGGACCGATGGGACGGGGCGCGCCCGTTGAAACATTTTTCACGCTGACGGAATTTTCCGCCGCAAAGCGCGCCGCGAGTCCTTCGATGCTTTCCGCCAGCGACGCGTATTCGAGCGGCTCGGGGCGCAGCGCCCATACCATGCGCCGCGCTTCGTTGAGACCTGCGCGGGCGGTCTGCTCGGCTTGCGCGAGATGCGTTTGATTTTGTTCCGATAATTTTGCCGCGTTGAGGTGCATGATGATGGACGTGAAGTCTTGCGCCAGCGTGTCGTGGATTTCACGCGCGAGCCGCTGGCGTTCGGCCAGCGTCCCCGCTTCGCGTTCGGCGCGGGCGAGTTCGGCGCGGGTGTGGGTGAGTTGCTCAAGCAGTTCAAAGCGTTGGTTGCTTTGTTGAATGAGCGAGTTAATGAACGCGCCGATGACAACCTGCGAAACCAGCAGAAGCGCGAGGATAAGAAAATATGTCGGCCAGGCTTCACGCGGACTATCGAGTAGAAAGCCGACGACGAAGGCATCCACGGTGAGGATGACCGAACCGATCACTGCCCAACGAAACGGCAGGCGCAGGTAGACTTGCGGATAGAACAACGCCGCGAGCATCATGGCTGGCGAGTGGAAGTAGATCAGCCCCATCCAGATGACCCAGCCGAGGATGAAGTATAAAAAGGCAGGCAGAACCCTGCGCCCCCAAACACTGCGCGGAATCAGGATGAACGGCACATACCAGAGCGTGAGGAGAAAAGTCAACCAGAGCGTGGTGACGATGGAACCGCGGCGCAAGTCATTGCCCCAGGCAAGGAAGAGGTTGAGAGTCATCAAGCCGTAGGCGAGGGTGTGCCAGACCCAATCCCATTGTTCCCAGGCGTGAGTCTTTCGCAAAGCGGAGATGGTCATGCGGGTATTATAAAGGCGATGGGGATGAGATTGAATCACGGAGACACTGAAGTAAAAAGATTCGAGTCTCCGTGATTAGACAAAGGTTACAAAAACTTTTCGATAAGAAAATCGGCGGCGAGACGGGAGCCGTCCCATTGATTCATGATGGCTTGCAGGTCTTTGGCTTTTTGGCGAGCGGCCTGGTTTTGTAGAAGCGCTTCGATATTTTGCAAAAGAGTTTCGCGCGTGAGCCTGCGTTTGGAGAGTCGCACTGCCGAGCCGTAGCGGACGATGGCTTCGATGTTGCCTTCCTGTTCGGGTTGCAGGCCGATGCCCACGAAGGGCGTCCCCGAAGCGCAGGCAGTTTGCACCGTCCCCTGCCCGCCGTGGATGACGGCAATATCCGCCAGCGGGTTGACCTTGTGCGCGGGCAGCCAGTCGAAGACGTGGACATTCTTCGGGACGTGGATATTGCCTTCGTGCAAATGCGCTTTGATCGGTGCGACGACCGAATACTGCGTGCCGTCGAAACTTTCGATGACGGTCTTCAAGATGCTGCGATTGGCGGAACTGCCCATCGCGCAATAGATGAGCGGACGCGGCAGGTCGTGAATCTCGACGGGCACGTCGCCTTCGAGGTGGGCGAAGATCGGGCCGATGTAGCGCCAGTTTTCGGGCAGGGACAAAACGCCCGTCAGGTCGGGCAGGTCGGTGACGAGGTTGTAGTCGCCTTCGTAGATGTCCACGAGGCGGTGAATGGGCGGCGTCCCGTAGGCTTTGGCGACGCGCTGAAAGGGCTTGATCCACAATTTGGTGTTGCGCAGCCATTGGTTGGTGAGTCTGTTCAGCGTGGGGCGCGGGATCAGGCGCAGGAGCGGGAAGTCGTATTCGTCAGGCCAGGTGGCGAGACCCGCGTCGAGGAAGGGACGCGTGAGCGGGAACGGCATGACGTAGGCCAACGGAATCTTCGCGGCGCGCGCAGAAATGACTGTGCTGAGGGTAAAGCCGATGACAACCGCGGCAGGCTGAAGGTCACGATAAAGAGCGATCTCGCCCTCCACGCGTTGGCGCAACTCCGCTTCGGTGAACGGGTCGGCGAGGCTTTCCATCCGATCCACTTTCCAAAGGTGCTCGATCTTTTCCTTCGTGAGCCACGGTGACATGCGATGGAATTTGAATCCCGCCTGCTCGATGAGCGCGGAATACTCGTCGCTGTAGCCGAAGAACTCACAGTGGAAATGTCCACGCGCGGCTTTGGCGATCTCGATCATGCGCGTCGTTTCGGCGATGTTGAAGGTTTCAGGGGCGAAAAGAATGGTTTTCATGTGTGAAATTTAAAGGTAGCGCGACATTCATGTCGCCTTACAGGAATATCGTCGGTCCCAAAACAGCGGCATACACAACGAGGAAGGCCGCGCTGACGCCAATCCATGCCCAATTGCGCTCAAGGACGAACGGCGCTTCACCCGTAACCTTTTTGCGGTTCAGCATTTGCATCATCCACGCCAGCCCAGACGTGCCGCCCACGCACGAAGCGACGGAAGAAATCAACACGATGATGATGCCGTGCGGGTTGAGGAAACCGATGAGAATCGCCGCAACCCCGCCCGCAATCCACGCGATGAGCGAAAGCATCTGGGCGCGGTTGACTCGTTCCTGCCCTTCGCCGCCGATGAACGAATCCATTTTTCGCATGGAGAAAAATACCACGCCGAAATATGCCGCCATGCCGATAACGGTCAGACCGACGCGTACCAGCCATTCGGGTTGGGCTTGATAGAACACGCCGTATTGGTCCAGCCCAAAGTCTCCGATGCCGATGACGCCAGAGAACATGAAGTAGCCCGTCGCAATCATCAGGTTGACTGTGGCAAAATGCCAGAGGAAAAATTTCATCGGCGCGTTTTGTCTATCTGTGCGATTGAAGAAGAACATCCCGATCACGCCCGCGAGGAAACTGGCGAATGGTCCCGCGAAGGCGACGAAGCGATAGCCCATGGTCGTCACCGATTCATATTGGCAGTCAATATAGAACGCACCGAGTTCCAGCAGTTTTCCGCCCTGTGCGAAACACGCCAGCGCATGCCCGCCGTGCTCGTGCAAGGCAGTGGCAAGGATGGCGGAAAAGGCGGAGAGAAAGACCAGCGTGAGAAAATCAGGTTTTGTTTTTTGCATGACAGTCTCCAAAAATAAAATGGCAGCCACAATATTGTGACTGCCATGAGTGTAGAGCCTGTGTGCCGGCTTGTCATCCATCGAAAGATGGATTTAGATTTCGACTTCAGTTTTTTCGCCGAGATTCAACCATGTTAATTTACCGTCCAATCCCGCTGCTTCAAACTCCTTTGAAATGACATCCCTGCCTTCAATGAAATGTTTCCAGCCTTCATAGTGGATGGGAATGATCGTGCGCGGATTTAACTTCTGCGCGGCCTTCACTCCATCCTTTGCATCCATTGTAAAGCGGATCGGTCCTGTGATGGGAAAACTGGCTCTGCCCAAATGAAGCATTGCCACGCTGACGATGAATCGCTCCGCCACCGCGTCAATGCCGCGATAATAAATCGTATCGCCGCTGATATACAGCACGCCGTCCTTTTGGCCTTCCCATTCGAGCATAAAGCCGATGGTCTGCCCTGCGAACGGGCGTGCGACCAAATTTCCGTGTTGGGCGGGCGCGGCGGTGATTTTGATTTTTGTATTTCCAGATTCCAGGATACTGCTTTCCCAATCCGCCAGCCCTTCGGCATTGCCGCGCAAACGCCTTGCGCCGGATGTGGTGGTCAATACGCACTTGACCTTTGGTAAAAGGGCGCGCCCGGCTTTATCGAGATTATCTTCGTGATGGTCGTGGCTCAAAAGCACAGCGTCAATGTTGCCAAGGGATTCGATGGTAACCGAAGGCGCGGTTAGTTTGGTCGAACCGGTGCCCCAACCGAAATAATACTTCCCGCCGGGCGGGTCAAAGACCGGGTCAGTGAGCAGGCGCAGAGAGCCGATCTCAATCAATGTTGTTGCCGCGCTGATGTGGGTGATGTGAATATTCATGCGGATATTTTATTGCGTGCGAGCCAATTTCTCAATGTCACTTTGGGTTCTCCCAACAAATGATTGGCCTCCTCGGGCGAGCCGTCTTCGCCCCAGCGTTCGTAGTGCTTCATCAGTACCGCCATGCCTTTCCATTCGGTGTTGAAGGTCAGTGATCCCAAAACAGATAACATCAAAGTTGAGACCGGCGCGACTTTTACACCTGTGTAGTCAGCGTAGGTTTTCATCGCCTCGCCCATGGTGAAGGCTTCGGGGCCGAAAATATAAAGTTCCTTATTGAGCGTTTCATCGGTCTGGTAACTTTTCGAGACCATGCGAGCATAATCTTCGGCTGCGATCCAATGCAACGGGTGGATTTGGTTGCCAATCAACGAAATGCTTTTTCCCTGCACGAACATCGGCAGCGTCTCCATGAACCACGAACAGCGGAAGATGGTGTACGGCACGCCGCTAGATTTGAGCGCCGCTTCACCCCTGACCTTTGACCTGCTCTCTGGCGTATCAGCCTTTTCCTCGCTGACGGCGTACGCCGAGATGAGCGTGACCCGCCCAACGTTGTTCTCTTTGGCAATGTCCGCGATATCGCGGACAGCGAAATGATCCATGCGCTCGAAGTCCGCTTCGGTGGGACCACCCTTCAGGCTGATGTGGACTCCGTCCGCGCCAGTGAGCGCTTCGCGTAAAGCCGTCGCGTTGTCCACATCCCCTTTGACAATTTCATAGCCAGCCCCTAAAAGTTTTTGCGCCTTTTCAGGGTTACGCGCCAGCAAGCGGACATTGAATCCTTCCGCTTTGAGTTGTTGTGCCACAGGCTTGCCAAGCATGCCCGTCCCGCCAATGATGAGGATCGTTTTATTATTCATTTTGTTTTCTACTCATCAAGATCATGGATGTAATAATGACCACATCCTGTGCGAAGTGGATTGCCCACGCGATGAGGAGTCCCTGTGTTTCGACCAGAGACAGCGCCAGCAGCCAGCCAAGGAAGCCCGCCATCAACACGCCAACGAATCCGCTGGGCTGGCCGAAGTAATGCGGCGCGCCGAAGGCAACGGCGGAAATCAGGACAATGACCGATATGGAAAAAATTCCATACAGCGGGAAGACGATTCCGATCCTGAAGATGGCTTCTTCGGAGAAAGCATTCATTACCGAAAATGGAATTGACCACAGTAAACTGAACAGCAAGTAGTGATAATCCACGCCTGCTTTTTTCAATTGCAGGAACATGAAAATGCCCGTTGCCAATGTGATAAAGAATCCAAGGGTGAGGGCGATTTGCAGCCATGTTTCCTGGCCTGTGATTCCGAGCCAGTCAATTTTGCTGATATGTGCGTGGACATCTCCCATGCGGAAGAAACGCGCGAAATTTTCAGGGCTGAGCAAATAAACGAAAAGCAGAACAATCGCGGTCAAGGCGAGTTGCAGGGATTGGAACTTGATTTGAGCGTCCACAACTTTGTTGGAGTGGAAGACGGTTTTGATTTTGGCGGTGACAGGCCGCAGGGCAAAAATGCCAGCGGTGGCGAGACCCACGATCAGGGCGGTGAAAAGCGGGGTCATATCAGACTCCAATTCCGAGGGCGATGAAAATCGTTTCGATGAGGTTTAATGCCAGGTGCGCGGCAAAGGGCGCAATGACGTTTTTCCGTGAGATGCGAAGATATGCAAAGGGGACGCCAGCGACGAGTCCCACCAGCACGATATACCAGAAGCCGCCCGTCCAGTGCAGAATGCCGAAGAAGAAGACCGAAAGCGCCAAGGCGGCGGGCTGGCTGAATTTTCCGAGCAGACGAGTGAGACCGTAGCCGCGATAAATGCTTTCTTCGACGAAGGGCGCGAAGAGCATGTCCGCGATGGCGAAGGGAATGAGCGACGCGCCGAGCGAGGTGAGTACGGAGCCAGCGGGGACGTAATCCCAAATATTTTGCAGGCTGACAAGTATGGGGGTGAGGACGAAAAAATAAAGCAGGGCAATCACCACGCCAGGGATGGCACCGATGAGAATCTCGCGCCACAGCTGCTGACCGTCTTGCAATTTCCAGCCGATATCCTGCCACGAGAGTCCTTCGCGCTTCATGGTTTTCAACAGAACGAGCAGCAGCCAGATTTGAAGAGCCACCAGTTGATAGGGCGTGGAGTCCGCCACGAGTTGAGGAATTGCCGCGGGGTCTTTTCCCTGCGTGATGAAGCCAAAATAAACAGACGCGACGACGATCAAAACCAGCGCGAGAAGCGGCGCGGCGAGCAGAGTCCACCAGAGGCGGGATTTATTTTCTTTCATGTTTAGAGTTCCTTTTTTGTTGGCGGAAGGTTGCTTCCAATAAAGGGCGGGCGCTGAGTCCCGTCATTGAAAGGTCGCCTGTATCGGTGGGGATCAGCCCGGGAATGATGGGGGAGGTTTGAAGAAGTTTACACGACATGGCTTTACCACAACTGCGGTTTCGCAACCATCAGGAAGGTAATACCAACGGTGATAATGACAATGACCGTGCCAAGAATAATTCCATTGCGCGAGAGGCGCTGGTAATCGGGATCGTCCGCGCCTTTGGTTTCCGCCAGTTCCTGCTGCTTCTTGAGCATGGGAGCGTAGATGAAAAGTCCCAGTACCGAAATGAGTGCATACAAAACGAGCGCCATGGTCATCCACGACGTCGAGTAGTGAATCTGCCCGCCGACGCGCATCATGATCTCGCCTGTGATGTATGCCAGAATATAGGCTGGGTTGGCAATCCAGTTATCGAGCAGGCGGATGGTCTTGAGTGTGTACACCAGCGTCTCGCGGTTCTTGGGTACGGTCATGAACCAGGGAAAGTAGGTCAGGTTTGCGCCAAGCGATACGATGGCGCTGAGAATATGAATCCATTTGGCGAGCGTGTAAAGCATATGGGTCTCCTTTTTGCGCCCAGGGCGCATTGAATACAGCTACCTTGTTCAGGTAGTTTTTGCATTTCTTATTGGTTTTGCTTTTATTAATTGGGCGGAGTCAGCGGCGGCAAAGAGCGAACCTTCTTCAAGGTTTTTTCATGCCATCCCAGTTCGAACTCGTAATAATCAATTCCATAATCAAGAGTCATCTGCCAAAGATGACGGGCACGTTCCACGCCAACTTCTTTGGCGTTCTCATCAATGGCTGTTTGCGCCACTGTTTTCAAAATTTGCAGATGCCCGCGAATCTCCTTCATGCGTTCCTCGAACAGCGCCGCAATCTCTTCATTCGTGCTGGAGTGCGAGAAGAAAATCTGGATCAAACAGGCCTCACGGACTGGATCCATCGGCAGGGGAGTGACCAGCCAGCGGTGCAGTTCGTTTCTTCCCTCCACTGTGATTTGATACTCTTTCCTGTTTGGTTTTCCTTCCTGGGGAATTACATGTGCCTCCGCCCAACCTTTCTTCTCCAGCCCTTCCAGTGATTTGTAGATATGGCTCTGTGTGGCAGACCAAAAGTGTGCAACTGAGGCATCGAAGAACTTCTTCAGGTCGTACCCAGACATGGGCTGGTATTCAAGCATGGCGAGAATGGCGTGTTCTAAGGGCATGGGCCTTCCTTTGTTTTATATATCTATATAGTTATATTATCAAACAGTCTTATTCCTGTCAAGGTGCAAAATTTTACATCGTTTTAGTAGTCGGCCGAAATAAATTTTATAAAAATATGCTCCTGGCGGCGTCCCCGCCGCCGAGGACGGCGGCTTGAGCGAGAAAACTTTTATTAACTATTTCAGGTACTGAGCGGATTAATAAAACCTACTAATACCTCCCTGCATTTCCTTGAAGCGCCTGAAAACTTTGGAAAGCCAGCATGCCAAATAGCAACGCCATATAAACGCTGCGTAGCAAGACCAGCCCGACCACGGCTACAACAGCGCCAGTGACCGCGGAAATAAGCAGGGAGGTTTTCAATCCATTCCACGGGTCGCGCTTGGTGAGGGTATATCGCATCACATGGCCGCCATCCAGGGGGAACACGGGCATCAAGTTAACAATGCCCCAAAAGATATTGACCCATAGCAGCGAGATGAACAATGAATTTAGAAATTGTCCACCCACAGGCAGGTAAACGAGTGGAAAGGGGATGAAGCCCAAAACAAACTGCGGGACGATTGCTCCGCCCAGAGAGAGTGAAATAACCAACACCAGGAAGGCCAGTAGAAATCCAGAAAAGGGACCGGCGAGTGAAATGATGATTTGTTGATTCGCTGTCAGCGCAATGGAAGCGTAGCCAGTTCCCCAGGAAACCGATTCAGGGACGGTCAATCCACCGGCGAGGTGCAGGATGATGTGGGAGTTCTGCCCGTAGCGGCGCATGGCAAAAGCATGCCCCAATTCATGGATCAGGATCGAGACAAAGATCGCAACGGTCCAGGTGAGAATGCTGGTCAGGCTGCTGGAGCCGGAGGCGAATAACAAGGCGATCACCCAAAACAAGGGATGGACGCGCACAGGGATGCCCAGAATCGAAAAACGCAGGTCAAAACGCGTTGGAACCGGGTCTTGAAAAATAAACATGATCGTTTCCTTTCTACTTTGGAATGGGCAGGCTATATCCGCCATCAAGAACGAGGGTCTGGCCGACGATCATGGCGGCGGCGGATGAGCAGAGAAAAGCAACCACCCCGGCCACTTCCTCAGGCGCGATGAGTCGACCCGCCGGGACCTGCTCAATGAACTTTTTCAGGATGTTCTCCTGCCCGCCCATGGACGCAAAATGATTCAGCGCTTCGGTCTCCACGACGCCGGGTGACACGGCGTTGACGTTGATGCCCTTTGAGATCAACTCCACGCCGAGATAGCGTGTCAACGACTCGAGCGCGGCCTTGCTTGCGCCGACCACAACATAATCCGGCAGGACGCGTGAAGCGCCCGCGCTGGAGACACTGACAATCTTTCCGCCGCCGCGTGTTTCCATCATGGGGGCGGCGCGTTGCGCGGCGAAGAGCAGGGAGCGGGCGTTGATGTTCATTGTCCAATCCCAACCTTTGGGCTTTTGCTCCATGGCCGGGCGGTTGTAGCCCGAGGCCGCATTGTGAATGAAAATATCCAGGCCGCCAAATTCCTTTTCGACTTCATCGAACAACCGGTTGAGGTCGTCGAGATCGCCCACATCTGCCTTGACGAGCAGGGCGCGCCGGCCGATCTTTTCCACTTCGCGGGCGGTCTCTTCGGCAGGCGCGCGGTTCCGAAAAAAGTTTATTGCCACATCTGCGCCCTGTCTGGCGAAGTGCAATGCGATGGCTTTGCCGATCCCGCGTCCGGACCCGGTGACAAGAGCGATTTTGTTTTGAAAATCCATGATTCCTCAGTCAAAATATAAATTCAGGTCGGAACAATCGAAGCGGTTACCGCAAACGGTGCAGGTGATCTTGCAGTTATTTTCATGCATCTCGCTGCCGCAACGGTCACAGAGCCACAGCCGTTTTTTGTTCCATTGAATGGGTTGAAGCAGGGAGGCGTTGAATGTCGCAAGCCCGTCCCTTCCCAGGCGCTCCACTACTTTTATGGTTTCTTCCGCATCGCAGAGCAATTTATATACATTGACCCCGCGACAGATCTTCCCCCAACCTGCAAGCCACTTCTGGCTGCGCCCATAGACTTTGAGTGCGCCATCGTAATTCCTGCGGGTGATGTGCAGGTAAGTCACAGCCACCTGCAAAATCCCACGATACAGGTCGCGGATCTCGCCCGATTCTTCGCGCCAGGCAGTTTCCAATTCCTCATGGGCCTCGAAGAAATCCCCAACATTGAAGAGTTGAATGCCCTCAGCGGCGCGAGGGTGCAAAATTCCATTACATAACTCTAAAGGACGTTTTTGCATGGCTTTAAAAAGTATATCATGCAGGGTACAGGCAGATGATAGAATCAAGGTCGGAGGATGGTTAACCATTGATCAGTTTTATTCTCTATGTCAGTATTCTTTATTCAGCTGGCTCCCTGGCCTGGGGGTATTTCTCATATGCAGGCAATGGGGCGGTTGCCTTTTGGGTCGTAACGTTCGGCATATTCTGGCTGGCGGCAGCCTGGAATCGCTGGCGCTGGGCCTCGACGGTCGGGATCGTGTTGGCGCTCTCCCTGGCTTTAATTGGCTTGTGGCTGAATATTGTTGCCGGTTGGATGTTCGGCGGGGCAATCTTTGCGCTGCTGGCCTGGGACTTGACTGAGTTCCAGCGTAAGATGAAATTCATGCCGACGCGGGAGGATATCCGCGGAATGGAGCGGCGGCACCTCATGCGCATCAGCCTGGTGACGCTGATCGGGTTGGGGCTGGCATCGATCTTTATGATGCTGCGAGGTCAGATCGACACAGCATGGGGAGTGTATGTTTTATCGGTGGGGTTGTTGGAAGTGTTGCAAATGTTCGGCTGGATACGCAGGCCCAAGGTCTAGATCGAAGCGAGCCAATCTTCTGTTTCCCACGGATGTTTGAAGTGGATGATGTGCAGGTGCTGATGCTCCGGCATTGAAAACAGGATTGGAATTTCGCGCTTCCGCCGCCAGTAGGTTTTGAACAGCCAATGGAAGAGGGATTCTGCAGACCAGATCTTCAGGTGCCCCCAAAAGGTCTCGCGGTTTCCGTTCCACAATTCTTTTTGAGACGTTGCCCGCCGGATGGTGCGCTTCAACAGCCTCCAGAAAATGGTGGGGAGGGGATAGTCCAGCCAGATGATGGTCTGCGCGTTGGGCCAGATTAGGTCGCGTACTTTGTGATAATTTCCCGCTACAACCCAGACCTGTGAATGGGTCGCGCTGCGAACCCGCTCGCGAAAAGCCTGTACATCGGCTTCCTTCCAGTTCGGTTCCCAGAAGAGCGCATCCAACTCGATGTAATCCAGGTTGAATTTTTCTGCGAGCGTTTGCGCCAGGGTGGATTTGCCAGAGGAGGTTGCGCCAATGACGACAATGCGTTGGCGGGGAAAGGTGTTCATGCATGGAGGATTATAATTTGGCCTGCGACACCATCAATCACTGAAAAGGATATTCCATGTTCGATCTCCCTGATAATGAAATTTTGCCGCTTTCGAAGGAGCACGTCTTTTGGACGTGGTCTGCGCAGTCGAAGGTTACCCCCATCGCCGTCAAGCGTGCCAAAGGCGTGTATTTTTGGGATGTGGACGAGAAACGCTACCTTGATTTCAATTCGATGACGATGTGCGTTAATATTGGGCATGGTGATGAGCGCGTCATTCGTGCCATGCAGGAGCAGGCCGCCGAGTTGCCCTACGCCGCGCCCGGCATGACCACTCGTATCCGCGCATTGGCGAGCAAGGCCGTGGCGGATGTGACCCCTAAAGGTGCATTGTCAAAAGTATTGTTTACCCTTGGCGGCGCGGATGCCAATGAGAACGCCATCAAACTGGCACGCGGCTACACCGGGCGTCACAAGATCCTCGCGCGGTACCGTTCTTATCATGGCGCATCTGCTGGAGCCATGGCCGCGACCGGGGATCCGCGCCGTGTGGCCTGGGAGCCAAACCTGATGACAGGCGTGGTGCATTTCCTGGATCCGTACCGTTATCGCTCCACTTTTCACCGCACGAACCCGAACATTTCCGAGGAAGAATTTGCCCGGGATTACCTCAATCACCTGGAGGAAATAATCCTCTACGAAGGGCCGCAGTCCATTGCGGCGATCCTGATGGAATCAGTCACGGGCACGAACGGCATCATCATCCCGCCGCAGGGGTATATGCAGGGTGTGCGCAGGTTGTGCGATAAATACGGTATCGTGATGATCGCTGATGAAGTAATGAGCGGATTTGGGCGTACCGGCCAATGGTTTGCCATTGAGCATTGGGATGTGGTGCCGGATGTGATGACCATGGCCAAGGGACTCACCTCTGCGTATGCACCCCTGGGGGCAGTGGCCATGAAGCCGGAGATCGCGGCTGCCTTTGACGACCACGCCTTTGAAAGCGGCCTGACTTATACTTCCCATCCCATTTCGCTGGCGGCTGCGGTGGCGAACATTCAGGCCATGAGGGAGGATAATCTCGTCGAACACGCGGCAGGTATGGGCGGAGTCTTGAGGCGTTTGTTGACCGATCTGGGCGAAGCGCATCCTTCCGTCGGAGAAATCCGCAATATCGGCCTGTTCGGAATTATCGAACTGGTCAGGAACCGACAGACCCGGGAACCCATTGCGCCGTGGAATGGATCATCTCCGGAGATGGCCGCCCTGAAAAAATATTGCACGGATCATGGCCTGTTCCTTTACACGCACTGGCATACGGTGTTGATCATCCCGCCGCTGATTATCAATGAAGAGCAGCTGCGGGAAGGCTTTGAGGTCCTGAACAAGGCGCTTGAGTTTACAGACCGTGTGGTTGAGAAATAGAACGAAAACTCCCGCTTTTGCAGCGGGAGTTTTTATGGATTTGCCGGTGGAGGAATACGATCTGGCCCGGGCAGCAGGGGCATGTCTGCAAGGAAATAAGATTGGATATACGCCTGATCCGCGCCGCATTCACCGGGGTTGATCTCAATCTGCCCGCTGTTATCCGAATCGAAACCATACAACATCTTGCTGGAAAGACCGAGGATGTCGCTGATGATCGGTTCCATTTCGGCACTCAATGGCTTATCCGGTATTTGAAGCGCAAGATCGAGCATTTCCCCGGCCCAGCCCTCAATGTTGTCTGCGCAGGTGATGATCTGGGCGCTGTACATTTTGACGTTTTCAGTTGCGTCAGGGGCATCAATGGCAAATTGCGCGTGGGTGGTGCTGAGCGGCGCATACCCCTGGGAGCCGTTCGCCAATAAACCATATCCGTCCCCGGGGTCATCGATCTGACCGTCTTCATTCCAATCTTTATAATGATCGCTGTTTTGGCTGCCCGCGATCTGGTTGATAACCTCTTCAGCCTTAACACGTATGGCCTCTTCATCGTTGTTGTCAAAGGCCTGCCCGAGTTCATAGGCTGATGTGTCGATGGCATCTGTTGTGATCCACAAGCCCTGGATGAGAGCAGTGTTATCCGGAGAATCTGGAAAGGCTGCCAGTAAATGACGGACATGGACAAGGGATTGTGAGGGGAAAACGAAGGATGCCACAACTTCGTCGGAGGGTCGATCGGGTTCCGGGTCTTCATCCGCTTCAAGCGTCACCTCGACCTGATCCACCCATTTAAATAAGTTTCCAGCCTTGGAGTCCAGATAGGAAACCTGGCCGCTCTTTCCGTCCATGGTGATGATGCCCATGTTGACCCTTGTCGCACTACCCTGGCCGATTTGCCAGGCTTCGTAGTGTGTTCCGTCTTTCGGTACGGGCAGGCCGTTAATGGATACGGTAAATTGATCCATGGCATAATTGAAATCAGAAAAGGTTGCCATCCCCACAGGCTTATTGAGGTCTTCCGGTGCCGGGCGTGTGAACAAAATGATCAAAGCGCCAATAAGAATCACGAGCACGATGCCAGCTGCATAGAACAGGCTACCGGGAATATTTCGGGCGGGGGGCGTTTCCTGCTCGTCTAATTTGATCTTCTCCTGTACCTCGCGGGTATCCAGGGAAAGCGTCCGGCCATTAAAGACGGAAATAAATTCCTCCACCAGTTCCGTCGCGCTCTTGTAACGCAGGGTTGGGTCTTTTGCGAGTGCGCGATCAATGACGGCTTGCAGTTCTGACCTGATCCCGAAGATGGGCGGCGGCGGATCGTTCAGGTGCTTCATCAGGATTCCAAAAGAGGATTCGGCATCGAAAGGCACACTGCCCGCCATGAACTCGTAGAGAACAATGCCGAGCGAATAAATGTCCGTCTTGAGATCGACTTTGTCGCCGCGTGCCTGCTCCGGGCTCATGTAAGCGGGCGTGCCGGAGACGGTTCCGGTTGAGGTTTGGATGCTTGAATCGAGCAGGCGTACCAACCCAAAATCGGTAAGGACCGGTTCCACATCCGCCGGGAGGGCTTCGTCCACCTTGATCTCTTCGTTGCCTGACCGTAACAGGATATTGGCTGGTTTGATGTCACGATGAACAATGTGGTGGCTGTGGGCATAATCGATGGCCGAGGCAATCGGCTTGAGAATGCGCACGATCTCTTCAAAGGAGAGTTTCCCGCCCCGCTTTTGAAGCGCTTTTAAATAGACCGCCAGTGAAACACCCGGGACGAGTTCCATCACAATGGAAGGGCGTCCATTTGCGAGATCATAGTCAAAAATTTGAATGATGTTGGGGTGGTGCAGGCCAGCCACCACGCGCGCTTCCCGTTCGAAGCGTTGGCGTGTTTCCAGGTCGTCCTCGATGTGGTCGTGCATGATCTTGACTGCAACCTTGCGGTTAAGCGTGATATGTTCCCCCTGATACACCTCGGCCATGCCACCACGAGCGATCAAGCCTTCGATCTTTACCTTGCCGAGTGTTTTGCCGCTCCAGGATGACATGTTGCGATTATAACCGATACTAATTTTATAACTCATGATACGCGGCAGGGCAGGATTTATCTAGCCCTGCCGCGCGTTTTCCCCACCCTCAGGCGCAACGTGAACTTTGTGGTACTGTGCGGCCCTTTTTGGATTTCTTTTCAAACAAACAGGCCCGCCATTTACGGCGGGCCTGTTTGTTTGATGCGTTGCCTTTATTGATTGACCACGCTGATGAGCACGGCCTTCACGATCCGGCGGGATGTGTATCGGCTGAATTTCTCCACGTAATTTTCGCAGGTGACGAGCGTCAACCAACTGTACTCCTCATGTTCAAAGACCGAAGTCTTGTTGTATGGGGAGACAACCGTGGTTAACTCGACCTGGTACACAAAGGTGGTGCCGTCCACATGGATGTAGATACGGTCGCCTGATTTTAATTCATTGATGTAGGCAAAGGGTCCCGGTGCATTGGCGGCGTCATTGACGTGCGCGGTGAGCACCGTATTGCCCGACCAGGTTGGGTAGGCTGTCCCGTTCAGGTAACCGACATTGTTGCCGAGCCATGTCAGATCCCAGCCGCCTGCCTTGGTCTGGTTGACGCCAACGATGGGGACATTCACGCCGAGGCTTGGAATCTCGATGGTCATGCCGCCCGTTGACTGGTAGGCCGCGGATTCGGGTTGCGGCGGCAGGTTGGTCACGCGGTTCGGGGCGAAGCCGGTCACTGGGATCAGGCCTGTGGCAATGGTCGAGGCGGTGGAAGTGGTACTGTTACCGCCATTATTTCCGCCCCCGCCATTCCCGCCACCGCCGCCACCCTGGATGTTCATGCTGAAGGTACGGGTGAAGTCGGTCCCGGAACCGTTGTTGCCGACAAGCGCCAGGGTGTTATCCACCGGGTCGACAATGGATGTGGTACCGCAGACGAACAGGCGGTATTGTCCATTCGAAAGCGGCAAGCCGCCGTTGACGGTAAAGGTGGCCACATGGGTGTTCTGGTCATACGTCACGCCGGTAACGGAGATGCGGGTATCCGCCGGGGAGGCCGCACCAAGGTTGCAGGTCAGGGTCTGGAAGCCGGCCGTATCGCCCATCTCTCTCACAAGGATGAAGTTGTTCGGGTTGGTGACATCGTCGTTATCGCTGTCGCCGGCCGGGTTGAAGACATCCTGTGAGAACTTCACGGTTATTTGCGTAATGCCGACAGTCACGACCTCGGAATTGCCGAGAACGCCATCGCCTGTATCGGGCGAGGTATTGATCACCTGCACGGTCGGCCCTGTGGTGTCGAAGTAGGTGACCGTGTTGTCGGTGCTGGTGCTGGCATCGCTGGGGTTGCCGGAGGCATCTGAAGCAGCCCCGGCAGTGATGCTGGCGATGATGGTGCCGTCGCCGGTCATGCCGCTGACCGCCACATCGTAGGTGGTGCCATCGTTCGGCGCGACTTCGGTGATGTTAACAGTGGTGGCCCCGGCTGTGCCTGATAAGGCCACATCCACATTTCCGAAGCCGGTTACGGGTTCATTGAACACGGCCCTGAAAATGATGGGGGAGGTGTTGGTTGGGTCGGCCTGACCTGCCGCCTGGTCGAGGGTCACTGTTGGGGCTGTGCTGTCGATGACTGTATCCTCGGTGATCTCAGGAGCTGCCGCAAAGTTGGCATCACCAGCCTGATTGTAGTGAACGGTACAGGTGCCATTGGCGCCTGTGACTGTGACTGTGGCGGTTCCATTGCCGTTATCAATGACCGTACAGACTCCGCCGGTCACTGTGATGGCAACTGGCAGGCCGGAACTGGAGGTTGCTTCCACGTTGAAGCTGGAGGCAGGTCCGGCGACAGCAGGCGCGCTGGTTACAACTGTAATGGTCTGGCCCGAGGGCAGGGCATTGACGTTTTGGATGACCGGGGCGGCGGCGTTGTAATTGTTGTTCCCGGGCTGGTCAAATTGGACCGCGCAATTGCCGAAGTTTGCGTTGATGGTGATGCTGGCTGTGCCATTTCCGCCACCAGTACAAGCTCCGCTTGAGGAGATGACCACCTGCAGGCCCGAGGTGGCGGTTGCAGCCACATTGAAACTGGACCCGTTTCCGGCGGAGGCAGGAGCGGAGGTGGTGACGTTGATGGTTTGGTTGGCCTTCTGGGCCGCGGTCGTATTGGTGACCAGCGGCGCGGGGTTGTAATCCGCATTACCGGCCTGGTTGTAGTTGACGGTGCAGTTGTTGATACCGCTGGTCATGGTGATCAACGCGGTGCCAGTGCCTGCGCCGCTGCACGAACCAGCGGTGGAGATATCCACCGGCAGGCCGGAGGAAGATACGGCTGCCACGTTAAACGTGCCGTTGAATGTGGCATTGGCGGGCGCTGCGGTGGTGACGGTGATGGTCTGGCCGGTCTTGATGGCGTTGGTCGTTTCGGTCACCTGCGGGGCGGCGTTGAAGTTGGCATTACCGGCCTGGTTATAGTTGACGGTACACGTGCCGGTGCTGCTGGTCATGGTGATGGTGGCGGTGCCGGTTGCGCTGCCGCCCGTACAAACACCGGTTGTGGACACGGTCACTGGCAGGCCGGAACTGGAGATCGCCGTCACATCAAATGTGGCGCCATTGGTGGCACTCGCCGGGGCAGAGACCGTAACCGTGATGGTCTGGTTGGCCTTGAGCGAGTTGATCGATTCAGTCACCTGTAGTGCGGCGTTGTAGGAGGCGTTGCCGGCCTGGTTGTAGATGATGGTACAGGTACCCGTGCCGCTGGTCATGGTAATGGTGGCAGACCCGGTGCCGCCGCCGGTGCAGAAGCCGCTGGTGGTGATGGCAACCGGCAGGCCGGAGGAGGCCGAAGCGGCCACGGTGAACACGTCACCATTGGCGGCGCTGGCGGGTGCGGGAGTGGTGATGGTGATGTTCTGGTTGGCCTTCTGGGCGTTTGTGGTCTGCGATATCTGCGGAGCTGCGTTGTAGTTCGCATTTCCGGCCTGATTGTATAGAACTGAACAGGTGCCGGTGCTGCTGGTCATGGTGTAGACTGCGGCGGCATTGGAACAAGCACCTGCGGAAGTATAGGTAACCGGCAGGCCGGAGGAAGCCGTGGCGTCCACCGTGAAGTTGCTGTTCAGCGGGGCGAAAGCCGGGGCGGAAATGCCGACCGAGATGGACTGGTTGGCCTTGAGCGCATTCACCGTCTGGCTGACCGGGGGGGCGGCGTTGTAGTTCGCATCGCCCGGCTGGGTATATTGAACGGTACAGGTGCCGGTACCGCTGGTCATGCTGAAGTTCGACAGGACATTGGTGCAGACGCCGGTTGCGTTGTAGAGAACCGTCAGGCCGGAAGTGGCCGTGGCGGCTACGTTGAAACCGGTGTTGTATGTGGCGCTGGCCGGTGCGGATGTGGTCACCAGGATGGTCTGGTTGGCCTTTTGCGCCGTGACGGTTTCGAGCACTTCCAATGCCGGGCCAAAGTTGGCATTGCCGGGCTGGTTATAGTGGATGGTACAGGTGCCCGTGCCGCTGATCATGATGATGGTGGCTGTGGTTGAACCGCCGCCGGTACAGACACCGGTGGTGGTGATGGTGACCGGCAAACCGGAGGATGCCGTGGCAGCCACATTGAAGTTGGAATTGTAGGCCGAGGTCAGCGGTGCCGGGGTGATGACCGTAATGGTCTGGTTGACGATGAAGATCGACAGGTTCGCGCCAACATAGGTCAGGTTGTAATTGCTGCCCGCCGTCAACGATCCTTGTTGAATGGCGTACACGCCGACTGCTTCGCCGGGTGCGCGGGTGAGGGTTCCGCTAAAGGTGTCGCCCGGAGCCAGGGAGCCATTGGTGATGTTGTAGGTCAGGGCCGGGTCGAGCGCGCCAAAGGCCTTGGTCTGCGGGTCGGCAGTGATGGTGATGGGCCGCTGGGTGATGGCGCCGGTCAGGTTGTTGACGAAGGTAATATCGTAGTTGCCTCCGCCATTGCCATCATTGACCACGCCGGTCGGGGCGATCGACTTGCTGGTGCCGACATTCGGGTTGTTGAAGGCCTGGGTGAAGTTGGCGGTATCGCCCGGAGCGATCGGGTTGACCGAGACAACAGGGATGACCGTTGATGTAACCGTACCATCATAGACCTTGGTGTCGGTCTGGGCTGTGACGGTGATTGTGCGCGGGGTGATGTTGGCGGTGCGCGTCACCGGGCTGATGCCGTAGTTGGCGGCATCCGGGCCGGTGAGGACCAGGCCGGTGATGGTCACGAACTTGCCCACGCCGACGTTCTTGTTGCTGAATGTGCCGGTTGCGCCGGTGACATCCAGCAGGACCACGTCACCCGGAACCACACCGGAGAGGGTTGCTCCGGCTGTGTTCAATGTGGCGGCATTGGTGCCGTCATACATCTTGTTGTTGGCTGTAATACCGTTGACGGTGACGGCAATGCCTGCGACGACGCCGTTCGTGTCGGTGATGAAGATGACGTTGTAGTTGCCGCCGCCGTTGCCATCGTTGACAATACCGCCGGGGGTCAGGGTCTTGTTGGTGCCGATATCCGGTGTGTCGAAGGTTTGGCTGAAGTTCGGAGTGTCGCCGACAGCCAGCACACCGGTGATGAGCGGAATGCCGATGGAAGAGGTATTACCATCGTACGGCTTGGTATCCGGTACAGCGGTTACGGTGATGGTGAGCGGATCAATGGTCAATGAGCCATTTGCAAAGGTGATGGTGTAGTTATTGTTGTTGGCTGTCAGGCCGCCTGGGGTGATGACATAGGTGCCCTGATTGACCGCGCCCTGCGAGGTGCCAGAGTAGGCGAGCGTACCGCCCAGGGCGTTGCCAGCGTTGTCGCCGGGGACGAAGCCTGCGTAGGCCACGCCGTTGCCGCCGCTGTGCGGGACCTTGTCATAGGTCTTGGTAAAGTTGTTGGCGGTAATGGTCAGTGCGGCTGGGTCAATAACCAGCGCGCCATTGGCATAGGTGATGGCGTAGTTGCCATTGTTGGCGGTGAATCCGCCCGGCGTGATGACGTAGGTGCCCACGTTGACCGCGTTTTGCGAAGTGCCGCCATACGTGGCGGTCCCGGTCAGGGCGTTGAATTCGTCATCGCCGGGGACGAAGCCAGCGAAGGATACGCCGTTGCCGCCGGTGAATGGAACGCCGTCGTAAGTCTTGGTCAGGTCGTTGGCGGTGATGGTCAGAGCGGCCGGGTCAATGGTCAATGTGCCATTGGCGAAGACGATGTTGTAGTTGGATGAAGTGATGCCGCCCGGCGTGATGACATACGTGCCCTGATTGACTGCGCCTTGCGAGGTGCCGGTGAAGGTGAGCGTGCCCGCAGTGGAATTGGCCGGGGTATCGCCCGGAGCAAAGCCGGTATAGGTGACACCATTGCCGCCGCTGAACGGAACGCCGTCATAGGTCTTGGTCAGGTCAACTGCGGTGATGGTCAGCAGTTTGGTGCCGATGGTCAGCGTGCCATCCACATAGGTGATGGTGTAGTTGCCATTGTTGGCCGCGAAGCCGCCCGGGGTGATGACGTACGCGCCCTGGGCAATTGCGCCTTGCGAAGTCCCGGTATAGGTGGCTGTGCCGGTCAGGGCATTGGCTGCATTATCGCCGGGGGCGAAGCCGCTGAAGGCCACACCGTTGCCGCCGGAGTAGGCGATGCCATCGTAGGTCTTGCTGGCATTGTTGGCAGTGATGGTCAACGCAGCCGGGTTGATGGTGAGTGCCCCATCCACATAGGCGATGGTGTAGTTGCCGTTGTTGGCGGTCAGCCCGCCGGGGGTGATGACATACGTGCCCTGATTCACCGCGCCTTGCGAAGAACCGGAATAGGCCACCGTGCCGGTCAGGGCGTTGCCAGCGTTTTCGCCGGGGATAAAGCCGGTGATGTTCACGCCGTTGCCGCCGGAGTAGGCGATACCGTCATAAGTCTTCGTGAAATCTGCTGCGGTGACGGTCAGCGCGATCGGGCTGATGGTCAGCGCGCCATCCACATAGGTGATGGTGTAGTTGCCGTTGTTGGCGGTCAGCCCGCCCGGGGTGATGACATACGTGCCCTGATTCACCGCGCCTTGCGAAGAACCAGAGTAGGCCACCGTGCCGGTCAGGGCAAGGGCCGCTGAGTCGCCAACGGCAAACCCGGCGTAGTTCACACCGTTGCCGCCGCTGTAGGCCGCGCCGTCATAGGGCTTGCTGTCGTCCACGGCAGTCACAGTCAATGCTGCCGGGTTGATGGTCAGTGTGCCGTTCGCATAGGTGATGGTGTAGTTGCCGTTGTTGGCGGTCAGCCCGCCCGGGGTGATGACATACGCGCCCTGATTTACCGCGCCTTGCGAAGAACCAGAGTAGGCCACCGTACCGGTCAGGGCGTTGCCGGCGTTATCGCCGACGGCGAAGCCCGCATACGCGACTCCATTACCGCCGCTAAACGGAACGTTGTCATAGGTCTTGGTGAGGTTATTGGCGGTGACGGTCAACGCGGCCGGGTTGATGGTCAGGGTGCCGTTCACATAATTGAAGATGTAGTTGCCGTTGTTGGCGGTCAGTCCGCCGGGGGTGATGACATACGTGCCCTGGTTGACTGCGCCCTGTGACGAACCGGAATACGAGACCGTGCCGGTCAATGCGTTGCCAGCGTTTTCGCCGGGGATAAAGCCTGAGTAGTTCACTCCATTCCCGCCGGAGTAGGGGAGGCGGTCATAGGTCTTGGTAAAGTCCACGGCGGTAACCGTCAACGTCAGCGGGTTGATGGTCAACGCGCCGTCCACATAGTTGAAGACATAGTTGCCGTTGTTGGCAGTCAGTCCGCCCGGTGTGATGACGTAGGAGCTCTGGTTGACCGCGCCCTGCGAGGAGCCGGTGTAGGCTACGGTGCCGGTCAGCGCCGTCGCTTCAGACTCGCCCGGAGCGAATCCTGAGTAGGTGACGCCGTTGCCGCCGCTGTAGGCTGCGCCGTCGTAGGGCTTGCTGTCGTCCACGGCGGTGACGGTCAGCGTGGCCGGATTGATGGTCAACGCACCGTTGGTGAAGGTGATGGTGTAGTTGCCGTTGTTGGCGGTCAGGCCGCCCGGCGTGATGTTATACACGCCCTGGTTGACCGCGCCCTGCGAAGAACCGGAGTAGGTCAACGTGCCGCTTAAGGCAGTGGCAGGCGTATCGTTCAGCGCAAGGCCGAAGTACCCTACGCCGTTCCCGCCGCTGTAGGCGATGCCGTCATAGGTTTTGGAATCATCAATGGCGGTGATGGTCAACGCCGCCGGGTTGATGGTCAGTGTGCCGTTCACGAAGGTGATCGAGTAATTGGCCGAGGTGATGCCGCCGGGGGTGAGGATGTAGGTACCCTGGTTGACCGCGCCCTGCGAAGTGCCGAAGTAGGTGACCGTGCCGCTCGTGGAGTTGGCAGGGGTATCACCCGGCAGGAAGCCGCTATAGGTGATGCCATTGCCGCCCGCAAACGGAATACTATCATAGGTCTTGGTCAGGTCATTGGCGGTGATCGTCAGCCCGGCCTGATTGACGATCAATGTGGCGGCGCCATTGGATGTTGTATAACCGGGAATGACTCCGGGAGTGGTGCCTGCAAAAAGGGCACCGATGCCGCTGGTGTTGTAAACGCCGTTGTAGGTTCCAGCCGCCAGTGTTCCGAGGTTGACATTGCTCAGGGTGGCGACGCCATTGATATCAGTAGTGGCCGTGCCGACGCTGGCGCCCTGGATGTAGAAGGTGACGGTCTGGCCGCTGACGGCTCCGCCGCCAACGGTCTTGGTGAGCGTGGCGGTCAGGTTGACGGTGCCGCCGTAATTGCCGGTGACCGGGTCTACGGTCAAGGTGGTGGGTTCGCGGTAGTGAACTTTGACTTGAATCTGGTCAGCAAAGGCATTGCCGCCGGTGGCGCTACTTAAAGCAGTGAGGCGAATGCGGAAGTTGGCATTACTAAAGAATGTATTGGCTGTCAGACCAAAATTATTTGTGGAATTGCCGACCACATTGGTTTGGTTGGCAGTTGATCCGCCAACTAGAGCCACAGTGCCCATGACCGCATAGTTATTGCCCTGATTGCCAGATATAGCAACTTCGAAGTCGCGATTTCCGGAGTACGATTCAAGCGCGACTTCAATGCCGTCAATGATGGAACCCGCCGGGATGTTGAGGTTGAAATTGCTGTACACAGCCGCCTGTCCGGAGCCACAGCTGGTAAAGAGATCATCCGAAGAAAATGCGTTATTCGCGTTGGTGCAACCTGCCGCTGTACCGGTCGTGGGGGCGGCCCAACCGCCGTCGAAGTTGGCGGTGATGGTATGATCCCCGGTCACGGTTGTAAAGGTCCAGTCGTTGAAGCCGATGGCTTGCAAGGCACCATCAATGTTGAGTTCCGCCAGAATAAAGGTTGGGCTTGGCGTGCTCTTAAAGGCCTGATTACCATTATTGGCCACGCCAACGTTGCCCGAAGGTGCGATGGTACCGCCGGGTCCCGCTGTCGCTAGAATGGTCCATGGGGCGGTGGTCAGGGTGGCGTCGGTGTTGTCGTTGTTGGTATTGACCGCGGCAGTGGAAGTGATGCCCGTGACCGCTCCCAACAGGGTTTGACCAGAGGTGAGCGGTGAAGTTGTGGAGTAAGTAATGATGTACGAAGCGGAAACGTTGGTGACCGAGATGTTGAGACCGGTAAATGTGGCAAACGTCCCGGCAAAGGAAGTCGTGCCCATCAGGGTGTCACCCGCATCCCATTCATTTGGAACCGTGCCATTGTCGCGCCAGATCTTCACTCCATTGGCGGCCACGCTTGGTGTGGCGATGCCGGTACCGCTGCCGGTAACGACCATTCCGGTGACCGTTTGCGTACCGGAGTTGGCGATCAGGGTAAAGGAGGAGACCGCGTAATTGGGACCGTTAGGGGCTACGGTCTTGTTGGACGGGCTGGTGCCGTCTCCGACCGTGACGGTCAGGTTGAAATTGACGGTATTGTCGGTGATGGTGTTGTTGTTGTTCAAGTTACCGGCATTATCCTGCGCCACCCCGGCCGGAATGTTGATGATGACCGTTCCGCTGTTGGTCATGCCGCTGACGGCCACGTTGTAGGTGGTGGGGCCGCCCGTGACAGTCACGGTAGTCGCCCCTGCCGTGCCGGAAAGAACCACATCCGTATTGATAAAACCGGTCACAGCCTCAGTGAAAGTGGCCGTGAAGTTGATGGGGGAGTTGCCTGTCGGGTCGGCCTGGCCGCCTGCCTGGGTGATGGTCACACCGGGGGCGGTGATGTCATACGTGACCTGGTTATCCGTGCTGGTTGAAGCGCGGCTGAGGTTCCCACTTGCATCCGAGGCCACCCCTGCGGCAATGGTCGCTATGACCGTTCCGTTTCCGGTCATGCCGGTGACGGCCACATTATAAGTGGTGGGCCCGCCTGTGACGGTGGCTGTGGTCGCTCCAGCTGTTCCTGCCAGCGTTACATCCCCGGTAACAAAGTTGCTGACCGGCGCACCGAAGACCACTGTGAAGTTGATGGGTGGAGCGTTGGTCGGGTCGGCTTGTCCTGCAGCCTGGTTGATGGTGACGGATACTGTCACCGGCGGCAGGCTCATGGCCGAGATGGCATAACGGATACTGTTTGCAGGGGCAGCAGTCACTGTAGCTGCGTTATCGTTCACGCCCGCAGCAGGTATGGCCCTGTTGGCAACTTCATTCCGCCAGGCAAAGCCCGCGCCCGCAGCAGTACTGTTTCCCCCGGTTGTCCAGTTTGCATTAAGAGTATTTGTGGGAAGAGTGGCATTATTTACGTTGATTATGCTGGAAATATAAACAGCCTGTTCATTGGCACCTATGGCCATGGGAGCGCTTAGCTGAATGGGGCCGCTGCCGGTAGTATTGTTAAGATTATTCCCATTTGTATAAGTAGCGGGGGTCTGGTCAACTCCTGCAAATACGGAATACCAAACCGTCATGTTGGATAGAGCCACACCACCGCCTCCACCGACCGCTCCAAGAGTCACATTTAATGGGCGCGCAGTGTTATCCATGACGGCATTATCTTTTAGATAATACAGCCATGTATGCGCTCTTCCATTTGTGGTGCCGTTTCCGGTTGCAAGTGTAAGAGTCTGCCCGCCATATGTGATTGTTGTGGGGTTGTTGACCGTGCCCGTGTTGTTATTCAAGGTAGCCGTAATTCCAACCACCAGAATGCGATTCGTGCTCGTGGTCGGGATGGTGATATTTACGCCTGCGCCCGTACCAGTCGCCTGATCGTAAGCCTTGGTCCAGTTGATCATACTGGTGACCGCATCCTGCGCGGGCGGCTGCAGTTGGGGCGGCAATGCTGGCGTGGCATGGGCCGTCGCAACAGGCAGGACGGTCAGCGCTAGCAGAACGATAAAAAGTGCTGATAATAATTTGTAGAACCGCTGATGTTGCATATTGTCCTCTCTTCTTGCGTGAAATAAAAATAACAACGCGCCATGCCGGTTCCCCGGCGTGGCGCGTTGTTTAAGTCACAACGTTAAGTTGTTCATTTCGGTAACAGTGTCCCTGTTCCCACCTTCAAGACCACCGCTGCTTTGCGAAGATTGCTGAGTTGGATGTTGTTGTCGTTGAAGTCCTCAAAGTTTTCATGTTCCCCTTTCCAGATCTTCAAGGCGGTCGGTTCGCTGCAGCCTAATTTTCGCATCTCTCCAACAAACTCATCGACAGACATGTTGATGCGGGCGGCGAGTTCCTGTATTTTGCTCTGTGTCATAATGCCATCCTTGGCCGGGGTGTAGCCTTTCATAAATGAAAGGTTTAATATGATTTTATTATGATTCATGGATTTGTCAATGGATTTTGAATGAGAATTCTAAATTTGCAGGGAATATCCTGTTTTTTCACAAATGGAAAAAAGATTGGCTAAGTGTTTAAATTCACAAATTACTTAAACAAAAACAGGCGGCCAGGCCGCCCGTTTTTTTGATTGGATACCCCGGTTTATTTCGTATCAGGGAGGATGGAGATGAGAACAGCGCGGACCAGGCGGCGGTTGGAGAAAGAACCGGACTTGGCATCGAAGTTCTCACAGGTCACGAGGGAGAGCCAGGTATCCTCTTCATGAGAGAACAGAGTCTGAATGCTGGAAGGCAGAATGACACTGCTCTGGCGGACCTCATAGACATACAGGAAGCCATTGTTGTGGACATAGATCTTCTGGCCATCCTTGAGTTCATTGATGTAGGCGAAAGCACCAGGCTTGCCATTGGCATCGGTGACATGGCCGGTCAGGACCGTATTGCCAGACCAGGTGGGATAGGCAGACCCCTCAAGGTAACCGGCATTGCCGCCCAACCAGGTGACATCCCAACCGCTCTTGAACTGAACCCCGACGATGGGGAGTTTCATGCCGAGCGAGGGAATATCAAGGACCAACTTGCTGGAAGCATAGGCATTGGACTGAGCCGGGAGGAGAGTGGCCTTGCCGGGAGCAAAGCCGGTGACCGGGATGAGCAAACCGCTGGTGGAAATGGTGGACTTGGAAGCATTGCTGCCATTCCCACCGTTGCCGCCGCCGTTGGAAGCAGGAGCAGAGATACGGAAGTTGCGGATGAAGTCCGTGCCGGGATTGATGCCATCGCCCGCGAGAGTGAGGTTGATATTGGCGGCATCGACGATGGAAGTGGTCCCGCAGACAAAGAGGCGGTAGAAACCTTCGACATTGAGAGGCAGGCCGCTGTTGATGGTCAGGGTCGAGACGAAGGGGCCGGAGCCGCCGCCATTGGAATAAGAGACCGCGTCAACCGAGACCTGCACATCGGGAGCGGGAACACCGGTGGCACAGGAAGTGGTGGCAAAGGTGCCGGTGGCCGAGCGGACGAGGACATAGTTGGCAGGATTGGAGACATCATCGGTGTCGGTGTCGCCAGCGGGGTCATAGACATCGCGGCTGAACGCGACGGTAAGGGAGACGAGATTGAAAGTAGTGGAGATGGCCTCATTCTCAGAGATGGAGCCGTTGCCGGTGTCGGGCGAGGAGTTGACGGTAGTGGCAATGGGGCCGTTGCGGACGGTGAGAGTGAAGTTCTGGAGGCCGTTGGGATTGACGCCGTTGTTGGCGGTGAGGATGAGGGGATAGGAACCGGCGGAGCCAGCGGCGGGCGTGCCAGCGAGGGAGGCGGTGCCGTCGCCGTTATCGGTGAAGGTGACGCCGGCGGGCAGGGTGCCGGTGAGGGAGATGGACATGAGGGAGGGATTGCCGGTGGCGGAGATGTTGAAGGAGCCTGCGAAGCCGAGATCGAATGACGCATTATCCGCACTCGTGATGACGGGGCTTTCTTGAGCTGTCACATCTTCCTGTACTTGAGCGGCCGCAGTGTAGTTGACGTCGCCAGGCTGGTTATAGAAAACGCTACAGGTGCCGGTTCCGCTGTTCATGGTGATGGTGGCTGTATCGGTGCCGCTGCCGGAACAGGAACCTGACGTGGTGATTGCGACTGGCAGGCCGGAGGTTGCGGTGGCAGCTACATTGAAGGAGGCGCCATTGGATGCACTGGCAGGAGCGCTCGTTGTAACGTTGATAACCTGCCCCGCGATGGTGATATTAGCGGTTGTGGTGACTGAGGCACTGGCGAGGCTATAGTTGCCAGAGTCGGCTCCGCTCAGGCTGAGGCCGTTGACCGTGACCAGTTTTCCATTGGCAACATTCGGGTCAGAGAAAGAAGCGGAGGTAAAGCTTACAGTCATCACATCGCCGACAACACGGTCATCGGAGAGGCTGACGGAGGCATTGCTGTTGCCGTCATAGATTTTGTTCGAAGCGGTGGCTGTCACGTTCAGAGTGCGGAGTGTGATATCCGCAAGGTCTGTGGCTGAGGTGGATGTGAGTTTGTATTTGGCCGAGTCCGCTCCGGTAAGGCCCAAGCCGGTGACTGATACTGTTTTACCGTTTGCCACGGTTTTGTCGTTGAAAGTAGCGGTTCCGCCGCTGCAGCTGACAACATCGGGGAGAACAACGCCGGTAAGGGTGCATGTGAATGTGGCTGAATTGTTGCCATCATAGATCTTGTTGTCGGCGGTGATGCTGGCGGTAATCACGGTCTGGCATGTGACAGCGACAGAGACGGTCGCGGTGGAGGTGCTTGTTAAAGTGTAGGTAAAGTTATCAGTAGGAACGCCGCCATTGCAGTAATCGGTATTCGGCTGATAGGTGACGTCCAGTCCGCCGTTGGTGATGACAACCGCTCCATTGGCAGGCTGAGTCACAGATTGGATAAGGTCAACCGTGCCATCGACATCCGTATCATTTCCGCGAACGTTAATGGTATTGGCGCCCGAATTTTCAATCACTGTAGCATTATCATTCACAGCTGTCGAAGGATCATTAACTGGAGTGACATTGATAACGAATGTCTGGGCTGCGCTGGTGTTCACACCGCCGTTGGCCACACCGCCATTGTCGCTGAGGGTCAGGGTGATGGTGGCCGATCCGTTGGCATTGGCCGCGGGGGTGTAGGTCAGGGTGCCGTTGGCCGCCACAGCCGGAGCGACGGAGAAGAGAGCGGCATTGCTGTTGCCAGTGACGTTGAAGGTCAGGGTTTGGGCCAGTTCAGGATCTCCATCGTTCAGGGCAGTGGCCCATCCGGCCACGGTCTGCGCCCCGGCATCTTCCAGGACAGTCTGGTCCGCGCCTTTGGTGAAAGTGGGGGCATCATTGACAGCATTGACGGTGATGGTGAAGGTCTGGGCAGCGCTGGTGTTGACGCCACCGTTAGCCACGCCGCCATTGTCGCTGAGGGTCAGGGTGATGGTCGCGACCCCATTGGCATTGGCCGCGGGGGTGTAGGTCAGGGTGCCATTGGCTGCCACAGCCGGAGCAACGGAGAAGAGAGCGGCATTGGTGTTGCCGGTGATGTTGAAGGTCAGGACCTGGGCGGCTTCATTGGCCGGGCCAGCGGAAATGGCAGTGGCCCAACCGGCCACGGTCTGAGCCCCGGCATCTTCATTGACGGTCTGGTTGGCACCCTTGGTGAAGGACGGCACATCATTGACCGCATTGACCGTGATGGTGAAGGTCTGGGCAGCGCTGGTATCCACGCCACCGTTGGCGGTGCCGCCATTGTCGCTGAGGGTCAGGGTGATGGTGGCCGATCCATTGGCATTGGCTGCAGGGGTGTAGGTGAGGGTGCCATTGGCTGCCACAGCCGGAGCGACGGAGAAGAGAGCGGCATTGGTGTTGCCGGTGACATTGAAAGTCAGAGTCTGAACGGCTTCCGTATCGCCATCGTTGAGGGCAGTCGCCCAACCGGCGACAGTCTGCGCCGCGGCATCTTCATTGACGGTCTGGTTGGCACCAGCCGTGAAGGAAGGGGCGTCATTGACATTGACCACAGAGACCGTGCGTGAAACCGTATTGGAATTGCTGGTGCCGTCGGTGACCGTGAAATTGACAGTGCGGTTACCGGCAGTGGGCGCAGCGGAGTTGTTCAGGAAGTTGACCGCGCGCAAGGCCGTCTGGTAGTTGGCGACGGTGGTGGTACCGGTCAGGGCAAGGGTGCCGGTGGCGGCAGTCCAGGTGCCGGTGATGCCGAGTTGATTGGTGAAGGTGAGGGAATCCTGTCCGTTCTGATAACCGGTGGTGATCTGGATGGTGGCGCCGGTCAGGTTGGCGCTGTCGGCGTCGGTGGCGGTGGTAGTGGCGGTGATGGCGGTGGCAGCCTGGTTCTCGAGGTAGGTCATCGCTCCGGCTTCCATGTTCGCCAGCACGGGGGCGGCGGAGGCCGCAGCAGGTGCAAGGACGACGCCGACCAAACTGTTTCGTCCATTACCGGTATAAGTGAACAAGGGTCGTGTCGTCCCGACTCCTGTGAACGCTTTATTTCCCAATACAGCATATGAACCACTGGTGGAGATTTGTGTTTGGGCTGTAGCCGTGTAAGCAGTGTTCGGTGTGGCCGTTGCGTCTGTATTGGTAACGGCTGTGTTGTGATCGACAACAATGGCGTAAGCGCCGTAACTTCCGTTGGCGGTGGCAAGGGTGGCTGCATACTGACTTGTGTTGACGCCACCGGTATTATCGCCGCCGCTTTGGAATGTATAAGCAGCAGCCTGATTCACACCAGCATAATTGGACATGTAGGCCATGAGGTGCGTAGTAGGTGTGGTGACAGAAGAAGTGACTGTGACGGTATCATTTGCCCTTGCGGCAATATCAGTTTCGTTGAAGCCGAAGAGGTACACGCCTCTACGAGCTCCCGATCCAAATTGACCGATGAAGCGGGTGGGGGTGGTGCTGTTGAAGGCCACGCCACCCCAGGTGCCACTGACAGTTGGGGTGATATTACCGCCAGTATTAACTACATAAACGGCTAGGAGCGAATACCTTTGGGTTCCAGCAGCGGCTGCAAAGGTGCCGTTGGCTGTGAGTGCTGCGCCAGTGCCCTGCCCGCTGGCAATTTGGGTCCAGTCCGTAGGGCGGGAGACCGCTGCGAAAGCCGGAGTAATCGGCAGAGCAGCCAGTGCCAGCATTACGATCATGATGGCGGAAAGTAATTTTGTCGTCCATTGATTTTTCATACAGAATTCCTCGCTTTGTTATTCAAAAGATGAAAAAAAGAACTGCCCATAGATGGGACAGGAGATGCCATAAAATTATTGGTTTGGAAGTAAAGATCCAGGGAAGGCTTTCAGTACAACTGCCGCCTTGCGCAGGCTGCTTAATTGAAGGTTATTGTCATTGAAATCGTCAAAGACTTCGTAGTCACCGCGCCAGATCTTGATGGCAGTCGGTTCACTGCAACCCAGCTTGCGCATTTCGCCTATGAACTCGTAATAGGTGATCTGTGATTTTTCAGCTAATTCCTGAACTCTGCTTTTCATAAGACTGCCTTTTTGTAACGAAAATGTAATTAATATTGAATTACAAATCAAAATTAAAAATATATTTTTAAACGTGGCCAAAAAAACAGTGCCTTTCGGCACCACCTTTCAACAATGAAAGGGAACTAAGGAAATTCTAATGCTTTTTACTTACCTGTCAACGGAGAATAATATTAATTTTATTGCAAAAGCAGATAAAATAAACCAAAAGCAGCAGCACCAGATTTGGAGCTTACATGGGCGTTTCCTTGGAATTGCGCATAGGAAAAATACTAATTAACAGCCATCAGACTTTGGCTACAGCCGAGTCATGTACCGGCGGCCTGGTCTCAGATCGCATTACAAACGCGCCAGGTTCATCGGCGTATTTTCTTGGTGGCGTCGTAGCTTATTCATACGAAGCCAAGGCATCTTTACTGAAGGTCTCCTGGGATACTTTGAATACAAAAGGCGCCGTCTCGCATGATACTGTTTTGGAAATGGCCCGCGGCGCCCGGAAGGTATTTGGTTCGGATGTTGCGGTTAGTGTCAGCGGGATTGCGGGCCCGGGGGGCGGGACGCCGGAGAAACCGGTGGGTACCACCTGGCTGGGGCTGGCCACGTCACAGGGCGAGTGGACGCGCCACCTTCTCTGGGATGGTGACCGTGAGCAAAATAAAAAGTATTCCTGCGAAGCTGCAATGCAATTCATCCTCGATTATCTGGAAGGCAACCTCAAATGAAAGTGGTCGTTCTGATTTCTGCCATTACGGAATGGAATGCAGTAAAAGAAATTTACCCGCACATGGAGATTGCTTCCTCGATCTATGGCGAGACCGCGAATCTGAAACTAAAAGGCCGGGAGTTGACCTTGTATCATAGCGGCTGGGGCAAGGTTTCTTCGGCGGGTATGATGCAATACGTGATCGACCATGAGCGTCCGGACCTGGTCGTCAACCTTGGCACATGCGGTGGATTTGAAGGCCTGGTGGAACAGGGGGATGTGATTTTGGTCGAACGGACCTTTATCTACGACATTGTCGAACTTATGGGCGATCTCAATATTGTGGACTATTACGCATCAACCCTGAACTTGAGCTGGCTGCCCGACCCGTTACCTCACCCCGTCCGGCGCGGCCTCATTGCTTCGGCTGACAGCGACCTCCCCCCCGAAAAGATCCCCTACCTTAAATCGATGGGCGCCATCGCCGGGGACTGGGAATCGGCTGCACTGGCATGGGTGGCTGCAAAGAATGGAGCGCACCTGCTTATTTTGCGTGGAGTCAGCGATCTGGTTAATGAGCAGGCAGGGGAGGCCTATGATAATTTGTCCCTGTTTGAGGAGCGTACGAGGGTTGTCATGCGAGGCCTCTTTGAACAAATGCCAGATTGGTTGGAGAAGATCAAGGTGTAAACCCAGGGACGCATGCAAGCCCTTCCATATTGGGAAGGGCCTACGGAACGATTCTCACCTTGTCATCTACATCACCCCCCTATGAGCCTCGAACAAAACGAAATACAAAAACGCAACTTCCGCTATGTGCAGATCGACGGGATTGGCGTGAGTATCGCCAATGTTGCCGCCCCTTTTTTACCGGTCTTTCTCACCCGCCTTGGCGCAACAAATTTTCAAGTAGGCCTGCTTACTTCCATGCCCGGTGTGACGGGGTTGTTGCTTGCCATTTTGGTGGGCCGTTTTTTGCAAAGCCGCCGCGATATCATCCCATGGTACAGCCTTTCACGTTTGCTGGTGATCGCTTGTTATGCTCTGACTGGCGCAGTCACGTTTTTGATGACCGGCCAGTATGCCATTGCGGCCACCTTAATAATATGGGGGCTGGCCACGATCCCACAGACGGGGCTGGCAGTGGCGTTTTCAGTCGTAATGAATGCAGTCGCCGGGCCGGAGGGCCGTTACGCTTTGTTAAGCCGCCGCTGGGCAATCTTTGGCCTGACTGGTTTCATTGTTACTTTTTTGATCACGCGTGTAATTGACCGAATTGCTTTTCCTTTGAATTACGGCCTGATGTTTATGGGGCTTTCGGCGGGCGGATTGCTCTCCTATTACTTTTCACGCAAGATACAACTCCCGCCTCAGACTCCGCCGCCCCCTGCTTCCTCCTCTTCTGCTTTGGCTTCCGCCCAAAACTATTTCTCCCTAATTCGTAGTGAGCACGCCTTCCAGTCTTTTGCTATAAAAAAGTTTGTCTATGTATCTGCTGTGGCATTGAGTCAGCCCATTTTGCCGCTATTCTTTGTCCGCGAAGTAAATGCCACCGACTCGCAGATTGGCTCCATCAATATGGTGATGACCCTTGTCATGCTGGCCGGATATTTTCTCTGGCCATGGACCTCTCGTAAATATGGCGGGCGTGTTGTATTGCTGGCCACCACCCTTGGCATGGCTTTTTATCCTGCCTTGACTGCAGCTACCCCTCAGGTAAACCTGATCCTTGTATACGCTGGAATTGCAGGGCTGTTTCAAGCCGGGCTGGATCTGGTCTTCTTCGACGAGTTGATGAAGACCGTCCCGGTAAAATACAGCGCCACCTTTGTCTCCTTCTCCCAATCTCTTCAATACTTCTCAGCTATCATTGCGCCAACCATTGGAACCTGGCTGGCAGACTCAATCGGCTTGGGCGGGGCTTTGTGGGTGAGTGCCGGGCTTCGCGTTTTGGGATTCCTTTTGTTCCTCATGCCTGACCGGCGAAAAGACATTGGCCCTTTTTGATTAAAGGGCCGATGTTGTAAGTTGAAATCCGTGTTTATTTTGCGCTTTCCAGAGCGCTTTTGATCTGTTCGGTGTGACCGTTAAGATGGAAATTTGCCTGTAACAGCCCCTGTCCAAGCCGGTAATAACTGCCTTTGTTGGCCACAAATTCTTCCGGGAGTAATCCCACATAAATCAGATATTCCTCCGAGAGGCGCCGTAGTTCATCCAACATCCCGCGGATGGTAGGGTTGGTTCGCACAGTCGCCTCCACCGAAGCATTGACGTTACCCCCGAATCCATCCGTGGTGGGTTCGTACCCGTCGATGAGGTTGGATAAATAATTTACATTGAAGCGTTCGCCGTGAATCAGGTGCGCTACTGCTTCCAGCGCGCTCCATTCATGAGGTCCGGGGCGCTTCATGGCTTGTTCATCCGTAAAACCTTCAAAACATTTTTCCAATTCCGCGAGTGCCGGCTCGTATAAAGCGCGTGCGCGTTTGGCCAGTTCAGCAGGGTTGAATGGAACTTCAGGCATGGGGCGTTTGCTCAACTCCATGTGGACGGTCATTCTCTCTGCGCCGCGGTAAAACACCACCTCAATAACATCTCCGCCCTTTTTCCCTTCGATGGCATTGGGTAGGCTGTTGAAATCGTTGGTGATCGGCTTACCCGCCATTCCCGTCACTACATCATTCCTTTGCAGCCCGGCGCGTTGGGCGCCCATTCCATCCACCAGACCGTCCAGTCTCAGACCTTCCCGCACCGGTACACCCAGGGCCACGGCCTGTTCCTCGCTAAAATCGCCGGGAATGATCCCCAGCATCGGACGCTCAGCGATGCGCAGGTCAATGCCCGTTTCCAGAACCGATTTAAGATTTCTCAAGCTGTACTCCCAATTTTCGCGGAAACTTTCTGCGGCTTTCTTCCAAATATCCTGATCCGGCACTTCGTGATCCATGCGGACTAGTACACCGTTATCTTTTTCATTGATTGTAACGGTCACTTCTGTAGGAGCCGGATCAATGCTTGAAAACCAGCGGAACTTCACACTCTTATTCTCTTCAATCGCAAGGTAATGGCCGCTGGAATAAAAATCCCCGCGCCACCATAAGTACATGCGCCCACCCGGACGGGCATCCACTGTGGCGACATCGCACAACCACTCTCGTAAAGATGTAGAACTGGTAAAGGCGCGGTATGCAAATTTGACGGGGGCCTGTATAAAAGTTTCAGCAGTTACAACGGTCATGTCCTTCTCCTTTGATTGGTTTTTACTCGTTTATACAGGTTATTTTTTGAAATCGCACCCTACTACAGGGTGGAAATAAAAAGCCATGCGCACAGCATGGCTTGCCGATCATTGAATCCTTTTTACGGATTTGCGGTCGCAGGCATCTGATCAGCCCCAGCCAGGATCTGCATATCGCACATGTAAATGGCGTGCTCGTAAGCAGTCTCTGCGCCGCCTTCGTCCGAGATCGGATCGACAATCTCATTGCCATCAATATCAATCCCTTCATGGATTTGGGTGGCAAGCGAAACGATCAAGTGGATATCTGCTTCCGGGGCTGGTTCTGTCGATTGAGCGACGCGCATTGCCACATCCTGCAACTGGGTCGCCCAGCCCTCAACATTTCTTGCGCTGGTAATGACGTGTCCGGTATGTTCCACAACACCTGCTGTGGCGTCAGGCGCGTCGGCAGAGAGTTCTGCATGTTCAATGGTTCCTTCAACATAACCGACCTGGTCGCCATTAAGTAAAAGACCGAATCCGTCGCCCGGGTCTTCGATTTGATTATCCAGGTTCCAATCTTTGTATTCAGAACTTTGATTTCCCACAAGGAGGTTGACGATGGCCTCGGCTTGTGCGCGAACCGTTTTGCTATCACCTTGATCGAAGGCCGACTGCAGGTTCTCTGCAGATTGGGCTACAAGCACAGTGGTATTAACCATGCCTTTTGTCATGCCGATCTGTCCCGGTGTATCCATGAACGCCACGATCAAGTGGCGAATGTGCTCCAAAGGTCCGCGAGGAATGCCGGATGAATAAACGATCATATCCGAAGGGTTGGGGCTGTTATCCGGGTTCGCTTCAACCGTGATCTCCATGCGGTTGAAGCCATCCAATAGATTTCGGTTTTGAGAGTCGATATAAGTCAGGGTGAACTGATCGGAAGAATTTTTGGTGAGGATCCCCAGGCTTTTGACTGCTTCGCCGCTGTCGCTTACCAGCCAGGCTTCATATTGTGTGCCGTCTGCAGGGTCGGGCAGGCTGGCGCGGATCGTCACCTGACTGAGATCGCCCTGGAAGCGAAGCACTCCCAACGAGTTCCCGCCAGTCTGCGGAATGGCAGCGTGAGAGGGCATGCTTGCATCTGGAGTTACTGCGGCTACTTGTGCCTCTGTTGCCTGCCCCCTGATACGTGGAAATAACTTGTAAGCCGAGATTCCGAGGGTACCTGTTAGTACGAAACCAAAACATGCGCAAAGGAACACCCCGGCACCCACCCAGAGGAGATTGTTTCGGCGGGGCGATGTGGCGGGTGGCTGAGCGACGGGGAAGGGGGTCTGGATACGAAGCGAGTGAATGGTTTCGGCTTCCGAATGCATGCCAATTGCATGATAAAAATCCACCAGCAAGTCGCGTGCGCTTTGGTGGCGCAGACTTGCATCCTTGGCCAGTGCCTTTTCGATCACATCGCTGATTTCAGGCGTTGTATTTTCGATGGGCGGCGGTGGTTCGGAAAGGTGTTTGAGTAGAATACCGAGTGTGGAGTCGCCGTCAAAAGGAAGGCGCCCGGCCAGCATTTCATACAACACAATGCCCAGCGAATAAATATCGGAGCGATGGTCGGCGGGCAGGCCGCTGGCCTGTTCGGGCGACATGTAGGCCGGGGTGCCGCTGACCAGACCGGATTCAGTCTGGGTGGCGGCATTGGTCATGCGCACCAATCCAAAGTCAGTAATGATCGGTTCAGCGTCTTTGGGAAGCGGGGCACCCAGGTCAACCTCTCCGCTTTTCGTATGGAGAATAATGTTTGCGGGTTTGATATCGCGATGGACAATCCCTTTTGAGTGGGCGTAGTCCAACCCGCTGGCAAGCGACCGCAGTAGATGCGCGACCTGCTCAAGCGAAAGTTTTCGGCCGTTTTGGTGTAAATTCCTCAAGTAGGCAGCCAATGATGGACCTTTCAGGTATTCCATCACGATGTAGGGATGTTTATCGTGGGTGTCGAAGTCGTAGATCTGGACGATGTTGGGATGACGCAACCCGGCAATGGCTTTTGCTTCGCGCTGAAAACGGGCCAGCAGTTCAGGGTCGGCCTCTACGTAACTATGCATCAGTTTGACTGCTACAGGACGGTCAAGGGTAAGATGCGTACCTAAATAAACCTCTGCCATGCCCCCATGCGCAAGGTATCTATCGATCCGGACTTTGCCAACAGTTTGCCCGATCCATTCAACCATCTTTTGATTATACAGTGAAAATTAGAGTAGGAAGGTCTGAAAATGGAGTTGAAATGGAAGTTTTTTTGCGGGATAAAATAGGTTGAAAGGAATTCTTCCTATATGCCAATGTCTGAATATTTCAAACAAATCCGCGCTAAAGTCGGCCACCAGCTACTGATTATTCCTTCTGTGACAGGAATCATATATGATGGCCAAAACCGCATCTTGCTTTTGCGGCATAGCGAGGGGAATATTTGGGTCGCACCCGGCGGCAGTGTGGAGCCCAACGAAGACCCCGCCGATACCGTTATCCGTGAAGTGTGGGAAGAAGCCGGGTTACAGGTGGAGCCGTACAAGATCTTGGGCGTCTTTGGCGGGAAAGAATTTGAGATCACTTACCGAAATGGAGATCAGGTCACTTATGTGATGACCGTATACGCCTGTAAGTCCCAAAGCGGAACGTTGAAGGCAGACGGCGTCGAGACCTTGCAAGCAGGCTATTTTTCGAAAGAAGAGATCACGCAGCTTCCCACGCCGCCATGGCTTTCAGTGATTCTTCCTTGTGTTTTTTGGGATTTCCAAAGTGCTTATTTTCGAAAAGGGGAATAAACCCCTCGCATAAGTGTATGAATGGTGGGTTGAAAACCCGCCATTCATCAGAATTTCAGATGGCGTTAGGCTACAAGCCTGATCCACAATCGACTTTTGCAAGAAATCTTAAATCCATAAGGGCAGGGTTCATCTCTGCCCTTATGGATTTACTTGCCTAACCTGCCACGTTCTTCTTCAATGACGGTTGGTTCCAACTTCTTGAATAGCGGACCGGGTTGATTTAACTTCGCACCCGGCTTCAAGTCGCTGGGTTTCCATTGAATGCCTTCAACACCTTTATAGCGCAGCACCTTATGTGAGCCGATGGCGTCGGTCACGTCTTCGGTGTATTGCTCACCGAAGAGCGGAGTCTCGTAGCCGAAGAATCCATGCAGGCGTTCGGAGGTGAAAGGGATGAACGGCGCGAACATAACTTTGAGAGAATCAATTGCCTTCAACGCGGTATAGATCGTTTTGGCAGCGCCGTCTTTGTCGGTCTTCACGGCGCTCCACGGCGCGTTGACATCAAGATATTGATTGACGACCGTGGCAAGTTTCATCGTCTCGCTTAATGCTGAGCGCAGACGCACGGCGTCGAGTTCGGCGCCTACAGTGTTGAATCCAGCCTCAATGGTGGCGATCAGTTCCAAGTCCGCGGGGCGAAGCGTGCTCGTGTCCACATTTGGCACAACGCCTTCCCAATGCTTATAGCAGAACGACAGCACACGGTTCGCGAGATTGCCCCACGTTGCTACGAGTTCGTTGTTGTTGCGCGCCACGAACTCTGCCCAATCCCAATCGCTGTCTTTGGCTTCGGGCATATTCGCCGTCAGGTAATAGCGGATGGCATCGGGGTCGTAGCGGGTCAGGGCGTCGCGTCCCCAGACCGCCCAGTTGCGCGATCCGCTGATCTTCTGCGATTCGAGATTCATGAACTGATTGGCAGGCACATCATACGGCAGGATGAGCGGCGCGTTTTTCTCGCCCACAAAGAACTCCATGAACGCGCTGCCTGCACCCATCAACTCGGCGGGCCACTGCGACGTGTGGAAGAAGATGTTGTCCTTGCCAATAAAGTGGAATTGCTTCGCGGCGGGGTTGATCCACCACTCGCGCCACGCCTCTTTATTACCCGATAGTTGACTCCACTCAATCGGAGCGGAGAGATAGCCGATCACGGCTTCGAACCACACGTACAGCACTTTGGTCTTCCATTGCGGCTCATCCACCGGGACAGGGATGCCCCAGTCAAGGTCGCGGGTGATGGAGCGGGCTTTCAAGCCTTCGCTTTCGATCTTGCGTAATGACTCACCCAAGACTGTGTCGCGCATGTGATCGGAACGAGATTGTAGAAACTCCTTGACCTTCGGTTCGATCTTGGAGAGGTCAAGATAGAAATGCTCGGTGTCGCGCAGTTCGAGCGCACCGTCGCCGGTGGTGGCACGCGGATTGATCAACTTCTCCGGCTCAAGTACGTTGCCGCACTTATCGCATTGGTCGGAGCGCGCATTCTCAAAACCGCAGATGTAGCAAGTCCCTTCCACGTAGCGATCCGGCAGGAATTTGCTTGCGCTGGGGGAGTACCACTGTTTGCTGAACTCACGATAGAGATAACCGTTCTTCTGCAAGGCAAGGAACATCGCCTGCGAAACCTTGAAGTGATTGTCGCTGTGCGTTGTGGTGTACAGATCGTAGGTGATGCCGATCTGCTTGAACAACTCAATGAAGCCTTCATGGAAAGACTTGTACACTTCCTCGACGGGTTTGCCGAGCTTGTCCGCGCTCATGGTGACGGGCGTACCGTGCGAGTCGGTGCCGGTGATCATCAGCACCTTGTTGCCCTTGAGGCGGTTGTAACGGGCAAAAATATCTCCAGGCAGGTGTGAACCTGTGATATTGCCCACGTGAATTTCGGCATTGGCATACGGCCAGGCGACGGCTACTAAAATGGTTTCAGACATGGTGTTTCTCCTATGTCATTGCGAGGGCGGCAGCCCGACGTGTGCCACGAAGTGGTAAGCAATTCCCTGATAAATGGAGATTGCTTCGGCGGAAGAGCACCGCCTCGCAATGACAGATAATAATTCAAACAAAAAGGCTGTCCGCGAAATGGACAGCCCGTTTTTTCAGGTATGAAAAACTATGCTTTCCACTTGGTGCAGGGGGACATTTCCATTCGCATCATGCTGGGCATGGCCATGGTCATTGGCACCATTGGGAAAGCGGGTTTGAAGTTCATGTTGTAATTTTAGGCGAGGGACATGGGTTTGTCAACCTGTGTGACAGATTGCCAACATGACAGTCTCGCAAGTAAAACTTAACAAGATTTATACAAATATTTGCCGTGCATTCAACTGTCGGACGATATATAGGGTGGCAAGGATAATAAGCGTCGTCCCCAAACTCCATAGATCTTTACCAGTGAGGGCCTGTTGCGTAAGGGCAAAAAACGAATAAAGATCGAGAACGATCAGGAATAGAATAGCCTGAAGGTAACTACGATGTTTTTCCACCAGAACACCCACGATCCAGACAATGGGCAACACATACAGGATTTGATCATATGCCCAAAGGTAGGGCGCCGAGACGAAGGCGATGGGAATGATCAGGTTGAATACCTGCCAGTTTGTAGTTTGGTGATGGCGAATCCAGACATAGTACGCTGTACCACCGAGCAAAATGGATACGGCTGTTATACCGAGGCTGTAGGAACAAGTTGGGTTTCCGTTGCAAGCCAGATAGGCGACGCTCCAAATATTGGGTTGAAAGCCGAGGCGACGGTCGAATGCAGCCTGACTGCTGTGGCTAAAAACGGAGACCCAATTTTGATCAAGGAACAGGCCAATCAGTAGCAATGCAATGCCGCCGGCGCCGAGTCCGGCCAGTGCCTTCCAATCTTTTTTTAGGACTAGGACGAAACCGATTAAGAGTAATAATGTAATTCCCTGTGAAGGCTTGAGAAGGGTCAACGAGAGGAGCAGCCCGCCAGGGAGGGGCTGGCCCCGGTCCAGAAAATGAAGCGCGCCGAATACAAAGAGCAGGGTCAACGGGCCAATCGAGCCAATTTGCAGGGTCAGATAGAACGGTCCGAAAAATGTCAGGAAGAAAATGATCGGGAGTAGGAGGCGGGGATGCGCTTCGGTCTTCCACCGGGAGAGGAGTGCGAACACAACACCGGCAATGACGACCTGGCTCAGGATCTGCCACAGGAAGTATGCCTGGGCAATTGGAAAAAGGCTTAACGGGATGAGGAGCGCAGCCAGAGGCAGAGGGTAGAGAAACGTCGGCTCACGTGGTTCTACTGCGCCGTAGGTTTCATGTCCCTTCGTCCAATGTTCTATATTGTATGGACTTTGGCCGTCAAGTATTAACCTGCCAGAGAGCCAGAAGACGAAAAAGTTCGCGCTGGTATAGTTTTGCCTTTCAATGTTTTGTGTGGCCCGCCAAATGAACAAGGCTCCCAATATTGCCAGCATGAGCAGTGCGGAAATTATCTTTGTAAGGGGTTTCATATCTTTAAAATTCACCTGAATTATAGCGGAATGGATTTGCTTAATTGTAAGATATTTTATAAAAGCGGCATGCTATACTCATTTTGTTAGGCAAATTCCATTTTTCCTTGATGGAGTAAGTATATGTGGTACAAGCAACGAACCATGTACTTGTATGGCCTTTTTGGGGGAATTGCCGGCTTTGCCCTGCTTGTGGCCGGGCTTCGGCTGGAATTTACCCGGCATCATCTTCCACTAGAGATATGGTCGTTTCTATATTTGCAAAGAACCGAGCCCATGGTTTTCATGTTGTACCTTGCTCCTATTGTTTTGGGAGTAATGGCCGGGCTCACCGGCTTGCAAAGAGGCATGTCTACACTGGTAATGCGTGGAAAGAAGGAATGGGAGATCGTCTTTGATGCAATTTCAGACCCCATCTTTTTGGTTAATAAGGAGGGGAGTGTTTATCGCTGTAATCATGCTGTGGTGGACAAGCTCAATACCCATTTCGGAAATGTGATTGGACAGCCTCTGACCGCGATTAAGGGGCTGGAGGACATGGATTTTAACAAGTCAGGCGGGGAATTCAGGTGGCTTGATCGTTTATATGATGTTACTGTACTACCGGTGGATGTGCTCGGTATGGAGTCATTATCGCTGCTGATCCTGCACGATATTACAGACAAGAAGAAGATCGAACTGGAGATAAAACGCCAGAAGCAATTCTATGAAACTTTGATCTTGAACAGCCCGGTGGCCATTGTTGTGCTGGATAATGATGAGAAGATCATCTCCTGTAACCCCGCTTTTGAAACATTGTTCGGATATGAAGCAGAGGAAGCTCAGGGCGTGCGTCTTGATACACTGATCACCACCCCGGAGAGCCGGGCGGAAGCCGAGCAGTACACCCAGCAAGTAATGCAAAGAATGGTGCATTTCATCGGCAAGCGTCGCCGATGGGATGGCTCTTTTGTGGATGTGGAAATTTTTGGCGCGCCTGTGATCGTTGAAAACGAGAAGATCGGCGCACTTGCGATCTATCACGACATTTCAGAGATTGTCAGCGCTCAGCAGGTGGCAGAACAGGCCAACCGCTCCAAGAGCGAATTCCTTGCGAACATGAGCCATGAGATCCGTACCCCGATGAATGGCGTGATCGGCATGCTGGAGCTAGCTCTGGATACTCCTCTCACCTCAGAGCAACAGGACTATTTGCAAACTTCTCTCAAAAGTGCTGAAGCGTTGTTGTCCCTATTAAATGATATTCTTGATTTTTCAAAGATTGAGGCCGGTAAACTGGACCTGGAGGCCATCAATTTCAACCTGCGAACCACAATAGAAGATGTGGGATATACCCTTGCCAAACGTGCCCAGGACAAAGGAATAGAACTGGTTTGCCTTGTCCACCCGGGCCTTACTCATACCCTTCGGGGAGATGCGGGCCGGTTGCGTCAGATCCTGATCAACCTGACGGGAAACGCCATCAAATTCACGCATCAGGGTGAAATTGTCATCCGGGCCGAATTGATGGATGAGACCGAGACCAGCACCCGAATCCACTTTTCTGTGCAGGATACCGGCATTGGGATCCCAAAAGAGCGGCAGGCTGCTGTTTTTGACCGTTTTATTCAAGCTGATGGTTCCACCACCAGAAAATACGGCGGTACAGGTCTGGGGCTGGCCATATCCAAACAATTGATTGAAGCCATGAACGGCGAAATTGGGTTAAATAGCGAACCTGGCGTTGGGAGCGATTTTTGGTTTGAGATACCCTTTGAAAAAGTTTTAACCGAAGCGATAACTGACCCTGCCCCAGCTGTTGAACCTGTGAATTTGGGCTTTGCCCGCATCCTTGGGGTGGATGACAATCAAACCAATCGCGCGGTTCTTTCCAGGATGGTGGAAGGTTTTGGCTGCCGTATCGATATGGCTGCCAGCGGGGCGCGCGGCCTGGAGATGCTGCACCAGGCGATCCGCAGCGGAGACCCGTACCAGGCGGTTCTGCTGGATATGCAGATGCCGGGTATGGATGGCGAGCAGACCGCCCGCGCCATCAAAACCGACCCATTAGTGAAAGATGTCAAGGTGATTATCCTAACCTCCATGGGCAAGCGCGGCGATGCTTCCAGGTTGGAAGCGCTTGGTTGTTCAGGATACCTGCTCAAGCCGGTCAAACAGCAAATGCTTTATGAAGCCCTTCTGGCTGTGCTTAATCAAAAAGAAGAGGCGCAGCCCGCTATTATTACGCGCCATGTCATTTCAGAAAAACGCGCCACAGGCAGGCGGATCCTGTTGGCCGAAGACAACGCGATTAACCAAAAGATTGCTGTCGCAATCCTTCAAAAGGGCGGGTATTCTGTAGATGTGGTTGAGACGGGCAGGCAAGCCTTTGATAATGTTACCTCCAATGGTTACAGTGCTGTTTTGATGGATGTGCAAATGCCGGAGCTGGACGGCTATGAGGCTACCCGCCAGATCCGCGATTGGGAGATGGGGCGGAACCGCCATATGCCCATTATTGCAATGACTGCTCATGCGATGAAAGGCGATAGAGAGAAATGCCTTGAAGCGGGAATGGATGATTACGTGACCAAGCCTATTGAGTCGCGCATTGTCTATAATGTTTTGGAGCGTTGGATCGAAAAAAATAACTTTGTCGAAGAAACCAAACCTGCTGTTTTTGACGATGTAAATTTCATTTTGAACGATGTGGATGATGGGCTGTTTGGTGAAGATGTGCCTGTTTCTGTAGCGACTGAAAAGACCGAACAGTTACCCAGAATCCCCGCCCCGCCTGAAATTCCCGTGGATATTGAAGCCGCTCTTCATCTTTTTGATGGCGACCTCAATTTCATGACTGAGATGAGCAGGGATTTTCGCGCTCACCTTCCGGATCGGATCGTTGATATCAAAGCAGATTTTGCAGATCGAGATATCAACCGGCTATACCGGCACGCCCATACGCTTAAGGGCATATCCATGAACTTCAAGGCCGACCACCTGTCTGATCTGGCTGCCATGCTGGAGCAGCTATGCAAGGGCGAAAAACTTTCTGGCGCCCCTGTTCTGATCGAAGCGCTCGAAATGGAAACCACCCGCGTGGTAAATTATCTTGACAAAAATCTCTAATATTCAGGAGTGAAAAATGATACGAGTACTGGTCATTGACGATGAACCTGTCAACCACCAATTGGTTGCCCGGGCCCTGGAACCGTTGGATTGCCAGATCTCCTATGCAGAAGATGGTGCCAAGGGCGTTACCCGCGCCCGTACCCTGAAACCAGATATCATCATCACCGATGTAATCATGCCGGATATCAGTGGCTACGAAGTGACGCGTTTGTTGCGTCGCGAACCCCAGTTTAGCGGCACGCCTATTCTGGTCCTAACTGCTCAGGCGGGTTTGCAGGACAAACTCAAAGCCTTTGAAGTCGGCGCAGATGATTACCTGAGCAAACCCTTCGAACCGGCCGAGCTGGTTGCCAGAGTCCAATCTCTCCTCCGCCGGGCTGAATTGTTCCATTCCGCAGTTGCTGCAAATGGACCCGCACAGATGGCAGAGGTGATCGCTGTTCATAGTTTGCGCGGCGGAATTGGCTGTTCCACATTGGCGGTCAATTTAGGTTTATCGCTGGCCGCGCTCTGGTCAGATACCATCCTGCTGGATCTAACCATGACAGCCGGGCAGGTGGCTTTGATGCTCAATAAAAACCTCCGCCGCACCTGGTCCGATATTTCCCGTTTTAAATCCGGCGAACTGGATATGGAGATCCTGGGCAGTGTCATCAGCGGCCATGAGGCCGGACTTTCTTTCATTGCTGCGCCCACCTTCCCCGATGAGGGCGATTTCCTGAGAGGAGAGACTCTCACCTGGGCCATCTCCATACTCAAGGAACATTATCAGTATATTGTTCTTGACCTGCCGCATGATTTTAGCGAAATTTCCTTAAGCGCACTGGATACGGCGGACATGGTCCTTATGATTGCAGCCCCGGATATGGCTTCGGTTCGCGCCTCCGCCGCCGCTTTGGATGCCTATGGAAAACTGGGCTACCCGACTGAAAAGATCAAACCCGTGTTGAATGCCACCTTTCCGCGTTCCAGCCTCGCCAAAGAGAAAGTTGAATCTGCATTAGGCATGAATTTTGTCGCTTCGATTCCCTATGTAGCAGACATGGTTCTTGAAGCCATCAATCTGGGCCGCCCCCTGGTGCTGGACAAACCCAAGGAAAACATCTCTGCCCTGCTCGAAGACTTTGCCTTCTATTTAAGTAAACCAGAGCATAAAAAGTCCAAGCCGGAGAATCCTTCCGAGGCATGGAAGCGGGTTTACAAACGCTATCAAGATCGAAAGAAGTAAGCCAAAAAACACCCCGAACTTATTCAGATTCGGGGTGTTCGTTTTATTTTAGCAAGTCCTTCAACTTTGCGAAGGGTGAGTCAGATTCTTCCGGACGGTGGCCGCAATCCTTCTCGTTCAGGTTTTGGCCGCACTGTGGACAGAGGCCTTTGCACTCCGGTTCGCAAATCGGGTTGATGGGAATCTCCAGCAACGCATATTCGCGCAGGAGTTCCTCCACATCAAGATGGGCGTCTTCCGGCAGCAGCAAGTCGGATTCGGTGACCGAGCGCTGGTCAAAAGCATACATCTCGGTGAACTCCCAATCCAGTTCCTGCTCAAAGTCCTTGAGACAGCGCGAGCAGTTGAGTGTGGTCTCTGCCGAGAAGGTTCCCTGGGCGATTAATCCCTGCGGGGTTTTGCCGACATTGACGTTGCCCTCAAAATCGCGCAATTCGAGATCATCCCCAAGGCTGACCGTGTCGAACTCGAACGGAAAATCGTGGTTGTAGCCGATTTCTTCATGAATGATGAAACCGACGTTGAAACGGAAAGGTTTACGTGAATTGGTCATGGGGTTCACAGGCGCTTAAAATGATGGCTAGATTTTCCGATCCACAATATATCGCGCCAGGTTTTCCAGCGCGTCGCGTTCAGCGCAGGCTTCAATTGTGTTCAAGCTGGCAAGCGCGCGCTCTACATGTTTTTCGGCGTCATGCATGGCGAGTTTGGCGGCGTTACTGGTACGGATATTATCCACGAGACGGGACATGTTATCGTGATGTGTCCAGCCGCCGTTGGGCAAAGACTGCACATCGGCATCGTCCGGGTTGGCTTCGGCGTAGTAAATGGCCGGGAGGGTCACCAGGCCATTTAACAGGTCCGAGCCGAGCGGTTTGCCAACAGCAGATTGTTCTCCGACGAAATCCAGGATGTCATCCACGATCTGGAAGGCCATGCCGATCTCATATCCAAACATGCGCATGGATTCGATGGTGTCGTCACTGGCCGGGCTGACCATTGCAGCGGCGCGCGAGGTCATCTCGAAAAGAGAGGCGGTCTTGGCGTAGATACGCTTGTAGTAATTGTCGCGGTTGATTACCCCGCGCGAACTGAACATCTGGGTCAGTTCGCCGTTGACAATAATGGCCAGGGTGTCAGAGAACAATTTCATCAGGGGCAGGTGGTCTGTGTCGGCAGCAAGTTTGGCTGCGCGCGCAAAGAGAAAGTCGCCGGTCAGGACGGTGGCGGGCGGTGACCAACGCGCATTGAGTGTGGGCATGCCGCGTCGCAGCAATGCGCCATCGATCAGGTCATCATGAACAAGGGTGGCGGTGTGCAGCAATTCCACGGCGGCACCGAGGGTGACAAGTTTTTGCAGCGGCGCCCCCAGCATGTTTCCGACGAGCAGGCCCAGGGTCGGGCGGACGCGCTTGCCCCCGGCAGCCAGTAAATGCTCGAGCGCGGCGCGCAAATCCGGGTGGGCCTCGTTGGCCTGGGCCCGCATTCGTTCTTCTACTAGTTTTACTTCTTCCGTTACAGGTGAAATGAAAGTTACAGCGTTCAAATTACTCTCCCCATGCAAAGAGGCGCGCGGCGTTTGAGGTGGTTTGAGCGGCGATCTCGGCAGGGCTTTTGGAATGGATTTCTGCTATTTTATCAGCAATATGACGAACAAAGGCAGGTTCGTTCCGTTTGCCCCGTTGGGGCACTGGCGAGAGAAAAGGGGCATCGGTTTCGACCAGGATTTTGTCAAGGGGAATCTGCCGCACGATCTCCCGCTTTTGCTCCGCATTTTTGTAGGTTACCGGGCCGGTTACGCCGATATAAAAATTGAGCGCCAGCGCCTTTTGAGCGGTCTCCAGGGTGCCATTGAAGGAATGCAGCACGCCCGGCCTCTCGCGCAGAGAGCCCGAAAGACCCTTGTGCCAGCCTGTCAAAATCTCCAGCAAATCCGCCGAAGCCAGCCCGACCCACTCATCGTTTTCTTCGCGCATGTGGATGACTACGGGCTTGTTCACTTCCTGCGCGAAATGTAAATGTCGTTTGAGAGTGTCGCGCTGAAAGGCACGTTTCTGCGATTCCTTCACCCAGTAATAGTCGAGGCCAATTTCGCCGACTGCCACTACTTTGGGATGGTCTGCCAGCGTCTTCACTTTTTGAAAATTGGCTTCCGAGAATTCATCCAGATCGGTGGGATGGAAACCAACGGCTGCGTAGATTCCCTGGTTGGCCTCTGCCAACTTCACCGCTTCTGCGCTGGACTTGTGGTGGAGTCCTGGCACCAGAAGCCGGACCAACCCTTCGGCCTGCGCCCGTTGAATCACTTCTGCGCGGTCAGGGTCGAACTTGTTATAGTCCAGGTGACAGTGGGTGTCGGTGAGTTGCATGGTGTTGAGATTATATCAGCCCAACAAATTGTTCTTTTCGCTGGTACTATTGCCTGAATTGACGTGGGTATTTTAAACTTGTATAGTCTGTAGGTTGGGCTTGTAGCCTGACAATTATATATTGACGGGTTACTCATCTGCGCTACAAGCATTCTTTTTGAGAAGTCTGATACTAAAAAGAGCATCGAGGTTAATATGATAAGAAAATCCACCGTCTTTTGTGTGTTCGCCTTGCTCCTTATTTATGTTTTTCCACCAATAACAGTTTATGCAGATGTGGCTCCTCCCGAAACGCCTCCAGGAACCAATTTACTCCCTGGGAATGAGACCACCCAAGTCCGCATGGCAGCAGAGACGGTGACGTTGACCATCTCCAAAAATCCAGTCGATCCTTATAAAGCCATTGCGAAAACGGAAGCCGTTTTTACCATGCGCAATCTCGGAACAACGGAAGAGAAAATGCAGGTACGTTTTCCGTTATCTTTCTTCAACGGTAATTCTAACGGCTTTGGAGAGTTTCCTGAGATACCTTCCATTGAAGTTAAAATCAATGGGCAAAATACGCCAACCCAGCGCGAGATGCAGCCTTTTGTAAATACTGAAAATGGTTACAAAGAACGTCCTGAGATTCCGTGGGCCGTATTCGATGCGACTTTCCCGCCGGAGCAGGATGTAAAAATCGAAGTGTTATACATGGTCAGCGGGTTTGGACATTTTCCTTACCAAATTTTCAAATACATTCTTGAGACCGGCGCCGGCTGGAATGGAACCATTGGCACGGCGGATGTTATCGTTCGCTTCCCGTATGAAGTTAACCAGAAAAATATTTGGATGCAGGAAGTATTCGGGTATGCCGACCCAACGCAAGGCGGAGTCATGAGCGGTAATGAAATCCGCTGGCACTTTGACGATCTTGAGCCGACCTCTGAGAACAACATCGAGATCATCTCTGTGACGCCTACATTATGGGAATCCGTGATAAACGAAACGAATGTTGTTACGAAGAATCCAAATGACGGCGAAGCATGGGGGAGGCTGGGAATGTATTACAAGCAGATCTTAACTCAATCGCATGGTGAACTGCGCGGAGACCCCGCCGGAGATGAAATGCTTGATCTGAGCAAAAACTCCTATGAAAAATGTCTCGCCTTGCTTCCCAATGATTCCTTGTGGCATTATGGGTATGCTGAGTTGTTGTGGTCGTATTACTATTCTTATGATCTCTATTTTGCAGGCAAACCAGACACGGAAGGAATTCTCCCGCGCATATTATCGGAATTGGAAACCGCGCTCAAGATCGACCCAAATAACCAGCGAGCCCAAGACCTGCTTAGGTGGATTGGTGATTCGGTTCCAGGTGCTGTACAAGTGGATGGGAACAACTTTGTGTTTTTGGGTTTGACTGCTACGCCGATCCCTCCCACGCCTTGGGCTGAGATTGAAACCCCAACCTTTGCCCCCACTGTGACAGTTCCCTCGCCAACATACTCAATGGGCGTCAATACTCCCGAACCTGTTTCTGCGCCCAATCCACTATGCGGAAGTGCGTTTTTGTTGCCGGCATTTTTTGGAACAGTGTTGATCTTTAATAAACGAAAGTCAGTCTAAAAGCCTGACCTGCAAAAAAGGTGACAGTCACTTTCACGCAGCGGGTGACTGTCACCTTTTACTTATCACTTATTACTCGTAACTCGTTTCTCGCTTACTTAATCCCCGCCACCTTCAAGCCATCTTCCAAAATAGCCTTTACCTTGTCGCCGTGGCGGGTTTCGCAATACACGCGCAAGATCGGTTCCGTCCCCGAGAATCGGATGAGCATCCAGCCGCCGTCTTCAAGTTTGTATTGGAAACCATCCACAGTGATGAGTTCGGTCACTTTCAGCCCGCCGAGGGTGGCCGGATGATTCCCACGGATGATCTGCTTGCGGGTCTCGTGGTCGCCGCTGAAAGGGCTGTCGATGCGGTCGTAGAAATACTCGCCGCCAACTTTGGCGAACAGATCCTCAAGCAGGCCGGTTGGCTTCTTGCCGGTCTTGACCATGAAATCGAGCATGTAAAGACCCGCCAGAATGCCGTCACGTTCGGGCACGTTGCCACGGAAGGCAAACCCGCCGGACTCTTCGCCGCCGATGAGGGCATGGGTCTCGGTCATTTTGGGAGCCACATACTTGAAGCCCACCCCGGTTTCGTGGACGGGCACGCCGTAGATCTCGCCGAGTTTATTCAACATGCCGGTGGTTGAAAGCGTCTTGACGATATCGCCGCGTTCGCCGCGGATTTCAAGCAGGTAATAGGCCAGCAAGCCATATACGCGTAATTGGTTGATGAATTCGCCATTCTCGTCGCCAATGCCACAACGATCTGCATCGCCGTCGGTGATGAGCAGGATGTCGGCCTTGTTTTCCACGGTTGCCTTCAGGCCCACGTCGATATTTGGACGGATGGGTTCCGGGCGCTTCATTTCTGGGAATGAAGGATTGCGTTCATTATGGATCTCAATCACCTTGGTCTTGCCGCCGCTCAGAAGCCGGGTAAACCAGCCCGCACCGTTGCCCCACATTGCATCCACCACGACAGTCAAACCGGCATCTTTGATGGGCTGCAAATCGATCAGGCCATCGCGGGTGAGGTGTTCAATGTATGGGCCAGCCGCATCGAACTTGACGATCTCGCCTGCCGCCAGGGCTTCCTTGAATTCTTTGCGCTTCACATCCCTGACATCCTCAGGGATGCCCGCTTCGATTTGTTTCAGACCCTCAGGGTCAATCGCTCCGCCCGTCGCATCTCGCACCTTGAAGCCGTTATCCGTCGGCGGGTTGTGGCTGGCGGTAATGTTGACCGCGCCTGCGGCCTTTTTATCCACTACTGCGTAGGCGATTACAGGGGTGGGCGTGGCGCCGTCTGTCAGGTGTACCTTTAAACCGTTCCCCGCCAGAACTTCCGCCACGGCGGCGGCAAAGTTCTCCGAGTGGAAGCGTTTATCGTGGCCGACCACTACCCATTGACCCTGGCCTGCCTTCGAAAGAATATAAGAAGCGAATCCTTGCGCAGCACGACGAACATTGTCGAAGGTGTAATCTTCTGCGATGACTCCGCGCCAACCGTCGGTGCCGAATTTAAGTCTTTGTGCCATGAATGTTCTCCTAAAAGAATAATAACTTCGCGATTATATCATCCGAAAAAATGAACTCCGGGTCTGGCCCGGAGTTCATTTTTTATGGGGTGGGTGTGGCCTCGATGGTCGAAGGCGGCAGTGGTGTGGGGGTGAAGGTCTCCACCAGAGGCGGCGCGGGTGTTACAGTCCCGGCGGGCGGCGTGGAAGTTGGAACGAGGGTCGGGGTTGGCGGCGCAATGCCGGAAAGTAGGATTTGCCAGGCGATCTCCAAATCTCCCGAAGCGATCACCGGGAAATCCGGCAGGTTGCCGAGCGTCATATCCAGCCGGACGATGGCTTGGGCCAGCGCACCATCGCCTGTCTCCGCTTGCAACTCTGCCAGCAGATCGCGTGCCGTTTGCACGTCTGCTTTGGCCAGACCAAAATTACTTTGAGCAAGATACAGCCGCCCACGGGCAAGGATATCCAACGCACGGGTGAACATCACCTCTTGTTTTAACTCCAGCAGCATGCCGTCGTTATTATCCTGCAACTGCTGCTCTAAAGCGGCCTGCATCTCCTCCAGTTTTTGAATGGATGCCGTGTTTGCCTCCACCGATCCTTCGAGCGTAGTCAGGCGCGAATTCATCCCTTCCAATTGAAGGGCCAGCGTCGCCACCTCGTTCTCTAGTTGAACGATCTGCGCACTGTTTTGCTCCACCGGCGCGATGAAGGTATTTTGAATAAAAGGCAATCCAAAATAGAACAACGCGCCCAGGCCCACAATCAGAATAACCAGCAGGATCAAACGCACCAACGCCCGCAGGAAGAAAAGGAACGCCAGCCACATCCGCTTAAGGAACGAGTCTTTCTTTTTAGGAGGCTCTGGCGCAGGCTGACTCTGCCCTACAAAGGCTGGCGGCGCCTCCTCCCGGACCGGGACCATGGCGCGGTTTTCTGAATCATTGCCCTGCGCCTCAGCCGCCGATTGCAGCCGGGCGAGCAAGGCCCTGCCCATGCCCTTGACCTGCAAGCAATCTTCTTCAGATGTGAATGGGCGAGCTGCGATCAAATTCTCTGCGGTGGCGCGGTTGATGCCTGATACACCAGTCAGGGTGTCAATGTCCGCCTGGTTAATAAATGCGAGGAAGTTGCTCATGGAATCTCCTATGGAGTCATTGTACAACAAAAGGTCGCGATGAGGACCGCCTTTGAGAAGCCTGTCGTTCACTCTCTTCCGCTGTGTATAACGCGGGTGATTATACAGGTATAATCCCAGCCATGATTTACTTGGATTACGCCGCCACCACCCCTGTCGATGCGCGTGTTCTCGATGCGATGATGCCTTATTTTCGCGAGACATTCGGGAATCCCTCGTCCATTCATCGCTTTGGACAGAAAGCCGAAGCAGCGGTGGATGAAGCGCGGGAAAAGATCGCGGCGGTCTTGCATTGCCGTCCGGATGAAATTATTTTCACCTCCGGCGGTTCCGAAGCGGATAACTTGGCGTTGCGCGGCGCGGCACAAGCCGGGCGAAATGCATCAGGAGGGACCTGGATATTGACCGCCAGAACCGAGCACCCTGCCGTGAGTAAGACCGCCATTCAACTGGAGAAGGAGTACGGCTTCCAACTTGAATGGCTGGACGTGAACGAGCATGGGATGGTAACTTTCGAGTCGCTCGCAAAGGCGGTCTGTAACCATACCCTGATGGCTTCCGTGATGTATGCTAACAATGAGATCGGCACGGTCAATCCGATTGCAGACCTTGCAAAAGTTGCAAAGGTGAACCAAGTCCTTTTGCACACAGACGCGGTCCAGGCAGCCGCTTATTTGGATGTGAATGTTCAGAGTCTGGGTGTGGACTTGATGTCACTGGGAGCGCACAAGTTCTATGGCCCCAAGGGTGTGGGCGCCTTGTACGTCCGCAAAGGGACAGGGCTTGTACCGCACCTGACGGGCGGCAGCCAGGAATTCAGCTTGCGCGCCGGGACGCACAATGTTCCATATATTGTCGGCTTTGCGGAGGCGCTTCACCTCGCGGCTGAAGAACGTGAAGGGCGGATTGCGCACGTCAAACCGTTGCGCGATCAGATCATTGGGACGGTCCTGGAAATAATCTCCGATTCGCACCTGACGGGCCACCCCGAACAGCGATTACCGAATCACGCTTCCTTTGTCTTCAAAGGCGTGGATGGCAACCTGCTTCTGCAATTGCTCGATGCGGCAGGGTTTGCATGTTCCTCCGGTTCGGCCTGCAAGACTGGCAACCCCGAACCCAGTGAAGTGATCACTGCCTTGGGGTACCCCCGCGAATGGGGGCTTGGATCGCTGCGCATCACCCTTGGCATGGATACGACTCCGATGCAGGTTGAATCCTTTCTCAAGACTCTCCCTGCATTAATCGATAAAGCCCGCTCTCTAAACTGACCGACGATTTGACTTTCAAACCACGCTCTTGAAAACCAAGATCATTACCCTCGAATCTCACGATGACCTCATCTCTGTCCGCGATAAACTATCGTGGGCAAAGACGCCGCGCATCCTGTTGGTGTGGCCAAAATACGCGAAGGTCACCCTGCGACTGTTGGATTTGAAAATTCTCCAACGCCATGCGGATTCTCTGGGGGCGCAGTTGGGCCTGGTCACACGGCGCTTCAAGGTCAGACGGGACGCTGAGTCTTTGGGGATTCCGGTCTTTGCCTCTTCTGCGGCTGCTCAAAAACAGACCTGGCCTGTTTCAACGCCGCGCGCACAGCGCATCCCGCCGCCGCCCCGACGCGACCTGCGCACCAAACGGGATGAGATCCATTTGAAAGAGGCTGCCTGGAGAACGTCGCTTTTGGGGAGGGTGGTCACCTTCACAGCGGGAGTCATGGCTGTTTTGGTGCTGGCAGGTTTGTTCATCCCGCGTGCTGCGCTGACCTTGCATCCCGAAGCACATACGACTTCGATAGTTATTCCGGTGAGTGCAAGCGCATCCATAAAATCTGTTTCGCTGTCAGGCGAACTCCCGGCGCAAACCCTTTCCATGACGGTCAGTAGTGAAGGAACGCTGAATGTGACGAGCCAGATCGCCATTCCAAAGAACAAGGCAAAAGGCCTGGCGCAATTTACCAACCTTGGGCAGGATGAGATGATCATCCCGGCTGGAACGGTGCTGATGACTGAATCTTTGACCCGCTTTGTCACTCTGACGGAAACGCGCCTGCCAGCCGGGGTGGATGAGAAAGTCGACGTCCGGATTGAAGCGGTGGGGGCAGGTTCGCAGGGAAATGTGGATGCGGCGTCGATCACCATGATTGAAGGGAAATTGGGACTCTCGGTGGCGGTCTCCAACCCCGGGCCGACCATTGGCGGCAGCGATATGGAGTTGACCGGAGCCAGTGCAGACGACCGCGCCAGATTGCGCGCCTCTGTAATGGAGACTTTACTACAAACCGCTGAGCAGCAGATGCGTGCAAGTATCGGAAAGGACGATATTTTGCTGGTTGATACGCTGGAGATTGGTGAGGTTCAGCGCGAAGATTTTGCGCCGCCTGAAGGGGAAGCGGGAGCTGCGGTGACGTTGTCGCTGCAGGCCGAGTTTACAGCCCGTTATATTTTGGCCGCCGAATTGAAACAATTGGTCGAAGCCTCGCTGAAGGCCTCCATCCCGCAGGGATTTTCTCCATTCGGTGAGTTGACCTTCAACTTGTTGGATGCTCCTGTAACCGATACCGCAGGCGTGACTCATTTTCAACTCGAAGCTGCACAAACCTCACTGGGAGATGTGGACGCGATGCGGGTATTCAACCTTGTTCGCGGGCATCGCCTGACTCAGGCCAAAGAAGAATTGAAGAATGCGCTTCATCTGCGCCAGCAACCCCAGGTCACAATCACACCCTCCTGGTGGAAGTGGCTGCCTCTCATTCCTTTCAACGTTTCGGTGGAGGTCAGGTAGCAGCAGGCCATGAGAATCCTCGCAGTTGATCACGGTGAAAAACGCATCGGCCTTGCCCTGAGCGACCCGACCGCCACGCTTGCCCGCCCGCTGAAAGTCATCAAGCATACCTCGCGGCTGATCGATGCCGCCCTGGTGGCGGAACTTGCCGCGCAAAACGAGGCGGGGTTGATCGTTGTCGGACAGTCGTATGACGAAGATGGCAACCCAAACCCGGCCGGGCGACGAGCCGGGCGTTTTGCTGAAGAACTCCGTACCCAGACTCAAATTCCCATTGAGATATGGGACGAATCTCACAGCACCCAGATCGCCCGCGCCGCCCGCATCGAACTCGGCGTCTCGCGCAAAAAACGCGCCGGGCATCAAGATGAATTCGCCGCTGTGGTGATCCTGCAATCCTACCTCGAATTCAGACGGGGAAGTACCCGGCTTGCAGGGAATGATAATCATTAAGAAATTAATTCCCAAAAAGTAACCCCATTCCATGACCCGATTCTTTCGCCGCTATCAATATTACTTCCTGCTTTCCACCCTTGCCTCGCTTGTTTTTTTGTGCGTGTTCGGGTTCATTTATTACATCCCCGCGCGCGCAACGTTACTGTACGGAGCGCCCGCAGATCGCCTCTCCGTGACCGACCGCATTGAGTATTCGGCAAAACTGCTTTCTCATGGCAGGGAACTCATCACTCCGTTAAACCTGAATGGGATGGAACAGCCTTTTCACATTGAGCCGGGCGAGTCCGTCATCTCCATTGCAGGCCGGTTGGAAAGTTCTGGTTTTATCTCCAACTCGCAGGCATTCTTTGATTATGCTGTATACACCGGCATTGACCTCACCATTCAATCCGGTGACTTTGCCCTCAGCCCGGCCCAGTCGATCGTCGATATTGCCCAGGCGCTTCAGAAGTTTTCCCCAACAGATGCAACCCTGGTGATCCTCCCCGGCTGGCGGATGGAGGAGATCGCCGCTTCACTTCCAACCTCCGGCTTGTCCATTGACCCTGAGGCCTTTCTCTCCGCTGCCAGCACACCGCCCCAGGTGCTGGACTTCGCTTCACCCATCAGCATGGAGGGGTTCTTCTATCCGGATACCTACACCCTTCCGCGGGATACCTCTCTCGGCCAGTTAATGGATGTCGTCGCCCGCAACTTCACAGCTCACCTGACGGGTGACCTGCAAGCAGCCTTTGCCGAAAAGGGGCTGACCGTGACGCAAGCCGTCACGCTCGCCTCCATAGTGGAGCGCGAGGCTGTTCACATTGAAGAGGCCCCGCTCATCGCGGCAGTTTACCTCAACCGCCTGTCCATCGACATGAAACTCGATGCCGACCCGACGGTTCAATACGCCCTTGGATATCAATTCGATTCGAATACCTGGTGGAAGAATCCGCTCACATTGAACGACCTGAGTGTGCCATCCCCCTACAATACATATCAGGCTGTGGGTCTGCCGCCTGCGCCCATCGCCAACCCCAGCCTCGAAGCCTTGCGAGCCGTGGCCTCTGCGCAGCCTTCGCCGTATTATTTTTTTCGCGCCGCGTGTGATGGCTCCGGCTACCATGTTTATGCAGTGACGTTGGACGAGCAGGTCGCCAACGCCTGCCCGTAACTACTTCCGAAACGAATCCCAAATTTCCAGCGCAGGCTTGGGGTCACCGCCCGCTTCGCGCAAGCCGACCGCTCCGAACATGGAGAGGGTTTCGATATCCGCTTCCTTGGTGCCTTGCTGGCGCATGAACTTTGCATACGAATCTAAATTGAAGTCATTGAGCAGCAGATAGATCCAGAATTTGAAGCGCTCGCCGCCGAGTTGGGAGTGAATGGCGTTGAGATAATCCACCTGACTCTGTTCATCGCCGCGGGTTGGGCCAAGGTTACGGCTGGTGAATCCGCCCTCGGCTACAGCAACCGGTTTATCTGTCCGGGATAGAAGCGGGCTGTAGTAATCAATGGGAATATCCGCCCCATGTTGATAGACAATGAATGGGTAGGAGGAGATCACCCATAAATCCAAATCCGGTTCGAACGCTTCGACCTGTTCCCAGTTGGTATTAAATTTTTGGCGGTTGCCTTCTTCCGGTTGCGGGAATAAATTATTCAAATCTTCCCATTGAAAGGTGACGAAGATCTGCGTCTCTGGCGACTCGGCTTTGACGGCTTGATAGACCTCTTTGTACAGGCTGATGAAGTTCGGCGCGTCCTCGGGATGACTGTCCATGTAGGTGTTGATTTCCGAGGCCAGACCGAGGTAACGCGGATGAAAGTCGCGTACGATGCGCAGGGTGTAGTTGGTGTAGGCTGTGCGAACATCGGGATTGGCGAAGTTCGCTTCCCAACCGGCGGGCAGGCCGGAGAATTCGCGGCGGTTCAGCCCGTTGAGCGGATCCACCACATAGACGATCTCCAGCCCGTTTTGCGATGCGAGGGTGTATTGATTGGTGATATCGATAATGTGCTGCGATTCAACCTCCGCGCCTTGTAAAAATTCCTCCCAGGGCGGGGTCTGTTGAAGCAGGGCAATATCGGCATGATCCCCCAAATCTTTATACAATTTCATGATACTGGCCAGGGAGACTTCGGGAGGTGTTGGGAAGAAGCCGTAGGCGGTTTTGCCCGAATCGAAGGTGGATGTTTCCGGTGTGGGCGGGGGCGTGGGGTTCGCCCCGCCGTTGCAGGCCAGGGATGAGAGAAGCAGAAGGGACAGGAAATACAAAATTCGCCGCATGAATACCTCTGTTGTAGTAGTACAGGAGAGCAGAGGATTTTGTTGCGACGAATGAATCCGCCTCACAGAGACATAATTGTCAGGTGCGCGAAGGCCTGGTGAAATACCCCGCCCCAGCCATGAACAGACCCAGCAACCCCAACGCCAACCCCTGCCACAAGACCGGGCGAAGCAGTGCCCGTACCATTGCTGTTGCCAGTTCTCTGGTGTAATCGAGCAGCAGGGAGGGCAGAAAGTCCGGCATGCGGCTGGCAAGAACACGCTGCAAGATCGCACTGAAGACCGGTGCGCCAATGATGCTCATCCCCAAAGTAATTGCGCCTGTTACGAGAAGCGGAATGCCCCACCATCCCAGCCAGTCCTTTAGCGAGCGCACGGCCAGAAGAGTCAACACCAGCAGGAGGATCAGCGGCGCCATCGGGCTGACGCGCATTAAGACCCGGGTGAATTGCAACCGCTGGCGCGGGTCATTCTGTGCCGGGGCCGTGACCAGGGTGACCTGGTCCGGGATCAACGCTGCTGTGAGTTGCAACTGTCCCTGGATGACCGGCGTGAGTAGCGGAAGCATGTCTGCCGGCGGGTTGCAAAATTCGATCTGGCCGCCGCCCAGCAAGTCAAGGGTCATCTGACCGATCTGCACAAGCGTACAGTCTGGCAGCGTGCCTAACAGAGAGGAGACCGCCTGGACGGCGTTGTCATTGGTCATGCCGGTTTTTAGCGGTATCAAATTGAGTTGCACTGAATCTGTTTGCTGATTGAGATAAGCAAAGGTTGAATTCAGCATGTCGTCGCCCATGGCTTTCAATGAATCGGGTGGTAGCAAGGCGCGAAAGAACCCCTCCCACGCCGAAGTGCTCATACCCTGCATGACAACCGGAAATTGGCTTTGGTCTGCCGCTCCGCTGGTCATGGTTTGCGCCATCACAACGGGAAGTTTGTTGTACAGGTCTTCACGCGCAAAGGCTTGTTGGTAGGTTTCGGCAGTGAAGGCTGTCCGGTCAAAGTTGAAGAGGAACAGTGCGGCCACTGCCGATAGGGTGAACAGAATCGCAATAAAGACCGCGCCGGATTTTCTCAGGGTATTCATTCGCTCTTTGCCGTCAGGATTTCAATGTAATCCTGCGTGACGGTCTCCGCGTTCCCAACGCCGAGCAGGTTCAATAACTCGTTGGCCAGTTCTGCTTTGCGGTCGGCATCTTTGCGACTCCAGGTGCGGCTCTTGATCTCAAGGAAGTGTCCCATCTGCGGTTCCTGTACCTCGTCCAGATTGACAAAGAATTCCGTGTTCCTGTATTTGATGTGCCAGCGCAGGCGGTTCTTTTCCACGGCGATCTTTTCCTTTGGTTTGAAGTACTCGCGGTAGAAGCGCAGGGTCTGCGTGGCGGGGGCCAGAAAGCGGCTGCGAGATAAAAGCACATCATGACCAATCTCCCCTTCGCGCTTCTGGCCGATGAGCGTCAGACGCGAGCGCACGCTTTCCACATCGCCTTTGCTGTTCACCAGGTCATCCTCGCGGAAGCGCAGCCTGCCCTGCGACGGATCTTCGAATAGGAAATATTCGTCGAACTGACGGTAAACCTTGTGCGCTGCGACCTCAATTTCAGAGCGCTTCAAATTCTGGAGGACGATATCGGGTTCCGTCACCTTGACCTTGACCTGCACCTCGAACGATTCCTCCTCCATCGATCCGCCCAGCGCAATCAATTTTGAAAGCACCGACTGCTCGCGTTCGGTCAGGAAGGCGTCGATCTTCGCGGCAAGTTCGCGTGCCTGCGCCAGCAAATCCTTCTCATTCAGGGTCAGCAGGTTGTGACCTCGCATCAGCCATTTGCCGTTGACCATTACATCGCTTACGTCAGTGGATTTGGCGGCGTACACCAATTGGGCATAGGCGTTGTGCGGGTCGCGCAGGAAGCGCGGAGAGTTGTGCAGCGGCGACGTATCCACCAGGATCAGATCTGCGCGTTTGCCGATTTCGAGCGAGCCGGTAAGATGCCCAAGGTGCAGGGCTTGCGCACCGAGTCGGGTGGCCATGGTCAAGGTGGTGGCAGCGGGGAGGACGGTCGGGTCGTTGGAGGAGGCCTTGGCCACGAAAGAAGCGAGGCGTACTTCCTCGAACATGTCGAGATCGTTATTGGAGGCAGGGCCGTCGGTCCCAATGCCGACGTTCAATCCGTCTTCGAGCATCTTCTGCACAGGCGCAAAGCCCGAAGCGAGTTTGAGGTTGGAGGAAGGGTTATGGGATACGCCCGCATTGGCATGTTGCAGTGTGCGGATCTCGCCCGGGTCGATGTGAACGCAGTGTGCGGCGATTACCTTGGCTTCGAACAGCCCCAGTTTTTTGACGTACGGCACGACCGGCATGCCCTGCTCCTTGCGCATGTTCTCCACTTCAAATGCGGTTTCAGAGATGTGGATATGCAGCGGCACATCGAACTCCCTGGCGAGGTCTACGCAGGCGCGGATGATTTCGGGGTTGGTTGAATACGGCGCGTGCGGCGCAATGGCCGGAACGATGAGCGGATGCCCCTTCCATTTCTTGATGAACTCGCGGGCATAGGCCAGTGAGTCGTCGTACGAAGGCGCATCCGGCGCGGGATACTTCATCACTGACTCGCCGCACACAGCACGCAGACCTGCATCGGCTGTGGCTTGCGCAATATCATCTTCATAAAAATACATGTCGTTGAAGGTGGTTACCCCGCTGCGGATCTGTTCGGCGCAAGCAATAAGGGTTCCCAACCGCACGAACTCCGGCGAGACGAACTGGCGCTCGACCGGCAACATATAGCCCATCAGCCAGACGTCGAGTCGCAGATCATCGGCGAGACCGCGCATGAGAGTCATCGGGACATGGGTATGGGCATTGATCAGGCCGGGCATGAGCACCTTGCCGCCGCAGTCGATGATTTCAGCGGCGCTGAATTCGGTTTTGAGTTCCGCTTCATTCCCAACGGCGACGATGGAATCGCCTCGAACAGCCACCGCGCCGGGATTGTATTGGTTGAGTTTCTCGTCCATCGTGAGGACAATGGCATTGATGAATAAGGTATCTGCGTTTTGAGTCATTCAATCTCCTTGTGTATTTTTGTAGTGCAAGATCGATCTTGCGCTTGAGGGGTTTTCGGCCAAATCAGGGAGCAACGTGAACGTTGCTGTACATTCCATTTATCTCCAATTCAAAAGCACATCCAGCGCTTTTAAGTTCTCATCAAAGTCGGTGTATTTGTGGGTGGAGAGTTCCATATCGACGGCGGTGATGCCGAGTTCAACGGCATAGTCTGCAAGGGTGCCGGTATAGACGCAGCCAGTGTCGAGCGGGGGATAGGGATAGTTGGTAACCCTGGCAAGCGCCTTGGCGAACTTCTTTGAATCCGCCTCCCAGGGAACACCGCCGGGAAAAACACCTAGGGCCGCACTGTGGTAACTGATAAGGGTTTCGATCTTGTGCGATTGCAGGAAATACATCACCGCGCGGGTCTCCGGTTCTGAGCCGGGGCCGGTTCCGCCGGTGGTCTTGGTCAGGTCCCAGCAGCCTGCCCGATCCCAGGTCTCTTTCCAGTTGGCGGGGAAGTTGCGGTTCAGATCCACGCCGTGATTGTTGACGCGCCCGTCAATGCCGTGGTCGCGCGCGTCGCCATCCGGATTCATGTTGCGCATGATGTGCAGGGTCACATCACTGGGGATGATCTCGGGATGGTCGAAGATGTACTGGATCAATTCATCGGCCAGCGCGATGGTATTCCATTCATAGCCGCCATGGATGCCCGCCACGATCATTTTTTCGCGCTCACCATTTCCAAACGTGTAGACCTCAATGGGCCTGCCCGATACGGAATATCCGGCCGTCGAAATATGCGCGCTACCAAGCGCCTCCATATTTTGCAGGATGAAGGGTGTGGGGGTATCCACCACGATCATGGTCGAGAGCGGGTTGGGCGTAATGGTTGGCAGGGTCAGCGATTGCGGATTCGGAGTGAAGGTGGGTGGCAGGGTTGCTGTGGAATTTGATACCGGCGATTGAGAAGCAGCCAGGACCGGCTGCAATGCCCAATAAGCCACCAGCACGACCGCGATCCCGCCGAGGCCGAGAATGTTCAAGGCCCAGGCCAGGATGACCAGTGGAGAATCATTCTTTGGGCGAGGCCGGGGCTTCGCCATTAATTCAATTCCTCAAGGGTTGTGCGCAGCCAGTTAAGCGCCAGGTTCATGCTCCAGCGGGTAAGACTCTTGGGCGGGCCGCCATACGTGATGCGATGGGCCTTCTCGCCTTTGGGCGAGATCAGTGCCATTTCTGCAGATCGTTCTTCGGCGTTGACGGTGACGCCAAGGGCGAAATCTGCCCTGGATTCGCTTCGAGCGTTGCGCAAGGATTCCATAAGGGCATCGGGTGTGAGGTTGGGGTGCGAAGCGGTATGTGGGATCTTGCGCGCCAGCAGCCCTTCGAGTCCGCCTTCAACAGCAACGAGAGTCAGGCCGCGTTTTGCGAGCAAATCCAAAACAACGTTTTCCAGCCGGTCTTCATCCACGCCGAAGACCACATTGCCGAGACGTTCCCGCACTTGTGCCTCAACGTGCGCAATGAGTTCGTCTGCCCCGGCTTCCGTCCTGGCCTTGGCGGTGATGCGCACATCCACCACACCGGTGTGGGCGGCAAGCCCGACGGTGGGGTTGCTGAGGGTTTCGAGGTCGGCGATCTTTTCGTCGATCATGCCTTCGCCAAGTCCGGCGCAATGAATGACGCGCACTTTAATAAGTTCATCCAGATGAAAGGTCTTTTGCAGGTACGGGATGACCGACTCGTGCAGGACGTGTTCCATTTCGTTGGGGACACCCGGCAGGGAAATAATGGCCTTGACACCGCCGCCTTCCGGGCGGGGAGACTCCACAATAAAACAAGGTGCAGTGCCGACCGGGTTGCGAATCCCGATGGCGCCCTGCGGAACAAAAGCCTGCCGCTTTTGATTCTCGGATGGCTTCCGCCCGTAGCGTGCGATGGTCTCAACCACCTGCTGCCACAGATCTTCACGGAATTCGGTTTCCACGCCCATGGCTTTGGCGACGGCTTCACGCGTGGGGTCATCCACAGTAGGGCCCAGCCCGCCGGTGGTAATGACAAAATCGGCGCGCTCCAACGAGTGACGGATGGCGCTGGCGATGCGCTCTGTGTTGTCGCCGATGGTGATGGTGCGGTACAGGTCCACGCCCAGGCTGCGCAATGTGCGCGCAATGTAGCGCGTGTTCGTATCCACGATCTCGCCCAATAAGATTTCAGTTCCAATGGTGATGATTTCTGCTGAGGTCATATATTTTTATAGACCTGACAGGTTTATTAACCTGTCAGGTCTTTTTCCTTAAACCACATTGTACTCTTTTATCGGCTCGCGCTTCGAAGCGTGTCAGGTCGGGCATCAATCCTCAACCTTTTTTAGAATGGGATGTTCTGCCCCAATCCCTGCTTCCTGGCATTCTTTAAAGCAAGTTGCGCGGCCATGGCGTCCTGTACCGCCACGCCCACGGATTTAAAGAAGGTGATATCCGAGTCATTCTGCCTGCCGGGTTTTCTGCCAAGCACGATCTCGCCCAACTCCGCCTGCACATGCGCTTCGGTGATGAGTCCCTTTTGAATGGGCTGGATCAAGTCCCCGGCCTCGGCCAGCACCGCGGAGCGTGAATCCACAAAGACTTTTGCGCGCACGACGGTTTCTTCAGGCACTTCCACCATCTCCGGCGTATACGCACCGATGGCGGAGATGTGAGTTCCCGGTTTGAGGTCGGCATCCGCGAAGACTGGGGTGGTTGATGTGGTGGCGGTGCAGATAATATCCGCGTCTTGAACCGCTTCTTTAGAGGATGATGCGATTCTCAAGTCAGATGGAACCGGACCTTTGCCCGCCATATCCCTGACGAACGCTTCGGCCCGCGCCCGATCCGAATCAAAGACCCAGGCTGTTTCCACTCTGCGAACGGAGCAGGCCGCCTCGAGTTGCGTTCGTCCCTGTATACCCGCGCCAAAAACGGCGACCGTCTTGCTGTCTTTACGCGCCAACAAGTCAATTGCTGCGCCACTGCCGGCCCCCGTCCGGATGGCGGTCAATGTGCCGCCTTCGAGTACGGCTGCCAGCCCGCCTGTGGCTGCGTCGAACGCAAACACCGAAGCCAGGATGTAGGGCAGTCCGCGCGCCGGGTTGTTCGGGTAGATGTTCACCACCTTGAGTGCGAGTGCATCCGCATCCTGTGTGCTGACGTAAGCGGGCATGAAGATACCCAGGGCTTCATGATTCGGGATGGGCAGGCGTGTCCGCAGGGGCACATCCGCTTTCCCGTCGGAGAGGGAAGCGTAGGCGCTTTTCATCGCCTCGATGGTGTCTTTCATCGGTAATGTCTTGCGGACTTCTTCAGCATTCAATATCAACATGGTTCCTCCGTAAACAAAAGCGCAGAGGCATGGTTCTCCTCTGCGCTTTTGTCTTTTATACTCGCTCGGTTTATTCCATGCCCAGGTAGGCCTTTTGAACCGTTGGGTTGGATTTGAGGTTTTCGGCAGTGTCGCTGAGTACGATTTCGCCCGTTTGCAGAACGTACGCGCGGTGGGCGATGGAAAGCGCCATGAGGGCGTTCTGTTCCACCAGAAGGATGGTGGTGCCTTCCTTGTTGATCTGCACAATGGTATCGAAGATCAGTTCGACAAGCACTGGCGCGAGGCCCATCGATGGCTCATCCATCAACAGCAGGGTGGGGCGGGCCATCAACGCACGACCGGTAGCCAGCATCTGCTGTTCACCGCCGGAGAGGGTACCGGCCACCTGGGTGCGGCGTTCGCGCAAGCGCGGAAAGAGCGTGAACACCTTTTCGATGTCGTAGTTCATTTCCTGCTTGCTGTTGCGGCTGTATGCGCCCATTTCAAGGTTTTCAGTCACGGTCAGGCGGGCGAAGACGCCGCGTCCTTCAGGAACCATTGAGATGCCTTTGTAGACGATCTCGTTCGCCTTGTACTTGAGCAGGTCTTTGTCGTCAAACGTGATGCTGCCTTCACGTGGCTTCAACAGGCCGGAGATGGTGCGCAGGGTGGTGGTCTTGCCTGCGCCGTTGCCGCCGATCAGGGTGACGATCTCGCCCTTTTCGATGTGGATGTTGATTCCTTTGAGGGCGTGGATGTTTCCATAATAGGTATGGACGTTATCAAGTTTAAGTAGAGACATCTCGGACTACCCTGCTTTCTTGTTGAAGCGTTCGTGGGCATTTTCCATGCCCTCGGTCGCCGCGCCGCGGCCCAGATAGGCTTCAATCACGCGCGGATTGGTCTGGATCTGCACCGGCGTGCCTTCGGCGATCTTCTCACCGTAATCGAGCACGGTGATGTGTTCAGAAATACCCATCACCACGCGCATATGATGCTCAATGAGCAGGATGGTGATGCCGAGTTCATCGCGCAGGCGGCGGATAAAGGCGGTCAGGTCTTCGCTTTCGCGCGGGTTCATGCCGGCGCTGGGCTCGTCAAGCAGCAGCAACTTCGGCTTGGTGGCCAGCGCGCGGGCGATCTCCAGGCGACGCTGGGCGCCATATGGCAGGTTGCGGGCCAGCATATCGCCTTTGCCTTTCAGATCCACAAAGTTTAATAACCTTTGCGCTTCGGCAAGGGCATTCTTCTCCTCGTTGCGTACGTTGGGGGTTCCAAGCACAGCGCTGTACCACGGTGCGTGGAGGAAGACGTGCTGGCCCACCAGAATATTCTCCAACGCGGTCATATCCGCAAAAAGGCGGATATTCTGGTACGTGCGCGAAATGCCGAGGCGGGTGATCTGGTCGGGGCGCATGCGGTGGATGTCGGTGCCTTCAAAGGTGATGGAACCTTCATCAATCTTCCCAAACCCGGTGATGCAGTTGAAGAACGTAGTCTTGCCTGCGCCATTCGGGCCGATGATACTGACGATGGATTTCTCCGGGATCTCGAAATCAACCGAGTTCACGGCGACGAGACCGCCGAAGCGTTTGGTCACTTTTTTCGCTACTAATATGGGTGCCATGGTGACCTCTCCTATGCCGTCTCTGCGGCGACACTATCTGTATCTGCGTGATGCAATTCACGCTTGGCCGATTGGGAAGGCCACAGACCTTCGGGCTTGGCCAGCATCATGATGATCAGGGTCGTGCCGTAGAGCAGGAAGCGGAATTCGGAGACTTCGCGCAGGAGTTCGGGCAGGCCGATCAGTGTGATCGCGCCGACAATGACGCCGGGGATGCTGCCCATGCCGCCCACGATGATCAGCGCCACCACATTAATGGACACGATCAACTGCATACTGCTGGCGAAGATTGAACCAACCAGCACGGTGAAAATCGCGCCGCCCAGACCGGCAAAAGCCGCGCCGAGCATGTAGGCCAGCAACTTGGTCTGCACCAGGTTGATTCCGAGCGCCTCTGCCACATCTTCGTCTTCACGAATGGCCATCCAGGCGCGGCCAAGGCGGGATTCGCGTAAACGCCAGGCGATGAATGCGATCAAAATGGCGCTGACGACAGCCAGGTAATAGATATCCTGCGGTTTGGCCAATTCGATGCCGCCGCAAACCCGCGGCACATCCGTTTTCACGAAGGCTTCCAATATGCCCAAACATGGTTTTTGAATACCGATGACGCCTTGCGGCCCCCCGAAATACTTTGCCAGGAAGTCAGAACCGGCCAGCAAGCGGACAATCTCACCGAAGCCGAGCGTAGCGATGGCGAGGTAATCACCGCGCACACCGAGCACCGGCAACCCGAGGACAGCGCCGAACATCATCGCGACCAAAACGGCGATGGGGACTGCCACCCAGAAGGAAACATGTTGCAACCCAAAGGGCCCATAGGAGGTCAACAGACCTACGGTATACGCGCCGATGGCATAGAAGGCCACGAAGCCAAGGTCCAACAGACCGGCAAAGCCGAGCGTGATGTTGAGGCCAAGGCCCATCAGGATGTACAAACTGATGATCACGATCACCTGGGCGATGAAAGGCCCGGAGACCAGGGGCAACCCCAAGGCGATATAAGCGATCAGCAGGATCACCAGCACACGCATCGTCAACTGGCCCGACTTGGGCATTTTTGCGATACCGGTTTGGACTTTTTGACCTTGTGAATCCCAAAGTATGGAAACAATGACAACGCCAAAGAAGAAAATCAAGGCGCCGTTCATGGTCATGCCCGTTTGACCAAAGAGGTATTTTGCAAGCTTGGATGCGCTTTCGCCCTGATTGATCATGACCACGCGGAACAAGCCGGAGAACAGCGCCATGAAGATCAGGAAGAAGATCGCGCGGGTCAATGGGCGGCGGAGCATGATGGGGAGGAGGTGGAACCCGCCTCCGACCAGTCCGATGACTGCGCCGTAAACAACCAGCAGGGTTTCGCCGCCGGATTCTTTTCCAAAGGTCAGGAGTTTGAACAAGGCCGGAGAGGCATTAAGGAACACGGCGCGCAGGTTGACCGATGTGCCGAACATGACCAACAGCATCAGAAGCAGGCCGGTGAAAAGCCCTGCGATCAAACCGCTCAATAGGTTGAAAAGAATCTTGTTTCCGCCGAACAGGTCCGAGGTACGCTTGGAAGCGAGAAAGCCCGCAGTGAAGCTGACGGCCACAGGCAGGAACATCCCAAGCGTAATGACCTTTTCGATCACATCGCGTTTGTCAAAGATTTCCACCATGCCGATCAAGACCAGGAAGATGCTGATCACACCGCCAAGCAGGCCGATTTTTGTGGCAGCCCAGATGAAGTTTTCTTTTTTCATCACATTCACCTTTTACGCTTTCTTGGTGGTCAGGCGTTCGCCCAAAATGCCGGAGGGGCGGAACAAAAGGATCATGACCAGCATGGTGTAAGCGATGGCATCTTTAAGTTGGTAGGGGCGGGGAATGCCGAGACCTTCCAGGAAGAGGGAGGGGCCGACAGACTCGAAAATGCCAAGCACAATACCACCCACCATCGCTCCGGGAATGTTGCCGATACCGCCGAGCACAGCGGAGGTAAAAGCTTTGACGCCCGGAACAAAACCCATGAAGAAGTTTACCTGACGGTAGATGAGCGCATACAAAACACCAGCGGCGCCAGCCATGGCCGCGCCGACTGCAAATGTCATAACAATGATGCGGTTCACGTCAATGCCCATGAGGGCGGCCGTGTCCTTGTTTTCAGAAACAGCCCGCATGGCCTTGCCGATTTTGGTGAACATGACGATGGCATACAGGATGGCCATCATGATGCCCGCCGCCAGGGCAACCACCACTTGTACTTTCATGACGTTGATTCCCAGGATAGTCCATTCACCGTCGAGGGCCGCAATGGGAGGGTAGGCATACACACCAGGGCCGAAGAAACCGCGGAAGGTGTATTGCAGGAAGAAGGATGCGCCGATGGCGCTGATCAGGGGCACAAGGCGCGGCGCTTCACGCAGCGGACGATAGGCGATTCGTTCCACCAGCATGGCGATGAGCGCCGACATGATCATGGCAAACAAAATGGGGAGCAGCAGTCCCAACAACGGGTTGCTATCGATAAAGCCGATGGTATTTAACCAGGTGGCCAGGAAGTATGCGGCGAAGGCACCGCTCATGAAGATTTCGCCGTGGGCGAAGTTGATCATGCGCAGAATACCGTACACCATGGTGTATCCCAAAGCAATCAGGGCATAGATGCTTCCCTGGGATATCCCAAACACAATGAAGTCAATCCATTGCTCACCGGTATATTTTCCGGCTTGTAGGGTGAAGAAGGTTCCGAGGACAATTACGGAAACTATAAGAATGCGAAACCCCCACAAAAATCCACTGACTGCCAAATCTACGAGCCGTTCACCGAAACTGGTTCGCATTGGACATTCTCCTCTAACTGGGATAATTGGTGGGGCAGGACTGAAAGTCCTGCCCCACCAAAAATTGAAATTCTTACAGATTACGGGTAGATCTTCTTGGGGTTCGGGTTGGCAGCGTCCTGCGGATTCCAAGCGGCAGGATCGGAGCTCACAACCTGGTACACGGCAATGACCGGGGCGCCGCAGTCGCCAGAGGCGGAGCAGCTCAGGGTACCGGTGATGCCCTTGTAATCGGTGGTGGCGAAGATCGCATCGCGGAGGGCCTGGCGGCCAACATGCAGGGTGCCATCGGCATCTTCAACTACGACGCTTTCGAGAGCGGCGAAGATAATGCCGGTTGCATCATAAGCGTGAGCGTGGAAGATGGAGAGCGGAGAACCACCGTACTTGGCGTTGTGCTTCTCAACGAAGGAGGCGTAGCCACTTTGGAAGGCGCTGAAGTCGGGGCTGGAGAGGTACATGCCTTCGGTATTCGGGCCACCGGCCTTGATGAAGTCAGGGGTGAAGATACCATCAGAACCGGCAAGGGCAACGGTCTCGAGACCGGCCACATCGCGGACCTGGGCGGCGATATAACCACCAGCGGCCACGAAGACGGGGAAGTACAGGAATTCAGGACCGGCGGCAGCGACCGTGGTGAGCACGGGCTTCATGTCGGTGGCATCCTTGGCAACGGCTTCCTGGGCAACGATCTCACCACCAAGGGCGGCGAAGTTGTCAGCGAACACCTGCTGGAGAGCCTGGGCATAAGCGGAACCATCGTGGATGGTCGCGGCCTTGCGGGCGCCGAGAACATTGTACGCGAATTCAGCAACGGCCTTGCCCTGGAATGCATCGCTGTGGGCGGTGCGGAGGTAACCGGCATAGTCCGGGCCGCGGTCCGGGTTGGTCAGAGCGGGGCGGGTGTTGGACGGGGAGATGGTGGTCAGACCGGCGTTGGTGATGGTCGCAATACCACCGACGGTTTCGTCGGAGCAGCTGGAGCCGATCAAAGCAACGATTGAGGTGTCAGTCGCGAGTTTGGTCGCGGCAGTCGCGCCACCTTCGGGGGTGCAAAGCGCATCTTCGGTGGTCAGGAGGATATCGTGACCGTGGAAGGTGCCACCCATATCGTCAACCATGATTTCAACACCGCGCTTGGAGTCTTCACCGAGGGTGCCGTCAGCACCGGAGAGAACACCCCAGTAAGCAATGTGAACGGGTTCACCGGCGGCGATATCAACACAACCGATCGCATCGGTGCATTCGAAAGCAGCAGCAGGGGCTTCGGTAGCAGCAGGCGCCTCAGTTGCAGCGGGGGCTTCGGTAGCCTCGGCGGGGGCTTCGGTAGCAGCACCGCCACCACAGGCGGCGAGTGCCATGCTGGCGATAACCAGCAGGGTCAACAAAGCGAGTAAACGCTTATTCATTATCTTGCTCCTCCAATGTAATTTGTTTCAGAAATATTCCCGCAGGCTTGCGGGTGGACACAAACTTTGCAGACCAGGCTCGAGAGTCGGCCTCACCTCCTTCCAAGTGATGTCTATCTTTTCATATACAAAGAAAGCCTAAAAATCCTAAAGTGGATCTTTACGGCTCGCTAAACGGGGGAACGGAACAAATTCGCCGTCGAACTGATTTATTAAACAGTAATAATAAGGCGGTTTTTATCTTCGGTCAAGCGTTGTGTCTATACTTGTTTGCTCTTCCAGTTTGAACTCGCCTGAAAATCCGGCTTATTGCTTGTTTTCTGCCGGTTTATACAAAAGTTGCTCGCGGATACGCAGATCGGTGTTGCGGATTTTCATAGCCAAATCTGCCGCGAGATTATACATCAAGCGATACCCAAGTTGCGGATATGTTTCGCACAGCATGATGATCTTATCCCGCGGAATAACCAGCAGGCGCGTATCTTTCAATGCCGAGTAGGCGGAGGCGGAGCGCAAGCCTTCATCCACCAAAGCCACTTCGCCGAACGATTGACCTCGCCGCAGCCGGGCGACCGCTGTCTCGTTTTTTGCAGAAGCCGCATTACCGCGGTTGATCAAAATATCGACCTCGCCCTGAACGATCACGTACAATTCCTTGCTGCTGCTGTTTTCCTGGAAGATGACATCGTCCGCATTGAAGGTCACCTCGTGGCAAAGGTTGGCCACCAGTTCCAACTGGGTGGGCGTGAATTGATAAAAAATATCACTCTGCTTTAAAAAGTTGACAAAATTTTTCATGCAGAAAAAATTCCTTTTGGAAAGTTTAGCATATTCAGGGATGGAGTGCAACGCTTCGCCCTACGGGTAGGGCTGACTCAACCAATCCAGCGGATCCACCTGGATGCCATTAACCCACAACTCCCAATGCAGGTGCGGGCCAGTTACACGTCCAGTACCGCCAATTTTTCCAATTAGTTCACCCGTCTCAACCTGCTGCCCCTCTGAAACATAACTTTCTTCTTGATGCCAGAATCCGCTATATACTCCCCGGCCATGATCGATAATGGTGGCATTTCCACGGACGGTAAGGAAATTACTAAAAATTACCGTGCCAGGGGCAGGAGAGTAAATATCGTAGGGGTTTGCTTCTGAGCATATCCCGTAGTCCACACCGGAATGAAAGCCATTTAAAGTTATGTTGCTTCCCTGTCCTAAATATGTCCGGCGAATGCCGAACCAGTCCGTGATGCAAAATTGCTCAGCCACGGGCATTTTGAATATCGTGTTCCATCTTTTCGTATCGGTGACTGGAGAGATAAGAGATAGTATTTTTTGAATCTCTGGTTCGGTCACGCTTTGATCCAAAGTCTCAGATGGAACAGAGATTGTTATGTCTTGATAATAACCTGAAACGATCAGGATCAATTGTTCGTAGGATTGCACACTTCCGTCTGGCAGGGTGGCATCCAGTCGCAAGGGATACACACCCGGGTCCAACAACGCATGCACACCTTGTAATGCCACCTGAGAACCGTCTTCAATAGGGAAAAAATAAAGCGGATGGTCAACGAGAACCCCGCCCAGTTTTACATTGGGTTGGGCGACAACCTTGATAACCCCGGTTCCACCTTGTTTGATGGGCAAGTCACGGATACCGGCGCTGATAAAAGCGGAGGGCAGTCCGCTGCCTGCGCCCGTGCCGGTTGCCTCTCCTGGGGTGACAAGGGCGTCGCCGGGCAGCCCATCCCACGTCCCGCTCAGCCCGTTAATGTGGACCAGCGACCAGGTATCGGTGTTGTTCTTTATCGCGCTCTCGAGCAGGGATTCGCCGGAAGCGGGGGAGACCCGTTTGCCGTACTGGGTCTGTTCCTGCTCCGGGACGATCATGCTGACGCCAACGTAAAATTCGCTGGGGCTGACTACATGATTTAATTTTTTGAACAAATCCTCAGAGACCTGAGTCTGGCGCAGCATGCTACGATAGGAGTCGCCGAAGTTGATGAAACGGGTGCTTAAGATCCCGGTCACGCCATCCAGGCCGGGGATGATCAATTGCTGCCCCACGTTAAGTTGGTTGGGGTCGGCTATGCCATTGACGGCCATCAGGGCGTCCAGCCCGACGTTGAAACGCGCGGCAATGGAAGAGAGGCTGTCGCCGGATTGGACGATGTAAACCGGCCCAACGGCATCCTGCGCCTGCGCAGTAGAGCGCGGCATTAGAAAGAGGGTCAAAAAAAGGAGTGTGATGAGGATGCGGTTACGCATCTTTGAATTCAACCTTGTCGCCGATTTCATAATCCGCCCAGTGGTTGGGGTGTATTTCGAGAGTGTATGTTGCCTCTGCTTTTGGGAAGTATGCCGGTTTCCAGGATTTTGCCAGGACCTTGTCCACTACGACCCGGTCGGAGTTGATCCAGATGACCGCGAGGTCAAAGGAAACGAAGAACATATGGATGGAAGCGTCCAGGCGTGAATCGCGCTTTTCGACCAGGAGCAGGCCATCGTCCGGGTTGAGGCGCGGGCGGAACATCAGACCGCGCAAGCGACACAGGAATGTGTCGCAAAATTCCACTTTGGCAGGCGCGGCGATCGGCCTGCTTGAGTTTGTCACCTGAACATATTTTGGCATGGTGTAATTCATAAAAAAAGGCGGCGTGCTCGCCGCCTTGCCGGGGATCTCCCGATTATTGTTTGTTGAAAACCTTGTCGATGCTTTCCATTAATTCTTTGGGGCTGAACGGCTTCGCAATGTAATCATCCACTTTGGCGATATGGAGGCCAAGCACCTTGTCTATGTTCTGGGCTTTGGCGGTGACCACAATCACGGGGATGTCGCGCGTGGCGGGGTCGGCTTTCATTTGTTGGTATACTTCCCAACCATCCATATCGGGCATCATTAGATCGAGGAGAACCAGGTCAGGGTGCATTTCACGGACGAGTCGAATTCCTTCCAGTCCGCCGGGAGCTCCGAAAACTTCAAACCCTTTGCGGATCAGGATCAATCGAATCAAATCCACCATTTCTGGCTCATCTTCAATACACAGGATTTTTCTGGCGCTAGAATGGTCCATATCTCTCCTCTCAAGGCAAGTTTACCATAAAACAAAAACCGGAATTCATAATGAAAATAATCACCTGGAATGTAAATGGAATCCGTGCGGCGCTTGGCAGGAACGCCCTGGCCTGGGCCTTTGACCAGCACCCGGACGCTTTGTGCCTGCAAGAGGTCAAGGCGCGACCAGAGCAATTGGATGAAACGCAGTCAGCCCAATTGAGGCTGCCCTTTATCTGAAACCCTGCCGAGCGCGCCGGATACAGCGGCGTGGCCACGTTTTATGGAAAAGAACCCGATGACACTGAAAAGGGTTTTCGGGATCATGAATTTGATATGGAAGGCCGCGTCGTTCAAACCCGTTGGGGGAACCTGCGCCTCTTCAATGTTTACTTCCCGAATGGGCAGCGTGGACATGACCGCGTGGATTACAAACTGCGTTTTTACGCCCGCATTCTCGAACTCTGCCAGGCGCTTCATTCCAAAGGCGAACAGATCATCATCACCGGCGATTTCAACACCGCACACATGCCAATCGACCTGAAGAATCCCAGGGCCAATGAAAAGACTTCCGGGTTCATGCCAGAGGAACGCGAGTGGGTGCAAAAACTTTTGGATAACGGTTTTGTCGATGCCTATCGCAGGCTGTACCCCGGGCGGGTGCAATACACCTGGTGGACGTACCGCCTCAATGCCCGCGCCCGCGGCATTGGCTGGCGGCTGGACTATTTCCTCGTCTCCGAAGCGTTGATGCCCAGGGTCAGAGATGTCGTCATTCACGACGGGGTGTTGGGCTCGGATCATTGCCCGGTGGAGTTGATTCTGGATTAAGTGGAAAACCATCAACTGCCCATTGAACGATGGAATTTTCCCCTGAAAACCCCATATTAGAAAATCATATAAAAAAAGCCCCGGTCACCGCGTCTGAATGGGTGGCTTGGTATAATCCTGCCGTAAGTCAAATTTGGAGGATTCCGTGAATTCCCGTAGTCAATCGTTTTTTGTGTACTTTCTTCTGCTGGTTGCCATTGGAGCCATGCTTTACATGGGCTTCCGTGATAACCAGAGCGCAACCGAACCGACCACCATCAGCGAAGTGGCCCGAATGGTTCAGAGCGGCGGGGTCGCGCGCATTATCATTGAGGGCGACGACGCCATCCGTATTGTGAAAAAGAATGGGTCCGAGGAAACCGCCCTCGAGTCGCGCAAAGAGGCGAACACCACTCTGGTGGAGCAGCTCCGCAACTATGGCGTGACTCCCGAACAGCTGGCCGAGATCAATATCGAAGTCAGCGCTCCTTCCGTCTGGGGCGGTTTGTTGAGTGGCGCTTTGTATCTTTTACCGGTGCTCTTCATGGGCGGGCTTTTATGGTTCATCTTCCGCCAGGCGCAGGGCAGCAACAATGCCGCCATGTCCTTCGGAAAATCCCGCGCGCGCATGTTCAGCGGCGAGCATCCCACCGTGACCTTTGCCGATGTGGCGGGCGCGGAAGAGTCAAAGCAGGAACTGGCTGAAGTGGTCGAGTTCCTCAAGGAACCGCAGAAGTTCATTCAACTCGGCGCGCGCATCCCCAAGGGCGTTTTGCTGGTTGGCCCTCCCGGAACCGGTAAGACCCTCCTTGCCAAGGCTGTTTCCGGCGAAGCAGGTGTACCCTTCTTCTCCATCTCCGGTTCTGAGTTTGTGGAAATGTTCGTAGGCGTGGGCGCCAGCCGCGTGCGCGACCTGTTCGATCAGGCCAAGCGCCACTCGCCTTGCATCATTTTTGTGGATGAGATCGACGCGGTCGGCCGCCAGCGTGGAGCGGGCTTAGGCGGTTCGCATGACGAACGCGAGCAGACCCTCAACCAGATGTTGGTCGAAATGGACGGTTTCGACACCGACACCAATGTCATTATCATCGCCGCCACCAACCGCCCCGACATCCTCGACCCGGCTTTGCTGCGCCCCGGTCGCTTTGACCGCCGCGTGACGCTTGATCGCCCCGATGTGAAGGGCCGCGAAGCCATCCTCAAGGTCCATGTCAAAGGGAAACCCCTGGAGCCCGGCGCCGATCTTGCCACCGTGGCGCGCGGCACACCCGGTTTTGCGGGCGCCGACCTTGAAAACCTTGTCAACGAAGCCGCAATTCTCTCGGCCCGCCGCAACAAGAAATCCATCGGCCAGTCTGAATTGGAAGAAGCCATCGAACGCGTGGTGATGGGACCGGAGCGCAAGAGCCGTCTCATCTCCGACGAAGAGAAGCGCATCATTGCCTACCATGAGGCGGGTCACGCCATCGTGGGCAACGCCATCGCTGAGGCCGATCCCGTCCAAAAAGTGACCATCGTCGGTCGCGGACAGGCTGGCGGCGTCACCTGGTTCCGACCGGATGAAGACCGCATCCTCATGTCTCGCAAGAAAATGCTGGCTACGCTTGCCATGGCTCTCGGTGGGCGCGCCGCCGAAGAACTGATCTTCGACGATATCACCTCCGGTGCATCCAACGACATTGAGCAGGTGACGCGCATGGCCCGGGCCATGGTCACCCGGCTGGGCATGAGCGCGGAGATGGGCACGCTGGTCTACGGCCAGAAGGAGGAATTGATCTTTCTGGGTCGTGAAATTTCCGAACAACGTGACTACTCCGAGGCGGTTGCCGAGCAGATCGACCGCGAAGTCCGCAAACTGGTGGAGGAAGCCTACAAGCAAGCCAAGGCGACTGTGAAGAAATACCGCAAACAGTTGGATGCGGTGGCCCAAAAATTGCTCGAAGTTGAATCCATCACCCGCGAAGAGTTCGAACAACTCTTCCCGCCGCCTTTCGGCAAGAAGAGCGGAACTCCGCAGGTGGCATAAAAGTAATACAGAAAATCAAAAGAGCCTTTGGGCAAACCAAAGGCTCTTTTTGTTCATTATTTTTCAGCCGGGATTACTTGCCGCCCTCTTTATGCTGCCTCACCAGTTCGCGCCGCAGGATCTTGCCGACGGTGGTCTTGGGCAATTCGGTGCGGAACTCGTAATGGGTTGGCACTTTGTAAGGAGCGAGATGTTCCTTGCAGAAGGCTTTAAGTTCCGCCTCGGTCAGCGTCTCACCGGGTTTGACCACGACCCAGGCTTTCACGGTCTCGCCGCGTTGCGGGTCGGGGATGCCGCCCACGCCGACTTCCAACACCTTGGGGTGATCCATGATGGCTTCTTCCACTTCGCGCGGCCATACCTGGAACCCGCCAGGTTTGATTAGTTCCTTCTTGCGATCCACAATGTAGAAATAGCCATCTTCATCCATGCGGGCGATGTCACCGGTGAAGAGCCAGACCTTGCCGTCCTTCAATTCCCTGAGCGAATTGGCGGTTTCGGTCGGCATGTTGTGATAACCCTTCATCACCTGCGGGCCGCGCAGCACGATCTCGCCGATCTCGCCCTGCGACATTTCCGTCTCGCCGTCGTCCAGGCTGATAATTTTCATTTCCACATCCGGCAGCGGCATGCCGATGGAGCCGGTCTTGTTCACGCCGTTGAGCGGGTTGCAGGTCACGGCGGTGGGGGCTTCAGACATGCCGAAGCCTTCGAAAACCTTGCCACCAGTCAGGCGCTCAAACTCTTCCTTGGTCTCGCGCATCAGAGGCGCAGAGCCGGAGATACAGGCCTTGATGGAGGAGAGGTTGTACTTCCCGGCTTTTACATCCGGGTGATTGTTGATGCCGTTATAAAGCAGTGGCACGCCGGGGAAGATGGTCGCCTTGTATTTGCTGATATTTTCCAGCACATCCTTCAGATCGCGCGCATTAGGGATCATCACCATGCTGGCGCCGGAGGACATCGCAAAGTTCATGCCTGCCACCATGCCGTAGACGTGGAAGAGCGGAATGCCCATCAAGACCACTTCCTCACCTTCGTTCAAGCCAGTGAACCAGGATTTGATCTGCAAGGTGTTCGCCACCACATTACGGTGCATGGCAACCGCGCCTTTGGGCACGCCGGTCGTCCCGCCGGAGTATTGGAAGAGGGCCGTATCGTCTGGGGCAAGATCAATCATCGGCTTGGGAGAAGCGGCGTGTTTGGTCAGCAGGTCCTGCATCCACACATCGGCGCTGTCCAGCGACTCCAGGTGGTCGCCATCCTTCTTTTCCTTCAACAGGGTGAACAACAGGCGGGTGAAGGGCGGCAGCGCTTCCTTGATGTTCGAGACCACAATCTTCTTTAGTTTCGATTTGGCGCGGACTTCTTTGAGTTTTCCATAAAAGCGGGTGAGGGTGAACATGATCTCGATCCCGGCGTCGTTGACCGGAGTCAGGATCTCATCCACGGGGTAGGTGGGGTTGACTGCCACCACCACGCCGCCCGCTTTGAGAATACCAAAATACGCAATCACAAATTGGGGCAGATTTGGCATGAAGAGGCCCACGCGGTCGCCTTTTTTCACTCCCATTTCAACGAGCGCGGCGGCCATATGGTCGGACATGGCATTCATTTCACGATAAGAAATGACCGCTCCTTTAAAGATCGTACAGGCGCGGTCGGGATACTTGCGCGCAGCTTCCTCCAAAAAATGAAACAGCGGCGCTTTCGGATATTCGATTGAGGTTGGCACCCCTTTGTCGTAATTCTTTTGCCAGATCTTGCTGTCCATGCTTCCTCCTCTATGATTGTGTTTTGTCAGGCGAAGATGTTATGAGGCAAGTATATACTTTAAAATTTCAAAAGTCAATTACAACACCTTGAAAGCAGGCGAGGTGCGAATATATTCAGCGATAACCTGCTCAACATTCGCTTGCGATGGATTGAACCACTGGATCTTCGGGTCGGATGGCTTGAACCAGTTCGCCTGCCTGCGGACAAAGATGCGGGTGATGCGCTTCATCTCCGCCTTGGCCTGCTCAACCGTCATTCGGCCTTCGATCACACTGACGCATTCCCTATACCCAATGGCAGACATGCTCGGTAGGGCGGGGGCGTAACCAAGATCCAGCAACCGTTGAACTTCATCAACGAATCCGGAGGCGAACATCCTGTCGATGCGTTCATCCACACGCCGGTAAAGTTCCTCGCGCGGGCGGATAAGTCCAATCGTGATGGCTTGGTAAGGTGAATCACTCTGGCCGCGCTGCTCAGAGAATCGCCTGCCGGTGGTGAAGATCACTTCCAGAGCGCGGACCGTACGCCGGACATTGCGAAGGTCGATATTTTGGGCGGCTGGCGGGTCTAGAAATTTCAATTTTTCGTATAGCCAGTATTTGCCATTTTCTTCCGCTGCGTTTTCAAGAACTTTTCGCATGGTTTCATTTGGTTTTACCTCTGGCGGCGTCCACCCATCGGTCACTGCCCGGACGTATTGCCCTGTCCCGCCGACCAGGAACGGCAGGCGATTGCGCATATGGATTTCATGGATCGTTTTCCTGGCAAGGTTTTGAAACTCAGCCAGACTGAGAGTCTCGTCGGGGTTCACAATATCGATCAAATGGTGGGGGACGCGTTCCATTTCTCCGGCAGTGGGCTTGGCCGTGCCAATATCCATCCCACGGTAGAAGAGGCGCGAATCTGCCGAGACGATCTCGCCATTCAACTGCGAGGCAAGCTGGATGGCAAGGTCTGTTTTGCCAACGGCGGTCGGGCCGACGATGAGGATGAGCGGGAGGGTATCCATACTGTTTTGGTGGAATGTACCTGTCTGGTTCGAGGGTACATTTTATCATTGGGCTTCCTGTTAAAATACACTCCCGCTGCTGAGGACGGCGGCTTGAGCGAGAAAAGTTTTATAAACCCTTTCAGGCGACTCCTTAAAAATCCAATTTGAACTTTAAACCATGCAAGCCCAGAGGCACGGAGTTTATCAGCGCCATGCCTCTGGGCTTGCGTCTTTAGGCTTTTGAAAGAGGTCTAATGAAAAGTCCACAGATTTAACCTGTGGACTTTAGTTCAGTCTTCCTGCTTCTCATCTAAATATGGGCGGAAATTATCCGTCACCTCGTCCAGCCTCTGCACTTCAGATTCGGTCATGCGCCAGCCCGCGCCGCCGGCGTTTTCTTCCGCCTGCCGAACGTTCTTTGCGCCGGGGATCGGAAGCGCTCCCTTGCAAATGATCCAGTTCAGCGCGACCTGCGAAATGGTCTTGTTATGGTTTTGACCGATCTCTTTCATTGCGCCGAGGATCGGGGGAAGTTTCTTAATGGAATCTGCATAGCGATTGGCGCGTACACCGGGTGGCGGGGCCTCGGTCGAATATTTACCGGTGAGCAATCCCTGCTCCAGGGGTGAATAAGCGATCAGGCGAATCCCCAATTCTTTGCAGCGCGCAAGTGTGCCGTTCTTTTCCACTTCGCGGCTCAACAAGCTGTAATGAACCTGGTTGGATGCCAGCGGAATGCCGTTTTGAGCGAGCGCCGAATAGGCTCGCAGCATGCGCTTGTGCCCAAAGTTCGAAACACCCACCGTGCGCGTCAGGCCTTGCTTGACACACTCAACCAGTCCCTCCATTAACAACTCTGTGGACATGACCGGGGAAGGCCAATGGATCTGGTACAGGTCCACCGCCTCCAGCCCCAGTCTTTCGAGGCTGCCCTTTAAATTATGCAGGATGGCCCCTTTCATAAAGCGCCACGGCCATGGAAAGAATTTTGTAGCCACCAATGCCGGTTGTTCGGTCTCTTTTAGAAACTGTCCCAGCAGGCGCTCCGACCGGCCGGAGCCATAGATCTCGGCGGTGTCAATGAAGCGTACTCCCTGATCGAGCGAAACATCGAAGGCTTCGCGGATCTCCTTGTCCGTGTATCCCTGCCCATACGACCAGATCACACGGTCTCCCCACTGCCAGGCTCCCAGCCCCATTTCCACGGCGTGCAGGAAGCGCGTTTCGTTGCTGACTTCGTTCATGCGGTCTCCTTCAAGATTGCGCCCGATTTTATCTTAAAATTTCGCTTCCCAAGTAAATTCGGGTTACAATTCGGCTCGCTAAAAAATTCATATAGGAACTCAAGGAACGACATCTCCTCACTTTAGGAGGTAAGTGGATATCGCTCCCGGAGTTCCGGGAGGTTCCCGTGACACAACAACCCAATAAGCGGGATGTGGAATCCGCTTCCAGCCTGAATGAGAGGCTGGGTCTGACCTTTTCCAACTTTTCCCTGTTGACACGCGCCCTGACCCATCGTTCGTATGCCAATGAGCATCAGGATGGCTCGGAGGATAACGAGCGCCTTGAATACCTCGGCGATGCCGTGGTTGACTTCATCGTGGCGGAATGGGCGTATCGGCATTTCCCCGAACTACCCGAAGGCGACCTGACCAAGATCCGCGCACATTTGGTTAAGAATGAAAACCTCGCCAGGTTCGCGCAGCAAATCGACCTTGGCAATGCCTTGCGCCTGGGCCGCGGCGAAAAGATAACGGGCGGAAGCAGTCGGGAAAGTGTGCTGGGTTCCGCCTTCGAGGCCCTGCTGGGCGCGATTTACCTGGATTCGAACTTTGAAAATGCGAAGAACTTTGTCCTGCCGTTCATCAACCCTTTCATGGATATGGTTCTCGAAGCGATCAGCGACCCGAAGAGCCAGTTGCAGGAGCTGATTCAATCCGAAAAAAAGGGGCCGATCCTCTATCGTGTGATACATACCAGCGGGCCCGACCACGCCAAAACCTACGATGTGGAAGTGGAGATCAAGGGTGTTGTCATGGGGCGCGGGAGCGGCTCCAGCAAAGCCAGCGCCGAACGCGAAGCCGCCAGGGATGCGTTGAAGAAAATATAGTAATTGCACCGGTGGTTGAGTAGACCTGCGTTCTTTGCGGGGCGTATTGAAACCACCGAGTTTACAAAAAACAATAATTTGCTTGAAAACTGGTGGTTGAGTAGTGGCGCATGGGTTTCGCGCCACTACTCAACCACCGGGACAATCAAAAAATCTAAAATCGTAAATCGTAAATCGTAAATTGTCATGCCTCTTCGCCTAAAATCACTCGAACTACAGGGATACAAAACCTTCGCCTCGCGCACAACCTTTGAGTTTGCCGCGGGCGTCACTGCCATTGTCGGACCGAACGGTTCGGGCAAATCGAATATTGCCGACTCGCTGCGCTGGGTCTTGGGTGAACAGTCCTATGCCCTGTTGCGCGGCAAGAAGACCGAAGACATGATCTTCTCCGGGTCTGAGCACCGCGCCCGCGCGGGCATGGCACAAGCCACCATCAACTTTGACAACACCGACCAGTGGCTGCCGCTTGACTTCACCGACGTCGCGATGGGACGTGTCGCGCACCGCGATGGGCACAACGAATACATCATCAACGGGCAGCAAGTCCGCTTGCGAGAGATGAATGAACTGCTCGCCCAAGCCGGGTTGAGTGAACGCACGTATACCATCCTCGGTCAGGGTTTGGTGGATGCCTCGCTCGCCCTCAAAGCCGATGACCGCCGCCGCCTCTTTGAAGAAGCCGCCGGTGTGGGCTTGTACCGCGCCCGCCGCGACGACGCGCTCAAACGCCTCAACGACACCGAACACAACCTCGAACGCGTGCTCGACATCATGTCTGAACTTGAGCCGCGCATCCGCAGTTTGGAACGACAGGCGAAACGCGCCATCGAATTTGCCCGCGCCCAAGCGGACTTGAAAGTGATCCTGCGCGAGTGGTATGGCTATCACTGGCATCGCTCGCAACGTGACCGCACCGACGCACGCGAATCGGTCCGTATGCAGGAATCGCGTCTGGTGGAAGCGCGTGAAAACCACGAGAAGGCACAAGCCGAATACAACAACTTCCGCGAGCGGCTTTCGGGTTTGCGTACACACTTAAATGATTGGCACCGTAAAGCCGCTGAGTTACACACCCAACGCGAATCTCTTAGCCGTGACCTCGCCGTACTTGAAGAACGTCGCCGTTCACTGACCGCGCAACAGGCATCTATTCTTTCTGATCAAGAAAATGCAATGAACGAATTGCATTTGGCGCGCGAGCGTTATCAAGCCGCCGAAGCGGATATTGCCCGTGTGCAAAGCGAAACCGACGAAGCAAAGGGTCAACTCAATAACGCGCAGGGCGCGTTGTCCACGCGCCAGTCGGAACGCTCGAGCATCGAAGAACAAATTCAGTCTGTTCGCAACCGCATCGAAGAATTCACGCAGCAGCGCGCCGAGAACAATGCCCGCCTCGATGAACTCAAGTCTCGCATTGAAGCGCAGACTCAGAAGATCGCACAAACTCAAAGCGCGATTGCCAATGCCGAAACACAAACTGAAAAGGCGAAGACGCAATACGAATACGCCCGCAAGACCCGCGAAGGCATTGCTGAAACGCTGCAACGCGCCGAAGACAAAGCCCTTGCCAAACGCGCCGACGCCGACCGCCTCGATGGTGAACGCCGCGCCGCGCTCGAACGCCGCACGAAGGAAGAATCCGAACATTCGCGCTTGAAGGCGCAACTCGAAGTGCTCGAACAGTCGGAGCAGTCGCTGGCGGGCTATGCCGAAGGCGCGCGCTTCCTGCTCGACGCCGCGCGTCAGTCGCGCCTCAATGGGGCGCGCGGTGCGCTCTCGTCTGCGCTGGATGTGCCTGCCGAACTTGAAACTGCCATAGCCGCCGCGCTCGGTGATACGCTCGATGCGGTGCTGATCGATTCAAACGAACTTGAGAACGCGCTGCAACTGCTTGAGTCAGATGAAGCGCGTAGGGCTGCATTGTTGCCTGTTAATCAAACCTCCGAGGTCTTAAAGACCTCGGAGGTTTCGGATGATATTTTGGGCGTCGCCTCCGAACTCGTCAACGCGCCCGAAGAACTGCGCAGTGCGGTGCGACTCACGCTTGGTCAGACTCTCATCGTCCGTGACCGTGCCACGGCTCGCAGATTGCAAGCGGATCTTCCGACTCACGCGCGTGTGGTGACTCTGCGCGGAGAGGTCTTCCGTGGTGATGGCTTGGTCATCGCCGGGAAAACCGCCTCCTCCTCGACCTTGAGCCGGGGACGCCAGAAACGAGAATTCGACTCCGCCTTGAGCGGGCTCGTCGCCCGCCTCGCCGAGTCGAATGACTTGGTGGAACGCCTGTCGAATGAATATACCGAAGCACAGCGTGAACTGTTGCAAGCGGAATCCGATGCGCGCGAAACCCGCGTCAGATTGGGAGAGGCTCAGGAGACCGAGCAACAAGCCGGTCTTGAGTCTGAGGCGAATGCCCGGCAGTTGGAATGGCAGAAGAGTCAGTTAAGTCAACTGCAGGGAGAGTCGGAAGAGTCGAAATCCCTCCAGCAAAAAATTGGCGAAGCGCAAGTGGATGTGGAAGCACAGACTGCGCAGGCACATGATGAATTGAAAGTAGTGGCGGCGAAACTCGCGGAGCTTGAAGCGGGTGAGTTGCAGGAACAAGTCTCTTACTGGACGACGCGCGCGGCGGTGGCGGAACAGAGCCTGAGCGCGGCGCAAAATAAATTGAAGGAACGCGGCGACGATATTTCACGTTTGGATTCGCGCCGAGTGGAATTGGCGAATCGTCTGACCGAGTTGGATGGCGGTTTGCACAGTTTGGACGCCGAGAAGGCGGCGCTGCGCGAACGTGAGTCGGCGTTGAACCTGCAGATCGAAGACCAGCGCATTCAGATCGAACCGGCTGAGAAAGAACTTGCTGCCGCCGAGCAGGAAGAAGCGCGATTGCAGGAATTGGAAAACAACGCCCAGCGCGGATTCGCGAATGCGGAACGTCTGCTTGGGCAGGTGCAGTTGGAGCAAACCCGCAAGCAGGAAGCGCTCGACAATTTACAACAAAAGATCACCGACGATTTTGGTCTGGTGATGTTCGAATATGCCGCTGATGTTTCGGGACCTGTGCCGCTGCCCATTGAAGGCATGGTGGAGCAGTTGCCGATCGTCACCGAACTCGCGCCGGACTTGGAAGAACAGTTGACGCACAACCGCGCACAACTGCGCCGCATGGGTGCCATCAACCCGGATGCGAAAGCGGAGTACGAGCAGGAAAAAGAACGTTACGAGTTCATGAAGACTCAGGTGGAAGACTTGCGCAAAGCCCAAGCGGACTTGAAGCAGGTGGTGGCAGAACTCGATGAGTTGACCAAGCAGGAATTCGTGAAAACCTTCGACGCTGTCGACAAGCAATTCCGCGAGACGTTCGTGCGTCTGTTCGGAGGCGGCTCGGCGCGACTGGCGTTGACTGACCCTGAAAACTTGGTCGAGACCGGTATCGAAATTGAAGCCCGTCTGCCGGGGCGACGTGAGCAAGGTTTGGCGCTGCTCTCCGGCGGTGAACGCAGTCTGACCGCGATTGCGCTGGTCTTCGCCTTGTTGAAGGTGTCGCCTACGCCCGTCTGCGTGATGGACGAGGTGGACGCCATGCTCGACGAAGCCAACGTGGGACGTTTCCGCGACCTGCTGGTGGACTTGAGCAAGGACACGCAGTTCATCGTCATCACCCACAACCGCAACACCGTTCAAGCCGCAGATGTGATCTACGGCGTGACGATGGGGCGCGACTCGGCGAGTCAGGTGATCAGTTTGCGGTTGGATCAGGTGACGGATGATATGTTGAAGCGGGGGTAGTTCTTTAACCACGAAGGACACAAAGTACACTAAGGTTTAAGACCCCGCCCTAGAGTTTGAAGGCGGGGCTTTTTTGTTTAAGGAGAGAGAGGATATAATAGGAGAAATTACATTATGAAAACATTTCCGTGCCCATATTTGAAAGGCGATGTAGAATTAACAGAGGAGCGAGAATCGCATATTGCTGAAACTCATCCTGATTTACTTCCTGAATACCTCCCACAGCTTTAACAAACGCTGGCAGATCCCGATGAAGTTCGAAGAAGTATTCGTATGAGTGGGGCGCGGATGTTCTACCGTTGGTTCGATGATGTGCGGCAGGGAAAATATGTGGCAGTCGTAGTGGTGAGCGACACCCCTACAGAACGCAATTGGATCATTACTGCCTACATCACCCGCCGTTTGATTAATGGAGAAATAGAATGGCAGAAAAGTTAACTTTCAAATATGATCGCGAGGCGGATATTTTATACGTCAACACTGTCCCGCCGTATGCTGAGCAGGAGTCAGAAGAACTCGAAGACGAGATCATTGTCCGCCTGAACCCGAAGACTGGCAAGGTGGAGAATTTCGAGGTGTTGTTTTTTACAAGTCGCTTGCTGCGGAGTGAGTTGTTCTCCCTGCCTGTGATCGCGGATTTACGGCAAGTGACGGCGGAGTAAGACAACCGACCGCGGACGATAGACGATGGAAAGCCCTGTCCCAGTTTCTGGGATGGGGCTTTTTTTGTTGGAGTGAGGATATAATTTATGCGGAAAACCTAAATAAGGTATTTACTAAAAGTTAGACAGTTTTAAACTAAAAAATGGGACATAAAAGATGCTAATAGAAAAACTTATTTGCTCAAATTGTGGGCGTTAGGGTTATCCGGGAGAAGAGGGGTTTGATGTTTCTACGCAAAATGGGGTGGCTATTATTCATTGTGTCTGTGAAAATAAGATTCCTGTTAATGAAGCACACGATCAGTCAATCCTTTCAAGTAACATTTTTGTCCGTTTGTCAGAGGCTTCTAACTATAGTGAATTTGGAGAAATAGAGATTATCCCTGGGCAAATAGCAGAAATTAAGTTTCGAAATTTATTTGATTTTCCTTGCAAAGCCTTTTTTTCTCCTCAAGAGGTTGCAATTGCAGTTAAAGAATTAAAACTCGAAAAGGATCGTATGTTGGTATTGTCTTCTAGTTGGGGAAACAGTTTTTCAAAAGTACCTACTTCAGTTAAAGTTTCATGGTCAGTATTTGGTCTTGTTGATATTGAAAATCTTCCAGTCTGGTATGTTCATTTTTATGGTGCTATAACCCAATGTGAAAATGGCTTATTTAAGCCGGCCTTATTAGATTATGCGGTGGCCTTTGAAACTTTTATTGAAAGTTATTTGAAGGAGCGTCTAACTGTTCGGCATGGCGATACAATGTCTGAGTATCTTTTGAAAAAAAATATGGCGAGTTGAAGACCGGTGTAAAGAGTTACTTGAGATTGCAGTTGGCCATAGGTTGTCTGAAAACAATGACTTGTTTTCCTCATGGAAAAAATATGTTCAAGAACCACGAAATAACCTTGCGCATGGCAAACAGCTAAAAATAGAGCATAGTGACTTAGAAAAAGCGCACCAAGCAGTCTACCAAGCCATTCGATGGATAGAAAAACTTTAGAAGTAGTTCAGTAAAAAGGAAATCTACAATGACAATTACTCACCGCTCTTTCCTGCATGACCAGGATAAGCAATTGATGATCGAGCTCGCCGGACAATTCCAGGCTGACCATCTGCATGTAGTGGACTTGCCGTATCGGCTGAGTTCGTGGGGATTGGACGATAAGGAAAATGTCCGCTTGTGGTTGGATGGGGAGAATTTGGTTGCTTGGGCTGCCCTGCAAAGTCCGTTTTGGGGGATTGATTATGTTTGCCATGCGGACTATCCAGCCTTGTTCAAGGAAATCCTTGCCTGGGCGGGTGGACGCGCTCAAGCCGTGATTAGTACGCCGTATGAGCGTTCGGCCTGGTTTGTGAATGTGTTCTCCGGGCAGGAGGCTCGCAAAAAAGATTTGGAAGAGATGGGTTTTGCCTGTCAATCGGACGTGGGCGAGGATTCGTGGTCAAAGGTATTCATGAATCTTTCACCTGAGCCCAAACTCTACGAGCCACCTGCGGGGTTTACTGTCCGCCCGCTGGGTGGGGATGTGGAGAAGTATGTGGCGTTGCATCAGTCTGTGTTTGAGAGCAAGAATATGACGATTGAATGGCGCGGGCGCACGCTGCAAAGTCAGCTTTATAAGCCGGAGCTTGATCTCGTGGTTGAGTCACCGACGGGAGAGTTGGCGGCATTTTGCATCTGCTGGTTCAACAAGAAACTGTCCGCGGGGCAGGTTGAGCCGTTGGGTGTGCATGCAGATTACCGTCAACTAGGGCTGGGCAAGGTGGCCTTGTCGCATGGGGTCAGCCGCCTCCGCTCGATGGGCGCGAAGGATATCTTTGTCGAAACCGATAATTATCGCAATGAGGCGTTTAATCTTTATCAATCGTTTGGATTTGAAGTCATTCAAGAAGTGCTGGTATATCGAAAAGACTTTTGAAGTATTTTCACCCCATTAAAAACAGGAGCCCTTATGACAACCCGTGAAGAAGCCGTTATCATCAATTCGCTCGTGCGGCAGGCCTTGATCTCCATGCAGGAGGTGATGGGGGATAACGGCCTGAATGCTGTGTTGAAGTCCTGCGGGTTGGAGAGGTTCGTGGGGAATCTCCCTCCGAATGACCTAAACCCGTCCATCAAGGCTTCGCAGTATGCACAATTAAATCAGGCCATTGAAGATTTTTATGGGCGTGGCGGCAAGGGCATGCTGCGCCGCATCGGCCGGGCATCTTTTCAGTACGGGGTCCGCGAACAGGCCGCGCTGCTCGGTATCGCCGGGGTTGCGCTCAAGGTGCTGCCTGAGCGTCAACGCATCAAGTTCATCCTGAACGGCATGGCCGATGCGCTCAAGAAAAGCAACCCGCAGGTCAAGGCCTGGGTCGATGAAAGCGGCGACCGGCTGGCGTACGTGGAGTCTACTTGTGCTGTTTGCAATTCGCGTCAGAGTGACCATCCCATCTGCCATCTTTATATCGGTTCCGTGACCGAGGCGGTCAAATGGGCGACCGGCAAAGAGTTTGAAGTCATTGAAACTCATTGCTTGGCCAAAGGGGACGAGTTTTGCCGGTTTGAAGTGGGGGAAGCAAAAGAATAAGGTGAAACGAATTGGCACTTGCAATCGAAAGCCCGCTCCAGAATTTTCTGGAGCGGGCTTTTTGTTACTCCGTCTGGGTGTTTACGACTACGGCGTGGTTGTCTTGGCTGCGTCGATCGTAGCCACCGACTCTGCCTGGGCGGTCTGCTGTTGGATCACCGCTTCAGTGGCAATGCTGATAAAGTTTGGTTCAGTTGGAACGCGTTGTTGCCAGATGTCGTAGGTCTCGACACCATATTCTTCGCGTGCCGCATCAAGCCAGTCCTGGAAGGCGTTGTCCTTCGCGGTCTGATAGGCGTCCGCGTTGAGCGGGCGGCTCTGTTTGGCAATCAACTGGATGATGTGATAGCCGAACTGGGATTGGACCGGGGTGGTGGTGATATCGCCGGATTTTTCGAGGGCGAAAGCGGCGGTTTCAAACTCAGCCACCATCTGGCCTTTGCCGAACCAGCCGAGGTCGCCGCCCTTGATGGCGGATCCTTCATCGGTGGAAAGTTCGAGGGCAAGTTGGGCGAAGTCTTCGCCAGCTTGTACGCGCTTGATGATGTCGAGCGCGGTCACTTCATCTGCGACGAGGATGTGGCGCGCCCAGACCTGGTCTTCTGTCGCCGGGACATCTGCTACGATGGCTGCCTGCAATTTTTCGCGCAACAGTTGGTAGGTGTAGAAGCGGCGGTAGTACTCTTTGCTAAACCCATACTTGCTGAGGTTCTGATCGGTTTCGTCGAGCAATTTCTGGAAACCTTCCGCTGTATACGGTGTGGATGTGGGGAGGGGGGGCGCAGACGGCCCTGCCGTGGGGGTAAAGGTGGGTTCGAAGGTGGCTGTGGCGGTTGGGGCGAGGGTCGCTGTCGCGTTGGGGTCAGGCGTCGCCGTGGAGCGAGGCGTGGAAGTCGCCGCCGGGGTGGCGGTCACCAGCGCGAGGGCCTCAGGCGGGTTATCCAGTTGCGTCACTTCGGTCGGGGTGACCGTGGGGGTGGGGGTGCCATCGGGATAGAATTCATACCCGGCGCGCACTGCTTCATCGATCTCCTGCTCGCTGATGGTGATGCCGCGTTTGGCCGCTTCCTGGCGGATCAATTCTTCGTTGATCATGAAATCCAGGACGGTCTGACCGACCTGCTCCGGTGCATCCAACTGAGCCTGAATCTGCTGCAACTGGGATGAAACATCCATGCCGAAGAACTGGGCATACTGTTCATACTGGTTGTACTGGCTCAGCAGGTTCTGGCGTTGTAACTTCACGCGCGGTTCGAAATCCTTGAGCAGGATCTCGGTGTCTCCAACCTTGGCGACCGGTTTGTTAAGCTGGAAGAACTTGATATCAAGCCAGCCGTACAGCAACAGAAGCAGAACGATAACAAGGACCCCGAAGAAAGTGTAAAGGACGACGCGGGTCTGTTGTTGTTCGCGCTGAAGGCGGGCAACGTGTTTTTTATGGAGAACGGGCTTCCTGCCCGATTCGTTCGACATGCTCATGCTCCTTGCAAAAAGGTGACCGGCAAAAAATGGGGGCATGGAACTGGTGCCCATGCCCCGCCGGTGTCAGAGATCGGCAATCAGGAACGTTCGTCCGGTGCCTTGCCGTTGAAGGGCAACAGCGCCACGTGACGTGCCTGCTTGACGGCAGCCGCCACCACACGTTGGTGCCTTGCGCAGGCGCCGGTCTGGCGGCGCGGGCGGATGCTGCCTTCTTCGGTGACGTACTTTCGTAACAGATCGATCTTTTTATAATCGATGGTCAGGTTCTTGTCGGCGCAGAACTGGCAGAACTTGGGCTTGGCAAAAAACTTGCGGTCGCCACCGCCGCCTTCCCCGCCGGAGGTATTTCTTTCTTCACTCATGATTTACTCCAGAGAACTTGGGCCGCAATCAGCGGCCTTAGAAGGGAAACTCTTCATCCGTGGTGCCGTTGGCAGCCTCGGCGGATGAGTTTTCGACTTCCTGTGAGTTGGTATTGGAATCGCGCCGGTCGCCCAGCATCATCATTTCGCTGGCGACGATCTCCACACTGGTATGCTTGGTACCTTCCTTGTCATCCCAGCGGCGGGTCTGCAGGCGACCTTCCACATAAACCTGCTGTCCCTTGACGAGATACTGTTTGCAGATCTCAGCCAGGGTGCCCCAGGCGACTACATTGAACCATTCGGTCTCGTTATGACGCTCGCCGTCAGCGCTGTTCCAGGTGCGGCTGACCGCCACTGTGAACGTCGTAACCGGCTTGCCGGACGGTGTGTAGCGCATCTCGGGATCTTTTCCAAGATGTCCTATGATCTGTACCTTATTAAGACCTCGGCTCATGGCAATCTCCTTGTTAAAAACCGGGCAACTCCAAAGTTAATTTATCCAACTACAGAAAGCATGTGTCGCAGGATCGACTCTTGAAAACGAAGATTGCGTTCAAGATCGAAAGTGGCGTTCGGATTCATGGTCACGTTCATGAGAACATACTGACCTTCGCGGTGCTTGTTGATAAGATAGGCAAGTCTGCGACGACCCCAGACCTCGGCCTTATCCACATTGCCGCCTGATTCACTGATCCAGCCCTTCACCTTCTCGAGCACACTGTTAAAAGCGGTCTCATCCAAGTCGGGTTGGATTACGCACATCAGTTCATATTTGCGCATTGGGAAAACCTCCTTTCCATGGGTTTGTTCCTGTTCAAGCCGTGGGCCTGCCGGGAACGGAAAGGCACGTATATAGACGTACCTGTTGACTGGCGGGCGAAGTTTACCACAAGAATCTGCTTCCGGGGAGCGGGGCGTTGACAGCCTCCAACGCTTCCCAGGCCTTTGAGGCGACGCTTCTTTTCTGTATCGGAACTGACCCAGTCCATGGGGCTTTATCTCACATAGATTGGGTTGCTGTAGATCCAGCCGCGGCGTTTGCCCAGATACCGCCGAAAGACTTCGACCCGGTACACCCCTGGCTCGGTGGTGATATGAGTACCAGAGAGCGCCCCCCTCCAGTTCTGAATAACCTGACCATCCTTCAAGAGTTGGATATCAGCATGAGACGGGACCCTGACTTGCAAGGTGATGCCGCCTTTGGCGGGAAGATCGTCGCCCATGCCGGCGATCGCATCCCGCCCCTGCGCTGTGAAGCGGAAGCCTTTGGTGGGGGCGGACATATCGTAACCGACGAAACAATGCCCGGCTGCGAAGGCTTTGTAGATCAGATTCCTGTCGCTGGTCACATCCCCTGTCAAAGGTCCGGAGAGAAGCGCATGTGTGTTTACGGTGCGGAAATGGAATTCGTATGGGAAGATGATGCGATGGATGGGACCCATGTGCATATCCAATGCGTGGGCATCCGAGCCGCCAATAGCCACCACTTTTTGCCCGGTTGCCAGCAGGGTATCCCAGGTGGCGAGGGTGTTTTGAATGGGCTGGTGCGCTACAAAGGCCGGGAAGAAAGCGTAGAAAGCACCGTGAAGTTTGGTGGGTACAATGGTCTTGAGTTCACTTAATGCATTCCAAAGTTCGATGCCGGTGTAATTCTGCACGTTCCAATCCACCCAGGAGATGTCTGTCTCATTGAAGGCTTTTGCTTCGGGGTCGTCGGGATGCGCAATAAAAGCCAGCCCGCCTGACTCGCGTACTTGATTGATCAGGTTTTGCGGATTTTCGGCAAAGGTTGCCAGTTCCCGCCCGGCCCCGAAGACCAGCAGGTGGTTCTTTTGCGGGTCGCGTGCCTGGTCATGAACTTCTTCGCCGATCAGCATGAGTATTTTCTTGTTCTTTTCCTTATAATAGCCTTCAAAGCCCTGCACCAGGATATTGTGGTCTGTGACGATGACGGCATCCACACCTGCCTTGAGCGCGGCGGCGGCGATATCCTTGTGGGTTCCGCTGCCATCCGAGTAGCGGGTGTGCATGTGCAGGTTGACAATGACTTCGTGCATCGAATTCCTCTTTAAAATCCTTCCTCTTTCAGGGCCGAAAGAGGAATTGTTTTTCGCGAACCACGCGTTTGACGATTCGCTTATCGAACAGGTATAATTTGCCAGCTAATTTCTAGGAGGCACAAACGCATGGCTAACTTTTTGGATATTGCTTTGATTATAACCTCAGTGGGTTTGATCCTCAGCGTCATCCTGCAGAGCAAGGGCGCAGGGCTGGGCGGTCTGACCGGCGCGGATACGGGGGGTGTTTTCACCGCCCGCCGCGGTATTGAACGCATCCTTTTCTGGGTGACGATCACACTGAGCGTGGTTTTCTTCGCTCTCGTCATTACCATCATCATCATCGGACGATAGTTAATCACAAGCCCGGATGGACCGCCTTGCCAGTTGCTCCAATGCAGGGCAAGGCGGTCTTTTCATTATTCCCCCTCGCAACCCTCAACGGATATAAACCCCAACGATATAGTATGAAAAAATTACGCTGGCAGATTTTGGTCGTTGCCGTAACGCTGGTCATTGTGGCTTTGTTGTTGCTCAGCCAGCAGCCGGTCAGTGTCATTACCCTGCCCGAAGCCGCGCCCGGCGGCATCTATACCGAGGCTCTCATCGGCGCCATGGGGCGCTTGAATCCCATGCTGGACTGGAATAACCCTGCCGACCGGGATGTGAATCGCCTGCTCTTCAGCGGGTTGGTCAGGTTCGACTCGCGCGGCCTGCCGCAGCCGGACCTGGCTGAATCCTGGGGGGTCTCTGCAGACGGCACCCAATACAACTTCTCACTGCGCCCCAATGCGCTCTGGCATGATGGCCAGCCGGTCACCACGGACGATGTGATCTTTACCATTGAGATGATCAAGAGTGCCGGTTCGCTCTTCCCGCAGGACATCAAGGAGATGTGGTCTCAGATCGAGATCAATCGTCTCGATGAAAAGAACCTGCAGTTCAAACTCCCCGAGCCTTTTGCCCCGTTTTTAGATTACGCCACCTTTGGAGTGCTCCCCAAACACCTGTTGGAAACCGTTCCTGCAGATCAACTGGCTGTTGCGGAATTCAACCTGAATCCGGTCGGTTCGGGGCCGTACCGCTTTGACCACCTGCTCACCAGCGGGGGCCAGATCAGTGGCGTGGTGTTGGTCGCCAATCAAGCTTACTACATCCAGCCGCCTTTTATCGAGCAGGTTGTATTTCGATATTACCCCTCGTCTGCGGCAGCCTTTGATGCCTACCAGCAGGGCGAGGTGCTGGGCGTCAGTCAATTGACCAATGATGTGCTGCAACCGGCCTTGCAAGAGCCGACTCTTTCGGTGTATACCAGCCGCCTGCCGCAGTTGGGCATGGTCTTCCTCAACCTCAATAACCCGACCGTGGCCTTCCTGCAAAGCGACAAGGTTCGCCATGCGCTCATGCTGGGCATCAACCGCAATGTGATCGTGTCTCATATTCTGAAGGGACAGGCGATCGTTGCGGATGGGCCAGTCTTGCCGGGCTCATGGGCTTACTATGAAGAGATCGAAAAGACCGCCTATGACCCCGAATCTGCGACCCAGATCTTGAACGGCGAGGGATATATCCTCACCGCGGGCAGCGAAGTGCGTTCCAAAGACGGTCAGCCGCTGACCTTTACGCTTGTTCATCCCAATGACGAGATCCACACTCAGATCGCCCAGTCGATCCAGTCTGACCTGGCGCTGATCGGCGTGCGGGTGGAGTTGCAGTCGGTGGCCTACGACTCATTGGTCAATGACTTTTTGAGCACGCGCAATTATCAAGCCGCGCTCGCAGACTTGAACACCTCGCGCACGCCCGACCCCGACCCGTACCTTTTCTGGCACCAATCCGAAGCCACGGGCGGGCAGAACTACTCGCAATGGGATAACCGCACGGCGAGCGAGTTCCTTGAGACCGCCCGCACTACTACGGATTTTTCCGAGCGCGCCCGCCTGTATCGCAACTTTCAGGTGGTCTTCACAAAAGACCTGCCCTCCCTGCCTTTATATTACCCGGTCTATTCCTATGGGGTGGATGTGCAGGTGCAGGGTGTGCAAGTCGCGCCCATGTATGACACCAGCGACCGGCTTGCTTTGATCAACGAATGGTATCTGGTCACGCGCCGTGCATTGGATGAACCGACCTTGGCGCCGACCACCGCACCATAAACAAAAGGAGAAACTACCATGTCAGATGCCCGGATGGCGTTGGAATACGTCCGCTCGAACCACGAGCGCTACTTGAACGAATTAAAAGATTTCGTCAACATTCCCTCCATATCAACCCTTGACGAGAACAAGGCCGATGTGCGCCGCGCGGCAGAGTGGGTGGCTGCGCAGTTGACCTCGCTGGGTATGGGCAAGGTACAGATCATGCCGACTGCGGGACACCCCGTCGTCTATGGCGAGTGGATGGGCGCAGGCAAGTCGGCTCCCACCATCATGATCTACGGGCATTACGATGTCCAGCCTGTCGACCCGATCGAACTTTGGGAGTCGGATCCGTTCAAGGCGGAGGTGCGAGGCGATTATCTCTTCGCGCGCGGCTCTTCGGATATGAAGGGCCAGGTTGTTGCGTCGCTCAAGGCCGTTGAGGCCATCGTCCGTACCAGCGGGTTGCCGGTCAACATCAAGTGGCTGGTGGAAGGTGAAGAAGAGATTGGATCGGAACACCTCGGCGAGTTCATCAAACAGAACCAGAAGATGCTGGCCTGTGATTATTGTTTGAACCCCGATGCCGGGATGATCGCCGCCGACAAGCCGACCATCACGACCGGTTTACGCGGTCTTGCTTACTTTGAGTTACGCGTCTATGGTCCCGACAAGGACCTGCACTCCGGCCTCTTCGGCGGCACAGTTCACAACCCAGCCCAGGCGCTGATCGAACTCGTGGCTGGCATGCACGACAAGAACGGCAAGATCACTCTGCCCGGATTCTATGACAAGGTCCGCAAGTTGAGCAAAAAGGAACGCGAAGACTTTAAACGCCTGCCGGTCAAGGATAAGGATCTGATCAAGATGACGGGCGTCCCTGCGTTGTGGGGCGAACCGCAGTTCATTCCCGCCGAACGCACCGGCGCGCGCCCGACGCTCGAAGTGAACGGCCTGCTCTCCGGCTTCACCGGTCAGGGCTCCAAGACCGTCCTGCCTGCCTGGGCGATGGCAAAGATCTCCTGCCGCCTCGTGCCAGACCAGACCCCGGAAGAGACTGAAAAACAGTTGCGTGCCTACCTCAAGAAGAACGCGCCCAAGACCATCAAATGGGAGCTCAAGAATCTGCACAATGCCGGTGCCGCCCTTGTCGAAACGGACTCGGCCGGTGTAAAGGCTCTGGCCCAGGCACTTGAAACCGTTTGGGGCAAGCGCCCGTACTTCAAACGTGAAGGTGGTTCGATCGGCTCAGTGGTATTGCTGCAAAAATATGTTGGCGCGGATTCTCTATTGAGTGGCTTCGGTTTGCCCGATGATAACGTCCACTCGCCGAACGAACGCATGTACCTGCCCGGTTGGTACAAGGGCATTGAAGCCTTCACTCACTTTTTCTATAATTTTTAATTTTTCGCAGTCGCTCATAAAAAACAAAGGACAAGCGCGAGCCTTGTCCCTATATTAGGAAACATTTAATGGAAGATCGAATTATCACTTATGGCGGGCAAGCCGTCATTGAAGGTGTCATGATGCGCGGGCAGAAGGCCTTCGCCATTGCCATGCGCGCACCGGATGGCGGGGTTGTTGTTCATACTGAAGCGCTTGCCAGTGTGTACCGCTCCGGTATTACCAAAGTTCCATTCCTGCGCGGGATCATTTTATTGTGGGATGCGATGGGGTTGGGCATGCGCGCCCTGACCATTGCTGCGAATACTCAAACCGGCGAGGATGAAAAACTGGAAGGCCCGGCTCTTTACCTGACCTTGGGCCTGTCGCTGCTCTTTGGGGTGGGACTCTTCTTTTTGCTCCCCGCGGGGATAGGCGGCTGGGTGGAACATCTATTGGCGCAGACCACCTCCGCCCTGTGGCTTGGCAACCTGATCGAAGGCCTGCTGCGTCTTCTTCTTTTAGTCGGTTATATCTGGGGTATCGGTTTCATGCCTGACATCCGGCGTGTCTTTCAATATCACGGCGCGGAGCATAAAACCATCAACGCCTTTGAAGCGGGCGCGGAACTGACCCCTGAGAACGTGGCGAAATATCCAATTGAACATCCGCGCTGTGGTACGGCTTTCCTGCTGACGCTGGTTTTACTATCCATTCTGGTATTTACCGCCCTTGGGCCATTGCCCATCCTTTGGCGGCTTGCCACGCGGATCTTGTTCATCCCCATCCTGGCGGGCATTGCCGTGGAATATATCCGCTGGACGGCAAATCACTTAAGTAACCCCATCGTCCAGTGGATGATCAAGCCCAACCTGGCTCTGCAGCATCTCACCACTCGCGACCCGGACCTCGCCATGCTGGAAGTGGCGATTGCATCCTTCCAGTCCATGCGCAAAGCCGAGGCTGGACTGGTCGTGTGAGATTAGAAAATAAAAAGGCAACCCCGACTACTTGTTTGATTTGAAGAAGAAATAAGTACGGGAATCTTCCATATCTTGCTCTGATGTGCCTGTCTTTCGCGAAGCGCCCAACAGATTGTGCCATTGTGCCCGTAGGGGATGTACACTACGGGCACAAACCTGCGCTGTGTCCCAGCGGGTTTTCAACAAGTTCAACCACCAACTCGACAACAAGGGGGAGGCGGTGAAGGCTGTCTCTGGTTGGGGAATCAATGGACAGGGGTGAAAAAAACAACCAAGGACGAGAGGCTGTTTTTGTTCTTGGATCAATTTTCTTCTTCTTGCTTTTCATCCCCTGACACTGCTGTTAATCGGTAGGCGCATTTTGCTAATCATACTAAAATTTTCTCTCTAAATCATCAGGTGGATAAGGGACCTCATTCCGAATAAATCTCTCAAACTGCTTTTCTTCTCGCCAATGAGTGTACTGATATTTCCTTTGAACAACTCTCTCGTAAGCAATTCTCATCTGCCTTGAAACCATTTCGGGCGGCATTTGCCCACTTAAACTACAAAGTCCTGGAATTGCCACTGAAGATATTTCTGGACTGTGAAGGGCTACATTTAGAATTGCTTTCATTGCTAAATAGGCATTGATGGTGTTTGATACATTTTCTGGGATTCTCATTGTTGGAGCACTGATTATGTGCTTACAATCTGAGGAGCCAGTTTCTGCGATTATTGCAACACCAACAGGTAATTCGCCGAAATAATAGGCTTGAATAATTTTTCGAACATTATATTCAACTTGAAAGCCAAACTTATCTCGAATTTTGCCATCCAGCCCACCATCCATTATTCCAAAACTATTTGCTGGACTCACAAGTGCGTCAACTTTGCTGTCAAAAATGCTGCCAGAGACTACAACTACATCAGCAAAGTTCGAAAACTCTTTTCTCCATTCTTCAACCAACAAGTTATTAATATCAATCAAGAAGATTTTTAGATTTTCCAACCCAGCGTCTCCTTTGAAATATTTTACGCAAACGCCCAACGGTTTGCACCAAAGTCCTCGTAGAGGATCATCCCCGTAGGGAATATGCCCTGCGAGCACAAGCCTGCGTGGTGTCTCGACGGGGTTTCAACAAGTTCAACCACCAACTCGACAACCAAAAACTGCCTGGGATGCGCGCACGCCCTCCGGGCAATCCCCAGCGCCTGTCCTCGGTGTTCGTGCGAGGGTCAGGCGCATGCTTTGTTGGGCGTTTTTGTTGTGCAAGATTCATTGGCTGATACAAGACGCCACCGAAAGTGAATTCTCACTTTATTACCTTAAGCCATGTATCGGTTACTTTCATTTCCTGCATAACCGAATGATACAGGAAATCAGCAGGTTCTTCGTGGGCGGTAGAAAAGACGAGTGTGCAGCCTATTTCTTTAAGTCTTCGAAACCCTTCGGTGATAACCGCTTTGCCGAGTCCGCGTCGCCAGTGTTCAGCCGCAGTACCAACTAAAACAGTCACTGCGCTACGAGTGTAATCATCATAAAAGATAGTGCAGAATGATGCAATAGTTCCATCAGGTGTAACAGCAATAACATCCAGATCACGGCGGTACAATGGTGCGGATTGAAGATTTGCATACCATGAATAATCACCGTCGTAATTTCCATTTGGTTCGTCATTATGGAATGCCCTCCAAGATGCCCAACTCCGCGCAGGATATTCTTCTGCTCCACCCATCGAGCGAATTGAGTAGCCCGAAGGAAGTGTCATGTTAGGGATGGAATCTAAATTGCGACGATAATGATGCCCCCAGCCAGTTTCCTTTTTATAACCCCTATTTTGCGCGATTTCCTGCCGCTGTGTATCGTCCTCAAAGATGGGCATATGAATATAATGCCTGTCATGCTCAGTCACCGCATAGAAATTTTCCTCTGCATAAGCGAGTATGTCATTTTCCAACTCTGCGGAACGAAAGTGCGGATGGATATGCAAGCGGAGTTCGCTCCCACCAAGATGATTCAATGCCGCAACAATTTTGCCATCGGTGTTTTCCCAAAGTGCCATTCCTTTTTCCACTGATTCGAAAATATTGCAGGTTTTGATGTAATGCCAACGCCAGTAATCGAGGCGTGCGACATTCCAACTGTGTTCGAGCCTGCCGTTGAGAAGGAATATTTCCCGCAAAAAATTACGGGTACGCCAGAAATCATCTTCTTTGGTGCAAGTGCGAAAAGTGAGTTTCATTGTTTATTCCGAATACCATTAGGTATTGCTAACAAACGCCCAACAGTTTGCGCTGTGTCTCGACAGGCTCGACAACCAAAAACTGCTTGAGATTGCCGCACGCCCTCCGGGCAGTCCCCAGCGTCAGGTTGTTTTGTTGGGCGCTGGGCGTTGGAACATTACCATGTTTAGAAAGAAATACCACAATCCTATGGAAGCAGCCAATGAGATTGAATATCTTGTACGTTCAATGGATTCTCTTTATCCAAGACAGAGATGTTTTTCCAGAAGCCACCCCATTTTGTGAAGGCGACAGTACGAGGGGAGGGGGGCATCCTAGTGACTGCAAACTTATTTGGGTTGCGTTATTTACCAAGAATTACAAGATGAAATTATAGAAAACACAGTTAATTATTAGTAATCCAATAGATAAACCTGCTTGTAGCCAAGCAATCCATTGATGGGAGCCTGTTCTATCGTAGAAAAAACTGTTCCAATTATTTTTTATTGTTGTAGGAAATACTCGTGTTTTGAGAGCAAATAATCCATCAAATAATCCATAAGACGAAAAAATTAAGACAAATGAAATATCTTGGTTTTTTTGATATGCCAAATAAGAAAAAAGGACAACAATCACCATAACAACAGCGCTTGCTTTTAAGTAGGTATGATGAATTCCATCAAGTTTTTTATCTAGTGCACCTAATTCATCACCAGTCATTTTAGGATGATTGCGGAGCAGGAATCTTGATATAACAATTGCGCCAAACCCAAAAAGCAAAAATAAAATTTCAAAAACTATCTTTAGTTTATCCAAATTTGTTTCACCTTATTATTTTTTCTATTCAACCAAATTTGCTTGAAAAAACTATACTGGAATCTGAGGGTTTTGAGGGTTTTTATGTAACCTTTGGTGCTAGTTGAGTCACGGGGTATCCTCAAGGGTGCTGAAACCTGCTGAAGTCACACCAGCCAATTTGAGAAAATCTCTACGGGACATTTTTTTGTTCATATTATTTCCCTTTGTTTTGCAAGGAACAGCCTAACGGTTTGCGCCATCGTCCCCGATAGGGGATACCTGCGTTGTGTCTCGACAGGCTCAACAACCAGGGCGGGGATGGCGAAGCCGTCCGACCAGCCTGTCCTGGACGACAGTCCAGGGAAAAAGGACAAGGCGTGTGAAAC